>Ga0302250_1000006_pt1 | contig 561657 bp, 458 predicted proteins | sample AAG_RA_Asp_MG_FD_193536 | JGI IMG/M metagenome (GOLD analysis project Ga0302250, IMG submission 193536) | Enriched activated sludge microbial communities from anaerobic digester in WTTP, New Holstein, Wisconsin, United States - AAG_RA_Asp | ecosystem: Engineered > Bioreactor > Anaerobic >... | reverse complement strand
GGGCGTTGTCGATTTCATCGTAGTTCTTCGCCTGGGCCAGGCCACGGGCGGAAAGAACTTTGGTGATAGAGCTCGTGAGTGTGGTCTTGCCGTGATCGACGTGCCCTATTGTGCCGATGTTTACATGTGGTTTTTTACGCTCAAATTTTTCTTTTGCCATGTTAACCCTCCCGGTTAATATTAATCGACGGAGCTGCTGATGGGAATTGAACCCATGACCTCTTCCTTACCAAGGAAGTGCTCTGCCGACTGAGCTACAGCAGCATAAAATGCTGCTATCATGGTATATAGAAGTTAAAATTTTACCATATTCTATATTAATGTCAAGCAAAAAAATATCTTTTTTTAATGCTCTTAAAAATAAGTTTACATTTCAAGCAATACTTGTTTTGTAAACTTACACGATGGCATATTTATGCTGCGGCAAGTTATGGCCTGCCATGAACCCGAGCGACATATCGACAAGCTACGAAGAGCTTAGCGAGTGGTTCATGGAGCTGGCGAGAGGAATCGGCGCCCTTCGCTTCGCTCTGGGTCGGCCACTCGTCCCGATAAGCAAATGCTCCTGTTTGTCGCATTTATCGGGACTCACTTCGATTCCTCTTCACATATATGGAGCTGGCGAGAGGAATCGAACCTCCAACCTATGGTTTACAAAACCATTGCTCTGCCGTTGAGCTACGCCAGCGAAAATTTAGAATTCTTACTTCCTTGCTTGCATGAACCGCTTAATATCTATGGCCTGCCATGAACCCGAGCGATATATCGACCATCTACGAAGAGCTTAGCGAGTGGTTCATGGAGCGGGTGAACGGGATCGAACCGTCGTAGCTAGCTTGGAAGGCTAGCGCTCTACCATTGAGCTACACCCGCGAAAGCTATGCATGTAAGCAGTAGTCCCGAGACGCCATAATCTTCTAATACTTTGCGTCGAGGGGCACACGTGAAATATGGTGGGCAGAGAAGGATTCGGCGCCCTTCGCTTCGGCCTCGTCCGGAAGCCTCGGCACTTCCTCGGACATTACATCCTCGGTCGCTCAGGGTCGGCCACTCGTCCGCTAATCGGATGCTTCTACTGTCGCATCCAGCGGACTCTCTTCGAATCCCCTGCTACCTGCTATTTTTAAGCTTATATGGTGGGCAGAGAAGGATTCGAACCTTCGTAGGCGCGAGCCATCAGATTTACAGTCTGACCCCTTTGGCCACTCGGGTATCTGCCCATTTTTGCTCTATTTTCGATTTTCTATTTTCTGCGCTAACTTTATCGCATACGGGATATGTTCTATTATATCCCCGGCTATTAATCCTATTTCCCCTTTATCTCTCGCCGCAAGATCTCCCGCGAGGCCATGTATATAAACGCCAATAATGCTTGCGTCAAAGGCCTTTAAGCCCTGCCCAAGAAAACCGGCTATAATTCCAGCGAGCACGTCTCCGCTCCCCGCAGTAGCCATACCAGGATTGCCGGTGCTGTTTATATAAGATTTCCCGCCCGGTTCTGCCACTACAGTGCCTGCGCCTTTCAAAACTACCACAGCATTATAATCACGCGAGAATTTTTTTGCAACAACTAATCTTTTATTTTTTACGTACTTCACGCCTTTGGCGGTTAGCCTGGACATTTCTCCTAAATGAGGGGTAATTACATATTCTGTTTTTATTTTTTTGAGCCTGTTTACATTACTGCTTATAGCGTTCAACGCGTCCGCATCCAAAATCATCGGTTTATCGATTTTTATAACCAGCCTATTCACTAATTTTTGGGTCTCGGGATTCTGTGAAAGCCCCGGCCCCAAGACTACCACATCCGAAGCCTTGATCTTTTTCAGTATCTGTTCTTCCGCATTTAAGGACAAGGTTGCATCCTTTGTTTCGGAAAGGCTCAGGGTCATTACCTCGGTAAGCTTTCTGGACATCGTTAAACTCAACGAAGCGGGTACTCCCAACGTAACAAGCCCTGCCCCTGAACGCAATGCCGCATTCGAACACAATGCCGCCGCGCCTGTCAACCCCCTGGAGCCCGCCAGAATAAAAACATGCCCAAAGTCGCCTTTATGGCTGTCCTTGAGCCGTTTTCCCGATAACTTTCTGATTTCTTTTTTTATCTTAGCGTTCATTTCTCCATAATACCGCATTGCTGACTGCGTAATTGTTCGTATGCGACATGCTGACTATTATTTTATCCAGCTTATTTTTGTTCGCAAATTCTTTCGCTTCTTTATGCAATATCACTTCCGGCTTACCTTTCGAATCATTCAATATCTCTATGTTTTTCAGGCGTATCCCTACCCTGGTGTCTCCAAACGCCTTTAAAACCGATTCCTTGCAGGCAAACCTTGCCGCAAGATTTTCATGCGAAAACTTTTTCTTGCTCGCGTAAGAAAGCTCTCGCCTAGTAAAAACCCTGTTAAGGAACTTATCGTCCCACATATCCAGGGCCTTCTTTATCCTGGATACCTCTATTATATCGATTCCTGTTCCTATAATCATATTTTTGCGTAACTTTACAAAACGAGTATTGCTCGAAATGTAAACTCAGTGTATAAGTTCCTTCATATCCTGGACAGCCTTGTGCAAGCCCGTAAATACAGCCCTGGATATTATAGAATGACCTATGTTCAGCTCATTTATACCTTTGATATCGGCTATTTGTTTAACATTTGTATAATTAAGGCCGTGGCCTGCGTTTACGATAAGCCCTTTGGATAGCGCAAACTCGGCCGCATCTTTTATTTTCGCGAATTCCCTGCCTATGGATTTTTTATTACTTGCAAGGCTATATTCCCCTGTATGTATCTCTATGATACCTATACCTATATATATAGCGGAGCGTATCTCATCTTTATCGGTTCCTATAAAAACGCTTACATCTATGCCTTTTTTATCGAATAGCCCCGCCAGCTTCGCCAACTTTTTTTCGAATTTTATAACGCTCAAGCCGCCTTCCGTTGTAAGCTCCTGTCTTTTTTCAGGCACAAGCGTAACCTGATCCGGCCCGATTCTTAAGGCAATATCCACTATCTCCGGATTTATCGACATCTCAAGGTTGAATTTTGTGGTGATTTTCTGCCTTAACTCGATAATATCATTATCGTTTATGTGCCGCCTGTCTTCCCTTAGGTGGGCAACAATGCTGTCGCATCCGGCCTTTTCGCATATCAAAGCAGCTTCCAGGGGACGGGGATCCTCCCCCATTCTGGCCTGCCTTAAAGTCGCAACATGGTCTATATTAACGCCCAGCTTTGGCACTTATTTTCATCTCCTAAAAAATCTATTTTACAGGTTTCTTATCATAGGATGGGCTTTGAACCTGGCTCATAACAGAGGATTTATACAATTGCCTGGTCATATGCTTTTCTTTTATTAATTCTTCATTGACATAAAACCATGTTATCACGGCAAGTATCAGCGATACTACTTTTATCCAAAAATTATTTATTATCCAGTTATTCATATCATTTGCTATTTTTTTTGTCCGGCCTGTACAGATTGCTTAAAACCCGCTCCAGGGATTCCCTGTCCAAATCATGGGTAAGCCTGCCGCTTATCGCAACGGAAATCCCTCCCGTCTCTTCGGATACGATCACTACTATGGCATCGGTTTCTTCGCTCAAACCAAGGGCGGCTCTATGCCTAGTGCCCAGCATCGATGAAACCTTGGGATTCTGCGTAAGAGGAAAAAGGCACCCCGTAGCTGCCACCCTTTCTCCAGAAATAACGATGCCGCCGTCATGAAGCGGAGTGTTGGGCGTAAATATGGTTATCAAAAGCTCCGAATTCACTTTCGCGTCTATCTCTATACCGCTTTCTATATAATTCTCGAGCCTCGTTTCTCTTTCTATGGCAATAAGCGCCCCTATCTTTCTTTTTGACAACAAAAAACAGGCCGAGGTTATCTCGCTTATTATCTCCGATTCTTTAAGGAAAAATCTCGACCACCTGCGCTGGCCTATATTGGCAAGCCCCCTTCTGATTTCCTGCTGGAATATTATAAGGAACGCCAATATAGACAATGCGAAAATCTTCGTAAATATCCAGTTTATCCTTTCGAAACCAAGTTGTTTGGTGATAATAAATATCAGGGTTATTAAAATTATGCCTCTTAAAACATATACGCCCCTGGTGCCTCTCGCGAACAGCAAAATCCCATAATAAACAAACCATAAAATGCCTATCTCTATAAGCATCTTGATCAAAGACAGGTAATCATTCATTATCTTTCTCCGCTCCGGCTAATAGCTTCGGCAACCGCAACAACCTGCTTCATCTCTTTCGCATCATGCACCCTGATTATATCCGCGCCGTTTCTGATTGCTATAGCTACTGCTGCCGCTGTGCCAAAAATCCTTTCGGCAGGCTCAGCGCCGGTAATCTTCCCTATAAAAGATTTTCTCGAAGGCCCTATCAATATAGGAAACCCTAGCTCCTTGAATTCGGAAAGCCTGTTTAAAATTTCCAGATTATGCTCTAATGTTTTTCCAAATCCGATCCCGGGATCAATTATTATGTTTTCTTTTCTTACGCCTACCGCCATGGCTTTACCGGCAATGGCTTTCAGCCTATTTTTAATCTCCTGTATCAGATTCCCGTAAATCGGGTTATCCTGCATTGTCCGCGGGGTGCCTTTTATGTGCATCAGAACGACTTTAGCGTCGAAATCTTTCGCCGCCTCCGAAATCTTTTCGTCCGATTCCATGCCGGTTATGTCATTTATTATAGACGCTCCGTTTTCCAGCGCAAGCCTGGCAACATCCGATTTGCTTGTGTCTATCGAGATGGGGGTTTTTGTTCTCTTTGCTAATTTTTTTATAACAGGGATTGTTCTTTTTATTTCTTCTTCAATCGTAACAGGCACAGCCCCCGGCCTGGTAGACTCCCCTCCTATGTCGATTATATCGGCGCCGTCTTGAATCAGTTTTTCCGCTATCTCTACAGCCTTATCCTCATTCCCGTATATCCCGTCCCCGCTGAAAGAATCCGGAGTCACATTCAGTATCCCCATTATATATGCGCGGGAACCGAACTTAAAATCCATCATGCTTTATTCTCGGCATTCTCCGGGAAAATCATTCTCTTGACCTCTTCCGAATCCATCACCTCTTTTTCAAGCAATGTCTCTGCAAGAGTTTTTAATTTCCCCGCATTGGCCGTCAATTCATCTTTCGCGCGCTTGTAGCACTCTTCTATAATCTTGCGTATCTCTTTGTCTATTTCCAAAGCTGTCGCCTCGCTATAATTCTTTTCTTCGACTATGTCGCGGCCTAGAAAAATCTGATCCTCTCTTCTTCCAAAAGTAAGATTCCCAAGTTTATCGCTCATGCCCCATCTCATTACCATATTTCTAGCTATGTCGGTCGCTTTTTCCAAATCATCCTGAGCGCCGGTAGACAATTCTCCGAATATCAGATCCTCGCTCGCCCTTCCGCCCAAAATACCCACTATCCTCCCAGTCAGCTCTTTTTTAGTCACGATATATCTGTCCTCCAGCGGCAGTCTCATGGTATAACCAAGCGCTATGCCTCTGGGTATAATCGAAACTTTATGAAGGGGGTCGGCCCCGGGTATCAAAAGCGCCAGAAGCGCATGGCCTGACTCATGATAAGAAACTATCCTTTTTTCCTCCGCGTTTATGACCCTGGTTTTCTTTTCCGGGCCGGCTATCACCCTTTCTATTGATTCTCCCAGCTCTTTCATTTCTACATTTTCCTTGCCTCTTCTCGCCGCCAGGAGCGCCGCCTCGTTCACCAGATTGGCTAAATCCGCGCCTGAAAAACCGGAAGTCTGCCTTGCTATATATTTGAGATCCGCGTCTTTGCTGAGCTTGATGCCTTTCGCGTGAACCTTCAATATCGCCTCTCTGCCTACGATATCGGGCCTCGAGATAACTATGGTCCTATCGAATCTCCCGGGCCTTAACAATGCCGGATCCAGGACATCGGGCCTGTTGGTAGCCGCTATCAATATCACGCCTTCCTGCGAATCGAAACCATCCATCTCGACAAGAAGCGCGTTCAGCGTCTGCTCTCTTTCGTCATGCCCGCCGCCTATACCGGCAAACCTCTGCCTGCCGACCGCGTCTATTTCATCTATGAAAATAATGCATCCCCTGCCGCTCATCTTCGCCGAACGCTTGGCTTGCTCGAAGAGATCCCTTACCCTTGAAGCGCCTACGCCGACAAACATCTCCACAAAGTCGGAGCCGCTTATGCTGAAAAATGGTACGCCGGCCTCGCCGCTAACCGCCTTTGCCAAAAGGGTTTTCCCTGTCCCGGGAGGCCCCATCAATAAAACACCCTTGGGTATCTTTCCTCCTAATTTCTGGAATTTCTTCGGGTCTTTCAAAAATTCTATAATCTCCTTAAGCTCCTCTTTCGCCTCATCTACCCCTGCGACATCATCGAATGTAGTTTTTAATTTATCGCCCGCTATCTGCCTCGCGCGGCTTTTGCCGAACGAAAGTATCTTGCCTCCCCCCTGAGAGCCTCTATATACAAAAAACCATAGAAATCCGATAAAGAGAATCATAGGCCCGAGAGAATAAAATATGTTGGCCCATAGGGTTTTTGGCGGCTTGACATCGAAGTCAGGGACATTATTGCGTAATAGGTCCAAAAGCTGAGGATCCTCCTGCGGGATATGCACTATGAAACGCGCGCCGCTTGAAAGAGAGCCCCTTAGCTCGTTTTCTACTTTTACCGCAGATTTTATGGCCTCATTCTGCCTGTTATCCTGCAGAAGCCTGTAAAATTCTCCGTAACTCAACTCTTTCGGAATGGAGGCCGCCGTAAAAGAATCCAGCCTGAGGATGTAGATAAGCAGTAAAAACAACCCTATCCAGAATAATACATTTTTATTGATCTTGTTTCCGTTTTTATTTTTCATTGTATTATAGCTCCTAAATTAGAAATATATATTATCATATCTTATTCGAAGAAATCAACTGTTTATTTTTGGGACAGATACCGACGGGTCAATTAATCGAAGGGCGCGTTTCCGAAGTTTTTTGAGAAATGATTTTTTCCAAAGATTCCAGACTAAAAGGCTTGACGACATAACCATCTGCGCCGTATTTCATCGCCATCCCAACCACAACCTCTGCGTCAACAGCCGACATCATTATGATTTTGGCGCCGTTGCTGGCCTTCTTTATCTTCTGCAGGACCTCTATGCCTGAAAGTCCGGGCATCAGCACATCTAAAAGTATTACGTCCGGCTTTTCCTCTTTTACTATAATAAACGCCTGGCTGCCGTCATTGGCGGTAAAGACCTTGTAGCCTGATTGACAGAAAAAAGATTTTAAAAAATCACACGTGGCGACATCATCATCTATTATCAATAAACTAATCATGATTTGTCACCCCTTTATCGCATAGCTTTAACCGTCTCTCCCTCCTATCTTAAAGCATACCAGTAAAAAGTTAATTTATGGTTAATTTCCCGTTAATTTATGGTTAATTCGGATATGGCGAGGGGCGGGGCATCCTAGGCGTCTTCCTCGATCTTGTATCCGATGCCTCTTACATTTTTTATGAACTTCGCGGCTTTGCCTAATTTATTTCTCAAGTGCCTGATATGAACATCTATTGTCCGATCTATTACAACCTTTTCTTCTCCCCACAAAAATTCCAGTATCCTTCTCCTGCTAAAGACATGACTCTTCCTGGAAGAAAGGCATTCTAAAATCCTGAATTCCACAGGAGTCAACGGCGCTTTTTTACCCTCAACGGTAACCTCGAATTTCTGCAAATCTATTTCCACCAAGCCTCCAATGCATATCTTCTTATCTTCGGCGCCCGGCGCATACCTCCTCAAAACCGCCCTTACTCTGGCTTTTGTTTCATTAATCGAACATGGCTTTACGATATAATCATCCGAACCCGTATCCAGGCCGGAAATCCTGTCAGCCTCTCCGCTTTTCCCTGATATCATTATAATAGGTATCGAAGAAAATCTTTTTTTCTTTTTTAAATTTTTGCATACCTCGATTCCGCTTACGCCCGGGAGAATTATATCCAGTAAAATCAGGTCCGGCTTTTCCTTTTCCAGAAAGTCATACAAATCTTCCGCGCACGAAAACCCTTTAACCCTGAAACCATCCGACTTAAGGCTGTCTCCTATCAACTTGACTATTTCCGGATCATCATCCACTATCGCTATTAATTTATCATCCATAGGTTATAGTATATCACACTTATATTTTTTCAGGATAATATTCGCTTTATCCTTAGTAACGGTTACGCCGGACGGCAAATCCACTATTGAATTCGCGGGTCTCCCCGATATCAATTCTTCGATTTCTCTCCAGTGCTGATACGTAAGCTTTCTCAGGTCGCCCTTTAATTCCTCGAGCCCTGCCCTTAAGATTCTTTTTCTTACAGCCTCCGGCTGTTTTTTGAACTTTTTGATGTCTATCAGGATTTCTTCGCGCTTTATCCTGGACGTGCTCTTGAATTTCCTCCTGGCGTATCTGCTTAAAAAATCATTTTCTATCTGCAAATTCTCGGCCATGTTCGCGAGAACCTCTTTGATGTTAGGATTAAAATCTTTTTCCAGGAGAGGAATAAGCTCCAGCCTGATTTTGTTTCTTGTAAAAATAGTTTTTTCGTTTGAGGAGTCTTTCCTGAATTTAAGCCCTGATTCCGAAATAAAACCTTCCAGGTCTTTCCTTGAGACCTCTATAAGCGGCCTTATTATTTTAAATCCCTGCATCTCTTTGACAGGGCTGATTCCGCCCAGGCCTTTCATGCCCGCGCCTCTTATGATCCGCATAAGCACTGTCTCCGCCTGGTCATCCCTTGTGTGGCCTACCGCTATTTTATTTATGCCTTTTTCTTTCGCCATCCGCTTAAAAAAATCATACCTCTCGAATCTCGCGGCCTCTTCTGGGGAAATACCTTTTTCTTTCGCGATTTTGGGCACGTCTATTTCTTCCCATGTAATCTCAAGATTATATTTCTTAGCCAGGCCTTCGCAGAATCTCCTGTCAGCCTCCGATTCCTCGCCTCTGAATTTGTGATCAAGATGTGCGATCAGGATATTCAACGCATATTCTTTTTTCATGCTATTAAGGACATGGAGCAGCGTAATGGAATCCGGCCCGCCCGACACCCCCACCACCACCCCATCGCCCTTCCGGAGCATGTTATGCTTTTTTATCGTGGATTTGATTTTATCAAGAAAATTAATATTCATTGCATTTATGATACCACTTCATGCCTAAAAATGCAACGAAACGCATTAGCGTCAAGCGAAACGCAATTAAATAAGTTTACAAAACAAGCAATACTCCTTTTGTAAACTTACGCAAACAAAAAAGCCATAACTTTTGTTAAGCTATGGCTACATGCCATAAGGTCGATGGCTCCCCGTATTAGATGAGTTTCGCAACTGGTTATTTACCGAATAGGCTTAGTGCCGCGTAGCCTATGGCACTATTTTATAACTCGGTTATCATAAATTCAAAAGTCCGGAAATCTTGGCCCTGCTCTGATATTTTTCCAATATTCATTAGTTTGATTTCATAATTCTTATTCTTTAAATTTATTTTGTGAATATTATTTTTCTTAAAATCAAACATTAAAGTTTTTGTATCTTCCATATTGACAGATACAGCATATTGTCGAACATTATTGCCGATTTTATCTTCATATTCAATAAGATTTGGATTAATTTTGACTGTAACATTACTATCTGAATACGGAGAGTGCAACTTCACGACTAAATTCCCGGCTGCTGCTACTTCAAGATTAGAATTAGAAGGTGAATTGATAATTTTTATATTGTGGATTTTACCTGCCATGATTTTTCTCCTTTCTAATATATTTTACTATATGGCTTTCTGCCATAAGGTCGACGATTCCTCGCATTGGACAAGTTTCGTAACTGTTGTATAAGCGAGAAACAGAAAAAAATAGATGAAGAATTTTCAATTTTTACTTTTTGGCTTATGATAATCTTATTGTAATATAGCTACCATTTTCTATATTTTACAATCTTTTTGCTGCTTTTCCTTACAATTTTCTGCATAACTCTGGCAATGCTTGGTAAGATTCTCGATTCTTTTACATAAATCCTCTCCATAAGCAGTTAATGGTTCTAAAAGTATTGCTGTCTTTTCTGTAATTGGAGTTTCGAGATTTTTCAAAATTTTATCAGCAAATTCCTTATAAGATTCACAACACTGCCTATAAAACTTAAAATTTTCCTCTGGATAAAGCGTGCATTCTCTACAAATATTTTCCCACTTAGAGACTTGTAATAAATATTCCTCTATCCTACGTTTGAAATCTAAAAACATTGCTCTAATTTCTGTTGCTTTCTTCGCTCCAACTAATCTATTATCAAATGATAATTTTCGATATGTAATCCACACTGCCAAAAACGAAATAAGTAATGAGGCTAAAGAAATCCAAGTAGATATAAACATCATTCCTCCTTGAGAATTTTAAACTCGCCAATGCTACGCTTTTAGCAGATTTCTCGATAAGTTCAGAGCGTATTGTATATCACTATTTACAGGCGTCCTAAAAAGGTGCGCCCTATTTTACCTTCTCGGTAGGATGTACCAAAATAGAACGGCTATTTATCCTCTGCTCTTTTGATAACTGACTTCATGCCATATAGTCTATGGGAACTTTTAGAATAAACAATTTTCTATGGAGCTATATATTTATATCGAAGCTACCAGGGTAATTTCATTTGTGCTATTTCTACAGGCATCCAAGGATATTTATGGGTATCTGAAATGAAATGAGAGTAAGGAAAATTCATTATGCCCCAAAACTCTGAAGGACTATCTTCCTCAACATTGCAAGATAATAACTCTGTACCAAAACTCCAATAACCCTTCTTATCAGCGGTTTGTTTAAACATAGCATAGCTATACACAGCTTTTACAATTTCACCTTTTGCAAGGTCATCCTGTTTTATCAACTCAGTTTCTTCTGATATCTCAGTTAACAAAGCACTGATTTGAGGACACATTTCTTTGTATTTTTTAATAATATTTTCTTTGCTAATAACGATACTGATTTTTTTATAAAAATCTGCATCATATTTAGCATCCTTTCTAGCAATGGTTACCCCTTCTGACATGTATATAATATTATTTATTAGAATAGTATACTTTTTTAAAACAACGGGCGAAATTATTGTTAATAACTTATAAGAAATATACTCATCATCTATAAGAATTTGTTTCTCAATAATAGGACAGATATACGTTAATTCTATTCTTAACCACTCTTCATCACCACTAAAGAAAAGGTCTATTGCAACATTATCGGTTGCCAATTTTTTCAATTCTTTATACCAGCCTTCTTTTGTATTTGTAGGTACTACATTTCTACAATTGATTAGTTGTAAAATACATGTTTCTACAGAGCTTAAGACATGTACCGCATTTTGTTTAATAAGCTCCACATCTCCTTCTTTTATTGGTCTAAAGTGAGCTATTGAATTTCTCACGTTTATAATTTCTTTTAATTTAGTCTCTATTATGGTTCGACTGCCTGGAAAATATTTAGCAAAATACTTCCAATAACTTTCATTAATAATTATTCTGATCAATTCTCCAGTGGTAAGATACATGATAGGGCAGCTTACAAAATAACCTAAATAGCCGAAATCTTTTCCTTGGTTTATTCGTTTCTTTGCTATAGAACTTATTGTTCCTTCCTCAGCATCATCGCTAACGATATTTAAATCAATCCATCTTTCTCTTAACTCATTCTTAAGTATTGAAAAAACAAATACTCTAAGCGCATTCTCTATTCTGAATAATGTAGTCAGCACTTCGTAATAATGAGGAAGCAACCATGTTTCAGGTATTTGAAAGTTATTTCCCTCTTTTTTGTTAGCTTTTCCCCATTCCATAATTCTCTCCTCATTAAAAATAGATATTAGCTATAGTATATATCTACAAAAAAATAAATCAATGGAAATTAACTATTCAATGGGTGTCTATCTACAGCTTGTTTTAACTGCTTATCATCACACCCAAGATAAAACCGGGCTGTAGTAGATGTATCAGAATGTCCTGCCAATAGTTGAACATCTCTAATATCTACTACATTGCGGAGGTTAGGGTACGAAATAAGAGCTTGGCTGGGCTCAAGACATTATTCATACAAACAAAAAAGCCATAACTTTTGTTAAGCTATGGCTTTAAATGAATTGGCCCTGTACCACTCGCTAAGAATTATATTTATGTTACAAATTTCGCTCGGGTACAGGGCTCATGAACCACTTAACATTTATGGCCTGCCATGAACCCGAGCGAAAACTCTACTCACTACGAAGAGCTTAGCGAGTGGTTCATGGTAGCGGCGACTGGATTTGAACCAGTGACACGCCGGGTATGAGCCGACTGCTCTGCCAGGCTGAGCTACGCCGCCAGATTTCTGTTTCATTAACGATATACTTCTTTTCTGTGTTTGATTCTATAGATAAAAACTTCTTTTAACTTATCGTCTATCCTGTATAAAATTCTATAATCACCTATCCTAAGCCTGTATCCTTCTTGATTCGTAAGCTTAACGACACCGTAAGGCCTGGGATTTTTGGAAAGACTGATGATTTCGTCCTTTATTCTGGAGAAAACTTTGCCCTTCAGTTGATCTAAATCTTTTCTAGCATGGGGAATGATTTCTATTTGATACATTACCCTGCTCTTTTTTTCAGATAAGACTCAAAGCTAATGGCATTAGATTCCTGAGATTGTAAATTCTTAAGATCTAGCAGGTCGTCTTTGAACTCCTCCCTCTCCAACTGTTCCTTCAATGCTTTTTCCACAAAAAAACCCTGTTTCATGCCATGATGCACGCAGTATTCTTTTACCTTTTTTACAAGGCAGGGGTTGACTTTTACAGCATAAGACATTTTATCCATATTCTTTACCTCCAATTAAACTATATCATATAGTATTGGATATTACAAGAAAAAAGTTTAAAAAAGTAAACTTTTGTAAGTCTTGAAGGAATGTACAGCAAATATGGCTCATCTTAACACTTCATTCAAACTTCCCGTCCTGTATCCTTCCAAATCAAGCGCAATGTATTTAAACCCAAGCTGTCTTAAACGTTTTGTTATTTTATCACAAATTCTTTCATTCACAAATCTTTTTATATTTCGTTTTTCAACTTCGATCCTGGCGATATTATTATGATAACGAACCCTTACCTGCGATATGCCCTGCTTTTTTATAAAATCTTCCGCTGATTCTATTCTTTTGAGCGCCTTTTTATCTATCTTCTCGCCGTATGGAAACCTGGAAGCCAGGCACGCCATAGAAGGAAGCCCTGCTGTTTCCAGTTTTAATTTCCTGGAATACTTTCTTATATCATCTTTTGAAAAACCGGCTTCCATAAGAGGGCTCCTGACCCTGAATTCTTTTTTTGCCTTTGATCCCGGCCTGTAATCTTTAGCGTCATCCGCGTTCGACGCGTCTATTATGCAATCAAAGCCCTCTTTCTTGGCTATTCCGGACAATCTGCCGAACAATTCCTTTTTGCAATAATAGCATCTGTTTACCGGATTTTTTGTAAAATTTTTATTCTTAAGTTCATTTGTAAAAATTATTTTATGCCTGACTCCGAGTCCTTTCGCGAATCTCTTTGCCTGTATGAGCTCAGATCCTGTATACGTCTCCGATACAGCTGTCACTGCCAGCACATTCCCATCCGGCAGGGCATCCTTTGCCGCTTTAAGCAGGAAACTGCTGTCTACCCCGCCTGAAAACGCCAACACCGCTTTTCCCATTTTCCTTAATATAGCTTTTAATTCCCTTAACCTATCCATTTAGCGACTTTCCCTGCGCCTATTATAATCCGTAAGTTTACAAAACGAGCAATACTTGTTTTGTAAACTTACAAGACTTTGTCGATCCAGCCGCCGCCGGATACGTACTCACCGTCATAAAAAACAGCTGCCTGGCCCGGCGTTATCGCGTTCTGCGGATCCTTAAAGACCACTTCTGCTTTATTTCCGGCCAAATCCTTTATAGAAGCCGGGGCCTTTTTATGATTATAGCGTATCTTTACTTCCAGCTCTTTTTCCGGAACATCTGTCAGCCAGTTGACTTTTTTGACGAGAAAACTTTTTTTCTTAACATCCTCCGATGTTCCCGCAATAACTATGTTGTGTTCGGGCTTTACCCCTATGACATAAAGGGGTTCTTTATGGGCTATGCCAAGCCCTCTGCGCTGGCCTATTGTAAAGTTCCAGAAACCCGCGTGATTGCCAAGCGCATTGCCTGATTTATCTACTATATCGCCTTTCCATGGCTTTATATTCCTGTATTTCTTGATAAAACCGGCATAATTATTATCAGGCACAAAGCATATTTCCTGGCTGTCTGGCTTGTCGTGGATCTTAAGCCCTAATTCTTTTGCCTTGCCCCTGACTTCGTTCTTTGTAAGGCCTCCTATGGGCAATAATATCTTTTTTAACTGGCTTTGTTTCAGGCAGAATAAGACATAAGACTGGTCTTTTGTCTTATCCACCGCCTCTCTTAACCTGCAGGCGCCATTTACATCTATCCTCGCATAATGCCCTGTCGCTATAAAATCACAGCCCAGCGCTTCTGCCTTTTTAAGCAGGCTCCCGAATTTTATCTTCTCATTGCATACAATGCATGGGTTCGGCGTCCTGGCCGAAAGATACTCATCTATAAAATAATCTATTACATTCTTCCGGAATTCCGCCTCAAGATTCAAAACATAATGCCTTATGTCAAGCTCCCTGGAAACCTTTCTGGCGTCTTCTATATCCTTCAACGAACAGCACGATTTTTCCTTTTCCTGGCCGCACGATTCCTTTGGCCAGATCTTCATGGTGGCGCCTATAACGTCGTACCCGGCTTCCTTCAGGACAGCCGCCGCCACAGAGCTGTCTACCCCGCCGCTCATTGCGACTAAAACCCGCTTAGTTTTCATTTTTCAAATATTCGGATATTGCTTTTGCCGCGCGTTTTCCGGCGCCCATAGCGGCGATTACGGTATCATCGCCTTCTGTGGCGTCTCCGCCCGCGTAAACGCCTTTTATATTGGACGCCTGCGTCTTCGGATCTATTATTATCTTGCTCCATTTATCCAAAGCGAGCTCAGGCGTTGCTTTTAAAAATACAGGATTAGGGCTTTGGCCTACCGCTACAATAACCGTATCCACATCCATCGTAAACTCAGAGCCTTTTATGGCTACAGGCCTTCTTCTGCCGGAATCATCGGGTTCTCCGAGCTCCATCTTCACGCACTCCATGCTTTTAACAAAACCATTTTCATCCCCGCTTATTTTGACAGGCAGAGTAAGCATGCGAAATTCCACGCCTTCCTCTTTCGCGTTTTCCCTCTCTTCCTTTCTTGCGGGCATCTCGTTTTCGGTCCTTCTATAAACGATATAAACCTTTTCCGCGCCGAGCCTCAGGGAAACCCTGGCAGAATCCATCGCGGTATTGCCGCCTCCTATGACAGCTACCTTTTTGCCTATATTAACGGGCGTATCATATTCTGGAAAAAGATATGCCTTCATCAGATTCACTCTTGTCAATAATTCATTCGAAGAATAAACCCTGTTGAGGTTTTCTCCGGGTATCTTCATAAAGCTTGGAAGCCCCGCGCCTGTTCCCGCAAAAACAGCCTTATAGCCCTGCTCGAACAAATCTTTTAGCAAAGAAGTCTTGCCTACTATAAAATTCGTCTTAATTTCTACGCCCAACGATTCCAGGTATCTCACTTCTTTCTGGACGATTTCTTTCGGAAGGCGGAATTCCGGTATGCCATACATGAGCACGCCTCCTGCAACATGCAACGCCTCGAATACCGTAACGCGATAACCCATCCTCGCGAGGTCGCCGGCGCACGTTAGGCCCGCAGGCCCGCTGCCGATAACCGCAACTTTAGCCTGTTTAGAAGCCAAAGGCCTATGGTTGGCGGCGGAAGCCGTATTTCTTAATTCCCAATCCGCGACAAACCTTTCGAGCCCGCCTATGTTTATAGGGGCTTTTTTAGCGTTCAGGATGCACGCGCCTTCGCATTGATTCTCCTGTGGACATACCCTGCCGCATACGCCAGGCAGATTGTTCTTCTCTTTTATTATCCTGATTGCCTTGCCAAAATCCTTGTTTTTTATCGCGCTTATAAAACCCGGAATATCTATTTCTACAGGACAATTCATGGAGCATTTCGCCTTTTTGCAGGAAATGCACCTTGAAGATTCTTTCAGCGCCTCTTCTTCGCTCAGGCCAAATGCCACTTCGTTAAAGTTCTTTTTTCTTTCATCCGGAGTCTGCTTTTTCATTGTAGTATCCCTCGTATCTTGCAGGCATGCTTCTCCTGTTCCTTGAATAAACTCTGCCGCGCTTTCAATTCCTTGAAATTCACCAGGTGCCCGTCAAATTCCGGGCCGTCAACGCAGGCAAACTTTGTTTCGTTCCCGACTTGAATTCTGCATGAACCACACATGCCTGTGCCGTCTACCAGCACCGTATTCAACGAAACCAATGTTTTTATCCCATAAGGCTTGGTCAGGTTCGAAATAACCTCCATCATGACACCAGGCCCAACCGCATAAACAAGGCCTATGTTCCTGCCCGAATCTATCAACCTTTTAAGTATGCCGGAGACAAAGCCTTTTTCGCCGTCCGAACCGTCATCTGTGGCCACTAACAGCTGTGCGCCCAGATCAGCCAGCTCTTTTTTAAATATAAGAAGCTCTTTGTTTCTTGCCCCGATTATGATTATAACGTCGTTTCCCGCGCTTTTATAAGCCTTCGCGACCGGATAAAGCTCGGCTATGCCGACGCCTCCGCCTACACAGCACACTGTGCCTATTTTCCTGACATCGGTAGCGTGGCCCAGCGGCCCTACCACATCGGAAACGGTTTCGCCCGCTTTTTTTTCAGTCAATCTGTGGGTAGTTACGCCCGCGACCTGGTAAACTATGGTAATGTTCTTGCCATCAGTATCGGCTATGGTAAGAGGGATTCGCTCCCCTTTATCATCGATTCTGATCATCATAAACTGGCCCGCTTTAGCTTTTGCGGCAAGCAAAGGCGCGTTTATGATCATCTTGAAAATATTGGGCGCAATCTTTTCGTTACGCAAAACATCGAACATGTTATCATCCTTTCGCTTTAACCCTAAGTTTACAAAACAAGTATTGCTCGAAGTGTAAACTTATTTTCGGTTTATGATTTCCAAGCCTCTCAAGGTAAGTTCCGGATCCACCTTGTCCACGCTTTCGCAGTAAGGCCCTATCAGCCTGGAAAAACCTCCGGTAGCCACAACCCTGGCGTTTCTGGAATATTGCCTCTTCAGCCTGCGGACTATGCCATCGCATAAACTGCCGAAACCGTATACTATCCCTATGAGCATGCTTTCTTTTGTCTCGCGCCCCAATATCCCCTTTGGTTTTTTGATAGCGACTTTTGGCAGGAGCGCTGTTTTTTCATACAATGCCCACAACGAAATCCCGGGGCCAGGCGCTATCACGCCTCCTATATACTGTTTCTTTTTATTTACGATATCTATCGTTATGGCTGTCCCGAAATCCACGATTATGCATGGCCCGCCGTACAATTCATACGCGGCCCTCGCATTTACGAGCCTGTCAGAGCCTACTTGTCTCGGATTTCTGTAAAGATTCTTTATTCCGCTGTCAACATCTCTGCCTACGACTGCGCAATTCTTGCCGATTGTTTTTTTAACCGCCTTTTTTACCTTTCTTAAAGCGTCCGGCACCACGCTGGTCACGATAACGGAATCTATATTCTTAAGATAGGGCTTTAGCCTCATCCTGTAATCTCCCGTCAAATCATCGGAATGCGTGGATACGGCGAAAGTTTTCTTTAAAATCTTTTTATCAAAAATGCCGTTATGTATATTTGTATTCCCGATATCGATCGCCAATAGCATAATTACCTCAACATAGTTACGTCGCCGGCTAAAACCCTTTCATTGAGCCCCGAATCCATTCTTAGTATAAGCGCGCCATCCCTGTCGACATCTATGGCATAACCTTCTATCTTCGCGTCGTGATACATTACCTGGAGCCTTGTGCCTAAAAAATTCGAAAACTCCTTGTATTCCTTTACTATATCTTCTATGCGGCCGCTATTAAAAAGCCTGTAATGCTTATCCAGATTTCTAAATATGCCTTTCACTATCTCCAACCTGGATATGTCGCCGCCTGATTCCTCGGAGAGAGAAGTCGCGCCTTTAGGCAAAAGTTCCTTTTTCGTATTTATATTCACGCCTATCCCTATTATAACAAAATTAATCTTATCCGTCTCGGCATTCATCTCGGTCAGGATGCCGCATATCTTCTGATTGTTTATCAAAACATCGTTTGGCCATTTTATGAATGCGGGCAGATTCGTTATTTCCCTTATTGCTTTAGCAACGCTCAAGGCCGAGAAAAGTGTAATGCTGGATACCTCTTTAGGCGGTATATCGGGCCTTAATATAAAAGAAAAATAAGCGCCTTTTGATTTAGGCGAGACCCATTTTCTTCCCATTCTTCCCCTGCCCGAGGTCTGCGATTCGGCTATCACGACAGAACCTTCTTTCTCTCCATGTATGGCAAGATTGTACGCCGCATCATTGGTGGAAGCCGTCTCCCCGTACGAATAAATTCTCCTGGCTATGACATCTGTTTTGAGATGCCATTTAAGCTCCACCTCTGTCAGGCGGTCGGGTATGGAAATCAGCTTATAGCCCAGATGCGGGAAGGCTTCGATGCCATACCCCTCTTCCCTGAGGCTTTCGATATGTTTCCACACGGCCGCCCTGGAAATCCCGAGCTCATGGCTCAAATCTTCGCCTGAAACATACTCATCTTCATGCTTCTTGAAATAATTTAATATTTTATCATCCAGCATTTTTTCTGAGTTCCTTTATCCTGTCCCTGATCTGGGCCGCGCGCTCGAACTGTAAATTCCTGGCGCAAAGCTCCATTTCCCGCTCAAGCTCCGCAATCAGCATTTCTCTTTCATAAGCCTCTTCGCTCTGGCCGGTCGTATCAACGACAATTTCCTCAGCTTTTTTGAACGACTCTATGCCTTCTTTAACAGCCTTTTCTATGGATCTGGGCGTAATATTATTCATTTTGTTGAATTCCGCCTGCCTTTTTCTTCTTCTATCCGTCTCTTCGATTGCCTTCTTCATAGAATTGGTAATCGTATCCGCGTACATTATAACGCGGCCATTCACATTCCTGGCGGCCCTCCCCGCCACCTGGATCAAGGATGTCTCCGACCTTAAAAATCCCTCTTTATCCGCGTCCAAAATAGCCACCAACGCTACTTCCGGCAGATCCAGGCCTTCTCTTAATAGGTTTATCCCTACCAGGCAGTCGAATTTGCGCATCCTTAAATCTCTCAGTATCTCCGCCCTTTCTATGGCATCCAGTTCCGAATGTATATACTTCACCCTTAAATCCAGTTCTTCCAGGTATCCGGCAAGGTCTTCGGACATCCTCTTTGTCAAGGTAGTGACAAGCGTCCTTTGGCCCTTAGATACCATTTCTTTTATATTCTCGATAAGGTCCTGTATTTGATTATCCGTAGGTTTCACGGTTATTTCCGGATCCAATAGGCCCGTAGGCCTTATAACCTGCTCCGCCACCCTGTCTGAATTCTGCAGTTCGTAGTCCGAAGGTGTGGCGGAAACGAATACTGTTTCGCGCGCAAGAGCCGTAAACTCCTCGAAATTCAACGGCCTGTTATCCAAAGCGGACGGAAGCCTGAATCCATAATCGACCAGTGTTTGCTTGCGGGAGCGGTCTCCGTTATACATGCCTCTCAACTGAGGCATTGTGACATGCGACTCATCTATTATTGTCAAAAAATTCTCCGGAAAATAATCCAGGAGACAATAAGGCCTGGAGCCTGGCGGCCTCGCGCTGAGATGCCTCGAATAATTCTCTATGCCGTTACAAAACCCCATCTCCTGAAGCATCTCTATGTCGTAAAGTGTCCTGGATTCAAGCCTCTGCGCTTCCAACAATTTATTCTGAGCCCTCAGCTCCTTAAGCCTTTCCCATAGCTCCGCCTTTATCGATCTTATAGCGGACTCTATCCTTTCCTTCGTGGTAACAAAATGCTTCGCGGGATATACGGCTATTTTTTCGATCGACTCTGCCAGTGTTTTGCCGCTGACGGAGTCGATCTCGGATATCTTCTCTATCTCATCCCCGAAGAAAATTACCCTGAAAAATGTTTCCCTGTACGCTGGAAATATATCTACAGTATCTCCCCTTACTCTGAAACTCCCTCTCTTAAAATCAATATCATTTCTGGCATAATGTATGTTTACAAGTCCGGACAATAAATCCCATCTTTTGATTGTTTCGCCTTTCTTCAAGATTAACAGCAGGCCTTCATAATCTTCAGGGGAACCCAAGCCGTAAATGCAGGATACGCTTGCCACTATGATAACATCATTTCTGGACATCAGAGAGCTTGTAGCGGAAAGCCTTAGCCTGTCTATATTGTCATTGATAGAGGCGTCTTTCTCTATATAGATATCAGCCTGCGGCACGTATGCCTCAGGCTGATAATAATCATAATAACTCACGAAATATTCAACCGCGTTGCGCGGAAAAAACTCTTTAAATTCGCTGTATAACTGCGCGGCTAAGGTTTTGTTATGGGATATTACAAGCGCCGGCCTTTGAATATTGTCAATCACGTTGGCCATAGTGAATGTTTTGCCGCTGCCCGTAACGCCAAGAAGCGTCTGGCGCTTAAAACCTTTTCTCAGCCCTTCGGTAAGCTTATCGATTGCTTCTTGCTGATCCCCGCAAGGCTTAAATGGACTGACCAATTCGAATTTAGGCATTTAAATTTCCATGGAAAAATCTATAGAAGGAGCTGAACGGGTAAGCCTGCCTATCGAGATTCTATCTACCCCTGCTTTGGCAATCTTTCTCACGTTATCCAGATTTATTCCGCCGGAAGCTTCCAATATTGCCTTTATCCCGCGTTTTACGCTGCCTGCTTCTTTAATCTTCACTGCCTTTTTTATATCCTCAACCTTCATGTTGTCCAGCATTATAATATCAGCCCCGGCTTCCAAGGCTTCCTTGAACTCCGCAATATCCTCCACCTCCACCTCTACATTCCTGTATCCTTTATTTTTAAACGACTCCACCGCCTCTTTTACCGCCTTTGCCCTGCGCTCTCCGTTATTAATCATTACGGCTTCAAGATGATTATCCTTTATCATTATCCCGTCCCATAATCCAACCCTGTAGCCAAAACCTCCTCCAAGAGTAACGGCGTATTTTTCCAAATCCCTTAAGCCCGGAGTAGTTTTCCTGGTGTCATATATTTTGGCGCCTGTGCCTTTAACCTCTTTTACGTATTCGGCTGTCAGCGTAGCTACGCCCGAAAGCCGGCCTAAAAAATTCAGGGCGGTCCTTTCTGCCGACAGTATGCTTTTGGCAGAACCTCTTATCGATATAATTCTTTTACCCTTTTTAATCCTGTCTCCATCCCTGCATAAAGCCGTAAACGAGATTTTCTCATCGACCGCGTCAAATATCCATTTGGCGATATCCATCCCTGCCAAAACGCATTCTTCTTTTGCCGCAATATGCGCCAGCAGGCTGATATCTTTTTCAAAAAGAACAGAGCTTGTAATATCGCCCGGGCCGATATCCTCTTTCAGCGCATTTATTATTATCGGGAATACCTTTTCTTTCGCTAATCTCATAATATTATATATCTGCTTGCAAATAAGTTTACAAAACGAGTATTGCTTGAAGTGTAAACTTACAGGTCGTCGATGGTTTTTTCCAGCCTGACTATCTGCTCTTTTATTTTTTCGGCCTTTTCCTGCTCAGCCTTAACCACGCTTTCAGGCGCGTGTTGGATAAAATTCTCGTCTTTTAACCTCTTTTCGGCGAATACAAGCTGCTGCTTTAACGCATTTTGTTTTTTCGCCAGCCTTGCCTTTTCGGCCTCTACGTCTATTACGCCTTGCAAGGGGATGAATATATTAAAATTTTCGGTAACGGCGCTCAGGCAGCCCTTTGGCTTGACAAGATTTTTATCTATAACCAGCAGTTCGAGCTGCGCCAGATTTTTAATATATCCCACACTGGCGGACAATACGGATTCGGCTCCGCGCTTCAACGGCATAAGATTTGCGGTAATTTTCCTGGAATAAGGTATGTTCATATCCGAGCGTATATTTCTTATATTGACTATGATATCTTTTACCGCGGCTATGTCGGATTCTATTTTCTTATCTATAAAGCTTTTGTCCGGCCCGGGCCAGGCAGAAATCATTATGCTTTCCCTTTCTTTTATGTTCTGCCATATGGCCTCTGTCACAAAAGGCATGAAAGGGTGCAGTAATTTCAGCGAACTCTCGAGCACGTGTATTAAAATTTCCCCCGTCTTCTCCTTTTCGTTCTCCGCACCTTGCCCTATAATCTGTGGTTTGACCATTTCCACATACCAATCGCAGAAATCATGCCAGAAGAATTCATAAACCAGCGCTTCGGCTTCGTTGAACTTGTAATTTTTCAGCGCCTTATCGACATCCTCTATGGCCCTGTTCAGCCTGCTCAGTATCCACCTGTCGGCAATAGATAACCCGTCTTTTTCTATCCGCTCCGCGCCGTATTGTTTTTGCCCGATATTCATAAGGACAAACCGCGACGCGTTCCAAATCTTATTCGCGAAATTCCTGCCTATCTCGAATTTTTCCTTCGACAAGAACACATCCTGGCCCGCGGCGGTTATGGATATCATGCTGAACCTCAGGGCATCAGCGCCAAACCCGTCTATAATCTCAAGAGGGTCTATTATATTGCCAAGCGATTTCGACATCTTTTTGCCTGTCGCATCCCTGACTGTCCCGTGTATATATACATCGCTGAAAGGTATCTCCTTTTTGAACTCCAGTCCCGACATTATCATTCTCGCGACCCAGAAAAATAATATCTCCGGCGCTGTCACAAGAACGGAAGTCGGATAAAAATATTCCAGCTCTTTTGTTTGTTCCGGCCATCCAAGCGTGGAAAACGGCCAGAGCCAGGAGGAAAACCATGTATCCAAGACATCTTCGTCCTGTTTTAAGGATGCGCCTCCGCACTTCGGGCATTTTCCAGGCGCGGCCTTGGAAACAATCACATCGCCGCATCCATTGCAATAATAAACCGGCAGGCGGTGCCCCCACCATATCTGCCTGGATATGCACCAGTCTTTTATATTTTCCATCCAGTTAAGATAGACCTTTGTCCATCTCTTTGGATAAAATTTAATCCTCCCGTTTTTAACCGCCTCTATGGCCGGTTCGGCCAATGGCCCCATTTTCACAAACCACTGCAAAGATAAGTAAGGCTCTATTACGGTATGGCATCTGTAACAATGGCCTACCGCGTGGCTGTGCTTCTCTGTTTTCACCAGGAGCTTCTTTTCCTCCAGCTCTTTTATTATCAGCTTCCTAGCCTCGAACCTGTCCAGCCCGTTAAATCTGAAGGCATTCTCATTCATCTTTCCGTCAGGCCTCATAATGGTAATAGGCTCTAAGTTATGCCGCTTCGCGATTTCAAAATCATTTGGGTCATGGCTGGGAGTAACCTTTACAGCGCCTGTACCGAATTTCTTATCCACAAAATCATCCGCAATAATCTCTATTTCTCTGCCTGCGATAGGCAATACCAGTTTTTTGCCTATTAATTTTTTGTATCTCCTGTCTTTGGGATTAACGGCCACTGCCGCATCGCCAAGCATAGTCTCAGGCCTTGTTGTAGCCACCACGACCCCTTCAGAGCCGCCTTTAAACGGATAAAGTATGTAATAAAGCTTTCCTTCCATATCTTTATGGGGCGCTTCCTCGTCGGAAAGAGCTGTCTGGCACCGCGGGCACCAGTTTATTATATAATTCCCCCTGTAAATCAAGCCTTTATCGTAAAGCCGCACAAACGCTTCCAGCACAGCTTCCGAAAGGCCTTTGTCCATCGTAAAACGCGTCTTTTCCCAGTCGCATGAAGCGCCCAGATTTTTAAGCTGTCTGATAATCGTATTGCCATACTGCTCCCGCCATTTCCAAACCTCGTCTACGAATTTTTCCCTGCCCAATTCCTGCCGTGTAAGGCCCTTCTCCCTTAAATTTCTCTCGACCACATTCTGCGTGGCTATCCCTGCATGATCCGTACCCGGCACCCATAAACTCTCGAACCCCTGCATCCTCTTCCATCTTATAAGAATATCCTGTAAGGTATTGTTCAATGCGTGGCCCATATGAAGAATGCCGGTAACATTGGGCGGAGGAATAACTATGGTAAACGGTTTTTTGGAAGAAACGGGCTCCGCGTGAAAAAGCCTGCAGGATTCCCATTTGGAATAAATAGACTGTTCGTGGTCTTTTGGATTGTATCTTGGAGGTATGTCTTTCATGGATGGGGCCTATCTGGCTTTATCTTTTAATAGCTTGTATTCCACGCTATCCACAAGAGCCTGCCAGCTCGCCTCTATGATATTCTCGGAAACTCCGACAGTGCCCCAGGAACTATCCTCATCCTCTGACTGGATAAGGACCCTCACCTTGGCTGCGGTACCGGCCTTTTCATCCAGCACTCTTACTTTAAAATCGGATAAACGCATTTTGGAAAGCGCCGGGTAAAATTTCGCCAGGGCCTTGCGCAAGGCGTTATCCAGCGCGTTTACCGGCCCGTCTCCGGCCGCCGCAGTGTGTTCCTCTTTTTTATTGACGTTTATCTTGATAATAGCCTCGGATATAAGCGTATCGTCTTCCCTTTTCTCTATGCTTACCCTGAACCCTTCAAGCGTAAAACACGGTTTGTATTTTTTTAATGCCTTTTTCATCAAAAGCTCGAAAGATCCGTCGGCGGCTTCAAAATGATAACCCTGATTTTCCATGGATTGGATCAGTTTTAGTATCCTTTTGGTCTGAGGATCTTCTTTTGTAAGGTCGAACTCCATTTCCTTTGCCTTCAGGATAATGCTGGTCTTGCCGGATAACTCGGAGACAAGTATTCTTCTGTGATTTCCTACTTTCTCCGGCATTATGTGCTCATAAGATACGGGATTTTTCATAACCGCGTTTATATGCACTCCGCCCTTGTGCGCAAAAGCGCTTCTCCCAGTAAAAGGCTGGTTATCATGAAGTTTCATATTCGAGATCTCGCTTATATACCTGGAGACCTCCGTAAGATCTTCCAACCTGTGCTCGGAAACGCATTTATAGCCCATCTTTAACTGGAGGTTAGGAATAATGCCGCATAAATCCGCGTTGCCGCATCTTTCGCCGTAACCATTTATAGTGCCCTGCGCAATGCTTGCCCCTGCCTCGACCGCCGCCAGGGTGTTAGCGACGGCTAATCCGCCGTCATTATGGGTATGGATACCTATGGTAACCGTGGAACATTCGCTTGAAATAGCCCTTACGATAGTGCCTAATTCATGCGTAAGCATACCGCCGTTTGTATCGCATAAAACTATTGCGTCGCATCCGGCGTTGACAGCCGAACGCAGGGTCTCCAGAGCATAATCTTTATTTCTTATATATCCGTCGAAGAAATGTTCGGCGTCGTAAAATACATAGAGATTCTTGCTCTTAAGAAACTCTATAGTATCTCCTATCATCCTTAAATTCTCCTGCAAAGACACCTTCAGGACATCCGTCACGTGCATATCCCACGTCTTGCCGAATATAGCGGCCGACCTAACGCCTGATTTTATCAAAGCCTTCAGGTTCTCATCGTCCGAAGGGCCGATCTTAGGCCTCCTCGTACTGCCGAAAGCGACAAGCCTGGAATTCTTCAGGTTAAGTTTTTTGGCTTGTTTGAAAAATTCCATATCTTTCGGATTGGAGCCGGGCCACCCCCCCTCTATGTAATGGATCCCGAACTCGTCCAGCTTCCTGGCAATCTTGACCTTGTCCATTACGGAAAAAGAAATGCCTTCCCCCTGAGATCCGTCTCTTAATGTAGTATCGTAAATTTTGATTTCTTTCATGAATTACCTCTTGTTTAATCCAAAAGCTCTGTGCAGTACCCGCACAGCCTCATCCGCGTATTTCTTGTTTATCACGCATGATACCTTGATTTCTGAAGTAGATATCATATCTATATTGATTTTCTTCGAGGCCAGGGCGCCGAACATCTTCGACGCTACCCCCGAATGGGTTTTCATGCCTACGCCCACTATCGAAACCTTTGCGATCTCATTGTTATATACCGCGCCTTTTGCCTTTACCGCTTTTACTATTTTAGCCATCACATCTTTGGTCCTGGCAAGCTCAGCCGCAGGAACCGTGAACGACAAGTCTGTATAACCACGCCTGCTTATGTTTTGTATTATCATATCGACGTTTATATCATGCCTGGCTATATCCGTAAATATCTTCGCCGCTATGCCCGGCCTGTCAGGCACATCGCAGATAGTCACTTTTGCCTCGCCTTTATTCGCAGTTACGCCGCTAACAAGAACATCTTCCATTGCCTTAACCTCCTTTGAAATAATTGTCCCTTCCTTATCCGTAAAGCTCGATCGTATATGTAATGGTACGGAGTATTTTTTCGCGACCTCCATAGATCTCGCCTGCATTACCTGAGCGCCGAGAGAAGCCAGCTCCAGCATCTCCTCATAACTGATTACGGAAAGCTTTCTCGCGTCTTTTACGACTCTGGGATCGGCGGTATAAACACCCTCTACATCGGTATATATCTCGCACATATTCGCGCGCAGGGTCTTCGCGATAGCTACGGCCGTAAGATCTGACCCGCCCCGCCCAAGCGTCGTAATCTCCTGCTCGGCATTCATGCCCTGAAAACCTGCCACTATTACCACTTTCCCTCTTCCAATCTGCTCCCTGATCCTGTCCGCGCTTATCTTTAAAATCTTGGCTTTTGTGTGAGAGCGGTCGGTAATAATGCCTACCTGAGGGCCTGTAAAAGATATCGCGTCGATACCTGTCTTATGGAGAGCCATGGCCAAAAGCGCCACGGATACCTGTTCGCCTGTGGATATAAGCATATCCAGCTCTCTGTCGCTTGGATTATCCGTAATCTTGCCCGCAAGCTCCAGAAGCTCGTCGGTCGTATCCCCTAAAGCAGAAACTATCACTACTACCTTATGGCCCTGCTTTTTATACCTGGCGATGCGGTTCGCCACATTCTTTATCCTATCCGTATTCGCAACCGAACTCCCGCCGTATTTTTGAACAATTAACGATTTTCCCATATCGTCAAATATTACCATAAATGCCGGAAATAATCTATTAAAATTTTATGCGTAAGTTTACAAAACAAGTATTGCTTGAAGTGTAAACTTATTTTATGAAGAACTCCATCAATTCGTGGCCTTTGTCGATGCGGAATTTGGAAAGTCGGGCTTCCTTCTCATTGAAATGCTTGATAGCCCCTGCTTCTATATCGGTACCGTACATGGCGAAACAAATGTAATCCCTGGAATGGGTTTTTAATTCGATAGGCGTAGCGTGGTCCGATAAAACCAGTATCCTGAACTCTTCATTGGAGGATTTAAAATGATTCAATACCGTGCCGACCACAAACTTATCGAACTTTTCTATGCTGTAAATCTTTTCCCTCAGGTCTCCGTTATGGCCTGCTTCATCGGGGGCTTCCACGTGCACAAATACAAAATCTTTATGCTTCAGCGAGTCAAGGGCATATTCCGCCTTGCCCAGATAGTTGGTGTCATAATACCCCGTAGCTCCGGGCACCTCTATGACGTCAAGCCCTATGATCCTTCCGATGCCTTTTATAAGGTCTACCGCGGATATAATAGACCCTTCTACATGGTAAAGCTTCGAAAATTTAGGCATAAAAGATTTTACGCCCTGGCCCCACAGCCATATCATATTCGCGGGGTTCTCTTTCAAATCGAGCCTTACCCTGTTTACCTCATGATCGAGCAGTATTTTTCTGGATTCATCCATCAGCCTCGCCAATACAGCGGCTGACGGCAGGAATTTATTTATCGCTTTTCCGGCTATGTCGTGAGGCGGCGTGCATTTTGTATTCACAAGCCTTTCCTGTTCTTCCTTATCCCTGCATTTGAACACCACGAGATGCCTGTAGCTTATGCCAGGATAAAATCTTATATCCCCGGAGCCTAATTTGGAATTCAATTCTTCTATCAAGGCCCTCGCTTCCTCATTCGATATATGGCCGGCGCTGTAATCCGCCATTTTATCTTCCGCGATAGTAACCAGATTGCACCTGAACGCGACCTCGTCTTCTTTCAAGTCTATGCCCATATTTGCCGCTTCCAGGGGGCCGCGGCCTGTATAATATTTCTTTGGGTTATAGCCCAGTATGGAGATATTGGCCACATCGCTCGCGGGCAGCATCCTGGCGGGGATCATGTTGGTAAGCCCCACCCTGCCGTTTTCGGCTATAAAGTTCATGTTCGGGATTTTAGCCGACTCCAAAACTGTTTTTCCGCCAAGGCTCTCGATGGGCCTGTCGCCCATCCCGTCTCCAACCAGGACAATATATTTCATAGGTATCTCCTATGTTTTACGCTTTATTATCTTTCCCTTTTCATACGCCTTGATAAACGCCTCCACCACCTTTGGGTCGAACTGGGTGCCTTTGTTACTCTTCAGCTCGCTCAAAGCGACCTCTTCCGGCAGGGCTTTTCTATAAGGCCTGTCCGTTATCATTGCGTGATACGCATCTACTACGGCTACGATTCGAGACTCTAAAGGTATTTCCTCGCCCTTAAGCCCGTCAGGATAACCGGTGCCGTCGTATTTTTCCTGATGATGCTTTATGATCTTCCCGACCTTTTTTAATTTTTCTATAGGCTCTATTATCCTGGCCCCTATTTCGGCATGCTGCTTCATTATTTCGAATTCCTCCGATGTAAGCGCCCCTTTTTTATTAAGCAGCGCGTCCGGAACCCCTATCTTTCCTATATCATGAAGCAAAAGAGACGTCTTGAGCTCTTCCATGTCTATATTGATATTTATATCCGCCAAATTCATGAGTTCTTCCGCCACAGTCATCCCGTACTTTGCGACCTCGTCCAGATGGCCCCTGGTATAAGCGTCTTTTTCGTCTACCGTCCTTGCGAGAGCCAAAATCGTCTGGAAATAGTTTTCCTTCTCCTTTTCTCTCAGCCTCTTTAATTCCAATAAATTTTTCGCATTCTCTATCGCTATCGCCACTTCATTGGAAATAGTCAGCAATAATTCCAGCTCCTGGTCCGCGTATGACTCCCCGGATGCCTTTCCGCCCAGAATCAAAAATCCTATGAGCCTTTCTTTGTTAAAACTCGGCACGCACGCCGCGCATCCGAGCCTTTCCAGTTCACCGCCAGCGTCCGGCAGTCTCTCGAAATCCTTCTTATTATATAAAAATCCCTCTTTTTTATCCTTGAGCCAATTTATCAACGGATGGGCCTCGTCTATCTTGTATCCTTTAGGGGCATTGCTTTCCCCGCGCCTGCTTTTTAAAACAAACCCCCTGCTTTCTTCGTTATAATGGAAGATGCACGCGCTTTTCAGCTTCATGTGTTTTTTTACTACATACACAATGAGATATAACAGCTTATTGGTATCGGTTATAAGCGTCATGCCTTTGCTGGCTTCCAGCAGTGTCTTATGATAGTTGTAAAATTGCTCGTTCGTCATTATTGCACCTTTATATAAAGGCCCTGCTCTATGGCTGTGCGGCGCACTATCGCGCCGAGTTTATCCATTTCTCCGGGGTTGATCATGGCTGCCACCGAATCGAATAACCCGCCTATAAAAGAGATGTTTTTGTCCTTGTCCGGGCCGTTCGAGCCGGGAAAAAGGCCGTATAATATTATGTCTTTGACGGGATGTTTCAAATTGGAAATCCTGTCATTTAATTTATACAGCCTGAATACGCTTATATCGCTAAGTAAAATATCCGGCTTGAACTCCTCGAGTTTTTCCAGCGCTTCGTTCACGGTAAATGCCGCTGTCAATTGATACCTGCCCTTGCATTGCCTGGAATCGCGGAAATACCCTAATTTGGAGCTGTATATTATTTCATTCGGCTCTATAAAAAGAAGCCTTGCCTTTGCCAGCACGTTATCATCGCCTATCAGGGCCGCGGCCTCTTCCCTGCTTTTTCCTCGCCCTGCCAGGACGGATTCCGCGACGCTTACAAGCGTTTTTACGGAAAAAGGCTTTGTCAGGAACGCGTCACAGCCCAATCTTTCCGCTTCTTTTTTATATTCGTCAGAAAACCCGGTCAAAACCACTACCTTGGCTTCCTTATAGGATTTCTTCACTTCTTTCAGGATCTCTATGCCGTCCATATCCGGCAAGTGCATGTCCAGCAAAATAAGGCCTATGCCCGGCTGTCCAAGGAAACCCATTGCCTCTTTGCCGTTAAACGCGGCAAGCACCTCATAGCCCTTCGACGCAAAAAAATCCTTAAGGACCAAAGTGACATCTTTTTCGTCGTCTACTATCAATACTTTATAGCTCATAAAAAAATTAATGGTCTATGTTCTTGCGCAGTTTTTTCAGGATTTCGCCTATTTTCAAGGCGTCTTCCTCCATTCCCGCCATAACCTTTACCAGCCGCTCCTTTTCTTCTTCTATCTTTTCCAGGTTGATGCTGTTCTCTTCCAGGCGGTATTTCGTCATGCCTGCCTGGGTGGTAATCTTATTGAGCAAATTATTTATGCTGTGAAAATCATCCCTTATAGCGGCGTCTAATTTTTCTTTCATTTATTTTCCCTCCAGGAGATTTTTGATAGTCTCTGACAATGTCTTCAGGGACGTGGGCTTGTTTAAAAATGTGCCTGCGCCGAGCGCAATGCATTTATTCTTCGTCTCCTCTTCCTCTCCGAATCCGGACGATATTATAACCTTCAGGTCCGGTTTCAGCATTTTTGCGGCCTTTAGGACTTGTATGCCCGTCAGGCCCTCCTTCAAGTGAAGGTCCAAAATCAATAGCTCGGGCTCGTGTTTTTTCAGCAGTTCCAGGCCATCGGAGCTGTTAGAGGACGCGAAAGCGGTATAACCCGCTATCTTTAAAAAATTCTCTATGTTTTTCAATAACGCCTCTTCGTCATCTATAATCAATATCCTGCCGGCAGATTTAGTTTCCATGCGATTTCTCCTTCAGTCTTCGTCAAGCACTTATCGTGCTTGACTACGCCTGATTATAATCCGGCGAAGCTAAACACGTTTAGTGTTTAGCGAAGACGGATCCTTCCTTATAGGCAGTTTTATGGTAAATACCGCGCCTTTGCCGTATTCCGAATCACAGCTGATCGAACCTTTGTGTACCTCTATAAAATCCCTTATTACGCACAGGCCAAGGCCGCTTCCCTTATTAGATGTGGCCTTGGTGGTAAAATAAGGCGTAAAAAGCTTTCTGCAGTTTTCCTTCGTAAGCCCTATGCCATTGTCTCTTACGCGCGCCACTATAACATGGTCCTCCTGGCCAAGGAGCACCTCTATCTCTCCCTCGTATAACGGATTGGCCTGGTTCAAGGTATTCGCCTTATCCTGTATGGCGTCATAAGCGTTATCGATCAGATTGTAAAAAACATCCTGCAGTAATGCCTCGCTCGCGAATATGTTCGGTAGCCCTTCCGAAGAAACCAGGTTGAATTTTATAACCCTTGCCTTATCGAGACCCGAACGGGAACGGCTTATCATGACAAGCTTATAGGCGTTTTCTATCAGATTGGCCAGGCTGAATTCCTGAAACTCCACTTTTGCCTTTGCCCTTTTCAATATAGCGGCTGTTATCTCCTTGCCTTTATATACCTCGCCATCTATCAATTCCAGCGCTTCCCTGATGTCTTTCAGTAAAACCTTTGCCTTTTCGTCCTGAAAAGAATCTATGCCGGCGTTCTCCATCTTGAAAAGCAAAAGCTCCACCGAAGAGCTTATGGATGCCAGGCGATTATTGAACTGATGCGACGCGCCGGGCGCCATATCCGCAAGCGCCTCTCTCTTGGATTTTTCAAGCAATTGCGAAACCTCTTTCTGGTGAAACTGGGCGTTTTCTATAGCGAGGGCTGCTTCATTGGATAAAAGCATCAATAGGTTAAGATCGTCCTGGGTAAAATGAATATTGTTTTTCCTGTCGGATAAAATCAGGAAACCCAAAAGTCCGGTCCTCAGGAAACAAGGTATTACTGTGTTTATCTTAAGCTCCGACAAAGTAGAAAAAAGCCTGTTTGTCTGGAAAGTAGGCACAGCAGGCGCGTAAAGCGACAACTCTTCGGTTACGACAGGAAGCCTTTTGATGTTCAAATATTCTATCAGATAGTCGCCGGCTTCGAATTCCTGAAGCAATTTAACGCTTTCTTCGCTCTGCCAGGAACTGCTTAATAAATATTTCTCGTTCTGGGTATCGATTAAATATATGGCAGCGAATTTCAACTTTAAAACCTTAACCAGATAATGCACCATAAGCTTTAATAGCACATTCAGGTTTGTAAACCTGAGCATATTATGCGAAAGCCGCCTAAGCGCCTCATGTGATTTAAATTCCTGAGCCCTTAACCGTGCCTCGAATCTTCTTTGGAGTTTAATATAAATAAACGGGCCGATGCTGCTCAATAATGCCATTAACCCTACAGGCAAAAGCCACCAGCTGGATCCTGTCTCAGAAAAATGTTCCTTAAACAGGCTGCCGATGTAAAATGGAACGCCAAGCACCAATCCGTAAACAATAGCAAACACTCCTGCGCGGCTTATGACCGCCTTTATGTCCATTAAACGGTATTTAATAATGGCGTAGGTAATGGCTAAGGTATAACCTATTTCAATTACGTAGGTAAGCTGTGGAAAATTAACCCAGCTGAATCCTATAAAATAAACCAAGGCCGCGACAAGACCTATCGCATAGGCTAAAAATACATAGGTTATTTGCATCCTTTTTAAACCTGTGGATTTTCTAAAGCCTATGATTAAAATATAGAGAACATATAAAAAACATCCCGCGAAGAAAGTTATAAAAAAAGGATACAATATACCCGGTATCTCTTTAAAAGGATCCATATTTACGCCTTTGATAACAAGCGGCGTAAAGACTAAACAAAGTAAGATAAATGCGTTGCCATAAGTAACTACAAAGACTTTCTTCCAATCTTTACCTATTACATATCTTACTATGGAGACGACGAAATGTACGGAAAATGCCGGAAGAAAAATTCCGGCAATATAAAAAGCTCTGACCAGCAAGAGAGCCATACGAGGATTTTCTACAAAACCCGCCAGATCGCTGAAATTCCATACGGCCGTGCTGAAAGCCATTAAACCAAAGAAAATATTTACGGGCTTTTTTGGGTTTTTAAGATAGACGAACAACCCTAAAGAAAAACTAATTGTCCCAGCTATAAACGCAACTATCATAGGCAGTTATCCCGCTATTTTATATTATCCCGAATTTTCTTCCTGCTTTCCTGAAGGCCTCAAGGGCCTTGTCCAAATCAGATAAAGTATGCGGAGCTATCACAGTAACCCTGAATCTTGACTCTGACTCTTTTACCGCAGGAAAAACCACAGGGCTTACAAAAATACCAGCCTTATCCAGAAATTGAGCCATTCTGTATGTCTTTATATCGTCTCTGATTAATACCGGCATAATTGCCGATTCGCTGTTACCAATGTCATACCCCATATTCTTCAAACCATTCTTCATATAACTTATATTTCTCCACAACTGCGCGATTAAATGCGGTTCATTTTGGATAACCTTTATTGCCGCTATATTTCCTGCGATAATAGCGGGCGGCAAACTTGTGGAAAAAATAAACTCTCTGCTTGTATGTTTAAGATATGTAACGATATCCTTTTTAGAAGCGACAAATCCGCCCAAGCCTCCCACGGCCTTGCTGAAAGTTCCCATAACAATATCTATTTTTCCGATCATATTAAAATGCTCCAAAGCGCCCCTCCCATTCTTTCCCAGTACGCCCAAAGCATGCGCTTCATCTATCATTACCATGGCATTATATTTCTTTGCCAGCCTGTGTATATCAGGCAGATTCGCAATATCTCCGTCCATGCTATAAACAGAGTCCACTATAATCAGCTTATCCTGGGATTTAGGGTATGAGGATAATATATTTTCCAGATACTGCATGTCGTTGTGCAGAAATACCCTGACTCTGGCTCTTGAAAACAGAGAGCCATCCACTATGCTCGCATGATTTTTTTCGTCGTTTATTACTACGCTCCTATCATTGACGATGGACCTTATGGTTCCTGTGTTTGCCATAAATCCTGTATTAAATACTATGGCTGATTCAGCGCCTTTAAATTTCGCGATTTCTCTTTCTAATTCTTCATGTAAATCAAAGCTTCCGCTTAAAAGCCTTGATCCGCCGGAACCTGTTCCGTATTTTTTAAGCGCTTTTATCGCGGCCTCTTTTATCTTGGGATGATTTGTTAGGCCTAAATAATTATTAGAACCAAGCATGATCATTTCCCGGCCATTAATCTTAGTCCGAGGTCCCGAAAAAGATCCAAGACTGCGCATATAAAAATAACACTTCTCTTTTTTCATCCACTCAACTCTCTTCACCATTGAACCGATATTGTCTTTGAAATTTGCAGAAGCCTTTTCCATTAGTTCTCTCCTTTTATTCTGGGTATTGCCTTACAGTAAATTTATTTTTTTCGGTATCTTGTAAATGGCCAGCCTTTGGATGCAAAACGTTTTTATCTCTTTTTCTGTGATCTGTTTTCTTGGGGAAGCGCTTATTTCAGCACATATTCTGTTTCCCCATAAATCATCCCCCTCTACATTTAATCTCGCTTCTTTTACGCCAGGAAAGGATTCCAGCACCCCTTTCACCTCATTTAAATCTACATTGTTGCCGCCTATCTTGATAATATTTTTCTTGAGGCCTGCGAAATACACATATCCGTCCTCATCCTTCCAGCCGTAATCCCCTGTGTAAAACCAGCCGTTCTTAATGAACTTTTTATTTTCGCCGTTCTTGTTGTAATACCCTTTCATGACACTCGGACCGCCTATTACGATCTCGCCTTTAGTGCCGCGCGGGACTATTGCTCCTGTTTCGTCAGCTATATCGACTTTCATATTGCGGCCTTCTACCCCCAATGATTCCGGCCTGTTCCCTGAACGGGGATTACAGGTTACAGGCACTGTCTCTGTCAGCCCGTATCCCTGGAATAGTTCTATTCCCATCTCTTTTTTTATTTTTTCATGCGTATCGGCCGTCATATAGCTTCCGCCTGTTATGCCGTATTTAAGGCTGGATATATCATAGCGCCCCTTTTCATAATTCCTGAGAAGCGATATGTAAATAGTGGGCACCGCTATCATAAAATCGATCTTATGCTCCTCTATCGTTTTAAATACATGAGACGGTATAAAACTTTTCATTATAACTATAGTTGCCCCTCGCAGTAATGATACTATGACACAGCTTATGAGCGTAAAAATATGGGACATGGGCGTTATCAAAAGCACCCTGTGCCTGGTCATAAGTTCCGTAAGCCTGACATAAGCAATGGCCCCGTAATGATAATTTCCATGCGTGAGCATGGCCCCTACCGCATGGCCCAGGCCCCGGTAGGTATAATTAATAGTCGCTATCTGATCGTTGCTCGCGCTAAAGCGGGGCAATTTCCCGGACTTATGTTTTGCCAAAAGCCTTTTTATCTCAAATACGCCTTCTCTGGCAGGCTCCTGCGATTCATCGGCGAATATTATCAATATACCCTTAACCAATATAGATGCTATCTTCTTTTTATATAAGTCATATGTAGTTATAATAATCTTTGGCTTGCAATCTTCGAAGATCTTGCCTAATTCATAAGCTGTCAGATAGGCGTTCAGGGGTATGCTTATCGCGTTTATTCTGGCAAGGCTGTAAAAGCTGTAAATGAATTCCTTGCAATTAGGAAGGAGTATAGCTATCTTATCGTTTTCTTTTATGCCTATTTTTAAAAATGCTTTGGCTAAACTTTCTATATTTTTCCATAATTGCGAATAGGTCACCTCTTCACTGCCCTCTATAAGGCATACCTTGTCCTTCATCTTAGTAGATACCCAGTGAAGCGAGGTCCCTAGATTCATAAATGTTTTCTTTTCTTTAGATAGGCCATAACAAGATCCATCAGATCCTTTGCCGTTACTACGTTAAATGCCTTTGCCTCATCTATGGAGATTCCCAATCTCTTTTCAATCGCCGCGAGCATCTCCACTGCCATCAAAGAATCTATGCCTAAGTCATCCCTGATGCTGTCGCTTTCTTTGATCTTCCTTATATCTATCTTCGCTATTTCAGCGATTAATTTTTTTACATCTTTCCTCATATTTGGAGCTTCTTTTTCCCTGGCCTTTGATTTTTTAACCATTTTGTCAATATTTATAAGTAAAACCTACCGAAACGACATTTACGTATGCCTCATACATGCCGTCCAAATCAGATGTACTACTGGCAATGTCATTTGTAATATATCTGTCTCTATAAAAACCTCCGAAATACGCTGCGTCAATAATACAGCCGTTCTTTAATGTATAGCCGGCTCCAACGCTGAAGCAATGCATGGGCATATCGATCATAGAAGGCTCGAAATTGGCGGCAGGCACAGGAGTATCGGCGTACAAATACCCGCACCTCAAAACCAGATTATCCTTAGCCAGATATTTTGCTGATACGCCATACGACATAACAGCGTTCCAATCCTTGGACAATGGGTTACCGTCATTCAAAATCTGGAGCCGGGTCGCGTCCCCCTCGTCGGTATATTTCGCGAAATCCTCCTGCACACATGACCAATCAGTCCATATGCCGTCGGCTTCTATAACCCACTTTTGATTCGGCTTAAACGCGTAACCTAAAGAAATGTTCTGAGGCAGAGTAAGTCTGGATTCCATGCCTGTCTCGTAGTTATCCGGGAATATCCCTGTATATATGCCGCTGGACATATTCGTCATGGATATAGTACCTTTATATGTAAGATCCACCTTGCTCCTGTACGCGACACCTATGCTCTGCGTGTCCGAAGGCTTTACAAGAAGTCCTAAATTATAACCCCAGCCGTCATCATCGCCTTTTGCGTGAAAATCCCCAAGGCCTGTAGTATCGGCTATTATCTTATGGCTCGAAGTTTCCGACATTATATAATCTATGCCGAACCCAAAAGAAACCATATCATTATATTTATAAGCGAGTGTAGGGTTTATCTGTAAAACCTGCAAACTGGATTCCGTAGTCTGGAATCTCGCGAAACTGTCATCCGCCCAATCGGTCCCAAGGCCATAAGGGGATGTCACGCCAAGCCCGAATTTCCAGTTTTCCGCTCCCAGGCTGTTTACCAGATAAATATTCGGCACTAAAAAATTATCCACCTGCGCGCTGCTTTTATCGCCGTTTGCGTCTGTCCGGAAATTCCTCGGGACAGCGCTCGTATATCCTATCCTTATATAATCCCCTTTCAACTGCGTAAGCCCGGCCGGATTAAATTGCACCGCCGAGGGGGAATCCGCCTGCGCTACGTATACAGTCGCCATGCCGGTCGCTTCCGTGTCTAAAAGCGCGTCATTCTTAAAGCCATTCGCGAAAACAGCGCTGCATAAAAAAACCGTCAAGACAAAAAATGAAAATGCGATAGTCATAGAACGTTTAAACATTTAAACACCTCCCTGGTTTTTATGCTCGTTTTCATCCATCCATTTCCTGATGGAATCCCGCCTGATGCGCCAGCTAGCGCCTATTTTAAAAGCAGGAATCTTGCCGTCTTGGACATATTTATATATTGTCATAGGATGAACATCCAGATACTCGGCTATCTCTTTTACTGTCATTACCTGCTTGGATTTAGTCACATTAGACTCCTTTAAGTCCTTTTAAGTCGAAGTATAAGGAAGTATAATGATTTTATCAGGTTTGTCAAGGGCAGGCAAAATCCGGCGCCTTGTATAAGTTTACACTTCAAGCAATACTCGTTTTGTAAACTTATTTTTCCGCGCGCCGCACTTCTTCTATGAAACGCTCCATTAATTCGATATTTTTACTGCCTGGGGAGGATTCGATACCTGAGGATACATCTACTCCGTAGGGCTTTACGTCTTTTATTATCCTATAGACATTATCCGGATTCAAGCCGCCGGATATGATAATATTCTTTCCGTATTCTTTTGCTATTGCGGCAAGCGACAGATCGAAACCTTTGCCTGTCCCGCCGTACATGCCTTTTTTATACGCATCCAGGAGGATTGCGTCGCTTGGGCAATTTTCTATTATAGAAAGGCTCTCCTTGTCCTTTACTCTTATGCCTTTTATAAGCTTAACTCCTTTTAATTTTAAACCTTTGAACTTCAGGCAATAGCTTACATCTTCGTCTCCGTGTATCTGCACCGCGTCCAAATCGCATCTCTCGACGCATTCCTCGATAAACCCCAGGTCTTCATTAACAAAAACACCTACGGCGCTTACAAAAGGCGGGATATCCTTTGTTATCTTCTCTGCCTTTTCCAGCCTGACGAAGCGCGGGCTGTCTTTAAAAAACACAATCCCTATCGCGTCAGCCCCTGCTGTTATAGCTTTGTCCCTGTCCTCGATTGTCGTTATCCCGCAAAATTTGACCCTGACTTTCATTGTAATATTTCCCTTATCTTCCCGGCTATATCTTTCGCGCCTAAAAATGCCCCGCCTATCAAAACCGCGTTTACGCCCGACTTCCTGATTTTAATAATATCCTCTTTGCTGGATATACCGCTTTCGCTGATTTTTACGATTTCCCTTGGTATCCTTGCAATAAGCCTGAAGGTGTTTTCTATGGACACCTTGAATGTATCCAGGTCCCTGTTGTTAATGCCTATTATCTCCGCCCCGCTCAGTAAGGCTTTTTCAAGGTCATTTTCGTCATGGATCTCCACGATAGAATCCATATTAATCTTTTTAGCTAAATGCATAAAGCTTTTTATCTGGTCTACCGATAAGATCCTGGCTATCAAAAGTATAGCGTCTGCTCCGAAATACCTGGATTCGTAAACCTGATATTCATCTATTATAAAATCTTTTCTCAGGACGGGAAGGTCGATAATGCGCTTCACCTCGTTTATATGCAGGATGTTCCCGCTAAAAAATTTTTTATCGGTAAGGACGGATATTGCCTTGGCGCCTTCCGATTTATATATATTCGCTATGCCCGCTATATCCAGTTTCCTGAAAAAGTTCCTTTTAAAAGACGGCGATTTCTTTTTTATCTCCGCTATAAGATTTAAGCCTTCTCCTCTGGAGATGGCTTCTTTAAACGGCCTCACACCCCTTGAAAGGCGCCTTGAGCCGATAAACTCTGTTATGGGCCTCCTGGACTTCAACGCCTCGACTTCTTTCCTTTTTAAAATAATTATATCCTGCAAAAAATTCTTCACAATATCGCGCCCCAAACCCCTCCGTAAGTTTACACTTCGAGCAATACTCGTTTTGTAAACTTACAGGTTGGTAAATTTTATCAGCTTTTCCAGTTTTTCTTTCGCCTTGCCTGATTCTATCGATGCCCTGGCTATTTCGATACCGTCTTTAAAATCCTTAGCTACTCCTCCGGCAATCAAGGCGGCAGACGCATTTAACAATACCACATCCTGCCTTGGGCCATTCTCCCCCTCAAGGACCCTCTTTACTATGGCGGCGTTCTCCTCTATTGTCCCGCCTTTAATGTCGAAAAGCTCCGCCTTTTCCATGCCGAAATCCTGAGGTTTTATATAATACCCTTTTACCTTTTTATTCTTTAACTCGCTTATCTTTGTCTCGCCTGTTATGGTTATCTCGTCAAGAGTATCCAAGCCATGCACAACAAAAGCCCTTTTGGCCCCAAGATTATTGAGCACGTTTGCCAGCTTATCCGTCAGCTCCTCCTCATAAACGCCCAGTACCTGGCACGTGGCGTTAGCGGGATTCGTAAGGGGCCCGAGTATATTGAATATAGTCCTGATACCTATCTCTCTCCTCGGGCCTATGGCGAATTTCATAGCGTTATGAAAAAGAGGCGCGTATAAAAAACCTATGCCTATACTTTCTATGCATTCTTTTGCCTTTTCCGGAGGGATATCGATATTTACCCCGAGCGCTTTTATGACATCGGCGCTGCCGCAAATACTGGAAACTCCGCGATTCCCATGCTTAGCCACCCTTAGACCTGCTCCGCTCACCACAAAAGCTACTGTAGTGGAAATATTAAAAGTATTGGTGCCGCTGCCTCCGGTGCCGCAAGTGTCTACAATGGTTTCCCTGTCTATATTTATTTCGTCCCTATCCAGATCCACTATATTTTTAGAGACCTCTATCCTTGTGGCTTTTTCCCTCATAACAATAGCAGCGCCTGTAATCTCCTCTACTGTTTCGCCTTTAAATCTAAGCGCTGTTATAAAACTTCCTATCTGCGCCTGAGTCGCTATTCCTGTCATTATTTCATTCATACAGGAAATCATCTCTTCCCGCGTAAGGTCATATCCATCGGTTATTTTTCCAATCGCTTCTTTTATCATATAAACCTCTCTTATAAATTAATAAAATTCTTCAGCAGCTGTTTGCCTTCTTTGGTTAATATTGATTCCGGGTGGAACTGCACTCCCCATATCGGGAATCTTCTGTGAGCAACACCCATTATCTCATTATCCCTCGTCCAGGCGGTTATGCGAAGATCGTCGGGCAGGGATTCCTTTTCGACTATCAGCGAATGATACCTTGTGGCCTCGAATGGATTGGATATGCCTTTAAAAATCGGATTGGTGTCATGATATATCATGGAAATCTTTCCATGCATAAGCTTATCCGCACGCACAACTTTTCCTCCAAAAACCTCGCCTATTGCCTGATGCCCAAGGCAAACCCCTAAAAGCGGAATCCTGGGACCAAATTCTTTTATAACATCTTCCGAAATGCCGGCTTCGCGCGGCCTTCCCGGCCCGGGAGAGATTACGATATGGCTTGGCTTTAAATCTTTTATCTTTTCCATGCCTATTTTGTCATTTCTGTACACAACCAGCTTCTCCCCGAGTTCAGACAAATACTGAACCAGGTTATACGTGAATGAATCGTAATTATCTATCATTAAAATCATAACAACCCCTGTTCTGCAATTTCTATCGCCCTGACCATTGCCTTTGCCTTATTTACTGTTTCCTGATATTCCCTGGAAGGTACGGAATCGGCCACTATTCCTCCTCCGGCCTGGATAAAAGCGTCTTTTCCCTTGGCCAGCATTGTCCTTATGGTTATACAGGTATCCATATTGCCCGAAAAACTGAAATAACCTACGGCGCCCGCGTAATAACCCCTCCTGGTGTTTTCCAGCTCATCGATTATTTCCATAGCTCTTACCTTGGGCGCGCCGGACACGGTGCCCGCGGGAAAACACGCCCTCAAGACATCGAAGGCGTTCTTGTTTTTATCCAGGATCCCCCTGCAGTTGCTTACGATATGCATGACATGGGAATATTTCTCTATAAACATGAGATCTGTAACGCGGACACTGCCGGGTTTACAAACCCTCCCTATGTCATTCCTGCCCAGGTCCACAAGCATTATGTGCTCAGCTCTTTCTTTCGCGTCGTTAAGAAGCTCTTTTTCCAGCTTGATATCTTCCGCTTCGTTCCTGCCTCTGGGCCTTGTGCCTGCTATAGGCCTGGTCTCGACTATGCCGTCTTCGCACCTGACCAAAAGCTCCGGAGACGAACCGGCTATCTTCAAGTCACCGAAACTCAGATAATACATATAAGGCGACGGATTCAAAGACCTGATCGAGCGGTAAACATCAAAAGGCTCGCAGCTAAGTTTCGTGCGGAATCTCTGCGACGGCACCACCTGGATTATGTCCCCCGCCTTTATGTATTCCTTCGCCTTCCTGACAAGATTCTCGAATTCCGTCCTTGTAAAATTCGACTCTATTTTATGTTTTTTGCTCCCGGCACGCGCTTTTTTCTTTTTTTCCGCGGCGTTTAATTTCTTTATAACACTTTCTATCTTTCTTAATGCCCCGGCATATACCTTTTCTGCGCCCCTTCTTTTTTCCGGCAAATACGCGTTTACAAGCACCTTTACCTTGTGCGTCGAATGGTCGAAAATTATAAGATTGTCCGCCATCATAAATATGGCGTCAGGTATTCCCAGGTCATCCGGATTTTTATCAGGCAAGTCCTCAAAAAACCTTACCATGTCATACCCTATGTAGCCCACCAGCCCGCCATAAAACCTTGGAAGGCCCTTAATCTTGGCCGCTTTGAAACCGTTCATTATGTTTTCGATTTCTTTCAAAGGGTCATTGGCGGTGTATTTACTGACCTTTCCGCCTCTGTTTATCTCTATGGAATCGGCCTTGCTTTTTAACACTATGGAAGGCTCTATGCCTAAAAATGAAAATCTCGCTATCTTTTCCTGGCCTTCTACGGACTCCAAAAGATAAGAGTACCCATTGCCTATCTTCTGAAAAGCAGACACCGGCGTCAATACGTCGGCCAGTATCTCCTTGTAAACAGGAACCACGTTCGACTTCCCTGCTAATTTTATGAATTCTTGTTTTGACGGATAAAACATAGGCCTATATCTTTCTATAAAAACAACTCCTGTTGCCTGTATGACAGGCAACGCCGTCTCCTAATTGCCTCACTTTTATAAGTAGGGTATCCAGATCGCAGTCATAATAGACGGCTTTTACCGCCTGGAAGTTCCCGGATGTCTCACCTTTTATCCAGTATTTCTGCCTGGATCTTGACCAGAAGCATGTCTTTTTAATCTTCAGCGTCTTTTTGAGAGAATCCTTATTCATATAAGCCATCATTAAAACTTCTCCTGTTTTATAATCCTGTATTATGGCGGGAATAAGCCCATCCCTGTCGAATTTCAGGCTTCCTATCTTAAATTTTTTGTTTTTCATATCCTCACTCTCACCTTTCTCTTTTTTAAATACCGCTTCGCTTCTTTAATAGAGTATTCTTTATAATGAAAAATAGACGCTGCGAGCGCGGCATCGGCCTTGCCTTTGGTCAGCGCTTCATATAAATGTCCCAAGTTCCCTGCCCCGCCCGAAGCTATAACAGGGATGCTTAAATTTTCAGAAAACCTTCTTGTGAGCTCTATGTCATAACCGTCTTTTGTCCCGTCCATATCCATGCTCGTGAGAAGTATTTCTCCTGCGCCCATTTTTTCCGCAGTCCTGCCCCATCGGAGAGCGTCTATTCCGGTGGAGGTCCTGCCGCCGTGTATATATACCTCCCACTTGCCTCTCGAGCGCCTCTTGGCGTCTATGGCAACCACTATGCACTGGCTTCCGAATTTCTCGCTGGCTTTTTTTATGAGACAGGCTTCTTTTACAGCTGCTGTATTTATGGAAACCTTGTCGGCGCCCGCTTTCAATAACTGCCTTATGTCCTCTAAATTCCTTATGCCCCCGCCTACGGTCAGCGGCATAAAAACAGTCTCCGCTGTTTTTCTCACGACATCCAGCATTATGTCTCTTTTTTCGAAACTCGCCGTAATGTCCAGGAAAATTATCTCGTCCGCGCATTCGGTGTCATAAAATTGCGCCACCTCGACAGGATCTCCCGCATCCTTGAGATTCAGGAACTTGACGCCCTTGACAACCCTGCCGTCTTTTACATCCAGGCACGGGATTATGCGTTTGGTCAACATAGCTCTATGGCCTTCCGCAGGTCTATCCTGCCTTCATACAGCGCCTTCCCGATTATGGCGCCTTCCAGGTTCTTATTATTGATTTCTTTTAATTTTTTTATGTCTTCCAGGGAGGAAATGCCGCCGGACGCTATTACGGAAATATTGACAGCGTTCAGGATTTCCTTTAATTTTTCCAGCTTCGGCCCCATCAATGTCCCGTCTACGCTGATATCGGTAACCACAATGGTCTTAACCCCCATTCCCTGCATATCTTTAATAACAGAAACCGCGTCCAAACCTGTTTTTTCCTGCCATCCTTTTTTAACAACTTTGCCCTCTGAAAAATCCACGCTTACGACTATCTTGTCTTCGAACCTCCGGACAATCCTGCCAAGATAATCAAAATCTTCGAATGCCCTTGTTCCGATCACCGCCCTGGCAGCCCCTTTTTTTAAAAAATATTCTATATCGCTTATTTCCCTTAAGCCGCCGCCTACTTCACATGGTACGCTTACATTTTTTATAATATTGGTTATAATGCCGACGTTTTTCACGCGGCCGTCCTTGGCTCCGTCCAAATCTACTATATGCAGAAATCTTGCGCCTTGCTTTTCCCATGACATGGCAACCTCTATCGGATCATCCGAATAGACCTTCTCCTTATTAAAGTCGCCTTTTTCCAGCCTCACAACCTTGCCGCCGATAATATCTATAGCCGGGATAATCAGCATAATTTTACAAAATTCTCCACAATCTTCAAGCCAGTCGCCTGGCTTTTTTCAGGGTGAAACTGAAATCCGTATACATTGCCCTTATGCACGCCGGAGGTAAAATTCATCCCGTAATCCGTCTCGCATAAAATTACGCCTTTATCTTTTGGCGCCACGTAATATGAATGCACGAAATACATATAGCTCCCATCCTTCACTCCGTTCAATATCTCGGCCTTGCGCTCTTTGCCATTTATATCAATCCTGTTCCACCCCATATGCGGTATCTTCAGCCCGCGTTTTCCCTTAAACCTCTTGACCCTTCCTTTTATAATATCCAGCCCTTTTATCCTGCCGCCTTCTTCGCTTTCGGTAAAGAGAAGCTGAAGCCCAAGACAGATGCCCAAAAAAGGCTTGCCTTTTTCTATAGAATCCCTGATTGGCGCTATGAGCTTTCTTTTTTTTAATTCGGCCATCGCGACCCTGAAAGCGCCTACGCCCGGCAGTATTATTTTATCGGCGCCTATGATATCCCTGACGGACGAACTCACGATAACATCCGCGCAGTATTTCTCGAACGCCTTCTGAACGCTCCTTAAATTCCCCATTCCATAGTCTATTATCGTAATCATAACCTAATTTTTACCGCACCGGCGATTTTCAAATGCGTAAGTTTACAAAACGAGTATTGCTCGAAGTGTAAACTTACAGCTTCCCTTTTGTGGAGGGGATGCCCCTGGCCCGCTTATCTATCTGCGCGGCCTCATCAAGGCTGCGTCCCATTGCTTTAAATACAGCCTCTATTAAGTGATGCAGGTCCTTATCAAAAGCCAGTATCTCTATGTGCATATTGATGCCCGCGTTCATTACAAACGCCTGGATAAACTGCTCCATATTCACGAAAGAGTACTTTACGCTGTCCCCTATTGTCAAATTAGCAAGCAAATTCTCCACGCTGCGCTTTGTCTTATAGTGTATGTGCAGAGACGGCCTGTTGCTTATATCCGCAACCACCCTCACAAGACAGCCGTCCATCGGGACAAAACTATCTCCGAATCTTTTTATGCCTTTTTTATCCACTAATGCCTTTTTGAACGCACTTCCGAGCGTAATACCTATGTCCTCATTGGTATGATGTATATCCACATCCAGGTCGCCTTTGGCGGACACGTTCAAATCAAAGAAACCGTGCTTTGCGAAAAGCGTAAGCATATGATCCAAAAAACCTATACCCGTTTCGATATCCGCATCGCCCTTGCCGTCAATCGAAAGTTTAACGGCTATATCTGTTTCCTTTGTTTTTCTACTTAGTTTCGAGGTTCTTTTTTTCATTTGCGTCTCCCTATTTAAACCTGGCCTTGAACGACTCCAGATGTTTCTGCAGGCCTTCTATCTTTGTCATCTTCTCGACGGCGACCTTCTCTTTCTCGAGCGCCTTTTTAGAGTATGAAATAGTGTGTATGCTCTTTAAAAAAGACCTTGCGCCAAGCCCCGAGAAAAACCTCGCGGTGCCCCCTGTCGGCAGTATATGACTCGGGCCTGCGACATAATCACCTATACAAACCGGGGAATACGGGCCCGTAAATATCGCGCCTGCGTTCCTGATTTTTTTCAATATCCTCTCAGGCCTCTTGATCAATATCTCAAGATGTTCCGGGGCTATCCTGTTTATGACCTCAACTGCCTGGTCAATGTTCCTCGCAAGCACTATATATCCTTTTATGTCTTCATCCCTCATTGTTTTAGCGAACTTTTTGGACGTGGTAACCAGTATTGCCAGCCCCTTGACATGCTCTGCCTGCGCCATAAGATCCTGCGTAACAAAAGTCTTGTCCGAAAAATGGTTCGCGAGTATAACCACCTCGCTTGGGCCTGCCAGCATATCTATATCCACAAAACCAAATACCTGCCGCTTCGCCTCGGTGACATATTCGTTACCCGGGCCGACTATCTTATCCACCTTGGGAATAGTCTTTGTGCCGAATGCCAAAGCAGATATTGCCTGCGCTCCGCCTACTTTATAGATCTCGTCTACTTTCAGAAGATTGGCAACCGCCAGTATATGAGGGTCCACATTGCCGTATTTATTTGGAGGCGTGGCTATGACTATTTTTTTTACGCCAGCCATTTTAGCCGGCACCACGCTCATATAAACGCTCGAAACAAGAGGCACCGTGCCGGCCGGCACATATATGCCTACGGTTTCTATAGGCCTGAATATTTCTCCAAGCTCCGCTCCGTCATCGTATTTTATCTTCCAGGACTTCGGCAGTTCTTTTTTGTAATATTTCTGTATGTTCTCGATGATACTCTTGAGGCTTGCGATAAAAGCCGTATCGATATTCTGAAAAGACCCGTTAATCTCGTTCGCGCTGACCTTTAAATCCTTGGGGGTAAATTTTACCTTATCGAAACGCTTTGCGTATCTCAAAACAGCCTTGTCTCCCTCATTCCTGACATCATCGATAATCCTCCTGACTTTTTCCTCGATATGCCTTTTGTTGGTATAATAACGCTCGAAAAGTTTCTGCAGTTCCCTGGATGATAATTTCAAGATTTTCATAAATACTCCTTTATGACATCTTCTCCTTTTTTTAATATGTCCCGGACCTTTGGGCCTGAGCGGCTGCCCGCCTGGGCAAAATCCTGCCTTCCGCCGCCTTTTATGCCAAAACAGGCGCCTGTATCATTTAAGATCTTTACCGCATCCGGCTTTACGGCGGGAAACGACTCGCCGACACCGACTATCAACGCGATCTTTCCGTCCTTTTCGGATGCCAACATGAATATCCCGTCATTAAACCTGGAATTTATCAGGTCCGCGTTTTTTCTCAATAATCCGGAATCCGCGTTTTTAACTTCACTTATAATTACATCGATGCCTTTTATCTTCTTCGCGGAACTCAAAATATTATTCACATTATCCTGGACATTTTTATTTATGAAAGTTTCCAAAGCCTTTTCCATCTGCTTCAATCTGCCGGTAAGCCTTTCTATCTCTCTGGCAATATCCGCGGGCTTCACGTTCAATTCCCTTGCCGCTTCTTTTATCAGCGCCTCTTCTTGTTTTATCTTTTCATATGCTGACTTGCCGGTAATCGCCTCTATCCTCCTTATGCCGCTCGCAATAGAAGACTCCGAGATAATCTTGAAAATGCCTATTTCCCCTGTTCTCGCGACATGCGTACCGCCGCACAGCTCTCTGGAGTAATCGCCCACGGATACCATCCTCACCACATCTCCGTATTTTTCCCCGAAAAGCGCGATTACATCCTTTTTCTTCGCCTCTTCCATGCTCAATTCATCTATTTTTACTCCACTATCCTTTCTTATGCTTTCATTAACTATATCTTCGATCCTGGAAAGCTCTTCGTCCGTAACTGCCTTGAAATGCGTGAAATCAAAGCGCAGCCTGTCAGGCGCCACAAGAGACCCTGCCTGTTTTACGTGCATGCCAAGCACTTTTCTCAGCGCGTTATGGAGAAGGTGGGTAGCAGTGTGGTTCTTTCTGATATCTTTACGACGATTAGAATCTATTCTTGCTATTACAATGTCTTGTCTTTTTAAAACCCCTTCTTTCATTTCTATCTCGTGCAGCACTCTTCCAATGATATCTTTTGCGTTAATCACATCAGCTATATTTTCTTTATCTTTAATTAATACGCCCGTATCCCCTACTTGACCGCCTTTCTCTCCATAGAAATTTGTTTTCTGTAAAAAAATACTGCCTTTTTCTCCTTTTTTTATCTCATTTTTTTTTGCGTTCCCTATTATGATCTCTAATACTTGCGTTTCTATTTCATCCTGATGTTCTATAGGGGCTTCTACTATTTCCATGGCTACTTTATCTTCAATTTTGACAGATTCAAAGATATTTGTTTCTATATTACTGCCTTTTCTTGATTTGATGCGCTGTTCATTCATCAATTTCTCAAAACCTATAATGTCTATTTTTATATCCTCTGTTGCTGCTATTTCCTGAGTCAATTCCACTGGAAAGCCATAAGTATCATATAATTTAAATACGTCTTCCCCTTTTAAAATTCCTGTATTTTCATATTTTTTAAACATTTCTTTTAATCTATTAAGACCATCGTCCAGAGTATTTTTAAATCTTTTTTCCTCTTCCATCACTATCTGGCTTATATTCTCCTTGTGCTCTGTAAGTTCAGGATAAGGTTTTTTCATTACCTGTGCCACTACAGGAACTATTCTGTATAGAAATGGGTCCTTAAGCTGAATAATCCTGCCACACCAGAATGCTTTTCTTATAAGTTTGCGTATTACATAGCCTCTTTCTTCATTTGATGGCAGGACTCCGTCTGATATGGCAAAAGTAACGGCTCTTATATGATCAGCTATTGCGCTAACCTTGCTCCCCCAATCTCTATATGTCTCATTATGCAACAAAACATCTTGCGTAAAAGGTATATCAGCTATTTTTTTTATCTCTTTTATAATCTCTTCAAACGAATCTATCTCAAAATTTGTCTTTTTTCCCTGCAATACCCTGGCAATCCTCTCCAATCCCATGCCTGTATCTATGTTCTTGTTCGGCAATGGTTCCAGCTTTCCCCCGTCTTTTCTATCGAACTGCGTAAAAACAAGATTCCATATCTCTACGCCGTCAGGCCCGCCAAAAAATATCTCGGAACACGGCCCGCACGGCCCGTTTGGGCCATCGCTGGGCGCGTTTGATGGCCAAAAATTTTCCTTCTCTCCCAGTTTCAAAATCTTCTGTTCAGGAATCTTTACTATATCTTTCCATATCTCATATGCCTCTTTATCATCCCTGTAAACAGAAACCCATAAATCGCTTTCCTTAAGGTCAAGCTCTTTTGTAAGGAATTCCCACGCCCACTGGATCACTTCTTTTTTGAAATAATCGCCAAACGAGAAATTCCCGAGCATTTCAAAAAATGTATGGTGCCCCGCTGTCCTGCCAACATTCTCCAGATCCCCTGTCCTGAGGCATTTCTGGCACGTAGCAGCTCTTCTTGAGCTTTTATCTTTAATCTTGCCTAAGAATTCGTCCTTGAATTGACTCATTCCAGCAGTTGTAAAAAGAAAACTGGGATCATCGCACACAAGCGAATCGCTGGGATAAATCCTGTGGCCCCTTGCCTCAAAAAACTTCAAATACCTCTCTCTTATTTCATCTACTTTCATATAATGCATAACAACAATCCCGTAAGTTTACACTTCGAGCAATACTTGTTTTGTAAACTTATAATTATAAGTTTTAATCACTTTTCTTTTAATATTACATAACCTCTGTATGTGCCTATTAATACGTCTCCTGAAGTTTTTCCTATGATAGCCTCGTAATCCTTTACGTTGCTGACGGGCATTCTGTTTATCTCATAGATCACGTCTCCGGGTCTTATGCCTGCCTGTTCAGATGGGCTTCCCGTTTCCACGGATACGACAATTACGCCGCTTTCCGTGTTAAGTTTGAAACGCTGAGATATTTCAGAGGTAATATCGCTAACCTTTAACCCCCGCCATGACATAAGAGGTTTTTGAATGTCCGCGCCCTGTGATTCTGTCTTTTTTTGCGAACTGGCTACAACCTTATCCTCAGGCCGCGCGCCTATTTCTACTGTAACAAAAAAGTTTTTCGCCCCTCTTACAACGCCAAGGGCAACCTGTTCTCCTACATTCTTTTTCAAAATTGCCCTTATAAGGCTTTCGGTGTTCCTGATCTTTTCATTGCCTAAAGAAGTAATAATATCTCCTGGCTTTAAACCCGCTTTCTCGGCAGGGCTCGCTTCTACAATTCTGGATATGAGCACGCCGTTCTTATCGCTCAACCCGAAATAAGACGCCAGGTTACTGTCTATATCCTGGATAATGACCCCAAGCCATCCGTACAACACCTTATTGCCCTGCATGAGGTCATTTATTATTTTCTTGGCCGCGTTTATCGGTATGGCGAAACCTATTCCCTCTGAACCTCCGCTAAGAGTAAAAATGGCCACGTTTATTCCTATGACATCTCCGTAAATATTAACCAAAGGGCCGCCGCTATTGCCAGGGTTTATGGCGGCGTCTGTCTGTATCAAGTCGGAATATTCTCTATTTCTTTTGTCCGTCATCGGAAGGCTCCTGTGAAGAGCGCTTACGACCCCTACGGTTACTGTGGGCTCGGGATTTTTAACCGCAAAACCAAAAGGATTTCCTATCGCGATCGCCCAATGCCCTATCCTGACATCGTCCGAATCGCCTAATTTCACAAAAGGCAATTCTCCTCTTGGCTCAATCTTAACGACAGCCAGGTCGGAATACGCGTCCGAACCTGTCAACGTGGCGTCGAACTCCCTCCCGTCAGGCAAGGTAACGGTAATCTTATCCGCTCCGCGGATAACATGTTCATTGGTGATTATATAACCCTCTTTGTTGATAATAAACCCTGACCCGAGCCCTGTCCTCTTAAATTCCCTTTGAGGGCCTTCTACGAAAAAATCATCGAAAAACTGGTCTTCGAATCGGCCAAAAGGGTAATACCTCGTCTGATAATGTTCTGTATGTTCGATGCTTATGCTCACAACCGCCTGGCCGGCATCCCTGGAAACCTTCACAAAAGAATCCTGCAGGCTCAATGCCTCCTTAGAAGGCTCGGCTCCCGCAAATACGGGCAGAAACATCAAAATAAAAGAAAAGATTAAAATAAACTTTCCAATCTCTCTCATACAGCGGCCTCCGTTATTTCTTCGCTTCGACTGCCTTTATTGCCAATGCTTCCTTTATCTTTTTTTCTATTTCATTGCATACTTTTGCGTTATTTTTGAGATATTCCCTGGCAGACTCCGCACCCTGACCAAGCTTCTCTGCCCCAAAATTTATGGACGAACCTGATTTGGTCAAAACTTCCGAATCTATGCCAAGTTCCAGGATACTGCCTTCCCTTGAAATACCATCCCCATGTATTATCTCGAATTCCGCATTCCTGAAAGGCGGGGCAACCTTGTTCTTTACAACCTTTGCCCTGACCCTGTTCCCTATAACCCTGTCGCCTGTCTTTATGGCGCCTATATTCCTCATATCTATCCTGACGGAAGAGTAGAATTTCAAAGCCCTGCCGCCGGTAGTTGTCTCGGGATTCCCAAACATAACCCCTATCTTTTCCCTTATCTGATTGATAAAAATAACGCAAGTATGGGTCTTCGCTATAATAGCCGTAAGCTTTCTCAATGCCTGGGACATAAGCCTGGCCTGCAAGCCTATGTGCCTGTCTCCCATTTCCCCTTCTATCTCAGCCTTTGGCACAAGCGCCGCGACAGAATCTATTACTATCAGGTCAACGGCATTGCTCCTCACAAGCATCTCCGCTATGTCAAGCGCCTGTTCCCCTGTGTCAGGCTGGGATATCAAAAGATCGTCAAGGTTTACCTTCAGCTTTCTCGCGTAAGTCGGATCCAGCGCATGCTCGGCATCTATAAAAGCCGCAACGCCTCCTGTCTTCTGGACTTGCGAAACTATGCTTAAAGTAAGCGTAGTCTTGCCGCCTGCTTCAGGCCCAAAAATTTCCACAATCCTTCCTCTCGGAACCCCTCCCACCCCTAACGCCAGGTCCAAAGACAATGCGCCCGTAGATATGACATCCACATCGAATTTCGTGCCCTGCCCAAGGCGCATAATAGATCCTTTGCCAAACTGCTTTTCTATCTGCGAAACAGCCGATTCAATAGCTTTTTGCTTATCATCAGACTTTGCCGCAACCTGCTTTTTTTCCTCTTTCTTAACCATCTTAACCCCCTTTGTTATGAATATAAATTATACATTTACCGTAGGTTAAAGTAAAGCACAAACTGCCAATACCTCCTTTCTATATAATAGACACATCTTGCCATGTTTTTCTTTCAAAAAAAAATTGCTTATAGCTTAAATATTACATATAATAAGTCCTATGGCTATAAACGCTCAGGTAATCTGCATAGGCAATGAAATAATGCTGGGCCACATCGCAAATACTAACGCGCAGTTCATCTCAAATAAATTAACCTCCATAGGCATAAAAACCTCGAAACACCTGGATATACCGGACGACCCCCAAACTATTATTTCCTCTATAAGAAAAGCGCTGATAGAATCGAATATAGTGGTTTTAAGCGGCGGCCTCGGCCCTACCGTAGATGATCTAACCCTTGAATGTATAGCGAAAGCGCTAAGCAAAAAATTAATTTTTAATAAAAAGATTGCCGGCCGCATAGCGGATCATTTCAAAAGGCGTAAACTCAAAATGCCTGCCAATAACATGCGCCAGGCATTGGTGCCGGAAGGCGGAATCCCTGTTGCAAACAATACCGGAACAGCCCCCGGCCTTATAATCCCGATGGAAGGCAAGCTCTTGATAGCCTTTCCGGGCGTCCCATTCGAACTCTATCCAATGCTGGAAGAAAGCGTTATTCCGTATTTAAAAAAGGTCTTCCCTTCTGGCCGGATCATAAAATCCAGGATCATAAAAATAACGGGCCTCAGCGAGTCGAAAGTAAACGAGGCGATAGAGGATATATTAAAGATCGCGGGCAAGGTCAGTATGGGTATATATCCATACCCAGAAGAGATACATGTAAAGATTACCGTTACCGAAAAAAATGAAAAATCAGCCGGAAGGATAATAGCCAAAATAGAAAAAGAAATAAAGTCCAGGCTTAAAAATTACATCTTTGGTTATGACAATGAAAAACTCGAAGAGGTTGTCGGAAAAAGGCTTTTAAGGTCCAAAAAAACACTGGCGACGGCAGAATCCTGCACCGGAGGCCTTCTTGCAAACCGCATTACGGATATCCCTGGCAGTTCGAACTATTTTAAATCAGGCCTTGTAACCTATAGCAATGAATCAAAAAACAGGCTGTTGAACATTCCGGTAAAAATAATAAAAAAATACGGCGCTGTATCCAAGGAAGTTGCCTCTTTGATGGCGAAAAATGCCAGGATTACGGCCGGCGCGGATTACGGAATAGGGATTTCAGGCATAGCAGGCCCTGGCGGAGCTACAAACAAAAAACCCGCGGGCCTGGCTTACGTCGCTGTTTCCTCGAAAGATAAAACCATCTGCAAAGAATTTCGATTCATCGGCACGCGCGATCTAATAAAACATAAATCCACCCAAGCTGCTTTGAGTCTTTTGAATCATTTTATTGCGTAAGTTTACAAAACGAGTATTGCTTGAAGTGTAAACTTACGGAGGGAACGGATATGCTAAGGGCTTTTATAGCAGTCGAAATCGACGAACAGTCTAAACAAAAAGTGCTGGAGCTTGTTTCCTGCCTTAAAAAATCCTGCGCGGATGTTAAATGGCTGGACGAAACCCAGATGCACCTCACGCTAAAATTCCTTGGCGGCGTTCCGGCAGATAAAATTAACGGCATTTCCGAAGCGCTGTCCGGAATTTCCGGCGCTTTCGAATCTTTTCCGATAACCCTTTCTGGAATAGGCGTCTTTCCTGACCTGAAACACCCCGCTGTCTTATGGCTCGGCGTGGATAAGGGCGCGGAATCCCTGGAGACGCTTAATGATAAAATAGAAAATGCTTTGGAGAAAATAGGCTTTCAGAAAGAAAAGCGCAAATTCAAGCCCCATCTTACATTAGGCAGGGTTAAATCTTCGAAAAATATGCCCGGACTGCTGAAACTGATCGGGAATACAAGTTTTGAGCACAAAGAAGACATAAAAATCAATGAACTCAGCCTGTTCCAGAGCGCCTTGAATCCGAAAGGCGCAATATATAACAAGCTCTCGACATCTTTTTTTATAATCAGGCATTAAAACCGCAGGAATAAGCTTATTAGGTAGGCTACCTGAAGTATTATATTGGTATAAATACCCGCTATGATATCATCCGACATGATCCCTAAACTGCCTGTCAATTTTTCAAGATCGCGTATAGGCTTCGGCTTTACTATATCAAAAAACCTGAATAGTAAAAATCCCGCCACCACATAGCCCATAACCGGCGGTATGCGGTACAGGCTGATAAGCATGCCGCTGAATTCATCTATGACTATCTCCCCGGGATCCTTTTCCCCAAACATCCTTTCCACTCTTCCGGATGTCATAAATCCGAGGACAACCGCTATCAAGATTGCCGCAGCCATAACCGCCGCACTTTGGCATAAAAAATAATATAAAATAAGCGCCGCAAGGCTGCCAAGCGTGCCTGGCGTAACAGGCAAGTACCCCACAAAAAAAACGCTTGCTATCATCCTGTATAAGCGGGCCCTCATTTATCCTCCTGTAAATATTTCCTTATTCTTGATCATATAAGAAATGCCCGACGTCAAAGTCATCCCAACGGTTATAAGCATCAACAGATAAACAGCTATTTTAAAATCCTCCATATACCTGAAGCTGAACCCCGAATCCCTGATTATCAAAAATATAAGTATCGCTATAACGGCTACCATTTGGGAAACGGTTTTATGCTTGCCTCCCTTTTCGGCGCTGAGTACCTTTTTCTGCGAAAGCGCCATAATCCTTATGCCGGTAATCACGAATTCTCTGGCTATGATTATTATCACCATCCAGGCTGGTATTATCTCCATCTCCACGAAAGCAAGGAATGCGCCCAGGATAAGTATCTTGTCCGCTATGGGATCCATCAATTTTCCAAATGCGGTAATATCGCCTGCCTTCCTGGCAAAGTAACCGTCGTAATAATCCGTAACGCAGGCCGCCAAAAAAACAGCCATCGCCATAAACTTTGCGCCTGCCCCTTTTATAAAAAGGAACAATATGAAAAATCCGGCTAAGATAATCCTGGAGATTGTAAGCTTATTCGCTATATTCACAATAACCTCTCCACCGCGTATCCGGTTAGATCGTATTCGTACGCATCTTGTATTTTAACATTATAAAAATTCCCTGTCTTCATTTTTTTTCCTTTAACATATACCAACCCGTCTATCTCAGGCGCGTCATATTCCGTCCTTGCCAGATAAAAACCATCGCCTTTTTCCTCTACCAGTACCTTCAATGTCCTACCTATTAACCTTTTATTCGCTTCCCTGGATACAGACTGCTGAGCCGACATTAAAGCGTCGAACCTTTTCTGTTTTTCTTTTTCCGAAACCTGATTTTTATAATCGCATGCCGGCGTGCCCTCTTCTCTCGAGTACTTAAAAACTCCGAGCCTCTCGAATTTCATTTCTTTTACAAAAGATGCCAGCTCTCTGAATTCCTTTTCTGTTTCTCCCGGGAAACCGGTTATAAATGAGGTGCGGATAGCTCCGCCGGGAAGCTCTTTTCTTATGTGCTCTATAAGAGAGATTATCCTCTTCCTGCTTATTTTTCTCGCCATTCGGCTCAATATTTTATCATTAATGTGCTCGAGCGGCAAATCTATATATTTACAAATATTGTCGTTATCTCTTATAATCCTGATTACTTCTTTATCCAGATTCGCGGGATGCAGGTATAAAAGCCTTATCCATATATCTCTCGAAATCCCGGCCAGCTCCTTCAGTAAATCCGGGAGCATCCTCTTTCCGTATAAATCCACGCCATATAGCGAAGTATCCTGGCCTATAAGGATAATCTCTTTTGCCCCGTTTTTCACCAGGCCGGCGGCTTCCTTTTTTATAGAGCCCAGAGGCCTGCTTTTATAGTTACCTTTTAAATAAGGTATGACGCAATACGCGCACCTGTTTGCGCAGCCTTCTGAAATTTTGATGTAGGCGTAATGCGCAGGCGTAAGCCGCGTAGGGGAGGGTTTCAAACCCTCCTCTACATTATTATTCCGACCGTTAAAATCCCTGACACCCCTGAATTCATCCACTTCTTTCAATTCTTTGCGCAATTCAGCCCCGTATCTTTCCGAAAGACAGCCTGCCACTATAATCTTCTTTACATTCCCGTCTTTTTTAGCGTCTATAGCCTTAAGTACGGCGTCTATGGATTCCCTCTTGGCGTCTTCTATAAAAGCGCATGTATTTATAATAAGGGTGGCGGAATGCAGTGAATCTTTATCGAAACTGTAACCCTTTTTCAGGAATTCGGATACTATGTTTTCCGAATCCACCAGATTCCTGGGGCATCCCAAGCTGATTATGCCTATTGTTTTTTTCATGAGGCGGGGTGATTTTAGAAGAATTACTTTATTCCGTTTTTCGTAACTATGATTTCTTTTTTCTCGCCTTTTTTCCCGGAGAAAACCGCGGGTTTCCCGTTTATATTCATCTTTATGGCGCCTGAATTACCCGCTTCCAACCTTATTTCTTTCTTCGCCTTCCACGTGTCTTTGCCGCCTTTTTTAAACAATCCCGTAAACAAGGTTTCCCCGTCGCAGACTACCTTGAGCCATGTATTGTCCGAGGCAGAAACCTCCAGCTCTACGGAATCCGGTTTTATATTAGGGGCCTCTTTTTTGACAACAACTGCCTTATTTTGTTTTTTCGCGGAGGCCTTTTTGACAAATTTATTGATCTGTCCGGCAGCAAAAGACAGCATCCAGAATACAAGTATGCCTATAATTATTGCCATTATCAGATTTTTATATTTACCTATAGAGGAAAAATCTATCTGCTTGATTTCGCGCGCTGGAGACGGCGGCTTTAGGACTGTTTCCGGTTTTTTCTGGGGTTCGCGGCCGGATTTGGACAGGTGCTCTTTTACGCTTGGCTCATCCGGCGCTCCTAAAAAAGCGGCGTATGTCTTTATAAAGCTCCTCGCGTAAAACCCTGACTTTATCTCGCTCAGCCTGTCTTCTTCCAAGATGGAGATTATATGCCTGGGTATCCTGCTCCTCTCGGATACTTCTTCTATCGAAAGATGCTTGGACTCTCTTATTCTTTTTAAGGTTTTACCTAAAGGCTCTGGCATGTTTATTGCTTACTGCGCGGCTTCTTCGGTTGACGCTCCGGGTTCTTCCCTTGACGAAGCTTCTTCTTTCGGCTGATATTCCTGTATCAATATCTCTCTGGGTTTACTGCCCCTGAACGGGCCTATTATGCCTTCCTCTTCCATTGCGTCCACGATCCTGGCGGCCCTCGTGTATCCCAGCCTTAATCTTCTCTGAAGCATGGAAACGGATGCCTGGCCTGTCTCGAGCACCATTTTCACGGCCTCATCGAAAAACTCATCCTTTTCGAATCCGCCTCTCCCGGACAAGCTCTTTTTCTGCTGTTCCAGGATCTCATTGTCGTACACAGGCTCCTGCTGGCTTTTTATGAAATTGACGACCTTTTCTATTTCAGGATCCGTAAGATATGTGCCCTGAGCCCTTACAGGTTTCGGGCTTCCCGGTTCCAGGAACAGCATATCGCCTTTTCCCAACAGCTTATCGGCGCCATTCATATCAAGCACAGTCCTGGAATCTACCTTCGAAGCTACCTTGAACGAGATCCTTGCGGGAAAATTTGCCTTTATTACGCCCGTAACAACATCCACGGACGGCCTCTGGGTTGCCAGTATCATATGGATGCCGACTGCCCTCGAGAGCTGGGCAAGGCGCGTTATGGCATTTTCGATATCTTCCTGGGCAACCATCATAAGATCGGCAAGCTCATCTATTATAACTACTATATAAGGCAGTTTCTCTTCCGACTTCTGATTAAATGCTGTTATGTTCCTTACGGCTATTTTCGCCAGCATTTTATATCTAGCTTCCATCTCGCCCACTACCCAGCCAAGCGCGCCCGAAACCTTTTTAGCGTCGGTTACGACAGGGCATAGCAAATGCGGCAGGCCGTTGTATATAGCAAGCTCCACCATTTTTGGGTCAACCATCAAAAATTTCAATTCTTCCGGAGTGGCGTTGTAGACCATACTCATTATAAGGGAATTTACGCATACGGTTTTCCCGGAACCCGTTGTGCCGGCTATTAAAAGATGCGGCATATCTCCCAGATCGGTAACCACTGACTTGCCCGATATATCCTTGCCAAGAGCCATTGCCAGCTTCGAAGAAGCTGCCATCTTTTGAAACTCGCCGGACTCCAGTATCTCCCGCAGGAAAACCATGGATGTGTCTGCGTTGGGCACTTCTATGCCTACGCAGGATTTTCCGGGTATAGGCGCGACTATCCTTACAGTGGCCGCCTTCATGGTAAGGGCTATGTCATCGCTGAGGCTTGTGATCCTGTTTACCTTTACCCCTGGAGCAGGCTGCAATTCGTATCTTGTGATAACGGGGCCCTTGCTTATATCTATAACCTTAGACTCTATGCCGAAATCCCTCAGTGTATCTTCCAGAATCCTGGCGCTTTCTTCTAAATTCTCCCCGAATATGTTTCCCGGCTCATGAGTAGGCAAACTTAACAGCTCAAGGCTGGGAAGCTTGTAATCCCCAACAACCCTTGGCTCAACCTTTACAGCTTTTACGGGAGCAGGCTTTGGCCTGACAGCCGGCTTAGGCATTATGCTTATCCTTGGCCTTTCTTCGGCAACTGCCTCATGTTTTATTTTTTTCTCTCCTGCCGTATTTTCCTTGGCTTCTTTCTTTTCGATTTTCACGGCAGGCCTTAATCTGGGCCCGCTTGCGGGTTTTTCGGCTTTAAAATTGCCGCCCGGGCCGGCGGCGGTTTTTTCTCTTTTCCGCTTTCCTATCCTATCCGCTGCAGCCCATATCTTCATGAACAAAATAGAAAATACAGGCACTATCAAAAATTCCGTGGCTATCAAAAGCGCCAGCATGGTTAAACTTATCGTAACTATATATCCGCCAATGGCCCCAAGATAATCAAGAAGGAACCTGTCGGTCAGTAAAAACCCTAAAAGCCCTCCCCTCGCCACCATCAAAGCCGAATTAGGCATCGCCGTCAAGCTGAAAAACGCGGAACTCGCGGAGAACAGGAATAAAATTCCGAGTATCCTGTATAAAACCTTCCCTGTCAGCCTTTCGGCCAGAATTCCTATCCCCCATACCACAAAAAGCAAAGGTATGAAAAATCCTGCGTAACCTATCGATTTGAATACTGCCCAGGCGGTATATGCCCCTATTATTCCTATATAATTGCGTATATGGATATTGGGCGTGGATGTCTCGAATGCGATGTCATAAGGCGAGTATGAAATCATTCCGGCCAACAGCAATAACGCCAGAACAAATAATCCGATAGAAATTATAAGGTCTCTTTTATCTTTGCTCATTTACGGTTTTAAAAACAAAACGGTTACTATCCCGAGTATGATACAATATGCCCCGAACCAGTGAAATCTATTCCTGTAAAGCACCCTTAACAATATCTTTAATGATAAAATTCCGGTGATGCAGGATATAAAAAAACCCGCATAATAATTAATATTGATATCGGAAAAAACAAGGCCCGATTCCTTGATCTTAAATAAGAACGCTCCTAATATCGCGGGTATCGATAATAAAAAAGAAAACTTCGCGGCAGACTGCCCGTCAAGCCCTAAAAATAACCCTGTCGAAATAGTGGCTCCGCTCCTTGATATGCCCGGCAATGCCGCTATGCCCTGGGCAAGGCCGATCAGCCCAGCCTTAAAAACTGTCATACCTTCCGTGCCAAGCCTTACAAAGTTGGCCGCTATAAGCCATATGCCGGTTACTACAAGCATAATGCCCACTACTTTTATATTGCTGAACGCCGCTTCTATATTTTTTATAAAGAACAGGACAAAAACAAAGGTCACTATACTGCTTAATATAATCAATAACCCTATTCTTTTCCTGATAGTTACGCTTTCTATTATATCTTTCCAAAATACTATAAATATAGCCGCCAGAGTACCGAGATGTAAAAATATATCGAACAATATCTCAGGCTCTTTAAGGCCCATCAGCTTATGTAAAATAACCAGGTGCCCGGAGCTTGAAATCGGCAAAAATTCCGCCGCACCCTGCACTATGCCTGAAATTACCGCCTGTAATAACCCCATACCCCTCTCTAAGTTTACAAAACGAGTATTGCTTGAAGTGTAAACTTACGGGCTTAAGACGCTTGCGCCTGCTTTATGCTCAGGTTAAGTCTGCCCATCTCGTCTATTTTTATAAGTTTGACTCTGACCTTGTCCCCGACCTTTACAGCGTCTTCCGCGTTTTTGACAAACTTATCCGAGATCTCGGAAACATGCACAAGCCCTTCCTTGCCCGGCAGGATTTCGCAGAACGCGCCAAAGTTCATGATCTTTTTTACAGTAGCCTCGTAAATCGTGCCGACTTCAGGCTCGCTTGTGATGCCTTTTATTATATCGATCGCCTTTTTCGAAGCCTCTTCATTATCGGAAGCGACCGAAACCTTGCCTTCGTCATCCACTTCTATCGTAGCGCCCGTATCCTGGATTATCCTCTTTATGATTTTGCCTCCCGGACCTATCAAAGCCCCTATCTTCTCCTTGTCTATCATCAACGTGGTTATCCTGGGCGCGTATTCCGACAATTCCTTCCTGGGCGCGTTTATTGTCTCTATTATTTTATTCAAAATAAAAGCCCTCGCCGGATTCGCCTGTTTAACTATCTTTCTGATAAGGTCCATATTTATGCCGTCTATCTTGAGGTCCATCTGAAGCGCTGTAACACCCGAATCAGTGCCTGTCACCTTGAAATCCATATCGCCATAATGGTCCTCTAATCCCGCTATGTCGGTCAGTATAGCCGCGTTATTTCCTTCTTTTACAAGGCCCATAGCTATTCCGGAAACAGGTTTCTTAATAGGTACTCCCGCGTCCATCAGGGAAAGAGTGCCTGCGCAGACAGTAGCCATACTGCTCGAACCGTTTGACTCGAGTATCTCCGACACAACCCTTACCGTATAGGGGAACTCTTCATTCGAAGGCATTACTGCTTTAAGCGCTCTTTCGGCAAGCGCGCCATGCCCTATCTCGCGCCTTCCAGGCCCTCTCATGGGCTTTGCCTCGCCAACGCTAAAAGGCGGGAAATTGTAATGCAGCATAAAACTCTTGAACTTTTCGCCCTCGAGAGCGTCCAGCCTCTGCTCATCCTGGCTTGTGCCAAGAGTGGTTATGGACAGACTCTGGGTTTGGCCCCTTGTAAAAAGCCCTGAACCATGGGTCCTTGGTAAAATCCCCACCTCGCAGGTTATAGGCCTTATGTCTTCGTATTTCCTGGCATCTATCCTGATCTTTTTCTCCAGGATGTATTTCCTCACCTCTGTTTTCTCCGCCTCGTCCAGCGCGCTCTTTATATCTGCCCCGCTAAGATTTTCATCCTCTTTGGTCAATTTCTCCACAACCTGCTTTGCCAGGACATTGAACGCGTCTTCCCTTTGTTCCTTGGACGGGAGGGCGTTTATTTTTTTAAGTTCTTCCAAAGAAAGCGCTTTAACTTTTTCAAGTAATTCCCCTGACGCTATCTTCAGCTCGGGCTTAATCTTTTCTTTGCCGCATTTTTTCTGAAGCTCTTCCTGTAATTCTATGCTGACTTTTATGTACTCCTGGCTCAATTCTATAGCCTCAAGCATTTTTTCCTCTGAAATCTGGCTTGCGCCCGCCTCCAGCATTATAATCCTGTCTTTAAGCCCTGCCGAGACCAGGTTTAAGGAGCTCTCTTCCAGCTCTTTAAAAGTAGGATTAATCACGAATTCCCCGCCCACCAAACCGATCTTTACGGCTCCCATAGGGCCCATAAAAGGTATATCGGAAATAGCTAACGCGCAGGAAGCGCCTATAATAGCTGGGATATCGGAGTCATTCTGGCCATCGCTTGAAAGCACTGTTGCCACCACTTGCACATCATTGATAAAACCTTTTGGGAAAAGAGGCCGTATAGGCCTGTCGATAAGCCTCGAGGTCAGGATTTCTTTCTCGGTAGGCTTGCCTTCCCGTTTAAAATACCCTCCGGGAATCCTGCCTGCGGCATATGTCTTTTCCTGATACTCCACTGTAAGAGGGAAGAAATCGATGCCCTCTCTCAGCTCATTAGAGCAGACAGCCGTAACCAGGACCATAGTGCCTCCATAACGCACACACACGGCGCCATTGGCCTGTTTCGCCATTTTTCCTGTTTCGATAATAATCGTTTCTTTCCCTATCTTTCTTTCGACTTTGTGAACCATACATCTCCTTATCTAACCATTTCCACTTCCGCAGGAGGGCCGCACCCTGCTTCGGAAATAGAAATGGTTTTGTTGTGAAAAAGGCGGACTTAAAGACCTTTATTCATGAAATCTGAATACTGTACGACAGGCCGTTAAATCCGCCTTCCATTATTTTTTCAAACTCAGCTTATCGGTGAGTTCGCGGTATTTTTCCGGGTTTTCTTTCTTAAGATAATCCAGAAGCCTTTTTCTCTTGCCTACCATACGTAAAAGCCCGACCCTTGAATTAAAGTCCTTTTTATGGGACTTGAAATGATCCGTAAGGCTGTTGATCCTCTCTGTAAGGATAGCTATCTGCACATTACAGGAGCCAGTATCTTTTTCGTGCTCAGCAAACTTCTTTATTACCTCTTTTTTCTTGTCTTTTACCAGTGTCACTTTTGACCTCCGTTTTTAAATTATACTATGGTTGAATTCCGCGGTCAAGAAATTTATTTTTTTAGCAGGTACAGAGTCTTTCTCCTCAGGCAGGCCTAAGGCACATTAGAAAAATTTTGGCAAATGTCCGCAAGGGATTACAGCGAGCAAATGCCGAAACTGACCGAGACGCCCTGGTTATTTAGCTGTATGCGGCGAGGGAATTTCGGCAAATTTGCAAGCTGTAAACCGTAGCGGACGGCAAAATTATTTCAGTGCCGAACGGCCTGCCTGAGGAGAAAGACAAGCGGGGATCAGTAAAGGCACTGCTTGATATTGGAAATGCTGTATTTGTTTTTTAAAAACTCTGCCGGCATTTTAGCGAATAAGTATCCGGTTATTGTTTTCTCTTGCCGTCATGTTCTTCCCTGAAAAATAATCTCATAAGATACGGATCTTCTATTAAATCGACGTAATTCAAAACTCCTTTATTTAAATAAGCGAATAACGCGGGATACTTCTCTTTAAAACGCCTCATAAAACCCCTGGCGGCATTTATCTTAAATCGCCTTTCGGGTTGATTATTTATATCCAATGCGGCCATTACCAGGCCTTCGCCTAATCCCTCGCATATATCCCTGCCATATTTCGGATGCGCTTCTATCATCTTATTTATACCGGCCTCATCCGTCCCGATCGCGGACAGGGCGCGGCCTGCGCCTTTTAAAAAATAACCCTTGTAGTTTGAATTTATTTTATTTAACATATCGACCGAAATGCTGCCGGTCACTGTTTTATCCCGAAACATAAAATATCCCGCGCCGGTGTATGCATATATCCTGTAATCTTTCGGAATCTTTTCTGACAACATCGCGAACATGCCCAGTTTTTCTTCTATTTTTCTGCCCGTCCTGGCAATAAACCTCCTAAACACGTCCTCCCCTAATTTTTCATAAAAAAACGGTTTGAACTCTTCGTTAAAATTATCTATAAACGCTGTTTCTTTTTTTATAAACTCATCCGGCGTATCGCCAGGCGCGGCTATAAGGCTTCCCCATTCATAAAGCCCGTAATAAATCTGACGGGCATATCTACGATTCAAAAGCGGGATCTGATTTTTTATTTTTCTTACATCTTCTCCGGCCTGTATCTTTGTGCCAAGGTAAAAACCCCTAATCCTGTAGGAATATCCTTTCAATTTTAAAGCAAGAAAAGGGGCGTCTGTCGTAAAAAAGGCGCAGTTTCCCAAAATAAAAAAAATAACTATAAATACCAATGCGCACTTTAATAATATCTTACCGGACTTGCGGTCAGACATCTTTGAAAAAGCGAGGCCGGTGCATATAAAAAGAAACGGATAAAGCGGAGTGATATATCTTGAGTCTATAAAAGTGTTTCCGATTTTAAAATTCGAGACGCTGAAAAACAATGCAAAAATAACTATATATAAAATTATGGCTGTCTCTTTTTTCCCTAAAATACCCGCTTTTTTTGCCCTTATCTTTTTGAATGCGCCCGATAAAAAATAAATCAACGGGATTAAAAATAACGAATAATAATAGATATAGCCCAATACCCGCCCTTTTAACATAAACATATCCCTGAAACATAATGACCCGGGTAATGACTTTGTAATAAGATCGATTAATTTTAACGCTAAATCAATGGCGGCGTTTGGCAATACATAGCTGCCTTTCAGGACTTTATTGCCGTGTAATATAAAATAAAGCCCTGAAAAATTATTTAAAATATTGTAATAAATCCAGGGCAAAAACCCTATAAGAAAACCAAATAGTAATAATGACAAGTTTTTTATAGAAAACGCCTTTCTGAAAAATGCGGCGCAAAAGACAATAATAGTTATCAGGCCGTAAAAAACAGAGTAATTGGCGTAAAGGCCAAAACCCGACACTATCCCGAGCAGCGGATAGTCTGTTGATTTTCCTTCCTCAAAACATATCCTGAATAATATAAAATACTGTAAAAGAGTAAACAGCCCAGCCCAATGATGATAACCGACATTTAACAATGAATAAACCGTATACATTGGCGGGGAAAAGATGAATAAAAATGCCGCGATAAGGGCTGTTTTCCTGTCAAAAAACCTGTCGCAAAATTTGAATAAAAGAATCAATAAACATGTAAAAACGCCGAGCATGGCTATTTTTACGGAAAAGACACTATAACCAAAAACCAAAAAAGCTGGCAATATCAAGAAAGCGCTTAATAGCGTAGATGGGCTGTAATTATCGCCCTGATATTCTATTATATTGAATTTCGGCTGTATAAGATCTATAGATATGGAACCGCTTATAAGCTCTTCGGCATGGGATATTTTTTCAAAGCCGGTAAAGATTATAGACAGGCGTAAAAATAGAAAAATAGATACGATTATCGCGATCAAAAAGCCTGTTTTATCTTTATCGAATAGGAGATTTTTGATGATAGGCAAGTTATTGTCCGAATTCGGAACAGATTTCAGATATCATTAAATCCAGAGGCGCCCTTCTCAATTTATAACACTCTGATTTTAAAAATAAATCCATGCTTTCTTTTATAATATCCCTGCATTGCAGATAGTTTGCGGCCAGGTTTGGTATCAGTTCCGGCAATATTTTCATAGGCTTTTCATGTATCAATATCCCGTTTTTATTTTGTTTCGCGTCTTTCATTAAAAGAATAAACACATTTTTATTATTTTTCAACTCTATGTCAGGGATTCCGTTTTTCAACCTATATAGCTTCTCATGATACTCCAATAACATCTTGTAATCTTTTTTATCCATATCTATAAGTCTTTCCATGAGAGGGATATCTCTATCCTGATACAAGCGCTTTAGATATTTATACTGCGTAGCGCTGTAGGACCCTTTCCTTATATTCCCTATGAATGTAGGGAACAATACCGCCTCTTCCGTGCTTTTATGCAAGACAGAATAGTCTTCTCCCAGGACACGCGCGCCTTTATCGAGCATGGCGGAGCAGGTGGTGCTTTTACCACTCTTCACATCTCCCATAAAAAACAGATTAAAACCGTTATACGAAACACAAGAGGCATGCAGTACTATAAACCTGCCGAACAAAAAGCGCTTTATCTCCCTCTCCATGCCGGCATACCCTATCGACAAAATATTATTTTCTTCGTTCTCGAAAAATATTTCTACGCGCGCCTTTATAGGCTTCTTGAATTTATCCCTATAATACGCCTCTATTTTGGGATAGGAGAATAACTCATATTCCCTGTCCACCATCTTTAAAAATTTTCTTGAGTTGGATTTAATACTGAGGTCTAAATCGACGAAATTCTTGAAACGCAATCCGCGCGATCGCGATAAAGCGTTACCGCGTATCCGCGGGCCGTTCCCGTAATATAATTTCGCGCAATTACGCATCCCTATAAAAAGGGTTCAGGCATTTTATATGCTTAAACCCGTTGTTTATGAAATCCTTGTGAAAACACGATAAATCCATGCTGTCGCGAATATCCAAATTATCCTTATTGCTTATAAGTATGCCGTCAAAATTTCTTTTGATATCCTCTTTATCGAGCGTCTCATAGCTTCTTATGCTGTATTCCATGCCAAGCCTCTTGATATCGCATGCAAAACTTTTTCCGTCTTGTATGGAAAATTTGATTTTTTTATCTTTGCCTGGTTTATTGAAAATACAGTTGCCGGAGCAATTCAGCTTATCCCAGCATTTAAAACAAATTTTACCGCGCAATCTAAATAATTTCCTGTATATATTTATTATTTTTTCCTTGCTCTTCCTGGAAATGCCGGTAAAGACAGAGCCTATTTTGTATTTTTTGTCAAAGAGGGATAAACTGCATACGTATATGCCGCCGTCAGCCGCCACAGCCGCCTTTGAGATGCCTGCCCCGCAGATTATCCCTTTATAACTCCTGTTATTTAAAATGCCGAATGACTCAGGATCTGTATATACATAACTTTTTTGGTTTTTTAATCTATTGATATAATGGGCTTCTAACTCTCTTTTAACGTTATTAAAATACGCTTTCCGTCCGGCTTCATCCAAAGGCACGCTGTGCTCTATATTAAAACGGCGCTTCATGTTCCCGCAGTAACTCTTCTCGTTATATTTAAAAATATTCCTGAAGTCCGAATCATGCCTTGTCGTGGAAGTTATTGTTATAAAAATATCTGGGAACATCTTTTTGGCGTATTTTATATTATTAAGTATGACGTCGTATGTGCCTTTGGAGTTTTTAAATACCCTGTTTCTGTCATGCTCTTTCCTTGAAGCGTCCAGCGACACAACCAGCTGGCATTTATGCTCAGAGATGACCTTTAATATTTCCGCGTCTAATAAGGTGCCGTTTGTAGTTAAAATTAAACGCAAGGGAACCTTTATTTTTCCAATCCACTTATTTTTGATATACTCAAGGCTTTTTTTAAAAACATCCTTATTTAAAAGCGGTTCTCCGCCAAAGAAAGATACTGTCAAAGAGTTAGTAGTATTGTTTTTATTATGCTCGAAAAACCAGTCCAGCGCGGCCCTTGCTGTTTCCCAGTCCATCAATTTTTTCTTGAAAGAGATTTCGAAAGATCCGCCTTGATTACAGCAATAAGAACATGCCATGTTGCAGATATGGGCGAGATAAAGATCTGCGGAGCTTATAACGCTGTTCCTGAAAAGATTCTTGTCTAAATTCAGCCACTCCTTGAAACTCATCCTTTTAAAAAAACCTCTTGAAACCATCTTTTCTATTTCCGATAATGCTTCGTTTATAGTATCAGCCCTGTGTTTCTTTGATAATCTTTTGGCTATCTTATCTTTTCCCAAACCTTTCTCTTTTAAAAGTAATATCTTTTCCGCTATCCTGTCTACCCTGAAGATAGCCATAGTGTCCGGGCAGAAATAAAGCTTTTCTTTTTCGAACGGGATATTAAAAATTTTTCCTTGAGGTATCACGATTTTTATGCGTAAGTTTTTTAGAGGATAGAAACAATAAACCTTAAAAAAATTATAGCCGGTACTCTAAGAATAGACTAGTCTACACCGCAGCAAGTACCGATATGAGCGCAGGCCGCGCACAAGCCGAAGACCTCGAAGTTCCAGGCCTTGTTAAGCTCTTTAATGGTATGCGATTTTATTTCAGGTTTTACATACCTTTTTTTGTTCTTCGCATTGCTTCTTTTCACAGCATCCTCCTTTTTCTAATTATCTGAGACCTCGAATAAATCCGAGTTTTGCCTGGCAAGTAAAACAGGCTATTGAAAATTTTCCCCTGAGATATCACGATAAAAAAATTATAACCGGTACTCTAAAAATAAGTTAGTTCGGTACAGCGCAACAGGTACCGATATGACCGCAGGCCGCGCACAAGCCGAAGACCTCGAAGTTCCATGCCTTGTTAAGCTCTTTTATGGTATGTGATTTTATTTCGGGTTTTACATATCTTTTTTTGTTTTTCGCATTGCTTTTCTTCACAGTATCCTCCTTTTCTTATCTATCTAGGAGCTCAAACAAATCCGGGTTTTGCCTGGCAAGTAAAATACAGTCTTCTTTAAAACTTTTGGAATCTTTGGCTGTCACATCGTATTCTTCCGCCAATTTTATAGAAATATCATCTATGCTCATTTTGGAGGAACACATGTTCCATATGCTTCTGGCAGTAGCATTTAAGACAAATATTCTCTCCTCGTCTTTGCTTAACGCCGCCATACCGTCTTCCGTCTCCCTGCTAAACAGGCCTTTTTTCGCTTTTATATACATAATCTAAATTCTCCATAAATTACATAATAAGTATAGCTCAAATTATAATAAAGTCAATAAATATAGTTAGGTTATATTCTTAAATAGCGCGTTAAAATAAAATCCGTGGACACGCCATATAACAATGCCGAATGTTTTAAGAAATTTATTATCCCCTTTAAGAAATAGCCTGTTTTTTAACAGATCCGCCAAAACCATATACGCGGCTATAAAAAAGTCTAAAATAAAAAACATTACATTTTTCCAATTCATAGGAAAATCCGGTTTTTTTAAGCCGTTTTCGGTTACGATATACTTCACTTTCCCTATAATATCTTCATAAAAAATGCGTCCAATTTTATTAGCATTATCCCCTTTTTCCAGAAAGCACAGCCTGTTATCCCTCCTGAATCTGCCCAGTATTCTGTGGCATCCTAAGACATTCGCGTTAAAAATAACTATGTCTCCGGCTCTTATATCGGTTTTATCCGCGGGGATAACCCGCAGAACATCTCCTTCCTTTAAAACAGGCTCCATGCTGCTGCCCTTAAAATTAAAAACCCCTCCTTTAAGCTTGAGATATATATCTCTTATCTGCCCGGTATCTTCCTGCGTCATATTGCTATCTCTCAATAATGCACCAGACTGCCGTCTTTTTTTACCTGCCTTAAGGTATATTTAAATATAACCACAGCCAAAGGCATTAAAATTATGGAAAAAATTACTAAAATCATCATGTCCGGGATAAGCGCGTCGAATGGATAACCTCCAAGCAAGGCATGCCTTAACGCCCTTAAAGAATATGTCGCAGGTAAAATATGCGATATGACCTGCAGTTTTGCGGGCAACACCTCTATGGGAAAATACACTCCGCTGAACAGGCCTGTCAAGCTTCCCATGAACCAGCTTATAGGCTCGCTTCTTTTAAATATTATTATAAACCCCGCGGACATTATCCCTATAGAACTGAAGCATACAACAGACAATGCGATAATCAGCATGCCTGCCATGATATTAGGGTTATTAAACCGCATCCCGAAGAAAAATCCCCCTATAACCAGGTACATTATTATCTTCAAAGATGTGAATACGAAATCCCATATGCTCATGCCGGTTATAATCTCCGCCACAGAGCTTGGCGTTACCAGCATAGCCTCCAATACGCCTGAAGACTGGGCTTCCCTGATATGGCCCGCAAAAGTGGATAATGATGTTGTCAGATAAGCCGAGAGCGCCATGCCTATAAGCGCGAAAGAGAAATAGTCGGTGTTGTAAGGTTTGAGATATTCGCTCGCTGATTTTCCAAATAGCTTCGCTATATAATAAAACGTCGCCACGGAAACTATCATGCCAACGCAGGTCATCAAAAAAGACAATTTATAGCTTGTGAATATCTTCGCGTCTTTTTTTAAAAATGATATCAGCTTGAACAAGGTCATGCTATTTGTCTTTTATATAGTGGTTAAAAACATCTTCTATCGAAGAATCCTCTTTTTGGTCAACGCCTTTTTTCAGCTCCGCCAGCGTACCTATCGCCCTTATCTCCCCTCTGTGCAATATAGCCAATCTATCGGCCAGCAATTCGGCTTCACTTAATTGGTGCGTCGTAAAAAATACTGTTTTTTTATGCTTTGCTATCAGTTCATCTCTTATGAATTTTCTGAAATCGGCGGACATGGCGGGATCAAGGCTTTTTGTAGGCTCATCCATGAATAACACCTCGGGTTCCTTCAGTAAAGAGCGCGCTATGCCCAATCTTTGCCTCGCGCCTGCGGAATATTGCTGAAACTCTTTATCCGGCTCTTCTATCCCTGCGATATTCATGACGCGGCCGACTTCCCCGGCTATCAGATTGGAGGGTATATTATAAAGCGCGGCGAAAAACTTAAGATTTTCGATGCCGGATAATCTCCAGAAAAAACTCCTTTCATCGCTGGATATAAACCCTATGGATTCCCTTACCTTTTTTTCCTCTTTCATAACATCGTACCCGTTCACGAACATATGCCCCCGGGTAGGCAATATCAAAGTGCACAGCATTTTAATCAATGTAGTCTTGCCCGCGCCATTCGGGCCCGCGAGGCAGAATAATTCATTTTTTTTCACGCTAAGATTGACATTGTTAAGTACTGTCTTTTTAGGCCTTTCTTTGAAAAAATGAAAAAAAGAGCTCAAAAGCCCCTCTGTAATATAAAATTCCTTGCCTATGTCTTTTATCTCTATAGCATCCATAGCAACATCCTCACAGCCATGTTTGATAACTTGTCAATCCGCCGGATTTATGTTAGAATTTGTTAAATGAAAAACGAACTGCTGTTTATCAAAAATTGCTTTAATATACATTATAGCAAACAGCCTCCCAAAAAGATAGCGCATCTTGTAAAAAAAAGCCTGGATTGGGATTTTATCCTGGAAAAACTTGCTATTTCCGATATTGCCCCGCTGGCTTCTTACAACCTCTCCCATATTAAAAATAAAAATATCCCGCGGGAATTCCTGGACAGCCTTGACGCCGCGCAAAAAAATGCCATGGCAAAGAATCTGCTGATATGGAAATCTCTCGAAGAGATATCGGCCGATTTTGACTCGGAAAGAATACCGGCGATACCGGTAAAAGGCGCTTTTATGGCGGATATTATTTACAAAGACGTCGCCCTGCGGCCGCTTGCTGACATAGACTTATTAATAAAAGAGCCTGATTTGGGCAAAATAGACGCCATCATGTTGAAAAATGCCTGCACAAAATCCAAAAAAGGGGATTTCTCGGTAAATTATATAAAAGAAAAAATGGTCATAGATCTGCATTATAAGTTAAATTTTCCTTCTCCGCTATCCATAACGCATGACTTTATATGGGAACGCGCCCGAAAAAAAGGGCACAGCGGAACCGGAATGCTTTATCCATCCATAGAAGACGCTGTCATATATACCGCGCTGCATTTTTTCCATCATATCTCGGACGCTTTTTTATACAATGCCCCCCTGCCGCCTCTAAAACATATCCTGGATATTCACGAAATAATATCAAGAAAGCGGAATGAAATCGACTGGGATTACATACTGCGTTTTTCCAAAAAATATAATATAAGGTACATTTTATATTTATCGCTTATCCTCTCGAAAATATATTTTAAAACAGCTGTCCCGCATAAGGTCATTAACAAAATCAGCCCGCCTCTTATAAGAAATAAAATACTGATGATTTTTATCAAAAAATACATAAATCTTCAGGCCAGAAGAATAAACTATTATCCAAAGAAAATAAATTGTGTCTATTATGCCTTATTCGAAAAGCCGTATTTCAAGCATAGGCTTTTCAGACCTGTCAAGGATTTCGCGGAAGAATACGGACTGCCGCATCCTTCTTTAAAAACATACTGCCTGTACCTGTTAAGGCCTTTTTTAACATTATTTTATCTAAAAAAATGCTCATAAGTGTAGTCATCCCCACTTACAATAGAAATGCCGGGCTCTTAAAAACATTGGGCTATCTCGATAATCAAATACTGCCTAAAAACTTATATGAAGTGCTGATAATAGATGACGGGTCCAAAAGCGATGTTGAAAAATTTGTAGAGAAATATACTAATAAATACGCTTTAAAATATTTCAAAAAAACGCACGGAGGCCCGGGGGACGCGCGCAATCTTGGAATCCGGCGCGCGAAAGGCGATATAATAGCATTTACGGATGATGACTGCATAATACCTCCGGATTGGCTGAAAAATATATATGATAGTTTTATTAATAACCCTGACGCAGCCGGCGTGGAAGGAAAAACAATCTCTTTTATCGATAAATTACATCCGCTATCTCATCAAGTAATCAATACCCGGGATCAGGGAATTTTTCCTACCTGCAACATGGCGTATAAAAAAATTTTTCTGGAGAAGGCCGGGGGTTTTTACAGTAAATTCAGGCATCCTCACAACGAAGACATAGACCTCGCATGGAATGTTTTGAGGCTGGGCCGCATCATATTCGACAGTTCCGTAGAAATAATACACCCGGTTTATTATAAAAATATATTTAAAAAACTGCTATGGACATACTATTTTAAGGACGAATTCATGCTGTATAACCGCCACAGGGAATTATATGGAAAGATGAGAGGCGGAAATCCATGGCTATTTATCTATTTCCATTTCTATGTAAAATATAATTACTTTTTTCTTTTGAGAAAATACATAAGGCATAGAAAATCAGGGGCCCTTTCTCTTCTTTCCGCAGAGATAGCGGTATTTTTGATATTGCAGGGCCTTTTATTGTTCTTCCTTGCTTTCTTTTTTATTTACCGGCATAACGAAAAATGATCAGCATAATCATAGTAACCCGCAATAGAATAGGCCTTCTCCTGCAATGCATGGACAGCCTTATCGGCCAGATCGGAAACAAACATGAGATAATTATCGTAGACAACCATTCTTCCGACAATACCTGCGATATGATTAAGAATAAATACGGCGGCAAGGTTAGGTTAATAAGCGCGGATTTCGAAAAAAGCCTTGGTTCCTGTAAAAATATGGGCATTAATGAAGCGCGGGGCGGCATAATAGCATTCACGGATGACGATTGCGTCCCCTCCGGAAACTGGCTGGAAAGAATCCTTGTAAATTTCGAAAACAGGGATTGCGATTTAACAGCCGGCCCTGTCCGCCTGTTAAACGAACTGCGCTTTCCATGGTGGTGGAGGCAGTCATTGAACTGGACGATAGGCATAGCGGAAATAAAAGAAAAGAAATTTCTGCCTCTTGGAAGCAACGTCGCTTTCAAAAAAGACGCGCTTTTATCTTTGATATCCGGATCCGGCAGTATAGCCTACACATATACGGAAGACAGCCTGAAAATAACAGAGGCGTTAAAAAAAGGCTATAAAATAAAACTGGACGAGGAAATGATAGTTTATCATAATGCAGGCAAGGAAAGGCTGGCCCTGAGCCGCTTGATAAAAAGGGGCTGGCTCGAAGGAAAGCATTGGGCAAAAAACAGGGCTAAAATAAAAATACTGGCATGCCGTCTTATCGCGATAATAGTTAATCCCTTCAGATTTATCCTGACCCTGGACATAAACCATATCCTTAGGATGGTCGTAAGTATTTCTTACGCAATAGAATGTGTTAGAAGAAAAACCAGGTATTTGAGAAAAGGCCGGGATATTTTGAATTTCTTTAATTACAGCTTTTCTCCGCGTAAACCGGCTGTAGTATGTATAGATATTACAAGCCGCTGTAATCTTAAGTGTTCTTTTTGCGAAATAGGCTCCGGGATAAAAAATGACTTTTCCAAAGAACTGACAAAAAAAGAATTGTTTGGCATAATAGACCAGCTAAAAAAATGGAAAATCAATAAAATAGATGCTATATCGGGAGGGGAGCCTTTTATCAGGGAAGATTTCTGGGAATTTCTTGAATACTGCGCGCATAACCACGTGCGCATCAATACAGTCTGCACAAACGGTACGCTGCTGGCAGGCCTGGATAATAAAAAATTCGAGATGCTTTCGTCCTCCGTATCCGGACTGTCTGTATCATTGGACTCAAGCGAAGAAAATGCCCATGATTTTTTCAGAGGTAAAACACAGGTATATGCACAGGTGATGACAGGGCTGGAAAACATTCAAAGGCTGAAAAAAGAAACCGGCTTAAAATTAAACATTGCTACATCCAGCGTGGTAAACAAACGCAATCATCAGGATATATCGAATATTATTATTCTCGCAAAAAAGATCGGAGCGGGTTATGCGATTTTTCAGCCTATAAATCATATGCCTAATTTTTACGGGGTGCCTCCTGCGCCTGAAAAAAAGAATTTCATTTTCACGGAAAGGGATGAACTGGAAAAATTAAAAGAATCCATAAAAAGAGGCATATTGACCGGCAGAAAAAACAACATGAAAAATAACCTTATGGTGTTTTCAAAATGGGCAATCCCTTATTTTGAACAAACGATAGATAGTAATAAAAACAGGGGTTATTTCTTCGGCGGAATTTATAAACATTTTACATGTTTTGTCCCGTTCTCGCATTTAAAAATAAACTCCGAAGGCTTTATACTGCCGTGCTATCTCCTTCCTGAAGTAAACAACATAAGAAAAACCGGTATAAAAACATCATGGCTTCATGATATAATCCCTGCGAGAAAACATCTTAAAAGCGGGAAATTTTTCGAACAATGCAAGGCATGCTATTGCGACTTCCCTTATTCCCTGCAGTATAACCTATCCTGGTATCCGTTTAAAAAAAGGCTGTTTTTTCTCAATATATTCATCTATTACATAAAGAAAATTATACTTAAGCTGAAAGGCGCTTATGATTGAAATAACAAATAATAGAAAAAGGCTGTTATTAAGGATCATCGACAATATGTTTAAGACAGCCTTCCATATCCTATTCCCCGTGCTTCTTATGCGTCCAGGGAAAACCGCCTCTATCAATAAAATTTTATTGATAAGGCTGGATCACATAGGCGACGTGGCAATGATAAGCCCTGTCCCAAGGTTAATAAAAGAAAAATACCCAAAGGCAAAAATAACCATAATAACAGGATCATGGGCCGTAAAATTGGCCCAAAATAACCCATATATAGACGAGGTTATCTGCCATGACGCGCCATGGTGGGCTTCCATAAGGCCCGGCGCCGGAAGAAAGACATTGTTAAGTTATATCGTAAACGATTATATCCCTTTATTGAAAAAATTAAAAAAAGAAAGGTTCGATATCGGCATGGATTTCAGGGGCGATCTCAGGCATATACTGCTTTTTCTTGCTCTGCCAGGGGTTAAATACAGGATCGGGTATGGCCGCGCGGGCGGAGAATATCTTCTCAGTAAGTCCGTGAGTTACGATAAAAAATCCCACGAAACGCTAAAAATAATCAAACTATTAAACCTTATAAACATAGCGCCCTCTTCCATAAAGCCTGAGATATATGTTACGGACAAGGAAAAAGGCTGTATAGAAGAAATATTCAAAACAAACAATATTAAAGATAGTGATATAAAAATAATCCTATCTCCCGGCGCGCGCGTAAATAAAAAACGCTGGCCGCTTGAGAACTTCATAAAATTAGGGGAATTATTGGAAAAACGATACGGCGCATGGATAATATTCACAGGCATATCCGCGGAAATCGATAAAGAAGGCATACCTTCGCATAATAAATTCATTAACCTGATAGACAAGTTAGATCTCCTTCAATTAACCGCGCTTTTCGAAAAAGGCAATATCTTGATTTCCAATGATTCCGGAGCAGCACATATTGCCTCGTCCACTAACATACCTATAGTCGCTTTATTCGGGCCGACCGATCCGGATATATACAAACCTGCTTCGCGTAATTTAAGCATTATTATTGCTCCGGAGGCGCGCATGGACAAGATAAGCATAGAGCAGGTTATGAGCGGGATTGAGGGAATATTATGAAAATAGCCATCCTTGGCATAAGAGGCGTCCCTAACTGCTATAGCGGTTTCGAGGTATGCGCCGAGGAATTAGGCTCCAGGCTGGCGGCCAGGGGGCATATCGTAACCGTATACTGCAGAAGCCATTATTTCAAGCTCGCGTCGAAAACGTACAAGGGAATGAGGCTTATAGTGATACCAACTATAAGAAATAAGTACCTGGATACGTTTATCCACACCCTTCTATCCACTTTTCACCTCTTGTTTACGGACGCGGAAATCGCGCAGTATTTCGGGGTAGGTAATTCTATATTCGCATTTTTGCCGCGCATATTCGGAAAGAAAACTTTTATTAACGTAGACGGCCTTGACTGGACAAGAAAAAAATGGCCGTATCCTGCCAAGCTTTATCTTAGATTTTCGGCATTCCTGTCGACTTTGACTCCGACAAATTTCATAACAGACTCAAAAACAATAGTGGATTATTATTTCGAATCCTTCGGAAAAAAGGCATGCTATATCCCGTATGGTATACCATCCATTCCCGTTTCTCCGGATAAAACCCCGATCCTCGACAAATTCGGGCTGAAAAAAAACAAATATATTCTGTTTGTGGGAAGGCTTGTGCCCGAGAATAATATAGACTCCCTGATATCGGCTTATAATAAGATCGAAACCGAATTTAAGCTTGTAATCGTGGGGAACAGCTCGTACCAGGAAGATTATATCATGTCTTTAAAGAAAAAAGCCAACGCAAACGCGGTATTCACGGGCTTTTTGTCAGGAGGAGACTACGCGGAAATTTGTTCCAATGCCTATATATTCGTAGAGCCGACAGAGGCGAGCGGCACCCATCCTGCCCTGCTGGACGCTATGGGTTTTGGCAACTGCGTCCTTGTAAATAACATTGCCGCTAATTTAGAGGTGATACGCGATACCGGAATCGGTTATGACGGATCTATAGGAGATGTGGATTTAAAAAATAAGATGGAATGGCTGATAAATAATCCCGCTATTGTAAAAGAATACGCATCCAAGGCAATGGCGCACGTAAAAAGGCATTATTCCTGGGATAATGTAGCGGAACAATACGAATCCCTGTACAAAGCGGCCAGGAGCCCGGCAAAAAGCCAGAACAGGTAAAACGTGGTTTTCCACAAAAACCCGTCAAAAGAAGCCATATTAAAGAGTAAAGCCATAAAACCAAGTAATAGCGCCAAAGATATTTCTTTTTTGTCATCGCTGAATTTTTTATAGCAGTAAAAGCCATTTTTAAGCGCGAACCAGAGGAACGCCGCGAATCCTATAAAGCCCGTTATGCCTGCCTCTGCCAGGTGCATAAGATAAACGCTGTCCGTAATCATTACCTCATGCGGCAGTTTTATATTAGAGTACTGGCTGAAAAGCATCCTGTAATTATTAAGCCCTATGCCTGCCATAGGATGTTCTTTAAGGACATTGAATGTTATAAAATAAGCCAAAGTCCTGTGCCCTCTGATAAAATATTCCCACAGATGATTAAAACCAAACCTTAACTTTATATATTCCGGGATAAACGGCAACGCCGCAAAAAGAGAAAACAATAAAAATGCCAGCCATATTACAGCTATCCATCTTTTTCGCTTTTTCAACCAGAGCCAGACAGAAAGCATTAAAAACAGGGACACCCATGTCCCTCTGGAAAACGTCAGGAACAGAGCGGAGGCTATCAATAGAAACATGGCTAAATTCAAAGGCTTATTCCTCCCTGTTTTATAAAAATAATAGGCCGCGGGAACAGCCGTAATCAAATACGCCCCTAAAATATTCGGATGGATTAAGGTAGACATCATTCTTTGATAAATAATATAACGGTGATAAAAATAATTCTCCACCAATTTTTCATATATAAAATTCCTGGAGAATATCATCTCCAGGAAGCCTATAAAAGATACTATAGCCGCGCATACGACAAAAATGTAAAGCGCGTTTTTTATTCTTTCCGCCTCCAGCCGGCCTTTTATCAGGAAATAAGCAGGTATCGCGAACAAGATAAGATCCTTGTAAAAATCCAAAGATACCCTGGTATTGCCGCTAAACCATAAATTGACAGACATAAGGGCCAGGTAGGCCCATAAGAATTTTGCGGGAGTATCAAAAAATATTTCCTTCTTTCTGAAACCATTATCAAGCAATGCCAATATTAACAATGCCCAGGATATCAGAATTATTTGCCTGCTGAATATGCCCTTCAAGGGCTCCGGAAAAAAGGATATCCAGAATATAAAAATAACGGCTGATAAGAAAATGGTATTTTTTGTCACCCTTTTACGCATACGACATTCTTCCTTGTTATAGAAGCGAGCATCCCTGTATAAATCCAGAATATATAAAATGGCGTTGTCCAATATAATGAGTCATATGTGAGCATGGACGCCAGTATGGCCGCGATGCCACTGGATAAAACAATAGCCATCTCCCTGCCTTCCCGCTCCGGATCAGCGCAAAACATCAAACCGCGCCTTAAAATAGAAAATATAAAAAGTAAAAAGAATAATAAGCCCAACAGCCCTGACTCGCTTAAAATCATAAGATACATATTTTCAGGGGTCTTCATGTAATAGTTATCTTTGGTCTCGTTATAATACCTGCCTTGTTTATCCTCATATTTATCGAAAAACAGCCTGTAATTACCAAGACCTACGCCGAATAACGAAAAATCTTTTGACATTCTAAAGCTCGTTTTTAACCTGTCGATCCTGTATTCATAAGTGCCTGAATTTAAAAATCCGCCTTTGCTTACACTGATTCTTTTAAGCGAAGGATTACTGCACATAGATAGCAGCGATAAAAAAATAATGCTTAAGGATACAAAAACTGCCAGCATTTTCCTGTTCTTGAAAAAAAGATATGTAACGGACGCCGCCATAAAAGCCAGGATACTCACTCTCTGGGCTGATAATATTATGCCTGCAGCCATCAAGATGCCGCAAAGCCAGCCTATTATTTGCGCAAGCTTCTTTCCTTTGTTAAAAATAAGGCGATACGCCATGGGCATGCACGCCGCGAGATATGTCCCCATGACCTGAGGCACAAACTGCGTGGACATGCGCCGTCCTTCCAAAAGATAGTACTCATAATAAGGATTTGGAATAAAATTCTCATAAATAATATTCCTATGGAATGCAAATTCCAGGATAGCTATGAGAGACACAATGCCTCCGGCTGCACATACCGCTTCGGCTATCTTATCTTTGCGATTAGCTAAGTAAAAATTACATTTGAATAAGTAATAAATTATTACGGCGGGGATTGCGTAATCAAGATATTTATTGATACCGGAACCCGCGCTTGATGAAAAGATCGCCCCTATGGCGATAACAAATATATATGCCCACAAAAATATATCGCCCTTATCAACAAACGTATTTTTCACCGCCTTCCTGCCTGACAAGAAAAGTGTAATAAAAAGGCAAAGCGCCAGTGCACCAGTTATTAATCCGCTGTATTTACCTTGCGCGGCCTCGGCGAAAAAGGAAAGCCAGGCAAGCAGAAAAACCAATATCGCATAAAATAATACGCGCGATAATTTCCGCGGCATAATTTTATCAAGGCTTAGGCAAAATTCATGATAGACGCGCATAACCATGTAATATTTTTTTATTTATAATAAAGCCCGACATGACAAATATCATCGGATAAGTAATGCCGATGGCTATTAATACCCCATAGCAGCCATAAATGGGAATAAAAATTAAATCTAAAACTAAATTTATAACCACCCCCAAGCAGAATACAGCGGCGTTAAGGCCCGGCATATTTACGGCATTTAAAAAATAGACATTGCACATATTCTGGAACAAGAAAAATATGGCTATGGCCGCGTACCTCAAGATGGCCACGGATTCCATAAACCCTTTTCCGAATACCGCCAATATCAATATTTTTCCAAAAATAAAAATACCCCCCAGCATAAAGATATTTAACAGCAAAAGATAAAAAAAAGACTTTTTATACACCTTTACGAATAGGTCCTTATTTCTTGCCATTAAACGTGAAAATTTAGGATACAATGCCATCATAAAAAATCCCGGGAATGCCTCAAAATTCGTCAAAAAAGAATAAGCGGCCCTATACAAACCAACCGCTTCGTTCCCCTTGAACAGCTTCAATAAAATAATATCTATCTTGAACAGCATAATTGGAAAAATAGAGGCTAATAAAAACGGCATATTCCTCTTTATAAAATCCGGCATCGCAGAAAAGTTTATTTTGAATACAGGATTAATGCCCGCCTTTAACATAAAGAACGCGCCGAAAATAAAACTTATTACAGACCCCGCAAAAAAACTGCCGGCTACGTATAACAAGGTTTTGCCGGAAATGAGAAATATTACGCCAAGGCCGACTGTAACCATGTTCGCCGCGATGGATATTATCATGATATATTTCATTTTTTCATACGCGACTAAAATGCAATAAAAGACCTGGTTCATCGAGCCTATTAAACCCGCAAGCGCCAAAATCAAAACGATTCCTTTTATATCATCGAATGCCCCCGCCATGTTAGACAGATATAAAATTACTAAAAAAACTATACAGCCAAGAAAACACTTCAGTATTACTAAATTTAAAAACCAATCTTCTATTTTTTGCTTGTCTATCGATATCTCTCTGATCAGTAAATTATCGAACCCTCCGTTAACAAAAATAAAAAATATGCCTACTATCGCGAAGCTGGAGGCGTATTGCCCCAGGCCCGCGGCGCCTAAATATCTTGACGTAAAAACAAGCAATACAAGATAAAGGATTTTCTCTATGATTTGAGATATGTATAAATAAACGGTATTTTTCGCTTTTCTAAATATCTTTCTGAATGTCATTTATAATATATTTTCTCTTTTTTAAAAGGCCCGGCAGTGACCGCCATGTCTCTTTGAGCGCTTTCGCGGTATACTTATTCTTCAAAAACATAAAAAACAGCCTTGGGATATCATAAACAGCAAAATAAAACAAGAAGCGGGCATCGATCTTTATGTTTTTAATCATAAGGAAATATCTGTTCCTGAAAGACAGGTATTGGCGGTATTCGTTATTCATGTCAGACCCGTTGCGAAGATGATAACAGACGGCTTCCGGCAAATAAAGCGCCTTCCATCCCTTCCTCCCTGCCCTTAAAGCTATATCGAAATCCTCTATCAGATAAAAAAAATCTTTATCGAAATACCCACCTGCTGTTTTTATGTCTTCCAGCATGTCTCTTTTATAAATACCGGCCGCGGCGCACGGGCCTAATATAGCTACATCTTTATCATATTGGCCGCTATCCTTCTCCCCTGAACCCCTGTCAAAAAACCGAAAGGATTTTGTCAATATGAGACCCGTGGAATCTATTATGTTTTCCGAATCGGTTCTGAGCATCTTTACCCCCAGCATGCCGACTTTTTTATCGAGCTTATTTATACGCTTGCTTGCCTCGGATAAAAAATTCCCGGACAGAATGACATCCGGATTCAGTGTCAATATATATTCTCCTCCGCTCATGGCTATCCCGATATTGACCGCTTCCGGGAACCCCGTATTTTCATCGTTGTTTTTTATCCTGATCCTGGTTTTGTATTCATTTATTATTTCGCGGGTCCTGTCGCCTGAGGCGTTGTCGACCAATATTATCTCATAACCGAAAAAATCCTGTTTCAATATAGAATCAAGGCATTTCTTTATATGCCTTTCGGAGTTATAGGAAATTATTATTATGGAGAATCTGATCATAGTTCAGCGAAAAATAGCGAGATAGCCCAAAATTTTTATATCATGCCATAAAATAAACGGTAAATTCGCCAGGAAACCAAAAATAGAATCATTTTTTACGATGCATCTGTATTTATTAACAATATACCTTTTTTTCAAATCCCGGCTTATATACGGAAAAATCAAAGCTTTGCCGCGATTATCACGGCCGGCTGCCGTGCCCCCTCTGGCGTGATACGCTACCGCCTTCGGATCATAATAAGCCTTCCAGCCTTTTTTATTTGCCCTCCAGCATAAATCCAAATCCTCGTAATACGCCCCGAACCGCTCGTCAAAATATCCGTGCTTATCCTTTATTTCTGCCAGCATTTTTCTTCTGAAAAACGCACACGCGCCGCTTACCCCAAAAACATATCCAGGCTTATCGTACTGCCCCTTATCCTCCCTATCATAACCTCTTTCGATTGCCTTCCTGTTCCTTCCTACGAACAGGCCGGTTGAATCGATAGTCTTTTTATCAATCCGCAATATCTTGCCGCTTACCATGCCTATTTTTTCTTCGATATGCATGGCCGCGGCCATTATAGACAGATAATCCTTATCCAGGACGCAATCGCTATTGAGGCACAGTATATAATCACCTCTCGATGCCTCTATCCCCAGATTCTGGGCTTTGCAAAAAAGCTGGTTATCCGCGTTACGTATTAATTTAACTTCGGGGTAAAACGCGCTTACCATCCCGGCGCTTCCATCGCTTGACGCGTTATCCACGGCTATGACTTCCATATCCCCGAAACTCTGCCCCCGCAGGGAATCCAGGCACTTCCCTAATAAATCTTTGGTATTGTAATTTACCACGATTACTGATATCATATCATTAGATTATATCATGGAAGAAATAAAATCCAAACCCTTATCATCTTATATATTTATCCCTTTATTATCGCTGATTTTTCTGAGGCCTTTTTTCTCGGGCCTGGCGTATCCTGTATTCGAAAGATGTTATGAGCTTATTCTTATAGCGCTGGCCATCGCGGTTTTTCTTAAGGGCGCTTCCCGGGTAAAAACAAAAATAAATCCTATTGCCATACCTATTATCCTGCTCTTATCCGCCTATTTTATTTCTGCCATATCGTCGATCAATAAAACAAATGCCGTATCCGAGGTATTAAAGTTTTCGAGCTTTGCTTTCATGTTCTACTTAGCCTCGAAAACAAGCGAAAAGCAGGAAAATCTAATCATAAAAACTATCGTTATCTCCGGGATTATCATCAGCGCATACGCTATTTATCAATACCTCTGGGGTTACGCCAATACAATTCAATATCTTAAGGACATAAACAGCGATTTCCTGATCAAATCCTCTTACGCCAGGGACATACTCATAGCTAAAAGAGCCATAGGCACTTTCCCTTCCCCTAATATCTTCGGGGGATATCTCGCTGTTATATTCTTCTTGATGCTCTATATACTGTCCGGACAGAGGCCGGGCATATTTATAAAAATATTGGCCTTACTTATTATCTTATCCGCCCTTGTGCTTACCAAATCTATGGGAGCATGGTTATCTCTTATAGCCGGCGCGGCCTTTCTATTGCTATCTCATAAAACCATAAGGCATAAAAAAATTATTCTAATCGCTTTTATAGCGGTTATTTTCCTGATATCGGGCTTTATCATAGCGGCTCGATGGGAACGCATCACAAACCTGGAAAATCCGCAGAATTCGATAACCCAGCGCTTGAATTACTGGCGCACCGCGATGGCTATGATAAAAACCCACCCTATTTTAGGGGTCGGGCCGGGCAATTTCCAGGACGCTTTCTTGCAATATAAAATAGGGCTTAGCACAGATACGCGTTACGCCCATAATCTGTTACTGCACACTTGGGCGGAAACAGGCATCCTGGGCATAATCTCCCTGATTTACCTTTTAGCGGCATTTCTGAAGAAAGCCCGATCGAAATCCAAATACATTATTCTGGCAGGTGCGGTATTTTTAATTCATAACCTTATCGATAACACCTATCTTATTCCTGAGGCAAGCTTCCTCTGGTGGGTACTGCTGGCGCTGGTATAAGAAAGAATCAATAAACAAACCTGGACAAATAAAGGTTATTGCGCATTAGGCTGTTTTCATAAAACTCGCTATCAAGGCACCCCATCTCTTCTTCCTGCCTGCATTCGAAGCATCTGCTCCCGCAATCGCATGGTTTTACTTTATACCCCGGATGAACTACAAAAATAGAATTAGGAGCCTTGGCGGTATTTACAAAAGCCGTAAAAATCTTCTCGAAACTGTCTCTGCCTTTAAAATTATATATGCCCAGAAAATCATTGTTAGTATAAAAACGCCTTTCCAGCAAGAGTTTTTTAAACATTATCCCGGGGACGGCAATAAAAATATTTTTAAATATCGATACCCTCCTTCCTGCGATATCTGCCAATGACATCGAGGTGTTCCGGACATACGCCCTCTGCATATTCAAACTGCCTATTAATTCCAAAAAAGCCGGCCTGAAAATCGGCAATTGATGTATATATTGATGGCTGTCTATAAAATCCGGGAATCGCCCCAAACTTCGGCAAAAACATTCAAGCTGGGCATTAAATTCTTTTAGTATGGCGTCCTTATTTATTTTTCTCAAACATACCAGCTTCGCAATTTTATCAAAACTCAGCCTTCGAAAAGACAGATGCAGGCCTATATCTATATCATGAAACTTCTTTAAAAAACCGAGGCCGTCTTCCCACGCTTCTCCGTTTACCAGACAACCGACAGCGGATATTCTCTTTTTTTCCAGCAATCTTATTACAGCCTTATTTATCCCGCCTGACATCCCGAAATCATCCGCGCATATTATAATGCCTAGTTTTTGCATAATTTTATTGCCAGCGAATGGGGTACAGGGCGCAATATGCCGCAAACATCCAGCCCGCACGCCTTTGCCAGCTTATAAACCCCGGCCATGCTGTATAAATTGACTTTTTCTCCGCATCCAAAAAATCTGTGAAATCCTCTGTATAATAATCCCGCAAAAGACGCGCATGGAATAAGCAAGGCAATGACCCCTCCCTGTTTTAAAATATTTTTCAAATTCATTAAAGCCTTCGCGTCATCCCTGCAGAATTCCAAAACCCCGGCGCATATAATCTTATCGTATCGCTCGTCATGCCCCATATCCTCTTCCACATTCGCTTCAAAAGCTTTAAACCCAAGCCTTTTTGCCTCGTTCACCATTTCTCCGGAAAAATCAAAACCTTCTGCGTTATAACCATCTTCCGCCAGCGCGGATAAATAGTATCCGGAACCACAGCCCGCATCCAAAATCAAATCTTTGCGTTCAGGCTCAAGTATTCTTAATATCGCGGATTTTTCTCTCTGCTTGGCAGTATTCCATAAGCCTTTATTCGAATTGCAAAAATAGCCATGCGCCCTATTGTCAAAATATCTCCGGACATTGCGGTTATTCAAATTATCACCTTTTATTATTTTCTGCGGTTATCTTTATTTCGAAAGCCGCCTCATAATCCCTGTTCATTATCAATTTTCCGATAAATCCTGCGCTGTTTAAAAAATATTCCAACACACTCCTTTTCTTAAGTTTGCAGAGCTTCCTCTCGCCGTTTACGATATTCATCCCATACAAATCCCTTTTCGAAGGCAATGCCCCGATTGTCCGAAGGGATTGCAAATAATTTCTTTTGGTGATATTAATTATGCCGAATCCCAGTTTATTCAGCATTTTTTTTATGGTTTCTATTTTAAAAAAATACAGATGGTTATGAGGGCTCATTACAATGCTGTCCCTGCTCATGAAAAGCTGTATATCCAGCTCACCGTTCGGGATCTCGATTAACAGCACGCCCCCCGGCTTCAATATATCTTTCGCCTTCTCTAAAGAATAAACCGGCTGGCCCATATGCTCTAATACATGCCGCATACATACGGCATCGAACGAGTTAGGGTTTATTTTTACTTCTTCGAACATCCCGCAAGCAATATTTATCCCATCGGCTGATGCGTTTTTGGCCATAAAGCCGGAAATATCCAGGCCGCTGGTATCCCATTCACAGCTCAGGCTGAGCCCTTTTAAAAAATGCCCGGAAGCACAGCCTATTTCCAGGACACTGCCTTTATCCTTGATCTTTTTTAAAAATTTTCCAAAAACCTTCCCCTCGGATATGTTCCTATGCGCGTCATATCTTATGTAATTTCTATACCCGGCATGGGCTGTATCCTGCGATAGAAAATAGGCTGTTTTGGAATACGCATTTTTAATCGGCCCGGTTCCGATAAACTGCTCAGGGCCTATCAGCCCGCAACCCAGGCATTCCTTTATTTCTACTAAACCATAGTCCTGAAAGTAAATCTTGGTCAAATATGAAAATCTTTCACTGCCGCAAAACATGCAGGGTTTAGCCATTATATTATCGGGTTCAAAATCCGTTCGATGAAACAGCCCAGCCTAATCAAGGCACCGGCTGCCAGATGGATAGGTAAAATAATAAAACTTTCTTTTTCTTTTAAAATCTCTATCAGTATATGCCGCCTTTTGCATTGTTTTAACGGCATCTTCTTTCCCCATCTTTCATGGAAGCGCCATAATCCCCTGCCATAATTAATCTGCTGTCTGCAAAAGCCCGGCAAAGAAGCCTTGTAGCGATGCCTGGCAGTCACCTGGGGAATGTATAAAATATTCTGGCCTTTTTCTTTTAAGCGGGACCAAAAATCCATATCCTCCGCCGCGAAGTCATAAAACGGGTCGAATAATCCGTATTTCCTGAAAAGCTCTTTCCGGGTAAAAAAATTATTCCCCAGCACATCCGTATAAACCCTGTCAACATTACAGTCGTGACGAATAAGTTTTTGCCCATAAATATCCACCAGCCGCTTGTATGCCCTTTGCAGCCAGTTGGGTGATTTTATGTTTATAGTGCCTCCCTGAAAAGCGAGTTCTTCGGGATAATCCTGAAAAGCCTTGAGCATATTAAGCATCCATTTTTCCTCGACTACGCAGTCATCATCGACAAACGCTATAAGTTCGAAAGATGACCGCCTTATGCCAAGATTGCGGGCCGAAGCGCAGCCCTTATGCCGTTGCTGCCTGATATATTTAATATTACTGAAACTGGAACGCATAGAGCTTACGATTTCGGAAGTGCCGTCTACGCTCTCATCATCTACTATTATGATTTCGCAATCAATGCCTGCCGGTATCTGTTCGAATACGGAAAAAACACATTCTTTTAACATGTCTTTCCTATTGCGCGTTGGTATCACTACGCTTATCATATGTATTGCGCGAATTCGAAATGCATAGGGTCTGGAATATCCCACATCCCTCCCCAGGCAAAATCATATTTTTCAAAAATATCCACTATGCGCGAATCTATACCGCCTTTTGTGCCAACCTCATTGGTAGACGGATTTATGTCTATTGCTATTCCCCAGCAATGCCTGCTTAAAGGCATATTTATATCCATATTTATATGCCTGGCAAAAAAACACCCGCCTCTCCTCGAGGTATCATTATGATCTATAAATCCCGACAAACGGGCGCCTGCTATCTCATCGAAGACCTCGATTAATTTGTTCTTTATAAGATTATGGCAGCGGAACTTCCCAACCAGAGGATGCCTGCAGGAAGATATATTTTTGCATAGCCAGTTCTTATCTATGCTGATAATGCCATCGGGCCTGTCATGATATGTAAAATTTCCGAATATCTCTTTAATTTCTTTGTCCGTAAGAAGTTTTTTGGCAACCATTGTTTTTTACCTCATCGAAAATGCTTTCGAATTTTAACGCCGTATCTTCCCATGAAAAGTTTGCAAGGACATATTCCTGCGCCGCCCGTCCGCATCTTTCGCATCTCTCCGGATCTTCTAACAATAATTCAAGCTTTGCGAGGAAATCCATCTTATTCCCTATGTCGAACAACACGGAATGCCTTTTAATAACCCGATAATAATCGCATATCGAACTGACTAAAACGCATTTCCCATGGCTCATAGCTTCCAGAATTACCAGAGGCAGACCTCCTATCGAAGAAGGATAAACCATAAAATAAGCGTTGCTTAGAAGCTCTTCTTTTAGTTCCTTCTCTACGGCCCCGGTAAAAATGATACGCCTGTCGGCCGCGCTCAGTTTCCTTAAATAACGGTAATAACTGTCATTGAAATCAAAAACAGTCGGGCCCGCGATAACAAGCTTTGTTTTTGTGTTTATCGATTTATACGCTTCGATTAACAAATGACAGCCTTTTTCCGGGGCCAAACGGCCTAAAAATAAGATATACCCGTCTTTTTCCAGGCCCAACTTCGATATCTCCTTGGGAGGCATTGTTTCATGCTTATCGGATCCCGGTAAAACGCAGTCAGAATGAACGAGGTAATTGGCATAAAAATAATTCTTTAAATATTCGGAAGTCACTATAAGCTTATCGGAAAATCTCGAGCCTATGATCTCGCTTATGCGCATCCCTGATTTCAACAAATTATTTAAAATGGGGCTGAGCCTGTCCAAGCCATGGAACACGACGATCTTTTTTACGCCTCTTCTGACCGGCAAAAAGCTGACCAAGGATGCCACGGAACCATGGTAACAGACAATATCTATCTTCTGCGTCCATGCGGCGAAAACAGAAAATATGCAATGGCTGAATACATTAAGGTGCCGCACATGCAGGCAGGGTAATAAACAAATTTTAATATTAGGGCTTTTATCCGGGGACAGGCCGTCCTTCCTGCTGTAAATAATGACTTCATGGCCATCCCTGGCTATTCTCCTGTATGTTTCCAATATATATGTTTCGATGCCGCCAAAAGCCTCCAGCCCTCTTCCGCTTATTACTGCTATCTTCATATTTTCTCAATATCCTTGATATATAGTATTCAACACTAACAGTGTTTTTTCCCAGGTATACCGGCTCATCGCTTTTGCGTAACCGTTCTCTCCTATTCTGCGCGCCAGGTTATCGTCTCTCAATAAATCAATTACATGCTTAGAAAATAACGCAGGGTCATCGGCAGCCAAAATTTCCTCTCCTGGTATCAAATCCAGCCCCTCGAAACCTTTTGTTGTGCTTACTATGGGTATGCCGGCAAGCAGGCCCTCTGTAATTTTCAACCTAGTTCCGGCGCCTTTCATTAAAGGCACCACAAACACTCTGCTCTGATATAAATATGGCCTTGTATCTGAGACATAAAAATTACAGTAAACATCTTTTATTTTTTTCAGGAATCTTATTGTCTTATATGAAGGCGCCCTGCCTACAACCTGAAGAACGGCATCCGGAACTCCTTTTTTAATCAGAGGCAGGCAATCTTTACAAAAAAAATACAGTCCCTCTGCGTTGGGAAAATAATCCAAGCTGCCGGTGAATAATATTACCGGCCTCTTCGGTATCCATTGCTTTTTTTTGTAATACAGATGATCCGCGCCTGACGGCAAAAGATATACAGGCTTGTCGACAATCGTTTTTAGAATACCTTCTTCTATTCTGGATGTGGCAAGATGGATGTCAAAATAATGAAAATAGTCCTGTTCGAATTTTTTCCATTTCAGGTATTCTCCTTTATATCCGATTTTTCTCCATAATGATCGTTCCCTGCTATACATTTGATTATACATATATGTTTTAATATTATGATGATCCAGGACTTTCAGCACGCTGCCATTGCCTAAAAAAGGTGTTATATAATGAGCCATATAACCATGAGAAATATGAACAGCGTCATATTTTCTTTTTATTAACGTAGACTCTATCAAACGGCTTAATTTTTCCGAGGTGAAATTGATGACCCACAAGGGGAACATCGGATGTTTCAGTATATCCTTCAAGCCGACATAACTCTTGATAGGGAAAACATCATATATCGGAAGGCCTGTTAATCTATACTCTTCGTTATCCAGTTCGTCCAGCACGATACCGACGAGTGTAATTTGAAATTTTTTAGAAAGAAATTTCAAGATATGATAGTCTCTTATATTGCTTCCATTATCAAGAGGCTTGGGAAAAGGGCTGGTTATATAAAGTAGTTTTTTCATTTTTTTAGGCCCGCCTCCCATGCGGCATCATCGACCATATCAATCATCCTGCTGATGTGCGGAAAGCAATCGCGCAAGGTCATCGCCTGCCAGCAATCTGCCCCGATCTCAGCCCCATATTTGCTCAATATATAAGCGCTGAGGTCATACGGATCTCCATTAGCGCCTTTCAGCGCTTCGATAAACTCAGATTTTGATTTGAGAAACAGGAAATACGCCAATAAAAGATTCAATTCCGGAGTATCAAATAATTCATAAGTGGCTTTCCCCTGCTTCTCGAAAAACATCAATAATGGCAGAAAAAATTCTTTAAACGCGTATGCGGACTCTCTTATTTTTATGGCATTCCACTTATCCGGCGGATGGACGATATTCAGGCTTCCTCCCTTGTCATATATATTTCTATTGGAGACAAAATAAGATTCCAGGGCTATAGGGCCGTTTAAATAATACATTTGACACGTCAACAAAGAAGCTGTGGTAAAACGCAATATCGTTTCTTCGCGGACAAGGCCGTCGTAATGCTCCCGGCAAAGCCCTAACAATGCCCGAAGCTTATCCGGAGAAACGGTTTCATCTATGGCGATAAACACATTGGTTCTGTAAAATTTATAAGGGTCTTTGTAATAAATCAGATTCATCCCTCCCCCGCCCAGCATCTTCTCTGCCTTTTTCAAGAACCCGTCAAAATATCTGGATGTATAAAAGGGGGACTCTGTATGCGCAGGTTTAAGCGGCGCCATGTCCTCTGGAGTAATAGCGTCATACGCGCAGGACACAGCCAATATGGTATCTTTGATTATTTCCGCGGATTTAGCCAAGTTATCGGCATGATTCAAAGAAAAATTTTTAAGCGCGGGATAGAATTTCCCAAAACAAGAAACCCGCGATTCGCGAGAATTTATTTCTTTTTCTACGGTTTCTAAAGATATGCGCGCGTTATGATTTATAAAATACGCGTGCTGCGCTATCCTCAGAAAACATTTCTTTGTTCTGGCAGAAATGCCGGAAGCAGAATGCTTCGATAATAAGGAATCCTGAAAAAAGCCGTATAAATTAAAACCCAGAAACGAGGAAAGCGGAAACAAGCCGGTAGCCGCCGGCTTCGGGATAAATCTATGCGCGCAGGATGTATCCCTGTTTAAATCATCGATACCTATCCATTGCTCGAAATTATACAAAAGTTCCGATTCTTTTATATATCTTGACGGATGCCGTTCGATACTGTCTTCCCTCAAAAACCGTATTTCCCCATACGGACAGAGAACGAAGAAGAATAACCTGTAAACAACATAAAATCTGTGAAATTTCTCGAAGAATACCGACTCTTCATGGGGCGTCATCCGCCCGATTATCGCTATCAAATCTATATCGCTGATTCCCAATATCCAATTTTGATGCCGGTTGAATACGGCCTTTATCTGGGAAAAACCAAAAATCCTGATAAAGGCGTTCATGCAAATTAAAGCCGAATGATAATACAAGCGCACCAGGCTGTTGAATACCCCGATTCTTTGGATTTGATACAGGGATTCCCCCGCAATAGACTTTGCCGACAAAGGCAGTCTTTTGAAATTATTTTTTAAATCTATCATAAATAAACAATGTAAGGTTGATAATACATATTATTGTATAAACTGAAAAAACTACTATAGAATAAAAAATGCCTTTATGTTTCCTGTGGCTAAATGCCATTATGCCCCCTGTATTTTGAATACCGCATCTAATAAGAAATAAAATTGCCTGTAATCCTGTTTCTACTTAAGGCATAATCGAATATCAAAAAACTTAATGGGAATAAAAATATTATAAATATCAATAGCGCTGACAAGTCGGAACCAATATCGGATAAAGACGCGTTTTTCATCAAAACAGCTCTTAAGGCATTTAAGGCGTAAGTTATAGGCAGAAATTTCGATATATCTTGCAGGGCTTGGGGCAATACATGTATCGGGAAATATGCGCCGCCCAATAAGCTGAACAGTATTTCTACAAAACCGGTAAAGGGCTCCAAATGCTTGAATATCAATATAAAGGAGCTCAGAATAACGCCTATAAAGATACAGCAAACGATAAATAAAAAAACCACGGGCAGAGCTGGTATAAAATTTTCCATGTGTATATTGGCTCCGAAAAAGACTTTTCCGGCCAGCAAAATAAGTAAAACCTGGAAGCTTACATAAATAAAATCCCATACAGCCGAATAGATTATTATAGTCAGAGGTCTTGTAGGCGTTGCCCAGTTAGACTCCAGAGTACCTCTCTCTATCTCTTTCATCGGATTATAAGCGAATCCGCGTATAACTCCATGAGTTATATAGCGGGCAAATCCCGCGCCAATCAAAAAGTAAGAAAAAAGATCCGCGCCATCGATTCTGTTTTCAAAAGCCTTGCAAAGATAGTACCAAAAAGTCACAAGTATAAATATAACCAAGAGATTAAAAATAAAATAAACCCTGTAATTTATGGTCTCCAAGAAACCTTTTTTGATAAATGCCAGTATTTTTTTCATTTTACTTATTTCCTGAAATAACTTTATTAAACAGGGCTCCCAGGGAATTTTGAAACTCTGTCTTATTAAAAACAGCTACCGCTTTGCCTTTTTCCAAAATACATACCCTGTGGCAAAGAGCCTCCGCTTCTTCCAAATTATTTGTACACACTACAATTGTTTTTTGTTTTAAGGCTAATTCTCTTTTTATAAAATCCCAGATTTTTTGAATAACTATCGGATCCAGACCCTTGGTGGGTTCATCCATTAATATTATTTCGGGATCGTGCAGGAGGCCTATGGCTATAGACAGCCTCTGCCTGCCCCCGGAAGAAAGATTTTGAACCCAAGCATCGCTTTCATTGCGTAAATCCATAATCTGCAGAAGTTCCTGAATTCTGCTTTTTATGGAACTTGACGGCATATTGTGCAGGTAAGCAAAATATTCCAGATTCTGCCTTACTGTTAATCTTAAATAAAAACTTCTCTCGTTATTAAGGACCACTCCCACCTTGGATTTTACCTTATAGGTATCTTTGATTAAGTCGCAACCGCTTATCTTGACTTCTCCGCTTGTCGGCAAAAGCAGGCCCGCTAAAATCCTTACAAGAGTAGTTTTGCCTGCGCCATTAGGCCCCAATAGGCCAAAAATCTCTCCTTTTTTCACGCTTAAATCGAGATTGTCCAGGGCTGTCAGCTCTTTTTTTCTTAAAAAACCTTTCCTTTGTGAAAATTTTTTGGTCAATTTAAAGACCTGTATGATTTCCATGCCAATCCTTTTTACTGCCTATAGGCTTTTTATGCGCAATAAAAATGCGGCCAAGAGGGTTATCTTTAGCCTTACATATCTGTGAATAATCGTATTCCTGAAGTCAGCCGTGCGCCAACTGCCCAAAAAATACCCGGCAGATATCCCGTATTTTTCGGGGTTGACGCCTAAATCAGCCGCGGGTACGACAACGCATGCCCTTGGCCCAATAAGCAAATTATCGATAAATCTCCTATTCTTGAAAATAAACTTCAGGCTTTTCAAGAAATCAAAGAAAGTCTCGGTAGGGAAACCCACCATCCAATTCACTTGAGTCAATATGCCTGCCCGACATGTGTCTTTCAGATTTTTTTCCGCCACATCTATGGTAAAACCTTTTTTCATATTATCCAGCACTTTCTGTGATCCGCTCTCGATTCCATAAGATAAAAAAGCGCATCCGGCAGCTTTAAGTTTTCCCAGCGTCTCCGGATTCATGCTTTGGCTTACCCTGGCATACCCTCCCCATTTTATATTCAGGCCTTTTTTTAAAATCAAATCTACTAGTTTCAACAGCTCTTCCATATTGCCGTTGACCAACGAATCATGCGTAAGAAACTCCTTAACGCCATATTTAGATACTCCATTTTGAATCTCCGCGAAAACATTTTCGGCCTTTCTAAAACGATATTTATTCCAAAATAATGTTTCTTCGCAAAAAGAACATTTTGCGACACAGCCCCTGGAAATCGAAATAGGCAGGGCAGGCTTATAATATTTTTTCAAATCGAAATCGCCGTACTCCGGAAAAGGCAGTTCATCAAGATCTTTTATCAAAGGCCTGGGAAGAAATTCTATGAACTCATCGCCTGTTTTTAACGCCGTACCGGCAATTCCTTCTAAAATGCCTTTTTTAAAATACGCCTCCGCGAGCTCAATTATGGTTTTTTCCCCTTCCCCGATAACCACCGCGTCGATATCCGTTTTCTTAAAATATCTGAAATTGACGTTCTTCCCCGCGCTGCATTCAGGGCCTCCGAACACTATCTTTTTTTCAGGCGCGGCTTTCTTGATTTCCGAAGCTAAAAATAAACTTGCGCGCACGTTTGACGCGAAAACGCTGAAGCCTATGATGTCAGCGCCGTATTCCAGTATGTCTTTGACCCTGCTTTTCAGATAATCGTTTATCGAAGAAGAAAGCCTGCTGTCATAAAAATCGTCATTCTGCCAGCAGGAATAGTTCTTAAAGTCCCAATACCTGGCGGCAGTGGTTTTTAATATAAAAGATTCCCTTATGCCGTGTTTTTTTATGTCGATTTTAAAACGTGAGGCAAAGAAACCTTGCCTTCTAAGCGAATCAAATGCCTCGATGTTTAAATCAAAACATCGCGTAGAAAAACCCTTCTGTTTTAATGCGGATGACAAAACTGCTATCCCAAGAGGAGGGCAATAAATCCCCCAGCAAGGACATATGACTAAGGCAATTTTATTTTCTTTCATGGCAGCGCAGCAGTTTTTTGAATTTATACAGCTTTAAATAAAAAACCGTCCTTCTAAACTCGCCCTTGATAACATTTTCGGCAAAGGCTTCATTGGCGGCAGATACTAAAAATCTCACAGCCCCCCTGCCAATATCTTTATACATGATCCCATAACCCGCCTTATTAATTACGTAAGCTAAGGTAACCGGGCTGAAATAATATAGATGAGACTCGCAAAAAAAATTGTCTGACCCATTTTTTAAATAAATCCCTCTTACATCCGGCGTCTCTAAATACATAATTCCATTTTTTTTTAAGAGCTTCTTCGTTTCCAATAGCATATCTACGGGATTCGGCACGTGCTCTAATACATGAGAAAGGATTATAAAATCGTACTTGCGCCCTTCCTTCGCCAGAGAAGCTATATCTTTTTTGCATACATCTACTCCATAATTATCTTTCGCAAAATTAATCCAGTTATCGGATATATCTATCCCCGTCACATTGCAGCCAAGCTGTTTAAAAGGATAGAGTATCCCCCCTCCCCCGCATCCTATTTCCAATATATCAGACGGCACTTTTATAATATTTTTTACTTTATTCAAAATATAATTACCCTGATAATCCCACCATTCTTTCGCTCCGTTTATTCCTGGAAAATAACGATTAAACTCCTTCTGATAATCATTCCGGTAATATTCCTCATTTTCTCTTTCTGTTTTTCTGTGGTTCAGATAAACCAATCCGCATTCCCTGCAAATGACTACATCATGGCAGTTATCCGGATAAACCCTTTCTGAGATTATCTTGAAATTTTCTTTATTACAGATTAAGCACTTAATGCTTTCCATGCCGCGATAATTCCCGTCTCAATCTTTGTTTATAAAATCAGACACTGCTTTGGAGGCTTTCCCGATATCTCTCCCTATCTTTATTTCATAAGTTTTGGAACGGCATATAATCAGCAGAAAAAGCGCCGATCTCGAAAAAACCATGCCTATCTTATTCAAAATATCGAGAAAATCTCCGCGTAAAAACAATTCTACGATCTGCGGAAGCCCTAACCCAAAAACCCCGGACTGAATAAAAGGAACAAAACACTTAAACTTCGAGATCCTGTTTATTTCCGTAGCGTCCTTAAAAACACGTTTTCCTATCAGTATATTCCGTATCTTGCTTTTATCCGCTATCCGGCCATTAAAGTATTCCAAGTCTATGAGATATTTCTGCCCATAAAAACTTCTGTTTATCTTCGTGATGTATTTCTCCGGCATTTCTTCCAATATGCTTTCATCCCTCACTCCTATACGCAGAATAAAGGGATAAATATGACCGCTAAAATCTATCATGCAGATATCATCCGAGATAAGCTTTATTTCTTTATCTCTCTTGAGCACATTCAAAGCAATGGTCGTCTTGCCTGCGGCCATTGGTAAAAGGCATAGCGTACCTATGCCATTCTTGGCCAAACCCGCGGCATGGACCCTGTGAATATGCCTATGGTCAAGCAGTTCCCCCATCCTTGATAAAATAACAAGCCTGGTTTTCTCATACAGCAGATTCTCGTCTTCGCTATATATCTCCGCCTTTTCCTCTTTAAAATCATAGATCATAAGGCCGTTCCCGGCATAATCAATATAATGCGTATGATTATTCTTATAACAGATAGAATTTAGATTATACAACGAGGCCGCGCATGGCGGCACTTTATGATAAGGCAATCTATCCTTGAATATGCTTATGATTATCGTTTTGAAAGCATCTATGCCTTTATCGCCTCTCAAATAAAGAACAAAATCCTTCTTCAGGCTTTCCAATACGGCTTCCGCGTTTGCGTATACCTCAAATCTTATACCGTAAATTTCTAAAATAATCTTTTTCATAATATACCCTTATAGCCTGTTGAATTTCATGCGCCCTCGCCTCTGTATATTCTGTTCCTTTTTATTGAACTCGCATCCATGACAAACAGGCCGGTATTCGCCTCTATTCATAGATTCCCTGAGAGAAATAAAATTTCGATTATTAAATATATCCTGGACATCTTCCTTGTAAGTATCGATTCTACCCAATCCTAAATCGCTGCAGCAGCATGAAATCCTGCCGTCGCTTAATACAGAGATGCATTCCCATGGAAAACAACATTTTCCCAGGTTTCTGGAAGACGAAAAGAAACTCCGCTTAAACCGGATTTTTTCGAGGTATTCCGCGCAATGTTTTTTAAATTCCGACACGCTATTATTTGCCCAGGAATGGCCGCCCGCCAGCCTGAGGTATTTATCGTAAAAAGCTATAAAAACAGGCATATTCATTTCTTTCGATCTCTTCATAAATTTTATACTATAGCTCATGGTTTTTACAGGGTCTTCCCGGAGACATTCGCGGGCTTTGCTTTCCTCATAAGGATAAAACTCCCTAAAACAGGCTGAATCAATCCCTATTTTTTTAAGATCGAATACGCCCATAAGATTGTCCAGATTGGACAGCATTGCGCAAACCATCAACTCTATGACAGGCTTGCGGCTTTTTTTTTCTTTACGAAGATGGCTCAACAGCTTAATATTATTTATAAGTTTTTCCCATGAAAATCCTCTTATTCTGGAATAATTTTCTCCTGTCCCTTCTATACTTATTCCGACATGATCTACTTTTTCGATTATAAGCCCGGCGGATTCCTCGTCTAAAAGCGTAAAATTGCTTATCAAGCTTACCTCTTTCAGGTCATCTCTATTCAGTGTTTTAAGAAAATATTTAAAATTCCCGGATAATAACGGCTCCCCTGTCCCATTTCCTCCTATGCGCAGGTATCTGCTGTGAGGCAAAATCTTACGATTAACATAATCGATAAGCTCCTTTGCCGCTTCATGGCTTTCGGAATCTTTCAAACTTCTAAAGCAATGCCAGCAGTTAAGATTGCACTTTGAAGTAAGCGAAAATATTACTTTTTCCGGATAATTGCATATTGTATTCTTTTTAAACATGCATTTCTTTGAGACGAATTACTTCTATCTCGTTTTCTTTTCTTAAGTTAAAATTTAAACGAAGCGCCTTTTTAAAAACCGCGGAAAGCATCCCGACAGCGTAAGACATATGCATACTAAAGTAAAGAAAGGGCAGGACAAATACTAAATTCCTGTTATTCTTTACGGAAATACATAAAGAGTCCGCCAGGCTGAAAAGGACATATATAAATAATAAGCCAAATCTTACCCAAAAATCCTTTAAGATAAAAAGCGCCGTCAAAAAATACGCCATTAAAAGAAATGGTATAAAAAATTGCAGATTCCTAAAAACCCCTTCTATAAAAATCTGGTTCATCCTGCCCTGTCCATATCTATAAAACTGCCTCGCGAATTCGAGCAAGGTTTTTCTCCTGTCCCTGTATATCCTTAACTCCGGGCTGTAAATAAAGATATACCCGCCTTCCTGGATTCTGTTGATCAACTCGTTTTCCTCGTTTGGATATAATTTTTCATTAAAACATTCTTGTTTCAGGAAGACATCTTTTCGCATGGCCATGTTGCTTAACAACAGCTCTTTCTCGCCGCTCGCTCTCTGCTTTCCGGCTGGGCAATACCTTGCCCTCATTTTCCAATGCGCGAAATAAGAGCTCATGGCATATCCGAAAAGATGCTGTATATAACTATTATCCGGGGGCGTCAAATCCGGCCCGCCGGCGCCTGCTATCCTGACATCGCTGTTAATTATAGCTGCGGCCTTCCTGAATATCCCGGGTTCCGGCTGAGCGTCGCTGTTAAAAAAATACAAAATATCGCCCCTGGCTGTCTTAGCGGCTTTATTCCTCTGCGCCGTAGGATGACTGCCTGTGGTTAAAATTATTTCCACCTTGTCCATGGGGTAATCTACACTGCCCAGGCGTTTCAATACAATCAGATCCGCGGAATCAGACTGGCTCGGGATTATGACGCTTATGGTTTCCAGCATTATCTCTTTTTAAGCAAGGATTTTACCGCCTTGCTGTCCGGGTTAAAATCCGCCGCTTCCCGCAGGATCTCCAGCCTCTCCCTGACAGGCCTGCCCAATAAACCGGTTCCTCTGCGTTTATACAAACGCCCTACGGAACCATCCGGCAAATTATATGCCTCAAGCAATGTAAAATTGGATAAAAAAACCTTAGGCGGGTTATTCATAAAATTTTCCAACCTTAAGCTGTTATGCTTATTATTGCCCCATACATTCTTGATCGAAGCCCCGCTTTTTATAAAAATATATCCGCTATCGAATAAAGTAAGATAATAATTCTCTGCGTAATTCCAAAAATATAGCAGATTCAAGGGGTATTCATTTATATGCATATAATAAGAAATTATATTCGCATTAAGGCCGTCTATGTCGGGCACTATAAGAATCCTGCCGCCTTCTTTTTTGTCTTCTTTTATCAAAAGCTCCGCTATTTCCCTGCAATGCCAATCCTGCGCCATAGGCCTGGTCTCGGACCATGTAACATGATCAAAGACACAAAAATCTATGCCGCCTTTGCATTTTATATAACACCTCTCGCCCGCGAACTTATCTAAAAAACCAAAACCGGACTTTACGAATATAAAAGCGCTTGCGAATATCAGGAACAAGGCCAGGCTTTTTCTTACTTTGCCGTTCTTTATTTTAAAAATCCAAAAAGAAATAAAAATGGCGTAGAATACGGCATAAGGCGCCGTAAATCTTTTCAAGCTGTCGAAATAAGCCTTATTGACCAATAAAAATGTCAATGCCATGCCCCCCAGGAAGATAAACAGCATTCTTGTATTCTTATCGAAAAATCTGAAGGCAAAATAAATGCCTATCAGAAGAAAAATAAAATATAATAAATATACCTGCCTGTTTATAAAAACCTTCGTTATGAATATAAGCAGATTGTAATAATTTTCTTTGATGGTTATGGCGCGCAGTAAAGAAAACGCGTATCTCGCGTAATATTTCAAAAACACCAGGAAAAATAACGACATCAGTATAAAAAAAGATATGGTTATAATGTCGAATTTCCATTTTTTGAAATCAACCGCTTTTTTAACGAAAATAAACGCTAACGGGAATATAAAGTAATATAAAAAATAATTGGCCATAACGCTCCCGATGATAAAAAATACCAGGAAAAGCATGGAATAAAAAGGCTTATTCAGCTCATCCGAGACAAGCAATAAATAAACGCATACCGCCGTAAGGGACATAACCGCTATCGAAGGCATAAACCATCTTGACAGAGAAAACGCTATGGGCGCGCATAACATAACATAAGAAGATAAAACCGCGGCGCGCCTGTCCTGAAAAAGATAATAAGAGATCTTATAAACAAATACCAATAAGATTATCAGGTAAACCGCGTTCAGCATCCTCGCGAAATCGGCATATAAATCCCTGCCCACCGGAAAAATAGCCGGCAGCAGGTAATATAAAGCGGAATAATGCGGCTTTTGCGGGTCTCTGGAAAATATCGACTTAAATTTTTCCGCCAGGCTCATATCGCTTTTTAAAATATTCCTGTAATCAGCGCTTCTTATAAGCCCGATCGCCTCTTCCCTGTCTATTATCGTATCGGCTGAAATCCATATAATGTTCGAGATGACCCCTAAAGATATGACCATAATCAGAATAAAGATGGCTTTTCTATTGCTCATACGCTATTTTTTATCCTCTAATAAATATTTGAACTCGTCATTACAATAACAGAATTCCTGCGCGCATTTTTTTGGCGCGTCATAAAGTAAATACGCGCCTTCTATGAAATTATCAGCATTCCCGGAAAGAGGCTCATAACTACACCTGAATATACTGCCATCCGGATGTATCCTGAAATAACTCTGCCCGGCCCTGCATAATCTGCCTTTCGACGGCTTTCCTTCCAGCTGGAAGCTTAGGCTTTCTCTTCCTATATTAGCTATCCTTTCGAGAAGTGTTTTCTCCCGCTCATTATACGCCCCCGGGTATTTCTTCCCTTCATATTCCCCCAGAAACGGCTGTATGATAAAATTCACGCCGCGCGAATCGAACATTTCCTTTAATTCTTCTATGTATTCCAAACGCGGCGGATACGCCACACAGCTTACCGTGCTGTCAAAGCCTTTTTTCTCGAGATATAATATTTTACCGATATAAAACCCCGCAAAATCCATTATGCCCGCCAGGCTGTCGTCCAAGTCCGGATGAAAAGAAGGATATACGCTTACCTTTTCCGGAGACGCGCTCCTGCAGAACTCTTCTACATCAAAAGACAGATTAGTGCATATCCCGACCTTATGCCTTCCGGATATTTTCCTGACAATATTCATGAAATCAGGGTAAAAAAACGGTTCTCCTCCGGAAATGGTGATATCGGCGCTTCCGTATTTTTTAAAAAACTTATCCCAGCACCTGCCCCATTTATCCGCTGAAATAAACCTGTTTCCGGAAGACAGCTTTTCCCACTTATCCCCGCAGAAACAATAAGGACAGCGCAAGTTACATCCAAAAACGATATCCCAGCACACATGAATAGTTTTATTCGGCAATGTCTTCATCTTTTAGACAAAATATCCCCCATTACGGGCGCAATTATGCATACCAGCCAGCAATGACATTTACCTGAAGATATGAAATCGCATATGCGCGAAGATTCTCCGGATACCCATAGTTCATCGAAGGATTTAGTCCTGATACTGCCTGCTGTTTTATGTTTTAATAAAGGGCAAAAAAACAGGTCTCCGTAAGGCGTAAACATGGCAAAGCGCCTCCCTGCCGGACAGTAGGGCATAATCCTCTTAGGGTCCCGTTCATACCCCACAAGATTTGACCAGTAGTATATCTGGACAATCAATCCCGTATCCGAATCGGGATTGTTTAATACATTTTCCAGGCTTCTCCCCTGCAGTAAATCGGATATTATATCCATAGCCATTATCTCTATTTCATCAAGCTCAGTTTCTTTCCATGAAAAATCGTACTTAACTTCTTTTTTTACCACAAACTGGGCTGAAAAACGCGCTCCTATATTCTTCGAAAACTCATAGGAAGGCAGAAGCTGAGTATAATTCTGCGGCGTTATTGTAAAATTCAGGCAATATTCCAGGCCGTTTATCTTTCTCAACACTTCGATCGTTTCCTTCATGCGGTTAAATGACCCCTTGACTCCCCTTATCCTGTCATGAATATCGCCTACGCCGTCGATAGAACTGCCTATCATGATCTTTTTAGGCAGATATCTCTTTATGAGGCTCCCGACCTTATCCAAAATCAGGTCCGTATCCAAGCCATTAGTCAAGATGTTCAAGCCCGCATCTGGCAAATATTTAGTGAAAATACCGCATATATCCACAAAATCCTCGCGCAGAAAAGGTTCACCTCCGGAGAGGACAACCGTCTCCACTCCTTTCAGATAATCGGATTCTTTTACAAGCCTTTCTATTTCCTCAAGCCTCAATTCCTTTTCCTTTGGATTCAGGCCCTGCTGCCACAAGTCGCACATCAGGCATCTACTGTTGCACCGATGCGTCAGTTCCATATGAAATTCTACGGGGCGGGCATCGAGCCCTGCCGGCTGGCTCGCGGCAACGCCCCTCTCCGATAAAAATCTCTTTATAGCCTCATTTATCCCTTTTATCGTATTTTTTTTGTTAATCTTATTATTCAGGCCCTCTATCTCGCTTTTAAAATCTTCCGCGCCTGCCGGATCGTTTCTCCTTCTTCTTAACCTCACCACCTCTTCCATATATCTCTTCGACTCTTTCTCTTTATTGATAAACGCGTAACTTTTGCTCAAATAAACAAAATTTGTCTCGTTGTCCGGGGTTAGCTCAATGGCCTTTCCGCAGTAATCTATGCTCTTTTTCCAGTTTTTATCCTCAAAATAATAATGCCCGAGGACATCGTTTCTTTTCAGGAGCTCTTCGTATGGATAATAACTCTTTATGCCGGCTGATTTTATTTCTTTCAAAAATCTCTCGAATCGCTCCAGCCTGACAGGATATGTATTCGTCCCGTCCTTTGATTTCCAGATAGCCCCATTTTCGGGATGAAGCAATATGTCCAGCTTATCGGGATTCTCATAGCCATAACTGCCTTTATAAAAGGCGCAAAATCCCGGGCTTGGATTGACCATATCTATATATCCCCTGTTCCTCCTGCAAAAATCCAGGGTTTCGCTAAAATCCGCCTCGCTTTCCCCCGGAAAGCCAAACATGAAATTCAGGATACATTCTATGCCTGCCTCATGGGTATCTCTTACAATCCTGTCTATATCGGCCTCTCTGGACAACACCTTTCCTATCTTATCCAGCATGGAGTGAGAAGCTGTCTCAAGGCCGTAATTCAAGCATATGCATCCTGCTTTTTTCATTTTTAAAAGCAAATCGCGCCTCATTTCTTTCCTTATAATAGCCTGGCCTCCCCACCTGACTTTAATGCCCTCGGAAATCAGGAAATCGCATAGTTTTTCAAGCTCTCCTACACTGCCGTTTATCAATGAATCATGAAAATCTATATAATCTATTCCGCCTATTTTTCCCATTTGATACTTTATTTCGTTAAATACGTTCTCCGCCTTTCTGTGCCTGTGCTGTCTCCAGTAAGGCCTTTCATTACAATATATACAGCGGTTTACGCACCCCCTGCTTATGGATATAGGCAGTCTGAAGGGCTCTTTATATTTCGAAAAATCAAAATCGGAAAAATCCGCGTAAGGCAGGGCGCTTAAATCGAAAATCAATTCACTGTCTCCATTATCTATAATATCGCCATTATCTTTATAAAATAATCCCGGAATTTCCTTGAATTCTCTCTTGCCCCTGATTGCATCAAGAAAAGACTTGAAAATCAGCTCCCCTTCCCCCTGGACGACATAATCCACGTATTTCAAGCCGGCCAATTCGTGGCCGCTGAATACCCTGCTGGCCTGAGGCCCGCCGAATATGATCTTAATGCTATCGTCTTTTTCCCTGATCCTTCCGGCAAATTCCCGGGCCATGTGTTCCGAGCTGTACTGAATGCTGAAACCTACGATATCCGGTTTTTCATCCAATATCTCTTTTATCTTTTTATCTATTAATTCCGTATGTTGATTTATAAAATCTTCTACTGTCTGCCTGTTGACCCAGAAGAGATGGCTTGATGGGTCCCATTCCCTTTGAAATTCCTTTTTGCACTCATGATAAAGCTCTATATTAAGGTCCTTGACATGAACATCGAACCCGTTGGCGCGCAAAAACCCCGCCAATACCGCTATCCCATAAGGCGGGCACATAATTCCCCAGCAAGGCGGCTGGATTAGAAAAATTCTCATGATTTAAGACATCCTCCTGAGCGGATCATATCTCTTTAATCAATAAATAAAGCTGTCTTCCTTCAGGCACAAATCTTTAAAAGAAATAAAATTACTTCCCGGCTTACAGCCGTTATCTTTTACGATTATCGAAAACGATTTTATCTTTTCATAATCTATGGCATTCTTATCCGCGGAATGTTTTGGTTTCGAAAAATACTTTAAAGGCATCTCTATGTGGTTCCAGCCCCCGTAAGACTTTATCTCGACAGACTGGTTAACGCGGACGCTTTCAACAGCAGTTCCATTTTCGTCCGTTATCCGAAAGCTTATCTTTATCGAGGGCGAGTTTATTTTTAAGCCGAAATCGATATAATTATTTTTTGACCAGTCCCGAGGATCCGGAAAATATTTCTGTACGCGCAACCCGGTTTTCTCCGTATCTATGCGTGGGTCGTATGCAATCTTTAGGAGATTATTTTTGTTTTTAACGACTGCCCCTTTTGTTTCGCAGGAAAAATCCCCGAGGTATTCGCGGTTATCCGATAAAACATCCGGCATAGCCAACTCTTTTTTCTTAAAGACATCCGGCAGGATGGAATTCTTGTTCAAAAAGTTGTATAGCTCGATCGCTTCCATCGTATGCCCGTGTTCATTGAAATGCGCCACGTCGCTGAAGTAATACTGCGGGTCCGGCGCGAATCTGGAAAGCGCGATGCCGTGCAAATCAAGAAGAAATGTGCCCTTCGGCATATCGAAACGCTTCAGTAAATTTACATAGCGCTCATGCGCCGCGGCAACAAGGTAAAAAGGATATCCGAATCCTGCATTATAAAGCCTGATCTCGGAAGGGGCCGTAATCAACACGACATTCTTTGCCCCTGCTGTTTTCGCCAAAGATATTGTTTTTTTGATATTATAGATATACTCCAAAGGCGGCACTTTAAAAAATAATTTGACCGGATTAATGCTGATCTTTTTATCTGCTTTATTCTTTTCCGATTCCGATAAAAAATCTGCTAAAAATTTCGGCAATAGATTGACCGTCAGCGTCCTGTAGTAATCCATGCGGTCTGTCAGGCATTCTTCCCAATGGTCATTCCAGCCAAACTGGATTAATAATACGTCCGGGGAATACCGGCTTATGTAATATTTAAAATACTGCATACCCCTGAAGGAGGAATATCCAGGCACTCCCGCGTTTATAACGCGAAAAGTGAAAGCCTTATCAATCCGCATCTCATTCAAGATCCTCTCTAATTTATAGCAATAAGTATCTTTATCTCCCACTGTCGACCCGAACACGCAGGAGTCTCCCAGCGCGATGATGCGTATTTCATTTTCTTTCTTTTTAAATTCGAAGTCATCTCCCCTGAGGCCATGCGAATTTATGGAACAATCGCCCCCCCATACAGAGGCTTTAATTGAAGGCAGGAATCTATAGCTTAAAAGTTTTGGATCGAAAGTAAATGGAAATCCGATATTATAAGGGTTATAATAAATATTTTTTGGAAAACCTTTATATGCCAAAACAGCTATAACGGTAAACAATGTAAAAAATATTATTAAAACCGGGCTGATAAATTTACGAATATCGATATTACGCATAACTGTTAAAATAGCTCTTTAAACAGGGTATTGGCTATATTTTCCGCCAAAATCCTGTTGCCTTTTTCAGTGCAGTGCCCAAAATCCCCTCCGAAGCAATCTATAAAATATTCTCCATACAGGCTATTTTCTATTGCGTCCTTGAACAGCTTCTCATTATCCACAAAAATAATTCCCTTGCACGGCTCTAACATCTTTTTTAATGAAGTTATGTTCCTCATTGGATACTGCATGGCTATCATCTTTATATCTCTCCTTAAAATTACATCTTTTATCTTTTGATAATTATAATGTGTATTGGAATAACATTGCGCGGCTGTAATATCTTTTTGTTTACCGAAACATTCTCTTGCGAGATCATTCTTTTTTTGGAGCTCGTAAGATAAAGCCAGGCCGCCTACTATTTTTGTATTATCAGGGTATTTGGCCGCGAGATTCTTGAATAATTCTTCGCTCTTTTTATATTCTCCCATGAGAGAATATAACCCGGCCTCTTCGGCCGCCGCCATCAATGCATTGTCATCGGCAAATCCCGCTGCTTTATGAAAATAAGTTAAAGCGGCCTCTGTCATGCCCTTGCCTTTGTATAAATAACCTAATTCTATATATGGCCACCCATCTCCTTCCGGATTTAATTCTATGGCTTTTTTAAAAAGCCTCTCTGCTTTTTCATATTTACCCATGGATCTGAAACAATTCCCCATTTCGGCGTAGGCGGCGTAATCCATGGGATTCGATTTTATGGCTTTGACATGCGTTCCTATTGCTTTATTATACTGCGTCATATCCCTATAGAAACAGCCGAGCCTTACATAATTAAGATAATCTTCCGGATTAGACGCTATGTCTTCTTTTAATTTTTTTTCCCGCAATTTAAAATCATAGTCCTGGCTCGCTGCGGGCGATGCCTCCTTTTTTCCTTTTATATTATGGGCTATTATTTTTGCTGATACATGCTGACGCGCGAGGTTAATCAACTTTACTATTCGGAAATCCCGCAAAAATAATTTTATTTTTACATCTAATTTATTTTCATATTTCAAAACCCCGCCTAAATCGTTAATCCCTATCATGGTAATCACTATATCAGGCCTGTATTTATCCAGGTTATGCTCCAACTCTGACAGAATGACTCCGGAATTAGTGCCTCCCCTGCCCTTATCGATTACCTTAAATTTTATTTTTGGGCTTTTCTGATTCAATATCTCTTCCAGATAGCCTGGATACTGGGAAGCTGTGGTGGATTCTCCCAGGCACAGAATGCAGATATCCGCCTTCTGCCTGAAGGCAGTCCTGTTCCTGGAGTCCTGGATGTATGAAAACGCAAAACCCCCCAGGCGCAGGCCAATCTCAAGCAATATCGCGGATAAAAACAATCCCAATGTTATCAAGCTTATCTTTTGTTTAGCGGTTATTTTTTCCATAAGAAAATAAAACGTGATAATCCTTTATCTTAAAAAGCTGTCTTTTCCCGCCTTTATATTCCTGATAAAATTTCGAACTAAGGACAAGCACTTTCGAGGCTGACACAAGCCTTTCCATAGCAGAGCTATCGGTCTCTTTACGGACTACGCGGATATTAAAAGGGTGATTGGAGTAAGCCGCGGCCATGACAAAAGACGTAACCTCGTCCCCGTCTTTGGGCCTGATCACGACGATATCATCATCTTTTAAAATCCCGGATTCCCACATTGTTTTCAGCCGGCATCCTATCCTGGCTATGGCATTGCCTTCCTTCCAGAAAGGCACTTTACAGCTTGCCGAAATATCTTTAAAAACGATAAGCACGAAAATCATGAAAACGAAAATCTTTAAGCTGTATCTGAAGAAAGGCTTGAATTTGTTAACGGCAAATATGTCATAAATAAGCCTGGCGCTGAACGGAGAAAGCAGCATAAAAGATATTATGAATAAGCGCTCCGGGCTGGAAGGGATAGCGCCCTTTAAAAATAAGGCCAATATTGGGATATTATACAAGATCGCTATGCCGAAATATAATAAGTAGCTATTCTCCCTCTTGCGAAAAGCGCGGCAGGCCTGTATTGCGGAAGTGATAAAAATAAAAGGCGCGACTATAAAAATATGCTTCAAGAAAAATAGGAACAGCTTTGAGGTATTTAAATTCCAGCCCCAGCTATCGGTGCACTTTTTGCAGTCATTATAATAAGCTAAAAATGTGCCGACTTTGATATGCAGCATCGATTCCCATATAAGGGGAAATATCCACGGGATTATCAAAAAAGACAGGATTTTTATCCTGTTTTTCCCTAAAACAGGCTTGTTGCGCAGAGCTATAATAAGGGTGCTTATCGTGAAAAGGAACGAAAAGCTCCAGTTATTCATTCTTGTCATGTTCCCCAATGCCATCATCATCCCAGAGATCAAAAGAAACCGCGTCTTATCCTTATCCATTATCCATTTAAAATAAAAAAGAAATGTGGCGATAATAAAAAAATGGGAGACAGGCTCGCTCATACCTGAAATAGCCAGGCCTACAAAATCGCGCAGAAAAGCTGTCAGAGCTATGGAAATCAGGCCTATTATGCGATTTTTAAAAAATACCCAGCTTATTTCATATAATAAAAATAAAGAAACGGCGCTAAAAATCAGGTTTATAGCTATGGGCACCCAGTACAAATCATAAAAAATTTTCAAGCCTATTCCTATAAGCCAGTTCGGCAAAGGCAGCCATAATGGGGAACACGGATCCATGAACATCGGGGATTTGATCCATCTCGCCCCCAGGATAGCTTTGCTTTGCCCGTCGCCGCAGAAACTTGGGAAGATTTCTATTTTATTGGCATATAAAATAGAAACGGCGAAAATAAGCCCTATCAAGACAATAAAAGGCATAAAACCGTATTTTTTGATCATATCCCGTTAACCGTTTCGATTATTTTATAATTCAACTTGTTTCTTTTCATCCAGTTCGCTACGCACAACGCCCAAAGCGCCTTAAAAATTCTATTGCGCAGGTTATATTTGGATTGTCCGTATTTACGCGGAAATTCGTTTACGGCGATCTCTTTATACCTATGGCCTTCCATAGCCAGCAGCGCGGGAATAAAAACCTGCAGTCCTTCGTATAATTTAAAATTATCGAAGCATTTTTTCTTGTATCCCGCAAGGGAGCAATCCTGATAGCCCTCTTTTAATACTTTATTCCTGAAAAAGACGGCTATCGCGGAGGAAATCTTCTTGAGCGTGCCTGACGTCCTGTTGATCCTTTTCCCAAGGACCATATCCACATCCTCATCCCGAAGCTCTTCCGTTATTTTTACCAGATCGGCGGGATCATACTGCAAATCCCCGTCTATGGTTAAAATCAAATCCCCTCTGGAATTTTTTACGCCCGCGTCAAAGGCGGCCGCCTGCCCATAATTTTTATCAAAAGATGCTATCTTTACGGACACGTCTTTGAGCGCGATCTCTTTTAACGCATTCAGGCTGTTATCGACACTGCCGTCATCGATAAAGATAAATTCATATTGCCCGTCATAAGGAGAAAAAGCGCTCTTTAATTTATCGTACAAAAGCCTTATACTGCCCTCTTCGTTGAATATCGGGATAATTATCGAGATTGTCATTTAATATATGCCGTCAAATTTCTTTATTATCTTTTTCCAGTCATATTTTTCTACGGCTATTTTCCTGGAATTCAGCGCAATCTTCAGGCGGATATCCTTTGCCCTCAAAAGACGTATGACTTCCGCGGCAAATTGCCTGGGGCTCTTAGCGATAATTATCCCCTCGTTATGCCGCGCTTCTATGCCATCCGCTCCGGCGGGGGTTGCCACAACAGGCAATCCCATAGCCATTGCCTCGGCAACCTTTGTCTTGATGCCGCCTCCAAGCCTTACAGGGCAGACATACAGCAACGCTTCTTCGAGATAAGGCCTGACGTCGGAAACTTCTCCGATTACTTCTATGTTTGGCGCCTTGGCCAGGCCTTTTATAGGAGCGGTCGGGTTAGACCCTACAATCTTTAACCTGACATCCCGCATCTGCCCGGTTATAAGCGGGAATATATCCCTTGCGAAATATGCCATCGCGTCCTCGTTTGGGAAATGCAGATAATGCCCCACAAAAACCAGGACAGGCGCGCTGTTCTTCCTGTAAGAATCGGAAGGTTTGAAACGCTCCACATCTATGCCCGTAGGAACGATATGGATTCTTTCAGGATCCATAAAGCCTGCCATAACGGACTTGTCCTTCCTGGAAAGCACGATAGCGTCATCGACAAAACGGAGCATGTCATTGTGATAATTCAGCCTCTTGCACCATTCCAGCAAAGATAATTTTGCCTTTATGTACGATCTATTCAGTGTCAGGACGCTTGTATCGTGCTCTACGAATATGACCTTCTGATCCCTTATTTCCTTCGCAAGATACATAAGATATTCTGATTCTATCTGGACGATATCGACAGCCTCTCTATCCAATATCTCTTTCATTTTATCTTCCATCACCCTGGAATGATAAAACCTGTAATTGACAGGGTACAGCGCGGATTCTTTCCAATCCATCGGCGTAGGTGTTTTAAGTACGGCGTAGACCTCTTTAAACACCTTTTTTAGTTCAGGTATGTATTTCAGCTCATCCTCGCTGTCGATATACGCCAGCACCGAAAAATCATATTTATCTTTTAGCAATCGCGCTATAGTATGCATCCTTATCTTGCCGCCTTGATTAAGCGGATACGGCAAGAACGGGGAGATTATCAGTATATGCTTCCTGGCGCGGGATTTATCCCCTGACATCAATTTTTTATAGGCCGATATGGACGTTCCGAGTATTTCTTTATCGGTTTTTACGATATGCCTTCTTTCTCCGAGCCTCCTGATCATGGTTTCCAATATGAGGCTAAATGCCCATAAAAATCCTTTCCTGAAATTTTCCGTATCCGAAAATAACCTTTTGAATAATAGTTCCAGGTGCTCATCGATCATGTTTTTATCGGTTATATTCTTCCACATGAACAATAATTCATTTTTGCGCTCCACTATATTGAAAAAGTTCCTGCTGTAACAGCGTTTCATTGTCCCGGACTGCTTATGATATACGACGCTGTCCGGCTCATAAATAACCTGCCATCCGCGTTTCAAAGCCCTGTAAGAAACATCTATATCTTCCCAGTTGAAAGGTTCGTATATGCCGTCGAACATGCCCATCTTGATAAATTTTCTTTTGTCAAAGAGGACAACCCCTCCCACCGCGTATAATGTCGTGACCGCGCTATCCACATGTTTTCCTGCCGGCATATCTTTTTCATTCCATATCCTCAGGTAACCCGGCTCGAATCTTCCCATATTCATGCCTATGTTCAAGCTCTTCTTATCCCAGTAAAAAACCTTCGGGACCGCAGCGTAAACATCGCTATCTTTAAAATGTTTCGATAAATGCTTAAGGAAACCTTCGCTTACTATTATGTCCGTGTTCAGAAGCAGGACTAAGTCGTTCTTGGATTTCTTTATTCCGATATTGCATGTTTTATTGAATCCCAGGGTTTTCCTGTTTTTTATAATCCGTATCTCTTTGAATTCCGACTTTATGCGCCCTACGCTGTTATCCGTGCTGGCGTCATCTATGACTATAATCTCACCTACCAGCTCCCTGAAACCTTCCGCCTTATAAAGGGCGGGCAGGCATTTATCTATCAGATAATCCGCGCTATTAAGATTGGGTATGACCAAGCTTATCTTGGAATCGACTACCGGCTCTGATTTTTGCCTGCCTTTTATATGTGTAAATCCGGACACGAGCCAAATAAATCCTTCTATGGCAAACAGCAGCCGCAAAATTTTGACCAGCGGCCAATACAGCAGACACATGCCTGTCTTCCCGCAAAGATCCTTTGCCTTATCGCAAGCTGTCATATCTATTTTTATTTTAAATAAAGCCCCAAGCCGCAGTAAAGCTTTGGAGATAAAAATAAATATCCCGTACATAGGAAGGGATTCTACCTGTTTCAGCCTGCTGCCAAATTCTATTTTTTCCCTGGACAGGTTTATATTTTCCACGGTGGAATTTTTTAGCTTTTCCGATAAATCGCCTTTTTCCGCGGCCAGCATGGATATATTTCGATTCAACTCATGTTTTTCCTTCGTTAAATTTATATTCTCTACAGCCAGGCTGTCGGCCTTTTCCTTTAAATCATTTTTCTCCCTGTTTAACGCGGATATATTTTGATTCAAACCATGGTTTTCTTTTATTAAATTTATATTCTCTACGCTGATATCCCTGTTTTTCTGGTTCAAGCCCGTAATCTCGCCTCCCAATCCGGCAATCTTGTCCTGCAAGCCGGAAATCTCATTCCTGAGGTTGTCGGTGTAGTCCCTCAGCTCGAGCATCGCCTTTTCCGCGTTATCCTTGTCTTTCCTGACCTTGTCGAATTCCGCGCTCAGGGCATCTTTTTCTTTCTTGATGATGTCGAAGTCCTTGAGCTCGGAGGTGAATTTTTTGTTTTCCGAGGATACCTTGTTTATCTCCGTAAGGAGTTTTCTGTTCCTCTCATCCAGGCTTTTTATCTCATTCCTGAGGTTGTCGGTGTAGTCCCTCAGCTCGAGCATCGCCTTTTCCGCGTTATCCTTGTCTTTCCTGACCTTGTCGAATTCCGCGCTCAGGGCATCTTTTTCTTTCTTGATGATGTCGAAGTCCTTGAGCTCGGAGGTGAATTTTTTGTTTTCCGAGGATACCTTGTTTATCTCCGTAAGGAGTTTTCTGTTCCTCTCATCCAGGCTTTTTATCTCATTCCTGAGGTTGTCGGTGTAGTCCCTCAGCTCGAGCATCGCCTTTTCCGCGTTATCCTTGTCTTTCCTGACCTTGTCGAATTCCTGGAGATGCCTGTTCTTGGACACGACATCTTCCTCGAGAAGCTTTATCTGTTTTTTAAGGCTGTCTATTTCCGAGGTAAGCTTGTCTCCGTCGTTTTTGGCGTTCAACAGAATAACCCTTGCGTTCTTCCTGAGATCCAGGTATCTGGTATTTAAATCTATTACTTTATCCTTCAGTAAATCGCGCTCCTTTTTTATCTTGCCGGCATCGAGCCTTAAATTTAACGACCTTAGATCTTTTGCCTCCTGGACAAGCTTTCTGTTCCTCTCATCCAGATCCTTGATCTCCCTCCTGAGGTTGTCGGTGTAGTCCCTCAGCTCGAGCATCGCCTTTTCCGCGTTATCCTTGTCTTTCCTGACCTTGTCGAATTCCGCGCTCAGGGCGTCTTTTTCTTTCTTGATGATGTCGAAGTCCTTTAGCTCGGAGGTGAATTTTTTATTTCTTTCATCAAGCCCTCTTATTTCGCTTCTTAAGGTATCGGTGTAATTCCTCAGCTCGAGCATCGCCTTTTCCGCGTTATCCTTGTCTTTCCTGACCTTGTCGAATTCTATAATACGCCTGTCTTTGGATAAGGTGTCTTCCTCGAGAATTCTTATTTTACGCTCGAGATTTCCTATGTGTTCTTGGTATATTTTGGTATTTACCTGCGATGCCTTTGTCTTGGTTATATTACCTCTATCAGGGGCAAAACATGGCCGCTCCACCCATTTCACCAGCTCCTTTGCGGTTTGTTCGAAAGAATACTTTTCTTTTACTATATTTTTTGCCCGCTCCCTGACATTTTTTATAAGATGGCGCGATCTCGATAAGCTTAACAGAGCCTTGCTCAGGTCATCGGGATCTTCCTCCTTAAAAGTAAATAAAACCCCTTCCTTTTTCAACTCCTGCGTCAATTCGCAGATATTAGTGCTCAAAAACGGCAGGCCCGATATCAGGCCGGACAAGATCCTGTTTCTACTGCCCGTTAACGCCTCATAACAGGGCTTGTCTATGTTTATCCCTATATCCGACTCCGAGTAATAAACCGGCACCTTATCTATATCGACCCAATCAAGCATCAGGTAATTGCCTTTGTGCGTGGACTTCTCTATCGAACCGCATAATGTTTTATATGTCTTCTCGTCATGTCCATATATAGGGCCGCCTATCGAAACAAATTTGATCTTATTATTTTTATTCATAGCCAGTTCAAGCCCGCGAAACAAGGTATCCACATCGCACCACGTATTGTATCCGGCATTCCACAAAATCACGAAATCATCTTTTTTGACCAGTTTTCCTCTTAATATCTTTTGCTTCCCGGAAACCTTTTTTAACGGCTCTACGGCGCATGGTATCTCGCGGACAAACTCATAGCCAAATGTCCTTTTATCCAGCCTGCCCAACATGCCCAATTCTCCTACAGTGGCGAATTTTTGTGCGTTAGAAACCACGGAAAACATATCCCCTTTGAAAAGCGCTTCCTTTTCCGAATTGTACGCCTGCAATAACGCGTTATTATTATCCAGCAAGTTTGCCTTTGCCTGAGCCTCTATCAGGACATTGCCAAAAAGGTCCATCCAGACAGGCTTATCCATTTTTAGCTTGGCTATGCAATACCTGACCAATATGGAGCCGACCGCTATCACGCACCATGGGTTTGTCTTGTCGTAAATCTTTTGTAAATTTTTGACATTTTCGAACTCTCGCTCATCGAGCGAATACCATGTAAATCCATATTTTTCCGTAAACGCCAACGGCTTGAATTTTTTGCCTGCATACGCGCCTTTGGTACGCGCCGTTACCAGGCATATTTCATAACCCCGTTCGATCAGCGGCTTTATTAAATGCCACGTCCTTAACCCCGGCCCGAAAGCTATCTCATCTTTTTCTATCGGCAGAGGCGATACTCCGAAAACCAGTATTTTTTTATTTTTTATTTTCATAACCCTTCCTTGATTTTAAATCTAAAAGGCGCCTTGATTATATTTCTTATCGAAATGCATGCTACTTTTAAAAAAAGGTAAGAATACGCCGCTGCCATAAAACAAAACTTAAAAAAATTGGCAAGGATCGGAAACCCGGCCTTTTTGGCGGCCCTTATAGACAGCTGACGCCTGGTATCATCGCTAAGCATAAACAGTTCCGAAAGCCTTCTTAACCTGACCGCATACCATTCGTTCCATATATTATTCAATAGAACCTGCGCTTTGTGACAGGCCAGAGTTATAAATAAAACAGAGACATCTAATTTCGTCAACAGGATACAGTCAAAACCTTCTTTTCTGAACCTATAAAGCTGCCTTGCGTACCTGAACCTCCGGGTGTTTACCGCGGGGAGTATCAATTCGCAATTCTGCATCTCCCGTTCCACGAATTCTCTGTTGGCCTCGCTTGTAAGTATGAAAATTGCGGCATCCGGAAGCATGCCCTTTATGGAAGCGGCTATCCGCTTAACATGATCCTCGTGAGTAAGCCAAACTACCAGGATCTTTTTGGCATTAGGCATATCCTTCAAAGAGAAAGAGCTCAGCAAAACGCCTGCCCTTCCTATTTTCTTAATGCTGTCCTTTAACATTCTGCGTTTTCTCCTTTAGCCTGCGAAAAGAAATCTCAAAAAGCCCGAATAAGGTGAATAAATAGGCCTTGAGCAGGTCTTTTCTGTTGGCATTATTATTGGTTACGAAAAATCTCCGTTCTTTTGGAATAAAATCGAATAACAGCCGTCTTAAGGAAAAATGTTTAAAAACGAATCTGAGCCTGTTTTTCGAGATATAGTAAAAAAACGCGCCTTTAGTCGCGTAGCATTCATGATGCCTTAACCTGGATGCGGGCGCGTAAATAATCTTATAGCCGGCTTTACGCAATCTAAAAGCCATGTCCGCTTCCTCATAATACGCAGGTGAATAGCCCGTATCGAAACCCCCAACCGATTCTATGGCATCTTTTTGGAAAGCGAGGGAGGCGCCGCATACATATTCCACTTCCCGGCAGGTATTGTATTGCCCATTATCAAGCTCGCCTCTCCCCGTATGATATGACCTGGCTATGTCATCCAGGTATGCCCCTGCGTGCTGCAAGACCGCATCTCCCATATAATAAATCTTAGAGCCCACGGCCCCTATCCCCTGTAATACGTCAAAAGGTTTGATAAGCTCCTCGAGCCAGTCTTTCTCTACTATAGTATCCATATTCAATAGCACTATTATTTTCCCTTTTGCCTTTTTTATCCCGCGATGTATGTTTTTTACAAAACCGGCATTCTTGTCATTCGACACCAGCGTTATGCCTCTCGGCAGGTATTTCTCGGCTTCGGATACCGATTTATCCCCCGAACAATCATCCAATACCAAAATCTCATAATCTTTGAATCCGGAAGCCAGCACGGAATCCAAACAAGGCCCGATAACCTGTTCTCCGTTATATAGCGGTATCAAAATAGACACCTTCACTCGATTCCCGGTCATAGCTCTTCGGCGCTCCATTTATGATCCATAAAAATAAGGCCATGATCCTCGATTTCGCTTATAACTTTAAAATCATAAAGCCTGTGATGAAAGGCGTAAGGAAAAATCTCTTCTTTGTCGTATACGCCTATCGAAATCTGATACGACCCCGGCAGAAGCGCAAGCCTGTCGTATGTTATGGAGTATCTCCCGGGGCCTTTCCATGTTTTATCCCTGTACTTATTATCCAGCCTCGTGTTCGGCCCATAGCAGTAAACGCCGTCGTTTCTAAATATCGCTATTCCGAATGTAGGGGACTCTATAGGCGTTTCCGCGCTGAACAGCACCTCTATTGCCATTTTCTCGTTTGTCCTAAAAACGCTTTTTTCCAGGCCGTCTTTATCCAACAGCCTTATCTTTTTTATCCTGACCTCTCCACTGCCCCAAATATTGGAATGGCTTAAATCCCTGGGCAGGCCCTTTGGGGATTCCAGCAGTTTCCCCTCCTTCTCTCTCGTATAATCCATATATGCCTGGATAACTACCCCGGGTTCCCCTGCCATCTCGATAACTCCGCCGTTTAACCAGATAACCTTATTGCAGAAAGTTTTTACCTTGCTCAAATCATGCGAAGAAAATACTATGGTAGTCCCGCTGTCTCTTATCTTTTTCAAATATTCGAAACATTTTCTCTGGAAGTACTGGTCGCCTACGGACAGGACTTCGTCTATCAAGAATATATCAGGAACGCTGCTTATCGCTATGGAAAAACCCAGTCTCATAAACATGCCGGAAGAATACATATATACCGGCTGGTCTATAAAACTGCCGAGTTCCGAAAAATCCGATATCCAGCCGAACTTTTCTTCTATTTCTTTTTTTGAATACCCCATCAAAACGCACCGCATGTAGATATTGGCCCTGCCGGTAAAATATGCGTTAAGCCCCGCGCTGACATCCAATATGGAGCCGACACTGCCGGATAATTCCACCTTGCCGCTGGTAGGCCTGGAAATTCCCGAAAGCACTTTTAACAGCGTGCTCTTTCCGGAGCCGTTATCTCCGATTATCCCAAGCACATCCCCTTTTTCGGCGGAAAAGGAGATTCCTCTCAAGGCTTCTATCGATGTATTCCTGGCGCGGTATGACTTTATTATATTTTCTGCTATAACCGGCTTCATATTAAGTCCGCGAATTTATGCTGATTCTTCTCGAATATGTAATACCCTAAAAAGAATAAAACTATCGCTATAGAAAAAAACAGCAAGACCTCATTCAGAACAGGCATCCTGTTCCTCAGGAGAATATCCCTGTAGAACCTGACGAGATAAGCCATAGGGTTAATATTTATTATGCCTCTTGCCCAGGAAGGCACCATGTCTTCCGGATAAAATATAGGCGTTAGATACATCCATATCATCAGAAACAATTCGACCGCATGATACGTATCTTTAATCAATATATTAAGCGTTGATAAAATCCAGCCGAGGCCAACGGTAAATATCAACTGCATAAACAATAGCATCAACATAACGGGCAGAGCGGACATGCTGAAGCTGTGGTTTATCAAAAAAACCGCCGCGATGAAGAAAATAAACCCTATGGCCTGTTCTATCAGCGAGGAAATAGTTACGTAAAAAGGGAATATCTTGGCCGGAAATACGATGTATTTTACAAGATTGGAATTTTCCAAAAGGACTGTTTCCGACCTCACGATAGATTGCTGGAACCCAAACCAGGGCAGTGTCCCGCATATCAGGTATAGCGCAAAATTAGTGATGCCCCCCTTATCGTCGAATTTGACTTTCAGTATAACCGAGAAAACAAATATAAAAATCACCATCCTTATCAGCGGGGTGATTAAAGACCAGAACAGGCCTGCCTTCGAGCCTATATACTTTGCTTTAAAATCTCTTTTCACCAACTCCCAAAGCAGGTATTTATGCCTGAATAAATTCACTATTTCCCGTATCATAATTTAAGACCTCTCATAAAAAATTTACATGCTCCCTGGGCTGTTTGATATTCCACAATATCTGATTAAAGGTATTATCCCTGCATAATGGAATACAGTCCTTGAAATCTATGTTTTTGGCCGCTTTTTCTCTTTGTTCCGAATTCCAGATGTCCTTAAATGAATTTTTATTCAAATCTCCTATGCAATATTTATCATAGCCCCTCAAATGACAGCATATGTACATCTTCCCGGACGCGGAGATGACGGTCGCGAACTGGCATCCGTAGCATTTCCCGTAATTGCGTCCGAACTTAGGGTCTTTCATCATATCATATTTATGCTTGGAATAAAGGACCTTATAACCGTCATGGCTGTATTTCAGGCTCTCTTCTATTCTGCCGTTCACGTCCGCCCAGTGATAGTCGAAGCGCCCGCCTCTATGTATCTGCATCGGCCTGAATTGAAGATAATCCACTCCCAGCCCTGCGCATATCTTAGCCGCCTCCGTCATGCCGCTTACAGTATCCTCGCAAGTCAAATATCCAACCCCTATAGTGCAGCCAAGCCCTTTTTTCTTTTTTATGCCGGATAATAATCTTATATTTTCCAACACCTTTTTGTATTCCCCGCCGCCCATCCCGTGTATCTTAGCGAATATCTCCTCATTCGAGGCGTCCAAGGAAATCCTGATCCATGAACAGCATTCCAAAAGCGTTTCCGCGTCTCTATCGGTCAGGAGCGCGCCATTCGTTATAAAACCTACGTCCAAACCGCGCTCCCTGGCTAATCTTACGGCATCGACGGTATGGGCATTGCACAACGGTTCTCCTCCGCCCGTAAAAATAAGGCCCCTCACCTTCGCATCCGACAATTCCCTGATTATCCTGAACGCCGTTTCTTTGGAGATAGACTTCTTGTCGGAATTCTGAAAATAACTGGATACGCATTCAGGGCATCTGTGATTGCAAAGATTCGTCATGTCGAGCTCTACCGTTATCGGGGAAGGGTTCCCGCCCGCAAGCCATTCATATACCCTGTCCAGGTGTTTTAATATTTTATCCGAACTAAATTGCCTCACATCGGAATATCGGCTCATTTTTCATCCTTTTCGCGATCTCCTCGAAAACCTTTTCCGGAGGAATTTTAGACATGCAGTTATCTTTCCTTGCGCATGCTTTTTTATAGCAGGGGGAACAGTCTATATCGGAAACTATCTTTACCCCCTTGTCATACAAATCTATTTCCTGGCTGCAGGTAGGGCCGAACAATGCCAATACATACCTATCCAGCGCTATGCCTATGTGCATTGCCAGGGTATCTCCGGTCACGACTATGTCGCAATGTTTTATTATACCGGCAAATTCCCTCAGGCTGTTATTCCAGCCTAAATTATAAACCCGCTCTTCGAACAATGATTCCATGCCTTCATTTATCTCTTTCTCCCTGGCGCCTCCAAGCAAGAATATTTTCGCTTCTGTTCTGTCGATGATAGTATCTATAAGGCTTATATAACTGTCTACCGGCCAGGCTTTATTAGCGAATCTATCGCCCGCCCCGGCATTAATCCCTATTACAAAATCCTTTTCCCGCAGGCCCATTTTTCTGAGACGCCTGGCCGCATTATCGATTTCCGTCTTATCAAGGCTCAATATATACCTGTCTCTTTTATAATCCAAAGAACACATCCCGTATATTATTTCCTGGTAAGTTTTTTTATTTATTTTAAATTTCAACTCATCCGAAATCCCAAGCCTGTAAGCGTATTCGCTTTCCTTGTTCAAATGGCAGAGTTTCCCGCTGTCATCCCTGCCAAAACCGATCTTAGCCCTGGCACTCAAACCCATTGCCAGCGCGGTAGAGCCCTCTTCTTTATCCAGACATATCAATGTGTCGAATGCCTCTTTTTTCAACAAATCTTCGGTATCCTGCCCGTATCCCAATAGGCGATCTATGTGTCGATTGTTCTTAAGCAAATCCAAAGCGCCGCGGCTTGTTATCCATGTAATGACGCAATCCGGGGACATTCTCCTTAAACCGTGCAATAAGGCGGTCGTTCTCAATACGTCTCCCAAAGCCGAAAATTTTATAATCGCGATCGCGGGCCTGCTGGTCATGATAAATTATTTACAAAAACCTCCTTGATCCTGTTGTATTTTATATCCCATGTCAAAGAATCCCTGACTTTGGCATATCCTCTCTCTCCCATGGCGCGGGCTAAATCTTTATCGTAAAGCAATTTTTTTATACAATGCGACAACGCCCCTGTATCCCCGAATTTCACAAGATACCCGTCTTTTTCATGCTCTATCACGTCTGGTATGCCGCCGGCCCTGGCTCCTATTACCGGCTTTTTATTCGCCCACGCTTCCAGGAATACGACACCGAACGAATCGGTGCGTGACGGCAAGGCGAATACATCCCCCGCAGCGAAGAGATCTTTTTTGTCCTCATCGCTTATACATCCCAGCGCCAGGCATTTCTTCCTGACAAGGCCATCCTGCGAGGAAAAAAACCTATCGAACTGTTCCATGGATGCCCCGGCTAACACAAGCCTTACATCCTCGTCGCCTTTCCATATTTCTTTCATCGCTTCTATCAAATGAAAAGTGCCCTTATCGTATGACTTATTGGCGATATGAAAGACTATCCTTGTTTCCGGTATGCCGAACTTTTCCCTGAACCTGCGGGCGTCTCCGCCGGTAACCTCGCTTATATTAACCCCCTGCCCTATAATATTCATTTTTTCATCCGCAATGCCCGCGCTTCTCAGGTAATCCCTTTCCGCGGGGGTCTGAACTATTATCCTATCGCATGAGCCAAGAAGCCTTAATTGGAAATCCCTCGTATAGTATCTGTTTACTTTGTCATTCCTGCGCTCCCCCAAATGTAAAAATGGCGTAATTATCACCGGGATTTTATGCCTCTTCGCAAACAATATCCCGGCATAAATAAGAGAATTATAAGGAAACGCCGACACATGAACCATGTCGAAAGACAGGTGATTGTTGAAAAATAATCTTTTCCATATGCCAGGAACCACAGGGCTCGGCAGAGAAAATCCGGCTTTAAAAAAAACAAATGGGAAACGACAGAGGATTCTCATCGTCAAATTGTGTAAAGGCAGTCTGATTACCCGAAATCTCTCTATGATTACGCCATTCCTGGTTTCTTTATAAATATTCACCCTGCGTTTCCCGCTTTTCCAAAAATATTCCAAATCCAGCGCATCGGTAGTAAAAACACTGACTTCGAATCCATCTCCGGCTAACCGTTCCGAGATTTCTTTGGCATACGCCTCAGACCCTCCTATGCTCGGATAATACCTGTGCACGACATTAAGTATCTTTAAAGGCCTCATTTCTTAACCCATGCGTTCATAAAAATTTTCCGAAGGGGCTTTTTGCTCCTTCTTCATCCAATATGAATCGAGCTTCCTGTCGATCTTTTGATGCAGAGGATCTTTGTTGAACAGCTTCAGTATGGCCCCTATAGGGACGAATATCGAATAAAACGCTATGGCTAAGCTAATAAAACTTATTAACCGGCCGAAACAAAAAATCGCGCCTTCCAAAAATTTCTTCACGGGCTTCAATAAGCGTGGGGCTGAAATGGCCGCTATAACAGACAGCGAACCCGCGGCAGTAAACCATATGAAATACTCCTTATGCCGCGAAAACATTATAAAACCGCCTATGTTCAGCCCCAATCCTAAATTAAAACCAAAGCGCCGGAATTCATTCGTCAAGATATCGATATTTCTCCTGTTCTTGAACCTCGTTATGTCAATCAATACCCTCATTAACTTAATAAAACCCAGTTTGGTCTTTCCGGCCTTTCTATCTTTAAAAATTATAGGCACTTCTTTTATTTTGTACCCCCGAAGATTTGATTCATATAAAATCTCCTCTATTATGGAAGGCTCTCTCGAGAGCATATTATCAAGATCCAAAGACGCCAATACATGTTTCTTGAAACACCTGAATCCTGCGGTGCAATCCTTGAAATCAAGTTTCAGGTACTTCCTTATAAACAGATTGGCCGCCTTCGATAAAATTATTCTCGCGTATCCGCGATCGGAATCCTCTCCTCCCTTAACATATCTCGAGCCGATTATTACATCCGCATCTTTTATGCTTTCCAAAAATACCGGTATATACTGCGGGCCGTGCGAAAAATCCCCGTCCATCTCTATCACATATTTGATCTCTTCTCTTTTAAGCGCCTCTTTAAACGCTTCTATGCCTGCCGAGCCGCGCCCTCTTTTAGACAGCCTGTGCATTACGGAAATCCTGCCGTCTTTTTTCGAAAGCCTGTCCAGTATCTCTGCTGTCCCGTCGCTGGAATCATCGTCAACAACCAGAATATCCGCGCCAGGGGCATGTTTAAAAATCTCGGAAATAACAGGCTCTATGTTTTCTTTCTCGTTATAAGTCGGGACTATAATCAATGTTTCTGCCATATTTTTCAATCCAATTCGAAAGATTGTTTTATATCGCGCCGTATTGCCGGCTGGAGTTTTTTATCTACGATAAAACTGCCCATCACAAGATAGTCTATTTCCGTATTCATAAAACATCTATAAGCGTCCTCGGGACTGCAGACTATAGGTTCCCCTCTTATATTAAAAGACGTGTTTATTATCACCGGGCATCCTGTCTGTTCGTAAAATTCTTTTATCAACTCATAATAAACGGTATTTCCGCCATCCTTCGACACTGTCTGCAGTCTGGCGGAATCATCCACATGCGTAACCGCAGGTATTTCGGAGCGGATTATCTTAAGTTTGTCGAAACCGGCTGCATTTAACCCGGAAACAGGCTTCAGGCGGTTTTTCGACACATTCGATACTATAAGCATATAAGGGCTTTTGGCTTCTGTGTCAAAGTAATCTTTCGCTTTTTCGGCCAGGACGCTTGGCGCGAAAGGCCTGAACGATTCCCTGTATTTTATCTTAAGGTTCATCCTGGACTGCATAGCCGGAGAACGCGCATCCCCGATTATACTGCGGCCGCCCAATGCCCTGGGCCCGAATTCCATCCTGCCCTGGAACCAGCCTATTACTTTTTCATCTCTTATATACCTGCTTACGGTTTCAAGTAATGCTTGTTTTGCGAGCTTGGTATAAGGGATATTATTGGTTTTAAGATATTTTTCTATATAACCGTCTGCGTATCCAGGCCCCAGGAATGAGCCTTCTTGAAAATCATGCGTATCATCCGCTGTTCTTTTATTGCCGAGATATTTATACCAGATCCTCAATGCCGCCCCAAGTGCCCCTCCCGCGTCTCCGCTGGAAGGCTGAATCCAGATATTTTCAAACGGGCCCTCTTTCAAAATCCTTCCGTTTGCCACGCAGTTTAAAGCAACGCCTCCTGCGAGGCATAGGTTTTTTTGTCCGGTCAATTTATGAATATGCCTTGAGGCCCTCAACATCGCCTCTTCCGTAACCGCCTGAATAGAACTCGCCAAATCCATATCCAACTGCGTAATCAGGGTCTCGGGCTTTCTGGGAGGCCTCTCGAACAGCTTATCGAAGTCTTTATTTGTCATCGTAAGGCCTGCGCAGTAGTTAAAATATTTCATATTAAGCTTAAAAGAGCCGTCTTCCTTGAGGTCTATAAGTTCCTTCAATATCAAACCCGCGTATTTCGGCTCTCCGTAAGGCGCAAGGCCCATAACCTTGTATTCCGCTGAATTAACCTTAAAGCCGGTGTAGTAGGTAAAAGCCGAATATAAAAGCCCTAACGAATGCGGAAATCTTATCTCATACAGTAATTCAAAATCATTATCCTTGCCCACGCCAAAACTTGTGGTTGCCCACTCCCCTACCCCATCCATCGTAAGTATGGCAGCTTCCCTGAAAGGCGACGGGTAAAATGCGGACGAAGCGTGGGATTCATGGTGCTCCGTGAAAAGAACTTTACCGTTATAATTCAGTTTTTCGGAAATCAGGCTGGACATCCACAGCCTGTCTTTTAACCACAAAGGCACTGCCTTGCTAAAAGACCTAAAGCCCCAGGGGGCATAAGAAAAATAAGTAAGGAGGATTCTTTCGAATTTCAAAAGAGGCTTATCGTAAAACGCCACAAAAGACAAATCTCCGGCTTCTATCCCGGCTTCTCTCAGGCAATATTTAACCGCGTTTTCGGGAAAATTAAAATCGTGCTTCTTCCTGGTAAAACGCTCTTCCTGCGCCGCAGCCATGATTTTTCCGTCTTTAATCAGCGCCGCCGCCGAATCATGATAAAAACAAGAAATCCCCAGTATATATATGGCCATTTTTATTAAACCCCTATCTTAATCTTATCACGCGTATTAATTTTTTCCGCGGTAACCCTGCCTTCCAAAATTACATCCTCCATGGACATATATTTCCAGCCGCCGTATCTGCCGATAGTATATATGCCGAATGTCTCCAGGTAATCTTTTATAATCTGAACTGCATGTTTTCTATTGAAATCGTATATCGCGTAACCGTATTTTATATCCATCGGCAGGCAAATCTCTATGCTGGACTCGTCCGCGATGACTCCGCATCTTTTAAGATCGTTTATAGCCCTGGAAATCGAGGTGTTTTTATCTATCTTCTTTTCGTCAGAATACGCTATCTCGGCATAAATAGAAACTCTCCTCGCCGGCGCGACATCCATCGAAAAACTCGCGGGGAATCCTATCCTGTAAAAGATTACGTTTTCTTCGGGATAATACACCCAATGTTTCTCCGTTAAATTATCGCTTTTAATCCCGATATTCAGGACGAGTATAGACGTCCATCTCAACATCGAAAACGCGCGCCTTACCTGCTGAGGCATATCCACCAAAAGGCCTGCAAGTTCCGGCAGAGGTATGGTAGTCACCATATTCTTGAATCTTCTTATAGCGGCGTCTTCGAAAACGACTTCTCTCCTATGCTGATCTATGGTAACGGCTTTTTTGTTGACATGGACATTCTTAACCCTCTCCGAAAATCCATTTACCAGCTCATTCATTCCTCCTCTTATGGGATACCAAAATTTGGAATTATAACCATATGGTTTTGTACTGTCCGAGATAGCGCCTGTCACCGTATCTTCCAGATCCGGCACCGGCACAAACCCATCCAGCCATTCGCATGTCAGCTCTTTCGGTTCGATTGTCCAGAATTTTCTATTATATGGCAGCATAAAATGATCCGCTATGCCTTCGCCGAAGGTCTTTATTATCCAGTTTTCGAAATTTCCGTTCGAGTCCGAAGGAGATATGCTTAAAAGCTTGGCCCTGATAAGCCCCATCAGGCAATCCTTGACAACCGAATTCGGAAGGCCATAGAAATTCGCCTGAAAAGGGTATCTCGTAAAAATACCCTTGGAATATACCCAGGAATTGCGTTTATGCGGGGCGAGATTCCCCCTCAAAAGCTCAGACGCCAGATTGAATGTATATTCATTCCTGAAATGCAGAAGATGGCCGTCGTAATCGAAGATATATCCGTCTTTATGTATCGACCTGGCCATGCCGCCTATCTCATCATTTTTTTCGAATAAGTCATAGCCGGTTTTCAAATGATACGCCGCGCTTAAACCTGCCAGGCCGGCGCCGATTATCACCGTCTCACTGTTGTTAGCATTGGCCTTATTCATCTACATTCACCATCCCGATTTTTTTGCTTATAAAGATAAATACAAAGCCCACAACGCCAAGCGCGATAGAGCTTACCAGGTTCCCGCTAAAAGCGACTATCAATACCGAAAACGCAAGAAACACGCTGAAACAGTACATTATCCATATGCTTCTTTCTATGCTGTATCCCATAGCGGTTAGACGCATGGCAAAATGATCCCTGGTTTTGTTGAAAATAGGCTTTTTCTTTTTGACGCGCATAAATATAAGAAACAATGTGTCATAAATAGGCAGGCTCATTGCCAGAACAGGGGTCAAAAGCGCGAGCTTCCTCTCCATTGGCGCATAGCTGATATTTATAGCCGCCAAGGCCAGTAAAAACCCGGAAAAGAGGCTTCCCGTATCTCCCATATAAACTTTCGCGGGGGGATAATTGTATTTTAAAAATCCGGCATGGGCGCCTATAAGGGCTGTCAGTATAACACAGGAAAAGATATCATTATTTATGACCGCTATTACCAGCAAGCTCGAAGATATGATGATGACAAGGCCTGATGTCAAACCATCCATTATATCGAGCAGGTTAAAAGCGTTTGTTATAAACAAAGCCCATATCACCGTAATAAAAATATTCGCCCACACAGGGATAATCGCTATCCTGGTAAAAAATCCGAAAAATATCATGGCGAATATGCCCAGCAATTCTCCGGATACTTTTAATAAAGGCCTGAGATCCTTGATGTCATCTATCAGGCCAAGCAATAGTATTATAAAAGAAGCTAAGATAACCCCTGACAGTTTCATGATCGGCAATTCGATAAAAAACAGGCTGGATAGAACTGCCATAAGAAAAGCCGCATAAATACCTACGCCTCCTATGCAAGGCTTGCTGTGTTCGCTTTTAGCGGGCTTTAATATATTATATCTTGCGCTTATCCTTATAGTAACAGGGACAAGAAAAAGGCTTAGAATGAAAGAGCTTAATGCCGCATAAAATAAAATCACGCTATCCCCTTATATAGATCATCCATAGCTTGCGCCATAGCCTTGATATCGAAAGAATCATCTATGGATTTACCGGCTTCTTCGCTCATTTTAGAAAAAGAGCCTCTGTCCGTAAGGATTCTCGATATCCTGTCAGCCGTATCTTTGTACATGCCAGGCGTGGTGATATAACCTGTGATCCCGTCTTTTACCAATTCCCTTATGCCTCCGGTATCTGTCGCGACAACCGGCTTGCCCTTGCTAAGCGCTTCTATTGCCGCTATAGGACAACCTTCCCATTTGCTCGTCAGGACCGCTATGTCTATTATATCCAGAATCTCGGAGATATCTCTCCGCCATCCCGTAAAAATAAACCTTCCGTTCAGGGAGGATTTGTCAAGCTCCTGCCTGCACCTCTTTTTCAATACGCCGTCTCCTATCAATAAAAAATTAACGCCCGGCATCCTGTTATAAACATCTGCGCATGCCTTGATATAATCCAAAGGGGCCTTTTGAGGCTTCAAGCAGGCGATCATGCCAACCACAGGATCATCGTTATCGATACCCAACTCTTTCTTTTTTGCGGCCTTGTCGCAGTTCGAATGCTTAAACCGATAAAGGGGTATGCCATACCTTACCAGGGCAAATTTCTCTCTTGGCGCTATCTTGTATTTCAACCCTGTTTCCATATCTTTTTTAGAGACGCATATAATTTTTGTAGTAAAAACTGCCGTGATTCTCTCGAGAAAAATATAGAATCTTTTCACTAAAAACAGCTGGTAATCATTGAAAGGCCAGCCGTGAACAGTGTGCAGGATGGCAGGAACCCCGGCAAATAAGGCTGCCCACCTCCCCACGACACCCGCTTTCGAGCTGTGAGTATGAATAATTTTAAATCTATTGCATCTATATATAAGATATATATGTATTAATGCTAATATATCTACTATGGGATTTATGAGCCTTGTTAATAAAGGCAGGAAATAAGCGGTAGCGTGTTTGAGGCCCTGAAATTCCGGCCTCAATATTCCGCTGGAAGAGGTAATTATAGATACTTGATATCTATCTTCCGGGAGATTCGAGATAAGGTTTAAAGTGGAGAGCTGCGCCCCGCCTAACTCGGGCTTTGTTATAACATGGCATATGCGCATAAGTATATGTTAGTGTAGCAAAAAAATGCGCTATTGTCAATATAACCTGTTCGGATTCGGCGTCACAACGCCCCGTAACTTTACACTTCGAGCAATACTCGTTTTGTAAAGTTACGTATTTAGGAAGGTGTCCATTTGTTGAATGATGCGGATAGTTCTTTTGATTTTTCCTGAAGCGCGGTTATGAGAGCGGCTAATTTGGCGCAATCGCAGGGCTGGCTGGAAGCGAGCCCCTTTATCTCTTCCAAGTCTTTCTCTATTTTTATCGCTATGTCCCTGTCTAACGTCACGGTCTTGTTAAAATTCTCCGTCAGGTTATTTATCATATCGGCAAGATCTACGAGTTCATCGCCCTCTCTTAATCTTATCTTAAGCCCAAGATTCCCTCTCGAAATATCCTCCAGCGTCTTGCCAATCCTGTACACCGGGCCTGCTATCCTGTGAGAAAATAAGAGCCCTAATATAAAAATCAACGGGGAAATAAGAAGAAGGTTCCGTATCAAGGCCATATTGGTGACCCTGAGGACATATATAAGCCTCCCCTGAGGGTAAACACTTGCCAGTTTTTCCCCAAGAAAATGCCAGCCGGTTGCAAAAACCGTCCATCCCGTAACAATGGAAGCTATGAGCGCCAGGGCAAATACCAGCCCTATATAACGGAACTGCAAACCCTTTTTTATAATATATTGCCTTCTTCTTAAAATAGGCCTTGGCATCATTCCCCCTCTCTTCTTAAATTGATAACTCTTCTTACCGAAAAAACTACATTATCATTTTTAGAGCTATTTATAAGCGCTATGACGCTGTCCATGGGCATGTATCTTGTAATATTCTTATCTACGGCTATAATTATATCCCCTTTTTTAAGCCCTGAAAATTCCCCTTTTTTGCCTGATACTATGTCTTTTATAACCAAGCCTTCGTATTCGAAACTAAGAAATATGCCTAATTCTTTATACATATTTGCGTCTGTTTCCGCCGGCACTGGAATATCTTTTTCTATCATAACCTTCACTTCCGAATATTTCGGGCCGATCAACTCGCTAAGCACATCCTCTAACTTGCTATAACGCACAAGCTTTCCCCATATGCCTATAAGAAAATCGCCTTTTCTGATATCCGCTTTGTATGCGCTTGAACCCGGGGCCACATCGTCTATTTTAAAAATACCCTCGTATTCCGTAAGGCTTATGCCTATGCATTCTTTAACCAGGGTTTTTTTGTTTTTAGAAACGCCTTCTATTTTTTTATTTTTGTTTGCCTGCCATTCCATGGCCATAGTATGGCGTTCTATATCTTTCTTCGTCCGCCTTTCTTCTTCATGCCACATCTTTGCGTGGCTGGCAACATAAGCGTCTCTGGCTTCTTTATAATCAGGATTTACATCCATCGCTTTCTTGTAATAGAACGCGGCCTTGTCATACCAGCCTTTTTCATCGTAAGCCCTTCCTAACTGCATGAAATTCTGCTCCGGGGTATCATATTCGATCCTGTCTATTTCTTCGCGCAAAATATGCTTTTCTCCGTCTACGGTACTCAAGGCTATCCTGTCTACGTACTCATCCACGACAAGCCCCTTAACCTTTGTGCCGTTTTTCATAACAACCGTATCTGCGCCAACAACAGCCGCATAAATCAATATCGAGCCTGCTGTGAGCATTATTATCTTTTTCATGTGGCCCATATATAATTATAAATAGGCACAGGCCTGTAAGCCGGGTTCTGTTCCGTCTTCGCCAAGCAGCTTTCGCGCTTGGCTTCGCCGGACAATGATCATCTATCTGCGTTCTGGCATTGCTGCCAGAATCATGCAGCCTACCCGTCCGGCCATTATGAGCGGGCAGCTCTTTCAGCCGGACCTATTTGGCCTTGCTCCGCGTAGAGATTGCCTCGTTTCACATCCTCCCGCCCTTTCTACTGCAAAATATTCTTTTGCGGCAGAAAGGGCGGGATTACTCGTCTCTGTGGCTCTTATCCGATCACGCGTATTTTTAAAGGTCATGATGGCGGGCGTTACCCGCTACGCTGCCCTTTGGAGCCCGGACTTTCCTCCCGCCACCGATTTATGGCGGGCGATCATCCAGCCTGTGCCTATTCTGTTTTTAGAGAACTGTCGAATCTGGAATCTATCGCCTTGTTCGCAAGCTTATCAGCTATAGAATTATTTTCCCTGCCTATAGAAATAACCTCGATTTTAGCGAAACCTTTCGAGATATGCCGAAACATGTCGTAATAAGGCCTAAGATTGTCATTTTTTACTTTATATTCGCCTGCAAGCTGTTTTGTCAAAAGTTCGCTGTCGGATTTTACTTTAACATTTTCATATTTATCTATCAACGCTTCCTGCATAGCGTATATCAATGCGGAGTATTCCGCAACATTGTTGGTAGTATTGCCTATGAATTTAAACAGCTTTTTGACGACATTATCCTGATCATCGCAAAATACTATGCCTATGCCGGAAGGGCCAGGATTCCCCCTTGAAGCCCCGTCTATGAATATATTAACTGATTTCGACATTGTCCTCTATGTAAAGTATCCGCAAACAACTGCCGCAAATAACCATGTCTTCCCTTAGTTTTACATCGCTTATAACCTGAGGCGGAAGATTCATGTGGCATCCTCCGCACGAACCATCTTCTATATGCACTATTGCCAGGCCGTCTTTATTTCTCAATATCTTCTCGTACCTGGAAAGGACCTGTTTTTCTATGCCGGGCGTCAGGCCGTTCCTCTTTTCGTTAAGCTCCGAAAGCTTGGATTCTACCTCGCCGGCCTTCAAATTAATGGCTTCTTTTTCCTTCTGAGACTTGGCCTCTTCTGTCTTAAAAAGTTCTTTCTCCTCCAATATCTTTTTTTTGGCGGACTCTATTTCGTCCATGAACTTTATGATATCCTCTTCTATCAACGAATTATCCGCCTTGATACCCGCTATCTCATTAAGCATAGCGGAATATTCCTTATTTGTTTTTAATGTATAAAGCTGGCCCTGCAGTTTTTTTATCTGCTCCTCCTTCTGCTGGAGACTGCCTTCTTTTTCTTTTAATTTCAATTGGGTGCTTTTTAAATTGTCTTCCGCCTGTTTTATGCCTGTTTTTTTTGATTCGAGCATATCGTCTATCGATTTTAACCGGCCAGGCATGGATGCCTTCTCTTTATTCAAGGTATATATCTGGGCATCTACGGCTTGAAGGGCTATCAATAAACCTATTTGTTCCTTGATTGGTTTTTTGTCCAACTTTTCTCCTTATAAAACTAGGTTTTGTGTACGGCTTCGCTCTTTGATATCACTATCAAGTTACCTATGACGAGCTACGCCGGACTATAGTAATCAGGCGAAGTCGAACACGTTAAGTGCTCGACGAAGCCTGATGGTGGGCGATACTGGGCTCGAACCAGTGACCTCTGCCATGTGAGGGCAGCACTCTAACCAGCTGAGCTAATCGCCCCTGTACCAGTCGCTAGGCTATCCGTCTTATGCTATCTGTTTCGCTCCGGTACAGGGTAAACCTGCACCGTACAACCTAAAACTAACGACCTGCCATGAACCCGAGCGACATATCGACCAACTACGAAGAGCTTAGCTAGTGGTTCATGGTGGGCCCACAAGGACTCGGCGCCCTCCGTCCGCCACAGAACTTTGGCGGACTCCAGGTCGGCCACTCGTCCTGCTAATCGGATGCTCCTTTTGTCGCATCCAGCAGGACTCACTTCGAGTCTTTATAAACCCTGCTAATTAAAAGATAATTCGGTGGGCCCACAAGGACTCGAACCTTGGACCACCTGATTATGAGTCAGGTGCTCTAACCGACTGAGCTATGGGCCCGGTATAGCTTAAAAATTATACCATCTGGATTATATTATGACAAGAGTAAAATTCAAGGCTGGGTTTTTAAGGTAACTACTATACAATCCGCATTCTTGTTATATAAAATCCTTATAATCTTATTGCTTAACTCTATGTCTTCCTCGGCTGTTCCGTAAGCGCCTGTCTCCATAGAATAAAACTTGTACAGTATCCCTTTTATTTTACTGTGCCAATTTTGAAATTCAGGAGCTGCGTTTTTCAAAAACCTTGACATCATCGCATTGTTCAATTCTACGCTTGTCTTGTCTATCCCTTTTGGATATATAAGCTTCATCGATGCTTCTTTTATATTATCCTTATCTCCTTTTATCTCGAATATAGTAAGCTTGTTTTCTGAAACCCCCAAATAGCTGTTTTCTCCAGCAATAGCGTTGCTCTCCTTCATATCGATAAATTCTCCGATAAGATTCATGATCTGGGAATATTGTATTTTTGGAGCGGTTTTTGGCTTAGATTTTACGGCGTAAGGCCGCGCTTCTGCGACAGAGGCGGTCTGAACTACTACAGGCTCCGCCGGAACGCTGGAAACAGCTGACTGAGGGACTGCAATATTCTTCTGCTCTATATCAGGCGCGGATTTTCCGGTTTCGGCAGGAGACGGCTTAATTACCTTGGATCCCGTAACGCATCCGGAAATAACAAATATAAACATCAGGGCTAAAGATAAGATTATCCTGTACATAAATAACCCTCCTTTTAGATTAAATTATACACTCTAACCGTTCAATATTCAACAATAAGTTTACAAAACGAGTATTGCTTGAAATGTAAACTTACGCAATAAAAAAGGGCTGGATATGCATCCAGCCCTTTGTGAAAATTACGAAAATCCAGGTAAACATGCTATTCCTGGCTAAAAGCTATTTCAAGGAAATTTTTAAGCCTCCTGGACCTTGTAGGATGCCTGAGTTTTCTTAACGCCTTTGCCTCTATCTGCCTCACCCTTTCCCTTGTTACGTTAAATATGCTGCCTACTTCCTCAAGCGTCCTGGGGTAACCATCGCCTATCCCGAACCTCAGCCTCAATACTCTCTTTTCCCTTTCCGTAAGAGTGTTGAGTATATTATCCATCTCCTCTTTCAGGATGGTATAAGCGGTGGCGTTCGCAGGAGAAACAGCGCGCTTGTCTTCTATAAAATCACCGAAGTTCGTGTCTCCTTCGTCGCCTATCGGGGTTTGCAAAGAAATAGGCTCCTGCGCAATCTTGAGAATGCTCCTTACTTTCTCGACGCTCATCCTCATCTCATGCGCTATTTCCTCAGCCGCAGGTTCCTTGCCATTCTCCTGCACTAAAATTCTGGAAACCCTTATAAGCTTATTTATAGTCTCGGTCATATGAACGGGTATTCTGATAGTGCGGGCCTGATCGGCTATCGAACGCGTAACGGCCTGCCTTATCCACCACGTAGCATAAGTGGAAAACTTATAGCCACGCCTGTATTCGAACTTTTCTACGGCTTTCATAAGCCCTATATTTCCTTCTTGAATCAAATCCAGGAAAGAGAGGCCCCTGTTGGTATATTTCTTTGCGATACTTACTACAAGCCTGAGATTCGCCTCTACCATTGCCTTCTTGACTTTATTGAACCTCAATGCCTTTTTCCTGATAACCGCAAAATCCTTTTTTATATCGTCTATCTTTTTCCCGAATCTGGATTCTATGTCCTTCTTCCTTTTTTCGAAAGATTTTATACTGCCCTTTATCCTGCGCCTCCTCATTCTCTGTATCTCCCTGTCGATAGCGTCTATCTCGGAAATAGCCATTTTGATACCGTTGGACATATCGTCTATAACAGAGATACAAAAATTAAACTCGAGGCAAAGCTCCATGATATTAGACCCTTTTCTGGCGGCCCTTATTCGGCGCACAAGTCCCGTGATCTTTTTGAATATAAGGGCTTCCGTTTTCACTTTCGGGTCTTCCTTTATGATCTCTTCCATATTAACGCTTCTCGAAAGAATCCTGTTGGCAAGGGCAAGAACCTCGTCCTTTACAAAAGGACAGCTTAATATGGACCTCTTGTAATCCTCTTCTGCTTTTTCTATTTCCTGGGCAAGCCTTATTTCATCCTGCCTGGAGAGAAGGGGTATCTGCCCCATCTGCCTGAGATACATCTTCACTGGATCCTCTATGCCTATATCCGCTATCTCGCGGGCCTCGGCAGGCTCTACGACATTGCGCCTGTCCGTATCGAACAGCTGTTTGCCTTCATCCGCGCTTTCTTCTTTATTCGCAGTCTTCGATTCTTCTTCCGAATCTACGATCTCGATGTTCTCCTTCTCCAGTACCGCAAAAATCTTCTCTATCTGCTCGGAGGAAACGATCTCCTCGGGAAGAAAATCATTTATCTCCTCATAAGTGAGATGTCCTTTTTTTCTGCCCAAAGCCACCAGTTTATCGAACTGGCTTTCGATATTGAACGCCTTCTTTGCCTTTATTTCTTTTTTCATAGTTAAATCCCCCTCTTTATCAGTTGATTAAATTCTTCTATGAGCCGTTTTTCTTCTTGTTCATACCCTTTCTTTTGCGCCGTATGCAGCCTGTTTTGTATATCCTTAAGAAGCACGGATCTGTTCTCCTTTTTTATGGCCAGAATGCAATCGCAGATATTTTTCTCCTTATCTCTTATATCGACCTCTTCGTTAACTATGAAAGATATCACATTCTGGGAAACCTTGTTCTCCATAGAATTTATCAGCCTGCTTACATCTATCAATCCTTCTTCCGCATCGATGGAAAAAAGCGCCTCGGCTATATTCCTGATATCCTGATTCCTGAAATCGGAAGGCTTAAGCTCATCCCTTACTATTTTTACGACATTTATATCTTCCAGCATCAGCCTGGCGAGTATCTTTTCCGCGGGCGATATGTCTATGTTTTTTATAGCAATCTGCGGTTTATGGCCCTCGGTATGGGGCCTATTCTTTATTTTTTTAAGCTCTTCCCATACGGCATCCTCTTTCACTGAGAGTTCCTGGGCCAAAAGCTTTATATACTCCGCTTTTATTATCGAGTTCCTGACTCTATGGATCGTAGAAAGCATCTCTTTTATGATATCCGCCTTCGATTCAGGCTCTGCGCCATCAGGCCTGCGCTGTAATATATCTAACTTATAGGTAAAAAGGCTTTTTGATTTGTTTATCGCGGCGCAAAACCTTTCTTTTCCAAATTTCCTTAAGAAGCTGTCCGGGTCATGGCCTTCTTCCAAAGTAGCCACTTTTACATTCATTCCCTCTTCCAGGAATAAATCCAGGCCCCGCAGCGATGCCATTTCCCCTGCCTTATCGGCGTCATAAAGCATGACGACATTATGCGTATACCTTTTTAAAAGCCTTATCTGCTCCGTGGTAAGGGCTGTCCCCAGCGAGGCTATCGCATTATTAACGCCGTATTGATGACACGTTATCACATCGAGATAACCTTCCGTGATTATTGCGAAATTTTTTTCCTTTATATCAGCCTTTGCGAAATTAAGCCCATATAGATGCTGGCCTTTCCTATAAACGGCTGTTTCCGGAGAATTTATGTATTTAGGCAGGGTTTCATCCATTACCCTGGCTCCGAAACCTATGACCTTATCCCTTGCGTCAAATATCGGAAACACAACCCTGTTTCTAAAAAGATCGTAACAGGAAGAGTCCTTCCCTTTCGTAACTAATCCCGCGTTAAGAATCATATCCTGTTTTATGCCCCGGCCTGACAAATAATCCAAAAGAGACTTCCATGAAGAATCCGCATAACCAACCCTGAATTTCTTTATCACGGCGGCATCCAACCCTCTTTTCGCTATATACCGCTTCGACTCCGAAGATGAGGATGTTTTTTCCAGCATGTTAGAATAATAATTCGCCGCAATATCATTGATCGAATACAAGGTGCTTACGATAGACGCGTCCTGATCGTTACGGGCTCCATATTCAGGAAGCTTCACGCCTGTTTTTTCGGCAAGCATCTTTACGGCGTCTATAAAATCTATCTTTTCGTATTCCTTTAAAAAATTAAACACATTGCCGCCCGAGTTGCATCCAAAACAATGATATATCTGCTTATCCGGGCTCACTATAAAAGAAGGTGTCTTTTCGTGATGGAAAGGGCAGCAAGCCTTAAAATTCCTGCCGCTGGGCTTCAGGGAAATATAACTCGATATTATCTCCACTATATCGCACCTATCCTGAATTTCATTCAATATGTTTTCCGGTATCTTGCCCATTTATTTTTTCCTCGAGAATCTCCTGAATCCGGAACAAACCAATATTTTGAATTTTTCATGCTTCTCAAGCTCGTCGAGCATTATGTTAAGGCCTACGTTATCGCTCGCTATGTGTCCCGCAATTACCACATTCATATGCTCTTCCTGCGCCTTCTTGAAATGTTCTTCGCTAAGATGCATGCATACAAGGGTAGATACCCCCGCCTCCGAAAGCTTTTTGAATATATCCTTGGAGCCTTCTGTCCCGCCCGTCATATCCACAAAAATCCTGCCTGCTTTGCTGGAATTATCCCCTCTGATAATCTTCGGACCCGCGTTCTGCTTAGCAGCCGTATTATACTCGGGGATCTCGATAAGTATGTCTACAATACCGCGAAGCGTAACAGGCTTTTTCTTATCCATTAAACCCTGCAAATACGAGGCAACGCAATTATCGGCAGGCGTATGGCAATTCATAAAATTAACTCCGAGAAGCTTTGCCGCATCAACCGCGCGGGTATGATTAGCCGGCATCACCTTTCTCTCGACCTCCCTGATTCTATCGTGCATAAGCGACTCCGCAACGCTTATAGGTACGCCCAGCTTATTCAATATATCCACCTGCATGTACATCACATTGAAAAAACCCGCCAGGGCAAGGCCTTCGGGATGATGAGCCATTACCAAGTCTATTTTTTCGCCTTTTTCTTTCAGCCTGTCGGCAAGGACTATCTCTCCAGCCTCTATATCTATACCCACAAGTATCGTCTTTATCTCGCTGTCATGACTGCCGGCGAGAATCCTTGTATCGCTATAAGGGTTATTCAGCCTTTCCTTGTCATAAAATTCCTTATCCCTGGTACTTAGTTTTTCATATTCATTTTTCGCCCTTAAGAGCTCATTTTTTACGCTATCCCTGCCTCTCGGGTCTTTCTCCATTCCAAAAAGCACCACGCTCCTATAGATGTCTATTAATTTCACCTATTCCTCCCTTTGTCTTCAATGTAGGGAACGGTTTAAAACCGTTTCCTACTATTTTGTTAATAATTTTACGAGCGGTGTTTCGTGTTTCTCGAAGGGATAAACACTCATCCCTGTCTTATACGCAAAAGGCGCCACGAGCGAGGCGTATGGAGCCGAGAAAGACTTTTCTTTTGCGCTTTTATAAAAATAATTAACGGGGCTGTGGATAAACAAAATGTAAACAAGCCCTGTTAAAAGAACTCCTCTTGCTAATCCCAACATAAGCCCTACTGCCTTATTGGCAAAGGAAACGTTTTCAGAATTACCCAGAAGTTTACTTGCGATAACAGCTAATAACTTAAAGAACAATAACGCTATTAAAAATATGGCCGTAAAACCCGTTATCTCGGCTTTTAATCCTGTCAACCTGGCATGCTTAGCTAAAAAATCGCTTGCTAAAATATAATTATTAAAGGAAAGGATAAATGCTAAAAAAAGGCCTAAAAGCCTGAAAAATTCCGGTAAAAGCCCATTTTTAAATCCAATATAACCTATTCTAAATAAAAGAATTACAAAAAAAATGTCTACCCAGTTAAATTTTATTTGAGGCATAAATTAAAATTGAGGAATTAATCCAAATATAAAGAAAGTATACCATACATTTCTGATTTGTCAACCCCGCGCCTTCTACTTTTTAGTCATCGCTTGTAAGCTGTCTAAGTTTACAAAACAAGTATTGCTCGAAGTGTAAACTTATAACTTTACAAAACAAGCAATACTCATTTTGTAAAGTTATCGTACAAAATTAATGAGGCAGGCCTACCAGAAAATGCGATTGAGTTTGGGTCAAACTGCAGTTTATGAGATTAGACTTCATGCTGTCAGGGCCGTCTATTAAAACTTTTATATATCTATCTGTGTATCCCTCTAAAAAACCGTGTTTATCCCTCCTGTCCTCCACAAGGACCTTTACCTCTTTGTCTATAAACATCTTCTCGAACTCCGCGGAAAAACCTCTCACGGCATCTAACAGGCTGTGTTCTCTTTTTTTCTTCAAAGCATTGCTCACAATGTCCTTATAAGAATAGGCCTGCGTACCAGGCCTCCTGGAAAAGCCAAACACATGAAGCCTCATAGGCCTTATTTCCTTAATAAAGTTCAGCGTATTTTTGAAATTAAGCTCCTTTTCCCCGGGGAAACCCGCCATTATATCAGTACTTAGCGCGACATCCGGGATTGCCGCCCTCAATCTGTTAACCATACCTATATAATCGGCGGCAGTATACGGCCTGTTCATCTTTTTTAATATTTCGTCATCTCCGCTCTGGAAAGGGATATGCAAATGCTTGCACATTTTATCCTCGGACATTATTTGCGATATCAGCTCATTCGTCACATCTTTCGGCTCTATGGAACTAAGCCTCGCGCGCCAATCCCCTTTTATTTCGCATAACTCTGCTATCAGCTTCGAAAGATCCGCATCCTTGGAGACATCCCTGCCATAAGCCCCAAGGCATATTCCTGTAAGTACTATTTCTTTATAGCCGTTTTTTATAAGGGTTTCGCATTCGCAAAGGACTTCCTTTAAAGGCCTGCTCCTGGATTTCCCCCTTACTATGCTTACTTTGCAATAAGAACACCTGTTATTGCATCCATCCTGGACTTTCACAAACGCCCTTGCGTGATTCTCGAAACCGGTAATCATATAAGGCGCCGCGCTCTCTGCTTTATGAACGGCGTCAGCTTTCGAAATCAGTTCCGGTATCCTGTATTTATCCTTATTCTTTATAATAAAATCCACGCCTTTAAGCTTAACCAAATCCGTATCTCCGGCATCTACCATACAGCCTGTCGCTATAACACATTTACCGCCTTCCCTCAAGCCGGAACGGATCGATTTCAAGGACTTCGAATCGCTTGCCGAAGTAACGGTGCAGGTATTCACCACGCATACATCGGCTTCCTTTTGGCTGGCTGTCTCGATATAGCCTTTCTTTATAAAATTTTCGCGTATTACCTGCGATTCATACTGGTTAACCTTGCATCCAAGAGTTTTGATATAGAATCTTTTTTGCGCCATAAAATCAATCCATATCCTCTCTCAATCCATATCTCAACGCCTTTTCGTATTCATAAGCGGCGTTCAGGGAATCGTTTTTTTTCATATAAAGCTCGCTGAGGCAATGATGAGGCTCAAAATGCTTGGGGTTCGACTCTACGGCTTTTTTAAAAAACATTATCGCGGTATCCGCATCCCCTGCTTCCGAATACATATGTCCGAGATTGCAATACGCTTTATAACAATCCGGATCTATCTTTACTGCGATTTTGAGAAACTCTACAGCCCTGCCTCCAAGGCCTATCTTATTATACGCCAGGCTCATATTGCAGTAAGCCTCCGTGTAATCCTTTTTTATATCTATCGCCTTTTTGAAAAATTTTATAGCCCTTAAGGGCCTGTTGTTCTCGAAATAAACGATCGCCATATTGTTATAAGGCATGGCAAATTCCGGCGCGGATAAAATAGAATTCCTGTAACACCTCACAGCCTTTCCGAATTCGCCTCTTGCGTTATACTGTATACCCAGGTTGTTGTAAAAAAATCGCGCAAACGGAGTCTCGCTCTCATACTTCAGGGTATTAGTAAGAATAGACACGGAATCTTTCCATGTCATTCCATACTGAATGGTAAAAAAAGCATAATAAACCGAGAATAACGCTATAACAATACCGCCAAACAGCCTCCCGGACTTTTTGCCTATAAAATCCATAAAAATAATGCTTAAGGCAATAAAAAAACCGGCTGATGGCAGGTAAAGCCACATGTCATGCACCAGAACGGATACGGGCAGGATATTCAAAACAGGCATAAGCGCTATCAAAAACCATAAACTGCCAAATAAAATAAATTTATTTTTTTGCGACAGCCTTGCTATAATAAAGCCAAGAAACGCTATAGCAAAAGCGGACATTACGATATCCGCCTCGAATATCTTTTTTGCCGGCTCCAAGAACCAGCCAATGTGCAGTCCGTAAGGAAATAGAAGAAATCTTAAGTAAATAATAATTACCTTGAAATCCGTCAGGACGCGGTTATGCAGCGGTATCGCGTTCGTGGCTTCGAAATACGCAAAAGGGTCATGGCCCTTCGCAAAATTAAAAATAGTCAGCCTTAGCAAGGCATATGCAGATAATACAAGCAAATATGGCGTTAAAATTTTAGGCGCTCGCGGCTTATCATTTTTAAATACCCATATTAAAAATAACAAAAATGGCACTACTATTGCCATTTCTTTGCATAAAAGCCCCGCCGCAAATGATGCTATGGAAAAAAGATATGACGATATTTTCTTTTTATCTATATATTTTGCAAAAAATAATACCGATAAAAATGAAAATGCCGCCATTAATAAATCAGCCCTGGCTGGGATATAAAACACCGCTCCGGAAATAGCCGGAGCTATCCCGAATAAAACAGCCGCAACGAAAGCTATGGCCGGGGAAATGCTTAAAGAAATGGAAATCGCATACACTAAAATCGAGTTCGCCGCATGCAAAAACAGATTGGTAAGATGATATCCGAAAGGATTATGTTTCCACGCGGAATAATCTATGGCAAGCGAAATGAGCTGAAGCGGCCTGTAAAAATTACTCTCCTTGGCGACGCCGTCATATAAATGCCTGGAAAATATTTCGGGGACATAATTCCAGCTTTTCACATAAGGATTTTTTTTTATCAGATATTCATCATCCCATGCGAAATCATGCCAAAGAGAATTAAAGTAAACGACAACTATGGCCAGGATTATAAAAAATACGCGGGTTATATCGGTGGTTTTAATCTTGAAGTTCATAATTGATACAGGATAACATAAAAAGGGCCGCTGTATCGCATCTTAGAACTAATGGCCCGAGCGAACATATGTTGTATCCCGCATCTCTTGCCAGAGAAATCTCCCGAAGGCTGAAATCCCCTTCCGGCCCTATGAATATTGCTATGTTTTTCGAGGCGTTATTTTTCAATACGCTCTTTAGCGGTTCGGCTTTCCTGTCTAACGCGGCAAACAGGACCAGATCGCTCTTCCGGGACTCTATCAAAGCATCGTCAAACGTCATTATATCCGATATGAGCGGGATTTTTGCCCTTCCGCACTGCTTAGACGCGGCTATGGCAATCTTTACCCATCTTTCTGTTTTTCTGCGGCATTTATCCTTAATCTCCGGAACGGTCCTATCCGTTATCACCGGGACTATCCTGTGTATACCTAATTCCACGGCCTTTTCGACTATAAAATCCATTTTTGTTTTTTTGGGAATTGCCTGATATAAGGTAATATTAAAAAGAGCGCTATCCTTGGCCGGCAAAACCTCTTTAATTCTTACGATAACCGCGTCTCTTTTCATGCCTTCGATACAGCACGAAAATTCCCTGCCCTGGCCGTCAAAGATGTAAACAACGTCCCCTTTTTGAAGCCTCAAGACATCTCGTATATGATGAACCTCGGTTTTGTCTTTTATCTCTGCCGTATCCTTCAGGGGAGATATCGAACCTGGTGGAACATAAAAACGCATAGGTTATTTTACGGTGTCCGTCTTCGCTCTTAGGCTTACCATATAAAAACTGATGACGAGCTTTGCCGGACTGTTACAATCAGGCGAAGTCGAGCACGTTAAGTGCTCGACGAAGCCTGATGGTGGACCTGAGCGGGGTCGAACCGCTGACCTCCTCGTTGCGAACGAGGCGCTCTTCCAACTGAGCTACAGGCCCGGATTCACGAAGCGAATTTAATTATACCATTTTTGTACTGCGTTGAAAATAGTTTTAGGGTATTTCCTATCTGTAAGTTTACAAAACAAGTATTGCTCGTTTTGTAAACTTACAGCGGTGACGAAACGTTAATTGAACGATGAAAGGCGGGGATAGCAGGAAAAATAAAATGTAAGGCTCTGGTCATTATAACCTGCCGTTATGTATCCTGTCAGGGCTTCTCCGTTTTTGCTGAAATTGGCTCCGGTAACGTTTACCTTTTGAGTCAGATCCTCTTCTCCTCCGGCGCCGACCTTAAAATATATTTTTTTAGCTCCCGCGTCATAACGGTATCTGTAATTCGTTATATTGGTGCTGTAATTATCCATTGTAAGAGGGTTATTGCCGCTTATATTTATATCAAGCTGAGTCCCTCCCGTTATTTGAAAAGCAGGAGTATTTTTATCCCCTATGCCGTTCATGGCATACTTATATATATGCTGTATTACGAATTGCGCCTCATTGCTTATGATAACCCGGTTGCTTGAGGTAATATAGAATCTCTGGCTGGCTACACAAAGGCTCGATGCCGCAAGGAATACGATGCTTAAAAGAAGCATCGCTATCATCATTTCCACCAAAGTCAAACCAGCTTTAGCCCTATAAGGACGGTTCATTCCAGTGCACCTTGACAATAACCTGCTTATATCCATCGGCCGCATATCCCGTATCTGCCACATCGAATTTAAGATAACCGCCGAAACCTGCGATCTCGCCTTTTAATATCTTCCCGGAATCTATTTCCGTCTCGTCATGATTAGCGGCTATCACCATGGCAGGATCCGAGGAATACAGATAATTGCTCCTCAATTTATCCAAAGCCTCTATCGCGAAATTATAAGCCTGTATCCTATGCCTTGCGCGATTAAGAAAATGCTGCGCGCTCCAAAAAGAGCCTGCCACGCCTGCGGTAAGCACCGCCAAAATAAGCGTAGCGACAACTACCTCCGCCAGGGTAAAGCCTTTTTCATTGGATATCCTGCTGGTTTTAAGACGGGTGGGTAAGCCTTTTGTGAATAATGCCATTTTTAAGGACTTGCGAATCTTCCGTGAACAGTGCCATCCTTCTGGATATAATACACATCGCCTTGATATGGCGATGGGGCTGAAATAGCCCCTGTCCCGCCTCTGGTGGCCTGGGCTTTAAAATTAACATTCAAATCCTGACCGGCGTCCAAATCATAGTAAAAATAACGGGATGTGCCGTCATTCGGGTTTTCTATATTCAAATCATCTATGCTTGGGGAAAATTTGCCGTATTCTAGAAAATATATCTTTTGGCCTGTCCTGATAAGATTCAAATTGCTCATCGCTTCCCCTACCTTTGCCTTTTCGAGCGTTTTAACGAGCATAGGCAGTGCCAGGGTAGCGAGTATGCCGATAATAATAACGGTTATCAGCAGCTCCGTGAGAGTAAAACCAATTTTTTTGAATAATGCCTTATTGTTTTTTTTCATGCCAGCATAGCGGCTGACGCTCTAAATAACAGGTCCGCCAAGGTTCTCGCTTCTAGTAAGCTTCCCGGTAAGATTATCTGTCTGAGTCCATTTTACCCACGTGCTGGAATTATTCACCCTTACGGCGGTAACGCTGTATTTTCTCCTTGTGCCGGATGTCCCGTTATCCTTAAAGGAATAAGTGTATAGTTTATTAGAGATGTTGTTGGGATTATCTATATCCAGGGCTATAAAATTATCATTAGGAGGCATCGTGCCGTTCTGATACCAGTACCTGTCCAGGGCCACTCTTATAGCTCCTATATTTATGACCGCTTCCCCTGATCTGGCTTTCTCTATAGTAGCCACATATTGAGGCAGGGCTATCGAAGCAAGAACGCCCAGAATTATAACGACAATCAAAAGCTCTAAGAGCGTAAAACCTTTTTTGTGCATAACGCAATCTCCCTTTCGAATATTAAGATGTCGGCCCGCCAAGATTAGAGCTTCTTGTAAGCTTGCCTGTGGTATTGTTAGTCTGCGTCCATTTTACCCAGGTATTAGGGTCTTCTGTACCGTTTTTGTTCCTGACTGCCGTGATAGTGTAAGCGCGCTCCGCGCCTGCGGCGCTAAGGCCAGATACGGAATAATTATAAAGCCTGTTTGTAACAGCATTTGGATTATCTATATCCAGAGTGCCTTCCGAGCCATCGGTAGGCAAAGTCGCTCCGGTCAAATCATAATTATTCTGGTACCAGTATCTATCCAAAGCTGACCTTATAGACCCTATATTCGACGCGGCTTCCGCGGATTTGCTTTTTTCCAGAGTAGCCACATATTGAGGCAGGGCTATCGAAGCAAGTATACCTATAATTATAACGACTATCAAAACCTCTAAAAGAGTAAAACCTTTCTTAAGCATTTTTAATCTCCATTTTTTAATAAATGGTTAAATTATTTATATGCCCAGGTTCCGCTGATTGTGCCATCGCTGTCCATAGTCAGGGTCTGGGCGCTATATTTGCCTCCGCCTGTTCTCGTGGCAGTAGCTGTATAGCCCGTAGTAGTGCCGGTTGCGGTAAATGTCCAGTATTTCTGCGATAGGGTTAAATCCGTCAGCTGAGTTATGGCCGCAGGATAAACATCGTTCTCGGCAAAATATACCTTTTCGGCCGTCTGTATGAAACCAAGGCCCGCCCTTGCTTCTCCGCCCTTTGCTTTTTCGATCGCGCTAGAGAACTGAGGTATACCTATAGCTGCGAGTACGCCTATGATTATGACAACTATCAAAACTTCTACCAGCGTAAAACCTTTTCTATTCATCGAACCCTCCTGTTTTTTTATTCTATTATTTAATTATACCTTATAAATAATAGATGTCAAATAAATTTTATTTCATCTCTATCTATGTCAACCAGCTTTTACTGCGCTGGATATGCTGAATATCGGCATAAACATCGCGACTACCAGGATTCCCACTATTATACCCATAAAAACCAATACTATAGGCTCGAACATTGTGGTAACCCTCGAAATAAACGTATTCACCCTTTCCTTGTAAAACGCAGAGACCCTGTCCAGCATTTTGCCTAATTCGCCTATCTCCTCGCCTACGCTTATCATCTGGACGACAAGCGGTGAAAACAGGCTGCTGTTCTGCATTGTCTGCCCCATGCCTTTGCCTTCTTTGACAGCCGTCTTTACTTCCCTGAGCGCGTTTTCCATTACCTTGTTTCCGGCTGTTTTTTCCGCTATTTCAAGCGCGTGCAGTATAGGCACGCCGCTTTTGATAAGCGTGCCCAACCCGCTTGCAAAACGCTCGGTAGCTATCTCCTGTATCAACTGGCCTATAACAGGCATGCTGAATAAAAACTGATCGAACTGGCCCCTGCCTTTCTCTGTGGATACGTACTTCTTCAAAACAATAAACAGCACTATCCCGGCCACTACCACAAGCAAGAAAAATTTCCTGACTACGTTGCTCAGGTTGATGACCATCTGGGTAAGCGCGGGCAATTCTACATTAAAACCTTTGAATATCTCGGAAAATATAGGTATGATCTTAAGTAAAAATACGGCTATCGCTCCTGTCGCCACGACTACCAGCACAAGAGGATACATAAGGGCCGACACTATCTTTCTTTTCAACTCTGCGTTTTCCTCAAGATAAGAAGCCACCTGATCTAAGCTTGAAGGTAGATGGCCGCTTGCCTCGCCTGTCTCGACCAGGTTGATCCAAAAAGAAGAAAAGATCTTATTGTGTTTTTTTAACGCGTTCTGAAATGTGTATCCGCCTTCCACATCCTTTTTAATCTGCTTTACCGCGGCGAGAAGCGTCTGCGATTCTATCTGCTCGCATAATATGTCCAAACTCTTTATAAGGGTGACTCCGGCTCCTAAAAGCGTTGCCAATTCCCTTGAAAACATTATAAGGTCATGGGGCTTGACAGCCCTGTGATATCTCCTTTTATCGGTTTTTTTCTTTGATTTGACTTCGGGCGCCGGGCCTACGGATATTATGATAAGGCCTCTTGCCTGCAGCCCGTTGACAAGATCTTCTTCATTGATAGTCTCTGTTATTTCTTCTATCAATTTACCCGACCTGTCCCTTGCCACATATTTAAAAAACGGCATATTCCACTCCTTACGCGGCTGTTATTACACCTCTCCCGCCACGAGCGTTATGCTGAGCACTTCTTCGATGCTTGTCATCCCCTCTTCTACCTTTTTTATCCCGCTCTGGAACAAAGAAAGCGCGCCGGTTTCCTTTACATTTTCCTTGATTTCCCCAAGCGGAGCCCCTTTGGTAATCAGCTCCCTCAATTTATCATTCATCAATATTATCTCATAAATAGCCACGCGGCCTTTATAACCTGTGTGGCCGCAATAATCGCATCCTTTCGGCCTGTATAAAAGCTCTTGCTTTATGCCAAAATCCTTTTCCATGATAGGCGTTGTTTCATAAGCCTCTTTGCATTCCGGGCACAGCCTCCTGACAAGCCTCTGGGCGCCTACCATTATAAGCGAAGAACTGATTAAATACGGCTCAAGGCCTATATCTATCAGCCTGGATATGGCGCTTGGCGCGTCATTCGTATGCAATGTGCTTAACACAAGATGCCCGGTAAGAGACGCTCTTATGCATATCTGAGCCGTCTCCAGATCCCTCACCTCTCCTACCATTATAATGTCCGGATCCTGCCTTAAAAAAGCCCTGAGCGCGCTCGCAAAAGTAAAACCTATGCTGGGTTTTATCTGAACCTGGTTTATGCCTTCGAGCTTATATTCTACGGGATCCTCTACTGTCGTGATGTTTTTACGCGGGCTTTTTATCTCATTCAATGCCGCATAGAGCGTCGTGGTCTTGCCGCTTCCGGTAGGCCCTGTAATCAGAATCAGGCCATGCGGGCTGATTATGGCCTTTCTGAATCTTTCCAGCTCTTCCGGACTGAAACCTAAATCACCCAGGCTAAGAGGAGTGGCGGATTTATCCAATATCCTCATTACAACCTTTTCTCCGAATATAGCCGGAATAGTGGATACGCGTATATCTATGCCTTTGTTTTCCACTTTGACAAAAAACACGCCATCCTGCGGAAGCCTGCGTTCCGCAATATCCAGATTCGAGAGTATCTTTATCCTGGAAACAATGGCAGGCAAAAGATGCCTCGCTGGAGGAGGTATTTCATATAATACTCCGTCTATCCTGTATCTTATATTGATCTTATTCTTACAGGGCTCTATATGTATGTCACTGGCCCTGTCTTTTATAGCCTGCATCAATATAAGATCCACAAGTTTTACGACAGGCGCTTCTTCTGCCCTTGCGATAAGGTCATCTAAACTAAGGTCTCCCTCCGCGTCTTTTTCCGGCTTAAACTCCTCCAGCTCATACGAATTCGTTACCGCGTCCTTTAAAAGATCCTCTTTGCCGTAAAATTCATCTATGGCCCTTTGAAGATCCGACTTTGTGGCAATGATCGGGTTTATCTCGCAGTTTGTCATGCGTTTTAAATTATCTATAACGATAAGGTCCAGGGGATCCACAAAAGCGACCGTCAGGGAATTCATATGCACCGAAATGGGAAGGAGCATATTTTTTCGGGCATAATCTTCCGGCACCATCTTAGCGAGATCCTGGTTTTCCGCCGGCCTCAAAAGGCCTTTAGAGTAAGAGGCGTACGGGATCGACAGTTGTTTTGCCATCGCAATGACAATATCCTTCTCTGTTACGATCCCTAGGTTTATTAAAGTCTCTCCCAGCCTGGTGCCTTCTTTTTTCTGAAGCTCAATGGCTTTATCCAGTTGTTCTTCCGTAATCAGGCCTTCGTTCAAGAGTATCTGACCTAATTTTTCTCTCGATTTTTTCAATGTATAGCCACCTTTGAATTTTACAGATTACTCTATTATCCGCCAAATAAGTCCAATACCGAGTTGATTTCTTTTTCCCTTACGGCCTTTGGCTTTTCCTGCTCTCTCTCTGTAATATTCCCAAGGGCATAAGAAGCCTCCTTGACAATGTTCGGCGTAATAAATACTACAAGCTCCCTGTCCGCGTCATTTTTAGACTTATAACGGAAAGCCGCTCCTATAACCGGGATATCCCCGAAAAATGGGACTTTTTTAAGGCCATGCTCGTATTTTGATTTGATAAGGCCTCCTATGACGACCGTCTCCCCGTCCTTAATCATAACAGTCGTTTCTGCCGACCTTTTATGGGTATCGTACGCGTCCGTAAACCTGGAAAGTTCCAATTCGGTAACGCTGGGTTTTAAATTCATGATTATATACCCGTCCTTGCTGATCTGCGGGGTAACCTCCAGGATAACGCCGGTGTCCTTTTCATCATAGGTATTGCCCGTAGTAGCGGCTTCTCCGCCTACCGAACTGGTTACGCTTATTATGGCGGCCTTTTCCTGGGAAGAAAGCTCTATTCTTGCCGTTTCATTATTCATAGCCATGACCTGAGGCCTGGCAAGAACTTTTGTATCGGTATTGTTTATCAACGCGGATATGGCAGCGGTTGCGCCTGTTACGCTGTCTGTGCTAGCCAAACTAAATATACCGGCCTCGGTAATGCCCCTTTCGGTTACGGTATTCCTGCTGTTATCTAAAGGGAATACAGTGGTGCGGGTGGGGCCGGTATATGTTCCAAATGTCCCCGCCCAGTTTACCCCTAAATTTTCCACCGCTTTTGTGGACGTTTCCAGGACTTCCACCTTTATCATGACCTGAGGAGTCCTCACATCCACCCTGGCAAGCAAATCTTCTATTATAGGAAACTGGCTCGGCACATCCCTTATAATAAGGCTGTTCGATCTCTTGTCGGCTATTATCTTGCCGTTTTCGGAAAGTATGCTTTGCACTATAGCAACTATTTCCACCTCCTGCGCTTTAGTTTCCCCGGAAGATACGGCGGGCGCGGTCAGCTGAGCGTATTTTAACTCATATATTTTTGTAATGGTTTCTATCTCCGGCTTGCCTGTTTCCTTAACTATAAAGATATTGGTCCCGGGTTCCTGCTCATAAACCAGATTGTTCGCATTCATTATGTAATTCAGGGCCTCGTCTATTTTCACATTATCGAAATAAATAGTGACGGTCCTGTCCTGCACGTTCTGGCTGGCAATGAAATTCATGCCAGACTGCTGGGAAAAAAGCTTCAGGACTGTTTTAAGGTCCGCGTTCTGAAAATCCATGGAAATCAGATTGCTCTTGCCCGGCGACATGTCTTTTGCGTAAGTGTCTGCGGCAAAAGAGAGCGGAACCGAAACAAAAATAATAAATATGATAGCGGTAATTAATCGAATTGTTTTCATAACACACCTCCCTATTTAGGCCTTACGATAAACTCTCTATGTTTATACATTAAGTGTATCCCGTCACTTGTTATATCCTTAACGATGATATTTTCCTCTTCCGGCCCGTTACCTATATTAATAACATCCTTTATGTCGTATATTTTATTATTTATGATTGCCTGCGGCCTTGGGCCCTTCCATAGCATTCCCTGGAATTGCATCGCCGGAAGCGTCACGTTTTCTTCCTCTACGGGCTCGCTTTCTTCCTCAACGCCTTCGAAAGGATTTTTAAAAGGAAACACGTCGCTTTCTATATCATAAGCCACTTCCTTTTCGTTTTTCGGGACGCGGGCCTCGAGTATCTCCACATCTTTCCATTTCTGGTTGAATTCCTTCCTGGAAAAAACCTCGTCTCCGGTATCGCTCTTATTAAACCTTACCACGCCTATTATAAGGGCCGCTGCCACCAATGCGCCTATAGCCAGGTACTCCGTAGTATGCTGTTTTTTTGATGTCTGGTCAGCCATCGACTATTCCTTTTGCACAATCGTGCTTATGACAATATTGGCTTTTATATCGAATGCCTTTGATTTATCGGAACCCTTTCCCGTGTTTTCCCCGATATCCATGCTTCTTATATTTATGCTTTCTATTTTCAGGAATTTCTCCGAAGATTCTATCTCTGCGGTAAATCTGCCAAGTAAATTATAAGTGGAGGCTATATCGACTATTACGAATAGTTTTGCATATAATCCGTAATCCTCGGGATTTCCGGGTTTTATGGAGGACACTTCTATCCCCTGCTCCGAGGCCTTATTCGACACCTCGCTTAACAGCCAAGAAACGCCTCCGGTATTGGATATCCTTTTATCATAAACCTTGATATGCTTGCTTAAGGCCTTTATCTTGCCTATCAGCAAATTCTTGTCTCTCTCCTTTAATATATCGCTTCTCAAGGATTTGTTCTTATAGGTAAAAGGCGCATAAATAAACGCCATGCCTATAGTCAATACCAATACCGCGATTATAGCGCTTATTATAACAAGCTTATTCCCCGACTGCTTTTCCGTTTTCTTTTTCATATTCATGGCCCGGTTAAGGATATTTCGAAACTGTACGCATTCCTGCCTTTTATATTTGTTTTTTTAACAGACACTATGTCGGCCTTCGACATGCCGTCGCTTACTCCACCTGCCTGTTTCAGTTTATTCAAAAAGACATTCATAATGTCCTTTTCCGCGGTATTCTCATCTATAACATAATAACCTTTTATATTGAAAGACCTGGAAACCTTGGATGGAGCCTTCTTGTCTATCTTTTCCTCGAAACTCACTTCGCTAAGCCACATATCTTTAGGCATTATGCTCACTATGCCCTGCAGCCTGGGGGTCAGATAAGTCCTGGAAGATATCAGGTTCTCCAGTATCTGTTTTTTTGCCTCCATTTGATTTTTAATCTTTTCCAGTTCCTGGATATTGTCGGTTTTTACATTTACCTCGGCTTTGGGCCTTTCGGACAATGTCCTGTTTAATTCATTGGCAAGCGGAGCAATGGCCCTGATAGTGAAAACCTTGAATATTATCAATAAAAGCACGGCCAGGGATGCCTCCAGAAACAGCATTTTTAAAAACATCTCTTTCTTTTTATAGACAAGGAGCTTTTCTTTGCATAGATTCACATCTATGAACGGCTCTGCCAGGCCTCTAAGCGCAAGGCCAAAGCATATGGCTGCCCTGGCAGGAACAACGCCTGACGCAATCTTTATCCCGCGCAAAGGATCTCCCACCTCCACGGGTATCTGCAATTCTTTGCCCACTATCTCATGCCAATTTTCCAGGGGCAATTTGCTATAAATTATTATCTTGTCTATAACTTCGCTTGGAAACTGTTTTTCATAAAAATCGAAAGAAAGTTTTATCTCCGCCAGTATCTTTTCGAATACAGGCTCAAGAGATTCCTGCCCGGGCTCAGCTTCGAATATAGGTATATCCCTTATTATATAAGGAACCCCGCTCCTGAGAATGCTGATATTAAGCGTATTGATATTTATATCTACTATCGCGGTGTTGATTTTGGTATCTATCTGGCCGGCCGCGTTAAAAGCTCTCATAAGGCTAAAAGGCGCGGATTCTATTATTAACGGCTTGAGCCCTGCCGCATTCAATACGCTTAAATATTGTTCTACGGTATTTTTCTTTACCGCCACAAACACCACATCCATGGTGTTCTGAACGGATTTGCTGGGCAGCACCTGAAAGTCGGAGATCACTTCCTCCATGCGGAAGGGTATATACCTCTTAGCCTCGAAATTAATGGCTGTTTCCCTTTCCTGCTTCGGGATCTTAGGCATCTGAAAATAACGGACCATAGCCTCTTCGCTTGGGATAGCGGTGATTACTTCGCCCGGCTTTACGTTATTCTCCTTAAAAACCTTTTTTATCGCTTCTATGATATATTCTTCTTTCGTATTCGCGGTTCCGGATGATGCGTCTTGAGAAGGCATTGCGCCGGCAGATACGCTATCGGCCAGAGATTCAGGGATGATCTCTCCGGCATGCTGATCCTTCTTGGGATATATATAAACCTGGCCGAATTTAATAAGCTTAGGGCCGCCAAAGCCTGACTTTAAAACTACCAGATCTACGGTATCCTGGTTTACGTATAAACCGATTACCTTTTTAGGATTGAAAATAGATAATATGTTTTTCTCCAGATGCATCGCTCACCTCTGAATTTGATGAAAACTGCTTCTGGCGGTTTTCATCAAACTGGCTAAAGAATTCATGCCTTTGTCCTGGCTTCTACCATTTGAGAATTCAGCCATTCATCAATCGATTTCTTATCGAACCTCCAGACATGGCCTACTTTTATGCCTGAAATTTTCTTTTGATGAAGCCAATTGTAAATAGTCTGTTTCTCAAGTTTTAGATACCTGGCTAATTCATCCGTATCCATAAGTCTTGACATCTATAACACCTCCTAATATATTTACCGATTTTATAGGTGAAACAAAATATACCATAAAGAACTTACTTTGTCAAGGAAGGGTCAAAAGCTAAACAGCTGATTTATAATATAACATACTATAAATAAAGAGGTTATGAGATATTAAAAGAAAAATAAAAAAATAAGGAAAAAATACATAATTTAGCATATTTTTTCCTTAACTTATTTTAATATATTGAGTTATGTGAATTAAAAGGCTGCGTATTTTTAGTACACTGCCTTGGATTTCACTATATACTTTCCGGTAACGGGAGGACTGACATCTTCCACCCAAACCCTTACAGCAGCGCCATTATTGCCAACAGCAATGATATCCGCATTGCTTACGCCCTTATGATCGGTAGTAAAATTCGTAATAGCGTCATTTCTAATCTGATAATAAGCATAACTAATGCCGGCTTCTGCCGAAGTCCTTAGTTTTATGCTTTTTATCTGTTTTTCGCAGATATTGTTATAATTATATGCTGTCAGAAGCACTGAGACAACAGTAGCGGATAGCAGAAACAAAAGCGCCATAGTCACAAAAATAGCTACGCCTTTATTGATATTTTTTTTCATATTATTTTTTGCAACTCCTTATCTTATTGAGAGTTACTGTAATTCTCCTATTAATGCCTCGACTGCCTCGGATATCAGATGCCAACGTTCCTGACTGTGTATCGTGTACTTTTGTTTTCTTTTCCAGCCATTATCCGACTTCTGCCATAGGTACATACACAGGCGCCTGTTGCCCCATGATTCGACCAATACCACTGCAGACCACCATCCAAATCCCCTGCTTATAGTCCTGTAATCCAGCACCTTCAAAGGCGGGCCTATCGGCAGTTTTTCCTCTTCATGCATTATATTTTCATCAGGCATGAATACCTCCTTTCTATTCTCCTTATTTATTGCTGTAACTTCCGCACCTTGGACATCGAGATATCTTAGTATGCCTGCTGTCTATATACAGATAAGTGCATATAGAACATTGCCATAAAAAATTTTTTTCGGAAGAAAACTGCCCTGATTCCTTTTTACCTTTAAATACAAGCATCAATAACATTATACCGGCTGTCAAAAGAATGTACAAACTAACAACCAGGGAAAATTCTATTTTAAACATTATTTAAACCTGACCCTGATCACGCCTTCCTGATTATCCGTTTCATCCGGCACAAACTGCCATTCCCTTATATATCTTATTGCCGCCTGGTCTATTTCGGAAAATCCACTGGAAATAACGCATTCCGCGTATTTGACAAACCCGTATTTCGATATCCTGAATTTAACATTCGCGCTAAAATCCGAATTAAAATCCGAAGGCAGGACCAAGGCCTTGTCCAAATCCGGCTTGTATATAACTATCCTGTCTTTAGCGGGCCCTTTTATGAACAAATCGGAAAAGTTGATCCTCGCAATATCGCTTTTGCGGTATATATTTAAATTCGAATAACCGGTATCCGCTAAGGGCCGCAAAAATTCCTCCTTCTCAGGCTGTTTATTTATAAAACCAGGGCCGTCGGGCTTTAATTCATCGATATTGTTCTCGAAAGATATATAGCCGGGGGTAAAAGGCTTTTCTTTTCCCGGCATAACCCTTTCCAGGATGCCTCCAAGGAAAGCTATCGAAGTATTGTGCCTTGTTATATGGCATACCGAAAATACAGGCTTAACCGAAAACATAAAGAAAAGGTGGCATGCCGCCGAAAGCAATATAGCAATATGCAGATTGCGATCCTTCAATAACGTCACCACTATATCGCCTCCTGATTAGTGGCTATATTCACCTGTTTCATGCCAAGGCCCCTGCAGAAATCCAGGACACTGACTATTTTATTCAGCGCAACATCTCTGTCCGCCTTTATCAATACCGGTTCCGTATTGGAAGCCTTCTCCAGCTTGTTCTTGAGTTCCAGTAAAGTGACAGGCATCTCGTTCAAATAAAATCTATTGTCGGAAGTGATGGTAATTACAACCGTGCCTTCCTGCACAACTTCGCTTGTTACCGCCCTTGGAAGGCCTATTTTAATGCCGGGTTGTGATATAAAATTCGATGTCAGCAAAAAAAATATCAACAAAAGAAAAACACAATTTATAAGAGGCACTATATCTATGCGCGCATCCTCTATATAAAGGTTCCGCTTGAATCTCATCTAATACCCCTCCACCCTCTGTGATAATATGTTTATGAGCTCTGTGGCGCTGCGCTCCATCTCTAAAACAAAATCCTGCACGCTTGCCGTTAAATAATGGTATGCGGCTATTGCGGGTATGGCTACGATAAGGCCTGCCGCTGTAGTCAATAACGCCTGCCACACGCCGCCTGCCAGATCGCCGGCGCTTACAGGATTGAACATAACTGTTTTTACTTGAATCTCATGAAAAACCTTTATCATCCCCATGACAGTCCCTAAAAGGCCGAGAAGAGGGGAAATGTGCGCTATAGTAGCCAGGATCTTTATATGCCTTTCGAGCTTCGGGACCTCCTGATGGCCTGCGTCTTCTATCGCTTCCCTTATCTCCTGCCTTGGCCTGTCGTGCTTCAGAAGCCCGGCTTTTAGCGTGCGCGCTATAGGCCCATCCGTATCTTCGCATAGCTTGACAGCCTCTACTATCTTATTGTGCTTTAAGGCACTTTCTATATTATTCATAAAAACTGCCGCGTCTATCTTCACCCTGCCAAGATAATAAAGCCTTTCCAGTATTATCCCTAACGCTATAATTGAACATAATATGATAGGATATATTACCGCCCCGCTGTTTTTTATCATCTCTAACATGTCTTCCATTCCTTTCTTGGATTATTTCTCTTCTTCTAAAGCTTTCAGCCTTCCTTTCGCCAGCATCGCTTCTTTTGCGTCCATTTCGGATATCTTTTTATAAAGCTTTATCGCCTCATTGATTTTGTTTTGTTTTTCCAATAACCGTCCGCATAAAAGAAACGCATCCGCAACCATGTCGGTGGAGTCAGGGTACAAATATCCCACTTTCATGTATTCTGCTATTGCGCTGTCTGTATTACCCATCGCCTCATAAAGCTGCCCTATCGTAAGCTGTACGCTGGCATTGAAATCCCCGCGCCTGGAATCCAGGGATTCCTTATAATAATCGATAGCGCCTTTGATATCGCCTTGTTTTTTCATTATATCCCCCAGATATTTAGACGCCACTTTCACAAAAGCCGTATTTTTATAATCCGCTATAAACTTAAAAAGCCTGCCTTTCGCTTCCTCATAATTGTCTTTTTTCATAAGAATATCCACTATCTTAAGTTCTGCCGCAGGTATAATATCGCTATTTGGATAGCTCGTTTTCAATCGCTCCAGATTATCCATGCTTTTATCCAGCTCCCCTCCTTCATAAAAGATTAAAGCAATCCTGTAGGCTGCGTCGTCCGCTATCGTGGATTCCGGGGATGTTTTAATCAATTCGTTAAAATATATTTCTGCCTTATCAAAATCCTTCCTGTTCGCATAATACTCTCCAAGCCAGAATCTCACGTCGCCCGTTAATCCATCCTGGGGGTATTTTAAAATATATTCCTCGAATTGGCTCAAAGCCTTTTTGGTATCGCCCATCTTATAATAACACCGCCCTATCTCGTATAATGCGCGCTTTGCGAGCGGGCTATCGGGCTGCCTGGAAGATATATCCTGGAATATTTTCAAGGCCTGTTTGTATTCGGAAGTGTTATAAAGAGCTCCTGCCAGTTGAAATTCCGCATCCCCGCTGTATTTTGTATTTTTAAATTTTTCGAGAAATATCCTGAATTCCTGGGCCGCCTCATGAAAAAAGCCTTTTTTGAAATACGAAACAGCCAGGCCATACTCGGCATCCTCCGCATATCGAGACTCCGGGTAATTTTTCAATAAACTCTTGAAAGCGAGAATGGCGCCCTCGTATCTTTCTGATTTAAACTGTATCCTTCCTATCTGGTACTGGGCATAGTCCACATAACCGAACACCGCGTCGGGATTCACGCTGGCTTCTCTTAAAACCATATCATAAGCCTCCGACGCCTTATCCAGCTGATTGAGCTGGAAATACGCGTCGCCCAGCCTGCAGTACGAAGTAATGCGATAGATATCCTCTCCGCTGTTTCTTATCACCTTGCTGAATTCTTCTATCGCGTCATTGTATCTGGCCATCTTAAAATAGAGCCATCCAAGATTATACTCTATGTCATCCGTATATATGGAAAATGGGTATCTTTTTATGCCCTCTTTGAGGATGCCCGCACCTTGTTCATATAAGCCGAGTTTGTAAAACGCCTCCGACTTGCCGAGATAGGCTTTCATCATCAGGGCGCTCCTGGGAAACCTTTCTATGATTCCGGAAAAACATTCCAAAGCTTCATCGTATTTATTCATCTTCATGAACGCCTGGGCCTTGCCTTCCAATATGATATCCGCAAAACTATCGTCTTTTTTCAAGCCTTCGAGGCTGTCGAATTCCCTGATAGCGTCTTCGTACTGCCCTAATTTCATATAACTCCACGCGGTATCGTACGCCGCGTAAAAATCTATATTCGAATCCGGATCCATCTCGAGAGATTTCCTGAATGCCGCCAGGGCATCCTTGTAATTACCCTGATAATAATAATTTTCTCCTATATAAAAATATGCGAGTTTTATATTCCTGTTGTCCTTGGAATCCTGAATAAACTTGGATAATTTTTCCATAGATTCCCTGTGCCTTTTGAGCCTGTAAAGCATTTCTCCCATCTTTAGCTCGGAATCTTCTTTTAATTCGCTCGAGGGATATTCGGACACAAATACTAAAAATTTATCGATGGATTCCTGATATTTCTTTTCCTCATACAGGGACCGCGCGTATGCATATTTTACGTAAGGGACAAAACTGGATTTCGGAAAATCCGCGAGGATGGAATCATAAATCTGCCGCGCCCTGGCAAAGTCACCGGTCCTGAAAAATATCTCCGATTTCCAGTACGCCGCCTCATCTTTGAAATCGATATTGGACTCCGAGCTAATAACCGCGTCCAGCTCTCGCATGGCATCGCTGAATTTGTTCAGATATACGCAGGACTCGCCCAGCAAAAGCCGCGCTTCCAGGATATTGGTATCCGCAGGATTTTCGGATAAAAATTTTTCGAAGGATTTGGCGGCTATCTCATAGAAACCGTCATGGAAGGACTTCTTTCCCAGTATAAAATCCGAATTTTCCTCGGCATTCAAGGGTAAATATAATACTAATATGGCCGATATAATAATAAATATATATTTAATAGGATGCATCTTGATTATAAATATAACATTGCTAACTTGAACATTCAAGATAAAAATAAAATTTCTGCTAAGTTTACAAAACGAGTATTGCTTGAAATGTAAACTTAGCGGGCAAGATTATACCTTATTTGAAATATTCTTTCAGGTATCGGCCGGTATATGAGGATGAGGCATTGGCTACTTCTTCGGGAGTGCCGCAGGCGACTATTTCCCCGCCTTCGTCTCCGCCTAAAGGCCCCAGATCTATTATGTAATCCGCTGATTTTATGACATCTAAATTGTGCTCTATTATCAAAACGCTGTTTCCGCCTTCTACAAGCGCATGCAACACCTTTAGCAGTCTGTCTATGTCGGCAAAATGCAGCCCGGTGGTAGGCTCGTCCAGTATGTAAAGAGTCTTGCCTGTGCCTATTTTACTGAGCTCCGCGGCGAGCTTTACCCTTTGAGCCTCTCCCCCCGAAAGAGTCGTAGCGGATTGCCCAAGCTCGACATACCCAAGCCCTACTTCATAAAGTGTCTTTAGTTTCTGATATATATGCGGGATATTTTTAAAAAGCTCCATTCCGTCGTCAACGGTCATCTCGAGGACATCTGCGATCGATTTGCCTTTATAGAGAACCTGCAAGGTTTCGTGGTTATACCGCTTGCCGTTACATACCTCGCACGTCACGAAAACATCCGGCAAGAAATGCATTTCTATCTGCTTGATCCCGTCCCCCTGGCAAGCCTCGCATCTCCCGCCTTTAACATTGAAGCTGAAACGGCCCGGCTTATATCCTCTCATCCTGGATTCCGGAAGCCTCGCAAATATATCTCTTATAAAAGAAAATACGCCTGTATAGGTAACCGGATTCGAGCGGGGGGTTCTGCCTATAGGCGACTGGTCCACGACAATAACCTTATCTATCTTATCTGCCCCTAAAATCTCGTCGTAAGCTCCGGGTTTTTCCTTCGAGCCATAAAATTTCTTAGCAAGGGCCTTATACAGTATATCGTCCACCATCGTGCTTTTGCCTGAACCGGATACGCCTGTAATGCACACAAAAAGCCCGAGCGGTATCCGGATATCTATGTTTTTAAGATTGTGTTCTCTCGCGTTTTTGATAACAAGAGATTTGTTTTTTAACGCTTTCCGTCTTTTTTTGGGGGCGGTTATCTTCATCTCTCCTCTTAGATAGCTTCCAGTGAGAGATTCTTTGGAATCGATAATGTCCTGGATCTTTCCTTTGGCCACTACATACCCTCCATGTTTCCCTGCGCCAGGGCCAAGGTCTATGATATAATCCGCATTTCTTATCGTGGTCTCATCGTGCTCTACGACTATCAGCGTATTGCCCAAATCCCTTAATGCCTTAAGCGTATCCAGAAGCTTCGCGTTATCTCTTTGGTGAAGGCCTATGCTCGGCTCATCCAGGACGTAAAGCACGCCCACAAGCCCGGCGCCTATCTGAGTTGCCAGTCTTATCCTTTGCGCCTCCCCTCCCGAAAGAGTGGAGCTTATCCTGTCGAGCGTCAGATAATCAAGGCCTACGTTAGCCATAAAGTTAAGTCTTTCTCTTATCTCTTTCAAAATCTGGCGCGCAATTTTCTCCTGCGTCTCGGTAAGCTCCAAGCGCGAGAAAAATTTCTTCGCGTCCCTGACGGAAAAACCCGAAACATCGCTTATGGACATATTATTTATCTTGATAGAAAGCGCTTCGGGCCTGAGCCTTTTTCCATTGCAGTCCGGGCATACGGAAACGCTCGTATATTTATTTATTTCGGCTCTCATGAATTCACTATCCGTATCCTTTAACCTTCTTAATAAATTAGGGACCACTCCCTCGAAATAAATGCCCCACTCCGCCCTTTTCGAACCATATAAAATAACGTCCTTTATCTTTTTCGGGATTTTATCGAAAGGCGTGTCTATATCGAATCCGTATTCCTGGCCGAGCTTTCTCAAAAGCCTTCTGTAGTGAAGCACTATCCTCATCCCGCCCACGCGCCATGGCCTTATTGCCTCTCTTAAAGACTTGGCCTTGTCGGGTATTACAAGGTCAGGGTCTATATCCATTTTTGTGCCCAGCCCATCGCAGGCGCGGCAGGCGCCGTAAGGGCTGTTAAAAGAAAATATCCTGGGCTCTATCTCTTCGTAATTGACCCCGCATTCAGGGCACGAGTATAATTCGCTGAATATCTCGTCTTCGCGATCGGCCCTGCTTACCAGCATCAAGCCCCTGCCAACCTTCAACGCTGTCTCCACGGAATCGGACAGCCTGTCTCTTATGCCTTTCTCGACCGCAATCCTGTCAACTACCACCTCTATATCGTGTTTTTTAAATTTATCCGGCTTTATTTTTTCATCGAGAGATATCACATTCCCGTCCAGCCTTATCCTCACAAAGCCCTGCTTTTTTAACTCACCGAACAGGCTGTGATATTCGCCTTTTCTGCCCCTCACGACAGGCGCGAGTATCAGTATAGGCAAACCATCCTGATATTTCATTATCCTGTCGATCATCTCATCCTGGCTCTGTTGTTTTATCTCACGGCCGCACCTATAACAATAAGGCTTCCCTATGCGCGCGAAAAGAAGCCTCAAATAATCATATATCTCCGTGGTTGTCCCTACCGTGGAGCGCGGATTCCCTCCAGCCTTTCTTTGTTCGATAGCTATGGCTGGAGAAAGGCCCTCTATATGTTCGACATCGGGCTTTTCGAGTTGCTCCAGAAACTGTCTAGCGTAGCTGGACAGGCTCTCGACATACCTGCGCTGGCCTTCCGCGTATATGGTGTCAAAAGCAAGCGATGACTTCCCTGACCCGCTAAGCCCGGTAACCACCACAAGCTTATTCCTGGGGATCTCGAGGTCTATATTCTTGAGATTGTGCTCTTTCGCGCCGAATATCTTTATAACCCTGTCTTCCATAACCCGTCCCTGTCTCCCCGTAAGTTTACAAAACGAGTATTGCTTGAAGTGTAAACTTACAAAGTTGACATGATTAACGCGTAAACATTCGCTGTGTTTACTATGCTGTCTATGTAAACAAACTCATTGTCGCCATGCCATTTGCCCTCTCCGCTCGCGCTGTAACCAAGGCTGGGCACGCCTTTCCACATAAAATACCTCATATCCGTAGCGCCCGGCATAATGCCAAAATCCGCATCCCTGCCTGTCACAGTTTTTATGGCATCGCGGACTATGCCGAAAAATATATTATCTCTTTTTGATATGGCAGGACTGCCTTCGGAAATAAATCTTATATAGGCCGGCGAATCTTTATACCTGCGGTTGAATCTTTTGATTACATCCTTTATCTCTTTTTTTGCTGCCGATATCTTTTCCTCCGGGATCAGCCGCCTGTCTACACTGAATTTCGTTACCCCGGGCACTATGTTTACCTTCGCCCCGCCTTCCAAAAACCCTCCCATTACGAAACTCGGGTTTTTAGAAACATTTTCCTGCATATCATATCTTGTCTTTCTTTTTAAGATTTTCTTTTTCAACTTCTCCAGTTCGTTCACTAGAATGTTCATCCTTTCGAAAGAATTCACGCCTTTATATGGCATGGAACCATGCGCTGATTTGCCTTTAATCTCTATCTCCGCCCATAAAATACCTTTGTTCCCGGTCGAAATGTTATTGCCGGAATATCCTTCGCTCATCGCGTAATCCGCCCTCACAAGGCCCCTGCCAACCAGATATCCAAGGCCTGTCCTCCCGCCCGTTTCTTCGTCCGGGGTAAAGGAAAATTGTATATTGATTTTCGGCTTTATGCCGCGGTCTTTCAGCGCCTTAAACGCAAATAACACGCTCGCAATAGTGCCCTTCATGTCTTCCGAACCCCGGCCATAGACCCTGTTGCCTTTTACCACAGCCTCGAAAGGCCCGGTCTTCCATCTGCCGACAGCAGGCACTACGTCATAATGGGAATTTATATGCAGTGTTTTTTCGGCGCCAGTATCCAGATCCGCCACTAAATTTATTCTTTCGGAACCGCCTTTTATTCCGAATTTATCCAGCACACCTCTTGGCGTAGCGTATTTTTTTGTAACCAGCCCGAGTTTTCTGCATTCCTTTTCAAGAAAATAAGCCATCTCTTCATAGTTGTCTCCGGGCGGGTTAACCGTTGGGATTTCTATAAGCCTGGAAACCAGGTTGACCGCGTATTTTTTATTCTTCTTCAAATATGCCGCTATTTCCTCCGCCATGCCTTCGCGCCTCATCTATTTTCCCTCCAGCTTATCCGATTCATTATATTCCGCCGCAGACTCTTTTAAAAGCCCTTTCTTTGCGTAAATATTGCCCAGCGCTCTATGAGCGCCTGCGTCATATGGATCCAATATCAAATATTTTACAAATTGTTTCTCTGCTTTTTCGAGATCGCCTTTTTCGAGATACGCAAGCCCGAGCATGTAAGAAACCTGCCTTAAATATGGGTTCAATCCTGCGGATTTCTGCAATAGTAAAAAACCCTGCTCTTTCCTGCCCATTAGCAAATAGGCCGCCCCTTTATTGCAATAAAGCTCCGCTGATTTCGGATATAACAACAGCATCCTATCTATAATCTCGAGCGCGCGATCGAGCCTTCCGCTGTTTATATAAATAGCCGCCAGGTTATTTGCGGGTTCTAAAAATCCCGGATCGGCTTCCAAGAGCTTCTCATAAGCCTCTTCCGCCAATTCCGTTTCCCCTATTTTTTCAAAAAGACTCGCTGTGCCAAGAGACGCATTATCCATTGCGACAGCTTTACTCCAGGGCGCGTCATGTAAAAATACGGCGAAACTTTCGTCATAATACGCCAGAACCCATTTCCTGCCGTTATATAAGTATCTTAACAGCCTGTCCGCGCCGCCTGATAGATGCCTGATAAGTACAATATCGAAATCATATCTTTTCTGAAGAGCTTCCCATTCCACCGGATAATTCAAAGCCTTTTGATATGCCTGGTAAAATTCGCGTTTATATAGCTCTGTCCTCGTGTCCACAAACACCCTTTTCTCGGGATAAAATCTATACGCTATATAATGCCCCGCATCGATGCTGTTAAATATGCGGCCTTTTATTTTATTGCTCTCTAAAAAATCGCAGGCTCCGGCCGGCATCAGGGACTCCGCCATCTTAGATTCTGTCTTTCTAAATTCAGCCTGGCCCGTAAACATATAATATCCATTGGAAATAAAAAAATATACGGTCGCCGAGATAATCAATATGGACGCAGCATAATACCTTTTCTCGATTATATTTTTAGTCGACTTCGCTTCGTTCAGATTGATAACGGCCAAAGGCATGGCCGTAAATATGAAAAAGGGCATATTCCTTATTGCCGCGTAAGAAGCCAGGAATGTTCCTAAAAAAACCAAGCCATGCCCCATTCTGGCTTTTTTAAGGTTAAGAAGGAATGTAAGGCTCGACAGAATAGCGAAAATCCAGAAGAATGCATATCTCTTAAAGCCAAAACTAACCGGCATCATTAATTCGCGGATATTATGCGCGTGCGTCCGATAACCGCTAAAGGCGTCGGTTAATACCCTTATCGGATAAACCGCGCCCTTATAAAAATACGGATTTATCAGGCATACCAGGCCGGCCATGACAAAAACCGCGCCTAATCTTTCGGCCTTTTTAATATTGCCTGAAATAAGCTCGCCAATAAAATATAAAAATATCAAAGCCGGGCCCAGGATAAAATAGCCGTGCATATTAGCCCATAATACCTGCAGAAACGGAAGGATGTACAGCCTTTTTCCGTCTTCCAGGGTGCAAAAAAACACGCATAGGAATAGATAAGAGAACATCTCCGGCCTCGCGGACGACCTGTAGCCAAGCGCAAGGATGGAAAGCAATATAAAAAATACCGCGTAAACAATTCTTTTATACTTAGAGGCTATAAAAAACAGCGGAATAAAAAAACATAAGGATATTACGGCTGCTTTCAATACATTGACGCCTACCCAGCTGAATTTCGAAAAAACAAAATAGAGCAGGATCTGGGAAAGCCATTCATGGTCTATCCATGGCTGATTTCCCAATGTATAGGAAAAAATATCCGCCTGCGGGATCGCAAGGTTTTTTACGATATACTCTCCGGTTTTAAAGTGGCACCATAAATCGGGATCTAATACGGTATTTATCTGGGATATAACAAGGAGTGCAAATAGAAAGGATAACACAAAAAAGCGCATTGTCTCATCAGTCCGATCGCGCAACCCCGCCCTTTTATTTGTTATTCTTAACAATTTTAAAAAGGGCGGGACGCGAATTTTAACCTTTTATCTTTTTTTCTTTTTCTTTCCGCCGCGAGCCATCTTTGCTCTGGAGATATCTCCCTGTTTGTCAATGAAATAAAGATATCCCTTCTGCTTCTTTACTCCGCATTTCATTACTTTTTCCATCCTGAATCACCTCCTTCCGCTTTATAATTTATATTTTTAATTATAATATTTCTTTTAATTTTGCTATGGCGGAGAATATCGCCAACTCGCTTGTCTTCGGATTGGCCCTGGAAGGCGCGTTTTCGGTCTTTGTCCAAAACCTGCCGAATTCCCCTTCCACCTCTATCTCATGCGTATTTTTTACATATTCCGGAGACGTGTATATCCTTACAGTTGTGCGGTCCGCGCCTAACCCGTAAATACTCAATGTAACGGCCACATTTATATTCTGAGGGAAATACCCGATCGCATCCCTCGCTGTGCCGGAATATACAAGAGTTTCCTTGGTTATTTTTTCTACGTCTATATTCTTTTCTTTTAAATACGGAGAGCCGGCCAGCCCCTTTAAGGGCTTTCTAGTAGTAATAGTTACGCTGTTTACGGTGCCTGTCATGGCAGACTTCAGCCCGTCCAGGCCGCATATTGCGCCGCTTGGAATATGAATACGCGAAGAACCGGACCTTATTTTCTCGACAAGCTGAGGCTTGCCTAAAAGCCCGCCTGTACTCATTATGAGCGCGTCTTTTTTTAAGGCATCCGCCTTTTCTGCCACGTCCCCAGAAACCCCGGGAGACGCCGCTTCTATCACGAGTTCGGATTTATCTATTAACTCGTCTATCGTAGTCACCAACGGCTTCGGTTTTATTCTGCTTGAAAGCCTTTCCGCCTTTTGAAAATCAAGATCGGAAATGGCCGTTATTTCCGCCTTATCGTTAAGGTTTTCTGATATGTATTCTGCTATCTTCGAACCCATCGCGCCGCAGCCGATTATGCCTATCTTTTTTTTCATCTCAATAACCGCCTGCCAGGACAGCTCCTGATTTTTCGCCCGAAACCTTTAACATGCGTTCCAGTGCCAAGTAAGCCCTGTCTCTTATGTCCCCGCTTATCCTTATCTCGTGCTCCATCGCCTCAAGCGAATGCGCAACCCATCCAAGAGTAGTCAGCTTCATTGTAGGGCACACCAGCCTGTCGGTAGGCATATAAAATTTTTTGTCGGGGTTATCTTTTTTCAGCCTGTAAAGCATGCCGGATTCGGTAGCTATTATGAATTCTTTCGACTTGGATGCCTTGACATACTTAAACATGCCGCCTGTGGAGCATATATGATCACTGACGCTCAATACATCCGGATTGCATTCTGGATGCGCTATTACTTCCGCTTCGGGGCGTTCCGACTTTGCTTTTAATATTTCTTCTTTAGACACTCTTATATGCGTAGGGCAAAACCCTTCCCACAGTATTATCTTTTTATCAGGCACATTCTGCTGAACGTACCTGCCAAGATTTTTATCAGGCACAAATATAATATTCTTATATTCTTTGAGGGATTGGACTATCTGGATAGCATTGGAAGATGTACAGCAAATATCGCTCTCCGCCTTTATTTGAGCCGAAGAGTTGACATAGCACACGACCGCGGCATCGGGATATTCGTTTCTTTTTTCCCTTAACCGCTCTACGGTAACCATGTCCGCCATCGGACAGCCCGCTTCTTTTACGGGCAGCAATACCGTCTTATCGGGATTCAGGATAGAGGCGCTTTCCGCCATAAAGTCTACGCCGCAGAAAACAATGACCTTCGCGTCCGCATTGACCGCGGCCTGGCTCAGGGCAAGAGAATCCCCGCTGATATCGGCAATATCCTGGACCTCGTCACGCTGGTAATTATGCACTATTATTACGGCATGCCTGTCTTTCTTGAGCTTCAGGATTTTTTTCTTCAGGCTCTCTTTGTACTTCAGATCATCTTCTTTTTTATAAGAATGCTGCGTCATATTATTATTTTTTCCCGGTTATTTTATTCTTTTTATTTACAAAAACAACCTTCGGCCTGAATGTCAGCGCGTCTTTTGCCTCCATCATCGCGTAAGAGATTATGAGAATCCTGTCCCCTACCACAGCCCAGCGCGCGGCCCCGCCGTTCATGCAGATAATACCGGAACCTTTCCTGCCCGCTATCGCATAAGTCTCTATGCGGCTCCCATTGTTAAGATTCACTATCTGCACGCGCTCATTGGGAACGATATCGGCCGCTTTTAAAAGGTTCTCATCTATAGCGATGCTCCCCGTGTATTCCAGGTTAGCCTCCGTAACTATTGCCCCGTGTATCTTCGATTTATAAATAGTCCTGAACATCATAAAAACTCCTTTCAATTCAATACGGCATTATCTATCAATCTTGTTTTTCCAACCCAGGCCGCTATCGCAACCAATGCCCTGCCGGATATCTTTTTTATATCATTTAACCCCTCCGCATCCACTACTTTTACATAATCTATCTTGATGCCCGGCTGTTTATTCATTATCAGTTTTATTTTGCCGATTATTTTCCCTGCATCATTTTCTCCGTCATCGAACAACCTTTTCGCGAGCCTCAGGGATCTGTAAATAGACCGCGCCCTAATACGCTCTTCCCTGCCAAGATAGACGTTCCTCGAGCTCATGGCCAAGCCGTCTTTCTCGCGCACGATAGGCATTACCTTTATCTTCACGCCCATATTAAGGTCTTTCGCCATTCTCTTGATTACGATTGCCTGCTGGTAATCCTTTTGTCCAAAATACGCGATATCGGGCATTGTGATATTAAAAAGTTTCGCGACAACAGTTGCCACTCCGCGAAAATGCCCGGGCCGGGAAGCCCCGCACAAGGTATCCGTCACCCCTTCTACATATATATAGGTGGCGTAATTTTCAGGATATATCTCTTCTGCGCCAGGAGCGAAAACTATATCGGCTTTTTCTTTTTCGCAAATTCCAAAATCCCTTTTTAGATTCCTTGGATATTTTTTGAAATCTTCTTTTGGGCCAAATTGCGCTGGATTTACAAAAATAGTGACAATAACGCAATCTGCATCGCGCCGAGCCTTCCTTATAAGGCTCGCGTGGCCGTCATGCAGGAAACCCATTGTAGGCACGAGGCCTATTATTTTTCCGGATTTCTTTATCTTTAAAACTTCTTTTGTCAAAGAACCAACTTCTTTATATATTTTCATACAATCAATTTTAAACTCGAAACATTATGTTTAGAATTTTGAATTTCGTATTTATAATTTGTTTCGGATTTCGATATTCGCATTTCGGATTTCAAAACATATCTCCTGCAATTTCTCTAAGCGGCTTCATCACGAACTCACGCTCACGCATCCTTGGATGCGGTATGCTCAAATCCGGCGTTTCTATCTTCCTGTCTCCATAAAGAAGTATATCCAGGTCTATGGTGCGCGGCCCGTTTTTGATCTTTCTGACCCTGCCCAATTGCTTTTCGATTGCCTGCAGTTTTATCAGAAGCTCTCTTGGTTCGAGAGACGTCTCTATTTCTACTGCGCCATTAAGATATCTGCCCTGCCTTGGCCCGCCCACAGGCTCTGTTTCATAGGTATTGGAAATCTTTTTTACTTCTATATCTTTCGCCTCTTTAAGTTTCTCGATCGCGCTTTTTATATATTTTTCCCTATCCCCCAGGTTAGAACCTATACCTATATAACAAAGCATTTATGTTTGCGTAGGGGCGAATGATTATTCGCCCCTACATTATCTTTCTCAATCTTTCCACCGCTTCCAGCATCCTCTCCTTGGAAACCGTAAGCGCAAATCTTACATAACCTTCGCCGCTCTCTCCAAACCCTATGCCAGGGGTTATTATAATATCCGCTTTATCGAGCACCAAACCTGCAAACTCAATGGACGATTTATGTCTCTTGGGCAATCTGGCCCATACATAAAAAGTAGCCTTTGGTTTCGAGATAACCCAGCCTAATTTATTCAAACCGTCGACCAGGGCATCCCTTCTTTCCTGATAGATCCTGTTCATTCTGCCGAGATGTCTGTCCGCTATATCCAAGGCGGTAATCCCGGCCATTTGAACAGCATTGAATACGCCTGAATCTATATTGGATTTAACCTTGGCTATCCCGGCTATGACCTTTTCATTGCCGCATACAAATCCTACGCGCCAGCCGGTCATATTGCAGGTTTTCGAAAGAGAATGAAACTCCACGCCCGCCTCTTTTCCTCCTTCCGCTTTCAGAAAGCTGGAAGGCCTGTAGTTGTCAAATGATATCTCGGAATACGCCGCATCGCTTGCCACGATAAGATTATATCTTTTGGCAAAAAGAACAACATCCTCAAAAAAACCTTTTTCGCAGACAGCGGAAGTTGGATTATTCGGGTAATTTATATAAATAATTTTCGCCTTTTTCAAGGCCGGTTTTTTTATCTTATTCAAATCCGGCAGGAAATTATTTTCTTCTATCAATGGCATCAGATGCGGGGTCCCGCCCGCCAGTATAGTCCCGCTTTTATACGGGGGATAGCATGGGTCAGGGATCAATGCTGTATCTCCCGGATTTAAGAATGCGAGCGGCAGATGGCCTATTCCCTCTTTCGATCCTATAAGAGGGAGAATCTCTTTCCCGGGATCAAGCGAAACCTGGAATCTTTCTTTATACCATTTCGCGATCCTTTCCCTGAAGGCGGAACTGCCCTGATCCAGAGGATAATGATGATTCCTTGAGTCCTGGGATGCCTTATAAAGAGATTCTATTACTTCTTTCGGGGTAGGCTCATCAGGATCTCCTATGCCCAGGTCTATGATGTCCCTGCCCTCGGCGCGAGCCTTTCTCTTTGCCCTGTCTATCTCGACGAATAAATAGGGAGGTAATTTTTTTAACCTCTCGGTAAAATTAAACTCCATTTTGCTTTGCCCTCCGTCCTATATGCCTATAACATCCGCCATTGTATAAAGCCCTGGCTTTTTTCCAATCAAAAACTTTACCGCGTCCAGCGCTCCTTTTGCAAGGGCATCTCTCGAATGGGCCCTGTGCGTAAGCTCTATCCTTTCGCCTTTGCCGGCAAATATAACAGTATGGTCCCCGACTATATCGCCCAGCCTGATAGAATGTATTGGGGGCATTTTGCCTGTCGCCTTGAAAACAGACTCGCCCAATCTCTTGGCTGTCCCGCTCGGCGCATCCTTTTTCTGGTCATGGTGCGCCTCTACTATCTCCGCTTTGTAATCCCCTCCTAATGCCCTGGCTGTTTCTTCCGCGATTTTAAATAAGAGATTCGCGCCAACGCTCATGTTCGGGGAAAATACAACGGGTATCTTTTTGGAGGCATCTTTTATTTTTTCGAGTTCATCTTTGGAAAATCCCGTTGTTCCTATTACCATGGCTTTTTTATTCCTGACCGCGGCCTCCAGGTGTTCCAGAGTAGCGGAAATACCTGTAAATTCTATCAAGACGTCGCATGAAGGCGCTATCTTGTCAAAATCAGCCTCCACTTTTTTATTTATTTTTCCGATAGCGAGCAATTCCCCTATATCCTTCCCGATAGCCGGGCTGGAAGAAACCTCTACGGCGCCAGCTATTTCGAAATCCTTGTCCAGGCCGGCAAGCGCCCCTATCCTGGTCCCCATTTTTCCGGCTATCCCGCTTATGACAATTTTTATCATATCACCACCTCACATTTATCCTGTAAGTTTACATTCAAGCAATACTTGTTTTGCCTGCCCCGCACCTGAGCAAAGCGAATGGTGCGGGGTAAACTTATTTAAAGCAAGCCATAGTCCTTGAGCGCTTTTTTAAGTTTTTCCAGATTCGTTTCGGACATTGGGCATAAAGGCAGCCTCAAATCCGGCTCTACCATCCCCATAAGGCTCATGGCAGTCTTGACTGGAATCGGATTCGTTTCCAGAAATACGGCTTTTATCAAAGGGAGAAGCTTATAATGTAATCTTCTCGCGCCTTCTATGTCTCCTTTTTTGAATTTCGAGACCATCTCCGCTACATCCTTCGGGACTATATTGTTTACAACAGATATAACGCCTGTCCCGCCTATAGCCAATAAAGGCAGTGTAAGGGCGTCATCCCCGGATATAAGGTCAAACTTATCTCCGCATAAATAACGTATCCTGGACATCTGCTCCAGGTTCCCGCTGGATTCCTTGACTCCGACTATATTTTTTACTTTGCTTATCCTGGCCATTGTCTCCGGCTCTATATTTACGCCTGTCCTTGAAGCGATATTATACACGATCATAGGAAGCCCGGATTCCTCGGCAATCGTCTTGAAATGCAGGTAAAGCCCTTCCTGCGTAGGTTTATTATAGTATGGGGATACCTGCAGAGATGCGTCAGCGCCTGCCTTCTTCGCGTGCCTTGTAAGCATCAATGCTTCTTCGGTGCTGTTCGAGCCGGTTCCAGCGATAACGGCTATTTTTTTATTTGCCGCCTCTATGACAACTTCTATGACTCGATCGTGCTCCTCATAAGAAAGAGTGGCGGATTCGCCCGTAGTGCCGCATGGCACTATGCCGCTTGTTCCGTTCTTTATATGAAATTCCACAAGTTCCGCAAGCTTTTTTTCGTCGACTTTTCCTTTTTTAAACGGTGTCACCAACGCAACCATTGCGCCTTCAAACATAAATACCCCCTATAAATACCTTTTTAGCCTCTCCCTCCAGATAAACGTTTTTGATCTTACCGCCTATTTTTTGAAATTCTACTTTTAAAATCCCGCCTCGCGTATGCACATTTACCTTGATATCCGGGCCCTTAAGATTTGTGCCGCTGATTATAGCGGATGCCACAGACCCCGTACCGCACGCGAGCGTTTCCCCTTCCACGCCCCTCTCGTAGGTCCGTATCTTTATATTGTTGTCATCTATTATTTCCAAAAAATTTACATTGGTTCCTTTAGGCTTGAATTCATCATGATATCTTATTTGGGAACCTATGCCCTCCGCATCTATCTTATCGACCCCTTCCACGAATATTATTGCATGCGGCACTCCTGTATTTATAAAATTTACTTTTATTTTACGGCCTCCCACTTCTATTGGAAAATCAAGCCTTGGATCCGTTGGTTCCTGCATTTTGACTTTTACCCTGTCCTTGGCGGATATCTCCCCCTCGTAGATCCCCGCCTTTGTTTCCACCCTCGCTGTCCTTTTTATGCCCTTGAATAAAACCGCGCAGCGCAATCCATTCCCGCACATCTCCGCCTCACTGCCATCCGCGTTAAATACGCGCATCCTGAAATCCGCTCTTTTTGTCTTTTCGAGCGCCAATACCCCATCAGCCCCGATTCCGGTTTTTCTATCGCACAGTTTCCTGGCTAGCGCAGGCAGGCCGCTCACCTTATCTTCTATTACTATAAAATCATTACCCGCCCCAACCATCTTTGTAAAATTCAATCTTTTCATCCAAACCCGACTCTTTTATCCCGTAAGTTTACAAAACGAGTATTGCTTGAAGTGTAAACTTAGCGGGATTCGGCGCGCAGGAGGTCTTGGTATGTTTCCCTGCGCCTTATAAGTTTTATCCTGGAACCCTCGACCATTACCTCGGCAACGCGCGGCCTGGAGTTATAATTACTGGACATGCTGAATCCGTAAGCCCCGGCTCCCATAACGCTCAACAAATCGCCTGCCCTGAGCCCTATAAATTTCCTGCCTTTGCCTAAAAAATCCCCGCTTTCGCACACAGGCCCAACAACATCGAAAACCCTTATATCTTTTGAACCGGAATAAGAACGCGATCTTACAGGCAGTATTTCATGATGCGCGCCATAAAGGCTCGGCCTTATAAGATCATTCATAGCGGCATCCACTATCGCGAAATTTTTGCTTGGCGTTTCTTTTATATACTGGACTCTTGTTATAAGCGCCCCTGCGTTGCCTGCAATAAACCTTCCCGGCTCCATTATAATATTAGCCATGGTTTTTTTCAGGATCGGCAATATAGCCTTTGCGTATTCGCCGGCGGTCTGCGGCCTTTCTTTGGTATAAATTATTCCAAGCCCGCCGCCTATATTAAGCCACTGCACTCTGCAGCCATGACCCTCAAGGCCTTTCATGAAAACCGCGACTCTTTCCATAGCCCTGATAAAAGGTTTCGCGTCAACTATCTGCGAGCCTATATGCATATGAATGCCCGATATGTTTAAATTTTTATATAAAACTCTCCTCAGAAATATATTTCCAGCCGTTTTGAAATCGATACCGAATTTATTCTCGCCGTGGCCGGTCGTAATATATTTATGCGTTTTCGCTTTTATATCCGGATTGATGCGTATCGCCACTTTCTGCCGCACGCCAAGTTTCCCGGCTATTTTATTTATAAGCTCCAGCTCCGGAATCGACTCGACATTAAAAAAAAGTATATGACGCCGCATGGCCAGCTCTATCTCTTTTTCTGTTTTTCCTACGCCGGCGTACACGATCTTTCTTGAAGGCGCTCCTGTCTTGAGCGCCCTGTAAAGTTCTCCTCCTGAGACAATATCCAGGCCGGCCCCTTCTTTTACAAGGGCCCTGCAAATGCTGATGTTCGAATTAGCCTTGACGGAAAAACATATCAAGGGATTGATCTGCCTGAATGCCTCTTTTATTTTCCTGTAATGGCTTATAAGCGTATTGCGGCTGTAAACGTAAAGCGGCGTGCCATATTTCCTGGCAAGCTCTTCTATGCTTACAGACTCGCAATAAAGATTATTGTGCCTGTAATTAAAATCATGCATTTCCTAATTGTCTCCTGACCTGTTTTAAACTTGTGCCGCCAAAAGAGTTTTTCATGCTTACTGACTTTTTTGCATCCAAAAGCCCGTAAACATCTTTATTGAATTTGGAGTTGAAATATCTGAGTTCTCTCAATGATATTTCAGACAGTCTTAATTTTCTCTGCAATCCGTACGTCACAATCTTGCCTACGACATCATGGCTTTCTTTTAATGGAACGCCTTTTTTCACAAGATACTCCATTATATCCGTTGCGTAAATAGACTCGTCCTGTAAAAGTTCAATCGCCCTATCTTTATTGACTTTCAGGCTTTTAAACAGGGCTGTTAAAATTTTTAAGGAACTTTCTATGATATCTATCGATTTAAATAATGGCTCCTTATCGAGCTGCATATCTCTGTTGTAAGTAAGCGGAAGTCCTTTCAGTACAGTCATAATCTCTACGAGGCTGCCGTAAAGCGTCCCGCATTTGCCCCTTACCAGCTCCAGGACATCCGGATTCTTCTTTTGCGGCATCATGCTCGAACCTGTAGAAAATTCATCGCCTACATCTATAATCCCGAAGCCCTGGGAATTCCATATGATAAAATCCTCTGACAGCCTGGAAAGATGCATCCCCAGGATTGCAAGGTCTGCGATAATTTCTATGACAAAATCCCTGTCGCTCACGGCATCCATGCTGTTTGAGGATACCTTCGAAAAGCCAAGCTCTTTAGCTGTAAAATTTCTATCAATGGGCAAACTGGTGCCGCTTATAGCGCACGAACCAAGAGGCATTACATCAACCCTCTTTTTGCAGTCATTAAGCCTATCCGCATCCCTTCCGAACATCTCGCAATAAGCAAGCATCTGATGGCTTAATAATACCGGCTGGGCGTTCTGAAGATGCGTAAAGCCGGGTATTATCACATCTATGTTCTTTTTCGAAAATTGTTTTATCGATGCCTTGAAACCATCCAACAGCGCGATAATCGAGTCTATATTATCTTTGCAATACATCCTGGTATCGAGAGACACCTGATCGTTTCTGCTTCTCGCAGTATGGAGCATGGCGCTGGATTTACCTATTTTTTTATCCAATTCACTCTGCATGAAAGTATGAATATCCTCTGCGGAGTCATTAATTTTAAACGATCCTTTTTTAATTTGATTTAAAATTGAGTTTAGGCCGGAAATAATTTTAGCCGCGTCCTTTTTAGGTATAATATTGCATTTGGCCAGCATTCTGGCATGCGCAATACTGCCTAGGCAATCATATTCAGCAAGCTTTTTATCGAACTGTATGGATTTAGTAAACTCTTCCACCAAAGGATTTGTCTTTTTGGAAAACCTTCCGCCCCATAATTTATTTTTCATAACTCACCTTTTACTTTTTATACGGCATTCCCCATACTTTGATAAACCCCTCCGCTATAGACCTGTCGAATTTATCACCCTTATCGTACGTGGCCATTTCTTTGCTGTATAATGAATATTTGGAAACCCTGCCCACAACGCTGGCAACGCCTTTTAATAATTTAACCTTTACCTTCCCTGTCACATGTTTCTGTGTAGTGTCTATAAACGCGTCCAGCGCGTTTTTTAAAGGCGTAAACCATAAACCGTAATAGACAAGCTCCGCGTATTTCAAAGCAACCGCTTCTTTAAAATGCAAAAGCTCCCTATCGAGAACAAGGCTCTCCAGATCTTTATGGGCGAGATGCAGGATCCACGCGCCAGGCGCCTCGTAAATCTCTCTTGATTTTATGCCTACGAGCCTGTTTTCCACCAGGTCTGTCCTCCCAATCCCGTTCTTGCCGCCTAACTCATTCAGCCTCAATACCAGGTCAACGGGTTTATGTTTTTTCCCGTTAAGTTTAACAGGTATGCCTTTTTCGAATTCTATCTCTACATAAAACGGCTTTGACGGCGCCTTATTCGGATCCACGCTCATCTGATAGGCGTCTTCCGGAGGCTCGTTCCACGGGTCTTCCAGGATGCCGCATTCTATGCTCATGCCCCAGATGTTTTTATCCAAACTATAAGGGCTTTTCTTCGTAGTATCTATTTGTATATTATTTTCCTTGGCGTATTCGATCTCCTCTTCCCTGGAATACATGTGCCATTCCCTGAGAGGCGCGATTATCTTTAATTCGGGGGCAAGCGCCATGACCGTTACCTCGAACCTCACCTGGTCATTGCCTTTTCCCGTGCAGCCATGCGCAACAGAATCAGCCTTTTCCCTCTTCGCCGCTTTCACAAGGCCTTTCGCTATAATAGGCCTTGAAAGAGCTGTCGCAAGAAGATATTTGGACTCATAAACCGCGCCGGCCTTTAAAGACATAAACGCGAAATCCTTCGCGAATTCATCCTTGAGATCCTCGACAATAACCTTTGAGGCGCCTGCCAGCATTGCCCTTTTCTTCAATTTATTGTAATCGCCGCCCTGGCCTACATCAGCCATATAGGCAATTACATCATAACCTTTATCGGCAAGCCACGCCACCGCTACAGATGTATCCAACCCTCCCGAATACGCCAGGACAACTTTTTTATTTATCATGCTAAACCCCTTTTATTTTAACAGTTTCACCAATATCGCCTTCTGCACATGAAGCCTGTTTTCCGCCTGGTCCAAAACCATAGATGCCGAACCGTCCATCACATCATCAGTAATCTCCTGGCCCCTGTGCGCAGGCAGGCAATGCAGGACTATAGCGTCCTTATTCGCTGATTTCATAAGCTCGGAATTTATCTGGTATTTTTTGAATACCTTTAATCTTTTCCTGTGCTCCTTTTCCTGGCCCATGCTGGTCCACACATCCGTGTAAACCACATCAGCGCCTTTTACCGCGTCGATTGGGGAATTAAATATTTTCGCGGATCCGGCCGTTTCTTTCAATATCTCTTTGGAAGGCTCATATCCTTTAGGGCACGCGGCGTTAATCTTCACGCCCATCTTGTGGCAGATATATAAAAGCGAATTCAATACATTATTGCCGTCTCCTATAAATGCCACCGTGATATTATTCAGCCCTTTCTTTTCCTTAATAGTAAACAAATCGCTCAACGCCTGGCATGGATGCTGATAATCCGTCAATCCGTTTATTACAGGTATAGAAGAATATTTCGCCAGCTCCACGACTGTCTTATGTGAAAAGGTCCTGGCAATGATGCCGTTCAAATACCTGGAAAGCACTTTTGCCACGTCCTTTGGGGATTCGCGCTTCCCCAGATCTATCTCATAAGAACCCAGGTATATCGCATGGCCTCCCAGCTCTGTTATGCCCACCTCGAAAGAAACCCTGGTCCTGTTGGACGGCTTTTCGAATATGAGGCCCAGCGTCTTCCCTCTAAGAGGCTCCCCAAAGCCCTGCCTCTTCTGTTTTAACTCACCGGAAAGCTTAAATATCTCATTTATCTCGTCTACGCTCAAATCATCGATCGTCAATAAATCCTTTTTCATGGCATCACCTTATTTAAAATCTCCATTGCCTTATCTATCTGTTTTTTCGTCACTATCATGCCGGGCATTATCCTCAAGACCTTATCATGCGTGCAGTTGATCATAAGGCCCTCTTTGAAACATTTCTCCACAATCTCTTTCCCCGGGATATCAAGCTCTATCCCCACCATAAGGCCCTTGCCTCTTATCTCCTTTATCGCAGGCTTCCTCTTTTTTAATTCCTCGAGCTTTTCTATTAAATATTCTCCCATCTTTACTGTATTCGAAAGCAGGCCGTCTTTTTTAATAGCGTCGAACACAGCCAGGCTGGCACTGCACACGACAGGACTGCCCCCGAACGTAGAAGCGTGCATCCCCGGTTTCAACACATCCGCGAACCTTTTCCCGGCAACCATAGCGCCTATCGGCAGGCCGCCGCCAAGAGATTTGGCAAGCGTCATGATATCGGGCGTCACGCCGTAATGCTCGAAACAAAACATCTTGCCTGTCCTGCCCATGCCTGTCTGAACCTCGTCAAAAATAAGTATCATATCTTTTTTATCGCAAAGCTCTCTGAGCGCTTTTATATATCCGTCACCTGCCACATTTATCCCGCCTTCCCCCTGGATAGGCTCAAGCATCACGGCTATTGTCTTGTCCGTAATCGCGTTCTCTACCGCCTTAATGTCATTAAAAGCCACGTACTTAAAACCCAATGGCAGCGGCTCGAAACCTTTCTGGTATTTTGGCTGGGCAGTAGCCGTTATGGTAGTCAATGTCCTTCCGTGAAAGGAACTTTCCATTGTAATGATCTCATATCTCCCGCCCGTAGAATTCCCGTACGCCCTTGCCAATTTTATAGCGCCCTCGTTTGCCTCCGCCCCGCTGTTGCAGAAAAAAACCTTTCCTTCGAAAGAATTTTCTATTATCTTCTGCGCCAATTTGCCCTGGAGCATGTTGTAATAATTGTTAGGCACGTGTATTATTTTTTTAAGGTATTCCTTTGCGGCATTTACCACCCTCGGATGGCAATGACCCAGCCCGCTGACTGCCCATCCCGGGAAAAAATCCAGGTAGGCGTTCCCGTCCAGATCCCATACGTTAAGCCCTTTGCCTTTGACTATCACGGCAGGGATCCTGCCGTAAGTGGACATCACATATTTATCATATTGGCCTATTATTTCTCTCGTATTCATCTTTCTCCCTGCCTTTTTCGCTTTTTTTCCCCGTAAGTTTACACTTCAAGCAATACTCGTTTTGTAAACTTACAGGTTATTTATCTTTGACTATTTCCGTACCTATTCCCTTATCCGTAAAAATCTCGAGCAGAAGGCTGTGAGGGATCCTTCCGTCTATAATATGGGTTTTTGACACGCCTGCGGTCAGGGCATTCATACATGCCTTTACCTTGGGAATCATACCGCTCTGTATAACCTTCCTCTTTATAAGCGTATCCGCGTCTTTCATGGCCAGCGTAGATATGAGCGTGCTCTCGTCGCCTTTCTGCCTCATTATGCCTTTCACATCGGTTAACAAGACAAGCTTGACCGCCTTCAAAGCTATTGCTATCTCGGAGCTGGCATCATCCGCATTTATATTATAAAGCTCTTTATCCTCTCCGATGCTGACAGGAGATATCACCGGTATAGCCCTTGGCCTCACGGCATTCCTTATTACCTCGGAATTCACTTCATCTATCTCTCCCACAAATCCCAATCTTTCGGATTCTTTGTGAGGCTTCGCTTTCATGACATTTTTCCTGGCGGTATTCATGCTCAATGCCCTGCCGCCTAATTTTTTAATATCACTGACTATGCCGTCGTTTACCCTGCTCAACACCCTGTCAACCACGGTTATATCGTCTTTGGTGGTTACCCTGAGCCCTTCCGTAAACTCCACCTTTTTCCCAAGCTTCCTAAACTCCTCATTTATAAAAGGACCTCCACCGTGGACAAGTATAGGCCTTATGCCCACATAGCTCATAAAAACTATATCTTCCAGGACCCCTTTTTTAATCTCCGGATTTATAAGAGCGCTTCCGCCGTATTTAATGACAAAAATCCTGCCGCTGTAAGATTTTATATAAGGCAGGGCCTCTATCAGCACATCGGCTTTTTTTATCGCTTTTTCCATCAGGTCTCGTACTCCGCGTTAATGTGCACGTATTCTTTTGTCAGGTCGCATGTCCATACTCTGCTTGACCCCTGGCCTGATTTCAGGTCTATCCTTATCTCTATCTCCCTCTTTTTAAATATGTTCAAAAGCAGGCTCCTGGAAGCGTCCGTACCCGTACCGTTTCTCATGACAAGGACATCCCCAAAATAAATATCCATTTTCCAGGGGTTTATTTCAGCTTCGCTTGCGCCCACGGCTGCCGCAATCCTGCCCCAGTTGGGATCCCCGCCCGCTATCATTGTCTTCACAAGGCTTGAATTGGCAACCTGCCTCGCTGCCAGCTCTGCTTTATCGTCTGTCTTTGCGCCTTTTACAATAATCTCGATAAATCTTGTAGCGCCCTCTCCATCCAGGACTATCTTCCTCGATAATTCTTTTGCCGCAAACTTGACGGCGTTAAGAAATTTTTTATAATCGCCCGTGCCCTTTTTTATAATATTGTTTCCTGCCATTCCATTAGCGAAAATAACGGCGGAATCATTAGTGCTCATATCCCCGTCAACGGTAATCCTGTTAAATGAATCATAAATAGATTCTTTAAACGCCTGCTTCAGGGCCTGTTTTTCCATGGCCGCGTCTGTCGTAAAAAATGCCAGCATAGTTGCCATATTAGGATTTATCATGCCTGCGCCCTTTACTGCGCCCGCTATCCTCACAGCCTTGCCATTTATAGCTATCTCCACGGCTATCTCTTTATGAACAGTATCCGTAGTCATTATCGCTTTTGCGAAATTCGTTCCGTTGGACACGGATAAATTCTTGATTAAGCCGGTTATCCCCTTTTTAATCTTTTTGACCGGCAACGGCCTTCCGATAATACCGGTAGAAGCTATCAGCACGGATTCGGATTTTAAATTCAACCTTTTTGCTATTAAGGCGGTTATCTCCCTGGCATCTCTTATTTCTTTCCTGCCGACACAGCAATTGGCATTTCCGCTATTCACGACTACTGCCTGGCTAACGCCCTTTTTAAGCCGCTCCATAGATAACACCACAGAACCTGACTTTACTTTATTGGTAGTAAATGTTCCTGCGGCAATACACGGTTTCACGGAAAACAGCAAAGCCAGGTCTGTCTTGCCGCTTTTTTTTATGCCGCAGCCGGCAAACCCTGCTAAAAATCCATTAGGAGCCGTTATCCCGCCTTTGATAATTTTCATATTACAGCCCTGTTTTCTCCTCGAATCCATACATGATATTCATATTCTGCACTGCCTGGCCGCTGGCGCCTTTCACGAGATTATCGATAGCGGTCATAACCACTGCCAATGACTTTTCGGGGAAAATTTTTATGCCTATGTCGCAAAAATTCGACCTCGCCACATTCTTGGTATCAGGCAGAGTTCCTTCATCCAGCACCCTCACGAAATACTCGCCTTTATAAAAATCTTTGCACAGCCCAAGCGCTTCTCCGGTATCTATCTTTTTGGCAAGCTTTAGATATATAGTGCTCAATATCCCTCTCTCCATAGGAATCAGATGCGGAACAAAATTAACCTCTATGCTAGAGCCGCTTAAACTGCTGAGTTCCTGGTCTATCTCAGGCATATGCCTGTGAGAATTTACTTTATACGGCCTGAAACTATTGACGGCTATTTCGGTGAACATCAGCGCCTGCGTGGGAGTCCTTCCTGCCCCGCTGACTCCGGATTTTGAATCGCAAATAACACAATCGGTTTCGACCAGCTTATTTTTCAACAAAGGCGCGCATCCTAAAATAATGCTCGTTGGATAACATCCCGGATTGGCTATAAGATCCGCGGGCTTGATATCTTTCCTGTATAATTCCGGAAGCCCGTACACCGCCTTTTTCAGATATTCCGGGCACTCGTGTTTTATCTCGTACCATTTTTCATATATAGCTTTATCCTTGATCCTGAAATCTGCGCTTAGATCGATTACCTTTTTGCCCTGTTTTAAAAGCACGGGCGCAAAATCCATCGATACCTTGTGCGGCAGGGCCAGAAATACGACATCCGCTTTTTTAGCAACCTCATCCGCGCTCATATCATAAGAATCCAGGTCTATCATGCCGTTCGACCATGGATACATTTTAGATATGTGGATTTTGTCTATCTTCGCCGCCAGCGCCGTAATTTTAACTTCGGGATGCGCAAGCAATATCTTTATAAGCTCTTCTCCCGCAAAACCGCTTGCCCCCATTATCCCAACCTTTAACATATTGTCCTCCGCTTGTGTAGAATATTAAGATTATAGACAAAAACGCCTATCCTGTCAATTTATTTCTCGTCGGAAAATGACCGGATAGGCGTCTATATTTATCCGACTCCGTAAGCCGACTTCAGCGGCTCGCGGAGTCAATTATAATTTTACCTCTTAGTCCACTGGAATCTCTTGCGGGCTCCTTTCTGGCCGTATTTCTTCCTCTCTTTTTTCCTTGGGTCACGTGTAAGGAAGCCTTTTTTTCTCAATAAAATCCTCAGCTCTTCGCTGGTAAGCGCTATTGCCCTGGAAATCCCATGCCTTAACGCGCCGGCCTGCCCGGACTTGCCGCCGCCTGCTACAGTCGCTATTATATTAAATTTATTCCCTATGTTCGCCGCCTGTATAGGCTGCCTGACTATCATCTTAAGAGTAGGCCTGTCAAAATATTCCTCAAGAGGCTTTTTATTGACTTCTATCTCTCCGGTTCCCGCCAATAATCTGACGCGGGCTATAGCCTGCTTTCGTCTTCCTGTGGCCCATATTGCGTTTTGCGCTGTCATCTGTTTAATCCTTTATGTTTATCTTTTCCGGGGTTTGAGCAATGTGCGGATGCTCCGGCCCTGCGTAAATCTTCAGCCTCGTTATCATCCTGGAACCCAGCCTGTTCTTGGGAAGCATGCCTTTAACGGCATGCCTTATAACTTCAGCAGGCCGCGTATTCAAAGCGCGTTCCAGAGTCTTTATCTTAAATCCTCCCGGATAACCCGAAAAACTCGTATAGGTCTTCGCCTGGAGCTTTGCCCCGGTAACGGCTATCTTGGCTGCGTTCACGATAACCACGAAATCTCCATTATCCACATTAGAGGTATACTGGACCTTGCGTTTCCCGCTTAAAAGCAAAGCTGTCTTTACCGCAAGCCTGCCAAGTATCTGATTCTCGGCATCTATAAGGTAATATTTCCTGTCTATCCCTTTTTTTGTCATAAGAGTGGTTTTCATATCTTAACTCCAAGAAGAGTAGATTTTACCATAAAAACCAATATTGTCAAGCAAAAAAATGCCTCCCCGGACAAATAAGTTTACACTTCGAGCAATACTCGTTTTGTAAACTTAGGCTATCGAATTATAGATATTTATCGCTCTTTTGCCGGCCTGCGCCATTGTTTTTCCCATAGAAATAAAACCATGGCCTTTCATGATAATAAAATCCTCTTTCCCCAGGGATTCCAATACGCTATTAACAAGCCTCAATGTCCCGTAAGGCTCTTTTTTTCTGGTTTGACGCATATTCAGCCTGCCTGCGGAACATAAAATTTCCCTGCAATGGCCATGAAAGATCGCGTTTACATCCGCTCTCTTTTTATAAATGGCGTAATGGAGCATACTTTCCGATGAAGGCTCTTTTGCGCCCCGCGAATAGACCACCCCTTTATCCAAGTCTGCCTTTAATACCCTGACAAAGCACTTATCGGACAAAGAATCTTTCAGCCCTATTTTCGAGCCTGTTATAATAAATTCATTGCCGCCTTTTCTGATACGGAAACTGAGGTTCCCGTACGAGCCGCCCTTATACGCCGGGGCAAGATTGCAGTCATGAAATTTCCTGCACCAATATTTTAATTCCTTAAGCCTGGAACCGCTCGGAATATTTTTATCGACAGCTTTTACTTCGAACTTCACGCCATGATATGTCACGATTTTTTTTCCTGCTCCTGCGCTACTATCAGCGGATAATATCTCACCACCTCACCGTCCAATAAAACCTCCACCTGGTATTTACCCGGTTCGTGGAAAACCATATTTACGAATTTAGATATCACGGTATGGCTGGCATCTATGCCCTTGAGCTCGAAACATACATCCCTGGTCTCCGCCACGACCTTGGAATCCTTCGAATTTATGATCCTCGTCCTTTCGGCGAATCCGCCCATGCCCTTAATCCACCTGTTTGCGATAAAAAGCTCATGATGAGTGGCGGGAAATGTCCTGGCGCCTATTATTTCGAATATACCTATAAACATCATCTTGCCGTTGTCTTCTCTTCTTATGCTGTCGCACACTATAGAAAACTGCAAATCCGGCCTTATTAAGCTGTTTTCATTCATATCTACCTCTCTTTCACCATTTAAAAGTTATGCCGCCGCCTGCGAAACGTTCATTTCCTTTAACCATAGATTCTATATAGGCTAAACCATTCCCGCTAAACATCTTGTTTGTGAATTTTAATTTCGCCTCTCCAGCTTCGGCATCGGCAGTCTCGAAAACAAGCTCCTTATTTTTATCGATTTTCCATCTGCCAGTCAAAATAATCTTCCTGCGAAGTTTCTTCGCATCGGATATGTTTATTCCCACATCGAATGTCAGATACGCGTTTTTGCCGTTCTGGGACAATGTCCCAAGAGAAGACTTGAAATTAAATCCTGAATTCATTTTTTTATCCAGCGCGTAGCTGATACGGCCTCTGGCCGCTATATCCCACCTGCCCTTAAATGTAATAACCTGGGAATTTTTATCTCGCCTGTAAATTATCTCGTTATTTTTACCTATTTCCCATGCGCCGGATAAAGCCAAAACGTCTGCCTCGCCTCCATCTCTTTCGACTTCGAATATGAGCCTGTTCCGCTTGTCAGCGCGCCACGCGCCATAAAGTTTCATTACATACGACAGGCCTCTGTTCCTGCCGGCTTTTGAATTTATCAAAAACGCTATTTCATTATTTTTTGCGTCTATTATCCCGGTTTTCAGCGAAAGCCTGTTGCCTTCGCACTGGTTACTCCATTTATTAAGCGTGATAATAAAATTATGGCTTTTATCTAAAGAATACCTGCCTGAAAACTTTATTTTTTGAGGAATATCTATCCCTTGGGACTTATTGACTTCGTAAAATATTGCATTATCGCTGTCCGTCCTGAACCTCCCGTAAATCACCTTTCGAAATCGCTTGATTCTGGAGGCCTTGCCAGGCGGGTTCCTTGCGATAAGCCTGTTAAACGGATCTATTTCATAATAAACTTTATCCAAAGCGCGCTCCGTAAGTTTACAAAACGAGTATTGCTCGAAGTGTAAACTTACGCTATATTAAAGAAGCTAATATGCCTCCCAAAACGCTCAAGTCTTCAGTGGGCAGAATTTCTTTTGCTTCTTTATTAAAAAGTATACTGCAATCCGCGGAAAATTCATCATCCTTAGCCCAGAGAATAACCGCTATGTTCACCTTTGGGAAGGCCTTTATAGATACGCCCGCGCTTCCGGTATCCATCTTTTTCGAGTCGAAATACATGGCACGCGAAAATATATCCGCAGGCCTGTCTCCGTATTTTTTTAAAATAGGCTCTATTGCCCTTTTTCTAAACGCCGGGAAATACACCTCCCCGCCTTCGAGTTCCTTGAATGATATCCAGCCGCCGCCGCTTATTTCAGGAACCCTGTTTTCGTTAGCGAGATAATGAAGCAAAAGCAATTTATAATAATCCCTGGCTGGGGTCTCGCGTCTTGCCGAAATAATATTTCTTTCGCCGTAATCTATCCGGTATTCGTCATCGAAAAATTTTAGATAACAACTTTTCGCGGCAGGCTCTCCAAGCGCGTCCCATGCCTTTTTCAGAGCAGCCTCATAACCCATCAGTACAATACCTTTTCAAGGCACAGGCCTTTGGCCGGCGCAGTCTCGCCTGCCGAAGGCCTGTGTTTTTTATTCAGAATATCTTTTACTGCTTCCGGCGTAAATCTACCCCTTCCGGCATCTATCAACGTACCCGCGATATTCCTTGCCATATTATACAAAAACCCGTCCGCCTGGATATATATTTCTATGACAGGTGGATTCGAAATTATATCTATCCTCTTAATAGTCCTTACGGAGTTTTTTTCTTTCTTGTCGCTTGCCTGAAATGATTTGAAATCCTTCCTGCCTGCAAGATAACCTGCCGCCTTTTTCATCATGCCCAAATCAAGGTCATACGGCACAAAGGCTGAATATCTTTCGAATAAAGGCGACCTAGATTTCCTGTTTAATATGGTATATTTATATATTTTTCCCGTTGAATCTGCCCTGGAATGAAATTTAAGCGGAACTTCTTCTGCGGAAATTACGGATATACTGCGGGGCAAATAGCTGTTTAAACCGTTCTTGATGCTGTTAAGGCTGAGGCTTGAATCCGTCCTGAAATTCGCTGACTGCGCTTTCGCGTGAACGCCCGAATCCGTCCTTGAAGCGCCTATGAGGGCTATCTTTTTACCTAAAAGTCTTTCGGATGCTTTTTCTATTTCTCCTTGCACGGTTTTTAATCTTTTACTTGCGCGCTTGCGCCCTTGTGCGCTTGTGCGCTCCTGTGACTGCCAGCCGTTAAACCCGGAGCCGTCATATTCGATTATTAATTGGATATTACGCATTCTGCGATCTGAACAGCGTTTGTAGCAGCGCCTTTACGCAGATTATCAGCCACTACCCAGAGCCATAAACCATTTTTTACAAAAGGGTCTTTTCTTACCCTGCCTACAAAAACCTCGTCCCTGCCTTCTGCATCTTTCGGCATGGGATACAGATTATTCTGAGGGTCGTCCGCGAGGATTATCCCTGCGGATTTGGAAAGAACCGCCTTAACTTCTTCCAAAGCAATATTTTTATCAGTCTCGATATAAACTGCCTCGGAATGCCCTGTCCTTACGGGCACCCTGACAGTAGTCGCCGAAATGCTTATATTATCATCGTGCATAATCTTGTGGGTTTCCTTGACCAGTTTCCATTCTTCGCTGGTATAGTCAGAATCGCTGAATCCTCCTATGTGAGGAAACACATTGTACGCCAACTGCTGAGGCATGGCCTTATTATCCAGTTTCACCTTTATATCGGCATATCCGCCTTGCGCGATCTTCGAATTTTCCTCTTTCAATTGTTCTACGGCAGATTTACCGGCGCCTGATGAAGCCTGGAGGGTAGTGACTATCACCCTCTTAATACCTGCCTTCTTATAAATAGGCCATAAAGCGACAACCATTTGTATAGTGGAACAATTCGGATTGGCTATTATGCCTTTATGTTTTTTTACATCTTTAGCGTTAACCTCAGGCACTACAAGCGGGACCATCGGATCCATCCTGAAATCAGCCCCATTATCGATCACAACCGCGCCCCTTTTTACCGCCTCATTGGCATAAGTAACAGCCGCGCCTTTTTCTCCTTCGGTCCCGGCGAATAAAGCGATATCCACGCCATCGAATGCTTCGTTGGATATCGCGCGTACGGGATAAGCGGCGCCGTCCACATTGATATTCCTTGCCGAGCGCGCCAGAACGCCGAGTTTTCCAACCGGAAAACGCCTCTCTTTCAAAACCCGCAACATTTCTATGCCCACTACCCCCACGCCTACAACCGCAACATTATAATTTTTTCTCATTTTGCTTTCCTTACAGATTTTTAACAACCAGGTCGCCCACCTCGGTTGTCGAATACCCCATTTTACCGGCAGCCAATGATTTTAATTTAGTCTTTACTACTTTTATCACGGCATCTTCTATTTGCTTCCCTGCTTTTTCCTCTCCTAAATTTTCCAGCATCATGCCTGCGGCGCAGATGGCAGCCAGAGGATTGATGATGTTTTTGCCTGTATATTTAGGGGCTGAACCGCCTATGGGTTCGAACATTGAAACGCCTTCGGGATTTATATTACCTCCTGCGGCTATGCCCATGCCGCCCTGGATCATTGCGCCCAGATCGGTAATGATATCTCCGAACATATTATCCGTAACAATCACGTCAAACCATTCCGGATTTTTTACGAACCACATTGTTGTGGCATCGACATGCGCGTAATCAGTAGTTATATCCTTATATTCGGCCGCAACTTCATTAAATGCCCTCTGCCATAAATCCCAGGCAAAGGTAAGAACATTGGTCTTCCCGCAGAGTGTCAGCTTTTTATCCTTATTCCTTTTTCTTGTATATTCGAATGCGTATCTCAGACAGCGCTCGACACCTTTCCTGGTATTATGAGAAATCTGTATCGCGACTTCGTCCTTAGCGCCTTTTTTCTGAAACTCACCCAATCCCTTATAAAGACCCTCCGAATTTTCCCTTACCACGACAAAATCTATATCTTCCGGCCTCTTATCCTTTAAAGGGCAGAAATCGGAATTATAAAGCTTTACAGGCCTCAGATTGATATATTGATCCAGGGAAAACCTTAGTTTTAACAGGATGCCCTGCTCCAAAATGCCCGGCTTTACATCCGGATGGCCTATTGCCCCAAGGTATATGGCATCCACACCTCTTAATTCTTCCAAAACAGATTCTGGCACGAGCTCTTTTGTCTTTAAATACCTTGCCCCGCCAAGATCGTATTCTATTGTTTCGTATTTAAATCCCGCCTTTTTGCTGACAACGTCCAAAACTTTCAAGCCTTCCTTGACTACTTCCGGCCCTGTCCCGTCCCCTCCTATCACCGCTATCCTGTACCCCCCGGCTCTCTTCGACCGTTCGGGACTTCGCTCACTTTGTTCGTTTCGCATCCATTCCTCTCTTTCTGATCCATTTTAAAAGTCCGCCAGAACTGATTATCTCCTGTATAAACCTCGGAAGAGGTTTTGCTTTGTATTCTTTATGCTCTGTCAGGTCCAGAACAATGCCGCTATTCAAATCTACTTCCAGATAATCCCCTTCTCTTACGGCCCTTATGTCCTTAATCTCCAATATGGGCAAACCCATGTTTATGGCATTCCTTAAAAATATCCTCGCGAAACTCTCCGCTATCACGCACGAGACGCCTGCGCCTTTTATCGAGATCTGCGCGTGCTCCCTGGAAGATCCGCATCCAAAATTCTTGCCGCCGACTATTATATCCCCCCTGGAAACCTTCTTCGAGAAAAGAGGGTCTATGTCCTCCATGCAATGTTCCCCAAGTTCTTTAGGGTCTGTAGTATTAAGATATCTTGCCGGAATTATTTCATCGGTATTTACATCATCCTTGAATTTCCAAACCTTGCCTTTGAATTTCATGGATTACACCTATTGTTCCCCTTATTCCATCCTAAGTTTACACTTCAAGCAATACTCGTTTTGTAAACTTAGCGCGTTAAACAAGCTCATCGGGATGGGCTATACGGCCTTTTACCGCGCTTGCCGCGGCTACTGCCGGATTCGAGAGATACACCTCGCTGTCAGGATGGCCCATCCTTCCCCTGAAATTCCTGTTTGTGGTAGCAATGGCCTTTTCCCCGCTCGCCAGTATCCCCAGATGCCCTCCCAGGCACGGCCCGCAGCTCGGAGTGGAAAAAACCCCTCCTGACTTTAAAAAAATATCCGCCAAACCTTCTTCGATTGCCTGCGAATAAATCTTTTGGGTCGCGGGGATTACTATCAACCGCACCCTTGAATTCACTTTTCTGCCTTTTAGAATCCCGGCGGCTACCCTCAAATCGGAAATCCTGCCGTTAGTGCACGAGCCTATGACTGACTGGTCTATATTTACCTTTTTAAATCTGCTCACAGGCCCGGAATTACTCGGCAGATGCGGGGCCGAAACCTGCGGTTCGATTTTATCCGCATCGTACTCGATGACTTTGCGGTATTTTGCGCCTTCGTCGCTTTTATAAAAAATGCCTTTTACTTTCCTTCCTTCGCTGTTTATATATTTCCTGGTAATATTATCCGGCTCGATAATGCCTGATTTTCCGCCTGCCTCGATCGCCATGTTGCACATCGCAAATCTATCATCCATGGGCAGAGCTTTTATCGCCCCCCCTGTAAATTCCATTGCCATATATAAAGCGCCGTCAACACCTATATCGCCTATTGTATGCAAAATCAGATCTTTGCCCCCTACCCATGGCTTTAATGTCCCGTTATATACAAATTTTATAGTCTCCGGAACCTTAAGCCATACGCATCCGGTTATAAAACCTGCGGCCAAATCGGTGGAGCCTATACCTGTAGAAAATGCGCCAAGCGCTCCGTATGTGCAGGTGTGCGAATCCGCGCCTATTATCAAATCTCCCGGGCCTACCAGCCCTTTCTCGGGCAAAAGCGCATGCTCTACGCCCATCCTGCCTATCTCGAAATAGTTTGCTATCTTGTGCTTATCGGAAAAGTTTTTGAGTATTTTTGCCTGTTCCGCGCTTTTCTTGTCTTTCGCTGGAGTGAAATGATCAGGCACAAGCGCAATCCTTTTCCTGTCAAACACCTTTTTAGCCCCGATCGCCTCGAATTCCTGAATAGCAATAGGCGCGGTAATATCATTGCCAAGAGCCAGGTCTATTTTCGCGTAAATAAAATCTCCGGGCGCGATAGACTTCTTGTCCGTATGGTCCAATAATATCTTTTCTGTTATAGTGTATGCCATTTTAAATGTCCAGAGCCAGGGCGTTTTCGTCGCAATCCGGGAATTTTACGCACTTAATGCACTCTGACCAGATCTTATGCGGCAATTCGGAATGCTCTATTCTTTTGAAACCGAGTTTCTCGAAAAATAAAGGCACATAAGTCAAGGCAAAAACCCTTTTCACGCCTAATTTCCCCGCGTCTTCCAAGGCCTGTTTCACAAGCACGGCTCCTATGCCCTTTTTCTGCACGGATTCGTCCACCGCAAGCGATTTGACTTCCGCAAGATTCTCCCACGCTATATGAAGCGCGCAGCATCCAAGTATCTTTCCTTTATCCTCGTACACAAAAAAATCCCTGATATTTTCATACAGCTCATTCAATGACCTGGGCAGCATGCGATCCTGTTTCGCGTAAAAATTTATAAGCTCCTGTATATCTTTTATGTCATTTATAGTGGCTTTTCTTATCATCTTAATACCATGCCTTTCGGTATAACGACTATCCCGGACTCGGTAACCGTAAATCTTTTTTTATCTTCCGCCGGGTTGTATCCTATTTCCATTTTCTGGGGCACCTTTACGTATTTATCTATAATTGCCCTTCTGACCCTGGCGTATCTCCCTATGTCCACGCCTTCCATAAGTATCGAATCGCTGACCTCCGAAAAACTATTTATCCTGACGTCGGGCGAAAGCACGCTGGAGCTTACCTTGCCTCCGCTGATTATACAGCCGTTGGAAATAATGGAATTCAACGGCATGCCTATCCTGTGGGTATCTTCCTCTGCCCATACGGTTTTGGCGGGGCCGTATTGTTCATGGTATGTCCTGTAAGGCCACTCCTTATCATATATATTGAAAGGAGGCGTAACCTTAATCAAGTCCATGTTGGCTTCGAAATACGCGTCTACACTGCCTACATCCCTCCAATACCTCGGCTCATCTTTTTCTTCATCTTTAAAATCATAAGCATATACCTTGCCGGAAGAAAGCATCAAGGGAATGATATTTTTCGCGAAATCATGGCTGGACTTGTCATCCTTGGCGTCTTTTTCCAGCACCTTCTCCAGCACATCCGTATCGAATATATAAATTCCCATCGAGGCATATAAAAATTTTCCGCCGCCTATCTTTTCCACTTCTTTTCTGGGCTTTTCTATGATATTCCTTACCTTGCCCTCTTTATCGACTTCGCATACGCCGAATTCTCCGGCCTTCTCTTTAGGCACCTCTATGACGCCCATCGTAAGATCAGCCTGATTTTCCCTGTGAAAATCCAGCATCCGGCGATAATCCATCTTATATACATGATCGCCTGCCAGAATCAGCACGCGTTCCGGTTTCTCATCCTCTATGGCGTATATATTCTGATAGATGGAATCCGCTGTGCCTTTATACCAGTGCTCATCCACTCTTTGCTGGGCGGGGATGGCATCCAGATATTCCCCAAGCTCTCCGTTCAGAACATTCCAGCCCATCGAAATATGCCTTGTGAGCGAATACGATTTATACTGAGTAAGTACGTGGATCTTTCTCAGGCCTGAATTTATGCAGTTCGAAAGCGCGAAATCTATTATCCTGTAGATGCCCCCAAAAGGAACCGCGGGCTTTGCCCTATCCTTGGTAAGAGGATACAGCCTTTCTCCTTTGCCGCCGGCCATTATAAAAGTCAAAACTTTTCTCATAAGAAGCTTATTTTACAATAATCATGGATAAAATGCAATAATAAACCTATTCTTTAGTCGCGTAACTTTACAAAACGAGTATTGCTCGAAGTGTAAACTTATTTAGGCGCGGCAGAAACAGATTGCAAAAGCGTCCTGGTATATTCCTGTTTAGGGTTTCCAAAGACATCTTCGCATGGGCCGGATTCGACAATTCTCCCTGACCGCATAACCATAACTCTGTCGCATATAGAGGCTATTACTCCAAGATCATGGCTTATGAATAAATAGGTAAGATTTTTTCTTTTCTGCAGCTCTATTAAAAGGTTCAGGATCTGCGCCTGAATGGATATGTCAAGGCTTGACACAGGCTCATCGCATATTATAAATTCCGGGTCTGTCGCAAGGGCCCTCGCAATGCCTACGCGCTGGCGCTCCCCTCCTGAAAGCTCTGAAGGAAACCTGTTCAAATACGCCTCCCCCAGCCCAACTGTTTCCAAAAGCTCTATTGCCTTGTTTTTTCTCTCTCGACTAGGTACGTTTTTATGGATATCATAAACCTCTTGTATTATACTTCCCGCCCTCATCCTGGGGTCCAGAGAAGATTGCGGATCCTGGAATATTACCTGCAGCGCCTTTCGCGTCTTTCTCATATCGCTGTGAGAAATCTTCAAAAGGTCTTTATCCTTATAAAATATACTTCCCTTATCGGAATCGATAAGACGCAGTATTAATTTGGCGAGCGTGCTCTTCCCGCATCCGGATTCTCCCACAAGGCCAAGCACTTCCCCTGTAAAAACAGAAAAACTCACTCCGTCCACAGCCTTAACGCTATGCTTCCTGAAAGTCTTATTTAAATTGTCTACCTTTAATAACTCCATATAGACCTGTCCGACTTCGGAAGTCGCCGTGCGGCGGTTTCCGAAGTCAATATGCATCTCGCAAAACGCCCCTCAGACACGTTAAATAACGCCGGCTCCTTTTCCGCGCATTTATCTATCCTGAACCTGCATCTTGGATAAAATTTACAGCCTCCGGGTAAATCGGAAAATAACGGCGCCTTTCCTTCTATCGCGTTAAAAGTTTTTTTCCTGTGTTTGAACGACGGTATCGAATCTATCAAACCTATCGTATATGGATGAGCGGGTTCGGGAACAATGCTTTCCTTCGGCCCGCATTCCACTATCTTCCCGGCATACATAATGCCGATTTTATCTGCCATATCAAAAACCACCCTTAAATCATGGGATATGAATAAAATCGCCAAATCCATGTTATTCTTAAGGCCCGCGATAAGATCCAGTATCTGACGTTGCACTGTCACATCAAGCGCCGTCGTAGGCTCATCCAGGATTATCAGGCTCGGATTTGACGCGATCGCCATGCCTATCATAATCCTTTGCTGCATGCCGCCGGAAAGCTCATAAGGATATATGTTCTTTTTTCCTATTATTTTTTCAAGCCCTACATTTTTCAATATCTCCGCAATGCGGCTATCGGCGCCATCTTTTTCCTCAAAGCTCTCTCTCAACTGTTCATATATCGTGAAAACAGGGTTCAGCGAACCGAACGGCTCCTGAAACACATATGAAATCTTCTTCCCTCTCATGTTCCTTAATTCCTCCGGGTTTGATTTTAATAGATCCCGGCCTTCGAATAATATTTCTCCGGAGATTATCCCTTTTCTTTCCGGTATAAGTTTCGCTATGCTCAAACCTACCGTGGTTTTGCCGCAGCCTGATTCGCCTACAAGGCCCACGCATTCCCCCTTATCTATATCCAGATCAACGCCCCGCACAACCTCTGTATTTCCGTATTTGACCTTTAGATTTTTTATCTGCAGTAACATATTATTTTAATAATTTTTCCCTTATCCCTTCTCCTAATAAATTATAGCCAAGCACTGTTATAAAAATAGCCAGCCCCGGAAAAATCATCATCCACCATCCGGCGCCCATCACGGCCTTCCCCTCGCTTAATATGTTGCCCCAGCTCGGCGTAGGCGGTTGAACCCCGATACCTAAAAAACTCAGGCTTGACTCCACCAAGATGGCCCCTGCCACGCCTAATGTTATGCTTACCAGTACCGGGGCCATGGCATTCGGGATGAGGTGCTTGATGATTATCCTCGAACTGCCGGCGCCTATCGCCTTTTCAGCGTATATGAAATCCCTTTCTTTTAAACTCAATATCTCCGCGCGCATAAGCCGCGCGATGCCCATCCAGCTTGTAGCGCCTATTATCACCATTATGTTTATTATGCTCGGTTCCAACAGCGCGATTACTGCAAGTATGAGGAAAAAAGTCGGGAAACAAAGCATTATGTCTATGAATCTCATGATAAAAGCATCCAGCCATCCGCCATAATAACCTGCTATTGCGCCAAGCGCTACGCCTATCAGCGCGGCAATGCCTACTGCTATAAAACCCACCATCAAGGATATTCTTGTTCCGTAAACCATCCTGGAAAATAAATCTCTTCCCAAGCTGTCTGTTCCGAAAATATGCTGGCCCGAAGGCGGCGTAAGTATATTGTCGATATCTATCTGGCCGGGATTATACGGCGCTATCATAGGCGCAAATACAGCGATTATCAAAAAAAACCCTACGATGCATATCCCGAAAATGGTCAATTTATTCATATTCTATCGTCTAATTTTATCCTGGGATCCACGGCCGCGTAAGATATGTCAGCCAATAAATTTCCCAGAAGCGTCAGTATCGCCCCTATTACCAGGACACCCATTATGACAGGATAATCCCTTGCCATAACCGATTCATAAAAAAGCCTGCCCATCCCGGGTATGCTGAATATAGATTCAAATATAACGCTCCCGCCTATAAGTCCTGGCACGGATAAGCCAAGAATTGTTACAACAGGTAAAAGCGCGTTCTTCAACGCGTGTTTATAAAGGATGTCCTTTTCCGCCAGCCCCTTTGCCCGCGCGGTCCTTATATAATCCTGCTTCAGGACACTCAGCATACTGCTTCTCATGTATCTTGAAATCCCGGCGAGCCCGCCAAAAGTCGAGACGAGAACAGGGAGAATTAAATGCCTTGATAAATCAATGATTTTCTCGAGAAAACCGAATTTCTCGAATTCCAGGGATTTTATGCCTGATATCGGCAATATCCCCCATCTTACTCCTATAAAATCCATAAGTATCAAGCTCAGCCAAAAAGTAGGCACTGCGAAACCCACAAATACAAAAATAGTCATAGCCTTATCGTAAAAACTCCCTTCTTTTACGGCCGAAGTAACGCCTATAGGTATCCCGATTAACAATATAAAGGCCATGGAAAATAACTCTATTGTAAGGGTAATCGGTATACGCTCTAAAATCTTCTGCATCACAGGCCTTGAATCCATAAAAGATATGCCGAAATCAAGCCTGGCGAACCTTTTCAGCCATTCGATATATTGAACATAAAGCGGTTTATCCAATCCGTACAAATGCGCTATCCTCTCCCTTGCTTCCATTGAAACCTTAGGGTTGAACTGCGCCTGCAAATCGGTCGGTTTCCCGGGGGCGATATGAATAACGCTAAACGTAATAATAGTTATGCCCAATAAAAGCACAGTTAACCCAATAGCTCTCTTAAAAATATACTTTCCCATAATACTTAATTACCCTTCCAACCCGTAAGTTTACAAAACGAGTATTGCTTGAAGTGTAAACTTGCTTAGCGGGTATATAGCTGTTCATCGCGCGGTACAAACCATTTGATAAAATTATGTCCTATGCCGCCGGGCGCAACCTCCACGCCTTTAAAGCGGCTGTCCAGGACAGGCAGCGCGTCCGGAACAAATAAAAAGAGATAGGGCTGGTCTTCATACAATATCTCATGTATCCTGCGATAAATCCTTTTGCGCTCATCCTGGTTAAAAGTCCTCCTGCCGTCCAGAAGAAGCCTGTCCACTTCCTTGTTGGAATATCCTACAAAATTGAATTCCCCCTCCTTTGTCTTCGAAGAATGCCATATATCATACATATCGGGATCCAGAGATAAGCTCCACCCCAGAAGAACCGCCTCAAAGCGCCTTTTATCTATAAACTCACTCACAAACGCGCTCCATTCTATTATCTTTATCTTAACCTCGATGCCCACCTCTTTAAGCCGCCTCTGTATTATTTCCAACGCCATCTTGCGCTCGTCGTTCCCCTGATTCGTAATAACCGTGAATGAAAATTTCATTCCGTCTTTTTCTAATATCCCGTCCCCATCCCTATCGCTCCAGCCAGCCTCTTTCAAGAGCGCCTTTGCCTTTTCAGGATCGTACTCAAGAGGTTTCACGTCTTTGTTATAAGCCCAGGATTCTGGTATAAAAGGCCCTGTCGAAACCCTGCCAAGGCCCAGCAATACTCCCCTTATAATCTCTTCCTTGTTTACGGCATAATTTATCGCGCGACGCACATTCACATCTTTAAACTTCGGGTCTTTCAAATTATAACCCATATAAGTATACCCAAAACTCGGGAAATTAAACCGCTGGAAATTCTTTTTAAAAAATTCCGTTTCTGTCTGGCGCCTGAATTGTATAGGCGTTAAAGACGTATAATCCACTGCCCTTGCCCGTAATTCAAGGAATAATGTGGCTGTGTCCGGAATAATCCTGTAGATATACCTGTCGATATAAGGCCTGCCTTCGAAATAATCATGGTTCGAGACAAGCTCTACTTTTTCGCCTGTTTTCCAGGATTTGAATTTATAAGGGCCTGTGCCCACAGGATTCCTGGAAAATTTCGTAGTGTTAAGATCTTCCTTTTCCAGTAAATGCGCCGGCATTATATTCATTCCCCAGCTCGCGAGGCCCGGAGAAAAAGGTTCTTTGTAAAAAACCTTTAACGTATAATCATCCAGGACATCAAGCCGCTTTACCATCTGGAAATCTCCGCCATACGGAGTCCTAACTCCCGGATCGATCAGGCTTTTATACGTAAACTCCACATCCCTAGCTGTAAATAACACTCCGTCCTGCCACCTGACCTCTTTCCTGAGATAAAACGTAATCTCCAGGCCATCCTGCGAAACCTCCCATCTTTCGGCCAAATCCCCTATAAGATTTAGATCTTTATCGTATTTTACAAGGCCGTTAAAAATCAAACCGCAGATAGCCGCGGAAGAACTGTCGGACGCCAGAATAGGCACAAGCGTCCTTGGCTCGCCTATGGATCCGGTAACTATAGTATCCCCATAGTCAGGCCCGAATCCCAGAGAAAATAAAACCATAAATAAAAAGGCTGTCCGTTTAAGACGGACAGCCGATATATTGTTAGTTATTTTTTTGGTATCCACAATAGGGTTATTTAACTTCGTTAGCGCCTCCCTGTTCTGACGCTGGCGCCTGTTGTTCAACCGGAGCAGGCGAAGCCGGGGCCTGATCTGCCGGCACTGCAGGTTGAGCTTTAGGTTCAGATGCGGCTGTCTGCGGCACTTTCACATTATCTATGATAGACCTGGTGTTGCGGCTCGATAAAACTGCCAAAGCAATGCATGTGGCCACAAAACCTATGGCGCACACAGCGGTAACTTTCGTAAGGACTGTAGTGCTCTTTGTGCCGAACATATTCTGCATCTGAGAACCGCCGAATGTATCGGCGACGCCTCCGCCTTTGCCCGCCTGCAATAATATAACAGCTATCAAAAATAAACTGATGATTACATGGACCACTATCAAAACAGAATACATAAAGATTCCTCTTCCTTTTTTTAGAGTATTGAATTTTCTACGATCTGGACGAATGTATTGACATCCAGGCTTGCGCCGCCCACAAGAGCGCCGTCGATATCCTCTTCCGCCATTAATTTTGCGATATTATCTGGCTTCACACTCCCGCCATACTGAATGCGCACCTTGACCGAAGCCTCTTTTTCGAAATTCTTCTCTATAAAATCCCTTATGAATTTATGCGCCTCCTGCGCCTGCTGAGGAGTAGCTGTCCTTCCCGTCCCTATTGCCCAGACAGGCTCATAAGCAATGATCATCCTGGAAACCTCTTCCTTTGCCAGATCCTTAAGGCCTCTGGTGAGCTGTTTTTCAAGGATCTCGTATGTTGTGCCATTGTCCCTTTCTTCCAGCCTCTCGCCAATGCACATGATAGGAATCATACCGTACCTGAGCACCACCTTTACCTTTTTATTAACAGCCTCATCCGTCTCTCCGAACAAAGTCCTTCTCTCCGAATGGCCCACTATCACATATCTGGCCCTCGCATCCTTCAGCATCTTAGGCGAAACTTCTCCCGTAAAAGCGCCTTCCTCTTCCCAATAAACATCCTGGGCGCCAAGCATTATGCTTGAATCTGAAATCTCATCCCCTACTCTGCTTAAAGCCGTAAAAGGCGGACATATGACTATATCAGCTTCCCCGAATGTATAAAATTTCCTTTTCAGCCCTATGGCTATATCAAGGGCATCCTGAATTGTTTTATTCATCTTCCAATTTCCCGCAATGATAGGTCTTCGCATCTTCTCCCCTTATTTATCGTTTAACGCCGCTACTCCCGGCAAAACCTTACCTTCCATATACTCCAACGACGCGCCTCCGCCTGTGGAAATATGCGTCATCGCGTGTTCCAATCCGAACTTAGCTATCGCGCTGGCTGTATCTCCGCCGCCTATGATACTTATTGTCTTGAGCCCGGCTATAAACCTCGCCACGTCTTCGGTGCCTCTGGAGAACTTTGTTATCTCAAAAACCCCGAGAGGCCCGTTCCATATTATCATCTTGGCGTTTCTTAATTCTTTTTTGAATTCGTCAACTGTCTTTGGCCCGACGTCCAACGCCATCCAGCCCTGGGGTATCGTATCCGTAACGACCTTTGTATTGCTTACCGCGTCAAATTTGTCGGCGATCAGATGATCTACGGGCAGAACCAGCCTGACCCCAAGCTGTTTTGCTTTGGCAATAATAGATTTAGCGACATCTATTTTATCCGCTTCCAGTTTCGAGCTTCCTATCTCCATACCCTGCGCCTTCAGAAAAGTATACGCCATGCCGCCGCCTATAAGAATGGCGTCTACTTTTTTCATAAGATTTTCTATGACCATTATCTTATCAGAAACCTTCGCGCCTCCGAGAATAGCCACAAAAGGCTTGGGCGGATTAGAAAGAGCTTTCTCGAAATATTCTATTTCTTTCGCGAGTAAAAATCCAGCCACACAAACTTTTATATATTTTGTGACGCCTTCCGTGGAAGCGTGAGCCCTGTGAGCCGTGCCGAAAGCGTCATTCACATAAATCTCTCCCAGCGATGCTAATTTTTTGGCGAATTCAGGGTCGTTCTTTTCTTCTTCCTTATAAAAACGGACGTTTTCCAATAGGATCACGTCCCCGTCTTTCATAGCCATCACGGCTTTTTTCACCTCATCGCCTATACAGTCATTCAGTTTCTGGACTTTTTTGCCCAGAAGCTCCGAAAGCCTGGCGGCGACAGGTGTAAGCCGCTCTGTCTCGCTTACGCCTTTGGGCCTCCCGAGATGGCTCATTATAATAAGCCTGGCGCCCTGCTCTACAGCGTATTTTATAGTAGGAAGCGCCGCCGTAATCCTGGTATCGTCTTCGATCCTTAGATCCTTATTTAGCGGCACATTGAAATCCGCCCTCATCAGGACTCTTTTGCCTTGAATGTTTATGTCTTTAATGCTTTTCTTGTTCATGCCTCTCTCTTTCTTGTATACAAGATATTATATATAACATACATCCTTCTTCAAATCAACTAAAAAATCATATCAATGCATAAGTTTACAAAACAAGTATTGCTTGAAGTGTAAACTTACAATTATGAGATTTTTTAATTCAATTTGCTGTGCTTGCCGCTTTTAGAGAATTCATTGACTCAATCACGCTATCTTGATTAATAGAAGTTTTTAAAGTATATTTTCCAGCTTTTTCTGTAATGATATTATAAGAGATGGTATCTCCTGCGCGTTCCAGACCCTCCGTCATATTTGTGCTTAAGATGACTGTACTGCCTGCCTGGTTGAAATATCTTATGAGCGCGAGCTGAAAAGCGGATAATTCCCAGTAATCGCTTCCCTGTAGAGTATCTATCAGCACAAGAGAATCAGGCCCGGCATTTTTGACTACAGCGGCCAGATTTTCGGCGATGGCCCTGAAATAACTTTTGCCTTCCTGCATATTTTCTTCGCCGCCTATAAAAACAAGCACATTCCCGAATTCAGGCATTTTAGATCCTTGTCCTGTCATTACGGGCAGGCCTGTATGGTTCATAATAAGATTTGAGTTGAATATTTTTACAAAAGAACTTCCGTCTTTGCCGTTTTCAAGCAATAAGTTCACTTTTTTATTTAAACCCAGGTTTATCGATACCGTTTCTCCGCTAAAAGGATCTTTCATGTTATTCAGCGTTATTTTTTTACCGCCTTTTGTCTCTTTTAGGCAATTAAAGCCTTTTCTTTTGCTTTCAATAGCGATATTTAGGAAAAAATCTATCTCATTTATCATGGACAAAAGATTATCCGCGTCCGCCTTTCCGTTAAAAATCCTTTCGGATATAGCATCTATAACCTTTATTTCCTCACCGGTAAGATCTTCTTTCCCAGGCCGTTCATCTCTATAAGACCTGTAATAATGCATTGAGCTGTCTTCAAAAACTTCCTTGCTCACTCCATGAGAATCATAGATATCGCCCAAAGCGGATCTCCACGCTTCAAGCTCGGAAAGATCGACAGACATCCATTTTTCCATTTCTTTTGCTATATATTCTTTCCTGCCGCCCATGCTGGTATCCCAGTCCCAATGAGCTCTCATATATGCATTCAGTTCGAAATAAAAAATGCCTTCGGGAAACATGTTCTCCCTTATCCTGCGATATGCCGGATCTGTTTCTTTAAAGCCGAATATATTCACACTGCGGCCGAACATATCTGCATATGCGTCTGTTTTTTTAAATTCGGTTAAAGCGCCTGCTGACCCTGCCTTCAGCATATTATAATATTCTTCAGTCCATTTTATGATGCTCTCGGGATAGCCTGCGTTTTTCAGAGTCTCTGTAAGTTCGCTAGTTTCGGCGATACCCGGCTTAAAAACTCTTTTTTTATTACCATCTTTTTCTTCATACACGAGCTGTTGTAATTTCGCGTCCGGCACATCAGCTTTTAATAACCTCATGGTATCTTTCAAATGCGTGGCATATATGACCGTGGCGCCGCGGGAAATAATCTCTTTAAGGATATCTGCTGTTTCTTTTGCCAGGGCATCATGGTCGGAAGATATGGTTGATTCGTCAATAAGCACAAGGTCTCTCGGGCTTATGCTCGACTTTAATTCAGCCAGTTTCTGCCTGGCTTTTATCCTTATTAACTCCTGATCTCCGGTTTCCAGTGTCTCAGGTATAACAGTGTAGATATTTTTAAAGACCCCTATGACGCTTTCCGCTCCCGCTGGAACAGGGAGGCCCATATGGTAAAACAGGACGCATATCGCAGCTGTCTTAAGGATAGTGGTTTTTCCTATCTCGTTCGGCCCTGTTATCCCCAGAAAATCGGAAACCAAGCCGACTTCTATGTCAAGTTTCTGCATCTCATCGCTATCGCCTGCAATAGGATTCCATGCGTCCTTCAAGTCTATAATCCCTGCTTCTTCAGTACCGTTGCATATGGAGAATCCAAGACTTCTTATAAGTCTTACCCCGCCCATATAAAACTCGAGTTCCTGCATACGCGACTTAAGCGAGTTCGGAAGGCCGTGAGTGAGATAATAGACTGTATCCCTGGAAAGCGAGTTCTTTAATTTCTCAAAATCAGCCACTCTTTCCGGCAAATCTTTTTTACCTTTTTCAGCGAAATAAACGCCTTTCCAGAAATCCGAAGCATTTTCCCACATTATATGACGATCTTTTACTGAAAGATCTTTTTCGGTATTCTGAAATTTCCTGAAATATTCTCTTATTCCGTATAATCTTTTGTCAGAGATAATGTTATCTGCGTTATAAAAATCTCTTCCTTTTAAAATACCTGAAATGCTTTCAAGATGGCTTATAGCCTCCCCCAAAAAGACAAGCCCTTTGCTGAATATAAACCGCCCTAATTCACTGTCAGCGCCTTTTTTCTGGACATAATTCCAGTCCTTCGCGAAAAGCTCGATATATTCATTGTAAGCATTGATATGCTCGCTTAAAGAATCTATCTCGCTGCCGGACAACTCATTTAAAGAGCTTATTGCGCGAAGAGAAGCTTCTATCCTTTTTTTATCTCTTAACGGATTTTCCAGCCTCTTTTTAAAAAGCGAATCACCATACAGAGACGCATCAGGGGATCCGTATTCTTCTCTGCCGAAGAGCCTGACAATATGATAAAACCTCCTGTTATTATAAAAATGATAGTACTCACGGTCTTTTAAATTAAATATTTCGCCCAGCGTTGGCGCGGATAATTTATTTGAGACAAGGGGCATTGGCATGCCTTTATTCTGTTTTAAAAATTCTGAATAGGGGCTGGATGGAGCTTCTGAGGATCTGGTTTGAATAAGGCTGTCAAGCGCATTAATTATACGCCTCATTGCTTCAGTTTTATCAAAGCCATATTTTGCGTTTATAAGGGGGACTCTTAAGCATATATCACTTGCATAAGCAGATTGTAAAAATAAAGCATTTATTAATATAAATATTAAAAATATGATAGGAATTTTATGGATTTTTCTCATAATTTAAACTCTTTAAAAAGTCTTTTTTATCAGTGGACAGAAAAAGGCCATCTTCTCCCATGGCCTTACTTAAAATTTTTTTATTAATATTGGGAAATATTATACCAAATATATGGCTTTTATGTCAATATGTTTCGTAACTTTTTCAGAATGATAGAATTATATTAAAATTTAGTTCTTTAGCGCTTGGAATATTGATTTGCCATCTTGGGATTACGCAGGAAGCCTGGAAGTTAAGCTCGTATGCCCTTTCTGACTGGGAAACTGTCTTGACCGGGAAATACCATATACTTTCAGGCTTTTTGGAGAAGGTAAAGTTTATATCCGGTTCTTTACCGGAATCTTTTATTGAAAATGCGCCGGTATCAGAGATACTGCCTTTCTCATTAAGATTATTTAAAATCCTATCGCAACCAAAATAATTATATTTATCCGAATTAAGATACGGCATTGTGAGATTGAATTCTACCCCGAATATAGCGCTAATCGCGTTTTTACTTAAATTCTTTAAACCATACGACACCTCTATCTCTTTTTTGCCTTTTAATTGTATTTCTTTCGTAATAGCCAGGCCATTGCCGCTTACCTTGCCTTTTCTGGTAAATATGGCTTTACCTTTCTCCTTCTTTGCCTTATAGACGGCGTTAACAAAATCCCCGAGCTCTTCGGATTTGCAATTCATAAAACTGTCTATCGAGCTTGATACGTCTATAAAATGGTCTACAAGGCATCCTCTTATATAATTATCGTAGCAAAACTCTGAATTCAAAGCCGGGTCAATAGATTTCGCGTCCTCATGGATAGTTCGGACGGCTCCGACGTCATTAGATTTACCCATCTTGGCGAGGATCTTTTTGTGGTATTCCTCCTCGTGGCGGGCTATGGAGTTAACAACATTGGTAGATACTTTTTTTACGTCCAACTCCCTTATTATGGCTCCTGATTCCGGATCTACGCATAGAGAAACTTCCTCGTTTTCCAGGATAAGCGCCTTCTTATTGTTTTCATAAAAATCCGTTTCTTTTATTTCAGCCCAGTCTTTTTTGCCCTTATGCAGGATCTTATCCGCTATTTTTTCTGCGTTTATAAGATGTTCGTAAATAGCTTTTCTCAAGTGGTACAGGTAAAGCCCTCCGAACACGCCGTGCCAATAAGAGCAATTGCACTGGCCCTTGTATAATTCGCGCAAAGCCAAAGCGTCTCCGGTAGAATTCACTTTTTTGCTAACATAATGCATCTTCTTTACCATCTGGTTTGTTTCCGGGTATTTCTTTAGGAAATTCATCCATGACCCGCCTGACCACTCCATCATCTCCTGATAAGACGCTTCCGGGATATTTACCTTTTTTCTAGGTTTCGCCAGGCTGACAGCTTCTTTAAATGTAATCGTCTCCAGCCAATCCTTGTTTTTCGATAACTCATCCAGGAATTTCTTCAACCACTCTGATTTGTACACCCAGTCATAAGTGCCTGGCCATTCCCCGAATTTCTCAGCGTCATCCCCATATGTCAGTATGGGGCGATCATTGATCGCCCCTACGCTCTTAAAATAATTGATTGTTTCATGAGGCATTTTAAACGGTATCATGTAGCGGAGCTGTTTCGAAGATGGGAATATCGCCATTTCATCGTTTTTGTAGATGGCGCTAAAATAGCCGTGAAGGTCTTCTGTCTTAAGCCCTGCCTTTATAAAATGCTCGTCGTCGAGTATCGAATATTTTATTTTTGACTTTGTAAAACAGGGGATGAGGCCCGGTATCCAGACCCTCTCCGGTATCCACATGCCATCCGGTTTTCTGCCGAATTTCTTCTTCAGATAACCTGACATCATCTCTATCTGCCCTGTCCTGTCTTTCTCCGGAATAGAAGTGAATATCGGCTCGTAGTATCCGCCGCCGAACATTTCGACCTGGCCCCGCTTTACCATAACAACGATCCTGTCAAGGTAATCAGGGTGCTTTTCTTCCAGATAATCCAGCAGGCATCCGGAAAAGTGAAATGACATCTTTATATCCGGGTATTTTTCGAATATATCCAGGAAAGGCTTGTAGCAATTTTGATAAGCCCTCTCTATAATATTATCGAAATTCCCCACAGGCTGGTGGAAATGCAGGCAGATTGCGAAATATATTTTATTCATAAATAAATTGTTGTAGGGGGCGAATAATTATTCGCCCCTGTATTACAGATTTTTGTATAATTTGAGATATTGATCGGCCGAAGATTCCCACGAATAGTCGCACGTTACGCAATTCTTAAGAAGGGCGTCCCATAGTCTTTTATTCTTGAATATAGCCACGGATTCCCGGATAGCTGCTAAAAACGCCTCATTGGTGGCGTCCTTGAATTTAAATCCATTGCCTTTCTTGGTGGTAGTATCAAAATTCTGTATGGAGTCATCCAGGCCTCCCACTGCCCTCACTACAGGCACTGTGGCATATTTAAGGCTGTACATCTGGTTAAGCCCGCACGGCTCATATCTCGACGGCATCAAAAACATGTCGGCGCCCGCCTCTATCTTGTGCGAAAGGGCGTTATCGAATTTTATGCTTACGCCTACCTTGCCTTTATATTTTATGGCAAGATCCTGGAAAATATTATTATATTTCTCGTCGCCGAATCCAAGTATTACAAAATCGCTGTCTTTAAGGATATCCTTCATTATATTGACAACGAGGTCTATGCCTTTCTGTTCAGCAAGCCTCGTAATCATAGCCATGATAGGCCTTTTCGCGTTATATTTGATGCCCATAGAATCAGCCAGGTCTTTTTTGCACTTAACTTTGCCGCTCAGATCTTTCTCATCGTAATTTTCGGCTATGAACTTATCCACGCCGGGATTCCACACAGAATAATCCACACCGTTAATAATGCCGTAGAGGTCTTTTTCCCTGCTTTTCAATAAACCATCCAGGCCGCATCCAAATTCAGGCGTAAGGATTTCCCTGCTGTAACCCTTACTCACGGTGCTTATCGCGTCCGAAAAGACAATCCCTGTTTTCATAAAACTTAATTTATCCCAGAATTCGACACCTGCCATATTAAACAAATCCCATGATATATCCAGGTAAGGTATTACATCTTTAGGGAAAAGGCCCTGGTAAGCCATATTATGTATGGTAAAGAGTATTTTTGTTTTATTGAACATAGGGTCATTCTGATGATGCATCCTGATATATAAAGGCACCAGCCCCGATTGCCAGTCATTGCAGTGCAGTATGTCCTGTTTCCCTATATAAGGGATTGAGGCCAATACCGCCTTCGCGTAAAAAGCGAACCTGAACGCGTTATCCTGATAATCCCCCTGGGGCGTGCCATATAAAAATTCCCTGTCATAATATTCGTTTTTCTCTATGAAATACACGTCCACGCCGTTATGCTTCGATAACATCAGGTTAAAAAACTCTTCCCTGTTATTTATCCTCAGGGTTATATTCTTTTTGAATACCGCGGGTTTGAATCCGTTTTTCTTTACAAGCTGGTAATAAGGAAGTATCACGCTAGCCTTATGCCCTTTTTTAGCCAGGGCTTCAGGCAAAGCCCCTGCCACATCAGCCAGTCCGCCTGTTTTCGCAAAAGGAAAAACCTCCGGGGAAATCAGTAGAATATTCATTTTTGACCCTTTCATTTGGATAGAATTTCGTCTCGTAATTTTCCTGCTATATGCCTTGCCGCTATAACCTTATTATAACATCTTTTTTTCTCCGAAACTCTGCAATCCGAGCTTAATACCGCAAGATATGAATTAAATATCGTCTCTTCCTGTAAAATAAGCCCCTTATTTATGAGATTTTCGCTCCACATCCTGCCTTTATTTGCCCACCAGAACTGGCAGCTGTGCAAGGCCATATCCAGGGTTTCGCGCGCCGTATTAAAAAACTGCTCGGATTTCTCGTTGTCTTTTTTGGCTTCCGCGTCCTGAAAAATCTCCATGCACATATCCATATGTTCCCACTGTAATCTGTGGACATTATTATGAGGCGTATTCCATAACGGATAATAATTCCCGGCGAGTATCTCTTCGTTGGTGGTGCTCCAGGAGGAAGGCCTTGGAGGCCTTGTTTTTGCCGCAGGGAACCGCTCCAGCAGACTGCTTATACCTACAGCCCTGATTTCATCGGAATTTTTTATGATTTCGTAAAGCCCTGCCAAAAAAATCTTTTCCCAGTCATGTATATGATGGCCGAAGGTTTCCGCATCCATGGCCGTCACTATATACGTGTCCTCCTTCCCGCCGGACAGCTCCTTGATTCTTGAAGCAAAACCCGCCGCGTTTATATTTTTAAAACTTATCATATTGCTTATTATGTCATCCCTGAAAAATGCCTTCATGAGCCTTGAGCCAAGTTTAAAAGACGGGATATAATCCATGGGCCACTCCCCCTGGCAGGCTATCCCGCTCACTATAACCCACTCATAACCCATGCCTCTTACGATAGAAGCCGCCTCATCGGAATAACACATCTCAGGCAGAAAAAATCCTCTTGGCTTATAACTATTTTTGAAAAAAGAAAGATTCGTAACCCTGTTTAATTCTATCTGCCTTTTAACTTCTTCTTTTGGTATCAACGGCAGTATTGCATGAAACTTGGATGATTCCACAAATTCTACCTGACCGCTCTCTCCAAGTTCTCCAAGCCCTGCGATAATATCGCTGTAGCCGTGATCAGCCAGCATTTCGGTAAGCACACCGCACATATTCACGGTAACCCTGGATTCGGGATGCTCTTTAAAAACTTTTATCAAAGGCCTGTAGGATTCCTCGCAGATCTTCGCTAACACGGCATGCGACTGCGTCGGAGGCTGGTAAAAATGTAAAAGCGGAGCCCAGTATATCATTTTATCCCAAGTTCTTCCTTTACTAACCTTTCGGCATTGAGCCAGTCTTCCAGGTCATTACCTGCCACACATCCTCTTTTTTCGTAAATCTCGTACGCTTTTTTCTGGACCAACTGCATAAATTCTTCGCGGCTGACGCGGTTCTCATTATCCAGCGCCAATACCTTCTTCAGTTTCTTAATCATCTTTCCTCCTTTGCATTTCCCTGACTATATCATATTTAAGTTTACAAAACAAGTATTGCTTGAAGTGTAAACTTATTTCAATGCATCCATGCCCCTGCGGCAAATCTCCTTGGCGTAATCTGTCCAAACACCCGCGCCCCAATAACGAAAACAGCTTGTCTGCGACAATAATAGGTAAAAAAGCGCTTTTTTATACGCAGGGGATCCCCTACCCTCTTCTTTATCAAATCTTTTATGAAACGCCACGCTAAGCTGGATAATGGGATCCATTACATCCTCATAGCCCTTTATCCAGTCTTTATCATTCGTCCAGGATGCCTTTTCTAAGCTGAAACCGGGATATTTTTGCTTCACTTTTTCGATAGCCCTGTCAGCAGCGCCGGCCGAGTATTCCTTTACGAACTCCCATATCTTATGCTGGGAAACCGGCTGTACCGGCATAAACGAATCTTCTTTCAAGTCCGAATCCATTACAAAATCAAGGTATTCCGTGCCATTCATAGCCACCACGCCTTCCTTGGATATCTCCTGGAAAGCAATCTTATAAGCACTCGGGAACTCATTCATCATAACACCGCCATTTTCCCCGTCGCCTATCTGGGCCACATAAGGCGGAAGGTCCGTGCCGCAATATTTCTCATTACTCAAAGTCTTGGCCTCGTAATACGGCTGCATCTGGCCTATAAGCTTATTATCCGACCCCTGGGTTTTTATGATTACCGTTATCTCCGCCTTTTCTCCCATAGAATTTTTAGCGATTAATTTATGAGGAAAATGCGGCCTTCTGACAGGGCTCCCGTCAAAATTCTCCACTGTATGCTCCTGCACCATAAGCCACCTATACCCGCATTCCTTCAATGCCTTCACGTATTCGAAACATACATCGGGATGTATGGGCAGGTGCATTTCCGGAGCAGAGAATCCTTCTACCCTCTTCAGGGCTTTTGCGCCGAATATCGAAGCAAAATTCTCCCTCCATGCCTCCATGTGAAGTTTTATATCCGGGACAGGAGTCGAACTGACCACGGAATGAGACCACATTGTGCCAAGCCATTCGACATTGCCATAATATTTTTTATCACAGGTAACGAGCTTTAGATTATCCAGGACTTTTTCCTCTCCCATATCCTTAAGGCCCCAGAGAAGGTTTCCGGAATAATCCAGCATGATCCTGGGATATTTGCCCTGGCCGGCAAGTTCCCTTATAAAATCCGACATCCTGGAATAACAATTCAAAAATACAGGGGCGTTATGATTGTCCCCTATATTTTGATGCTCCATCATATACTGCAAATTGGAAATTATCTTAGCCGTCCTCATATCGTCCCCGCCCGCAGGGATCATAGGCTGATGCATATGAAGCGCTATGCCAAAACAAGAATTTATCTTCATGCCGCTCCTTTTTTTATTTTTGCCTGAATATAATATTTAGCGCAATCCATATCGGAAAATATATTATCCCTCGATTCAACCTCTTTGAGCCATTCCTTATCAATAGACCCTTCCATCATGTCTTTATAAATACGGGTAAATCTGTTTATGTGAAGCTTCACTCTTTTTTGCGCGTATTCCACCATTGTGCCTGTTTTCATTATAAAAGGCCAATCGCTCGCCTGAGCCAATAGAAGCTCTCTTGCTGCCTGATTCAACGCCAGTCTCGCAAGCTCGTTTCTACCATTTTCCATACAACCGGAAAATCTTTCCGCCAATTCTTTCATCCTCCCGCCTGCTGCGTGCAGATGCCTGTAAATCCAGTCATTGCTCCCTTCCAGCCAGACCTCATTATACCCTTTATAACCCCAGGTAGATGTCGAAGGGACCGACATCTGGTTGACAGGATATTCTCTCAGGTAATCCGACGGCGTAGCAAGTTTTACCGTCTTCTGGTCGTAAGCAATTTTACGTATCAGGAAATCGATCCACATTGGGCCTTCGAACCACCAATGGCCGAATAATTCAGCGTCGTAAGGGGAGATTATCATGGGCTTCCTGTCCATGTGATAAGCAATATGCTCTATTTGTTTTTCGCGGTTGAACATAAAGTTGCCGGCGTGCATAGCTGCCTTCTCCCTGGCCCATTCGGGCACATAGGGTTCTTTATGTTCGCCGTCTCCCGTTATCCTCCAGTATTTAAGCCCTGTATTTATCCTGAAACCGATAGGATGGATATAGGGTTTTATATAGTCGTATTCCAATTCATATCCTATATCCCTGTAATATTCCCTGTAATCGGAATCCCCGGGATACCCTTCTTTTGAGCTCCAGACCTGCTTGGAGGATTCCCAGTCCCTGCCGAACGCGGCGACTCCGGAAGGGCAATATAAAGGCGCGTACACACTGTACCTCGGGGACGGATCGGCGTTTACGATCCCATGCGAATCCACAAAGAAATACTTAATCCCCGCCTCTGCCAAAAAATTATCGACGCCGGGCGCGTATCCGCATTCAGGAAGCCAGAATCCCACAGGATCCCTGCCGAATGTTTTTCTGTAATGATCCACTCCTACTCTTACCTGGGCCTCTGCGTCTGACGGATTTACGCTCAATATCGGGAGAAATCCATGAGTCGCGCATGAAGCGAGTATTTCAACGTGTCCAAGATCCTGAAATTTTTTAAACGCGGAGACCAGGTCTTTTTTGTATTTATCCACGAATATCTCTCTTGCCTCCGCGAACCTCCTGTAATACATCAGGGCAAGGCCGTGATATTTAGGATCAAAACCTGTCCGCTGTATCTCTTTGTCGGCAAGCTCTATTAATTTATCTATATGCCTTATGTACCGATTCTGAAGGAGTTCGTCCTGGAGCATGGACGCAAGGGTAGGCGTCAGGGACATCGTTATTCGGAAATCAACGCGGTCTTCGACTAATTTTTCGAAAATTTGTATAAGCGGGATGTAAGTTTCTGTGATGGCTTCATAAAGCCAGTTTTCCTCGAGGAATTGTTCCTCCTCGGGATGCCTGACATATGGCAGATGCGCATGGAGAACTAAACATAAATAACCCTTATGCATAGGATGTTTCGCGTTTTACCTGAGTTGTAATTTTTCTCGTTTCTATCTTATCCTTAGAAGCAGCCGTGAACGGTAAGGGGATTTGCCCGTCCGGAAGCGCAAACCTCATGCTGAAAGTCCCGTCAGGCCTTAGGTCCACTTTTTTATCCCCGAGCTTTACTTCCGCGTCTGGCTCGGTACGGCCGTAAACAATAAGCTCGGCGCCTATTTCAAAAAAGAAACTGCGCTTTTTCCCGGGCTGCTGGACAAATTCGCTGGCGCCTCCCTGGAAGTTTTCGCTTCCGCCCAGGTACGCGAACTCGGAAGCCCCGATCTTAACCTTCCTGCCGAATTCCGCGCCATGAAGCCTCTTGAAATAAAGCACATCTCTCCATTCATCCGCCGACATGCTGGAATATAAATACCTGTATATACTTTTTCTGGAAATACGGGAAAACATTATGTCTCTCAATAAAGGGGAAAGCCTGCTGTAATATGCCCTCAAGTCTGCCTCGGTAAGATAAATTTTTCTTCTTTTGGATACGCTGGAGTAACTGAATCTGCCTGCCGCGTCGTATTTAACAGTTCCCTCGGCCCTATTGGAAACAGAGGGTAAAGATGTCTGCCCCATCCCGGCCATCCCGATACCGGCCTCTTCGGCAATCTCAGGGCTAAGATCCATCCATACTTCCTCGAACCTGTTGGATGAATTGGAGCGCGGGGTATGCACAAAATTAGACCTTGCCATTGGGAAAAATCTTCCGGAATTATGGAGTATACCTATTTCCCCGCAATACGAAACATTGTCGTTCCACAGGCTTATATACCAATTATTGGAATAGCGTCCCACCTCTATATCAAACCAGTGATTTGCGTTAAAGCCGTTGAAATCCTTATAAGTCACATCATACATGCGCACTACAAACCTTGTACCGTCCAGATTACCGCCTAATTGGCGTTTTACATCCTCTATCGAACTTTCGGCAATTTCCCAATAAGCGTATATCCAATAAGGATCCTTTGCTATTAGAGTGATTTTTGTTACGGTATCGTAAGAAGGGAGTTCATATTCATTTGCCAGCAAAGGCCTGGATGCGCTCTTGCGCTCTTGTATCGCGCAGGGCGCCTTGATAACGGTAACGGCAGGCGCAAGAGGTGTCACAGTCTTGAGTTTTGCTTTTCTCTTCACGGCAGCGCGCACAATGGCTTCCCTGCCGTTCCTGTAAACGCGTTCTATAGGCTTGCCTTTTTTGATCTTTGTCTTTTTAACGGCCATAAACATCCATAACCTGGTCAGCTACTACATCCCAGGAAAAAGCGGTTTCGACTGCAATCCTGCCATTAGCCCCCATCCATCTCGCGTGGTCAAAATCCGAAAATACCGTGCCTAAGCCCCACGCTATAGAATCAGGGTTCGGATAAACCTTTAAGCCTGTAATGTCATGCCATATTATCTCGCCGGGCCCGCCGTTCGAAGTAGCCACAACAGGCTTTCCCGCGCTCCATGCCTCCAGCAAAACTATGCCAAAAGGCTCGTTCCTCGAAGGCATGCACACCACATCCGCGGCTTTATAAAGATCCGAAAGCTTCCAGCCATTATTAAAACCTATGAACCTTGTAGCGTGATGCACGCCGATCTGTTTTGCCCTGTCTTCCACTCCCCACCGCATCTCTCCGTCTCCGGCAAAAACAAACTTCGCGTTGCTGTAATACTTAAGTATGTGCGGAATCGCCTCTACCAAAAGATCCGGGCCTTTCTGGTAAACGATCCTCCCCACAAAAAGCACCATAGGATCCATCGGCCCTATGCCGTAATAACGCCGCACAGCGGCGGGATCTATCCATCCGTCGAAATTCCTGTAATTAACGCCGTTATACACAACATCCACTTTCCAGTCAGGCGCATTGTACATCCACTGGATCTCCCCTTTGAGGGCCCTCGATACGGCTATCACATGATCGGCGCAGTATGTACCGTGCCTTTCGTGATCCCTGATCCTCGCGGAGTTGCCGTTATGAAAATGATTGCCGCATCTGCCGTATTCGGTAGAGTGTATCGTAAGGACCGCCTTGGAAGGCCTAACCTGTTTTATCCAGACCATGGCGTTCGAGGTAAGCCAGTCATGGCTATGTATCACGTCAAAAGGCCCTGTAACATGTTCTGTTTGAAAAAACGCGTCCACAAAAGCGCGGCACATGTTGTTTACCTCTTCCACGAAATCAGGATTCTGGCTAAAAGGGCACCTGTGATAATGCACTCCGTAAATACGCTCATACCATGGCTGTCCGGAGTTTCCGACACGCGTAAATACATGGACCTCGTTGCCCTTGCGCTCAAGCGCCGCCGCAAGTTCCGTAACATGCACGCCGACCCCGCCCACGCAAATAGAGTGCATGGATTCCCATGAAAAGATAGCTATCCTCATACCTGCACCGCTTTAAGTTATAACTCTATGACTGAATTCTCGGATCCGAAAGTGTTTGTTACGAAAAGCTTATTTAAAGGGTCTCTCTGCCACTGGCCGTCTACCAAATATTTATACTCATAACGACCGGATTTGAGGGTCAAATCTCTTTTCCATATCCCATCTTTGGATTTTGTAAGGGTTGCATTAGACGAATCCCATGAATTAAAATCCCCTGCCAGGCGCACATCCTTCGCATTTGGCGCGCTTATCTTAAAAGTCACCTTTTTCTGCGGACATTTCTTAACAGCCATTTTATCCTCCTCTTTTTTTGCGCATTATACCCTTCACGCGAGCCCCAATGATACCAGAAAGCCCTAAACCTGTAAATAGGCATAAATACCTATTTAAACGGGCTTTTTTTCCTATACACTATATAGTGGTTATGCCTTCCTTGAGTGCGTACCTGATGAGGTCTGCCTGGCGGTGTATGCCTAATTTCTGCATTATATTGTTTCTGTGGGCAAGTGCGGTTTTCAAAGAAATCTTTAGGTGCGTGGCGACTTCCTTATTTGTATATCCTTCTGCAATAAGCTGAAGGATCTCTCTTTCCCTGCCGGTAAGGCTTATTATCTTTTTTTCCCCTATCTTATGCCCTCTGGAATCTATATAATCTTGTATTACAAATGTCGATATCCTTGGGCTTAGAAAATATCCCCCTTTATAAACCGCCCGGATTGCCTGGATAATCTCATCAGCCGCAGAATCCTTTAACACGTACCCTCTTATCCCAAGGCTCAAGGCCCTTTCTATAAAAGCCCTGTTGTCATGCATGCTGAGTATGATAATTTTATTTTCCGGATTAATCTGCAGTATCTGGCTGGATGCCTCAAGGCCGTTCAATACAGGCATGGTTATATCGATTATAAATATATCCGCCGCGGTATTCTTCGCAATATCCACAACCTCTTTGCCGTTAGATGCCTCTGATATAACCTTTATATCCTGCTCCTGGGATATAATCGCTCCAAGGCCCTGCCTTACTATCGCGTGGTCATCTGCCAGCACTACGTCTATGGCCATTTCTATGCCTCTTTTGTCATCGGAAATATTACGCTTATTTTGGTGCCTCTTTTGACTTTAGACTGGACCAAAAATCTTCCGTTCAATAAATCCACCCTCTCCCTCATGCCTCGCAATCCCAGCCTGCCCACGCTTGCCTCTTTAAAAAACATATCCGCGTCGAACCCGACGCCGTCGTCCTCTATCGTAAAAATCACTTCCCCTCTTTTAAGCAATAAATCTATCTTCACATTCTTTGCTTTCGCGTGCTTGACTATATTATTAAAGGCCTCCTGTATAACCCTATACAGGGTTATTGCCATTTCTTCCGTTATGTGAACGCCTCCTAGATTCTCCCTGAATTTTATATTTAAAGGATACGATTTGGTATAATGCGAGAAGAGTTCGCGCAATACGGAAGGAAGGCCCAATATGCCGAGTTCCGCAGGCCTCAAATCCATAAACAAGGCCCTGATTTTATTCGTAGTATTGGCGAGTATGGCCTTTGCGTCTTTTATTATGCGAAGGGCTGTATCGAGATTGCGCTTGGTGATTTCTTTCTCGATTATATTCAATGCCGAGCCAAGGGATACGGAAAACTGGCCTATTTCGTCATGGAGATCCCGCGATATCCTATGTCTTTCTTCCTCCTGGATAGTGAGTATCTTCTTCGAAAATTCCCTTGTCTCAGCATCTTCCATATCTACGCATCTAACCAGGTTAGACTATATCATCTAACCTGGTTAGAACACTTACAGACCTTTGTTCACTATATACTCAATGAGGTCGACAACCCTGTTGGAATAGCCCCATTCGTTGTCGTACCAGCTCAGCACCTTTACCATGCGTTTATCTATTACATAGGTAAGCGCCGCGTCGACTATCGAAGAACGCGGATTGCCGTTAAAATCCTTCGAGACAAGAGGCTTATCGCAGTATTCCAATATACCGTTCAGCTTCCCTTCGGCCGCCTCTTTGAAAGCCATATTAACTTCTTCTTTGGTGGTATCTTTTTCAACCTCTACTACAAGGTCTACGAGCGACACGTTCGGGGTCGGAACCCTTATTGCCAGGCCGTCAAGCTTTCCCTTCAACTCGGGAAGCACAAGGCTTACCGCTTTCGCGGCACCTGTAGTCGTAGGTATCATCGAAAGCGCCGCGGCCCTTGCCCTTCTCAAATCCTTATGCACAAGGTCAAGGATCCTCTGGTCATTCGTGTAAGAATGAATAGTGGTCATCAAACCTCTTTTTATCCCAAATTTTTCTATCAGTACTTTTGCGATAGGCGCCAGGCAGTTCGTCGTACAGCTCGCGTTAGAAATAACGCTGTGTTTCGAAGGGTCGTACACTCTTTCATTCACGCCCATTACTACCGTAAGGTCCTCATTCTTCGCGGGGGCTGTGATTATAACCTTTTTCGCGCCTGCCTGAATATGTTTTACCGCCTTCTCTTTTTCGGTAAATACCCCGGAGGACTCCACCACTATCTGCACCCCAAGGCTCGCCCATGGAATCTCCGCCGGATCCTTATAGGTTAATACCTTTATTTCTTTTCCGTTCACGACCAGGGCGTTTTCCTTCGCCTCTATATTTACCTTCAATTCCCCGAGTATGGAATCATATTTCAAAAGATGCGCCAGCGTAGCTGTAGGCGTAGGTAAATCATTTACCGCCACAAAATCGATATTACGGTTTTCCAAAGCCGCTCTAAAAACATTTCTGCCTATCCTTCCAAAACCATTGATGCCGACCTTTACTCCCATGTTATTTCCTCCCAAATTTTGTGAAACAAAAATTTGATCCCGAGCCCCTCGCGGCAATTATCTAAATAATAGCCGCTCGGGACGAGGGACTTTTTTATACTTTTACCTCTTTCAAACACTTAGCGGACAGTTCGGGCGAGGTAGGATTTATATAGAGGCCCGAACCCCATTCGAAACCAGCCACATTGGTCAATTTCGGCATTATCTCCAGATGCCAGTGGTATTCTTCGTAAACACCGTCTCTGATGGGCGCGGTGTGAATTATAAAATTATAAGCCGGGTCATTAAGCCTTGTTTTCAATCTCGCGAGCACTTCTCTCAATATGCCTGCCATATCGTAAATCGCGGAGTCGTCTATGGACTTGAATTCGGGATTATGGGCCTTTGGCAGCAGCCACACCTCGAATGGAAAGCGGGACACAAAAGGGCAGAACGCGATGAACTGCTTGTTTTCGGATATTATCCTTTCCTCTTCCTGCTGTTCCTGCGCTATCATGTCGCAGAAAACGCATCTCTCCCTGTACCTGAAATAATTCTGGGCGCCTTTCAGCTCTTCCTTGACCCTCTTGGGCACAATAGGCAAGGCCACAAGCTGGGTGTGAGAATGTTCGAGCGACGCACCTGCGGCCTCCCCGTGATTTTTAAAAAGGAGGATATATCTGAATCTCGCGTCGTTTTCCAAATCGATGCTTCTGGACTTATATTTCGATATAACATTCTTTATCTCGTCCTGCGTAAGATCGGCCAGGTCCTTATTGTGATCGGTGTTTTCTATGACAACCTCATGCGCGCCTATGCCGTTGGACATATCGAACATGCCGATGCCCCGTTTGCCCAGCTCCCCTTCTATCTTCAACGCCGGGAATTTATTCGAAACGACCCTTACGGTCCAGCCGGGGGTGTCAGGCTTGGTCTTCGGATCCCTTATCGCCTCTATCTCCGGCGGAGTCATCTTCTCGTTTCCCGGGCAAAAAGGGCAGGTGCCTCCTTTTTTTATCTGCGGCTTTAAATTAAATTCTTCGCATGGTTTAGGATTGGAAACAGCCACTTCGACCCATCTTCCGGCTATAGGATCCCGCCTTAATTGAGACATTATAACGTTACCTCTCGCAGATATTTAGCGGCATCTTCCGGAGGAGTCGGATTGATATAGAATCCCGAGCCCCATTCGAAACCAGCCACTTGAGTAATCCTGGGCATAATCTCTATATGCCAATGGTAATCCTCTTCTATGGTATGCCAATAACCCGGCCTCTTTGTCCTTCTGAAAGGAGCCGTATGCAGCATGTAATTATACGGGGGGTCATTCAGCGCCTTCGAAAGCTTGGCAAATATAGTCTTTAAAACATTCGCCAGATCCTTGATTTCATCCGCCTGTATATTCATGAAATCCGCCCTGTGCACTTTAGGGACTATCCACATCTCAAAAGGGAATCTTGACGCAAAAGGCGCTATTACTACTATGGTCTTTGTCTCCATTATTACCCTGGAGCCTGTTTCTATTTCCTGGCGCACTATATCGCAAAAAATGCATCTTTCCTTGTATTCGAAATAAAGCCTTGAGCCCCGGAGCTCTTCCTTTAACCTTGTAGGTGTGACAGGTGTCGCGATAAGCTGAGACCTCACGTGCTTTGTTTTGCCGCTGCCGCCGGCTTTTAATCCATGATTCTTGAATAAGAGACAGTATTTGAAGCGGATATCCTTTTCCAGTTCGCTGATACGGTAGATAGAGGCGTTGATTACATCTTGTATTTCGAGCTCCGATAATTGATATATATCGGTGAAGTGCTTTGGGGATTCCAATATTACTTCGTGGGCGCCTATATTGTTCATCACATCGTACATGCCTGCCCCGCGCCTGTCCAGATTTCCCTCTATCTTGAATTTAGGCGATATGCTGGGCACTACCCTTACGTTCCAGCCCGGAGTGTCTTTCTTCGTGCCCGGTTTTCTGATGGCGAATATCTCTGTAGGAGTCTTTTTTTCGTGCCCTTCGCAAAAAGGGCACTCTGCTTCAGGCTCCTCCGCGTGCTTGATATTGAAATCATTGGGCCTTTTGGCTCTTTCGGTGGATATTATAACCCATCTTCCTATTACAGGATCTTTTCTTAATTCTGGCATGGCGTCATTATAGCATTATTTTTTTTTAACGCAAGAAAAAAATCTCTAAGTTTACACTTTCAGTAATACTTGTTTTGTAAACTTACGCCGGGGGAAAATTGCTTGTGGCCTGCGAGGAATTCTTCCGCTGTCATCCTGCGGGAACCTTCCAATTGAAGCTCTTCTATTCTCAATACGCCTTTTCCTGTCTCGATCGATATGCCTTTTTTCCCAGCTTCCAGCACCGTGCCCGGTTCGGGCTTTTTATCGATTAAATGGCCCGCGGGACAGGCCTTCCATATTTTTAGTATTTTTTTGTCCAAATAAATAAAACACCCTGGCCACGGCACGAAAGCCCTTATCCTGTTGCAAATCTCATCGGCGCCGTATTTCCAATCGATAAGGCCATCCTCCTTTTTCAATTTAGGCGCGTAAGTGGCCTTGGCGCTGTCCTGCGCTATGAATTCGACCCGCTCATTTTTAATCAATCCTATGGCATCCGCCAACAGGCCGGCGCCCTTTGCGGAAAGTTTCTTTGATAATGCAACAGCGTCATCATCCTCCCTTATTCGCAGTTTTTCTTTAAGGATAATATCCCCCTCGTCCATTTTTTCGTTCATGCGCATGATAGTTACGCCTGTCTCTTTTTCTCCATTCGCGATTGCCCGGTTTATGGGGGCGGCGCCCCTATATAGAGGCAAGAGAGACGCGTGGACATTAAGGCAATATAATCTTGGCAAGCTAAGCGCTTTCCCGGACAATATCTGGCCAAAGCTTACCACTACAAACAAATCAGCGTTAATATTTTTCAAGGCGCTTATGGATTCTTCCGAATTTACTTTGACAGGCTGGAATACCTTTATGCCGAGCTTTTCCGCCTTTGATTTTATAGGCGTGGAGGCTGTTTTAAGGGCCCTGCCTTTTTGCCTGTCCGGCTGGGTAACTACCAGGCACACTTCTTCGTTTCCGGCAAGCTTTTCTAAAACATCCACGGCAAAATCCGAACTTCCAAAAAATACTATTCTCATCAAAGCCTCATGCAAACCTTTTTGCCAAGTTGTTTGACGATCCTGTTGCGCTTCAAAAATCCTATCCTGTCTATAAAAAGTATTCCTTCGAGATGATCCATTTCATGCTGTATAATCCTTGCGAGAAGCCCGGATGCGCTGATTTTCAGCATATCGCCATCCAGGTTAAGAGCCTCTACGGCGATAGACTCGGACCTTATAACATCGCTGGAAACACCCGGCAGGCTAAGACAGCCTTCGCAAAATTTTACCTTCCCATTTTTTCGGAGTATCTTCGGATTAATTAAGGTCAGCGCCGCCCTGTTGCCGCTCTCTACGTCTTCGACTACTATGATACGCTTGCTAACGCCTACCTGAGGGGCGGCCAGGCCTACACCATTGGCAGAGCGCATCGTCTCTATCATGTCATAAGCGAGCTTACGCTCATCATTGCTAACCTTGCCGACCTGCCTCGCTTTATTCCGCAGTACGGGATCCGGATACACTTTTATTTCTAGCTTTGCCATATATTTTATTTTATCATACCTCTGGCTTGTTGACAATTATAACGGGTCAACATCAACTGTTATTATAATGCCCGCGGTTTTATTTTTATCCAGCGCCTTTTTCAAAATTGACGTAATATTCTCCGCGGAGAGAGACCTTAAAAGTATATTCCACCTGTACATGCCTTTCATCTTCGAAACCGGAGAAGGCGCTGGCCCTAAGATTTCCACATTCCCGGATATATTTTCTTTTTCAAGGCTCGTTTTCAAGCGTTCTCCAGCCTTAAAAACCTTCTCTTCTTTCCTTCCGCGCAGAGTCAAAATAGCGGCATGGCATAGAGGCGGAAGGTATAATTCTTTGCGCAGAGCTATCTCCTTGTCGTAAAACGTATTATAGTCGTGGTTTTTGGCGGCCTGGACCGAATAATGCTGAGGGGTATAGCTCTGTATTATAACCCTGCCGCCCAGATCACTTCTCCCTGCCCTGCCTGCTACCTGTGTCAATAAATTGAAAGTGCGTTCTGCCGACCTGAAATCCGGGAGGTTCAGGGCTGTGTCCGCGGATATTACTCCGACAAGCGTAACCTTCGGAAAATCCAACCCCTTGGCTATCATCTGGGTACCTATCAAGATATCTATATGGCCGTCTTTGAATTTCGAAAGCACCTTATCGTGGGAGCCGCGCTTATAAGTTGAGTCCGTATCCATACGCGCTATATTAGCGGACGGGAAAAGCCTGTGCGCCTCGCTTTCCACCTTTTCCGTTCCAAGGCCCCAGTATTTCAGATAACTGGCATTGCACTCAGGGCATATTTCAGGCGGCTCCATATTAAAATTGCAATGGTGGCATACAAGTTTCTTCTTCCCGAAATGATAGGTAAGACTGACGCTGCAGCGTTTGCATTTGATCACATAGCCGCATTTCCTGCAATTTATAAATGTCGAAAAGCCGCGCCTGTTTAAAAAGAGTATGACCTGTTTTTTCTCCGCGACATCTTTCTCTATCCATTCCCTGAGCTTCTGCGAAAATATGGGGACCTTTCTGGCCCTCGTCATTTCTTCGCGCATATCCACTATATCCACCTCCGGCAAAAGCCTGGAGTCTATCCTTTCGGAGAGTTCGACAAGGATGTATTTCCCTTTTTTAACGGCATAAAAAGATTCTAACGAAGGAGTGGCGCTGCCAAGTATCACGACGGCATTCGAAAGCTCCGCTCTTTTTACGGCCACATCCCGCGCGTTGTATCTCGGCACATCTTCCTGCTTATAAGATGTCTCATGCTCTTCGTCTACCACTATAAGGCCGAGATTTTTGACAGGAGCGAATACTGCCGAACGCGCCCCTATCACAATCCTGGCCTCGCCTGAACTTATCCTGCGCCATTCGGACACGCGCTTGGAACCGGTCAACCTGGAATGCAAGACTGCTATTTTGTCCCCGAACCTCGCCTTGAAACGCGCCACGGTTTGCGGGGTAAGGGAAATCTCTGGTACAAGTATTATGCTTGAAAGTTTCGATTCCAAAGCGCGGGCAATCGATTGAAGGTAGACTTCGGTCTTTCCGCTTCCTGTCACGCCGTGCAGAAGAAAAACCTTATGAATCCCGGCGTCCATCGAATTCTTTATGGAGTCAAGCGCCCCCTGCTGCTCTTCGTTAGGGACAAGATGCGTATCGGAACCGTCTATATATTCGAATTCCTTATCCTCTTCCTCATGTTTTTCTTTTTTTTGCCTTTTTACTGCCGCGCCTTTTTTGACAACGCTCGGAATAGCCGCGGAGATAGCCTCTCCCCACGAAGAATAATAATATTCCGAGATCCATCTCGTAAGCTCGAGCATTTTCGAATCTACGGAAATAGTTTTATCGATAATATTATTTACAGGCTTGATCTTTTCTATGTCGCATTTATCGGAAAGGCCTACCACGTAACCAATAACAATCTTATTCCCGAAAGAAACCTCTACTATGCTTCCTACCCCAAGATCATCCTTTAGGGATTCCGGGACAGAATACGTAAAAGGCCCTTCTATGGGCCGGTTGATTACGATATCGGCAAATTTATAAGCGCTCATACATTGCTAAGTTTACACTTCGAGCAATACTCGTTTTGTAAACTTACAATACCTCCATTATTTTCTTCATATCTTCCCATACGAGTCTTTTGTCCTGAGGATTGCGCAAAAGATACGCCGGATGATATGTAGGCATAAATTTTATGCCTCTATATTCATGCCAATTCCCTCTGAGCCTGCTGATAGGGATTTCCGTGCCCAGCAGCGCCTGGCTTGCAAATTTTCCAAGGCCGCATATGACCTTCGGGCTTATCGTGTCTATTTGGGCATAAAGATAACCTATGCACTCGGATATCTCTTCCGGCAATGGGTTCCTGTTTTGCGGCGGGCGGCATTTTAAAATATTACAGATATACACATCTTCTCTTTTGATGCCCATAGCTTCTATTATTTTCGTAAGCAGCATGCCTGCCTCGCCCACAAAAGGCGCGCCCTGTATATCTTCTTCGCGGCCAGGCGCCTCTCCTACAAACATGAGCTTCGCTTTTATATTGCCCGAACCGAATACGACATTAGTCCGCATCTTCCCCAATGGGCATTTCTGGCAATGCCGCGCCTCGTTTTCAACCAAAGACAGCCTGACATCCCTGGGTTTTGATGAAAAAAGATATTCGGATATGCCGCTTTCTTTTTCCATCTTCAAATAATTCTGCATAGCTTTTATAGCGCTGTTCTTCATTATTACGGCCTTGGGTGAAATTTCTGGTGAATCGATTTTAACCTGTCTTTGCTGACATGCGTATAAATCTGCGTGGTAGAAATATCGGCATGCCCCAGCATTTCCTGTACTATCCTTAAGTCAGCCCCTCTCTCGAGTATATGCGTAGCAAAAGAATGCCTCAGGCTGTGAGGCGTAACCTTTTTCCTGATCCTGGCTATCTTTACATATTTTTTTATAATCTTCCAGAATGTCTGGCGGGACATAGGCTTCGACAGCCTGGTTAAAAATAAGAAATTCGATATATTCTTCTTTAAAAACTTCGGCCTGGATTTTTCAAGGTATCTCTGGATGCTTTCTTTCGCCTTTCTTCCGAAAGGGACTATTCTTTCCTTCGAGCCTTTCCCGAAACATTTCGCGAAACCGACATCCATATTGATATCATCCATCTTGAGCCTTACCAGCTCCGAAACCCTCATCCCGGTAGCGTACATAAGCTCCAGACAGGCCTTATCCCTCATTTCGATCGTATCCCTCGCATTCGGGGCATTCAACAAGGCCTCTACCTCTTCCAGGTTCAAAGCGAACGGAAGCTTCTTCCATAATTTAGGCGATTCGATAATAGTTGCTATGTCTTCCTTGATTATATTTTCCTTCAAAAGAAACTTAAAAAAACTTTTTATGCACGCGAGTTCCCTCGAAACAGAATTAGAGCCCAGCCCCCTGTCTCTCTCGGCCATCATAAAAGACGTTATCATCTGCCTGTTGACCTTATCTATGGAATCGGCCTTCTTGGATTTCAAATAATCCGCGAACTTCCGAAGATCCCTCCTGTAGGAATCGAGCGTGTTGCCTGCCATGCCTTTTTCTACGGATATGTAACTTAAAAACTGCTCTATAAGCTCATTCATGATATGTACGGATTATTCGATTTTTCATTGCCTATGGTTGATTCCGGCCCATGGCCGGGATAAATGATATAATCATCGTCCAGCGTAAACAGCCTTTCCTTTATCGAGCGCGTTATATCTTTGCCTGAGCCGTACGCGAAATCTGTCCTGCCTACGCCCTGGCAGAAAAGCGTATCTCCGGTAAAAATCACACCGTCGCCCTTCAGGCAAATAGAGCCGGGCGTATGCCCGGGCGTATGGATAACTTCGAGCTTATATCTGCCTATATCCAGCATATCCCCGTCTTCCAATAATCTTGATGCTTTATCCATCCTAAGGAAAAAGCCCAACGCGCCGGACAGGTTTTTGGCGGGGTCTGCCAGAAAATCTGCGTCCAGGCGATGTATCCACACGGGAATTCCGAATTCCTTATTGGCTCCTATATGATCAGCGTGGCCATGGGTATCGATCACAGCTTTCGGCTTCAGGCCATTTTTATCTATAACGCCTTTTATTTTTTTATAGCCTCCGCCCGGGTCTATTATGAAAATTTCTTTTGATTTTTCATCGCCGGCCAGGTAACAATTCGAATCCAGGGGGCCGGCGACTACTGCCTTGATAAGCACTTGTTATTTCCTTAATTGAAGAGAATTTTTCACATGCGAATAGGAAAACCTCTTGTCTATCAGCCTCTTTGTCTTTTCCAGAAGCTGTGTGATTTTATATTTTTCGCTTTGCGTCAGGTCTATCTTTTTTACAGCGGGATCCACTGATTTTAGTTCTGCTATAAAAGACCCCAGTTCATCATGCTTTTCATCGTTCAGGTATTTCTGCATCTCCAAAAGATTCTGCATCAATTCGTCATAACATTCCGCCCTTTTCTTATAGGTGTCGTCCATCCTGTAAATCAATTCCCCCTGCCATGATTTCCAGAATAAAAACCGTTTTTTGTAAAGCTCATCCACCCTCAGCTCTTTCGCGTAATCATATGTAGTGACAACGGGCAATGGCTTTGCCTCATCTTTTTTCTTACGCGCGAATTTCCTCTGTAGGCCGGCGCACCCCGAGACAGCTATGCATAATACAGCTATTACCGTATATCTAAACACCCTGTTCATATTTATCTCCCTAAGTTTACACTTCAAGCAATACTTGTTTTGTAAAGTTATTTAATTTATGAGATTTTTAAATTCTTTTTCGCTTATAATTTTCACCCCAAGCTGTTTCGCCTTTTCAAATTTGGAGCCCGGGTCTTTGCCTGCCACCACATAATCCGTATTTTTGCTGACACTTGAAGAGGCATTGCCGCCGTGCTTACGTATAAGCTCTTCTATCTCGCTTCTCGAAAAATCTTCCAGAGACCCGGTAACCACAAAAGTCCTGCCCTCCAGGCTTTTAGGCTTCGAGGAAAGTTCTTTCTCTTTTATGTTTACCCCGCTTTTCTTAAGCTTCTCTATGACCTTTTTATTTTCTTCTGTCCTGAAAAAATTATATACGCTTTCCGCCATCACAGGCCCTATTTCGCTTATGTCCTGAAGTTCCTCGATACCTGCCCTGGCCAGCTTATCGAGAGAATTGAATCTGGACGCAAGTATCCACGCGCTCCTTACCCCGACATGCCTTATGCCCAAGCCGTACACCAGCCTGTTGAGCTCATTAGACTTGCTTTTTTCTATCGCTCTCATAAGATTGGAAGCGGATTTATCAGCCATCCTTTCAAGGCCTGCCAATGCCTCCTGCTTTAAAATATAAATATCCCCATAATCTTTTATCATCTGCTTATCTACCAATTGAGCTACAATAGCGTCTCCCATTCCTTCTATATCCATTGCCTCTCTTGACGCAAAATGCCTGATTCTTTCCTTTAACTGGGCAGGGCAACTCGTATTTTCGCATCTAAGGGCAACCTCATTTTTAAGTTTTTTGACAAGGCTCCCGCATGCAGGGCATTTCTTTGGCATAAAAAACTCTTTTTCGGAACCTTTACGCTTGCTTTCCACTACCTGAACTATCTGCGGAATAATTTCCCCCGCCTTCTCAATCAGGACATGATCGCCTATCCTGACTCCTTTGCGGCTGATCTCATCCTGGTTATGCAGTGAGGCCCGGCTCACGGTACTGCCGGCAAGCTGTATAGGCCTTAAAACAGCTACAGGAGTAAGGGTGCCTGTTCTCCCCACCTGGACAAGTATATCTTCAAGTACAGTCTCTTTTCTTTCAGCCGGAAATTTATACGCTATCATCCATCGCGGGCTCTTGGACGTCTGGCCCAGCGCCCTTTGATATGCGAAAGAATCCACTTTTATAACCATTCCGTCTATGTCGTACTCGAGCTTATGCCTTTTCTCCTGCCACTCGTTGCAATATTCTATTACCTCTTCTATCGAACCGCATTTTTTAATGTTGGGATTTACACGGAACCCGCTCTCTTTTAAAAAATTAAGCGCCCCGGACTGGGTTTCGAATCCCCTGCCTTCCGTATAGCCGATACCATATATCCACATGTCTAAATGCCTTTTGGCAACTATCGAGCTATCCAGTAATTTCAAAGAGCCCGCCGCCGCGTTCCTTGGATTAGCGAAAAGCTCTTCGCCAAGTTCTTCTTTTTCTTCATTTATCTCAAGGAATGATTTGGCAGGCAGATATACCTCGCCTCTTGCTTCAAATAAATCATACGCCGGCGCGCCTTTTTTAATCTCTAACGATAGCGGAAGGCTTTTTATGGTCTTCAGGTTCAAAGTTACATCATCGCCCCTGAAGCCGTCGCCTCTTGTAACGCCGCGGATAAATTCCCCTTTTTCATAGAGAAGCGATATACTTACCCCGTCTATCTTCAGCTCAACTACATAATCCAATTTATCGACTTCCAGATTCTTTTTCACCTTTTCATCGAACTCTATTATCTCTTCCGAGGAATAAGTATTGTCTATGCTCAACATGGGAACTTTATGCTCCAATGCTTTGAATTCCTTAAGAGGCTCTCCGCCAACCCTGCGGCTGGGAGAATCGGACACGATGAACTCAGGATGCGAGTCTTCCAGCCTTTTAAGCTCATCCATAAGCGCGTCATACTCCATGTCGGAAATCTCAGGCTTATTATCCACGTAATATTTTTTATTATGGCGGGTGAGTTCTTTTCTTAACTCTTCTATTCTTTTTTTTATGCCTTTTTTCATAACACTGGTGTTAAAACGTAATTTCAAAACTGTCAAATTCGCCTTCGGGCTTTTCCCATGATAATTCCGCGCCCGCAATATACCTGCCCAACTGGCCGTTCGATACCTTATCCAAAAACTCTTTTATATCTTTATCCTTGCCTTCGGCAACGACCTCTACTTTGCCATCCTCTAAATTTTTAACCCACCCGGTCACGCCCAGGCTCATCGCAATATCATAAACAGTGTACCTGAACCCCACTCCCTGCACATGCCCGGAATAAAACACGCGCGCCCTTTTCATGACATCTGTCCGCCCACCCGCCTTCTGTAAGTTTACACTTCGAGCAATACTCGTTTTGTAAACTTACGCCTTGTTTTGTTTTTTAAGATACTCCTCGAACCTGACCCAGAACGGATCTACTTTTGGATGCTCAAGATTATATTCTCTATTCTTTTCTATAACACGGATACCGCGTTTCTTCAGGGTTACCTCTCCCGCGATGCTGGCAGGTATAGATTCGCCGTTCAAGGCCTTCACAACCTCTTTTGCCTTTTTCTTATCGACCGTTGCGAGAAGCGTGCCCTCGCTTATCGCTTTGTACGGGTCTATATCGAAACATTCGCAGGTTTTTCTGACCTCTTCCTGTAAAACTATTTCATCCAGATAAATATCCATGCCTACATTGCTATGCATTGCCATCTCGTAAAGCCCGCCGAAAATGCCGCATTCAGTGGCGTCATGCATGGCTGTAACTCCGCCTACCCCGGCTGTAATCAAGGCATCATTGACGGTGGACATCTGATAATAAACATCCTGCGCTCTTTTAACAAAATTCTTGCCGTATTTTTTCTCAAGGAACTCAGGAAAATACGCGGACATAAGGCCTGTTGTTTCGATAGCCGGGCCTTTTGAAATGACTATTGCGTCTCCCGGCCTACACTTAGGCGCTATTAATTTTTTCTTTCTGCCTACCCCTATCATAGTAGCGCCGCCTACCATTGGATAATTGCACCCTGCATACCTCGCAGTATGTCCCGTAACCACTGAGATGCCAAGATTTTTACATTCCTTGTGCACCGCCTCCCACATTTCGGTTAGTTCTTTTTCCGTCATCTCGGGAGGAAGATTTAAATCCACTGCTAAATATTTCGGCGCTATGCCGCTCACCGCAACATCAGAAGCAAGGATATGGACCGCGAACCACGCTGCCTTTTCTATGCCAAGTTCCTTGGCAATATAAAATGGGTCAGTCGACAAAACCATTACCTTGTCCTTGCCTAATTCAATAACCCCAAAATCCACGCCATGCTGAGGCCCGACTAAAATAGACTTATCCTTCCTGCCCAGCCTTGGATATATAACCCTGTTGAAAAATTCAGGGTGTACCTTTCCTAATTCAGGTAGTTTTTCCATTGCATAAACCCCTCGTCATTATTCTATTTTGGAATTATGGACCTGGCTATCAATGCGGCGCTTATTATCTTTATTATATCGCCCGCTATAAAAGGCATAACGCCGGCATAGGCTAGTTGAGTAAAATTTGAAGATGTGCCTTTAAATAAATAAAGCCATATATTAAGCTGTATCAGGCCCGGCAAGTAAATCAAAATAAAATTCGCAAAAGCCATTATCCCGAGCAATTGATAAAACCCTCTTGACCACTTATAGTTATCAACAACATGGCCTATAAATAAGGCTGCTAAAATAAATCCCAATAGATATCCGCCTGTAGGGCCCATAATAACGCCATATCCGCCGGTTGCTCCATTAAACCACGGGATACCAGCCGCTCCCAAAACTACATATATTATCTGGCTTATGCCTCCCCAGTATTTTCCAAGTACAATACCGGCCAGAATGACCGCGAAAGTCTGGCACGTAACAGGCACCGGCGTCCATGGTAAAAATAACCTAATCTGCGCTAAAATTCCTGTGAGCACAGCCATGCCTAACGCCAAAATAATCTTATTCACCAACGACACTTCCCTGACTCTTTTTAACGCTAAGCTCACTGCCTGCATCGCATCCTCCTTATGTTATTTTTTTCTTTTCTTCCAGTGAATCCGCCGAAAGAAGTTTATCCTCGAATTTATCCAGGCTTTTCGCCGCTCTCTCGTAGCTTGATTTTATATTGTCGATATGACTGCCCATAATTTCAAAATCCTGCGTGAATTTTCCAAGAGAGCCTTTTAAAGTAATGAGCATCTTTATTACTTCCTGCGCCTTTTCCTCCACCTTCAGCCCTTTCATGCCGAGTATAATAACCTGCAAATACGCGTAAAAGCTGTTCGGAGACACAGGTATCACCTTTTTGGATATAGCGTGATTGAAAATAGATTTTTCTCCCAGATCATCATCGTCTTTAATGGCTGTTTCATAATATACATTCTCCGCAGGAATATACATCAGCGCGAAATCATACGTGCCCTCGTCAGGCAGTATATATTTTCCCGCTATAGAATCAATATGCTCTTTTACAGCTTTTACAAATTCCTTTTTAGCGCGCTTTTTATCATCTTCCGAACCCGCGTCCACAAATCTCTTAAAGCTCTCCAGGGGGAATTTTGAATCCACAGGCACGAGGCGGCCGCCTATTTTGATCACGGCATCCACGCGTTCGCCTGTCTTGAAACAATATTGCAGTTCATAAAAATCCTTATGCGGCATTATCTGTTCCAGCAGGTTCTGCAGGAACAACTCTCCGAGCCCTCCTCTCATCTTGGGCGCCTTGAGTATTTCCTGCAAACTCGCGATATCTTTTCCCACCTCAAAAATCTGCTGTGTCTTTTCGTCTAAGGATCCGAGACTTTTTTTAACGTCTCCGAAAACTTTGGCGGCATTATCAAGTCTTTCCCCCATATTACTGCTCACCATATGCTGGACTTTAGTGTTCTCATTAAGCTGTTTTAAAATAAGCTCTGTGTTTTTCGAAAGCGTATCGCTCCATTCGCGCCTTAGAGCATTGATCTTCTCTTCGCTTTCCTTCAGCGCGGAATTATTCATCTTCCTGCCAAAGAAAAATATCAGTATAGCTATGACAAAAAACCCTGCTAAATTGATTATTATCATCTTATCCCCATGCCTTTTTATACTGTGCTATTCTACCGTCAAATAGCTATTTATGCAATTATAAAAGTATTAAATAATTATACCACAAGTTTACAAAACGAGTATTGCTTGTTTTGTAAACTTGCTTTATTAATTTTTATTTTGTTTCCCTTGATTTGTTTTTTTCGCAGGTGGTCTTCTCGCCTCTTGGATGGTGATAACCTTTGCACGCGTCGCAATCCGCGTGTCTCGGGCAGTCATCATAAATACACGGGCAGAGGTTTTTCATGTGTAATTTCTATTTTGCATTATAATTCTTATACCGGCAATCCTAAGAACTCCATCGGAAGCTCATTGAAGAAATAATAGCACCCGACTGATTTTACATATTCCAGGACATCTTTATATTCTTTTTTCTTGAAATAGTCACTTATAATATAAATATATCTAACTGTTAAATTCAATGACTCAAAAAGTTTTCTATATTGTTTGTTTCTGAAATTACAACTTTGCAAATCTTCGTAAACAAAACGCACATTTTCTTTGGATTTATACTCTATAATATAAAACATATTATTTTTTCTAGATAATATTGCCTCATCGGGTAATAACTTTCTGGAAAATATCCTTGAATAATCAATTTTGTTTGGCTTGAGGAATTCTTCGTATAGTTCGTTCTTGCGATAATATTCCAAGATTTTCATTTAAAGCACCTCATAGACTCCTCTCCCAATAAATTTTAAATAATCCCTATCTCTTAAAAACTGAAGCTGCTGTCTGACTTTATCTTTTATATATTTATTATCAGGGTGTTTTAATTGCAAAGATTTTTCAAAAGCATAAATCTCCCTTAACGAGAATGTCTTTTTATTCAAAGTCTCAATACAACTCATTATATCCATAATCCATCCTTTTGCTGTTATTTCTTTTTCTTCTCTTAAAAATAATGTCTTTTTCCATTTTTCTAGGACTTTTTTCTTTGGTTCTATTTTGTTATCTTTAACCAAAAATATCTTTCCTGTTTGGGGGATTTTTTGTAAAAGAATATAGCATCCAATCCAGCCTGCTCTGCGAGCATTTTCTGCAAGAGGTTTTCTTCTTTCTATGATTTGCGGAATAAAAAAATGCTTTGGTATGATTAAAAAATTCAAAACCTGCAAAGAATCTGCATTATAATCCAAAAAGAAAAAATTTGGATTACTGTTACTAGCCAGTCTTTTTATCATTGTATCATAAGCACCATCTAAAATTTTAAGGCCTATATCTTCTTTTTTACTCTTTAATTCATATTCTTCTCTACACTTACCGCAGTAAAAATCAGCTACTGGTTTATTGTTTTCATATTGATTCAAACTAGACCCGCATGAAGGACAATAAATATTATCACCGGTCCATTTTTCAGTTAAAACCCTGATTTTTTGGGAAGGACTTTTATAAGCTTGTGCTAAACTATTATCTAAATATAAATTCATTTCCATTTTAGATATATTACTCCTCCTTATATTAATAGTCAACAGCCCCGTAAAAACAAAAAAACCTCCGCCGGAATTAACAGCGAAGGTTTGACTTTTTTAATGTCCAGGTTCCCCCTTCCAACACAGGACAAAATATTTTATTTTGATAAAACTATACCATAATTTATATGTTTGTCAATAGTCTAAGATACGAATATGCCTATTAGACATGTAATAAGACTGGTCGGGGAGGGCGGATTCGAACCGCCGGCCTCTTGCTCCCGAAGCAAGCGCGCTAAGCCAACTGCGCTACTCCCCGATTTTCCTGATTACCTAGCTTCCTTTGTATATATTCTCTGCCCTTGCTTGTCTTAAGAAACCTTTCATGTTTCATTGCAAGAGCTCTTGTATCAAAAATTTCAAAAAACATTAGTTTCCAAGGACCGTTAACACAGCTAAATTTAGTTTTATCACTTTTTGTATTATGCTCTAAAATCCGCCTTTCTAAATTCTCTGTATGGCCTGTATATAGTTTTCCATTCTTACAGCTTCTTAATACATAAGCATAAGACATTTAGCCGCCCCTTCCGCCTGAGGCGGACGCGCTAAGCCAACTGCGCTACTCCCCGTTCTAAATCTGAATTTTATCTATTCTCCTGCAGTTTTTTAGCGTACATCTCCTGGACTTCTTGTATGGAAATGCCATTCTTGGCGGCTATTGCCCTGTATATGATCATGCGATCGTTGTTCTCCGCGTCGACCAGTGCCCTTGCCGAAGAATCAGCGCCCCCTTTTATCTCCACCAGTCCTAGATTATTTTCAATCGCAACGCCGCTTTCTTCAAGCGCGGCCAGCTGAGGCTTCCTGTCCCTGCGGCTGTATGCCGCCTGTTCCACTTCAGGGCTTAAGCCTTCCTGGGCATACGCTTCCGGAACCAGAATATCCAGCATACTGCCTTGTTTCGCTCCGGGCTTCTTTTCCGCTGCTCCGGACACTATATCCTCGATAGCGTCTATATCCTTTGCGACATGCTGGTAAATATCCAGCCTCATGGAGATATCTAATTTTATAGCCTCTTTAGGCGCCTCGACTCTCACCCTCGCACAGCCAAAAAAAGCAACCAAAGCTATGAGTACTATGAAAATATTTTTCATTGTTTCTCCTTTCCTTTGTTAAAGTCATGCAAAATTACCGAAAGGCTTCTCTTGCCTGAGCTGCCTTCGAGTTTTAAATCCATGACCAAATTGCCTGTATCCGCGGATAATTTAACTATCCCATTATTATAATTGTAATTATTAAAACTTTCCATAATTATATTAAGCGGCTGATTTGACTGCTTTGCTATGTTTTCCAGGAATGTTTTATCTTTTATCACCAGAACGCCCCCTGCGGCCTCCGTATAAAAATCGCCTTTTATGTCTTTTATTCCCGCGTCATTGCCTGAAATATATAATTCTCCATCCAGCCTTCCTGTCATGTTGAATTTCTCATTGTATTCCATATCATCTACAAGCCTTTTGATCTCCATGCCCTGCCCGTCGAGCCTCAGGTTATAATCCATACCCTGATCCAGCGATATGTCAAATTCCCCTTTTACACTGCCGCCGATAAAATTAAATAATACAGGCCTTATATAAAGCATATTGCCTTTTAATTCGCTTTTGCCGGATATATCACCTATTTTCAATTTATTGTAATTGACGGACTTTATGGAAAATTCTCCATCGTCCCGATCGCGGGCCGCACTCAGCAATATCCCTTTTATCTCAAATAAATCTGTCTTGAAAGAAGAGATATTAAGTTTAAAGGCTTCAATCTTCTCTGTTTTATTTTTTAATAACGAGCGTAGGCTATAATAAATTCTCGCCTCTTTGATTTTTAAATCGTAAGAATTCTTCTCCTTGATTTCTATGCCTTGAAATTCTATGAAATTAATTGCGATGTTAAGCCCGGATATAGAACTTTGCTTAAAAATCTTTTGAAGCTCTTTTTCAGCTATTGACAATAGGATTGGTTTGGCAAAAAGAAAGACTGCCGCTGAAAAAACGGCAATCAATATTACTAAGAAAAATAATACCCTGGAAAATAATCGGCGTGGCATTATATGGTTACATGTACCCGTATTCCGTCAAAATATCCTTGAAATCGCTGGCCTTGACTTTATCCCTTGCTATGTATTTTCCTATTATATCCGTTTCTACGTTGACAAAATCGCCTTTTTTCTTTTTGCAAAATGTAGTATTCTTCAGGGTATGCGGTATGAGATACACCGTAAAATCCTTTTCGGACAGCGCCGCTATCGTAAGGCTCACCCCATCCAGCGCCACAGAACCCTTCTCCACCACAAACCTTGAAAATTCCGGGGGGAGGGATATTTTAAAGCCGGTACCTTCCGCCTTTTTGGCCAAATCAGCAATGCTGGCTTTGTAATCTATATGGCCTGTTATGAAATGGCCGCCTATCCTGGCGTCAGCTTTTACGCTTCTTTCAAGATTTACAGGATCGTTTACGCTCAAATCCGCCAGCGTAGTCCTTTTGAGAGTTTCCGGAATTACCTCGAAGCTTAAAATATTACAGTTTATTTTAACCACGCTCAGGCACGCGCCATTCACCGAAATGCTGTCACCTATTTTGATATCGGAGCAGATTTTTTCTGCGCATATCTTCAACAAAGCGCCTGCGCCGGTCTTATTTATGCCTTTTACAACACCTATTTCCTCTATTATCCCTGTAAACATACTTTTCCCGAATAAGTTTACAAAACAAGCAATACTCGTTTTGTAAACTTAGAGTTCGCCGCTGACCAATATATCTTCGCCGCCAAGCGCTTCAACTCTGACATCTTTCAAATTTATTGCCTGGCTAACTTTTTCTACGCCCTTACCTTCTACGGAAGTTACCGCTGTCCTGCCCCCTATAATCTTAGGAGCTATGAAAAATAAAGCCCTGTCCGCCAGGCCCTGTTCCAAAAACCCGGCTATGGTATCTCCACCGCCTTCCACAAGCAAACGGCTGATCTCAAGCTCTGCCAGCTCTTTTAAAAGCCATTTCAGGCCTATCCGGCCATCCTTGCCCGGGCACGCTATGACAAGAATGCCCTTTTTGCTGAATCTATCCGCTTTTTTCAATATGCGCGGATCTTTCAATGAATTTCTCAATATCGCAACTATATTCAGGGCAGGGGATTTTTTTGAAAATATATTCGCATTTTCGGGCACTTTAAGTTTCGAATCCAGCACTATCTTTACGGGAGTCTTATCCCTTCTTGAGGTCAAGATGGGATTATCCCTGATTATAGTGTTTACGCCCACTAAAACCGCGTCCATCTCGCTACGCAGTCTATGCGAATAGTCTCTGGACTCTTTCGAAGTAATCCATCTGGAATCCATTGTTTTCGAGGCTATCTTACCGTCCAGCGACTCGGCGGCCTTTATTGTCACAAAAGGCATGTTCTTTGTGACATATTTTATAAAAATTCTGTTCAGCGCGGCAGCTTCCCTGCTTAAAATCCCCACGTTGACATTGACGCCATTTTTCTCCAATTCCTTTTTGCCTTTACCGTTATTCAGCGGGTTAGGGTCTATCATCGAGCAATATACCTTTTTTATGCCGCTTTCTATAATTGCCTTCGAACATGGAGGCGTCCTTCCAAAATGAGCGCACGGCTCAAGATTTACATAAAGCGTCGCGCCTTTTGCCTTATTACCGGCCTTTTTTAACGCAATTGCCTCTGCGTGCAGGCCGCCAGGCCGCCTGTGATAAGCGCCCGATATAATCTTCCCATTCTTTACGACAAGAGCGCCAACCATAGGATTGGGGCTGGTAGTACCCTTGCCTTTTTCCGCCAGGTCCAAAACCCTTTTCATAAAAAATTCATGCTTATCCATGCGCCATCCCGGATGCGTTTCTTAGTTTTTCCACAAGTTCATACGGAATTTTTACCTTGCCCAGCAAAACCTCTTTTTTCCCAAGGCCATGACAATCCGATCCGCCCGTCATAAGCAATCCGTACTCTTCTGCCAATTTCCTGAATTCGGAAGACTCTGCCTTATTATGGTCGGAATGATAAACCTCTATGCCCTGCAAGCCTTCATCCGCAAGTATTTTTACGGTATCTTTCAAAGGCCGGGCCTCTGTATTAATTGTTTTGGGATGCGCAATAACGCCGACCCCGCCCACAGCCTTTATTATATCCACCGCGTCCTTTGGGGATAATTTGAATTTTTTCACATAAGCAGGCGAGTCATTGCCTATATACTTTGTAAACGCGTCCCGGATACTGGATACCTTCCCTTTTATGTACAAAAGATTCGCTATATGCAGTCTTCCTATGGAACCTGTTCCCGGCCCGGCAATCTGCCTTAGGTCGTCATATTGCAAATCAATGCCTTGCTCATTAAGTCTTCTTAAAATCTCCTTTGCCCTTTCCTCCCTTACTCTGCAAAGTTCTTCCAGCTTTTTTATAAATGCGCTATCCTGCCAATCTATGAAATATCCCAGTATATGTATTTCGTCATCATCCATCTCCGCGGTCAATTCGACTCCGGGTATTACCTCTATACCCATATCCTCGGCCATCATTATAGCGGGTGTAATCGCGGCGCAGGTATCATGGTCTGTTATAGCGATAGCGTCCAGGCCTTCCAGCTTGGCCAGCCCGATAACCTTTTCCGGAGAAAAGGTGCTGTCCGAAACATTCGTATGAACATGCAGGTCCGCTACTTTTCCCATTTGCCCTTCAATTCCACCTTTTTTATTTTATCGAGTATCCCGTTGACGAACTTACCTGAATCCACATCCCCGTATTTTTTAGCAAGCTCTATCGCCTCGTTTATAGAAACATTCGGCGGTATGTCATCCCTGTAAAGCATCTCGTACACTGACATGCGCATTATGTTCCTGTCTATGACAGCCATTCTGGAAATGTTCCAGTTATCCGTATATTTCGAAATAACCCCATCTATGGCTGTGATATTTTCATATACGCCTTTGACCAAGGTTTCTGCAAATTCATGCGTTTCCTTGTCCATGGACTCGGCTGTCTTCGACCAAAAGTCCCTGAAGCTGGAATCCACAGACTCTTTGGAAATCTCCACCCTGTAAAGGATCTTCAGGGCGCATTCTCTCGCAAAAGTGCGTTTGCGCATATCAGAACTCCGCTACCAGGTTCGCCATCTCGATAGCCGAACGGGCTGCGTCGCGGCCTTTATTGCCTTGTTTCGTGCCTGCCCTTTCTATTGCCTGCTCTATCGAATCGGCGGTAATAATCCCGAATATCAAAGGCACGCCTGTGTTCAAAGAAACATTCGCGATGCCTTTGGATGCCTCGCTCGCGATATAATCGAAATGAGGCGTCGCGCCTTTTATTATAGCACCTAAACAGATAATTGAATCATATTTCTTGCTCTTGGCCATGCGGTTCGCGAGAACAGGTATCTCGAATGCGCCGGGCGTCCAGGCTACTTCTATGTCGTTTTCCTTTGCGCCATGCCTTGTGAGTTCATCGACGCACCCTTCCAACAGCCTGTTGGTGATAAAATCATTGAATCTGGACGCTATAATCCCAAATTTCTTTCCTTTAGCGATAATCTCGCCCTGTATTACTTTGTACATACCGCACCTCCCTTTTTTAATTTCAGTTTATGTCCCAATTTTTTCTTTTTTGTCTCCAGGTATCTGATGTTTGCGTGGTTAGGCTGTACTTCCATGGAAACCCTTTTCACCACCTTGAGGCCGTAACCGGATAAGCCCACTATCTTGCGCGGATTATTTGTAATAAGCTGGATTGTCTTCAAACCCAGTTCTGCCAGTATCTGCGCGCCTATGCCGTAATCCCTTAAATCCGGCTTAAAACCAAGCTGTTCATTTGCTTCTACCGTATCGAGTCCTTTATCCTGCAGGGCATATGCCTTTATCTTATTTGCCAGCCCTATGCCGCGGCCTTCCTGCCTCATATATAAAAGAACGCCTCTTTTCCTTTCTCCTATAAGTTTCAATGAATTATGCAGCTGCTCCCCGCAATCACATCTTCTGGAGCCAAAAATATCGCCTGTAAGGCATTCCGAATGCACCCGCACCAAAACGTCCTTCCTCCCTCTCACATCGCCTTTTACCAGCGCTATATGCTGATATTTGTCAATATTTGACTCGTACAAATATAATTTAAACATGCCGTAATCTGTCGGGATCTGGCTGGATGCTATGCAGGTGACAAGCTTCTCTGACCTTCTCCTGTAATTTATCAAGCTGGCAATAGTGCATATTTTGAGTTTATGCCTTTTTGAAAATTTTTCCAGATCTCTCTGCCTGGCCATTGTGCCGTCGTCATTTATTATCTCACAAATAACACCTGCCGGATACAGCCCTGCCAGTTTCATTAAATCAACGCATGCCTCTGTGTGGCCCGCGCGGGTCAAAACCCCTCCATCTTTTGCCCGCAAAGGAAATACATGGCCAGGCCTTGCTAAATCACCAGGCCTTGTCCTGGGGTTTATGAGGGCTTTGACGGTAATTGAACGATCATGAGCAGATATGCCTGTAGTTGTCCCGTTTTTAGCGTCTACAGAAATGGCCCACGCTGTCTTGAACGTGTCCTGGTTGTCTTCGAACATCGGATGCAGTCCAAGCTCATCAAGCCTTTTGCCTTCCATGGGCATGCACACAAGCCCTCTGGCATATTTTATTATAAAGTTGATTGCGGATGGCGTAGCAGAAGAAGCTGCGATAACAAGATCCCCTTCGTTCTCCCGGTCTTCGTCGTCAACGACAATAACCATCCTGCCTTTCCTTAAATCCTTTATAATCTCCTGTATGCTGTCAAATTTCATATGTCTTGTCCTTTGCCGCTTTCCGTAAAACCCGTAAGTTTACAAAACGAGTATTGCTTGAAGTGTAAACTTAAATAAAAAACCCGAAGACAGTATCTTCGGGCAGTAAATAAAAATGTTCTTCTATCTTCTCCCATCTAGCCTTTCACAATCGGTTCCGGAATCGCGCCGGATCTGTCCGCCAACGTTCTTTGGCGGACTCGCGGACTTTACCGCCGGTGGGGAATTTCACCCTCTCCCGAAGATGTGGTTATTATAGCAAAATATACGATTTTGTCAATGCCAAAATTCCAACCGTTTTCCCTCTGTAAGTTTACAAAACAAGTATTGCTTGAAGTGTAAACTTAAGGTGTGATATAATTATTGGATATGGATAACCTGAGGGATAAAAATTACCAGGAAGAATTGAACAAGGCACGAGCCGAATTGGAAATGCTTTATAACATAGGCAATGCCATGCGCACCACCCTTGACCTGGAAAAAATCCTATACATCATACTTACTGCCGCCACATCCCACACAGGGCTGAGTTTTAACAGGTCCATGCTTTTTCTCGTGAATGAAAAAGAAAACAGGCTGGAAGGCAGGATGGGCATAGGCCCTGACAGCGCCGAAGACGCTACCAAAATCTGGACTCACATAGAAAAGAATAAGATCGGGCTTGAAGAACTGATAGATGTGGAAACGCAATTCGAGCATCTCAAGAAATCCAAACTCAACCAGACCATAAAGTCAATCAGGATACCCATCAGAGAAGAATCCGGCGTAATCGCGCTTACCGCGCTGGAAGGTATGCCTTTTATAATAAATACTCCGGAAGCGAAACAAAAAGTAAACAACGAGTATTCCGAACTCCTTGGCCTGGATGAATTCGTAACGGTGCCCTTAAAAGCTAAGGATAAAACCATAGGTGTACTCCTGGCAGACAACAGATTCAATAAAAAACCCATAGCGAATGACGCGGTAAGGGTGCTGACCATGTTCGCGAACCAGGCAGGCCTGGCGATCGAAAACTCGCGGCTCTACGAACAAACCCTGGTGCTTTCGAATTCGGACTCTCTTACGGGGCTATGGAACCACGGATATTTTCAGCATCTCCTTGACGAAGAAATCAAAAAATCTTCGCAGGCTAAATTATGTTTTACCCTTTTCTTGATCGATATAGATAATTTCAAGGCCTTTAACGATACTTACGGCCACCAGGCAGGCGACGCTATAATAAGGGGGATATCGGTAATATTCAGGGATGCCTCCAGAAAAATAGATATCGTAGCCCGTTACGGCGGAGAGGAATTCGGAATAATACTTCCCATAACAAAAAAGGGAGAAGCGCTTATCCTGGCAGAACGCATCAGGAAAGCCGTCGAAACAAGCCCTAATCTTAAAAATACAACCATAAGTATCGGCGTCGCGTCTTTCCCCGAAGACGGTGATACAAAAGAAAATCTGCTTGCCAAAGCCGACAAGATGCTTTACGAGGCCAAAAGATCCGGCAAAAACAGGACCTGCGCTTAAATCTTCGGCTCTACCTGCTGTTCCACCGCTTCCTGCCTGCCATTATCGTGAAATTTGACCGATACGACCTTTGAGACGCCTGACTGCTGCATTGTGATACCATACATCACATTGGCTTTATCGATGGTCTTTTTATTGTGGGTTATGACTATGAATTGGGACGTATTCGTAAACATGCCCAGGCTTCGCGAAAATCTGTCTACATTCGATTCATCGAGAGGAGCGTCTATTTCATCCAGGACGCAAAACGGGCTTGGCTTTACCTTGAATATAGCGAATATCAGGGCTACTGCCGTAAGGGCTTTTTCTCCGCCTGAAAGGAGCGAGACATTTTGAAGCCTTTTGCCCGGAGGCCTTGCGACTATCTCGATCCCGCACTCGAGCACATTGCCGTCATCCAAAAGTATAAGTTCTCCGTCCCCTCCTCCGAAAAGCATTTTGAAAAAATTCCTGAATTCGACCTGTATGCTTTTAAATGTCTCTATAAAAAGTTCTTTTGTGGTCTTGTTTATCTTGTCGATCGCTTTCAGCAAGGTATCCTTCGCTTTTAATAAGTCATCTCTCTGATTTGTCAAGAATACGAACCTGTCCTGCAGTTCCTTATTCTCCTCTATGGCAACCAGGTTCACCGCGCCCATCGAATCCAGCTGATTGCGCATTTCTTCTACGCCGGCCTTTAAAATTTCCCTGTCCGCAGACTGCCAATCTTCCGGCAGTTGAAACTCCTCAAGCTCTGCCTTATATACATCTCTTATGCGCTGGGTAAGATTTTGCATGCTGTAATTTACTTCCGCCTTCTGCAGATCCAGTGAATGCATGCCGGACTTTATATCATTTACCTGATCCTCTATGCGCTTGAATTCGGCTTCGCGGGATGCCAGCTTACCGGTTATATCGGCATGCACAGCCTCCACTTCGCTTAGCTCCCTGCTCCTCTCCGAGCCCTCGCCCGACAGGATGGTTATGCTTTTTTCGAGTTCCTTTATCTCCGCATTCAGCTCTTCAGCTTTTTTAATAGAATTTTCTATTTCTGATTTTCTGGACTCCACGTTATTCCTGGCATCGAGCAAAGATGATTCCAGGATGCCCAATGTGCCGGACAGCCCCTCTTTTTTGCTTTCAAGGGACCCCAGCTGCGTCCTCGTCTCCGTAATCTCCACCAGAAGATGTTCTTTTTCCCTGGCGCACTCTGTTATGAGCTTCTCGCTGGCATGCACCCTTTCTTCGTTTGCCCTGGATTCGCTCTCCAGCTGCGTCAGCGTCTTAAGAGAAGACTCCTCTTCCTGCTTCAAAGTCAGAATCTCGGAATTTACCTCGTCTATCTCCAGGTTTACAAGAGATATCTCATCCCCCACGCCCTTTATATTTTCTTCCATATTGGTTTTATTGGTGGAGATATTGGCAAAGAGTATGTCTTTTTCGTTTATCGCGGCCGTAAGCGCCTCAAGCCTGGCCTTTAATTCGCTTTCCTCTTTCTCTTTTCCCGATTTTTCTTCCTCGATCTTTTTTGAACGCGCCTCCAGTTCTCCGATTATCTGCTGGATCTCGCCTATCCTCGCGTCTCTATTGACCAGGCCAAGCTCCTCTTTTTTAGAACTCCCGCCTGTTATAAACCCGTTCTCGGCGGATTCGCCCGATAAAGTGATGAATCTCGTTCCCGCATGAGCCTTATTGCTATCCAATAGCTCCCTCGCGTCTTTAAGATCTCCGACTATAAAGATATCTTTCAGGATATGCCCTAAAATATTTCTATAAGAATCCCCTATGCTTATAAAATCTATAGCCCTGCCTAGAATCCTGCTGTCATTGATGCCGGGATCGGACTGCGGCGCAGTATCCGCGGAATTAAAATATCCGGGATATATAAAAGAGGCTTTTCCGCAGGAATTCTCTTTAAGGTACGCGATAGCTTTGTCAACGGATTCCATATTATCCACAACTATGCTCTGCAGATAGTCGGACATCGCTGTTTCTATGGCGGTTTCATATCCTTTCCTGACTGTCAATAGATTCGCAAGGCAGTCTTTTATGCCTTCTATCCTGGACTGGCTCCCGAGTATCGCCTTTACTCCCGCCGAAAAACCTTCGTACTTAAGCCTGGCCTCTTCCAGAAACTCCAGCTTGGATCTGTTGGATGCCAGCTCCGCTTCTATCCTTTTGGACTCTTCCGCGAGCGAATCTATATGATCCCGAATAACCGATATAGAACCGGAAATAGAATCTTTGTCTGCCTTAAGCCCGGCTATTTCTTTTTCGATTACACCCATCTCTCCAAGAATTTCGCTAAGCTTTGCCTGCAGGCTATTCTTTTCCTCGGAAACAGCCGATCTTTCCGACTCCAGCCTCTTAAGCCTCGCATCGTGCGTCAGGATAGTGGCCGATATCTTGGCCGCCTGGTTTCTCAGCTTTGCCTGCCTCGAAGCTATATCTATGATATTCGCCTTCGAAGTAGACAATGCCGTTTCGCTCATCTTTATCGTTTTCGATATTTCCTCCAGCCTTTTTTCTTTCTCCTGTACCTCGCTCAGCCTGCTGGTATCCTCCCTTTCCATGACGGATATCTTTTCCCTGAGATTCGCTATCTCCTTTTCCTGGGATATGAGGATGTCCATGCCTTTTTTTATCTCCGCCTCAAGGCTTGATTTGCGGTTTACGAGCTCATCCGCCCTTTCCTTGTTCATGGAAATCCTGTCGCCGGCTTTCGAAACCTCGGAATTAAGCTCTATTATCCTGGACTTCAAATCCACCCTTTTATTTTCTACCTGAGACTTGTCCTTATTCAACAAAGACAAATCCTGCGATATCCTGTTTAACTCTGAGTTCAATTCCGATTCTTTCTGCCTCAAACCGCTGGTATCCCCTTCGGAATCCAGGCTTTTGCTTTTCAATATCTCAAGGTCTATTCTGGAAAGCTTTAACTCGATTGATTTTAATTCCTCATAACGGTCTTTATAGCGCTCCGCCTTTTTAGCCTGGCGCTCTATCGAATTGATCTGACGCTTAACCTCAACTATAATATCATTTATCCTGAGCAGATTTTGCTCCGTATCTTCCAGCTTGCGAAGGGCCTCTTTCTTCTTTGTCTTATATTTTGTAATACCGCTCGCTTCCTCAAACACCTCGCGCCTGTCCTCCGGCTTAGAGCTCAGGACCTGATCTATCTTCCCCTGCTCGATAAGGGAATAGGCGCTCGTGCCTATGCCTGTTCCCATGAAAAGCTCGTTTATGTCCTTAAGCCGGACCGGGGTTTTATTCAAGAGATACTCGCTCTCTCCCGAACGATAGAGGCGCCTGGTAATAGTTACTTCATCATATTCTATCGGAAGCATTCTGTCCTGATTGGAAAGCGTGAGGGAAACCTCGGCGAAACTTACAGGCTCCTTGCCATCGGTGCCGTTGAAGATCACATCTTCCATTTTGCCGCCGCGTAAGACCTTTGCGGATTGCTCTCCAAGGACCCATTTTATGGAATCGGCAATGTTGGATTTGCCGCAGCCATTAGGCCCGACAATTGCGGTTATGCCAGGCTCGAAATCCAGCCTTGTCTTGTCGGCGAAAGATTTGAATCCGAATAACTCCAGGCTTTTGAAATACATATTACCTTTTACCTTTTCAATACCTCTTTAAACCTTCTGGTCAGCTCCGGAACAACCTCGAAAAGATCCCCTACTATCCCGTAAGTAGCCACGCTGAATATAGGCGCGTGAGGGTCTTTATTTATAGCCACGATTATCTCCGAAGACTGCATGCCTACGAGATGCTGTATCTGTCCGGATATTCCGCAGGCTATATATATTTTCGGGCATACTGTTTTGCCTGTCTGGCCCACCTGATGCGAATAAGTTTTCCAGCCGCTGTCAACCGCTGCGCGCGACGCGCCTACTGCCCCGCCCAATGCCTTCGCCAGATCTTCGATTAACTTAAAATTCTCGGGAGACTGCATGCCCCTGCCGCCGGAGACGATCACGTTTGCCTCTGTCAGATTCACCGTCTCCTCTATCTCCTCCACAACATCGAGAAGCCTTGTCCTCGAAGAATATATATCCCCGCCATAACTCCTCTCTATAATCTTTCCTTTGCGATGTTTGTCTTCGGCCGCCTCTTTCATCACCTTATGCCTTACCGTAGACATCTGAGGCCTGTGATTAGGGCAGATTATGGTGGCCATAATATTGCCTCCAAAAGCCGGGCGGGTCTGAAGAAGCAGTCTTTCTTTTTTATCTATATCAAGGCCTGTGCAATCCGCGGTAAGCCCGGCGTGAACGCCTATCGCGACCCGCGATATCAACGATCTGCCTATAGATGTGGCGCCGCAAAGCACTATCTCGGGCTTGAATTCTTTTATTAATTGTATCAACACCTTCGAATAAGGCTCGTCCTGATAATGCCTCAAAGCAGAAGAATCCACGGCATAAACTTTATCCGCGCCTCTATGTATTACCTTATGCGCCTCTTCCTTGATGTTCTCCCCGAGCAGGATTCCGCATAAGTCTACGCCAAGCATATCCGCGAGCTCCCTTCCCCTGCCCAGAAGTTCATACGCAACGCTTTGTACGATGCCTTTTTTCTGTTCGCAGAATACCCAAATATCCTTATGCTCGTCTAACTTTTTTGGGAATTGTATATCCGTAGGGCTAAGCTTGGTAAGCACTATTGCGTCAAACTTACATGATTCTATGCAAGCTCCGCACAATGTGCATTTATCCAAATTTATAACCGCCTTTTTATCTACGACTTCTATCGCCCCAAACGGACAGGTCTTGACACATAATTTGCATCCTACGCATTTTTCGGTTATTATCTTTATAGACATATCTCGCCTTTCAATAACTCAACCAGTTTCGCGCTGATATCTTTTGCTTCCCCCTCCAAAATCTGGCCGCCTTTTCTGGGAGGAGGCGTAAATATCTTTACGACCTTTGTAGGAGAACCTTTTAAACCCAAAAGGTCTGGATCCGCGTCCAGATCCTTTGCCTCAAGCTTCTTGATTTCTATCTTCTTCGCCCTCATCTTGCCCTTTAAAGAAGGCAATCTTGGCTCGTTGATTTCCTTGACCACAGTAATAAGGCATGGCAAAGGGGCCTCGATGATATCATAGCCTTCTTCGGTCATTCTCTCGGCCCGCATCGAAGAGTCTTTTACATCCTCTATTTTTTTGACAAAAGTTATCTGGGGTATATCAAGGAAGGCGGCTATACCCGGGCCTACCTGGGCGGTATCCCCGTCTATTGCCTGTTTTCCGCATATCACTACATCGAATTTTCCTATTTTCAGTATAGCCCTCGAAAGCGTATAGCTTGTAGCCCATGTATCGCTTCCGGCAAACGCCCTGTCCGAAATAAGAACTGCTTCGTCCGCGCCCAGAGATATTGCCTCGCGCAAGGCATCTTCCGCTTGAGGCGGGCCCATCGTTATCACGGTCACCGCGCCTCCAAATTTCTCTTTAAGCCTTACCGCCTCTTCTATGGCATACATATCAAAAGGATTCACTATGCTCTGGACTCCCGAACGCACCAGGGTATTTGTTTCCGGGTCTATCCTGACATTCGTCGTATCCGGGACCTGTTTTATGCATACGATGATATTCATGCCGCGGCGCTTTCTTTTATCAATTGATTCGCGATGATTCCGCGCTGTACCTGATTAGTGCCTTCGTATATCTGCGTGATCTTGGCATCGCGCATATATTTCTCGATAGGATAATCCCTCATATAGCCGTAACCGCCGAACAACTGCACGCAGTCTGTCGTAACTCTCATCGCAACATCAGAGGCAAAAAGTTTAGCCATAGCAGAGTCCTTCGAAACCTTCGTATTGCCGCTATCGAGCATGCGCGCGCAGGCATATACCAGTGCCCTGGACGCCTCTATCTCGGTAGCCATGTCAGCCAGCATGAACTGCAGGCCCTGGAAACTGGATATGCTCTTGCCGAACTGCTTCCTCTCCTTCATGTATGCGACTGTCAGATCAAGCGCTCCCTGGGCAATCCCGACTGCCTGCGCAGCTACCCCCGGCCTTGACTGGTCGAATGTCTTCATCGCCACTATAAATCCCATGCCTTCTTTTGCCAGCAGGTTTTCTTTAGGGACCTTGCAGTCCGTGAACACAAGCTCCCTTGTGGCAGAAGCGCGTATGCCCATCTTGTCTTCCTTTTTTCCGAATTCGAAACCTTTCATCCCTTTTTCCAGGATAAACGCTGCCGCGCCGCGCGCGCCTTTCGAGCGGTTGGTGGACGCCACAACCGTATAAACCTCAGCTTCTCCGCCGTTCGTGATCCATTGCTTTGTGCCGTTCAAAACATAATAATCGCCTTTTTTCTCTGCGGTCGTGGAGATCGCGCCTGCGTCGCTTCCGGCTCCGGCCTCAGTCAAAGCGAACGCCGCCAATTTCTTTCCTTTAGCTATGTCGGGCAGGTATTTCTGCTTCTGTTCTTCCGTGCCGAACAGGATAATAGGAAATGTGCCGAGCGCTGTCGCTGCAAAAGCAAGAGAAATGCCTCCGCACGCCTTGGATAATTCTTCGGTAGCAAGCACAAGATCCATAGTGCCTCCGCCGGTACCTCCATATTTTTCTTCGATATATATGCCGCACAAATCGCTGGCGGCCATTATTTTAATTATATCCCAGGGGAAAATACCCTCTGCGTCATACCTTGCGGCCACAGGTTTGACCTTTTCCTGAGCAATCTGCCTGGCCAAATCCCTTATCATTATCTGTTCTTCGGTCAACAAATAATCCATTCTGTTTTCCTCCTATCTTATTTTGTAAACCAACGTTTTCGCCTTGCCGTCTCTCGCGATATCTATGCTCACGATCTTCGCGCTCTTATCGGACGAGATATCCTCGTATGCTCTGTATATGCCGATAAGGTTATTCACAGGATACCCGTTTATGCTTTTTACGACATCTCCCTGCCTTATGCCAAAACTTTCCGCAAGTTTCGCCACGGCTATGCTCTTTATAAAAAATCCTTCCCTATTCACCACCGCGGTGCCAAGGCTCGTGTTGAATCTTAAACCGGGGCCTTCCGCTAACCTGTATTGCGGTTCTATCCTGCTGATTGCCGAGATAATAACGGCGCCGGCATTTCGCATGGCAGGCTCTGCGCTCGACCTGTCCACCGCCCACGCATCACTGCCTATCTTTTTTGATTCTATTTTGCCGAAAAGCCCTGTTATCAATGCCTTTTTATCGGAATTCCGCGTTTTCGGGGCATCGAATATCTCTTTTTCTTTGTCCGAAAGCTGTTTTCCAGCGGGCAAAGCGGCGTAATCCTTTTCCAGGACAATCCTGTTATTCTCAAGGCTTTTTATAATAAAATCCCGTGCCTGATTTTTTGCAGGTTCTTCCGCGGATTTGCTATAGCTATACTCAAGCACCCCGGATTCAATCGTTCTTTCGAAAATCATCCTGCTGGTTTTCGAAGGGATGGCTTCCCCGGGTTTTACTATAAGATTATCTTTTGAGATCCCGTCTTCCAGCATAATGCGGTCTTTTCCGATATCCAATATCCTGAAATATTCCGCGGGATTCCTGCCGTAACTAAAAATATCCCCTTTAGCATAAAGCTTTTTGCCTTTGTTATCGGAATCGGCGACGACCGCATACAATGAAATTTTACTGTCCTCTATAATCCCGACAGGGCCGGCAATAACGGATTTATCCATGCCTATTTTGACCATGAATACCGCTACAAATATTATCGCTAAACGCTTAAACATGTTAGATAGATTATATTATTATAGCTGATACGTCAAGAAAATTATTCGTACCTTACGACTATATTAAAATCTGCCTGGTCCTTTTTTAATGCCTTCGGAAAACGAAGGAATGGCGATGCCTTTTTTATGGTTTTTACTATGCTTCTGACCAGCCTGAGATCCGGATTATTAAGGACAACAGGCCCCCTTACCAGAAATCCTTCCTTATCAAGCGTAAACTGCAGTTCGACATCTCCTTTGATACCGCTGATATCCTTGTCCAGCTTTGCCAGATTATTTATTTCCTGCCTGATATTAAAATAATACTCCTCATAAGGCGTTTTGTCCCCGGATGCAGGTACTGCTACGGCCTTTAGGCCGGGCTTTTCTGTCTTTTCAGCCCCTGTTTCCCGGGTTTGCTCCTTAAAGACGGGCGCCTCTATATTTTTAACTTCTCGGCTCTTTGCCCCTAAAATAGGCGTCCATTTCTGCTGCGGCTGTTGAGCCTTAACGACCGAGGCTTTCACAGGTTTTGTTTTTTCCTTTTTCGAATCCGCATACAACGTTTTTACAGCGGCGGCTCTCTGAACAGGCTCCTCCTTTCCGGGCGTTACCTTGTTTATCGATCCCTGCTCTTCCGGCTCTCCTATATTCATCTCCTCGGCCTTATTATCCCAGTCATTTACATATTTTTTCGCCTCTTCCGTGGTTTTGTCGCCTTCTACGATATGCGGAGTAAGAAATATCACAAGCTCCGTCTTTTCTTTACTGTTTCCTTTGGCAGAGAAAAGTTTTCCTATTAAAGGTATGTCGCCAAAGAAAGGCACTTTTTCCTTGTGGTCTACAAGGGTGTCCTTCATTAATCCGCCTATTATTATAGTGGTACCATCCTTTATCACTACCGATGTCTCGGCTTCGGAGGTGGTTACATAAGGTACTATCGTCCTGGTAGAGCCGTCCGGATTTTTTAATTCGACTGTTTTTGTTGAGTCGGTGGTGCTTACTTCCGGTTTAATCTTGAGCGTAACAAAACCCGCCCTGTTAATCTCCGGAGTTACCGCAAGCCTTACGCCCACATCCACAAACTGCACATGATCAGCAGTATGGTAAGTACCGCCGCTTGTGGTGGTAACCTCGCTCGTAACATATGCCTCTTTCGACCCCACGAGGATTTTGGCCTCCTGCCTGTCCATGACCGTAATCCTTGGCCTGGATAAAACATTCGTTTCTCCATAAGTCTTCAATAAGCTGACCACTGCGGAATGATTGCCGCCCGTAGTAGCTACGCTTAAAGTATTAGGCGTTACGCCTGTCATGCCTGTGCCAAGGCTTATATCGCCCGTAAGTTTTATATCGCCCATCTTTGCTATATCTGCCCAATCTATCCCATAACCATATTTATCCGAAAGCACCACCTGAACAATATTGGCATCTATCAAAACCTGCCTTGTCTTTTCGTCGAATGCGCTTATCACTTTTCGGATATCGTCGATTTTTTCCTGCGTATCCTTGACTACCAGCTTATTCGTCTTTTCGTCGAATTTTACGCTGCCGGCGCCTTTGGAAACCATTTGCTCTATCTTGTCCTTAAGCGATTCCGCCTTAGCGTAATCCAGAGGGAAAATCTCCGTAACAAGCTTCGCATCCATGCCAGCGATAACTTCCTTCATCTTCTTGATATTCTCCGGGGCGTCTATTATTACGACGGTATTAGAGACATCCTCCGATATAATCTTGCCGATATCGGATTTCATTTGATCCAGCGCCTTTCCTGCTTCGGCCGCGCTGACATAATTAAGTTTTATCACCTCCGTCTTCGTCCTGTCATCAAAGCTTTTCCCATGGGCTTTTTCATAATCCTTTTTATTCATGATCCTGATTAAGGAGCCTGCCTGTTCATAAGCAAGTTTATTGGTCGAGGCTATTACGTCTATTGCGTCCATAACGCTTACATCCTTCAAATAAAGAGTAACTGTGCCGCTTATCTCGTTATCGGCAACTATGTTAAGCCCGCTTTTCTGCGACAAAATCTTCAGCACGTCCCTTATATCGATCCCTTTGAGGTCCAGGGATATCAAATCCAGATCATCCTGCTGAGCCCCGAAAACCAGGCCCGAAAACATTATAACGAATAATATGCCGATAATATTTTTTTTCATATATTTTTCTCCATTTAAAAGGCACATGGTTTTGGAGCTATATGCGTAACTCTATTTTTTCTCCTTTATACTCTAAAATAACTGCGCTGTCCTTTATATCATATACCTTTAATTCTCCCAGCGAATCGCCTTTATAAAGAAAGAATGTTTTCTTTAAAGCCTTATCCTCCACTATCGCCTGGTTGTTGTCGCCTGTAATAATGCCTAATAAATTAAGGTTCCCCAGAATTTCCTCTCTGGATATATTTTTCAGCTCCGCATTTTTATCCGTACCGGCATCATTTCCAGCGATAACCTCCTCCGCCTTTACTGCGGTTACTGATTGAGCCTGGGGCAGCTGAATAGTTTTGACGGACGGAATATCCGGAACAACAGGCTCTATCGCAACCTTTTCCTTGAAAATAAATACATCCGCAAGAAAAATAATTGTAACGATCGCTATAATAACTATCAGCAAGATATTTATCTTCGTGAATATTTTCAAATCCCTGCCTATCTTCGCTTTCGATTGAGCCTTTCTTATCAGATTCAAAAGTTTTCCTTCCGGGGTAAATTCTGTCATAACGCCAAAACCACCTTTCTATCTTTCTCTATTACCTCGTTGACCATATCCTCCTCCACGATCCTCCTGTCCCTCATCACAAGCTCTTCCAGCAGATTATGGCACACGGCGGCAATCTTCCTGGGATAACCCTGGGTATATTGATATATCATAAGCATGGCCTTTTCCGTAAATATCTCCTTGCCGGACGAGGCGCCCGCCTGTTTAAGCCTGAATTCTATCATATTCTTGGTTTCATTGTAGTCCAAAGGATTTAATATATATTTCAAGCTTATCCTGTCCGAAAAATTATGTATACGCTGCAGTTTTGGCAAAAGCTCCATCTGCCCCATGATAATAAGCTGAAGAAGCTTGTATTCATTGGTTTCGTAATTCAAAAGCGTGCGCAAAAGCTCCAGAGAGGACAAGCTCATCTTCTGGCCTTCGTCTATAATGAGCGCTATAATGTGGTTTCCGTCAACGCACTTTTTGAATAAAAATCTTTCTATGGCCTCTTTGTAATCCAGCGTGGAGCGGAATGAGCCTTTTATACCGAAAAGTTTGGCGAGCGTTGTTACGAACTGGAATTCCGAGTCATAGGTAGGATCCAATATCATGTGGGTTATGGCCCCGTTGGTAGAATGCAATTCCTGTATCAGGGCTCTCGCAAGAGTGGTTTTGCCAATCCCAACGTCTCCCAGGATAACGCTAAGCCCTCTTTTCAATCTGATAGCTATCTCAAGCCTTTGAATCGCCTGTTTGTGAGAAATAGACGGATAGAAAAAATAAGGATCCGGGCTTGTCGAAAACGGTTCCTTGTTCAGATTAAGAGTGCTGTAATAAGACATGCTACCCCAATATCTCTTTTATCTCGGCTATCGATTTATTTTCTCTCCTGAATTCACGTATTTTCCTTAATCGTTCGATGGTAGTGTCATCAAAATACCTGAAATTAGTCTCAGGGCTTCTCCCTACTTCTTTGATAAGCCCTATGTTCAGATAATATTTGAGCGTATAAACCGTCTGCCCGCTCATCCTTGCCAAGTCTTTGATTAAATACACCTTTTCCATTTTTTTCTAACTTTACACTTCGAGCAATACTTGTTTTGTAAACTTATAACTATCCATGTAGATAGCGATAGCTTACTCTCTATTTAGAGAGTAAGTATATCATATGATAATTAAATAGTCAAGTGCGCGTAAGTTTACAAAACAAGTATTGCTTCAAATGTAAACTTAAACTTATTGGATGATGATTTTGGAAAGTATTATCGTGCCTTTAAAAATAGGTGGATTTTGCGAAATGATTTTGAAATTTATTTTTTTCGATATCGCCAGATTTGGAAATTTTGCAAGACCTGATAAAAATTCAATGATACCGTCCATCTCCCCTTCTATCTGAAGCTCTATGCGGCACTCTTTATAAAGGCCTTTCTCTATTTCACAGCCTGGTATTATATTGCCTGTTTTTATGCCGCAAGATTCTGCCTGATTTTCCAAATCACCCAAAACCCCGGCTATATTTTTGACGGATTTTGAATAATTATCATACTCCAGTATAATAATTTCCTTTTTTTCTATCAACCCGGCGGCCCTGTTCATCTCGGCTGTTTTATTCCTTATCTCACTATGGAAATCCTGCCATTTTTTTAGGCCTGGCTCGATTATAAAAATATAGGGTACCGTTACGGCAATAAAAATTATAGCTATAGCAAAGATATATTTCTCTCTTTTTGAAAATACCTGGAAAATCATATCAACGCGCAAAACACGCTATGTCGAAATCCGTAAGCTTGCGGTCTCTCGTTTCCTTTTTCGTAGCGCGCTTCACTTCTACCTTTTTAAAATATCTCGATTTTTCAAGAACCTTTACAAAATCGAACACGCCCGACATATACCTGGCCGTGCCGCTGCAAGAAAGAACGCCTCTGTCGTCATAATCCATGCCCGTAAGAATCATATCCCGCGGCATAAGTTCGCAGTATTCCTTTATAATATTAACCGTCCGCTCGCCTTCATTCCTCTGGCATTTCAAAAGCATGGTCTTCTTAAGTAATACATCGAGCTGATCCGCCTCTTCCCGGAAACTGCCTGTTTTTTCGGAAATTTCCAATAGTATTTTATTCCTTTCCTGTGCCTTGAAAATAAAAAAAGAAACCGAGACTGCCATAGCGATAAATAAAAGAAAAAAAGTTAGGAAAAACTGCTTCAGATCGCTCTTTTTCAACGCGTTATCTGAATGCTCCATGGGCGAAAGATCTATCTCAAGCGGCATATCCGCGCCGTTTAAATCATTTTTGTATTCATAAAAATCGTAAGGGATCGGAAAAAACCTTTTTATGGCTAATTCTACATGCCCCCTATCTATAACCGCATCGTGCATAACTGCCAATCCCTCTATCTCCCTGCTGTTTTCGTGTCTTTTGTATGAGGCCAGCGAGCGCTTCACTTCTTCCGGCCACTCGGCCGCGCTCCCAATCCCTCTGGAAAGCACAGGTTTCGCATCATCCAATATCATGATCTCCAGATAATCCCTGCAAAAATATAAAATCAGGATCGCTTTGCTCTGCCGGGCAATACCTTTTTTCAAGAGGTATAAATACAATAATTCCGTTTCCAGCCTTATATTGCCGGGTTTTGCCTTTTTCAGCGCCGCAATCTCTTTTATATACTGCCTCTTTGCGGCAGCGAGCATTATGTAAGAAAATCCCTTCCTATAAGACCCTATATTCCTGAAACCTGATACAATATCTTCCTTCTGGCAAGGCAATTCTTTAAAGATTTGGAATTCCATCATGCCCTTTATCTCCAAAGGGTCGAGAGAAGGCAGTTCTATAAACCTCAAAATAACTTTATGCCTGGGTATAATAAGGATATCTTTCGGCCTTCTCAAGCTACCCCTCCTTGGTAACCCGCATTACCTCGTTAAAAGTGGTTATTCCTTTTCTTATCTTTTCCAAACCATCCATCCTGAGGGTGCGCATCCCAAGTTTCAAAGCTTTGTTTTTTATCTCCCCGGAAGATGGGCGCCTTAAAAGCGTCTGCCGGATTTCGTCTCCCATTATCAAAAACTCATATATCGCCGTCCTGCCCTTATATCCTGTAAATTTGCAGGATTCACAGCCTCTTCCTTCGTAACCAACCGCGCTGTTTCTTTTTTCGATCCCGAATTCTTTTAAAATTTCCATAGCCGGCGCCTTTTCCATTTTACAATCAGGGCATACGATCCTTACCAGCCTTTGCGCAATAAAACATTCCACTGAGCTCGCGATCAAATACGGTTCTACGCCCATATCCAAAAGCCTGGTTACGCCTCCGGCCGCGTCATTTGTATGAATCGTGCTGAAAACGAGGTGCCCTGTCAGCGCAACCCTGATAGCTATCTCCAAAGTCTCGAAATCCCTTACCTCCCCTACCATCATGATATCCGGATCATGCCTCAGCATAGACCTTAATCCTGCCGCGAAATCCAATCCTATTTTCGGATGAACCTGTACCTGGGTAATGCCTTTCAGCTGGTATTCTATCGGGTCCTCTATCGTGACTATCTTCTTATCTTTATTATTTATTTTCGACAAGCATGCGTACAGAGTAGTGGTCTTGCCGCTTCCGGTAGGCCCTGTGACGAAAATAATCCCGTGAGGCTTATTTATAAGCCTTTCCACTATCTCGAGATCGCGGGCAGACAGCCCGAGATTTTCCAGGCTGTAAAGCATGGAGCTTGCAAGGATCCTGATATCCACGCTTTCTCCGAATGGCGTAGGCAATATAGATACTCTCAAATCCATTTCGCGGCCGGATACCCTGACTTTTATTCTGCCATCCTGGGGAAGCCTGCGTTCCGCAATATCCAAATCAGCCATGATTTTTATCCTGGAAACTATGGCAGGTTTAAAATAAGCGATGTCCTGTGGTATAGGCACATCATGCAAAATACCGTCCACTCTGTACCTGATCCTGAGCTCGTCTTCATAAGGCTCCAGATGTATATCCGTGGCATTATCCTTTACCGCCTGCGTCAGTATCTGGTTCACGAATTTAACTATGGAAGCGTCCCTGGCCATTTTGTCCAAGTCTTCTACCTTGCTTTTCTGCGCCTGTAAATCCCTCCCTGTGCCGATTGCGCCCATTATCTCTTCTATTGTTTCGGCTCCAAGCCCATAATGCTCTTTAATGGCCTCCGTTATATCGAAAAGGGCGGCAGGCACCGCCTCTATCTTGAATCCAAACAATAAACCCAAGTCATCCAGCGTTACCAAGTCCATGGGATCTTCCATGGCTATGGTAAGCGTATTTCTCTCGAATTTTATCGGCATGATTTTATAATGACATGCGAATTTGGCTGGAATTTTTTCGAAAATATCAGGATCGATTTTTAGATTTTTTAATTTGACCGAAGAAGCGGGTTTTGAAATAGGCATCAACCCAGTATAATTCCGCCTAAATCATCGAATCAATTAAAAAAAAGGAAGAATATAATGACTGGAAAGGATAGTTATATCTTTTTAACGCAGAGCGTGGCGTTATGCCCGCCGAAACCAAGGGAATTGGACAGGCAGGCGCTGACTTTGACCTGCCTTGCTTTATTAGGTACATAATCCAGATCGCATTCGGGGTCTGGTGTTTCATAATTCATAGTCGGGGGGATAATGCCTTTTTCCATGGAAAGACAGCATATTACAAACTCCACCGCGCCGGCCGCTCCCAGCTGATGGCCAAGCATTGATTTCGTTGATGAGACAGCTGTTTTTTTAGCGAGGCCCCCGAATACCTTCTTTATAGCCATCGTCTCTATCTTATCATTCAGCATTGTGGACGTACCGTGCGCGTTTATATAATCGATATCTTCCGGTTTCATATTCGCGTCTTTCAGCGCATTTGCCATGCACCTGGCAGCGCCTTCCCCTTCCGGATCCGGAGCTGTCATGTGATACGCGTCTCCTGTCATGCCGTATCCTACTATCTCTCCGTATATCTTCGCGTTTCTTTTCTTCGCGTGTTCGAATTCCTCTAAAATCACAATGCCGCATCCTTCCGACATAACAAAACCATCTCTATCCTTATCAAAAGGCCTGGAAGCCCTCTGAGGCTCGTCATTTCTGGTAGAAAGAGCTTTTAGCGCACAAAAACCTCCTACGCCAAGCGTGGTAATACAGCTTTCCGTGCCGCCGGCTATCATAACATCCGCATCGCCATACTGAATAATCCTCATTGCCTCGCCTATGGCATGAGAACCTGATGCGCAGGCTGTCGTAGTGCATAAATTAGGCCCTTTAACCCCTATCATGATCGATATATGGCCTGCGGCCATATTAACGATAAGCATGGGTATGAGGAAGGGGGTTACGCGGGAAGGCCCTTTTTCGAATATTACCTTAAGCTGTTCTTCCACTATCCTCAGGCTCCCTATGCCGGAACCCACCAAAACACCTATCCTGTAAGGGTCTTCTTTCGACAGGTCTATTCCCGAGTCATCAACGGCATTTTTCGCCGCAGTCACGCCAAACTGAACGAATTTCTCCATCCTTCTCGCGTCTTTGGGGGGAATAAAAGGATGCGGGGTAAAATCTCTGACTTCTCCAGCTATACGGGACTCATACTGACTCGCGTCAAAATGAGTCAAAGGCCCTATCCCGCTTTTTCCCTTTATAAGGTTATCCCAAAAAATATCTTTGGCGCACCCTATAGGAGAAATCACGCCTAACCCGGTAATAACAACTCTACGTTTCATAGTCAACCCTTAAAAATAAGGGGTCAGAAGAGATATAAAAATCTATTTAATAACTCTTCTAACCCCGTGTATTCAAAATATTATTTCTTTGTCCCTTTTTCTTCTATGTATTTAATAGCATCGCCTACCGTGGTAATCTTCTCGGCATCCTCATCCGGAATTTCTATTCCAAACTCTTCTTCGAGGGCCATTACAAGCTCCACAGTATCAAGAGAGTCCGCCCCAAGGTCATCTATAAAAGACGCTTCCGGAGTTACCTCTTCCTGTTTCACGCCAAGCTGTTCTGCTATTATTGATTTTACTTTTTCAGCAACTGCCATGTTTATCCTCCTCTAACTTTTAGACCTATAGACTTTTGAATTACATCACCATTCCGCCATCGACTTGAATCACCTGGCCTGTTATATATGAAGAGCTTCCGCTCGAAAGAAATAAAGCTAAATCCGCAACATCTTTTGCTTCGCCAAACCTCGCAAGAGGTATCACCGCAAGCATCTTCTTCTGAACCTCTTCCGACAGCTTGGCTGTCATATCCGTTTTTATGAATCCCGGGGCTATCGCATTTACGCATACATTACGCGATGCCAGCTCCTTTGCCACACTTTTGGTAAGCCCTATTATACCCGCCTTGGAAGCCGCGTAATTCGCCTGGCCCGCATTACCCATTATCCCAATGATCGAGGCAAGATTAACTATCCTGCCAAAACGCTGTTTAATCATGGCTTTGGAAACCAATTTTGTGCAGACAAAAGTGCCTTTAAGGTTTACAGCTATTACCTTATCCCACTCTTCTTCCGACATCCTTAACAGAAGATTGTCTTTTGTTATGCCAGCGTTGTTAATAAGTATATCTATTTTATTAAATTTGTCAAGAATTTTATCCACCATATCCTGAACCTGGCCGGGACTGGTAACATCAACCTTGAATGCGGCGCTCTGCCTGCCCAAGCCCTCTATTTCTTTGGCTGTTTTTTCAGCCTCTTCCAGGTTAACGTCGCATATGGCAATATTGGCCCCTTGCCTTGCGAAAAGCATTGCTATCTCCCTGCCAATACCCCTTGCCCCTCCTGTTACAAGAGCAAGTCTTCCTTCTAAAGCCGATTCGCACATATGTCATCTCCTTTTATCCTAACCAGGTTAGACTGCATAAGCGAGCTTTTCATATCTAACCTGGTTAGGATAACTTTATATCTTCCGTAGTTTCTATATTATAAACCGTTAATTCCGGGTTTATCCTGCGCAACAGCCCTTTAAGCACCTTCGAAGGCCCTATCTCAAAAAACGTACCACAGCCTTCCCTGCTTATTTTTATTATAGACTCTTCCCATCTTACAGGGCTGTATAGCTGCTTCACCAGATTTTCTTTTATGGCTTCCGGAGTTTTTTCGTAATCAGCGGTGACATTGCTTACAACCGGCACGGCCGGAGCGGAAAACCTTGTCTTGTCGAGCTCCAGCCTGAATTCTCCAGCCGCTTCTTTCATAAACGATGAATGAAAAGGCCCGCTCACATTCAAAAGTATGGATTTTTTTGCGCCCTTCTTTTCGGCCAGGGCCATGGCTTTTTGAACGGCATCTTTTTTTCCTGATATGACTATCTGCCCGGGGCAATTCAGGTTAGCTATCTCAGCCCCGGACTCTTCGCAAACACCCTTAAGGTCATCTGCCGCTATCCCAAGGATGGACGCCATGGCGCCGGGATTATTCCTGGCCGCCTGTTCCATCAACTCCCCTCTCCGCCTTACAAGCCTTAAAGCGTCTGGAAATTCCAATGCCCTGCTCGCAACCAGCGCGCTGTACTCTCCAAGGCTTAATCCCGCGCACGCTGTAGGGAACGGTTTTAAACCGTTCCCTACAATCTCCAATACCCTCAATGCCGCAATGCTTGCAACCAATATCGCAACCTGGCTATTCGCGGTTTCGGTCAGTTTTTCTATAGGCCCCTCAAAACACAGCCTTTTTAAATCAAAACCCGGCAATATATCCTCTACGCTGTCAAAGACAGCCTTGGCTTCGGGAGAATTATCATAAAGATCCTTCCCCATGCCGATATACTGCGCCCCCTGCCCCGGAAACATATAACAAATATTATTTACCATTTGATTACCACTGCGCCGTAAGTCAGGCCTGCGCCGAAAGCTACAAGCACGACATCATTACCCTTTTGAATCCTCTGCTCATTACTGGCTTCTGCCAACGCAACCGCAGTCGAGGCCGCCGACATATTACCGTATTTTTCTATATTAAGAAAGATCTTTTCTTCCGGTAATCCCATTTTTTTTGCGACAGCCAGCAATATCCTTATATTTGCCTGATGCGGTATCAACAGGTCTATATCACTGCATAAAAGCCCTGCTTTGGTGATTGCCTTATTTGCGGCATCCGCCATAACCTTTACGGCAAGCTTGAAAACCTCATTGCCCTCCATTTTCAAAAAATGAAGCTTGTTTTTTACTGTCTCCTCCGTAGCCGGGATCCTGGAGCCGCCCGCAGGAAGCCTTAAAAGATTCCCGCCGGAACCATCGCATCCTATAAAATAGGAAATAATCTGCCTGTCTTTGCTTTTTCCTATAACACACGCGCCTGCCCCGTCCCCGAATAATACGCACGTAGAGCGGTCCGTCCAATCGACAAGGCTGGTCATTTTTTCCGTGCCTATAACCAATACATTTCTATAAAGCCCTGAATCCACATATTGCTTCGCTGTGGTTATGCCGAAAACGAATCCGGAGCATGCCGCATTTATGTCGAAGGCGGCTGCGTTAACGGCTCCTATCTTATTCTGAATAACGCAGGAAGTGGATGGAAATGCCATATCGCCGGTTATCGTAGCCGTAATTATCAAATCTATATCCTCGGGATTCAAGCCCGCGTCTTTGATAGCGGCTCTCGCGGCCTCTGACCCGAGATCGCTTGCGGCAAATTCCTCAGGAGCCACCCTCCGCTCTTTGATCCCGGTCCTGGTAACTATCCATTCATCCGATGTATCTACCATTTTTTCCAGATCCTTATTCGTCAATTTCCTGGCCGGCAAATAACATCCTAACCCAAGTATCCCCGCCTGTTCCATTACCGCTCCTTCCTGGTAGTAATCGCTTCCGTAATATGCTGATTCACATTCTTGACAACCTCTTCTCCCGCAACCCGTATGGCATTCTTTATCGCCTTCGGGTTGGATGAGCCGTGCCCTATTATACATACGCAGTTAACCCCGAGAAGCGGAGCTCCGCCGTACTCTGCGTAATCCATTTTCTTTTTCATTGTTTTAAAAGCGCTCTTTGCCAATATAGCCCCTATTACGGATAAAAAACTGCTCTTCAATTCCTTTTTTAGCATTTCTCCAAACGCGTGGGCAACCGCTTCGGTAACTTTCAGGGCCACGTTACCAACAAGGCCGTCGCAGACTATGACATCGCAATCCCCTATAAAAAAATCCTTTCCCTCCACATTGCCTATAAAATTAAGGCCGGAGGATTCAAGAAGGCTGTAGGCCTCTTTCAAAAAACCGGTACCTTTCGATTCCTCTTCGCCCACATTCAAAAGCCCTACTCTTGGAGACTTTTTGCCGAGTATGTATTCCGAATACGCGCTCGCCATTATGCCATACTGCAGAAGATGCGACGGTTTGGCATCTATATTTGCCCCGCCGTCTATCATTACCATTGGGCCTTTAAGCGTAGGCATTATAACGCCTATTCCCGCCCTTTCTATTCCGCTTAGAAGCCTGCATTTAAGCGTTGCGGCGCAGACAACGGCTCCGGTATTTCCGGCGCTTACTATCGCGTCTACTTTTTTTTCCTTGGCGAGGTTGGAAAGTATGACTATAGAAGAGTCCTTTTTTCTTCTGACGCTCAAAACAGGCTGTTCGTGCATACCTATTACCTCGGACGCATGGCATATCGATATATTCGAAGGTATAGGCTTATACTTCTCGAGCTCTCTTTTTATCAGGCGCTCGTCTCCAACCAGCACTATCTCATAATCAAACTCACGGGCCGCCAGAATAGCCCCTTCCACATCTATAAACGGGGCATTATCGGAACCCATTGCATCTAAAGCGATTTTAATCATATATTTTAGAAAATCCGAATATCGAAATTCTAAACAAATTCAAAACTCTAAATCTTAAATTCAAAAAAATAATGTCTAAAATTTTGTACTTATGGCTTGTTTCGGATTTCGTATTTCGAGTTTCGTATTTTAACTTTTCTATTTTTTATCTTCTTTCTTCTTCTCTTTAATCTGCACCACCTGCCTGCCTTTATAATAACCGCATACCCCGCATACCCTATGCGGCAGTTTGGGTGATTTGCAGTTAGGGCACACGGCGATGCTCTGCACGTGAATCTTCTGTGACCCTCTCCTTTTTCCCTGTCTTGAACTCGAATGTCTTCGTTTTGGTAAGGCCATTTTGTCTCCTTTAGCTTTCATGTAGCCATAAGCCGCAAGCCATAAGCTTAGTAGTTGGACGCTACTTATACCTTATGGCTTGTGACTTATACGCCCATGAATATTTAAATTTGTTTATTACAGTCGCACTCTCCTGTATTGAGATTCTGCCCGCAATTAGGGCAAAGCCCTTTGCATTCGGCTTTACAAATAACCTTCATGGGGTAATCCAATATAATTTCCTGCCTTATCTCGTCATCTAATTCCACTATTTCCGCAGGTTTGACTTCCATCTCTATATTAAACTTTTTTCTGAATACATCCTCGAATTTGCTCAGGCATTTCCCGCAGGTGTATTCTACCGGCGCCTCCAGAGCAATATCCACAAAAATCTCGGAGCCGCTTTTAAGAACCCTGGCTTTCACGGCTATAGGCTTGATAAAGCTTATGCCTTCAGAGTCTAAAGCAAGCCCATCCGGCTTAATCTCCTCAAACAGCTCAAGCCCGTCTTCCTGTATCTTGTCTACATATATCTTCATCCGCCAGCCTTCTAAGTTTACAAAACAAGCAATACTCGTTTTGTAAACTTACGGTAGTTGCGATTACGCGGTTATGCTATAGGTATCGCGGGCGATCATCAATTCCTCATCCGTAGGGATAATTATCTTCCTGGTATCCCCTGAAATAACGCCGCTGCAAATCTCTTCTATGAGGCTCGGATTGTTTTCCCCTATCCCGCCTGTAAAAATCACAGCATCACATCCTGACATAACGCCTGTATAAGAGCCTATGTATTTTTTTATCCTGTAAATAAAAATATCCAAAGCCAGTTTGGCCTTTTTATCAGATTCCCTCTTCTTGATTAATTCGCGCATGTCATTGCTTAAACCGGAAATGCCCAGAAGCCCGCTTTTTTTATTCAGCATATCCATGGCCGCGCTTACATCTATATTCTCCTTTTCCATGATGTAAGGTATTATAGCCGGATCCATGTCCCCTGAACGCGTGCCCATCACCAGTCCTTCCAGAGGAGTAAACCCCATGCTTGTGTCGATTGCCTTGCCGTTTTTTACAGCGGTTATACTGCACCCGTTCCCAAGATGGCAGGTAATAAGCCTGAGCCTGCTTAGAGGCTTTTCTAAGATAACGGCTGCCTGCTCGGATACATATCTATGGCTGGTTCCATGAAAGCCGTATCTACGAATCTTATATTTTTCATAAAACCTGTATGGTATAGCGTAAATATATGCGTAATCCGGCATCTCATAATAAAAAGCCGTATCGAACACAGCTATATGAGGCACTCCGGAAAGCATTTTTCTTGATTCATTTATTGTCAACAGGCTCGGTGGATTATGCAAAGGCGCGAGTTCGATAAAATCTTCTATCGCTTTTATAACATTGTCATCTATCAATACTGATTTACTGAATCTATCGCCTCCATGAACGACTCTATGGCCCACCGCGTTTATCTTGGAACCGATTTTGCCCAATATAATACTTATGGCTTCTTTATGGCTTGGGATCTTTTCCCCTATCCTTTCCAAAAGCCCCTTATCCAAAAGCCTTTCGGAGCCTTTCTGTATATCAAATAGTTTATATTTTATAGAGGAACTTCCGCTATTTAAAACAAGAATTATCATATTTTTTTAAATCAATAACCCGCCCTGCGCCCTGACAGCTGTTATGGCTACCGCGTCTATGATATCCTGCGAATCACAGCCGCGAGATAGATCGCTCGCTGGTTTTTGAAGGCCCTGAAGAAGCGGCCCTATTGCCCGCGCCTTCGCAAGGCGCTGTGTCAATTTATATGAGATATTTCCCGCATCCAAATTAGGAAATATAAAAATATTCGCCCTGCCTTTGATTTTGGATTGAGGGTCTTTTCGCTGTGCTACTTCCGGAACTACGGCGCAATCGATTTGAATTTCTCCGTCTATAAGCAAGCCGGGCTCTCTTTGCCTTACAAGCGCGGTAGCTTCCTGAACCTTGCGTATGCTTTCGCTTGAGCCTCCGCTGCCTTTGGTAGAATAGCTCAGCATAGCGATTTTTGGCTGGTCATCCAGCAGTATTTTCGCCATCCTTGCGCTGGAGATCGCAATATCCGCCAATTGCTCCGCCGTAGGATCGGGGACCACTCCGGCATCGGCATATATAAACACGCCGTCGGATCCAAGGGTCTTGTCATCCAGTATCAACAGCGTTGAGCTTGATACTGTTTTTATATTCTCTGCCGGCCCTATGCAATAAATAGCCGCCTTGGCTACATCGCGGGTAGTTGTGGAAGCGCCGGCCACGGAACCATCGGCATCCCCTGCGCTGACCATCAATGCCGCGTAAAAAACAGGGTTCCTGCTGATTATTTTTATAGCATCTTCCGGGTTAACCTTTTTATGCTTACGTTTTTCGCAATAAAGCGCCGCATACCTATTCAAATCTTTTGATTTTTTATTATCTATTATCTCCAGGCCTTTTAAATCAATCCCTTCCTTTTTCGCAATCTTATCCGCTTCTTCCGGGTCGCCTATCAGGACAGGGATGGAAATCCCTGATTTTAAAATACCTTCTATAGCCTTAAGAACCCTTTCATCATGCGATTCTGACAATAAGACCTTCTTTTTTGTTTTTCGCGCGCGCTCATATATCCTTTCCAAATATCCCATAACCTCTCCAGCCTCGTTTTAACGTAAGTTTACAAAACGAGTATTGCTTGAAGTGTAAACTTACAGCTTTGCTTTAATCGCCTTTTCTATAAATGCCGGCACAAAACCTTTCAAATCCGCTCCCAGGGCAGCAGCTTCTTTGATTAATTTCGAAGAAAGATAAGAATATGATTCCGAAGGCATCATAAATATCGTTTCCACATCCTTGGAAAGCTTCCTGTTGGTAAGCGCCATCTGAAATTCATACTCAAAATCCGAAATCATCCTGAGGCCTCTTATGACGACCTTCGATCCTTTGCTTTTTACATAATCGACCACGAGGCCCTGGAAATCATCTATCTCTACGCCTTTGATGCCTCTAGTAGCTTTTTTTAAAAGCTCTACTCTTTCGGAAACATCGAAAAGAGGGCTCTTTTCGCTATTATGGGCCACCGCCACAATAACCTTATCGAATATCTTAACCGCCCTTTTTATGATGTCCAGATGCCCGTATGTAACAGGATCGAAACTGCCTGGATATACAGCTATATCTTTCATAATTGACTCGCAGCGCTATAAAACTCCAATAGCGTATCTCCATACTTATAAAACCGCATCTTCTTGAAAATTCCCACTTCTTCAGGAAGGCTTTCTTTCTTGAATATTTCCGCTATAACAACAGCATTGGGCGTTAGTATATCACAATCGGACAAGCCTATCAAGGTATTTTTAGCCATGTCCTTATTATAAGGCGGGTCTAAAAATACGATGTCAAATGGGCCGCAGGGTCGGGTTTCGCCTCTGTGCGAGGCAAACCCGCCTCTGCATAATATATCCATACAATCTTTATTATATATATCATATAACCCGGCAGGTACTGCCAGCTTATCGAGATTTCTTTTTAAGACAGAAACGCATTTACGGTCATTATCGATAAATATTGCTTTTTTTGCTCCGCGCGATAAAGCCTCTATGCCTATAGCCCCGCTGCCGCAATAGAGATCCAAAAAACCCGCGCCTTTTATCTTATTCTTGAGTATCTCGAACAGGGATTCTCTCGTCTTGTTGGACGTGGGCCTTATCCCATCCGGCATATCTATAACCCTGCCTTTATATTCACCACCTATTATTTTCATATTCAATCACACCTTGCAGGGGTCGGTCGCGACCGTCCCCTACCCTATTGATGCCAATGCCAAATCTTCCCTGCTGAATTTAGCTAAAAGGCTGTCCCGAATCAACCTGTTTTCAGGCGATCGTAAAAATCTATCTTTTTTAATAATATCAAAGGCTTCTTTCCTGGCAACTTCCAAAATGCCCTTGTCCTTCACAATATTCGCGATCTTCAATTCCGGAAGTCCATGCTGCTTTGTACCGAAAAATTCGCCGGGCCCCCTGATTTCAAGATCTTCTTCGGCTATTTTAAAACCATCCTGGGTTTTCAACATAGCACTTATCCTGTGTTTCGCGTCATCGCTCTTTGGTTCGCTGACCAGGATACAATAAGACATATGCCTTCCTCTCCCTATCCTGCCTCTAAGCTGATGCAGCTGGCTGAGGCCGAATCTCTCTGCGTGCTCTATAATCATAACGCTGGCATTGCCGATATCAACGCCGACTTCTATGACAATCGTAGAGACCAGCATGTCTATTTTCCTGTCTTTGTAATCATGCATAACAGCTTCTTTTTCTCCGGACCTCATTCTCCCGTGCAAAAGCCCGATCTTTAAATCAGGAAAACGCCGGCTCAAATCTTTATGCATCTTAATAGCCGCCCTTAAATCCGATTTCTCCGATTCGTCTATTATAGGATAAACTGTATAAACCTGCCTGCCTGTTTTTATCTGTTCTTCCGCGATAAGATAAGCCTTCTCTCTGTTCTTTTCTTCGAAGAAAAGCGTTTTTACCTGCCCCCTGCCGGGCGGCAGCTCATCTATAATAGAAACATCCATGTCTCCATAAACAGTCAGCGCCAAAGTCCTGGGTATGGGAGTCGCCGTCATAACAAGCATATCGGGATTATAAGATTTCGACTTCAACGCCGCCCTTTGCATGACGCCGAATTTATGCTGTTCATCTATGACGGCAAGGCCTAATTTTTTAAAAACAACCCCCTCCTGTATGATCGCATGAGTGCCTACTATAATATCTGCTTCGCCTATTTCTATCATATGCCGCCTGCGCCTGCGCTCATCTTCTTTCAAATCCCCGCATAAAAGCAGAGTATTTATCCCAAGGCCTTTCACTAATGCGCTAATATTCCCGTAATGCTGTTCAGCGAGTATCTCCGTGGGAGCCATCAAAACCCCCTGGTATCCGTTTTGCACAGTCAATATAAGCGCGTATAAAGCGACTATAGTTTTCCCGCTGCCTACATCTCCCTGCAAAAGCCTGCTCATGGGCTTCTGGCTTTTCATGTCCTCTTCTATTTCTTTAATTACTTTCGACTGGCTTCCCGTCAATTGGAACGGCAGGCTGTCTTTAAATCTATCCGTCAGATCGCCTTCCAGTTTATGGCTATAACCGTTTAAGTCTATCTTTACGCTCGCCCTCTTCAGCGCAATCCCTGTCAACAATATCAGAAACTCGTCGAATACAATCCTTTCCCTGGCCTTTTTTAAAACCAAACTGCTCACGGGAAAATGGATATTCCTGACGGCCTCCTTGAGAAGCATCAAATTATTCCTTTTGCGTATCTCGAAAGGCAGCGCCTCTTTGATCTCATCCGCATAATTATCCACTGTAAATTTCACGATATTCCTGAACCATCGCTGATTCAGGCTTTCGGTAAGCGGATACACAGGGACTATCCTGGCCATATGCACAAGGTCCTCTTTTGTGCCTGTCAAAATCTCATACTCAGGATTATTTATCTGCAGATAGTTATATCTTTCCACCTTTCCATATAAAATCAATTCCTGGCCTACTTTAAATTTGTCCTTCATATACGGCTGATTGAACCAGGTCGCATGGATAACTCCCGTCGAATCCCCCACAGCTACTTGAAATATGCTCATGCCTTTTTTCGATGTCCGGTCTCCAAAAGTAAGTACCTTGCCTTTTATTGTCTCCGGATTCCCGGGCTTTATTTCTGCTATCCTTTTTACCCTGCTCCTGTCTTCGTGCCTTCTCGGAAAACAATAAAGGAGGTCATGAACAGTCTCTATGCCGAGCCGCCTCAACGTATTCAATCTGGAAGGCCCGACTCCTTTGATAAATCTCGCGGAAACGTTCAAATCTTTCATAATTATAAATTGTATGGTCAAATAATTATTCGCCCATACATTTCAGATCATCCGTCCATTCAGGTATGCGCTGACGCGTGATAGTAGAGGCTACCTGCCTGAAACCGTTTTTAAGCCCTGCGTCTTTGGCTGACCTTATCGCTTCGCTGTATTCTTTATGCGTAATTCTACGCCCTATCTCCGGAAATTTATGCGCCGAATGGCATGGATAATATTGCGCCATAATATTGACATATGTGTCCGGCGACAACTTATTTACGATAAATTCGAATATTTTCCGGCTGCCGGATAAATTTTCAGGCAACACAAGATGCCTTATCAAGATCCCTTTTTTGGCGATACCCTTCTCCGTTTCCAAACCGCCCACCTGCCTATGCATTTCCTCTACCGCTTTTTTATTTATCTCGAAATAATCCCTTGCGTTCGAATATTTTTCAGCCGGCGCATTATCTGAATACTTCATATCCGGCATATATATATCGATTACACCGTCTAAAAATTCCAAGGCTTCTATCGATTCATACCCGCCGCAATTATAAACCAGCGGAACTTTAAGGCCTTTTTCCTTTGCGATAGATACCGCTTCTAAAATCTGAGGCATGTAATGCGTAGGCGTCACAAAATTTATATTGTGGCAGCCTTGGCGTTCCAATTCCAGCATCATTCCGGCTAATTCATCCGCTTTTACTTCCTTGCCCTGTCCTGACTGGCTTATAGGGTAATTCTGGCAAAATACGCATCTTAAACTGCAATGCGTAAAAAATATCGTACCGGATCCATTCTTGCCGGATATAGGCGGTTCCTCGCCGAAATGGGCATGAAAGCTCGAAACCATAGGCGACAGCCCTGCCTTACAAAACCCGGCCTGCCCCTTAAGCCTATTTACCCCGCATTTCCTGGGACAAATCCGGCATCTTTCCATCAATTTATAGGCCTTGCTTATTCTATCTTCCATCTGCGCCTTTATGCTCCTCCGCGTAAGTTTACACTTCAAGCAATACTCGTTTTGTAAACTTAGATAAAAATTCCTTGCATCTATAGCGATATTGTGTTATTATTCTAACCTAAATTATTGCATAAATAAAGGAGTTTTAATCATGTCAAGAGTTTGCGAAATATGCGGGAAAAGGCCTGCGGCGGGAAGGACCATTGCGCGGAGAGGTTTGGCAAAATCCAAAGGCGGGGTAGGATTAAAGATAACGGGTGTCAACCGCAGGAGATTTATGCCGAATTTGCAGGTTGCAAAAATTATCTTGAGGGGTACCGTAAAAAGAATAAAGATCTGCACATCCTGCCTTAAAGCCGGCAAGGTACAGAAGGCCTGATATCTTCTATCTTCAGCTGAATAGTGTCCATCCCCTGCCAATTATTAAAAGAAACGGTATAAGCCATATCGAACATGGGATAGTTTCTTAGCGTAAGTTCTATATCGCTGTCCTTTGCCATTCCGAACCCTATAGCCTCCAAACTCTTTCTGCCGTCACTAACCTGAAATTTTATGTGCTCTCCTTTAAGCACCCTCAAAGGCTGGATCAATCTTAGATTCCTGGAACAAAATACAGGCTCGGGATTTCCTTCTCCGAAAGGCTCCAGATTCGATATGCTTTCTACTGTCTTCTGATCCAGAAGGCTTAATTCAATCTCCATATCGATAGGCAAAGATTGAACAAGATCTTCCGGAGCCATGGTGCTTGCGGCCAACTGATTTATAAGCTTGATAAATCCGGGCAGGTTTTCCTCGAGTATAGTCAAACCGCAGGCATACTGATGCCCGCCGTATCCTTTTAAAAATTCCTCACAATTGGTAAGCGCCTCGAACAAATGGAAATTTTCTATAGACCTGCCAGATCCTTTTCCGACCCCGTCTTTTGTGGATATAAGGATCGCGGGCCTGTTAAATCTATCCGATATCCTGGAAGCCACAATACCCATCACGCCCGTGTGCCAATCTTCGTTATGCAGGACTATCACCTTATGATCCTTGAAATTCACATCCTTTTCTATTTTTGATATTGCCTCTTTCAAGGTATTCTTTTCTATCCTTTGCCTTTCCTGGTTTGCCTCATTTAATTTTTCCGCAAACTCCTTTGCCGTGTTATCGTTATCGGTCAATAAAAGCTCCACGGCTGTTCCAGCAGAACCTATCCTCCCTGCCGCGTTTATCCTTGGGCCCAGAATAAAGCCTATTTCAAAGGCGCCTATCTTTTCTTTTTTTCTGATGCCACTCGCCTCGATAAGGGCTCTTATGCCTTTATTGGAGCACTGTTTTCTCAATAATTTCAACCCTTCCTTTACCAGGATCCTGTTTTCCCCCAATATCCGGGCTACGTCGGAAACAGTGCCCATCGCAACAAGATCCAAATGCTTCCAGAAATTACTATTGCCCGATTCCAAGCTTAATGCCTGGCATAACTTAAACGCTATGCTGACTCCAGAAAGGTTTTTATCGGGATAGGGGCATTCTTTCCGGAGAGGATTGATTATGGCATACGCATTCGGCAAAATAGCCGGCGGCTGGTGGTGATCCGTTATTATCACGTCTATTTTGCTCTGATTTAACGCATCCACCTCCTCATGGCTCGATATGCCGCAGTCGACCGTTATTACCAAATCTGCCTTTATCCTGACAGCCTCTTCTACGCCGCTCGAGCCCAGGCCATAGCCTTCTACCAGCCTGTCCGGGATATAATAAACCGGCTCTGCGCCAAGCTCTTTCAGTGTAAAAAATAGAAGCGCTGTGGCAGTAACCCCATCCACATCATAATCACCGTGTATAAGTATTTTTTCTTTCTTATTCAAAGCCTTCTTCAGGCGCGAAACCGCCTCGTGCATGCCTTCCATCAGGAAAGGATTGTATAATTCCGATATATCGCTGTTCAGAAAGGCCTTTGCTTTGCCTAAATCATCAATGCCCCTGTTTATCAGCAATTGGGATATTACGGGAGATATGGGCAGGTTTTCGCTTAAATATCTCTGGTGGGGCAAATCAAGTTGTTTTATTTCCCATCTTTTCATAATAATTGCAGGGAACGGTTTCAAGCCGTTCCCTACTTATATTTTGACGGTTCTATATGCACAATTACGTCTGTAATTCCGGGTATTTTTTCTTTTAAGGTATCGCTTATCTTGTGGCTGAGTTCGTGCGCGGCGTCAACGTGCATGCTTGTATTAACCTTTACGTGAAGATCCACATGTACGTCATCCTGCCTTCCCCTCGTCCTTATCTTATGTATGGATTTTACTCCGGATATTTCGCTCACTGCCTTCGATATCCTGGCCTTCTCAACAGCTTCTCCGTCGCAAAGCACATCGGAACTTTTTTTCAATATATCGAATCCCGCTTTAGCGATCAAAACCCCTATCGCAAAAGCCACCAGCGTATCGATAATAGGAAATCCTAATTTCGTAGAGATAAGCGTCGCAATAACCGCACCCGAAACAAACATGTCGCTTTTCGTATGTATCGAATCACAGGTCAGCACATCACTCGACAGCTCTGCCCCTTTTTTGTATTCATATTTCATTACTACCGCATTTATCAGAAATCCCGCGGCTATCAAGCTAAAACTGAAAATATTCACATCCGGAACCACGGGATGAAATAATCTTAAAACAGAGTCCTTGATAATGTCGAAACTTGCCAAAAACAGCATGACAGCTATGCCCAGAGTCGCGATAGTCTCGTATTTCTTATGGCCGTACGGATGGTCTTCATCTATTGGTTTGGCCGCAGCCCATATGCCCACAAGCCCTATGATATTCGAAGCTCCATCCGCAAAAGAATGCACTCCATCGGCGGTCATGGCGGCAGACTTTGTAACAAGTCCGTATATGAGCTTGGCGAATGCCACAAGCCAGTTAAAAAAAAGAATTATTATCAGTATGCGTCTTATTTCTTTAAATTTATCCATGGAATTTTGTAGGGGGGGCGATCAATGATCACCCCCCCCTACGTAAATATTTTTTATTTTATTTGTCTGTTCTGCCAGGATATTATAAGGGGGGAAGCAATATACACTGTAGAATAAACTCCCGATACCATGCCTGCCAGCAGGACAAAGGAAAACGGCCTCAACACCTCTCCTCCGAACAGAAAAATAGAGACAACCGATAACAATGTCATGAAGCTCGTAAGCACCGTTCTCGACAACGTCTGATTAACGCTCATGTTTACGATCTCTCTCATAGACGCTTTGCGGTAAAGCTTCGAGTTCTCCCTTATCCTGTCATATATTACGATAGTATCGTTTATGGAATAACCGGCTATGGTCAAAAGCGCCGCTATGATGTTCAAGTCCATTTCCCCGCCTGCTATGGCAAGCGCGCCCATCCCGACAAAGACGTCATGAAACAGCGCTATTACGCCGGCGGAAGCAAATGCTATATTTTTAAACCTTATGCCTACGTAAATCAATATGCCGGCAAGGCTCCATATGAGGGCAAGAAATGCGTTTTTCTTCAAATGCTTCCCTACCGAAGGGCCGACCTTTTCGACGCGCAAAAGTTCCGAGGGGTTATCCTGGAATCCGGCCTTGAACGCCTCCCCTATTTTATCCGCTTCATCCGCGGATGTTTTTACCAGTACCTGATTCTTATTCACAAACTGCTGTATAGTCGCGTCTTTTACGCCGATACCGTCGATTATCTTTCTCACATCTTCTGCGTTTACCGGCTTTAAAAAAGAATATTCCTGAATCTGCCCTCCCGTAAAATCTATGCCGTACATTTTATCTCCACGCATCAAAAATGTCCCAAGCCCGGCCCCCAGTACAATTATAGACAGGGCATAGGCAATCCAGCGCTTCCCTATAAAATCTATATTTGTCTTCGGGAATAACTTCAGCATATTCAATTTCGTAAAATTCTTGTTTGCAGAAATCAATTCGAATACGATCCGCGTTACGAATATGCCCGTGAACATGCTGGCCAACAAACCTATAGTAAGCGTTACTCCAAAACCTTTTATAGGGCCTGTCCCAAACTGGAACAGAAGCGCCGCGGCAATAAGAGTCGTTATATTGGAATCGAATATCGCGGTATAGGCTTTATCATATCCGAAAGATATAACGCTCCTCATGTGTTTTCCTGTCGCCATTTCTTCGCGCATGCGTTCGAAGATAAGGACATTGGCGTCAACCGCCATGCCGACTGTCAGTATCATGCCGGCTATGCCGGGCAATGTCAGGGTAGTGTGTATCCATCCAAGGGTCCCTAATATTATCACGAAATTCAAAAGCATCGCAAAGCTTGCGATAATCCCTGCGAATAAATAATAGATGACCATGAATACGAAAACTAAAAGCAGGCCTATCATAGAAGCACGGATGCCGCTATTTATGGAATCCCGGCCCAATAAAGGGCCTACCGTCCTTTCCTCTTCTATGTAAATCGGGGCCGGCAAAGTGCCGGCTCGTAAAATTATAGCCAGGTCACTCGCCTCATCTACCGTAAATCTCCCTGTTATGCTTGCCCTGCCTGAGGGGATCCGTTCGTTTATCCTGGGCGCCGAATGGACCTTGCCGTCCAGGACTATAGCGAGCCTTTTGCCTACATTCGCTCCTGTTATTTCGGAAAAGATACCGGCGCCTTTAGCGTTAAATTCGATAGCCACATAAGGTTCGTTAAAACGGGATTGGTCGAATTTTACCTCTGCGTTTACAAGCGTATCGCCCGTAAGCAAGGCATCCTTATGTACTAAAATTTTTTCTTTTTCAACGTTCTTTAGCTCATAACCTTCCGGTGTTTCGCCCTGCAAAGCCTTGGAATACAAGTCTTGATTGTCCTCCACCAGCTTGAATTCCAAAAGAGCTGTCTTTCCTATCAGTTCTCTTGCCCTGTCCCTGTCTGTAACGCCGGGAAGCTGGACAACTATCTCATCCGCCCCCTGCCTGTAGACAGAAAGTTCTTTTACCCCGAACTCATCGATTCTGTTGCGTATGATTTCCAGGGCCTTGAGGGGCGCGTCTTCTTTTTCCTCTGCAGGAAGCTTGGAAGTATCCACTTTCAGCAAAAGATGCATGCCTCCCTGTAAATCCAGGCCAAGGTTGATCTTTTCCTTTAAAGGAAGCATTCCCGCTAACGCGAATATCAGAACACCAAGGGCTATCGCTATCCTCCCTTGCAGATTCTTAGTCATTTGAACCTCCGCGGCTCTTCTTTATATAACCGATTGCGTTTTTATTGACCTCTATCTTTACGTTATCGTCTATCTTAAGAGTCACCGTAGCGTCTTTTACATTTAATATTGTGCCGTGAATGCCCCCGTTAGTAACGACCTCGTCATTCTTATTGAGCCCGGCAAGCATTTTTTCGTAGTCCTTCTGCTTCTTCTGCTGCGGCCGTATCAACATGAAATAAAATATCACGAATATCAATATTATCGGTAAAAAATTTGCCAACAATGCCGCCCCTGACGCGCAAGAACCTCCCTGCATAAAACCCCCTTGTTTTATCTAACCAGGTTAGACTGTATATGTCTAACCTGGTTAGAAAATTCTGTTTTTAAATTCCTCTTTCAGTTCCAGGAATTTATCTTCTCTGATTGCCTCCCTGATCCTATCCAATAATTTTACATAAAAATATACATTATGTAAAGAAGTAAGTCTTAGCCCTAATATCTCTTCTGTATTAAATAGATGCCTTATATATGAACGGGAATAATGCTTGCAGACGATACAATCGCAGCTCTCGCTTAAAGGCCTCATGTCCTTCGAATATTCCCCGTTCCTTATTATGAGCCTTCCTTCGTTTGTGTACGCCGCCCCGTTCCTGGCATTCCTGGTAGGTACGACACAGTCGAACATGTCTACGCCCATCTCTATTGCCTCAAAAAAATCATGAGGCATGCCCACGCCCATGGTATATCTAGGCCTGTCTTCTGGTAAATGCCTTACGGCATTCCCCATCATCTCATACATTAACTCGGACGGCTCCCCGACGCTTAAGCCTCCGATAGAATATCCGTCAAAATCCATAGCCGCCAGCTCTTCAGCCGCCCTTTTCCTCAGATCCGGATACGTAGAGCCCTGGACAATACCAAACAACAATTGTTTCGGATTTCGGATTTCGGATTTCGGATTTATTTTGTTAAATTCTATTTTCGACCTCTTCGCCCACCTGTTTGTCATAGCAAGAGATTGCTCTGCTTTGTCTTTGGTACTCGGGTAATGCAGGCATTCATCCAAAGGCATCATTATATCGCTTCCCAATTCATGCTGAAGCCCGATAACTTTTTCGGGCGTCAGGAAATGCCTTGAACCGTCAACATGAGAATTAAATTCTACGCCTTCCTCCCTGACCTTCATCAATGCAGCCAGGCTAAATACCTGAAAGCCTCCGCTATCCGTAAGTATTGCCCTGTCCCATGACATGAATTTGTGGAGCCCGCCTGCGTTTTTGATAATCTCCATGCCCGGCCTGAGATATAAATGATAGGTGTTCCCAAGTATTATGCCGGCTCCGCAATATTTCACATCCTCGCTCGACAGCGCCTTGACCGTAGCCTGGGTTCCGACTGGCATGAATACAGGCGTCTCAACATTTCCGTGCGGCGTTTCTAATATTCCAACACGCGCGTTTGTATTTTTGTCTTTGTGGATTATCTTAAACATATATAATCTCTGTAGGGGCGAATAATCATTCGCCCCTACAATATTAACATCGCGTCGCCGTATGAATAAAACCTGTATTTTTCTTTTATCGCCTCTTCATATGCCCTGAACATCATATCTCTTCCGCAAAACGCGGCTACCAGCATCAATAGCGTTGTTTTTGGCAAATGAAAATTTGTCAAAAGGCAGTCAACCGTTTTAAACCTGTATCCTGGATATATAAATAAATCCGTCCAGCCCTTTGTAGTGGCGGGTTTCAAACCCGCCCCTACATGCGCATAAAATGATTCCAAAACCCTGCAGGATGTCGTACCTACGGCTATTATCCTGCCATTTTTATTTTTTAACTTTTCAACAACCATGCCATCTATCTCAAAATACTCCTTTTCCATCTTATGCTCTTTCACATTTTCGCTTTTAACCGGCTTGAAAGTCCCATGCCCTACATGAAGCGTAATGTATTCTATATCCGCGCCCAGGCCGGATATGCCCTCCAAAAGTTCTTTTGTAAAATGAAGCCCTGCTGTGGGAGCTGCTACCGCGCCGCTTTTGGACGCATAAACTGTCTGGTATCTCTCCGCATCAGAATCGCTTGGATGACGTTTTATATACGGCGGCAAAGGCATCTCTCCAAATTCTTCCAGCGCCTTACTCAGATTGCCGTTGCAATCAAATTTCAAAAATCTCCTGCCGTTTTCTATCCTCGCGACTTCAGCCTTTAACTTCCCGCCCCCGAATATTATCCTGCTCCCGATTTTGCACCCTCTTGACGGCTTTAAAAGCGCTTCGTATTCTTCTCTCTGCCCTGTGCTCAGAACCAGCGCCTCAATTTTCCCGCCCGTTTCTTTCCTGCCTATAAGCCTTGCGGGCAAAACCTTTGTATCGTTCAATACCAGCAGGTCTCCTGGCTTAATATACTCTAATATATCCCTGAAAATTCTGTGTTCTGCCTTTCCTGTATCTTTATGCAGAACTAAAAGCCTTGATTCATCCCGTTTTTCTGACGGATACTGCGCGATTAATTCTTTTGGAAGGCTGTAATCGAAATCGGATAGTCTCATTGCCTGCGGCCTATGAAGAGCAACATGATGGAAAGCGCGATGCTTAAAAGGACTGACGTAGCCAATGGGAAATAGAATGTAAAATTATCTTTTTTAATATAAATATCTCCGGGCAATCTGCCGAACCATGGGATTTTGCCTGCGAAAATAAACAGGATCCCGGCCAATACTATGATAATCCCGATAAAAATCAAAATTTTTCCAAACCCGCTGACATCAAACATATTATACAGATATTGTAGGGAACGGTTTTAAACCGTTCCCTACATTTTCACCCGTTCTAATTCTGAAAACACGCACCCGCAATATTTCTGCCTGTACAGACTCTCTTTTTTAGCCAGTTCCTGGCCTTCTCTGAATCCGGGCCGGAAATCCTGATAATAAAACTCTACGCCGCTCTCCCCGGATATTTTCTCCCCTATTTCTTTGATTTTTTCATGATCCTGATATGGGCTTACGAGAAGTGTGGTTGTAAAGGCATCAAAACCATTGGTCCTGGCGAAATCCACGGTTTTTTCCAACCGCAATTTCCAACATGCAGGACACCGGTCTTGCATGGGCGAATGATTATTCGCCCATGTATTTGAAAAAACCGCCGTGAAATATTCCTCCATCTTATATTCAGGGTATACTATTTCAATTCCGGAATTAGCGGATATTAATGCGTCTTTGCGCCTCTTGTATTCACTGGGCGGATGTATATTTGGATTATAAAAAAACCCTGTTATTTTATCGAATTTTTTAACAAGAAGTTCTTTTACAGGATATAGCGCGCAAGGCCCACAGCAAATATGAAGAAGTAACTTCATAGATTAGAACTTATCCTTGAATAAGTTTACAAAACGAGTATTGCTCGAAGTGTAAACTTAGAGAAAGTTAGCCTTCCAATAGTTCGTCAGGAATGTCGAAATTGGCATAAACATTCTGGACATCATCGTGCTCTTCGAGCGCCTCTACAAGCCCTAAAACCTGTTTTGCCGCATCGCCTTCCAGCTTTATGGCGGTGGAAGGTATCATTGTGATCTCGGCGGATTTTGTCTTTATCTTATTGGACTCGAGCGCTTTTTTGATATTCTCGAAATCCCTGATTTCCGTTGTAACGGCATAAACATCTTCTTCTGTCTCCATATCCTGCGCGCCTGCATCAAGCACGATAGTCATCACCTTATCTTCGTCAGGATACTCTTTTTTGTCTATTTCTATGTATCCTTTTTTTTGGAACATCCAGCCAACAGAACCCGCGCCTGCAACATTTCCGTTTTTTTTCGAGAATATATTCCTTATTTCTGCCGTGCTCCTGTTCTTATTGTCCGTAAGAACCTCGACCATTATCGCAACCCCGCCTGCGCCATAACCTTCTATGCTAAATTCTTCATACGTGACACCTTCCAGCTCCCCCGTGCCTTTTTTAACAGCGCGGTCAATATTATCCTGAGGCATGCTGGACTGTTTTGCCCTGTCGATAGCTGTCCTTAGTCTTACATTTGTAGCAGGATCGCCGCCGCCGTTTTTTGCTGCGACTGTTATCTCTCTTATAAGTTTAGTAAAAAGATTTCCTCTTTTTGCGTCTGTAGCTGCTTTTTTGTGCTTAATAGTAGCCCATTTTGAATGACCTGACATTATATTCCCCTCTCACGTTGTAGGGAACGATTTCAAACCGTTCCCTACTGTTCCTGTTCCTCTTTTCTTGTCTCCTGGTATTTCGCGATAATAGCCTGTGCCGACTTTGCAGGCACCTCGTCATAATGCGAAAATCTCATCGAATACGAACCTCTCCCGCCTGTTATAGATTTCAGCTCAGAGGCATATTTTGACATCTCAGCTATCGGAACCTTTGCCTTTATAACCTGCAGTTTTCCCTGGACATCCATCCCGGCAATTCTTCCGCGCCTGGAATTCAGGTCGCCTGTTATATCGCCCATAAATTCTTCCGGGACAATAACATCTACATCCATGATAGGCTCTAACAATACAGGATTTGCTTCCAGGACTCCTTTTCTTAATGCCAGCGACCCGGCGATCTTAAACGCCATATCGCTGGAATCGACTTCGTGATATGAACCATCATACACAGTAACCCTCATATCCACTATCTGATAACCGGCAAGCGCGCCCCTGGACATCGCCTCAACTACGCCCTTTTCAATAGAGGGTATGTAATTCTTAGGTATAACTCCTCCTACTATTTTATCCACAAATTCAAAACCTTTGCCTCTTTCTAGAGGCTCAAGCTGGAGCCAGCAATCCCCGTATTGGCCATGCCCGCCTGTTTGGCGTTTGTATTTACCCTGCAGCTTTACCATCTTTTTGATAGTTTCTTTATACGCTACCTTAGGTGTGCCTTTTTCAACATCCACGCCGAATCTTTTTTTAAGACGATTGATCATGATATCCAGGTGCAAATCGCCCATGCCCGATATAATAAGCTCTTTTGTCTGCTCTTCTCTTTTTGTCTTAAATGTCTGATCTTCGTTTGTAAGCTTATGAAGCGCTATGGAAATTTTATCCTCGTCTCCCCTGGTCTTCGGCTTTATTGAAAACGATATAGCCGGTTCTGGAAATTCTATGGGATTAAACACCACGGGATCTTTTTCAGTGCATAGCGAATCGCCTGTAAACGTCTCCTTTAATTTCGCTACAGCCACGATATCTCCCGCAATAGCCTCTGCGACCGCCCTTTGTTCCTTGCCAAACACGCTCAGAAGATGGCCTATCCTTTCAGAAGTCCTTTTTGTGCAATTATAAAAAGACGTGTCTGATTTTATCATTCCCGTGTATACCCTGAAAATGGTGAGCTGGCCTACATACGGGTCGGAAACCGTCTTAAATACAAAACCGCTGAAACTGCCTGAGCCATCGGGCTTTAACTCCTTATCCTGGTTAGTGCCGGGATCTTTGGCTTTCCTTGGTTTTGATTCCAAAGGCGAAGGCAATATGTCGAACAAGCTGGACATAAGTTCTTTTATGCCTATATTCAAAGTAGCTGAACCGCAATAAATCGGAAACAGCTCTCCGTTTGAAACTGCTTTTTTGAATCCCAGTTTTATCTCTTCCGGAGTTAACTCTTTTCCTTCCAGGTATTTTTCCAGAAGTTCGTCGTTTTTCTCAGCCACGGCCTCGATAAGGGAATTCCTCAATTCCTGGGCCTTTTCTTTATCCTCCCCATTCAACTTATCTATAGCCGCTTTATCCAGAAGATCCGCCACTCCTTTAAAATCCGGGCCGATCCCTATAGGCATATTGACCAAGACGCAGTTTTTTCCAAATCTCTCCTTAATCGAATCCACTACGCTATAAAAATTTACATTTTCCTTGTCTAACTTATTCAAGAATATCGACCTGGCAAGCCCCAGTTCGACTGCCATTGACCATGTCTTTTCGGTGCCGACCTGGATACCGTCATAAGCGTCTACTAGCAATATTGCGCTGTCAACTGCGTTAAGAGCAGACAGCATCTCCCCGCTAAAATCAGCGTAACCGGGTGCGTCTATGATAGTTATCTTCTTATTTGCGTATTTAAAACTAAGGATGCTTGCGCTTATAGAAACTTTCCTTTCTATTTCGTCTTCGCTGTAATCACTGACAGTTGTGCCATCATCAACCTTGCCAAACCTGCTGGACGCGCCCGCATTATATACAACAGCCTCTGCAAAGCTTGTCTTTCCGCTCCCAGCATGGGATATTAAAGCTATATTCCTTATATCTTTAATAGTATAATCAGCCAAGATGGACCTCCTTATTTTGAATTTTAATTATAACATAAACCCCTATGTCCGTAAAGGCTGAAATTACAACCTATTTTCTGAATCTAAATCCCATTTTTTAGGATTATTAACGATATATTCTCTGAACAGATTCAATTCCTGATCATTACGAATAATATGTTCATAATAATTGCGTTGCCATACATCATGTATATGCATATTCTTTCGCATCCATTTTGTAACGCCTATTTTATACCCCCGAATTATGGCGCCGATGGTTCTTGATGTACCGCATGACCGTTTTTCTTTCTGTAGGGGCGAATAATTATTCGCCCCTACATTATTGTTTATCATAATAATTATATGAACATGATTCGGCATGATAATATGTTCACCTATTATCGCATCGGGATAATGTTCCGGAATTTGCCGCAGACATCTTTCTGCTGCCATTCCTGCATCATTTAAAACCATTCTATCATTCATGATATTCCCAAATAAACACCTGCGGTTTTTGGCGCATATCGTAACGAAATATCCGCCTAACGACGAATAATCATACCCTTTTAACCGTATTGACCTACGGTGATATTTTTTATCATTTTTAATTTTCATATGCAGGGCAAGGCATGCCGTACCCCTGCACAAATAGACACATCCGGAGGCGAAATTCTTTCAAAAAAAATAAAAAGGGCCGTCGCGCCATATAGGCGGACGGCCCTAAAATTAACCGGAGCAACTACCTACTCTCCCATGCCGTTGCCAGCAGAGTACCATCGGCCTTGGAGGGCTTAACTTCCGTATTCGGAATGGGAACGGGTGTTTCCCCTCCAGTATTATCACTCCGGAATATCTTCTTGTAGGGGCGAATAATATTCGCCCCTACATAAATGCAAATCAAAAAATAGAATCAATAATACCCATTAAACCAACAAATTAATAAGTGGCCAAGCCATTCGGCAGATTAGTACCAGTCAGCTGAAACCCTTACGGGCCTTACACACCTGGCCTATCAAACTCGTAGTCTACAAGTTGCCTTATCCGCCTTACGGCGGAGGGATATTTTATCTTAGGGGAGGCTTGGCGCTTATATGCATTCAGCGCTTATCCTTTCCGAACATAGCTACCCAGCAAATGCCACTGGCGTGACAACTGGAACACCATTGGTTCGTTTATCCCGGTCCTCTCGTACTAGGGACAATTCCCTTCAAATATCCTACGCATGTATCAGATAGAGACCGAACTGTCTTACGACGTTCTGAACCCAGCTCACGTACCACTTTAACCGGCGAACAGCCGGACCCTTGGGAGCTTCTCCACCCCCAGGATGTGATGAGCCGACATCGAGGTGCCAAACCTTGCCGTCGATGTGAACTCTCGGGCAAGATAAGCCTGTTATCCCCAGAGTACCTTTTATCCGTTGAGCGACGGCGATTCCATACTCCACCGCCGGATCACTAAGGCCTACTTTCGTATCTGCTCGACTTGTATGTCTCGCAGTTAAGCTCTCTTATACCTTTACGCTCAATGCGCGATTGCCAACCGCGCTGAGAGAACCTTTGCACGCCTCCGTTACTCTTTAGGAGGTCACCGCCCCAGTCAAACTGCCCGTCTGGCACGGTCCCCTATCTGGTTTCACAGATATAGGTTAGAACCCTAATACAATAAGGTCGGTATTTCACTGTTGGCTCCATCCAGGCTAACGCCCGGACTTCAAAGCCTCCCGACTATGCTACACAGATCGGATCAAAGTCCAATACCAGAGTACAGTAAAGGTTCTGGGGTCTTTTCGTCCCGATACATGTAAGCGGCATCTTCACCGCTACTACAATTTCACCGAGCCTCTCGTTGAGACAGCGCTTCTTTCGTTACACCATTCGTGCGGGTCGGAACTTACCCGACAAGGAATTTCGCTACCTTAGGACCGTTATAGTTACGGCCGCCGTTTACTGGGGCTTCGGTTCAAAGCTTCGCATCCTTACGGACACTAACCTCTATCCTTAACCTTCCAGCACCGGGCAGGTGTCAGTCCCTATACGTCGTCTTATGCGACTTTGCAGAGACATGTGTTTTTGCTAAACAGTCACAGAAGCCTCTTTACTGAGACCCCGACGGGCTGGCTTGTACAGCTTCACCCTTCAGGGCACCCCTTCTTCCGAAGTTACGGGGCAATTTTGCCTAGTTCCTTAACGAGAGTTCTATCGAGCGCCTTAGGATATTCTCCTCATCTACCTGTGTCGGTTTACGGTACGATTACTCGGCTTACTTGAACCAGAGTTATTTCTTGGCAGCATAGAATCAACCAGTTCGCCCGCTCCGTAGATTGGACTCCACGTCACCCCTCACCCTGACAATTAAGCCAAGGCTACAGGTTTGTACGGCCACATCCACCCGGCCGCTGATTTATCTTCCTGCGTCACCCTGATACGTTAAAACGCAAACCAAGTAGTATCTGAATATTAAACAGATTGCCCATCGCCTACGCCTTTCGGCCTCGGCTTAGGATCGACTAACCCTGGGCGGATTAACCTTCCCCAGGAAACCTGAGATTTACGGCGTCACGGTTTTACACCGTGATTTTCGCTACTTATTCCGGCATTATCACTTCCATTTCGTCCAGCAGTCCTTACGGTCTGCCTTCGCTCTATAATGGAACGCTCCTCTACCACTGAAATTACCCTTGGGTAAAATCAATCCGTAGCTTCGGTAATATGCTTAGCCCCGATCATTATCGGCGCAAAACCACTCGACCAGTGAGCTGTTACGCACTCTTTAAATGATGGCTGCCTCTAAGCCAACATCCTGGTTGTCTGCGTGATTTCACATCCTTTACCACTTAGCATATATTTAGGGACCTTAGCTGACGGTCTGGGCTGTTTCCCTTTTGACCACGAAGCTTATCCCCCGTAGTCTTACTCCCATAATATAAAAGTCTGGTATTCGGAGTTAGATTGGGTTCGGAAGACTGGTAGGTCCCCTAGCCCATTCTGTGCTCTACCCCCAAACTCTAATTTATGAGGCTAGCCCTAAAGCTATTTCGAGGAGAACCAGCTATCACGAAGCTTGATTAGCCTTTCACTCCAACCCACAGCTCATCGGATAACTTTTCAACGTTAACCCGTTCAGACCTCCACGCACTGTTACATGCGCTTCATCCTGGCCATGGGTAGATCGCCTCGCTTCGGGTCTATTAGATGCAACTTGTCGCCCCATTCGGACTCGCTTTCGCTGCGGCTCCTCCCCAGAGGGGATTAACCTTGCTACACCTAATAACTCGCCGGATCATTATTCAATAGGCACGCAGTCAGGCATATCTCATCCGAAGACGAAACATAGCCCTCCTACCGCTTGTAAGCTCATGATTTCAGGTACTATTTCACTCCCCTTAAAGGGGTTCTTTTCAACTTTCATTCACATTACTTGTGCACTATCGGTCACTGATTAGTATTTAGCCTTAGCCCATGGTCGGGCCGAATTCCTGCAGGGTTCCACGTGTCCTGCAGTACTTGGGAACCAAGCCCAGTTTCAATATCTTTATTTTGCTTACGAGGCTATCACTCACTATGGCCTGCCTTTCCAGACAGTTCAGCTATAAAGAATACCAAAACCGGCCAGTCTGTACACTGGCCCAGCTCAGCCCCATGACGCCCCCGCAACAACGCATACAGGCTATCACGTTGCAGGGATTTAGGCTGTTTCCATTTCGCTCGCCGCTACTCTGAAAATAGATTTCTCTTTCTTTTCCTCAGGGTACTGAGATGTTTCACTTCCCCTGGTCTCGCTCCCTTACCCTATGTATTCAGATAAGGATATTGCGGTATAACCCACAATAGGTTGCCCCATTCGGAAATCCCCGGATCAAAGCCAGTTTGCGGCTCCCCGAAGCTTATCGCAGCTTACCACGTCCTTCATCGCCTATCAGTGCCTAGTCATCCATCATAAGCCCTTTGTAGCTTGACCACATATTAATTTGATAGTCTAACTCGGCATTACTGATTCTTCTACTACATGTTATTCAATTGTCAATGAACAATTACCTTGAGCTCCAAGGCTCAAGACCAATGGCTCTAAACAATGCTAAAGCCTTTGGTCTACAGTCTTAAGCGTTTTAAACAATAGAACAGTTGAACACTACTCTATTGTTCTATTTTCTATTGTTCAATTGCTCAATAAAATTTTTGCTTTGCAAAAATTTTATTGGTGGACCTGAGCGGGATCGAACCGCTGACCTCATGCTTGCAAAGCACGCGCTCTCCCAGCTGAGCTACAGGCCCTGCACCAGTCGCTAAGCTATCCGCATTACTGCTATCTATTTCGCTCCGGTGCAGGGTAAACCCTTTAATCTGATATTAATGGCTGAGCCATGAACCCGAGCGACATATCAACCCACTACGAAGAGCTTAGCGAGTGGTTCATGGTGGGCCCAAGTGGAATCGAACCACTCACCTCCGCGTTATCAGCACGGCGCTCTAACCAGCTGAGCTATGGGCCCGTCTTCGCCCTTTGATATTACTGTAAGCTATCAATGACGAGCTACGCCGGGCTTTGCCCGTATGATAATGCAAAATCAGGCGAAGTTCGTCATAGAAATTATCTACTAAAATCTAAGAACGAAGCCTGACCGGTACTGCAACGCGAATATCCAGAAATAATTAATAGCCAGACATAACAGGAAAGCTACGATTTAACCTTCTTTACTGTCCGTCTTCGTTCAAAAGCTTTCGTTTTTGAACTATGCCGGACTGTGGGTCAGGTAAAACCTTTGCAAATTCGCCCGAGGGCAAATTTGGCTCCTTAGAAAGGAGGTGATCCAGCCGCACCTTCCGATACGGCTACCTTGTTACGACTTAGTCCTCCTTGCCAACCACACCTTCGGCGCCTCCATCCCTTGCGGGTTAGGTCAGCGACTTCGGGTGCAGTCAACTCAGGTGACTTGACGGGCGGTGTGTACAAGACCCGGGAACGTATTCACGGCACCGTGGCTGATATGCCGTTACTAGCGATTCCAGCTTCATGAGGGCGAGTTGCAGCCCTCAATCTGAACTGAGGCCGGCTTTTGGGATTAGCTCAACATTACTGTTTTGCAGCCCTCTGTACCGACCATTGTAGCACGTGTGTGGCCCAGGACGTAAGGGCCGTACTGACTTGACGTCATCTCCACCTTCCTCCAGCTTATCGCCGGCAGTCTCCTTAGAGTGCCCGGCCGAACCGATGGCAACTAAGGATGATGGTTGCGCTCGTTGCGGGACTTAACCCAACATCTCACGACACGAGCTGACGACAGCCATGCAACACCTGTATGCATGTCCCGGAAAGGAGGTCCCTGCTTTCACAGGGATTTCATGCACTTTTCAAGCCCTGGTAAGGTTCCACGCGTAGCGTCGTATTAAACCACATGCTCCACCGCTTGTGCGGGTCCCCGTCAATTTCTTTGAGTTTCAACCTTGCGGCCGTAGTCCCCAGGTGGATCACTTAATGTGTTAACTTCGGCATGGAGCCCTAAGGACCCCACACCAAGTGATCATCGTTTACGGCTAGGACTACCAGGGTATCTAATCCTGTTTGCTCCCCTAGCTTTCGTATTTCAGCGTCAGTTTTGGTCCAGAGAACCGCTTTCGCCACTGGTGTTCCTCTCGATATCTACAGATTTCACCCTTACACCGAGAATTCCATTCTCCTCTCCCAAACTCAAGACAAGCAGTTTCGAATGCAGTTCTATAGTTAAGCTATAGTATTTCACATCCGACTTACAAGCCCGCCTACATACCCTTTACACCCAATAAATCCGAACAACGTTTGCCACCTCCGTATTACCGCGGCTGCTGGCACGGAGTTAGCCGTGGCTTCCTCTCACAGTACAGTCAGCCCACAGGGTTATTCACCCATAGGACGTTCTTCCCGTGTGACAGAGGTTTACAATCCGAAGACCTTCATCCCTCACGCGGCGTCGCATCGTCAGGCTTTCGCCCATTGCGAAAGATTCTCGACTGCAGCCTCCCGTAGGAGTCTGGGCAGTGTCTCAGTCCCAGTGTGGCTGACCATCCTCTCAGACCAGCTACCCGTCAAAAGCCTTGGTGGGCCGTTACCCCGCCAACTAGCTGATAGGGCATGGGTTCCTCTTCAGACGATAGGCCTTACGGTCCCCATCTTTTACCGCAGCTCCATGCGGAGCCGTGGTCTTACCCGGTATTAGCACTCCTTTCGGAGTGTTATCCCGATCCCGAAGGTAGATTACCCACGCATTCCTCACCCTTTTGCCGCTATCAAATCAAGTCTCTCGGCCTTGCGGCCTCAAAACTCAATAAGATCGCTCGACTTGCATGCCTTAACCACGCCGCCAACGTTCGTTCTGAGCCAGAATCAAACTCTCCAAAAAAAACTTAACGTAACTCAGACCCGTTAGTCTGGCTATTTAATTTAGAAAGAACAAAAGAAAATAAAAAAAGACACCGAGACGATGCCTTTTTTTACATCCTCCCTTAATAATAATTTTTGATTATATTATCAAGGATACCTATTCAATATAAATAACCTCTCTTAAGGAATTAAAAGTTTACCACAGGAACACTCGATCGTCAAGAGGAAATTTTCAAATGAACAGAACTACTCAAATAGTGGGAGATACTATACCACCCGCTCCAAAATCTGTCAAGATAAATTTTTGGAAAAATTTCAAAGAGACCATGTAACCGGTTTGTGTAAATTTTTTAGCTCTATCTGCTTCTGAATCTGATCCAGTATAACCTCCGGCACAATAGCTCCACGCGCAAATCTCTCTCCGATAGTTGAGCCCAATATAATATGATCCTGCCATCTTTTATCGGATTTACTACCTATAACCATAGCTGCGACAGCCTTTCCTACGGTAATACCGTAAAGTTGAACAAGCTGTAAGGCATCCGCATACTCTTCTCTTGCATGCATTGTCGCTTCCGGTAAATCTGTGCGATGGCCTTCTCCTCTTGTAGTCAGAGAAAACATATTAACAGCCAAAGCGTATAAATTCTCCCCTCCGGCAAAAGCTTCGAAATCTCTAAGATCCTTTTCTGCCAATTGATTATCGTTAAAGAAACCCCTGCTTTCTTTGCAGGCGTCTCCTATGTATTTAAAGCTGCCTCTTAAAGGATTAAAGCCTTTGCGCGTAGTAACTATATTGTGCCCAAATTCTACCAATACCCTGTCTTCGCTTGGCCTGTCATTCTCAAAACCCGCTCCGCCTATTCCTGTCCCCAATATAATCCTTAATCCGGAATCCCAATTATTTTTCCCGAATGTCCCCAATGGCGAACGTTCCCCATCCAGGGCCGCAAGACCGTCATTCTTCAGGTACACCTCTACGTCAATTCCTGTTTTAGCCTTTACGCCTCTTTCGAGCAATTCTGCCAGTTTAGTATTGCCTTTAAAAGGCAAGTTCGGACTTTCGTAAATCGTCTTTCCCCATCCCCCGATAGTATTCTCTGTTTGGCCGGGCATGCTTATCCCTATCTTAACTGCCTTCTGTCTGGAAAACACCTCTTTCCCTGCCTCCATTGCCTCTGCAATGCCAGCGACAATCAAGTTTACCAATTCATCCACGGTAAGGTCCTTGCCATCTTTGCCGCCTGTTATAGTTTTAAATTTCTTTTCTTTGCCATCTCCTACGAGATCCAACTTGCCATTTTTATCCGTAATTCCGAAAATCCAGGAAGTGCCTCCCAGCGCCCCGCCTATAGCCAGATCATCCTTTCCTTTTACAAGATCTGCGGCTGCCATAAGTTCGCATTGTTTGCCAGATAAAATACTTCTTGCCACGCCTATAGAAATGTTCAACGCCGCCTCTTTAGGTATGCCCGCGAGAACCATTTCCCTGCACATGGAAAGTCGAATCGAAGTAATGAATAGATCGTGTTTGTCAATAATGCTCAGCAAATCTTCCGGAGTCAGCTGCACTTCAGCGGCATCCCGGAACATATCATAGCCGGCAATTGTTTCTCTCGTCTTGGGATCCCACTTTAATTTTTGCATTCTGTTTTCTTCGACTTTCGCGAGCAAACCTTCTATTTCTTTCTGCAGGCTATCATCTATAACGCCCTGGCTATTAAGCGTCACAAGCTGTTTATGCAATTCACTCAATTCTCTTACAGCGTAATCATATTTATTCTTTACTATCGCAACATCGGTCAGTATTTTGGCTATCTCCAACCGCACTGTCTGCTCTGCTTTTATAAATAACTTTACGCCTCCCGTAATAAGGCCTGCAGCCATATCTTCCCATACCTTTTCGTTAAGCCCGAATTCATTCTCGGCATACTTAAGCGCCTCGCGCGCCTCCTCAAGAGTTATAGCTTTTATCTTATTATTCCCCTTACCTGCTTTCAGTGCATTATAAAGATCTATAGGAATCGTATCTGCCGTGCCTGGCCTTGCTAATCTGAAAACATAATACCCCCAGTTTTTGTAATTATCTTTATAACCCTTGATTAACATATGCTGGGAAAGCTCTTCTATAGGGACAGCTCCTTTCCCTTCAGTGAGAGCCTTTATTACAAGGCTGTCTGACGGAAGCTCTTTTTCTCCGGTGCTTGCGTCAAGTTCGATTGTAAGCGGACAGCCAAGTTTCTCAAAATCGCCAAAACCATTCTTTCTCAATTCGTCTACGAATATCTCGTTCGCGTCCACGAAGAAAGCGCATGCCAAATCCATGAATCTATAGGCCAGGGCCAGTTTTTCCTCTTTTGTTTCCGCCTGGCTTATTTTCCGGGCTATATCCTGATTTTTGGCCAGCTCTCCGCTTACCCTGCTTATAAAATAGCTTATATAGCTTTTAAAACCCTGAAGCTCTCTTATAATATCTTCTTCGCTTGCCTTTACTTTATTAAGCCTTTCGACTCTCCTGTTAAGCCCCCTGGCTATAGCGCCCGCTATCGCCCTTATCTGGCCGCGGGAACACATTACAAGGGTTATGTTTGGATAAAGGCCTTTACTGATAGCCTCCTCTATGGTATCAATCCCTGAGCCCTTAAATATTCCGTCGCTTCCTAATTTGCCAGTGGCAGGTATCTTGTTTATAGTAACTTCGCCCATATCATCTTTTCCTACTATCTTAGCAAGCGCATCTGCTCTATTCATCATCATGACTGGATCGTCCAGATGAGATTCTATTTCTATGCTTACCCCGGCAGGTTCTCCTGCCTGATGCGCCTCAAACATAGCCTCTGCTCCACTGCGAATAAGGGTCTCCGCAACTATATTATTAAATATATTCTCTATCGAGGCCTCCTTCTTGGCCAACTCGCTGATAGCGGGGTCAAAATCTCTGCGTTTTATTGCACGCTCTATAAGAGAGCCGTTTGAAGTTACCTTGCTCATGCCATCTGTTCTTTGCATATCATGGAATTTCTCCACAATCTCTTCATCTATGCCGTCATATAGCACAATTAATCCCCTCTCAAGGGCAATCTTTCCTAAAGGACTTGCTTGACTTAGCGCTTTTTCATAGGCTGTTTGCTTTCTTTTGGATACCCCTTTTTCTCCGGGATTCAATTTTTCCAGTTCGGAGAGCCTGCGATATGCAAAAACCCAGAGTCCGTTTGCCTCGGCGCTATCCGCTTCTCTGCGCAGTTTTGCTATTTTCGCAATTTTAGCTTCCAGCGTAAACTCGCCAAAACCAGTATTACTGGCAAGTTTTTCGCCTGCCGAATTCTGTGTTTCTGCAACCTGTGATAGAATATTTTTTATTGCTTCGGAATCGCTACCTTCGGGTATTTTTAATTGAATGCTTATGTCCTTTTTACTGCTTAAACCCTTGCTACCCTTATAAGTATTAGTTAAAAATTGTTCTACAAAATTTCTTAAAGCAGGGTCAGAGATCGTGCCATCATCATAACCTATTGTTTGCAGAAGGCCAGGGCGGGATAATTTTATAGCCCAATACTGCTTAGGATTTATTTGTTTCTCTATTATAACCAAAAAAGGGCCATCTGCCCCTCTGGTAAAAGATAATAGCTTGTTAGCTATAATGCTCAAAGTTTTTTCAGAATCAAGAGCTTCATTACTGGCAAGTTTTCCTTCGTTCATAGCTTCTGCCAAGCGATTATTGGATGACAGCGGCACTCTCAATGTATCCTGCGCTGAATACACATTGCCTGTAAAAATAAAACTGCCTATTACCAGGCACGAAATAATTTTATTCATAATTGTAATTTTCTTCATTTCTCGCCCCTCCATAATTTTTATTATAAATCTATTATAAAAGTATTAATATAATACCATAAATACCCCTCTAAAATCAAGCAATATTTTTAGTTATTTTCACTAAGTTTACACTTCGAGCAATACTTGTTTTGTAAACTTACAGGGATTATTAAAGATTATTTTGAAGTGAAGATTACTTTTAGGAAGCGCTTTTTGCCTATTTTGATGCAGTATTCTTTGGAAGGCTCTATCTTGCATTCCAGCTCATTTATTTTATGCGAATTAACCTCTATTGCACCCTGCTCTACCAGGCGCCTATACTCATTTTTTGAAGGGCATATCTTTTCGGAAATCAGAAAATCGCAGAGTTTATCGCACTTAAAAGTCTTTGACTCTAATTTTAACTCCGTAAACGGGTCTCTTTTCTGGAACTTATTTTCAAAATCCTTCAAAGCGGCGTTACCGGCCTCTTCCCCATGATATTGACTCACTATATCCCTGGCCAGCTTTTTCTTTGCCTCCATTGGATGTATTTTTCTGACTTCATCAAGATTTTCGTCTGTCAAAAGCTCATAGTATTGTATCATCAGCTTATCAGATATGGACATGATCTTACCGAACATCTCTTCCGGTTTTTCGCTTATACCTATATGATTGCCAAGGGATTTGCTCATCTTGTTTACGCCGTCAAGGCCTACAAGAAGCGGGGTCATTATAACCACCTGGGATTCCTGGCCAAAGTCTTTTTGAAGTTCTCTGCCCATCAGAAGATTGAACTTCTGGTCAGTGCCGCCAAGTTCGACATCCGCCTTAAGCTCAACTGAATCATATGCCTGTAGCAGCGGGTACATGAATTCAAGAAAGCTTATATCCTTTCCTGATTTATAACGCTCGCTGAAATCCGCCCTGGCAAGAACCTGGGAAACAGTGGTATGCGCCATGAGTTCAAGAGTGTCTTTAAGCGTCATCTTGGCAAGCCACGCGCTATTAAACACAACCTCTGTCTTTTTTTCATCCAGGATCTTAAAAACCTGTTTTCTGTAAGTCTTCGCGTTTTCTTTAACTTCGTCTTCTGTAAGCTGCTTCCTTATTTCGCTTCTTCCAGTAGGATCCCCTATCATGCCTGTAAAATCGCCTATAAGAAAAAGCACCCTATGCCCGAGGTCCTGAAAATGTTTCAGTTTACGCAGCAATACGGTATGGCCCAGATGAATATCGGGCGCGCTAGGATCGAAACCTGCCTTTATCACAAGCGGCTTTTTTTTCTCGAGCTTCGAGACAAGCTCTTTCTCGGAAATTATCTCGACTGTTCCGCGCTTGATAATTTCTAATTGTTTCTTGATATCCATAAATTAAATTTTTTGTAGGGACAGCGCAATGCGCTGTCCCTACAGATTACTCTTTAGTCTTCTTGATGCTCAGCCTTATCTTCCGCTCCACATCATCGACTTTGATGACAACGGCTGTGATTTTATCCCCGGCTTTATACATCTCTTCGAGATTCCCCGAAGGCTCGACATCTAGTTCGGATATGTGCACAAGCCCTTCCAGATCTTTTTCAAGTTCCACAAAAATCCCAAAACTGGTAATCTTCGTAATCAACCCTTCTACCGTTACGCCAAGATTGTATCTTTTCATAATCTCCGGCCAAGGGTCGTTAGTCATCTGTTTTATCCCCAGGGATATCTTCTGATTGTCAGCATCCACTGCCAGAATCATCACATCAACTTTCTGGCCTTTCTTAAGATATTCCTTTGGATTGTTTATCTTCTTTGTCCAGGACATATCGTTTATATGGACAAAACCTTCTATGGCGCCTTCTATCTCTATAAAAGCTCCGTAATCCGTCAGGTTCCTGACCTTGCCTTCGACTTTCATTCCGGTAGAAAATTTTTCTTTTATCTCGAGCCATGGATTAGGCTCTATCTGTTTCACTCCCAGGGATATCTTCTGGCTGTTGCTGTCAACATTCAAAACAACCGCTTCCACCGTATCCCCTATAGCGAGAACATCCTGGGGGTTATTAACCCTTACTGTCCATGAAAGCTCTGAAACATGCACAAGGCCTTCTACGCCTTTTTCCAATTCCACAAACGCGCCATAAGGCATGATATTCACTACCTTGCCCTTAATCCTCGTGCCAACAGGATATTTGTTCTCTATATCCTTCCATGGGTTTTCTGTCTTTTGCTTCAAACCAAGAGAAACCTTCATGTTCTCTTTATCAAAATTCAATATCACCACTTCTATGGTATCCCCCATAGCCACCATTTCGCTCGGATGAGAAACCCTGCCCCAGCTCATATCGGTTATATGCAGAAGCCCGTCAACCCCTCCTAAATCCACGAACACCCCGAAATCCGTGATATTTTTTACAAGGCCTTTCCTGAGCTCGCCTATTTTCAGCTCCCCCAGCACTTTGGTTTTTATAGTTTCCCTCTCTTTTATTATAGCGTCTTTCCTGGAAACCACTATATTTTTCCTGGGTTTATTCATTTTCACTATCTTGAATAAAAGCGTCTGGCCGACGATCTGATTCACATTGCCAAAACCTTTCAAGGCAACAAGCGAAGCAGGCAAAAATGCCTCTATGCCCACATCTACCATAAGCCCGCCTTTTACTTTCCTCGAAACCTTTCCTTCTATGAAATCGCCCTCTTTGTAAGTAGCGGAAATCTTATCCCACCCCTGCATGTTTTCCGCCTTGCGCCTGGAGACAGTTATGAGCCCGTCTTCGTTTTCTTTGGACTCAACGAACACATCGAATTCATCCCCTATCTTTAAATCTACGATGTCTTTCAACTCCCCTACGGATATAATGCCTTCGGATTTATACCCAAGATCGATATAGACATCTTTGACGCCGATGGAAAGCACCTTGCCTTTTACTATGTCGCCTTCGCTCAACCGCCTGAATGTTTTTCCGTAAGCCTCTTCCAAATTAAAAGTTTCCTGAACCTCTTTTTCCTGGTTTAATTCTTTTGTCATGATCTTTGAAACCTCCTTATTTTCTCTATGATTTTTTTCACCATCGAATCGGGCGTCGATGCCCCGCTTGTAATGCCGACACAATGCTTCCCTTTAAACCATTTTTTATTCACTTCCGGCTCTGTTTCAATATGGAAACTATCCACCCCGCTTTCTTTGCAAATCTGCCAGAGCCTTTTTGTATTAGCGCTGTTTTTTCCGCCAATAACTATCATCAGGTCGCAGTCTTTTAAAAGGCTGCGTGCCGCCGATTGCCTTTTCGACGTATCATTACAAATCGTATTGAAAACCTTGATTTCGCTGAAATCCTCTCCCAGAATTTTCTTAATCTCGTTTATATAATTTTCCTTATTCTGGGTTGTCTGGGAGATAACCCCTATCTTTTTCGATATCCTGTCTTTTCCGGCAATGCTTTTAAGCGCTTTGACTTCCGGATGAGTATCGTCCCCGACTATTATTATCCTGTACCCGTCTTTTTTTAAACCCTCTACTATATGCTGAGCATATTTTACAAAAGGGCAGGTCGCGTCGATCAGCTTTATCTTTTTTTTCTTTATCTCCTTCAATACCTCTAAAGGCGCGCCGTGCGACGATATTATCACTGTCCCGCTTTTTATCTCCTTTAATCCGCCGGCTACACGAAGGCCTTTTTTCAAAAGGCCTTCAACCACCTGTGGATTGTGTATTATAGGCCCGAATGAATAAATATTCTCTCCGGCCTTTAACCCCTTTAAAGCGTTTTCGGCAATATTTATTGCCCGTTTTACCCCGAAACAAAAACCCGCGCACTTCGCTACCCTAATCTCCATGCTTTCCCATAGCCCGTAAGTTTACACTTCAAGCAATACTCGTTTTGTAAACTTACTTATTTTAACGCGCGTCAGAGTCGCTTATGTCCTTTAATTGCGCGATTGCCGACATCGTATCTTCCGCTATGCGCATATAATATTCTTTTCCCGAACCGTTTTTGTCAAATCTTAACGGCTTTCCAATGCGGACGGATATTTTTTTAAACCTTGGAAACGCTGCCCCCTTGGGCAATGCATCTCTCGACCCTTTTATATAACACGGTAATATGCTTGCTCCGGAATTAGCGGCTAAAAACCCTATGCCGGCTCTTGGCGCTCCAAGTTTGCCGTCTCTCGAGCGCGTCCCCTCGGGAAAAATCAAGACAGCCCTGCCGCTGCGTAATTTATCGATAGCCGCTCTCATGGCTACAAGATCCGCCCCTTCTCTCTTGAGAGGGAAGGCATTGACCGAAGATATAATCTTTCCGAAAACTCTATTCCTGAACAGGCTTTCCCTGGCCATGAAATTCAATTTGCGCGGTACGGCAAACCCGGCTATCAAAGGATCGAAAAAACTGGCATGGTTCGGCGCGATAATCAAAGGCCCGTTCTTTGGGCAGTTCCCTGCGCCTATTATTCTAAGCCTGAAAAATATTTTAAAGAGCGCTTTCAATATATTTCTGGAAATGAAATATATCATTATAAAGAATCTCTTATTGATTTGGCTTTACTCAATAATCTCGATAAGCCCTGGGTATCGTTGCTTTTTAAAGCCTTTTCTATCCTGAATAATTCTTTTTTTAACATGCCGATATCCCTTGCAAGATTCTCCCTGTTTGTCAGAAAAATATCTTTCCAGAGTTCCGGATCGCATGAAGCTATTCTCGTCGTATCTTTAAGCCCTCCTGCCGCAAGAGCTATCCCGTTTTTCCCAACGGAATTTATAAGGCTTACGGCGCAGGCATGAGGCAGATGGCTTATTTTCGAAAGCAATCTATCGTGCCTTTCAGGAGATACTATAACGATTTTCATTCCAAGCGCTATCCAGAATTTCCTAACTTTATTAAGGGCTCCTGGATTCGTATTTTCTGTTTTCGTCAAAACGCAATATGCGCCTTTAAATAAATCCTTATCGGCAAATCCGATGCCTGATTTTTCAGAGCCTGCTATAGGATGACTGCCTACAAAATCGATACCTCCCAGCTTCGCCTTTTCTATATTCTTGACTATATATTTTTTTGTACTGCCTGCGTCGGTAATGACGGCCCCTTTTTTTAAAAAAGATGCCGCTCGCCTTGCTATATCGGCTATTTTAAGCACAGGCGCTGCGATAATTACGATATCCGAATCTTTCACGCCTTCCTCTAAATCCAATGTTGCAAAATCCACTATCTTGTTTTTAACGGCCTTTTTAATAGTTTTCTCTCTTCTCGAAACCCCGGCAACTTCCTTTGCCAGCTTCTTTTCTTTTATCGCAAGGGCAAGCGATCCTCCGATTAACCCCAAACCTATGATAGTTATCTTTTTAAACATTAAAATCCCTGTAAGTTTACAAAATGAGTATTGCTTGAAGTGTAAACTTGTTTACTGGCGCTATATTTCCCGGTCAACGGCCTTTGCTACTGCCTTAAGCTCTTTCATCAAGGCATTGAATCTATACGGCACCAGGGATTGCTCCCCGTCAGAATATGCCTCCTCCGGATTGGGATGCACTTCTATCATCAATCCGTCTGCGCCCGCCGCTACCGCCGCCTTGGACATAGAAGCGACCAAATCCCATTTTCCTGTCCCGTGGCTTGGATCCACTATAACAGGCAGGTGGCTCAATTGCTTAATAAGAGGTATTGCATTCAGGTCCAGGGTAAATCTGGTTGCGTCCTCGAAAGTCCTTATCCCTCTTTCGCAAAGTATGCAGTTGAAATTACCGGCCGCTAGCACATATTCCGCCGACATGAGAAACTCTTTTATTGTGGCCGACATGCCTCTTTTCAGGAGCACCGGCTTTTTCGAAAGGCCGACCTCCTTAAGCAGATTGAAATTCTGCATATTCCTGGCGCCGACTTGAAGTATATCCGCGTATTTCTCGACCATCCATACGTCGCGGGTATCCATCACCTCCGTAACTATCTTCATGCCCGTCTCTTTTTTGACGTCCCTCAGGAATTTCAAACCTTCTTCTCCTAAGCCCTGAAAACTATAAGGAGAACTCCTGGGCTTGAACGCTCCGCCTCTCAATATAGCAGCGCCTGCCTTTTTGACCTTATTCCCTACCTCCAGGAGCATATTGAAATTCTCCACCGAACACGGCCCTGCCATAACGGCTATTTTCTTTCCCCCTATCTTCACGCCATCCACATCTATTATGCTGTTTTCGGACTTAAACTCCCTGGAAACAAGTTTATAAGGCTTCAGGATTGGCATCACCCTCTCGACGCCCGGAAACGCCTCCAGCGGCTGTACCCTTAAAACATCCTCTTCCCCTATGACACCTATAATAGTGCGCTCGACGCCTCTCGAGACCATGGGCTTCAAGCCAAGTTTTTTAACCTTGTCTATTAAATGATCGATCTGTTTTTTTGTTGCATCCGGACGTAAAACAATAATCATACATATCCTCCGTTGCTTTTGTAGGGGCGAAAAATTTTTCGCCCCTACAAAATTATTTTCTTTAATTCCCTGATAAATCTTTTATTCTCCGCCTTTTTACCCACAGTTACTCTGATAAATTTCTCCAGGCCCCAGGCCTTCATATTTCTCACGATAACGCCTTTTCTTAAAAGCCTTTCCGCGGCTTCTCCGGATTTTGGCCCGATTTCAATCAATATAAAATTTGTAACACTGGGCACATACCTAACGCCCATTGCTTTTAATTCGGAGTATAAAAATCTTTTGCCTTCTCTTACCGCCCTTTTAGACCTGGCCAGAAACTCTTTATCTTTCAAAGCCCCTATAGCGCCTGCCTGCGCAAGCGAATTGACATTGAACGGATCCCTGACGGTTTCCATATATTTTATTATATTAGGATTAGACACGCCGTAGCCCACCCGCAGTCCTGCCAAGCCGTATGCCTTAGAAAAAGTCCTTGTCACTATAAGGTTATTCTTGGATATATAATCCAGGCCATTAGGGTAATCCTGCTCTTCCGCAAAATCGCAATATGCCTCATCCAGGAAAATTATTACGTCCTCCGGAAGGCCTTTAAGGAAATCTTCCAGCTCGCGCCTCATAACATACGTGCCGTTGGGATTATCCGGATTGGCTATAAATACCACCTTGGTGTTTTTACTTACCGCGTCTTTCATCGCCTTTAAATCGTACTTAAAGTAACGCATGGGCACTATCTTTATCTTTGCGCCGTGCACGCTGGAAGCCACTTCATACATAAGGAATGTAGGGCTCGCCACGACTACTTCATCACCCTCGTCCACAAACGCCTTTAATGTAAGTTCGATAAGCTCATCGGAGCCGTTTCCGAATATCAGTTGTTCCGGCTTTACTTTCAATCTTTTCGCTACGGCCTGGCGCAGATAGAAACACCCGCCTTCCGGATACATGTTTATGTTCCTGAGGTATTTTTTTATAGCCGCTACCGCTTTAGGAGACGGCCCCAGCGGATTCTCGTTAGATGCCATTTTGATAACATCCGACAGGCCCAATTCCCTCTTTACTTCTTCGATCGGCTTGCCTGGCTGATAAGGTTTTACGCTTAAAACTGCTTTGCGCGGAATTATACTCATATATTCACATCCCCACAGGGTAAGAACCCAGTATTTTCAAAAACGAGCAATGTTTCTCAAGCTCTGTCAGCGCCTTTTTTACGCTCTGGTTCTCGCAATGGCCCATCATATCCACGAAGAAATAATATTCCCATATCCGTCTCTTCGAAGGCCTTGATTCTATTTTCGTAAGGTTTATTTTATATTTCTTGAAAGGCACGAGTATGTCGTGCAGCGCGCCGACTCTGTCTTTCACGGAAAACATTATGGATGTCCTGTCCCTTTTTGTAGGGCCCGGGATAACGCCTCCTATCACAAGAAACCTTGTAAGGTTATTCAGATTATCCTCTATATCTTTCGATAGCACGTGCAATCTGTACTTTTTAGCCGCCAAGATGCTGGCTATCGCTGCCGAATTCTTTTCCTGCGAGGCAATCTCCGCGGCCTTGCTCGTGGAAGACACCTCGATGAGAGGCGCGCCCCTCATATTGATTTCAAGCCACAGCCTGCACTGCCCGAAAACCTCCTGTTTGGAATAAATCTTTTTTACGGCCTTTATGCCGCCTTTCCCGAGAAGATTATGCGATATCTCCAGCATTATCTCGGAACATATCTTCAAATCGGAGTTTATAAACATATCCAGGGTATGGCTTATAACGCCTTCCGTAGAATTTTCTACAGGCACAACCCCGTAATCCGACCGCCCGGCCTCCACATCCCTGAAAACATCTGTTATAGTAGGGCAGGCATAGTATTCTACGTTCGAGCCGAACTTTTTTATCCCGGCCTGATGCGTAAAAGTGGCCTCGGGCCCGAGATACGCTATTTTTAATTTTTTCTCAAGCCCCAGAGAGCCTGACATTACCTCTCTGTATATCGCGAAAAGCGCTTTATTCGGCAATGGCCCTTTGTTTTCTTTTATTATATTTTCATATATCTCCACTTCTCTCTCGGGTGTATACACAGGGGCCCCTGTTTCTTTTTTAATCTTCCCTATGTATTTCGCGACAGCTGCCCTGTCGTTTAAAAGCGCGATTATTTTCTTATCCGTTTCGTTTATCTTTTTACGAAGTTCCGCCAACTTGGACATCTGGCCCCCCTCCTTCTTGCCGCTTCAGCTCTTCTCCTTCTTCATCTTTCTGAAGATGCTCCGGTAATTCTATGTCCTTTTCGGTAAAATTAAACTCCTCGAGTCTCGGAAGCTCCTCGAGAGAATTCAGCCCGAAATACTGCAGGAATTCCTGGGTAGTGCCATAAATAATAGGCCTTCCTACCGTCTCTCTCCTTCCTAAAATCTTAACGAGATTTTTTTCGATCAGCGTCTTCAGCACGCCGTCCACATTCACTCCTCTTATAGCCTCTATTTCCGGTTTTGTGGCAGGCTGTTTGTACGCTATAATCGCCAAAGTCTCCAGGCTTGGCCCGGAAAGCCTGTCGGAACCGGCTGTTTTATACAATTTTTTAAGCCATGGCGCAAGCACAGGATCGGTTACGATCTGGTAGCCTCCGGCGATCTCTTTAATCCTCAGCGCGCTTGTCTGTTTTTCGTACTCTCCCGCAAGCTCGGCTATCACATCCCTTATCTCATCCGAATCAGGCCCTTCCAGGACATTTTTGATCTCGCTCAGGAATAAAGGCTTATCACTTACAAAAAGCATCGCTTCTATGATATTTTTTATTTGCGTTCTATCCATCTCTATCCAAATGCAAGTTTACAAAACAAGCAATACTTGTTTTGTAAACTTATTCTATGTTCAATCTGTGTTTTTCGTTGCGGATAATTTCTATGTCGCTGAAATTGTTCTTCTGTACAACTATTATCTCTTTTAGCCTTATAAGCTCAAGAACCGCCAAAAATGTGGCTATTATCTCCGGCTTATTTTTGGAATTCCTGAAAAGCTCGAAAAGGCTCATTGCAGGGGTCTTCACCAGCATGTGTAAAAGATCGTGCACCTTTTGCTCTACGGTAAACTCATCCTTTATTATCTCCTGGAACATCTCCCTGGGCACATCCTTCAGTACCCTGGTAAAAGCTGTTATCAGGTCGAATAAGCTGGCCTCAAAGAAAACCTCCCCTGGCTCAACCTCAAAAGGGATATCCCTCGTGAACATCTTTTTTCTCTGGCCTTCCAGATCCTGCAGTACCCCCGCAACCTCCTTGAACTTTTTATACTCCACGAGCCTGCGCACAAGCTCTTCTCTTGGATCCTCCTCTTCTTCCGGCAAAAGCTCTTTTTCGTCAGGCGGCAGGAGCATCTTGCTCTTTATATGAATCAATGTGGCCGCGATTACCAGAAATTCGCCCGCGATGTTCAAGTCCAGCATGCGCATAAGATCGAGATATTCCATATACTGTTCTGTAATAGCGGCTATCGGAATATCATAGATATCTATCTCATTCTTCTTGATTAGATACAATAATAAATCCAGCGGGCCTTCGAATACCTCTAATTTTACTTTATAAGACATTAAAACATCCCTATCGCTTTTTTTACTTCGGACATCGTCTCGGATGCTGCCTTGCGCGCCTTCGCCGCTCCCTTTTCCAGGATAGAGCGGATATTATCTTCGTCTTTCAGTAAGGCCTCTCTTTTACGCCTGATATCTGCCAGGTAATCGGAGATTATCCCGCCCAGCCTCTTCTTGCATTCCGTACATCCGGCCTTTGCCTGTGTGCAGTATTCATAAACATCCCCTGCGTATTCTTTTTTAAGCAGGTTATAATAGGCGTACACATTGCATTTTTCGGGATGCCCCTTATCGGATATTTTTATCCTTTCGGGATCCGTAAACATCGAGGAACATTTCTTTTTTATTGCTTCTTCGCTGTCCCTGAGCGCGATAAAATTATCATAGGACTTGCTCATTTTCCTGCCATCGATCCCAAGAAGCTTAGGGATGCTGGTAAGAAGAGGTTTTACGGAAGGAAAAACCTTTCCGTATAGGCTGTTGAACTTTTCCGCTATATCGTTTGTAAGCTCTATATGCGGGATCTGGTCTTTCCCCACCGGAACAGTGTCCGCTTTATATATCAAGATATCGGCTGCCTGCAAAACCGGGTAGCCAAGGAACGCGTATGTATGCAATTCCCGAGTTGTAATTTCCCTTAGCTGTTCTTTATAAGTAGGGCATCTTTCGAGCCATCCAAGAGGCACGAAATTCGAAAACGCCATGTATAATTCCAGATGCTCTTTTACATGCGATTGGACAAATACCGTACTTTTTTCCGGGTCTATGCCGCATGCTATCCAATCCGCGGCGCATTCTATCGTAAATCTGGAAATGCTGGACGGATCTTCGTATTCGCTCATCATCGCGTGCCAATCCGCGATCATAAAAAACGAATCATATTTATCCTGAAGCTTCACCCAGTTATCCAGCGCCCCGAATAAATGCCCCAGATGCAGAGGCCCTGTAGGGCGCATCCCGCTAAGAATCCTATTTTTCATAACATTCTTGTACGGGCGAATATTATTCGCCCCTACTTTAATCTCCTTGCTACTTTTCTTACTTCTATTGCTTCTATTAAATCGCCCTTTTGTATATCTTTGAAGCCCAGGCTTATCCCGCATTCAAAACCTTCTTTTGCCTCTTTCAAATCATCCTTAAAATGCTTTAATGAGCTCATTTTCCCCTTGTATACGATTTCTTTCTCCCTTATTAGCTTACACACTGCGTCGCGCGGGATTCTGCCTTTTGAAATAAAACATCCTGCCACAACGCCTGTCTTTGAGACATTAAAAACCTGTCGGACCTCGGCCCTTCCCAAAAACACCTCTTCTATGACAGGCTCCAGCATACCTTCCATGGCAGCCTGTATCTCGTTCACTATCTCGTAAATTATACTGTAAAGCCTTATTTCCACCTCTTCCTGTTTTGCGAGGGCCTTCGCTTCACTGGTTGCATTGACATGAAAACCTATAATGACAGCATTCGAAGCGGAAGCAAGCATAACATCGGATTCATTGATATCGCCTACCTGGCTGTGTATCACGGAAAGCCTGACTTCTTCCGTGCTTAACTTTTCAAGGGAGTCTTTGATAGCCTCCAGCGAACCCTGCACATCCGCCTTTATCACTATCTTTAATTCTTTAACCTCTCCTACTTTTATCTTGTTATACAATTCTTCCAGCGTAACCTTGGAGGTTTTTCCGGCGAGTTTTTTCTTTTCGGCCTCCATCTGTCTTGCGGCCACAATATCCCGCGCCTTTTTCTCGTCGCCGACTACGTAAAATTTTTCCCCTGCCTCCGGCACTCCGGAAAGCCCTAATATCTCCACCGGCTTCGCAGGCCCCGCCTCATGAATCCTGCGGCCCTTATCGTCCAGCATTGCCTTTATCCTGCCGTAATTAAGGCCTACCATAACTACGTCTCCTATCTTCAGGGTACCGTTCGCGATAAGGACGGTCGCTACAGGTCCTTTGCCTTTGGAAAGCTCTGCCTCTATAACTATGCCGACTGCGGGCTTCTCGGGGTTTGCCTTTAATTCAAGCAGTTCCGCCTCAAGAAGCAGCATTTCCAGCAAAGTGTCGATGCCCTGGCCTGTTTTAGCGGAAACGCCGACAGTAATGGTCTTCCCTCCCCAATCTTCGGGAGTAAGGTTCTGCTCTGCCAGCTGTTTTTTGACCTTGTCTAAATTTATATTCTGCTTATCGATTTTATTTATAGCTACCACTATGGTGACGCCTGCGGCCCTGGCGTGGTCTATGGCTTCTATCGTCTGCGGCATTATGCCGTCATCGGCGGCTACCACAAGAACGACGATATCCGTTACATTTGCGCCTCTCGCGCGCATCGCTGTAAACGCGGCGTGGCCCGGCGTATCCAGAAACGTTACACTGCCTTTAGGAAGCATTACTTCATACGCGCCTATATGCTGGGTGATGCCCCCTGCTTCTTTATCCGCCACTTTCGTTTTTCTTATAGTATCGAGAAGCGATGTTTTTCCGTGATCGACATGGCCCATAAAAGTGACGACAGGCGCCCTCAGTTTCAACTTTTTTGGATCATCAGCCTTATCAAGCTCTGACAGGAAGGACTCCTCGAATCCGGGAAGTTTTTCGATACAATACCCGTAGCCTTCGCAGATAGAGTTCGCTATTTCCTCATCAAGCGCCTGGTTTATAGTGGCAAGCACCTTCCTGTCCAGAAGTTTTTTCAAAAGATCCGCGGGTTTCACAGCCAGTTTAACCGCCAGATCCTTTACTATTATCGGGAAATCTATCTTTAATACCTTCATAGGGACAACGCACTGCGTTGTCCCTGCAGGCTCTTCTTTTATCTCCTCCTGCTTTTTCTCTTCGATCTCGATCTGCGCCTCAGGCTCTTTTATCTTTTTTGCCGCCTTTTCTTTCGCGGGAGTCTTTTCCGCCGGTTTCTCTTTTGCTTTTGGCTTCTCTTTCTTAGGCTTCAATTCTTCTTTTACAAGAAATGCAGTATCATCATCAAGAGCGCTCATATGGCCTTTGGCTTCTATCTTAAGGCTATGAAGCTTATCTATAAGCTCTTTGCTTGTAATCCCGAGTTCCTTTGCCAGCTGGTGAACACGTACGCTCATTCTTTATCCTTCCCTTGTTCTTCCTTTTCTTTGTCTTTTTCCGCCTGCGCCTCGCGCTCTTTCTCGGCCCTGGCTTCCCGGTTCTCTTTGTTCTTCTTATCCCTGACCTCATGAACTTTCTGCTCCATAAGATCCTTGGCCGATTTAAGAATCTTTTCTGCGGTTTTCTTTCCGATACCCTTGACGTCGACAAGCTCTTTCAAATCCAGCTTGATAATCTTGCCTACAGTATCATACCCTGCCTTCTTAAGCTCTTTCGCGGTCTTGGGGCCGATGCCGTCAATTTCTATTATGGGTATTTCTTTTACCTCTTCTATTTCCGACTTGCTCCTTATATCTATATTCCATCCTGTCAGCTTCGCGGCAAGCCTAACATTTTGGCCTTTTTTGCCTATCGCGAGGGAAAGCTGGTCATCCGCTACGACAACCTCCGCCCTTCTCTCGGCTTCGCTCGCTTTAACGCTGGAGATTTCCGCCGGGCTCAGGCTGGCTGATATGAATTCCCCCATATTGATACTCCAGCGCACTATGTCTATCTTTTCCCCGCCCAGCTCTCTCACTATATTCTTGACTCTCTGGCCTCTCATGCCCACGCACGCGCCCACAGGGTCCACCTTATCATCTTTGGAATATACGGCTATCTTGGAGCGATCCCCTGCTTCCCTGGATACGGCTTTTATCTCCACAATACCCTCGTATATCTCAGGCACCTCTAACTCGAAAAGCCTTTTTACGAATCCAGGGCTTGTCCTGGAAAGCATTATCTCCGGGCCTTTAGAAGATTTTTTCACTTCCACAACCAATGCCTTGATCCTGTCGCCCTGCCTGTATTCTTCATTAGGAGGAAGCTCCCTTTTCGGCAAAACGCCTTCCACCCTGCCGAGATCCGTGATTATCATGCCCTTCTCGAATCTATGCACGCTTCCGGAAACAATATCATTTACCTTATGCTTATATTCTTCGAATAATACATCCCTTTCGGCCTCGCGGATTTTCTGTATAATGACCTGCTTGGCTGTCTGGGCGGAGATCCTGCCGAAATCCCCCGAAACCTCTTTACCCTCCGCCGAAAGCACCTTAAAATCCCCTGTCATGGAATCAAACTCGACCTTTATATCTTCAACATGCTTCCCAAGGTTCTTCCTGGCAGCGCTTATAAGGGCTGATTCTATCGCCTTTACAAGAATTTCTTTTTTAATACCCTTGTCCCGTTCGATACTATCCAATATTGCCAACAATTCCTGATTCATTTCTTTCCCCCGTTATTAAAATTCGATTTCTTCTCTCGCCCGAACTATCTTCTCGAAGGGTATCTCTATTACACCCTTTTTCTTAACGCCTATCTTCACGCCTGCATCCGATATCTCTTCCAGCCTGGCAATGTATTCCTTTTTATCCATGATCCTCTCGCTCAACGTTACTCTCACAAGCCTGCCCAACGCCCTTTCAAAATCTCTTTTTGTCTTAAAAGGCCTGTCTATGCCCGGCGAATCCACCTCGAGGATATACCTCTCTTGTATAATATCCGCTTCGTCCAAAATCTGGCTTATTTTTTCATTCAATCTCGCGCAATCGGCAAGCTCTATGCCTCCTTCTTTATCCACCAAAAAACGCAGTACCCTTCCGCCTGCCTCAGGCCTATATATAATATCGACAAGCTCGGCGCCTTCCTCTTTCAGCGCCGGCTCTATGATTTCCTTAATTTTGTCTATCATTGGCAACAAAAAAAGCGGGTAAACTGCACCCACTTCAACTCAAATCCTCCTTCGCTCTTAGAATATAACCTTTAGCTTGCTATGATGAGCTTCGAAGGACAGGTCCCCCTTTCATAGAGATGTATATAATATACTATAGCTCATTGAAGCATGTCAAGTAAAAAAATGGCAGCCAGCGCTCAACCTGCGCACTGCACTGCTTCTTTATAGCGAAAAGGCCGCCGCCGATCTATTCAGGGGGATTTCGATATTATCCGACAAGGTATAATAAATCAGGTCCTCTGCCAATTCATACTGGTCGGCCTCCGTCAATGCAGAATCTTTCGAGGAATCCTTTACGAGCCGCAGCATCGTATCCAGCGCATTCTTCCCGCCCCCCAAAACTTCCGCGTGATTTAAAATATATTCATAAACATTTTCTACGACTTTGTATTGGGGAGTACCCGGCGCGTAGACTGTATCCAAATATAGCTTTACCCAGTAAATTTCCGGATAGCTCGCTTTTGCAGAAATCATATTGAAGAAACTGCGCAGCATAGACATTTTAGTCTCCTTCACCAACTCGATTATATGCCGCATTTGCTCTTCGCTGATGTCTACATCGGAAACATCGGGGACAAAAGAGGCCTCCCGCATGCCTTTGCCGAAATATCTATCGTGGAATACGTCCTTCGCAGGAATCATATCAGTTATCAAAGAATCATAATAATTCAATAAGTCATTATGAATATCGACGGGCCTGATATCTTTTCTGCTGAAGATAAGAGGGTCATACTGATTTGGGTCATCGGTTAGACCGTCTATCCCTATGATAACTAACCGTTCGTGGCCGTTTATAACCATCAATCCGTATTTTTCCATAAACCTGGGATCCGTATCGACAACGCCTCTTTTCCATAATTCCTGCTGCAGGTTAAAATAACGTTTCATAAGATCCTCTATTTCATTTTCCGTGCTATTATAAGCGTCGAACAGCGCTTTCTTTTCCTTAAAATCAGAGTCTTCCGGAAGGATTCGCAGCCGCTCGGATATATCTTCCCTGCGTTTCAATAAACTGCCGAATCTTTCGCCCAGCGGCTCTACCTTGCTCTGCACTATAATTTTTCCCAAGAGCAGGCGTTCACCGTCTACCGTCCTTGCGATCCCTAAATCAGAAACATCGCAGACGGTTGAAGGGACCATCAACCCGCCTAATCTCCGCTTAAGCACATTTTCATGAAAAGACACGAAATTTTCGAATTTCGGTTGAAACTCTTTGCGAGGGGTCTTAACCACAAGCTCTCTGTCCAGAAAAAAGACCCAGAAAGAACTCCCCGGGGTATAATTGACAACTCCGCCCATCCTGAGCCGCCTTCTGATCTCTTCGATGGAAATCTTTCTTAATTCTTCATTCAAGATAGGCGGCTCAATGCTTAACTCCTTAAATACCCTGGCGGCATCATCTGGAAATTTTTCTGCATTTTTAAGCATACCGGCTAGGAAAAGCGCCAGTATAGATTCCGAGCGCGTTTGGGTCGAAGCCAGGAATTGGGCGTATCCTCTTGTAGGAAGGACATACGGGACTTCCTCTGTCAGACGCAATGTCATTCTCTTTTCTATAAATTCCAGCCTGTTTTCCCTCCGCCCACCTTCTTTGCTGAATCGAACCAGCATCCTTAATAAACGCGGCCAGTATTCCGCGTCTATAAACACGCTTAAAGCTTTTTGGTTTAACCCGCTGTCGCTCAAAACCAATATCCCTTCCGCAATTATAATCTTTCCTTTCGGGTCGAGGCGTTCCAGCGCCTCGACAGGCTCACCCTTGATTAATTCCCGCTCATTATTATCCACGCGTACGGTTAAGGCTGAATCCGCCTTGTTTCTATAGACGATGTGATCCGTATCGTGGATACGCACCACCGCATAACCTTCGTTATTACGGAATACCTTGACAGGCGTTTCCCCTACCTTGGCTTCTTTGGAAGATTTGCCTGCATAAATAATGGAAGGTTCGGAAAAATCTTCGGCTATGCGGACTACCGCCTTTTCGCTGCCGTTAAGAATCAGGACATCTCCTTCCTTGTCCTGCATAATTTTTAATCTTCCGCGTGTAAAAAAATCGAAAATCGGCATATAGATAACATGGCCTTCGGTCAATTCTTTCATATCGCGTATAAACCGGCTTACCTGGAATTTTTCATACGGGTTCTGCGTGCTTTTGCCGGTCACAGGGTCTGCGGGACGGTCAGATAGCTCAAGGATATAAGAATCGAAATTAATTATGCGCATGGGGTCTCCTGCCTCTTTGGATTCCTGCTGAGCCAGCCCGCTTAATTCTTTGCCGGAAATATCCTGAAACCACCCGACTACGCTCGTCTTGGCGCTTCCTCCTCCGCCGGAAATAAGCAATAAAGCCAGAGGGGAGTCCTGCCGCTTTCCTTTTAGATAAGCGAGGTACCGCCTTTTAAGTTCAGGCAGAATCTCCTCCAGAAAAACCTCCTCGTGAACAGGTTCTCCCGCCAATATCTTCCTCTGCCTTTGAGAAATTTGCTTATATGTCCTGACTAAAGGCGCTATGGTTTTTTCTATCCTGGCTCTTAACTCAAGCGGACCGCCGGCTTCGGCCTTAGAAGCCAGCTTTCCGAAAACATAGGTTAAACGGCCTGGATTACCCTGCGTTATATTCGGAGTTCTAAGAATGCGGACGGACGGATAGGCGTCTCTGCAGAGAATAAAAAAGAATGCGGCAATAAAAAAAATTACCGCTGTTTTTTTTGACATGGCGAGGTTAAAATACCCTGGCAATCTTGAGGATTTTATAAATTTCGTATATTCGATTAGACGCCTGAGGCTATTTCGGTTACTACTGTTTTATATTCATCAAGGTTGTAAGGCGCTCCTAATTTAAAGCCTCCAAAAAACTCGGCTTTTCCGCCATATACCGTAAACATCTCCCTGAGTACGTCGCTTGCCATTACCTTTATATAGGCAATATTTCCGTATTCTTTTACGCCGTTGAATTCCCCTTCGGAAGCGGCTATTATAACCACGGCGTTATTGCGCGGCAGCTGCGCAATCCATTTTTCGAATCCTTTTTTATCGGATATGACGCTTTCCGCAGCGACGGCCACGATTTGATCCATGGAATCAACCTGCTGTTTTCTGAAAAGCGTACTGTTTTTCTGCGCCTGCGCGGCCAGGACAATTTCAGCCGTCTTAAGGCCTGCCATGTTGTTGCTGGACAGCGCTCCGCTTGGTATAGTAACTTGCCCGGCTATCGCCATAGTTTCCTCTGCATCAAGGCCTGTTTGCGTATCCATAGCTGAGTTGAACTTGGATTTTGACGCGGCATTCAGGAAGCTTTCCACTTTCTCGAAAAATAACCCCAGATCCTCCTCCGCGGCCTCGGATGTGGAATCGAATGTCACAAGCATTACTTTGCGGCCCCTGTTCACTATGGAGTTAACCGTACCCAGGGTCTGCGCCTTTATTAAATTATCGTCATACTGCAATGCCTCAGGCTGTTCCACCTCGAGCGGCATGAAATAAGTAGATAGCCACATGTTCTTCCCGCCCTCTATATTTTCCTCGTAAGAATGGTTTTTATCAGGCCCTTCTCCCAGCTTTGAAGGCATTTTAAGGCCGTTGGTAAATATGCCTGTTCTCGCATTCTGCAGAATACCTCTCATATTTTCCGTCATTCTGCCATAGCTTGTAAGTTCCTTTGCCTCGAATCCCGGCTTTGCCTTCAAAATATTTATAATCGCCGCGTATACCGCGGGAGCATTATCCATATCGGCTCCGAGCTTATTGATTTCCAGCTCTAATTCGGATTCGGTAACGGCTCCCACCTTTATCAACCTATCGTAATATAATTTTAACTTGCCGAATGAAACATTTTTCCAGTCGCCCGGCACCTGAACCTTTTCTCCGGGTTGAAGTTTACTCATCACCTCTATAGTGGCTTTTTTATACCCTTCGACCGAAGGCTGATTTACAAAGCATATGTCCCATAGATACCCTATAGAAGCCACTGCTCTCTGCAGGCCAAGCATCGTGCCTCCTATCGAATCTATGCTGTCCACATTTATCTCGTATACAGGATAGCCTTTTTCCTCGAGGCGTGCCCATAACGCATTATTCGTTTTTTTACCCCCCACATTCACTCTTAGAAACACTCTGTCATTAGTTTCTACGCTCCTCAGGGATGCCTCCGTGATATCTTCACCATAAAAAATAGTGACACCCTTGCCGTCTTTACCAAGGGATTCCTCGAAAAGCTGTTCTGACCACATTGGCAAATCCCGAAGCTCCTCCGGCACCATAAACGTCACTTTATCCTTGCCAAGATCCGCCGCCATATGGTAAAGATAAGCCCCCATTTTTATAAAAGCGTCTTTGTCTATATCGCCTATCTCGTTCATAGCCCTTGCCTGTTCGAGGATTGCCATCACCTTTTCCGGAGCCACAAGCGCGAGAGGCAGAAGGAATATATTCGTCGTTGGGGAAGTAAACCTGCCGCCTATGTCCCCTTTACCGTTCAACTGTATCTCTCTCTGGGTATAATCGCCTGTATCCATAGGAGAGCCCTTGTCCGTTATGACCCACATGTGATCCTTTATGTTAATGCCTGCGTCGCCATAAAGCTTCTCGAAATACCTTTTATGAGAAACAGTCTCCTCTGTCTTGCCGGATTTACTTATAGGTATAATAAGGGTTTCCGGGAGCGCGGCCTGCAAAGAACCCGCGTCTTTCGCTATCTCATTTTCGAGTATGTGTTTTATTGCCGCCGGATCTGTGGTCCTTAAGCTGTAAATCTTTATTTCTTTTTCTCCGAAAGTGGTTTTGACGGTCTGCACGCTCAATCCGGAACCGCCCATGCCGCAGAAAATCACGTATTTGTACTTAGCCCTTATTTCCGCGCTGTCGTCAAGGACCTGTTGTATCTTATCCGGATTACGCAGTATCCATCTTAAATTTTCGAGCGTCCAGCCAAAACGGCTTGGGTCTTTCTTATCCCCTTTATCAAAGCCCGCCTCCGCCCATTTAGGATTTAATGCCGTTACTTCTTCGAAAGTTTTGCCATAAACAATATTATCCAGCTGGTCGATCGCTTTTTCATTCTTTAACCTGGCTAATATAGGCTGCAAATCTTCTTCTCCCATCATCTTCTCGTTAGAAGCTAATTTTGCGCTTTCCTTGCTCAAAACTTCCTCCTTTGTACGGCCTAACGTATTATAGACTTCCTCGGGCACGGATTCAAGCAGTTCCGTAATAACCTCTTGCGGCATCGCCTGAGGGCTGTCAAGATCCACTTTTACTTCCGGCAAACCCCTGGCTCTCAGCCATTCATTTACCATGCCTAAATGATTATCAGGCGGGCTGAAATTCCTGACCAGCTTCCTTTTTTCCAGATCTTTCAATTGCCCTGCATTTAAATCCTGAGGGTCTATTACGAGGCCAAAATCCTCCCAGGCTGACTGCATCCTTCGGCCTTTATCCACAGCCTTTAAACCGTCTTCTCCCCATAAATTCATCAGGACAGTATTGTTAGTGAAAGATTCCGGCAGTTTGCCTGCTGTGTTTTCGTTAAACGCAAAAGACCATGCGTCTGTAGTCAAGCGTTCTATTTCCTTGCCAAATCCGTAGGATTTTAATTTTGGCTCGGTGCCAGAAGGCCTGAATAAAACAAACCATTGCTTGCCCTCATTCTCGAATACAAACATCACTCCGTCTCCTGTAAACCATACATCTTTAAGGAAATCAAAATTGATCTTATTATACCTTTCTATCAAAGCCGGGGCTATCTGACCTTGAACCTTCCTGGCTTCGTATTCTTGGTTAAAAATATCTTTCAAAATAACCCTTGCCTCATCCATATTAACCTTGCCTTGCATCTTAGCTATAGCTATGGACAGATAAGCGCCAAAAATCCTGTTTTTCCTCTCGTTTCCGGCTTGCTCTTCCAAAGCGGATTCTTTCGACGCAGACGGCACATAAAGACTGTTATCATAACGGAAATCTATCGGCGTATCTATATGATCCCTGTCATATATTTCTTTAAGATATTCCGCAAAGTTTACATTTCCTCCTTTTTCTTTCTGCAATTTACTTATCAGGGCAAGAGAAAGGAAAATGGACTCCGTTGCGCTTTTTTCCCTTTCCGCTAAAAACGAATTCCCTAAAAGGTCTTTGAACCCATAAGTAATACCGGTGATAATGCCTCCGCTTTCTTCCCACGCAGCCAGGACAATGGGATCGGATCCTATGTTTATGTCCTTGCCTGTAGCATCCGTAATTATCACATCTTTGCCAGGGTTTTCGCGCATCTGGCCTTCCGCCCTATACATAACATTGGCAAGCTTTGCAAAACCTACCGCCGTATTGATAACTTCTATTTTATATCCCTCATTCTGTCTTTCCTTTGCCCATTTATCGACTGCCGGCGTGGAAGCCAAAGTTTTTAATACGACTATAGTCCTGTTTTTATCTATCTTTCCTTCCCTCATCAAGCTTGTAATTCTCTCGAAATTCATCTCATGCAGGAAATGAAAGCTTTTATTAGGTATAAACACCGCTACTATTTTCTCTTTACTAAGAACATTATATACTACCCCTGTTTCATCCATGAGCGCTTTTGTCTTTGCGTCATTCGGAAGTATCTGCATATAATACAACCTGTCATTATCCATATCAGTTGGAAGTATGATATCCCCTATAGGCATTTTAGACAAAACCTCTGGATAATCCGCCGTGCACAGAACCGGAAAATACTTAACGGCTTTCCCGTCAGGCATAACCTTTTCGAACATCTGCGTGCCATCGGCTCCTAAATCATATATTTTATCTTTTCCGGATTTAGGGTCTTCCTGGAGCTTGCCCATGTTTCCAAAATCAGGACGTTCCTCTTTATGCATCCAGTCGATCTTATCGGTTACGTCCTGAAGACCCATCTCTTTAAAGAAAGCCGTGAGAGTCCTGTATCCGGATCCATGAGAACAATCTATGTGTACTTTCGAAGGATCCAGGCTCCTTATAAGATCCAGTATAAACTTATCCGCTGCTGCGCGTTCCTGGTATTCTTTATAAACCACCATACCGTTATTAGTAGAAGTGTATAACTGATCTGTTATTCTCGGATCGCTCTCCGCTGCAAGCGTAAATGTAAAAGACCCTTTTTCCTTAATATGCTTTACTATAGCTTTTTTTATAGCGATAAGAGCCTCTATATCGCTTATCAAAAACTGACTGCCTTCATAGTCCATTATTTTAAGTCCGTCCATAGCGCTCGGAGAATGACTGGAAGTACCGCAGAATGAAAGAGGTATGCAGAAAAATTTACCCATCGTAGAGGTATTCCATATTGCGGTAGGAACTCCTCCCGGCACCACATTAGCCACGAAACCCATTGCGGCAAGCGTGCGGGTAGTTATATCCTGAAAAACCTCGCTATGATACCTGACTTCATGACCGTAATTTGTCAAATATGGGAAATTAGCGCCTTTGTTATACTTTATTTTAACCATCAATCCTAAGGCCATGCTTGTTAAAAGGCGTTCCACGGAATTCTTTACCTGACGCGTATCATGAACATTGCTGATATTCATAACATGCCTTATGCCGGCTATAGCCAGAGGGCCTATCTCATCATATTTATTGCTCGAAGAATCCAGATCTCTGCCGTCCGGATTATCCGGGCTCCAGTTTTCGAACATCTTCGCTGTTAAAGTTACGGCTAACACACCTTTCTTCTCTTCTACAGGCACTATGGGGTCATATCCCCACGGCGCAGGATTTTTCGCAAGCTCTGCCATAGTAGCTTCTTCCCACCATTTTGTATCATACTGGCCTTTCTTCAATTCGACCCTCCCTTCAACAAATTTTTCATTCGATGCCAACATTTTATTTGCATCTATTACCTCTTGCAAAGTAACGGGTAAAATCTCTATTACGCGGTCGTTTTCTCCTAGTGATATGTAATGGCCATTTGCTGCTAATCGCTTCACAGCGCCTATGCCCAGATTCATGTTAGCTATTAAATCATAATCTGTTTTCGGTTTTCCGGATTCATCCATTACTACGCTTCCGTCTTCTCGCACAACATCTTGATCTGTACCCTTATAAGGCCAAAATATATCCTGTCTTGCGCCAAGCAATATCTTAACTTCCGGAGTCACTCCATTCTTCGGCAATAAACCCATTGCATTTACTATAAAATCCTGAACGGCCTGTTCTGTTATATACCCATTTACACGATCTGTATTATTCTCATTCGGAACCTCTTTATTTGGCTGTACTGTTTCCGGAACCCTCTCTGCTAAATCTATAATCCTATCGGTCCAGGACTGCTTATCAATATTAACAAGATTTTTTATTAATTCAGGATCGTTTTCATCAAAACCAAATATCCTGGCGATAAATAATTTTAAATCTATGGCATAAAAAGCAACATTAAATGCTACATTTTTATCTCCGAATATATCCTCTATAAAAAGCTTTTCTTCATCTAATCTTTTGTATAAATCGTCACCACGTTCCTTGGATAAATCAACAGCCTTAAAACCTGTCTCCTTAGTCCTTGTTGGAAACTCGCTTACCTCTCTCATTTCCACCTGGCTAATTTCTTGACCTGTCACACTATTTCTATAAGTAACTTTGGCTGCAAATCCGCCTTTTTTATCTCCTCTTGAAGGAGAACAAACTGCTATCGTAGCTACTGACTTGCCTTCTTTTCTGGCTTTTAAAATCTCCCCTGCCATGCCTTTTCTTGGATAATTAAGAGGATTATCTCCATTACCTACAAAAACAATCCCATCAGAATTTTGCAAGAGATGGGTAATTAGGTTTTTGTCCATAAGCATAGAAAGAAAAGCCCATAAGTGATTTTCTGCACATGTTGCAATATGACCATCGGAAAACTTTAAGGGTTCTCCTGTCGTAGGATTCAATACTAATCCTGCTCTTTGTATGCTAGCACCCATTTGCCCTTTAGCTATTTCTGTTCTGTATTCTTTATCCAGATAATCTCTTATGCTTCTGTCGCTATCGCCTTCTTCTGTTCCATCTACACTGGTCACTACTACCACCTGAGAGTCTTTATTCTGTCCAAGTATAAAACCAATCCTTGCTTGTGCAATATTTATCCATTCGGTATCTATTTTATCTCCTCTCTGGACTCGCACTTTTAGTGCCTCATGGACCATCTTTTGTTTTCCTATTTTCTTCTTCACGGTTGTAGCAGAACCCCCCATGAATGGAACAGAAACAACCTTTCCTTCCGATATTGCCTTATTGCCTTCTTTGACGCTTTCACTATTTGAGTCTTCGCTTATATATTCTAGATTATCTTCACTTAAAGCCTCAACATGAATCACTTTCCAATTTTCCAAATCCGGAGCAGCTAATCTCGTGGATTCTACAGAACGTTCGTATATTGTTTGCGTTCTTTCAACGGTTTTTTTATCTTTATCTACTGTCTTAAGTTTATTTATTCTTCTATCCATCCTATCCCAGTCAACCCCTCTGTAAGCCAGATACAAATAATCAGAAACGCTTACTATTAAATTTTTGTCGTTTTGATATCGCTCGAGTTTTATAATTTTATTCAAAATATCCTGCGCTAAATAATAATCTTCGGAAGTACCATTCAGGCCTACAATAACAGCGAGGTGTAAAATGTTCTGTATGCTATCTGCAACATCTCCATCTTTATAAGCTTGCAATGTTTGCCTTATTGCATTATTCTCTGCCCTGTCAGGCAAAAGGGAAGGCTGTAAAACCCTATTTGCTGGAAATAAAACAACCTCTTTTGTAGTAAATGGCAAATCTACATAATATCTTTTGGCTTCTATATCAGAAGGGGTTTTTCCAAAAAAATCAAACCAGGAAGCATTTCCTATGGGATTTAGATCGAAAATATCTGCTTCATTGCCATTGATCAGATAAACTCCCGTACCAACTTTTGCATACTTTTTACCTTTGTATTCATTTACTTCCAGTCTCAAAAATTTATCCGTAACAGCATTCTTTAAAATTACACCGCTATCGATTTCTCTTATCTGTATTTTATCAGCTGCAAGTCCTCTTATAGTAAATTTAACGCCTTTTATAGTCATCGAAGTATTTGAAAATAATTTTTCACTAGTGCCGAGAAAGTCATCTGCGGCTTTACCGATACGCCGAGGATCGGATTGAGTAATAAGAGGGATTCTTAAATTATGAGAAACCTTGCTTGCTTTGTCTGCAGAAGCCGGAGCCGTATCGAATTCCTTCATTAATTCTTCTATCGGCTTGCGCTTGCCCGATAAAAGAAAATGATAGTTTTCTTCGTCTATCTCGGTTTTGGAATACGGGGACACGACTACGTATGAATAACCTTTATCTCTTAAAAGCTGGGTAATGCCTCTGGTGTGAAAGCCTCCGGTTATCAAGGCGCTAACCTTTACGTTGCGCTTCTCTATCTCGGCAATGGAATTATTGAACATTATAACATCGCGGGTTTTGGCTATCTTATAAAAATTTTCCAGTTCCTGCAGGTGGGCATCTATCAAATCCGGATTAAAATCTACAAAGCCGGCTATGTCGTATTTTTTTAAGGCCGGTTTCAGGAAATCCTCGAAAAATTTCACTTTATGGGAATCCCTGTTTTGTAAATAAAAATCGAGCTCTTCATTAGAGATTTTCAGGTTGAAAAATCCTTCTAAAAACTTTATGTTGCGCAAAGCCTGCGTAAGGCTTTTTTCTTCGTCGTTCCTGGCGAGTTTCTGCTTTATCTCACAGCTCAGGTCTTCCATCTCGACAAAAAGTTTGGTGGAATCCAGGGAGTTCACCTTGGTGAGGTAGTCCACAAAATCCATCAAATCCGGGTATTTCGATAACTGGTCTTTCGAATATTTCCCCGCCAAATCCTTCAAATAACTATAAAACGAAAAGGGGGATATTTTTTGGTCTTTGAAAAGGCTCACCTTTGCCATCAAGTTATCCATGTCAGCCCGGTTGTAGCCAGCCGTAATAGCGGATTGCAGATTCAAAAGCAGGCTCTGCGACTGCTGCATAATCTTTTGCTGGTCTATTTTCGATTCATGGTCCACTGTTTCATTGAGAAGAGCGATGTTTTTATAATTAGTTGTCGGGATATTCAGTTTCTGGATATAAGAAGATATGTATTTTAAATAATCCGATGTCTCTATTTTGTTATTCTCATAATCGGCCTGCTTCCGATCTATAGCGAGAATGCTTTTGGAGTAAATCTTGGGCTTCAATTCTTCCAACGCCTTCTTGGCCTGAGAGATAAAAATCTGAGAGGATGGATTGAATTCCATAATCCTGTTGAATTCGGCTATATTCTGGAAATATACATCCTTATTTTCTATACCCCAAATAGGCAGATCCGGATATTTGGTAATAGAAAGATACTCTTCTCCGGTAAGCTCCCCGGAATTCACAAAAAGCCTCGCGACCTTTTCTCTTACCTCCGCATCGGGAAATCTCGAGACACTGGATGTGTCGACTTCGCCATCAGCCCCCTCTGAGCATACCAGGCCTAATTTATAATCTTTCAACAGGGTTTCCAATATGTTGGATAAGTTAAACTCTGCCTCCGGATTGGTATGAAGATCCTGAATATGCACTACGACTTTGGAATTATCCTGATCTGGATTCTGGTATACCTCTATTACCCTGCCAAATTCACTTGGCACATGGATAAGGGATAGGTCTGAAAGATGCGAAGAAAGTATCTTTTGGGCCTCTTTTTTCTGAGATTCGGATTCTTTGACATCTTTCCCGCTCAGGATATCCCTTTTCTTCTGCATAATTCCTTCATTTTTGTCGCTTATCTTCTTATAGTCTACTTTTTTATTTTTGAATACGGAATTGGTTTGCGGCGCGGCATATATGCTATTAGTGGCTGTAAAAATAACGAGGGTAAATATTGAGGCTATTCTTCTTAATGATTTGAAAGACATTGGCTCCTCCTGTATTTTTATGTATATTTAAAATACTTTTAAAAATCCTATATAAAAGTATATCATGTAACCGTTTTCCTGTCAAATAAAAATATCATTTTTTTGTTTAAGTTTACACTTCAAGCAATACTTGTTTTGTCAACTTACGCAAGTAAGGTAGGTAGTTTTCCCTTTATCTCTTCTCTTTTGAGCTCTATTATATTTCCTGTTTCCCGTATCTTTATTTCAAAAATGCCTTTTTTAAGGCCTTTTTCTCCTATTATTATGATAACCGGTATCCCTATCAACTCCGCATCGTTAAACTTCACGCCTGCGCTTTCATCCCTGTCATCGAGAAGAACTTCCAGCCCCATGTTTTCTAATTCGGAATAAAGCTTATCGGCGGCTTCCGAGACCTCTGTTGTTTTATAATTAACAGGTACTATCATAACCTGAAAAGGCGCTATCTCCAAAGGCCATATTATGCCTTTTTTGTCATTGTGAAGCTCTATTGCCGTGGCAATGATCCTGTTTACGCCTATTCCGTAACAACCCATTACTATTGGTTTCAGTTTGCCGCCTTCATCCAGAAATTCCGCTTTCATTGCTTTCGAATACTTAAGGCCTAATTTAAAAACATGCCCCATCTCTATTGCGTGCTCTATCTTTATATTTTTATTACACTTAGGGCAAAGGTCTTTCTCCGTAACCATCCTTAAATCAGCCCATTCGCTGACTATAAAATCCCTGCCTATATTAGTATTGATATAGTGCTTATCCTTTTTATTCGCCCCTGTAACAAAATTTACCATACCCTTGATAGAATTGTCGGCTATAATCCTTAAATTTTTCATTCCCGCAGGCCCGGAAAATCCTATAGGGCCGCCGGTTACTTTTCTGATCGTGTCTTCATCAGCCATTTCCAGCTTGGCGCATTTCAGGAACTTCTTTATTTTTGTCTCATTCGCGTCATGGTCACCTCTGATTAAAACCGCTACAGGCTTTTCATCCGCCAAATAAATCAGAGTCTTTACCATGTCTCCCGGATCCACTTTTAACATATGCCCGACTTTCTCTATCGTAGTTACCCCTGGTGTATCCACCTCTTCCATGGGCTTTTCTTTTACTTGCGCGCTTGCACTCTTATGCTCTTGCGCTCTTATTTCCGCCACCCCCAAACTGGCGGCATATCCGCAGCCCGGGCAATGTGCCAAAAAGTCCTCTCCGCTCTCTGCCAATACCATAAATTCATGAGAGATATCTCCTCCCATAATTCCGGAATCAGCCTCTACGGGGATAGCTTTCAAACCGCACCTTTTAAATATGGCTTCATATGCCTCGTACATCTTTTTATAACTCTCATCCAGGCCCTGCCAGTCTTTATCGAAACTATAAGCGTCTTTCATTATAAATTCGCGGCTGCGTATCACGCCAAATCTTGGCCGCACCTCATCCCTGAATTTAGTCTGAATTTGATAAAGCGTGACAGGCATCTGCTTGTATGAATTGATATGATTTCTTGCCAGATCGGTTATAACTTCTTCATGGGTCGGCCCGAAAACTATTGTCCTGTTATGCCTGTCTTTATAAGTAATAAGGTCTTCACCGAGGTCTTTAAATCTCCCTGACTCCTGCCATAATTCGATTGGCTGCATAGAAGGCATGAAAAGCTCTATCGCGCCCTGTTTATCCATTTCTTCGCGGATTATGCTCTGAACCTTTTTGAGAATCCTGAGGCCTAAAGGAAGGTAAGTGTAAGCCCCTGAAGCAAGCTTTCTGACAAGGCCGGCGCGTATCATAAGACGATGACTAACTGCTTCGGCTTCGGCAGGAACCTCTTTTAAAGTTGGTATAAAATATTTTGTCCAGCGCATAATTAAAATTCCAGTTTACAGGAACAGGCACGCCTGCCCCCTACAAATATTTTAAGATAGCGTTAATTGCTTCTTTTTCTTTAACCCTTTTTATTATTTCCCCATTTTTAAAGATAACCCCTGCGCCTTTTCCAAACGCAATCCCTATGTCCGCTTCTTTTGCCTCCCCCGGCCCGTTTACTTCGCATCCCATAATCGCAATTCTAACCTGTTTTTTATATCCTGCCTCTTGTATCCTGCGGCTTATTTTCTCCGCTATTTCTTTAAGATTTACCCGGCATCTGCCGCAAGTCGGGCAGGATATGATTTCCGGCCCGAACTTCCTGATATCCAATGCCTGAAGGATATTCCTGGCTGCTTTTACTTCCTCTGCGGCATCTCCTGTCAAAGAAACCCTTATGGTATCCCCTATCCCATCCAGCAGTAAGGCCCCTATCCCTATCGCTGATTTAACGATGCCTGTCGAAACAGGCCCTGCCGCGGTAACTCCCAGATGAAGAGGATACCTTGATTGCGCCGAAAACAGCCTGTAAGCCTCTATGGTATCAACAACGCTGGATGCCTTTAATGAAACTATTATATCGTAAAAATCCATTCTCTCCAATATTTTTATGTAGTCCAATACTGATTTTACTAAATTTTCAGTTTGAAGCCTTTTTTCGGATCCGGAAGCCGCTAAAGATGACTTCCGAAGTCGGATAGGCAGCGATCCTGAGTTCACCCCCACTCTTATCGGAATCCTCCTTCTTCCGGCTGATTTTACAACTTCCATTATTTCTTCTTCTTTATAAATATTGCCTGGATTAAGCCTTATTTTATCAGCTCCGTTTTTAATAGCGCATAAAGCAAGAGTATAGTCAAAATGTATATCCGCCACTAAAGGCAGATTTATTTTCTTTTTTATATACTTTATTGCCTTTGCCGCTTCAAAATCTTTTACAGCAACCCTTATAATTTCGCAACCTGCTTTTTCAAGTCCTTTTATCTGTTTCACCGTCCCCTTTACATCTCTCGTGTCAGTTTTTGCCATCGATTGGATGCCGACAGGCGCACCTCCGCCGACTTTGACGCCTCCAATTTTAACCTGTCTTGTTTTTATCTTTTCCATAAATGCACTATCTTTTCAAAAATTCCGAATCTTATAAAATCATTATAGAATACAAACAACATTAAAACTATGAGCAGCGACATCCCTGCCTGGGTTATGCTTTCCTGCATCTTAAGAGAGACTGGTTTTTTTCTTATCTTTTCTATCAAAAGAAATAAAATATGCCCGCCGTCCAGGACAGGCACAGGCAAAAGGTTGAATATTGCCAGAGACGCGCTCAATACGCCCATTAACTGCAAAAGATAAACCAGGCCCAGCTTGGCTGCCTGGCCCGTTATATAAAATATGCCTACCGGGCCTGTCATGGATTCCTTCAGGGGTATCGCGCCCGTGATGCTTGCCCACAAAGCCCTGCAGGTTATGTATGTCAATGTCCACAGTTTTTCAGCCCCCATATAGATAGATTTTAAAAATCCGTATTTCACATATACGATTTCGTCGGATGGCGCAATGCCTATTATAGATATATTTTTCCTTGAGCCGAAAATAGTCTTCATATCCTGGGATTTAGGCGTCACAAAGACAGGGACCTGCGCGTTTTCTCTTTTTACGATAAGCCTTATTTCCGGGTTCTTATTTGTATGCACGATCTCCGTGACATCTTCCCAGTAAATCACATCTTTTCCGTTTATGCTCAAAATCCTGTCTCCCGCCTTCAGGCCGGCAGACTCTGCGGGATAACCCGGCATCACCTTGCCTATCTTGCTGGTTAAAGTCGGATTTCCCGCCATGAACACAAAGGAAAAAATCAAAAACGCCAGTATATAATTCAATAATGGGCCGGCAAAGATTATCCTCATCCTTTCCGCAACCGTCCTTGACAGATACTCCCATTTTTCGCCTTTTATACCTTCCGCGCCGGTTTCCCCGGACAATTTTACATAACCTCCAAGCGGTATAGCCGAAACAGAGTATCTGGTCTCGCCTTTTGTAATGCCAGCTATCTCGGGCCCAAAGCCTATAGAAAACTTTTCTACGCGCACGCCCATCTTCTTTGCGACTATGAAATGCCCAAATTCATGCACGATAACCAAAATACTCAGAACGGCCAAAAAAGAAATCAGCGACAGCATTCGAATATCTCCCTTGTCTTTATTCTCGCCCATTTATCAGCGTCCAATATATCACCCAGCCGCGGGCCTTTAATGCCCCTGTGTAATCCCATGATCTTTTCTATAGCCTTCGGGATATCCATGTATCTTATGCGGCCTTCTATAAACTCCTTTACAGCTACTTCATTCGAGGCATTCAGAATGGAAGGATATGTCCCTGCCCTCTTCCCTGCTTCGTAAGCCAGGCCTATGCACGGAAATCTGCTTAAGTCCGGGTTATAAAAACTCAAATTTTTTATTTTGGAGAGTTCCGGCGCTTTTATCCCGGAGCTAAATCTGTCTGGATACGTAAGGGCGTATTGAATGGGTATTCTCATGTCGCACGCGCCAAGCTGGGCAAGCATAGCGCCATCGCTGAATTCCACCATCGAATGCACCACTGCCTCAGGATGTATCAAAATTTTTATATCTTTTATATCCACATCGAAAAGCCAGCGCGCCTCGATTACCTCCAGTCCTTTATTCATCATGGTAGCGGAATCCACCGATATCTTCCTGCCCATCTTCCACCTTGGATGATTTACCGCCTGTTTGAGAGTGATATGCCTGAATCCAGACTTTTTTAATTTTAAGAGAGGCCCGCCCGAACCTGTTAAAAAAATCTTCCTCAAATCCTTCCTGTTGTTCCCGATGCACTGGAATATCGCGCTGTGTTCGCTGTCCACAGGAACCACCGCAACCTTATTTTTTAACGCCTTTTTCATTATAATATCGCCCGCCATAACAAGCGCCTCTTTATTCGCAAGCGCCATTTTTTTGACCTTCTCCAAAGCCGTAAGGACAGGCAAAAGCGCCGAAGAACCTGCTATGCCCACCAAGACAGTGTCTATCTCCATATCTTCCAGCATCCTGCAGAGCCCCTGCTCGCCCTCGTATACCTTTGCCCTGCCCCAATTCCCGTCATTTTTTCCAGCTTCCCTTATACAAACAGCCTTTGGTTTGAATTTTTTCACCTGTTCCCTGAGAAGCCCTGTATTTATATTAGTCGACAACGCGCATACCTTAAATCTGTCCGGAAACCTCGATATAACATCGAGCCCGCTCGTGCCTATAGAGCCTGTCGACCCTAAAACCGCTATCTTTTCCATGCAATTATGCCTTTTATCCTTTTAAGTTTACAAAACAAGCAATACTCGTTTTGTAAACTTACATCATAATCATTAAGCAAATATAGAAAACGGGAGCGGTAAAAAGGATGCTGTCGATTACATCCAGCATGCCGCCCAAACCCGGAAGAAAAACACTTGAATCCTTCACCTCGTAATCCCTTTTGATAAGGCTTTCCGCGAGATCTCCGATCTGCGCAAAAATCCCTATCAGAATTCCGCTGGCAAGCGCAAACCCAAAACTCATCCAGGATATATAATATCTGCTAAGGATAGCGCATGCTATGCTGAATATAAAACCGCCTATAGCCCCTTCCACTGATTTATTAGGGCTTATTCTTGGTATAAGCTTATGTTTTCCAAAATTAGAACCTATAAGATACGCGCCTATATCTCCGGATTTTGTAACCAATATAAGATATGCCACTAATTTATGGCCATCTTCCAAAAACCTTATTTTAACAAGAAATGTAAAAAACCATCCTATATAAAAAATAGCGAATAAAGTTACCGCTATCAAATTTACGGCATTACGGCTGTCTTTTCGTGTAAAGTGTATCATAAAAAGAGCTATCAATATAAGGATAAAAAATACCATTTCCCATATGCCGCCCGTAGGCCTGTAAAGATAAGTAATATACGGCAATAATAAGCCTGAAAAAATACCTACATACGCAAAACTCAAAGGAAAGGTCTTTTTTGCGCTGCTCAGCCTGAAAAATTCATAAAGCCCAAGCCCTATGAACAAAGACGCCACCGCTCCGAATGTCCACACGGGAAGCATAAAGATACTTAAAATGGCTGCCAATATCAAGCTTACCGAGGTAATTGCACGTTTAAACATAACCTTATCTGCCTCCAAATCTCCTGTCCCTTTTATTATACTCCTCTATGGCTTTGTTCAATTCTTTTTCGTCGAAATCAGGCCAAAGCGTTTCGGTGATATAAAATTCCGCGTAAGATATCTGCCATAATAAAAAATTCGACACCCGTATTTCTCCGCTTGTGCGTATCAAAAGATCCGGGTCAGGCTGTCCCGCTGTATAAAGTTTGCTCGAAAATATTTCCTCATTTATTTCAGGCGGGTTAATTCTCCCGGCCCTTGCGTCTTCCGCCAGTACCCTTGCGGCGTTTAATATTTCCTGTCTTCCTCCATAACTCAGCGCTATATTAAGCGTAAGGCTGTCATAGCTCTCCGTAGCCTTCTCGGCGCCCTCCACTTTGGCCAGCAGGTCCTTTTGTACCCTTTGCCTCTCTCCTATTATATGAAACCTGATTTTATTATCGTGAAACAGTTTGATTTCCCTATCTATAAAATTCTCCAGTAATTGAAATAAAGCTTTGATCTCACGATCAGGCCTTGACCAGTTCTCGGTCGAAAAGGCGTAAAGCGTCAGGTGCTTGATTCCTAATTTAAGGCATGCTTTTACGGCTTTTCTTACGGCCTCTACGCCCTGGGCGTGGCCCATAATTCTCGGCAAACCTCTGGCTTCCGCCCATCTTCCGTTGCCATCCATTATTATTGCGATATGTTTCGGTATTTTCATAAATTAAAAACGCCCGCCGAAGTTCTGCGGCGGGCGGCTTTGGATAACAAATCTCATTCCATAAAGATTTTATTGATTAAGAGGGATCTGTGTCGTCAATTTTGATTCAAGGTCGGCATAAGCCGCTTTTAACTTTGCCAGTTCAGCGTTAACTGCGTCCAGTGAGACTTGTAAATCAGCGGCAAGATTTGCCTTGACGGCTGCGCTGGCTAACTGCGCCTGTAAATCATTTACTTTCGCATTAAGGCCCGCTATCCGATCGTTAAGCTGCAAGGTTTTGGTCTTTTCGGTGTTCAACCTGCTGTTTAAACCCGCCGCATAACCTGCCAGGGCAATGCAAAGTACAGACAACGCCGCGATAACTATTACAAAATTATTTTTCACCTTATACATCTTAGATCAGCCCCCTTCTATTTTTTATATTTCTTCAACTGCCTTTCTATCTGCTGTTTTCTCTGAGTTATCTTGTCTATGTCCGCCTGGATTTTTTCCATATTCTTCGGGAGTATGACTATTTCGACCCTTCTATTCTGCTTCCTGCCGGCAGCCGTATCATTGGAAGCTACGGGCCTGTATTCGCCATAACCTATGGCAGCCACTCTTTTCGGATTTATGCCTTTAGTATCAACGAGATAATGAAGTACGCTTGTAGCCCTCGACGTAGAAAGCTCCCAGTTGGATTTCCATTTCGAATGCTGTATAGGCTCGCTGTCTGTATGCCCTTCTATGCCTATATTCCTGTCTTCCACGTTATTTTTTAAAACACCTGCTATTTTATCAAGAGAGGGGAATGCCTCCTGCTTTATATCCGCCTTGCCTGAATCAAAAAGGACTTCCGTAAGAAAGATGATCGCAAGGCCTTTTTCCGCCATCTCAAGCCGCACGCTTTTGTCGTCTATTTCCTGTTTTAACTTTTGTTCCAAAAGCAATTTCGCCTTTTCCAGCTCGGATAATTCCATTTCTTTTTTATCCTGTAATTCATTGAGCCTGGCGTTTAAAGCATCTATCTCGCTGCCAAGAGAATTTATCTTGTCCACATCGCTTTTATGCCTCATCTGGAACGTAACCGAACAGCCTGACATAACAAAAGAAACAAACACTAAAAGTAAAACAGTAAACACTCTTCTATTCGCGGCCATAACATACCCCCCTGTGTTTTTGTTAATCATAATACAGCTGCTATATAAAGTCAAGAATTTTTGGCGGCCATGCTCCCGTAAGTTTACAAAACGAGTATTGCTCGAAGTGTAAACTTATTTAAACAAGGTGTTTTTTATGATGAATGACGCGAACACAATGGAAACCATCGACATTAATTTTATCAGAATATTCAAAGACGGGCCGGAAGTATCCTTGAACGGGTCTCCTACCGTATCCCCCACAACGCCTGCCTTATGGGCATTAGATCCTTTTCCTCCGTGATGTCCTTCTTCGATATATTTCTTCGCGTTATCCCATGCACCTCCGGAATTCGCCATCATTACCGCCAGCACAAACCCGGTAACGGTAGCCCCCATAAGAAGCCCTCCGACCGCATTGACTCCTATCAAAAGCCCTACCGCAATAGGCGCTGTTATTGCCAGAAGAGAGGGCATTATCATTTCTTTCTGCGCGGCAGCGGTCGCGATGTTTACACAACGGGCATAATCAGGTTTGGCTTTCCCTTCCATGAGGCCTGCTATCTCCTTGAACTGCCTCCTCACTTCCACGACGATCCCTGTAGCGGCTCTCCCTACGGCGCGCATTGTCATAGAGCAAAATAAAAATGGGAGCATTCCTCCAACGAATAATCCTATCAAAACAGACGGGTTCATAATGCTGAGATCCATGGTCTTTCCAAATAAAAATACCTGGTCTTTATAAGCGGCTATAAGCGCCAGGGCTGTCAAGGCGGCCGAGCCGATCGCAAAACCCTTTCCCGTAGCAGCCGTTGTATTGCCCAGCGCGTCCAATGCATCCGTCCTCTTCCTGACTTCGGGAGGAAGATGGGACATCTCGGCGTTTCCTCCGGCATTATCGGCAACAGGGCCGTATGCGTCTGTCGCAAGCGTTATGCCCAAAGTAGAGAGCATGCCCACCGCGGCAATCCCTATGCCGTAGAGGCCTGAGTTAAAATTGACAGCTCCTCCCGCAAACAAAAAACTCGACAATATGGCCGCGCACACCACTAATACCGGCACTGCGGTCGACATCATGCCTACCGCAATCCCACTTATAATCACAGTCGCAGGGCCTGTGATGCTGGAGTCTGCTATTGTTTTAGTAGGCTTGAAGGTGCTTGAAGTGTAATATTCTGTCGCAAGGCCTATCAATACGCCCGCTATAAGCCCCGATATTACGGACCAATAAATCCCTATATGCTGGGCTCCCAGTATATGCCTTACTAAAAAATAGGAGACCACCGCTATTATAAAAGAACTGACAAAAATCCCTTTTCTCAAAGCGGCCAATAAGACCGATTGACTGGCGTTTTCTTTGCTTCTTACAAAAAAAGTGCCTATAATAGAGGCCATGACGCCTATCGCTGCCATGACCATTGGAACGGTAACGCCCGCTATTCCCAATCCTGCCGCAACCCCCAGCGCAGAAGTGGCTACGATAGAGCCGACATATGATTCATAAAGATCGGCTCCCATTCCAGCTACGTCTCCCACGTTATCCCCTACATTATCCGCGATAACAGCGGGATTCCTTGGATCATCTTCAGGTATCCCCGCTTCTACTTTCCCCACAAGGTCTGCCCCTACATCCGCGGCTTTTGTAAAAATACCGCCTCCTACGCGGGCAAAAAGCGCCTGAGAGCTCGCGCCCATACCGAAGCAGAGCATCGTAGATGTGATTGCCCCTATCTTATCCGCCCCGACAGGCAAAGGATGAACAGAATAATACCAATTCAAAAAATAATACCAGATACTAAGGTCCAAAAGGCCCAAACCCACGACAGTAAGGCCCATAACAGCTCCACTCGAAAAAGCCACTCTGAGCCCTGAATTCAAGCTCTTCATAGCTGCCGCGGCGGTCCTGTTCGAAGACTGCGTAGCTATCGTCATGCCTATAAAACCGGAAAGTCCCGAGAAAAACCCTCCTGTTAAAAACGCGAAAGGCACGAATATAGGCAGATATTTGAACAGCGACAGCGCCAAAAGAATAAAAAACACAACTATAAAAAATAAAGAGACTCCTATATACTGCCTTTTCAGATATGCCTTCGCGCCTATCCGCACGGCCTCGGCAATCTCTTTCATTTTATCGTTTCCTTCATCCATCCTTAGTATCGACACTGCTAAATAAAACGCGAAACCCAGCGCCAATATAGACCCCACAGGTGCCAAGAATAACATTTTCTTACTTCTCCTTTCTAAACCTTAAATGCCTGTTCTCTTTTTGAACCTACGGATACCATTCCTATCTTTACATTCAAAAGCCTCGACAGCCTCCCAAGATACCTCTTTGCACTCCGGGGCAGATCCTTGTACTTCGTCACTGAAGTAGTGTCTTTAAGCCATCCATCGCATGATTCATACACTGGCTCACAGTTCTCTAGGACATCCAAACTCGCCGGAAAATCCTTATAAGTCTTTCCTTTATATTTATAGCCTGTGCAGATTTTTATTTCATCCATTTCATCGAGTACGTCCAGTTTAGTGACCACTATCTCGTCCAGGCCGTTAACCGCTACGGCATGCTTGACTATCACAGCGTCGAACCATCCGCATCTTCTCGGCCTTCCTGTCGTAGCCCCGAACTCTTTGCCTTTGGTCCTTATTTTTTCCATAAGTTCTTTTTCGAATTCCGTCGGGAAAGGGCCTTCTCCAACCCTTGTTGTATACGCCTTTACTACGCCTATGACCTTATCTATCCTGGTAGGGCCAACGCCTGTGCCTGTAGATGCGCCTCCAGCGGTCGCATTGGAAGAAGTGACATAAGGATAAGTCCCATGGTCTATATCCAGGAGAGTGCCCTGGGCGCCCTCGAATAAGATATCCTTTTTCCCGGCTATGGCATTATTCAAAATCAGGGAAACATTTCCCAGATACTTTTTGATTTTCCTGCCATATCCCAGATACTCTTTATAAATCTGCTCTAAGTCGAATTCGGCGGAACCTTCCAGATTCGCGGAGAGTTTTTTTCTGAGAAAATCCGGATTCACGAGATCCGCCATCCTTATGCCGCAGCGCGCCATCTTATCTATATAACACGGCCCTATGCCTCTTCCGGTGGTGCCTATATGCGTCCCTCGTCTTTTGTCTATAACTTTATGATACGGGAATATTACATGGGCGCATTCGCTTATAATAAGGTTGCCGTCTATCTTTATACCTTTTCCCTTAAGCATATCTATTTCTCCCAAAAGCGCCTCAGGGTCTACCACTACGCCGTTCCCTATTATGCAAAGCTTATTTTTTCTTAATACGCCGGAAGGTATAAGGTGCAGTATAAACTCTTTATCTCCGATTACTACCGTATGCCCCGCGTTGTTGCCGCCCTGATATCTCACTATAATATCTGCGTCGCGGCTAAGGATATCTATTATCTTACCCTTGCCTTCATCACCCCACTGCGCCCCAACCACTACCTTACAAGACATACCTTCTCCTTCTGCTTACATGCGTGCGTAAGTGCACTACTTTTTAGCTTGCATGCGGCCATAAGTGCATAAGCTTGAATCGTTGATTTGCTTTTACTTATGCGCTTATGCTCTTGTGCACTTGTGCACCCATGCAAGCTAACAATGACATTATGGCGTCATAGTGAATATTCTCTTTGCTATCTCCGGGTATTTTGCTATAAATCGCAGCTCATCGTGCGTAAGCGGCTGCTGGGTATGCACATTTGCATATCTTACAAGCTCTAGTATGTTAGCTGCTTCCTTATCGTCCTTAAATTTTATCTCCAGTTTATCGTATACATTCCTGAAACCTTTTATGCCCGAGTATTCGCCCGCGATAATCTGCCTGCCTGTTTCTATCAGTTCCGGCTCGCCTCTTCCGAGTTCCTCGTAATCATAAAGTTCATAATTACGCCTGTCCTTCAAGGCGCCGTCCGCGTGAATGCCTGATTCGTGCGCGAACGCATTTGCGCCAATCCCAGGATGATTTATAGGTATAGGCACCTTAAACGCGTAGGAAGCGTATTTCCCGATTTTCCACGCATGGCTCAATTTAATCTTTTCGTCCAGATGGTATTTTCCTGAAAACCCGCTCGAATACTTAATCGCGAGTATGACGGAAACAAGATCCGCGTTACCCGCCCTTTCCCCCATTCCGTTCACGGTAGTATTGATATAAGCGTCTACGCCTGCGTCTATGGCTGCCTTTGCGCCCGCGACGGAACACGCGGTCACCATCCCTAAATCATTATGGCAATGAAGCTCTATGGGCAATTTTACCTCGCTGGCCAATATCTTTATCCTTTTATAGATAGTAAAAGGGTCGTCGTAGCCAAGCGTATCGCAATATCTTATCCTGTCCGCTCCATGGTCTTTTGCCGCTTTCGCGAATTTTATAAGATACGGCATATCTGTCCTGGACGCGTCCTCCGCGTTTACTCCGACTAATTTTAATTTCTTTTTCCTCGCGAGATCCACGGCGTCCGTCATCATGAGCAATATGTCATCCCTGGTCTTGTTGCCCAGAAATTTTCCATTGGTCATCTGCTGGGAAGTGGATATGGAAAGGTTAAGATTTTCTACATCCGTCATCTCTACGGCCTTCTGCACATCCTCCTTTATCGCCCTTACCCATCCATTCAGGGCAATAGGCTTCAATACGCCCATTTTTGCGAGCTCGACATTCGCGTTCAGGTAATTTGTCTCATGGCGCGTAACAGGGAACCCGAACTCACTGCCAAAAATTCCCATCTCGTTCAGAAAAATATTTATCATGGTCTTCTGAAGCTTGGCAAGGCCCAGCTTGGCAGTCTGCACCCCGTCCCTGTTTGTTACGTCAATGATATAAATCTTGTTATTTTTCATAAAAACCCCTCTGGTGTTTTAGCTCACATGCGTGCATAAGTGCATTACTTTTTAGCTTGCATGCGGCCATAAGTACACAAGCTTGAATCGTTGATTTGCTTTTTGCTTTTACTTATGCACTTGTGCACTTATGCTCTTGTGCACCCATGGAAGCTATAATTTTATTAACGTCGCATCCAGTATATTCTTGTCTTTCCTTATCTCGTTCAACACCTTTTCCGAGACAGCGCTGTCCACATTCAAGACCGACAACGTCTTTCCGCCCGGCTTTTCCCTGCCGAATGTCATTGCGGCTATATTAATGCCGTTCTTTCCCAGAAGCGTGCCCATCATGCCTATGATGCCGGGCACATCGATATTATGGGCCACTATCATATAACCTTCCGGCATAGCGTCCACATGAAACTCATCTATTTTCACGATCCTGGCGTCTTTCTTGGTAAAGAGGGTGCCGGATACGGATCTGATACCGGTATCTGTTTTTATCTCAACGCTTATAAGGCTTGAATATTCTTCGAGCATAGTCCCCTTCATCTCTTCCACTCTTATGCCGCGTTCTTTTGCCACAAGCATGGAATTTACATAATTCACCGTTTCCTGAAGCACCGGGGAAAGGACGCCTTTGACGACAGCGACCGTAATAGGCGATAAATTATATTTGGCGACATCACCCGAATACTTTATCTGTATCTCCTGGGTCCTCCCTTTCGCAAGCTGGGACGCCAACGCCCCAATCTTCTCCCCGAGGCTGATATAAGGCTGTAATATCTTGTAAAGCTCGAAATCGACACAAGGCACATTGACCGCGTTCCTTATGCCGCAGCCAAGCAATGCGTCTCTGGCGCTGTCGGCAATCTCTACGGCGACATTTATTTGAGCCTCTTCGGTAGAAGCTCCGAGATGCGGAGTCAGCACTACTTTGTCGCATTTCAATAAAGGATTATCTTTGGCTGGCGGCTCTTTCTCATAAACATCGAAAGCGGCGCCTGCAATTTTCCCGCTGTTTATACCTTCCAGCACAGCGAGCTCGTTTACTATGCCGCCTCTCGCGCAGTTTATGATCCTTACACCCTGCTTCATGGTAGCTATCGAGTCCTTGTTTATTATATTTCTGGTTTCTTCCGTAAGGGGTGTATGAACGGTTATATAATCCGCTCTTTTGAATATCTCCTTTACCTCGACCGATTCTATGCCAATCTCGTTTGCCTTGTCCATGGATAAGAACGGGTCATAAGCAATAACCTTCATGCCAAAGGCAATGGCGCGTTTGGCAAATTCGGTCCCAATCCTTCCGAGGCCTATGATGCCCAGGGTCTTGCCGTATACCTCCGCGCCCATGAATTTTTTTCTTTCCCATTCCCCTTTTTTGGTAGACGCGTCCGCCTGAGGTATGTTTCTCGAAAGAGAAAGCATCAGAGATATCGCATGCTCGGCAGTAGACATCGTATTGCCGCCGGGCGTATTCATGACAATTATGCCCCTTTTGGAAGCGGACGGCAGATCGACATTATCAAGGCCAACCCCTGCCCTGCCTATTACTTTCAGGTTTTCAGCGGCCTCTATAATCTCCCTGGTAACCTTTGTTTCGCTTCTTACCAAAAGCGCGTCATAGTCCTTTATTATTTTTTTCAATTCCTCGGGCGGCAGTTTATGTTTTACGTCCACCTGGAATTCTTTTACCTTTTTGAGTATTTCCACGCCTTCCTGCGCCAACGGATCGCTAACCAGTATCTTAAACATGCTCCTCTCCCCTTCTAAATAACTTTACAAACAAGCAATACTTGTTTTGTAAAGTTATTATGGCTATTTGAGCGTTTCTTCCAATGCCTTTATGCTTGAACCTAACTGAAATTTATAGCCCATCTGTGAAAGCACGGTTTCGAGAATAGCCAGGCACACAATAAGGTCGGACGTAGTTATATACCCCATCGTTGCTATCCTGAATATCTTGCCTTTCAATTCGTCCTGGCCTCCCGCTATGCCGACACCGTATTTATCCCTCATTGTCTTGACAAGTTTCTCCCCATCTATCCCCGCAGGGACCTTCACGGCTGTTACTCCATCCGAATAAGCGTCCGGGCTGAACAATTCCAACCCCATTGCCTTGACAGCGCTGCGCACCGCAAAGGCCATTTTTTTATGCCTCTCGAATATTACATCCAGGCCTTCTTCTTTTATTATTTTTAACGCCTCCCTGAGCGCGATCATTAGGTTTACGGCAGGCGTAAAAGGCGTGTCTGTTTTGCCAAGCGCTTTCTTATATGCCTTGAAATCAAAATAATATTTAGGCAGGGTGGATTTTTCAGCCATGGCCCATGCCTTAGGGCTGACGCTTACAAAAGCAAGCCCCGGAGGTATCATCAACCCCTTTTGAGAGCCTGAAACAACGATATCCGCTCCCCACTCATCCGTTTTTATAGGAATCGCCGCCAAGGCGCTTATAGCGTCCACTACAAGTACGGCCTCGTAGTTCTTCAAAACCTTGCCTACCGCTTCTATGTCCGTGGAAACACCCGTAGAAGTTTCGCATAATGTCGTATATACCGCTTTTATCTTTTTATCTTTTTTCAATATTTCGTCTATTTTATTCGGATCTACCGCCCTGCCCCATTCCACATCCAAAGCGGCAAATTCTATGCCGTATGCCTTGCAGATTTCCCCGAACCTTTCTCCGAATTTTCCTCCGCGCACCACAAGGGCTTTATCGCCCGGAGAAAGCAGGTTTACGACAGAGCCTTCCATGGCCCCTGTGCCGGAAGCCGCGAATATAAGGACTTCATTCTTGGTCTGATACACATACTTTAAATCCTCTTCGACCTCTTGGATGATTTTCTGAAACTCCGGAGTCCTGTGATGAATAATAGGCCTTGCCATTGTCTCAAGGACTCTCGGTGGTATAGGTGTCGGCCCGGGCGTAAGTAGAAAGTTCTTCAGCATGATTCTTGTCTCCTTGTTATTTTTTGTTCCCTGTAAAAATCTCGTCTATAACTCCGTATTCCAGCGCCTCCTGGCTGGACATAAAGTAATCCCTGTCTGTGTCCTTCTGTATTTTATCAAGAGGTTTTCCGGTGTGCTTTGCGAGAATTTCGTTAATCCTGTCCCTCATCTTTAAAATTTCTTTTGCCTGTATATTGATATCCGATGCCTGGCCTTGCACGCCCCCCCACGGCTGATGTATCATAACCCTTGCGTTAGGAAGCGCGTACCTTTTCCCTTTTGCGCCTGCCGCCAGCAGGACAGCCGCCATACTGGCTGCCTGACCCACGCAGTAAGTGCACACATCGGGTTTCACGAACTGCATTGTGTCGTATATCGCCATGCCTGCCGTAACTACCCCGCCTGGGCTGTTTATATAAATGTTTATTTCTCTTTCGCGGTCTTCCATCTGGAGAAAAAGCATCTGGGCTATGACCACATTCGCAATCACATCGTCGATCGGAGAGCCTATAAAAATAATCCTGTCTTTCAAAAGCCTCGAATAAATATCATATGCCCTCTCGCCTCTATCCGACTGCTCTATTACCATAGGTATTAACATGCGGACCTCCCAAATTTTGTGAAGCAAAATTTGATCCCGAGTCCGCCACAGTACCTTGGCGGACGAGGGACTTATTATTCTACTTTAGCTTCCTTCAGCAGAAACTCCATCACCTTTTTATTTCTCATGTTTACAGCCAGCTCGTCCATGCCATGTCCTTTTTCCAAATAGCTCTTAATCTCTTCCTTTGTCTTCTTATACTGCGCGGCCAGCTCATCTATGTACTTGTCCATTTCCTCTTCTTTTAAATAAATCTTCTCGGCCTGCGCGATCTTGTCCATTATAAAAAATGCCTTTACCTGCCGGAGCGCCTGCTTTAAAGCGTTCTCCTCCAATTCCTTCTTATCCTTTTCCTCCAGGTTGAACTTCTTATCCGGATTTTCTTTTTTCTGCAGCGCTTCCATATACTTAATGCGCATATCCACGTCTTTCATCAGCCTTTCTCTCTCGGAATTCACCAGCGTTTCCGGCACTTCGAAATCCATGCTGGCCAGAAGAGCGTCTATAACCTGCACCTCCAGGTCGGCTTCGTTCTCCTGCTCCAGCCTCGCTTTCAAATTACCCCTTATCGCCTCTTTCATCTTTTCGAGGTTTTCGAATCCCAGATCCTTCGCGAATTCGTCATCAAGCTTGGGAAGCACTTTTTCTTTTTCCGAAGCGCCTTCTTTAGGTACATTATGGGAATGCATTTCTCTCAGGTATTCCAGATTCTTAGCAAGATCCTCTTCTTTTACGTCCGCGCTTTTCTTCTTCAATTTTAGGCCCTTATAACCTTTCAGGTTGATCTCGGGCCTCGTCTCGATGCTTGCCTTATAAGAAAAACCCTCTTTTTCATCCAGTTTCACGTCAGTCACGTCAGGATATCCTATAGGATCCAGCTTGTGCTCTTCCAGAATCTTTTCGTAAGTCTCGGGTATAAGCTTTTTCAAAACCTCTTCCCTGGCGGTTTTGGAATAATGGAGTTCCAGAAGATCTCTTGGCGCCTTGCCCTGCCTGAAACCCGGGACATTCGCATATTTCCCCAGGTCGCCGTACACCTCATCGAAAGCCTTCTTTACCTTCTCCGCCGGAAGGCTTACCTCTAAACTATGTTTGCAATTCTTCAGCTTCTTGACAGATGATTTCACTTATGCCTCACATTCTGAATTTTTCGCCCAAATATATCTCCCGCGCCTTTGGGTCATTGATCAAAACATCTTTTGTTCCGGAAATGAGTATCTTTCCTTCCGCCATTATATACGAATGATTTGTTATTTCAAGCGTTTCCCTGACATTATGATCCGTCAGGAGAATACCTAATCCCTTATTTTTTAATTCCCCTATTATCTCCTGGGCATCGGCCACGGCAATGGGATCTATGCCGCTAAAAGGCTCATCCAGCAGAATGAATAACGGGTTTGTAACCAAGGCCCTCGTTATCTCCAGCCTTCTTCTTTCTCCCCCGGAAAGCATATACGCCTTTTTCTTTGCGAGATGGCTTATCTTTAACTCTTCCAGGAGCTCTTTCAGCCTGTTCATGCGCACCTGCCTTGGAAGGCTTAAAGTTTCCAGCACAGCCATTATGTTTTCCTCTACGCTGAGTTTTCTGAAAATAGACGGCTCCTGAGAAAGATATCCTATCCCGTTCCTTGCCCTTCTGTACATCGCGAGCCTGGTAATATCCTCCCCGTCAAAAATTATGCTTCCTTCATCCGGCCTGAGCACCCCCACCACCATGTAAAACGTGGTCGTTTTTCCTGCGCCATTCGGGCCCAGGAGGCCTACTACCTCTCCGCGTTTTACCTTCATGCAGACGCCGTCAACCACCTTTTTACCGTCGTAGGACTTTATCAGGTTATTTATTTCCAGAAGATGCCCGTTATTTGTTATTTCTGTCATTTTTGATAATCAATTTTGGCCTGTTAGGCAATATTACCCTTCCCTGATCCACCAGGTAAATTGCCTTTTCGCTGTAAGTTACGTTCTCGCCGTTTAGTATGCTGACATTGCCCCTCGCGACCACGCATTTAACCTGCCTTGTTTCGGGGCTAAAATAAACATCTATGCGGTCTGCTGATATATTGCCCTTCGAATCCTCCACTTTCACATTGCCATGAAAAAAAGCCCTGTTCTGTTTATAATTCAGCTCCAAAGGCCCGTCGCATGTTATAGTGGTCTCATTTTTGCCGCTCATAGGGCTAAGGATCCCTGATTCGCCGGATGCGAGCTTTGCGCTTATGTCCTGTTTCAGTTCCGCTGTTTTCGCTTCCATATCGCAAACAGCCCCTGTGCCGGCAATCTCCATATCAGGCCTTTTTATGTTTACGCAGGAATCGGTGGAGACATTCTTCGTGTCCGCGTTCCAATCCAGATGGTCCGTGGTCAGCTTTGTCCCATCGGTAGTAGCGACGACCACATTATCTTTCAGGTGCACGATATTCTCGCCTTTATCGAAACTGCCTTCTCTCGATTTTAACTTAAGCATTGTGCCCTGTCCGAATGACAACGCCGAAAGATCGCCGATATTTACCTGATTATCCACGACCTCGGCAGATCTGCCGCTTAATTTCCACTTCAGGTCTCCGCCTTCCTTATACTGCACGAACGAAAAATCTCTCACCTCTTGCTGGGCATTTTGCCCGCCCTCTCCAAAACAAACCGCAAAATGCGCCGACATCAACAGCCCTGTCAAGAGAGACACCTTGAACTTCATCGATATCCTCAAGCCTTTAAACCGCTTTTGTTTTCCATCTATCATGAAACCAGACCCAGTGTTCCGGAAACCTTCTTATATAATCTTCTATGACTTTCGTATATCTCCTGGTATTCTCCAGGATATCTTTTTTCTTATCGCCTGTCTTTACCAGCTCGACAGGGCTCCCGATCAAAAACTCGTGCCCGGATGCCCTCCGTACTAAAAAACACGGGACTATGGGAACTCCTGTTAAAAGATTCAAGACAGCAGCGCCGCTCGGTGTCCACGCGCTCTTCCCGAAAAAGTCCACAAATACGCCCGAAACGCTGTCCATATCCTGATCAGGCATGATGCCTACGAACTTTTTGTTTCTTAAAAGATCTATTATTTCTTTGGCGGAAGCGTCCCTGTATATTACATTGACTTTATTCTTCTTTCTAATCCTGGATAAGAACGCCTCGAACTCTTTCATCCTTACGCGCCTTGCAATCACATTTATAGGCAGGCCGAGCATCGAAATATAGTGGGCCAAAAGCTCCCAATTCCCAAAATGCGCGGAAAGTATTATCGCCCCTTCCCGCGCGGCAAGCTGTCTTAATATATCGGCATTCTTGCACGAGATATATTTATCCATATTGCTTTTGTTGAATTTCTGGATAGACACCGCCTCTATGAAATTTTTGCCCAGATTTTCAAAGACCCTTCTCGCTATTGCCCTTTTTTCCGGGATCGATTTCGAATCCCCGAAGGCAATATCTAAATTCTCAAGCGCTTTTTCTCTCTCTTTTTTGAGGATATAAAAGCAAAAACTTCCCAACGCCTGGCCAATTATAAGACCTATTCCGGTAGGAATTGCTAAAATAAATATGCTTATCAGCTTGAAGAGTATAATAATAAAGGCTCTTCTGGGCTTGTTCTTAGCCATAGCCAAAGTATGTTATCATATATAATATATAAAAGTCAATAAGTTTACAAAACGAGTATTGCTCGAAGTGTAAACTTGCGGGGAGAGACGGAATGGAAGGGTTAATACATGTTTAATTCGAGGGTATGGCGCTTGCCGTTATCATCCAGGACAACGCTCTTTTCGTTAATCTCCATGACAGTCATCCCGTCAACCTTATCGCCAATCTTGACAACATCATTATTTATTATCGCGTATGAATTTTGCGCGTCGGATACTACCCCGTTAAGAACCAGTTCTTCCGTGTTTATTTGTCCGGCCATGTTGTACGAGCTCGTCACAAAAGGATCCCTGCCCCATTTAATACCATTTCCTGCGCCTGTCTCGCGGGCCATAAACATGCCGGCATCCGAAGACAAGTATGAGGGCTCTGCGACCGGAATATTTTTTTCGGCTTTTGATTTTGAAAGATGCCCAGCGATCAACAAAATCAAAATAACTATACCAATTCCTGTTATCAGCAATTCCACCTTCTTTTTATTATCAAGTATCATAAAACACCTTATTCCCCCAGCACGCAGGCGTTCAATTCTATATCGGCTTTTATCCTGGGAAATACGCTTATATCCTTCTTTATGTCTACTTTTCTTACCGATACCATAAGATCTCTGCTCGCCTCTATCTTATTCAAAAAATCCCCCAGCGCATGATATCTCGCCTCTACGCTCAGGCTTATAGGCATGCTTTTACAAAGATAATGAGAGACCGTCAGGCGCGCGCCTCTGGCATCCGTATAGTCCGCTAAATCCCAGGGCTTTACGGAAATTACGCTGACCTTCGAATTCCCTGCCGCTTCGTTAAGTTCCTTGATTATATTCGACGCGTCTTTTTCCGAGGGAAACCCTATTTCGATATCTTCTATGTAATCGCGCATCTTTATAAGGTTATCTTTAAGGTTCTGCTCGCCGCCTATAAAATTATAAAGCCCTGCTATGCCGGCCTTTTTGCTTCTGTATTCTGCGCCAAGCTTCCTCACCTCAATAGCCTTGGGCAGATAAACAAACTGCAAAAATAAACCCGCTATTGCCGCGGCTATGCCTAATGTTATAATCTTGCTTTTCTTCATGTTATTTTTTTCTCATATTGCATGTTATCTCGAAACTTACCGCGTCCTGGCCAAACACCTTATTCTTTTCGCTAAAAGAAAGCTTGACGCTCTGAAATAAAGGATTCGATTCCAATTTGGACATAAATTCCGTCAATAAACCCTGGCTCGGCACATTCCCGCTTATTTTTATATTAGGCTCTTTATTGTCTATGAGGAATCTTTCCAGCGCCATGTCCGGAAGAATCATATTGCTTATTTCTTTCATAATCATGCCGGCATTTATATTATTCGAATAAACCGTATTTATAATAAAACTGTACGCCGCGATCTTATCCTTTAAAAGTTTTATCTCGCTCAGATTATCCCAGTGCTGCCTCTGGATCTCCACGCCTTTTTTAAGGTTTACGGCCTGTATGCACAACAAAGCATACGAAAATAATAAAATAAATAGTACGGTAAAAATAACTACAGTCATGGAAAATCTTTTCAGAGCCTTTTTATCTTCCGATATATATCTTTCCGGAAGCATGTTAAGGCCGAAATCCCTGTTTAAGGCCAGCCCTATAGCCCCTGCCTCTTCGGGCAATATAGCCAATACTTCCATCCCGGTTTCTCTGACAATGTATTCTTTAAGGCCTTTAAGCCTGGAACCATTGCCTGCGAGCGCTATCTTCCTGATGCTTTGCTCGTGAAAATGCTGCTCATAATACTCCAGAGACCCTTTTATCTGGCTTACAAGCCTTTCGAGCACCGGCCTTATAAGAGATAATATCTTTATGTCAGAAGGAATGCCCTGCTCTCTTTTCATTGTTTCCGCGTCCTGCCTGGACAACTCCAGCCTGCCTTTTTCCGACACGACTACGCCTGTCATGGCTTCTGTAATACTGTACCCGCCCATCGCTATTTCCCTTGTGAAACAAACCCTGCTGTTCTCAACTATAGAAATGATAGTTTTCGCACTGCCTATATCCACGATAGCGGCCTTTTCCCCATGCGGAGTGATTTTTAAAGTATCCACATACCTCGCAAGCGCGAAATCCAGGGGCATAACATTCCTGACATTCAAGCCTATCTCTTTTAAATGCCGCACCTTTGGCTCTATATCAGCCTCCTGATACGCAAAAGCCATCAGCTCCATTTTCCTTGCGCCGTTTCCAGCGTCTTTCTCCCCGATAATGCTGAATTTTATCTTAAGCTTGTCGCCGTCGAATCCGGCCTGTTCCTTAAACTCCCACTTAAGAGCGCTTTCTATCTCATCGTAAGGCATCACAGGCATGCTTATCCTTCTTATGACGATCCCTTCCAGGTTGAAATTTACGCACAGCTCTTCCTCGTCTTTTACGCGCATTTTTCCCGGAAAATCCTTGAGCTCTTCTATTTTGCCTACCAATGTATCCTGGACGGAAAACTCATCGCCTGTCTTTTTTATCCTAGCGGCCCTGAAATACCTGGAGCCCATGTCCAGGCCTATGAAATTAGTAGGCCTCGGGCCAAGGCCCATACCTCCCAGAAGCAGCTTATAATCTTTTTTCAATTGTTCTAAAATAGCGCTCATATGTCCAGATTATACCACAATCACAACAGCTCCTGCCATAAAGAAGTTGTTATCGCTGCGCTTGACCCGGTATTCAGTCCCTGCACGGATCCGTAATCCACTTTTGTGCTATTCTTGGTTATAACCGCGCCCTGGCCAAGAGAAATCAATCTGTTGCCGCTGAGATTGCCTGTCAAGTCAAGATTAGTGCCGATAGTAATATCATTTCCGAAAACAAATCCTGTTATAGTGGTATTATTGCCCAAACTAATATCGCCCGGGGATAACAATACGACGCCTTCCCCTGCGCCGGCGCCGCTGCCTAAAACAATGCCTGTATTCAACTGAATATACGAAGAAGAATAAAATGTTACGGATTCCCCTACTGTCCCGTCTTTCCTCATAAGCAAAGTATCGCCGGATATAATGGTAATATCATCTCCTATGTCAGTATAAGCTTTTATGTCGACCGAACCTGTAACGACTATTGTGCCTGAGCCGTTTATATAATCCCTTATAATCGCATCGCCGTTCACATATTCGATCCCAGAAATCGTTTCTGACTCGAATTCCCTGTCTCCCGCCGGCTGGCCGGAAGCGTCTGAAATCAAATCGTCATAATACGTTGTTGTTATTGCGGGCTGGGTTACGGTTTGATCTGCATACGGAGTAGTGACTCCTGAAATATTCGTCCCGCTCCCAACATCGATTTCTCCGGTAGCCGAAACATCGCCTGTTATAGTGCAATTTTTGCCTATATCCAAATCCCCTTTGATAAATATGTCCCCTGTTATAGTCTCGTTTTTCTTGATGTCTGTCGTAATAGTCCCATCCCCGCCGCCATAGAATAGCGCGAAATCCGCGAATGTCGTTCCTCCGCCGGAAGCTTTCTCGGCATGCTGGGTTATAGCTCTCTGGGCATTATTCCCATCCCATCCAGCGACCTTTCCGGTAGAAGTAATGTCTATGGAATCCGTTGACTGATTTGCGTAAGTAACGGTGAATGTGCCTGCGCCAAATGCCTCGTTAGTAAAAACTGTTGGAGGCGTTGACCAGTCTGTGTCCGCTTCCAGTAATTCAAGATAACACTCCATGCCCGCAGTGGCAATATACAATGCCTGCTCGGACTGCATCTCTGCCAGGGCAGATATATTTCCGGATGACATAAAAGACGCCAGGAGCAGGGCAAACGCCGCAACCAGTACCATCACTATAATCACAGCCACCAAAGATATGCCTTGATTATTACGTTTTCCAGCCCGGTGGTATTTCGAGGACGCAAAATTTCCCCAGCGTGGAAATTTTGCTCCGTTTTCTCCCTCGCTCGTTTTTCCGGCCGGCAGGCTTGAGAAAAGCATTGTTTGTTCGAGCGGGCATGGTGTCCGCCAAAGTTTTTTTGGCGGACGAGCGAGAAGAAACACTGAGTGAGACTGCCTCGCTGGGGCAGTCGAACGTCTTTTCGAAGGCCTGCCGGCCGGAAAAACACCGTGCCCGCTCGGGACAAAAAGGCCTCTCAACCCACCGGGCTGGAAAACTTCAAAAAACCTAAAAATTTTTCGGAACGCTGTCTGACTGTAAATAAACATTATGCCCATTTTTCGTCAAAGTAAGATTTACCCTGACTCTCCTTATATCAGTTACGGGGTTCACTGTAGGAACCGGAATAATACTGTCACTCGCGTCATAATAAGTAAAAGCTAAACTTGACACATTCTCCGCAAGGAGATTCGCGGACCCGTCCTCTGTCCTGTTCAAATTAGTACTGCTCAGGCTGTAAGTTATATCTTTATTCCCCGCGTCTGTAAACCTGAATTGCGAACCGGAAGCCGTCGTGACGCTCGCGGTATCTTTTACCGTCCTTATCTCTCTTGTCATCCTGTTTATCGCGATCCTGCCATCCCACAAGAGGTCATTTCGATTAAACTTAAACGTCCATGCCTTGACAGTGCCAAGCAATATAGACCCCGCAATAGCCGCGCAAATCCCGGCTATCGTCATCACTATCACCAGTTCTACCAATGTAAATCCTTTGTCCTTTTTCATTTTAATTATTGGTTATTATAGTTTTCAGGCTGGTATCCCCTGTCAGAATATTTGTTACGCGCGCCTCTATCTGCTTATAATTAGCCATGCCCGGATCGCTGGCAATCCCGACAGGCACGGAATCAACCCTTATCTGCCACGAATAATTGGAAAAATTCCCTCCGAAACTTACGGGCGAATCCCTGTGTTCGTCGGCTATGCCTGCGAAACTCAAGCGCATTACCCGCTCCATCTCTCCTTTTGCCAAATTAACGGAAATTGTAGATATCTCATCGCGGCAGGCATTCGTAAACACGCCTGTAAAAACAGCCAACAGCCCTATGGATATTATGCCTATAACCGCTATCCCGATAACCGTCTCTATTAAAGTAAAACCTCTCATTGTACGCTCACCTTGCCTGTCTTTGGCTCTATCCTGACTGTCCTGGAATACGTGCCGCCTGTGGTCTGAAGGGTTACAATACCCTGGCTTGATAAAATAACGCTATTCCCGTCATATGGAGCGCCTGCGGAATCGAATTCTATTTTGTCATTGAAATTAGTGCCGGATATATCTATGCCTTTGAATTCATTAAGCTGGCCAAAAGAAATGTCGAAGTCGTTCCTTGTCTGCGGATTCTTTGCCTTTGTCCCTGCGTTTACCCTGTAAACAAAATAAGCCTCGTTCGCCGGGTCAAAAGATATCCCGAACCTTACCTGCTCTGCCAAAGACATCCCCTGGCTGTATCTTAAGTCAAGGGCTATCTTCTGGCACGCCGCTTCCAGCCTTATCCTGGACTCAACAGCAGCCTTCGGTATAATAACCATGGCAATTATACCGAGTATGACCACCAGCATTACCAGCTCTATCAATGTAAAACCTTTGGCATTCTTCATTTTACCAGCTCCCATAATATACCAAGCCCATACTTAATACCAGCAAAAAAACCCACCTGCGACGCCTCTTTGAAATATCTTGTCTCTATAGGGATCTCGGCTATCCTGAGCCCCATCCGGGCCGCCTTTATCAGGATTTGCGCGTCGAATAAGAAATCATCCGAATTGTCCTGCCATTCTACCTTTTCCAGAAAATCCCTGGTGTACGCCCTCAAGCCTGTATGATATTCTGACAGGCTCAAGCCTAACGCCTTATTCTCGCAGAACGTAAGGAACCTGTTTGAGATATATTTGTAACGGGGCATACCTCCTTTTAACGCGCCTTTCCCCAAAATCCTCGAGCCAAGCACTACATCGGCCTTCCCGTCCAGTATAGGCCGAATAAGAGACGGGATTTTCTTCGAGTCATATTGATAATCGGGATGAAGCATCACTATTATATCCGGATCTTTCTTAAGGGCTTCTTTGTATAATGTTTTCTGATTGCCTCCATAGCCCTTATTCTTATCGTGGATCAATACCGTAAGCCCCAGCTTTCCCGCTATCTCGACAGTCCTGTCTTTGCTATGATCGTCGCAGAGTATTATCTCGGACACAAGGCCTGCGGGAATATCCCTGTAAGTTTTTTCCAGGGTCAATTCCGCGTTATATGCTGGCATTACTATGATAATTTTTTTATTCATTTATATTTGAATGGCTATGCCACAATAGATTCTGTCTGCGCCAGCAGGGTTTCGAGGACGCAAGATTTCCCCAGCGAGGAAATTTTGCTCCGTTTTCTCCCTCGCTCGTTTTTCCGGCTGGCAGGCTTGAGAAAAGCATTGTTTGTTCGAGCGGGCATGGTGTCTGCTGAGCCAGGCTAAGGCTATCTGGCACTGAATAACTTTACAAAACAAGCAATACTCCTTTTGTAAAGTTACATCTAAAATATTGCAAATCTTCTTATATATAATCCCAATAAAACCAGTATAGTGCACAATGTTATAATCGCACCTATTTTAAACGAAAATGGGTCATAAGTAAACTTTACAATATGCTTTCCGGGTTCAAGATAAACTGCCCTTAATATATAATCCGCCCTGTAAATTTTGCCCGGCTTTTTGTCGACATAAGCCTTCCATCCGGGATAATATGTATCGCTCAATACCAGAAACCTTGGCGCTTCTGTTTCAGCCTCTATAATAATTTCTCCAGGCTCATACTTTAAAATATTAGTTACGGCCCCCTGCCATGTCTGCTCCGCACCCTGTTCGCTAACAAAATCCTCTTCCAAGATTACTTCTTTTTCCGGGTGAAAATCTTTGCTCTTCATTCTCTCAAGGATATCTTTCCTGTCTTTAATAACAACACTATTATCTGCCAAAAACGCTCTTGGCATAACATTCAGGTTTTCATACACATTGGCTTTTTCAGCCTTTCTCGCAAGCTTGTAGCCATCTGCTTTAAAATCCTTTGGGGATATCACGTATTTTACATTCAAGAGGTTCAAGAGATTTGTCTCGTCAGGCATCTTTGACCTTATTATAAGGTCCATGATCTCCTCCTGCCTTTCATTGTAAAGAGACCCGTAACCATACGCGTCGTATATGCCGAAACTTACGCCTATATTCGAGACAACCCTTTCCTTAAGCCCTGACATGCCCTCGAAATAATCCCTTTCCGGCACAAACATATTCTGCCTCAGCGCAGCCGGGGAATCGAATATCCTGAAAAGGGACTTGTCCTTCTGCAAAAATCCTATGGTGCCGCCCGGCTTTAAAAATTCCTGCGCATCCATATTTTGGTACACATTTTTATTTGCCGTAAAGATATCTGTCATAGTTATTAACAATACAAATAACAATATCGCATTAAGTTTTACTTGTTTTTTAACACCCAAAAAAATAACTACCGACAAAACCATAAAAAAGCCTATGCCTCTTTTTATATTGTGAATCGCCGCGACAGCCAGCTGTCCCAGGCTCTCGATCTTTCCGTTGAAACCGCCCCCCATCCCCAAAACCAATTTTTTCAAAACACCATACGCCCAGGCAAAATTTAAATTTAACGCAAGATAAATCAGCGACAGCAGGAATCCCAAGATAAGCGTATGTTTTAAAAATCTATTCAATCCCGGGCTTTGTTTCGCATGCCGGGCATAATAATCCATTCCCATGCCGGCGAGTACCGCCAGAGAAAAGGCTGCCATAAAAAAGAACTTTATAGGATACCTTGAAAGCTTAAAACCGGGCAGGAAATTATATAAAAAATAATATAAAGGCGTATATCTTCCGAATGAAAGCACAAGGCCCAGCGCCAGTATATAAAAAACTGTTTTTCTTCTTCTGGTAACATCGAATTTCAAGGAGATAAACGCGAATAAAACCGTGGTTATACCCATGTAATACACCAAAAGCCAGCTTTGCCTCGTCCAATAATCTTTATATAAATAATCGGATTCGCTCAAGTATGGAAAAAATAAATCCGAAAGCGCGTATACCGGAAGGGACCACATCGACGCCTCGTTGAAATCCATAAGATTCCTCGATGTGCGCGTCAAAAATTCCAAAAAAGGCAGTATTTGAAAACTCGAGAGCCCTAAGAAAACCGTTATCGCGAGCATCATCGGTTTGATGCGCAGTCCCATTAACGCAAGCACGAAAAACGTAATATATAAAATCGCCGGCTCTCCCCCGAGAAACATCAAAGCCATGAATACGCCGGTAATTATGGAATTTTTAACCGGGTCTTTTTTCAGCGCCCTTTCGTAAAATAAAATCACAAGCGGAAGCCATACAACCGAAGCAAGCGATGCCGGCAGGTTTATCACGGAAATCATATATCCCGAAAACATAAAAACCGAACCGGATAAAAAAGATGCCTGCCGGGAATGCCCCCATTCTCTCATCAATATATAAACAAACGCCCCTCCCAGAAAGATATGGGCTATTATGAAATAATCGAACGCGTGCTGATAAGAAAATAGCGAATAGATTATGCTGAGGGGATAAAACACGCATGTCTGGAGTTCCGCCAAATGGGGGCTCCCGCAATGTATATACGGGTTCCAGAGCGGTATCCTGAATTTCAGGAATTCACCTGCGCTGAATTCCCTTAAAGGATAGAAAAACCTGGATAAGTCTCTATGTACGAATATCTTGCCCTGGAATAAGGTATCCGAAAAAAAGGCAAGGGCAAGGCCCGCTAAAATAAAAATGGGGATGGCATCCTTTAACCATCCCCATTGAAATGAATACTGTTTATTTGTCTTGCTTTTACCAGCCAGAAGTATCCTGTGTCCCATCCGAATAAGCGCCTGCCCTGCCTGAAGCGGATATATACCACCACCCATCCGTGGATGTCGCCGTGCCGCTGGGAGCCACTGTTACAGCCGCTACGCTTGTAGAATTATTCAATGGGTTTTTTGGGATCAAACCGTCCGCAAAAAGCGCTGTGGTTACAGCCGAAGGAAACGCAACTGTGCCAGAGGTAGCGCTTTTAGCATAATCTATGGCTACCGCCGAACGTATGGCGCCAAGGCCGCCTTTCCCCGCGGAAATCTTTGCCTGAGTAGTAAGATCCGCAAATTTCGGGATCGCTATCGCGGAAAGGATCCCGAGTATCACGATAACCATTACCAGCTCAATCAGCGTAAAACCGCTTTTATTGCCAAGCTTTATCATAACCCCTCCATTTTTATATATCAAAAAACAATTATAACGGCAATCCTTTGATTGTCAAGTTATATTCGAAATCTTGTCAATGCCCGAAAACGGACACAAGATTCCACATAGGCATAAATATTGCGAGCGCCATAGTAAGCACCATTATGCCCAGCGCAAATATCAGAACAGGCTCTACGAGCACCGTAAGGTTTTTCATCGCGTAATCGACCTGGGAATCATAATAATCCGAAACCTTTAAAAGCAGTTCGTTTATCTTCCCCGTCTCTTCCCCTATCTTGACCATCTGTATCACTACCCCGGGGAAAAGGCCGCTCAGCTTCATCGGCTCTGTTATCCCCTTGCCCTCGCCTATCCCCTGTATGATATCGTCTATCGATTCGGATATAACCACATTCCCAAGAGAATCCCTTACGATCTCAAGCGTATTTATTATAGGTATGCCGCTCGCGGATAAAAGAGCTGTCATCCTGCTGAACCTGGATAATGATATTTTCAGGAAAAGTTTCCCGAACACGGGTATCCTCAGTTTAACGCGGTCCCACGCATACCTCCCTGTGCCGGTCTTTATAAAACGCCTGAATCCAAAAGTCATGCCGATTATGGCCGCGATAATGACAAACCAATAATGCGATATTATAAAATGAGCGCCGAGAAGTATTTTTGTGGGAAGAGGCAGTTCTGTATTGAATCTCGCGAAAAGCGCGCTGAATTTAGGTATCACGAACATCACAAGAACAGGAAATACTATCGAAATAACCGTTATGACCAGCAGGGGGTAGCGCATCGCCTGCTTCACCCTCATCCTCATTTCCTGTTCATGTTCCATGAGGAGCGCCAGCCTGTCCAGAGTCTCGTCGAGAATTCCGGCAGCCTCTCCGGAACGTATCATATTTATATATACTTCCGAGAAAACGGACGGGAACCTCGAGATAGCTCCCGAAAAACTCTTTCCCGACTCTATATCGCTGGCTATCTCTTCTATAATCCTCCTAAAATACGGATTGGAGATCTGCTCCGTGATGGAACCGAGACTCACGAGTATTGCCACGCCCGCGCGCTGCAGTGTCATTAACTGCCTGGTAAAAACTATCAATTCTTCCTGGCTGACTTTATCGAAAAATCTCTGGAGGGGGTTAAAATTTATTATGCCCGGCTTCTGCTCTTCTATCAGGATAGGCAAATATCCCATCTGCTTAAAATGGCTGGCAACCGATTCCCTGGATTCGCCTTCTATGGCGCCCGTAGACGCCCTGCCGCGCTTATCGCGTATCTTATATTTGAAATTAGCCACGCCTGGTTTATTCCTCCTGCGTTGCCTTTATCACTTCTTCGGATGTCGTGATCCCTCTCAAAACCTTGTCCAGCCCGTCATCCTTCAATGTTTTCATGCCTGCTTCTACGGCCGCTTTCTTTATAGCGCCGCTGGAAGCCTTGTCTGCGACAAGCTTCCTGATCTGATCGTTCATGATCAAAAGTTCGAATATGCCTATGCGGTCTTTGTATCCTGTATTCTTGCAGGCGCCGCAGCCTTTGCCTCTAAAAAGTATCTTCTTCTCTTTGATCCCAAAGCCTTTTAAAATATCTTCCGAAGGGCTGTACTCTTCTTTGCATTTATCGCATATTTTCCTGACAAGCCTCTGGGCAAGTATACCTATAATAGAGCTGGAAACCAAAAACGGCTCTATGCCCATATCCATGAGCCTGGATAATGCGCCTGATGCATCATTTGTATGAAGCGTGCTGAAAACAAGATGGCCTGTCAATGCCGCCTGCACGCTTATCTCGGCTGTTTCCTTATCTCTTATTTCCCCGACCATTATTACATCCGGATCCTGCCTCAAAATAGACCTCAGGCCCGTGGCAAAATTCAAGCCTGCCTTGGGGTTTATCTGGGACTGCCTTATCCTTCCCAGATGATACTCGACCGGATCCTCTATCGTAATCACGTTCTTTTCTTCCGAATCGATTGCCGAAAGAGCCGAATATAAGGTAGTGGTTTTCCCGCTGCCGGTGGGGCCTGTCACAAGGATTATTCCATGAGGGTATTTTATCAATCTTTCGAATTCCTTCTGGATATCCATAGAAAAACCGATCTTATCCATGCCCATAAGAATAGAGCCCCTGTCCAGGATCCTGATGACGATATTCTCTCCGTATATCGTGGGAAAAGTGGAAACCCTCATGTCTATATCCCTGTCCATGGCTTTCATATTAAATCTTCCGTCCTGGGGCTTTCTTTTTTCCGCGATATCCATCCTGGACAGCACCTTTATCCTGGACATGAGCGCCGGTTCCAGGTGCTTCGGAGGCGAAAACATTTCATGCAGGATTCCGTCTATCCTGAACCTTATCGCCAGCTTATCCTCTTCCGGCTCTATATGTATATCGCTTGCTTTCTCTTTCACTGCCTGCATGATAATCATGTTTACAAGCTTTATTACAGGCGCCTCCTCCGCTATTTCCGCAAGCTTTTTCGAATCGAACTCGGTTTCCGCCGCTTGAAAACTGTTTTCCTTATCTATATCCTTGATAACGTCATCGAAAGAAGACGAAGCCCCGTAATACTGCTCTATGGCGTTTGTTATGGAACTTTCCGTGGATAACATGGCCTCTATATCGCATTTTGCCTTGCGGCTCATATCATCTATCGCTACTATATCTTTTGGATCCGCCATCGCGACGGTCAGGGAATCGCGTATTTTAAAAACAGGCATGGCCTTGTATTTACGCGCCATAGCTTCAGGTATAAATTTTACTGTTTCCTGATCTATGATATAACTCGAGAGATTTATGTATGGGATATCCAGCGCCTCCGACATGGCCTGGGCATACATCTCCTCAGCCACCAAACCCGAACGCACAATCACCTTGCCCACCGGCATGCCCTTTTTCCTGGACTCCTCCAGCGCCTTATCAAGCTGTTCTTTCGTAATAATGGCCCTGTCCAGCAATATCTGTTCTATGCTTTTCTTTGTCATATCTTCAATATATCTTTTATCTTCTCCACTAAGCTGTCCAGCTCAAACGGCTTTTCAAGGTACCCGCTGATTTTCTGAAAAGCGAAAAGATCCCTTACCTTTTCCTCTTCTTTGCCGCTCATCATAAGAACGGGGATATCTTTTGTTTTCTGCATTCTTCTGATATCCTTGAGGCATGAATACCCATCTACCTTGGGCATCATGATATCCAGCAGGACCAGGTCGAAGTTTTCCGCTCCAAGCGTCTTCATGCCTGTTTCCCCGTCTCCCGCGGTCACTACGAAAAACCCCTCCTGTTCAAGCCGTATCTTCAATAATTTTTGTATGTCTTCTTCGTCATCTATAATCAATATCTTTTTCTGGCTGTCCATACCTCATCCCTCCTGTGGTTGTTTTAATAACTCTTTTATCTTTCCGAGCAATGCCTCGGGTTCAAAAGGCTTCGCGATGTACGCGTCCGCGCCCATTTGCATGCCAAGTTCTTCGTCCTGTTTTTGGGCCCTGGCCGTAAAGATTATAACAGGCATGTTTTTATAAGCTTCGTCGAACTTTAACATCCTGCAGACCTTATAACCGTCAAGTTTTGGAAGCATAAGATCCAATATTACAAGATCCGGTTTCTCAGACCTGGCTTTATTAAGGCCTTCCTGGCCGTCAGAGGCCGATAGCACCTCATAATTATTCGCCTCCAGCCTGAATTTCAATACGTTCAATATATCCTCTTCGTCGTCGACTATCAATATCCTTTTTTTATCCATCACCTTTTCTCCGCCGTCAAGCTCTTTATCTTATCCATCAGTTCTTTTATATCAAAAGGCTTTTCCATAAAAAACCTTACTTTCTCCAGGGCAAAAAGATCTCCGACCTTTTTCTTTTCTTTCGCGCTGAGCACTATCACCGGGATGTCGGCATATTCGTCGCGCTTTCTCATCTCCCTCAGTATGCTATAGCCGTCCATGTCCGGAAGCATTATATCCAGCAGAATCACATCCGGTTTCTTTATCTTCAAGGTATCCAGAAGTCCTCTGCCCTCCGTAATGCTTATAAACTCATAACCTTCCGCCTCCATCCTGACCCTGACCATTTTTGCTATATCCGTGTCATCATCCACCATTAAAACCCTTTTCTTATCCATTTCCGGCCTCCAGCAGCTTATTGATTTTATTGATCAGGATATCCGGCTCGAAAGGTTTTTCTATGAATCCCGCGGCGCCGAGTTTCTCCATGGGTTCTTTCGCGTTTTTATTTCCAAGCGCGGAAAAAACAATGATAGGCGTTTGTTTTGTGCTTGGGTCCAGCTTCAGCCTTCTCGACACTTCGAACCCGTCCATATTCGGCATCATCAGGTCCAGGAGTATAAGATCCGGCTTGTTTTCTTTCGCCAGCCTTATCCCGTCTTCTCCGCTATTGGCCGTGATAACGTCGAAACCTACGCTTTTAAGCCTGAAAGAAAGCATGGACGCAAGATCCTCTTCGTCATCTATTATAAGAAGCATTTTCTTCGGAATAACCGGATTTCTGCCCATGCTCAAATCCAGCTCCGCCTTTTTGACAAGTTCCTCTTTATCGGTAGCGTCATCGGGATATATCGAAATACCGAAAAGCAGGGCTGTCTTGATATTTTCCCTGAGCCTTTTTATGATTGCCATAGCGCCCGGCCTGTCGGTAACCGCCATGATTACCAGGAACTCGCCTTCCTTATATCTGGTAATCTTGTCCGCCGGCCCCCTGACCGTATTTTTTATAATCTGCTCCAGCTCGTCAAAAACCTTTTCGTTTCTATCCGCCTCGTCTTTTATCTCGAATATGATCAGGGCAAGCTTGTATTCATTCCGCCTCGCCCTTTCCATGGAATCTTCGATCAGGAAGCTAAACTCCTCTTCTCTTTTATAAATAGGTATGGTAAAAACGAATTTGCTTCCCGCGTCGGGCTCCGATATAACCCATATATCCCCGCCATGAAGCTCTATAATGCCTTTCGAAATGGCCAGGCCGAGGCCGGCGCCTCCGTGCTTGCGGGTCATACTCGCGTCCAAAGGGCTAAAATCCCTGAAAAGATTTTCCACTTCTTCCTGCGGTATCCCAATGCCGTTATCTTCTACGACAATCTTTATGAAATCCCTGCCGTTTATATCTTCTTTCGAGCTGGATATGTTTATTTTTCCGTTATCCTTTTTGAACTTCGCGGCATTCGATATAAGATTTTTAAGAACCTGGCCGATCCTGTCCGGGTCAAACCATGTAGGCTCCACGGATTCGCCCAAAGACAGGGTAAATTCCATATTCTTCTGCTCAACCACAGTCCTCGTGGACGCATAGACATCTTTTATGATTTCGTTTATATCCAGTTTTCTCTTGTGCATCACTATCCTGCCCGCTTCCAGCTTGGACAGGTCAAGGATGTCGGTTATGATTTTAGCGAGGCGCTCTATGTTATTTTTCGATATGGCGAGGATTTTTTTCTGCTCTTCTCCAATAGGGCCGGCTATGCCGTCCAGCACGATAGAAACGCTTTCTTTGATAGATGTAAGGGGTGTCCTTAACTCATGGGAAATTACGGAAACGAAATCGGATTTTATCCTGGATAATTTTTCTATTTCCTCGTTGGCTTTCGAAAGGGCGCTCTTAAGATCCCGTATCTCTTTTTCGTAATCTCTCATCCTGCCTCATTTCCGATATTCGCCGGTTACCTTATCCCACAAGCCCTGTGATTTCAAAATGATCTCTATTATTTCCCGCACAGCGCCTCTGCCGCCGCTTTTCCTGGTAATATAATGGCATGCGCCCCTGATTTCTTCCATCGACTCTGGAGGCGCGACGCTCAAGCCAACCCTTTTCAAAACAGGCAAATCTATAAAATCATCCCCCATGAAACAAACCTCTTCGTCCTTTACCCTGAATCTCTTAACCACCTCTTTATAAATCTCGAGTTTTTTATAACCGGAATACACCTTTTCTATATGCATATCCTTTGCCCTGCGCATGACTATATTTGTTTTTTTGGCGGTTATGATAACCGACCTTATCCCTGCGCGATGCAAAAGAGCCATGCCAAAACCATCATAAACATTAAAGCATTTTATCTCGTCCCCGAAATTATCGTATATAATACGCCCGTCTGTCAGTACGCCATCGACATCAAGGATTAATAATTTTATGTTCTTGGCTCTCTCTTCTATCATACCAGCCCCGCCTTCAAAAGATCCTGCACATCCACAAGGCCGATAGCCTTATCTTTTTCGTCGACTATGGGTATTTCGTCGATCTTGTATTCCCGGAGAATTCTCAACGCTTCTACGGCAAGACAGCCTTTTTTAAGGGTCCTTGGATTTTTTGTCATTACATCTTTTACCTTTCTTTCAAGCAGGGGGCGGTCGCGGCCATCCCCTGCTCTTCCCAAATGCCTTCTCAAATCGCCGTCTGTAAAAATGCCCTTTACCTTCCCATTCTTATCAACCACCGTAGCGCTTCCAGCCCTTGCAGCAGTAATAGCAAGCAGCACGTCCTTTACTTTTCTTGTCTCGGATACAACAGGATTGCCGGAAGATTTGCGCATGATATCCTCTACCTTCAGCAATAATTGTTTCCCAAGGCTGCCGCCGGGATGAAGAAAAGCGAAATCGCTTTTTTTAAATTTTCTTTTATCCATAAGCGCCGCGCAAAGCGCGTCACCCATCGCGAGCATACTGGTAGTGCTCGCCATTGGCGCCAGCCCAAGAGGGCACGCCTCTTCTTTAATCGAAACATCCAGGACGGCGTCGCTGTTTTTAGCAAGGCTCGAGCGCCTGCTGCCGGTAATCCCTATAAGCCTGCTTCCTATCTTTTTTATCAAAGGGATAAGGTGCGTTATCTCTTCTGTTTCCCCGCTGTTCGAAATAGCTATGACCACATCCTCTTTCCTGACCCTGCCCAGGTCCCCGTGTATCGCTTCTGCCGAATGAAGCCACAGGCTGGGGGTCCCTGTGGAAGCAAGGGTAGCGGATATCTTCTGCCCTATAATACCGGCCTTGCCCATGCCCGTCACCACAACCCTCCCCTTGCAGGCATATATAAATTCCACAGCCTTCTCGAAATCCTTGTTTATGCGGGAGATCAGCTGTTTTATCGAATCCGATTCTATTTTCAGAACCTGTTTGGCTCTTTTTCTTAACATATCTCAAGCGTAAGTTTACACTTCAAGCAATACTCGTTTTGTAAACTTACAGGGTTATTTTACAATTTCGTCTATTTTTTTAATATCCTTTAACAGTCTTTCCAGCGTCTCGAGGTTAATCATATTCGGCCCGTCGCAAGGCGCTCTGTCGGGGTTCTCGTGAACCTCTAAAAACAAACCATCGCATCCAACCGCAGCCGCAGCGCGCGAAAGCGCCGCCACGAACTTTCTGTCTCCCCCTGACTCGCATCCCTTCCCGCCGGGCAGCTGCACGCTATGCGTCGCGTCATAAACAATCGGATACCCGAATTCCCTCATTATCTCAAGGCTTCGGAAATCGCTGACCAGATTATTATAACCGAACATCACCCCGCGTTCTGTAATGATGATATTTTTATTGCCCGCGCTTTCTATCTTCTCTATTATATTTTTTACATCCCACGGAGAAAGAAATTGCCCCTTTTTTATATTTACAACTCTTTTTGTCTTCGCAGCCTCTTTGATAAAATCTGTCTGCCTGCATAAAAAAGCCGGTATCTGTATTATGTCTAAAACATCTTTTGCCCTGTCCAATTCAGACCTGCAATGAACATCGCTTAACACAGGGACACCCGCCTCTTTTTTAACCTTTGCCAGGACTTTAAGCCCTTTAGCTATGCCAGGCCCTCTGTACGATTTTATACTGGAGCGATTTGCCTTGTCATAGCTGGATTTGAAAATAAACCCTATTCCCAGCTTATCGCATATCCTTTTGATATTTACCGCGTGGCGCATAGTATGAGATTCGGACTCGATAACGCACGGCCCCGCAATCAGTATGATCTGATTATTCCCGCCTATCCTGACGTCTTTTACCTTTATCTCTTTAGTCATGCGCTTGAAGATTCAACGCTGCCCTTACAAAATCCCTGAACAATGGATGGCAGCTGTCTGGTTTTGATTTAAACTCGGGATGAAACTGGCACGCCACAAACCATGGATGTTCCTTTAGCTCGACAATCTCCACAAGCCTCAAATCAGGAGATGTCCCAGAAACAACAAGGCCTTCTTTTTCCATGTTTCTCCTGTAATGGATATCGAATTCATACCTGTGCCTGTGGCGCTCCGAGATCTTTTCTTTTCCATAAGCCTCGAAACTATACGTGCCTTTTTTTAATTTACATGGATACGCGCCCAGCCGCATAGTGCCTCCCATATCCTTAACCCTTTTTTGTTCTTCCAGCAGGCTTATTACAGGATACGGCGTAGCCTTGTCGAATTCTGTGGAATTCGCCTTCTTAAGCCCGCATACGTTCCTCGCGAACTCTATGATAGAGCACTGCATGCCAAGGCATATGCCGAAAAACGGGATCCCTTTTTCCCTCGCGAACCTTATAGCCTCTATCTTGCCTTCTATGCCCCGGTTTCCAAAACCGCCCGGTACCAGTATGCCATTCAAATCCTTCAGGAATTTCTCGGCGCCTTTCTGCTCGATCTCTTCCGCGTCCACCTTTTTGATATTCACCTTGGCGTCATTCGCGATGCCCGCATGCTTCAGCGCCTCATAAATAGACTTATATGCGTCATTAAGCTCGATATATTTCCCCACTACGGCTATGGAAACCTTTTTAGAGGGGTGCAGTGACCTCTTCACGACCTTTTCCCGCCATTCGGTCAGGTTCCCTTCCTGATATCTTATCTCAAGAAGCTTTAATATGATTTTCCCAAGGCTCTGCTCCTGGAATAAAAGCGGCACCTCGTATATATCCTTCACATCCGGCGCGTCTATAACCGCGTCCTGGTCCACGTTGCAGAAAAGCGATATCTTTTCCTTTATCTTTTTCGAAATAGGCTTTTCTGTCCTCGCTATCAATATGTCCGGCTGTATACCTATCTCTCTGAGTTTCCCAACGCTATGCTGTGTGGGCTTTGTCTTCAACTCTTCCGCGGCTTTCAAATAAGGGACAAGCGTCAGGTGTATATTTATCGAATTGCCTCTTCCCAGATGCTGCCTGAACTGCCTGATAGCCTCCAGGAAAGGCAGGCTTTCTATATCGCCGACTGTGCCGCCTATCTCGCATATAACCACATCCAGGTCCTTCCCCTGGGAAACCTTTTTTATATGCGCTATTATCTCATTCGTTATATGCGGGACTACCTGCACAGTGGCCCCGAGATAATCGCCTCGCCGCTCCTTTGTTATCACGGAATTATAAATCTTCCCTGTCGTGATATTGTTTTCTTGTGTCATGTTCGCGTTTATAAAACGCTCGTAATGCCCAAGATCCAGATCCGTCTCGGCCCCATCATCGGTCACATAAACCTCTCCATGCTGAAAGGGATTCATCGTGCCCGGATCCACATTTATATACGGGTCGCATTTCTGTATCGTTACCTTCAGGCCTTTCGACTCTAAAAGCTTCCCGATAGAAGAAGATGTTATCCCCTTACCCAGACTGGAAACCACACCACCCGTTATAAAAATATATTTTGGCATTATTCTTTTCCCCTTATAATCTCGACTGCCTTCTCCAAATCTTCAGGCGTATCTATGCCTATCGTATCGAATTTCGTCTCGATAACTTTTATCCTGTAGCCGTTTTCCAATACGCGCAGCTGCTCTAATTTTTCCGTTTTTTCAAGGCGGGACTGCGGAAGCGACTTAAAAGTAAAAAGAAAATCCTTCGCGTACGCGTAAATACCGATATGCTTATAATAATCTATGACCTGCAGTTTATCATCCGAACCCATCCTCTCGTACGGGATAGACGACCTTGAAAAATATAGAGCGGATCCATTCCTGTCAAATACCACCTTAACCACGTTCGGGTCATGGATCTCCGCCGCATTCTTTATTCTATGGCAAAGTGTCGCCATTACCAAACCATTGTCTTTTAATATCGCGCCTGCTACATCGTCTATCATGGAGGGATGCAGGAGAGGTTCGTCCGCCTGAATATTTACAACAATTTTCGCGTCAATCGAAGCAGCCACCTCTGTCAAGCGGTCCGAGCCGCTTTTGTGCGCGGTAGAGGTGTACACCACATTCGCCCCGAATCCCTTCGCTACATTATAGATACGCTTATCATCGGTCGCTATTATTAAATCTTCTATAGAGTTAGATTTCCTGGCGTTTTCCCATGTATGCTGTATGACGGGTTTGCCGCAGAAATCCGCCAGCAATTTTCCTTCGAATCTAGTCGATCCAAACCTGGCAGGGATTATCCCGACCGCATCCATAAATTATACCTCATTTCTAACCAGGTTAGACTGCATAGGCAAGCTTTTCAGCCTAACCTGGTTAGAATCTCTTTCTGCGTAATAACGGCTATGCCTACCTTGCCCACTACAATGCCCGCGGCGATATTCGAGATGTATGCCGCATCCTTCATATTCATCCCGAGCGCCAACGCCAGTGTAAATACGCTTATCACCGTATCACCTGCGCCCGAAACATCGAATACCTCCTGAGCGACGGTAGGTATATGCGTAACGCCTCCATTGCTTTCGAAAAGCTGCATGCCGTTTTCTCCCAGCGTCACAAGAACGCCTTCGCAATTCAGCTTTCTAAGGAGCGCTTTGCCTATTTTCATTATATCCCGGCCGTCTCTTGCCTTTATTCCTGCGGCCTTAGCCGCCTCATGATGGTTGGGGGTTATCGCTGTCACACCCCTGTAATAAGAAAAATGCTCTTCTTTGGGGTCCACCGTTATTATCTTTTTCTTTTTCTTGGCTATGGTCAAGACTTCTTTCAACAACCTCGCGGAAATAACGCCTTTGCCGTAATCCTCTATTATAATAGCGTCCATTTTGTCGATGACATCTTTGACATAAGCGATAATCTTATCCAGTGTCCCGGCCGCTATGCCGTCTATCTTCTCCCTGTCGATCCTCACGACCTGCTGATGATGCGCGACCACCCTTGTTTTTAATGTCGTAGGCCTGCTGTCATCCGCGACGACCCCGTCCGTATTTATGCCTTTTTCTATAAGCCCCTCTTTAAGTATTCCTGAGCGCTCGTCGTTTCCGACAACCCCTGCTATATAAACCTTTGCCCCAAGCGAGGCAATATTGTTCGCCACATTCGCGGCCCCGCCTGGCATGAACGATTCCGACTTGACCCACACCACGGGCACGGGCGCCTCAGGAGAGATCCTGGAAACCTCCCCCCAGACAAATTCATCCAAGATCAAATCCCCTATAACGAGGACATTCGCGCTGTTAAATCTCGATATAACGCCTTTTAATCTATGCATGCTCTCCGCCCAATCGTAAGTTTACACTTCGAGCAATACTCGTTTTGTAAACTTACGCTAATCCTTGTCCCGTTCCGCGCGGGTAAACTTGTCAAAGTTTTTCCATCACTGCCTGCGCAAGAAGCGGCAGCATCAATTCGTGATGGCCGGTTATACTATAGCCTTTCCCGCCCGATCTTACAGGCCTCGCGACCACATTCTGATGCGGCCTGTAATGTTGTATCATATCAAAATTAACCGCGGTGAAATCCTTTACCTCGTAACCAAGGTTCCTGGCGATGTTTATCGCCTTCAAAAAAACCTCCGGCATTATTACCGAAGAACCTATGTTAAGCACCACTCCTCCGCCTCCTAATGCCGCAACCTCTTCTGTTAGATTATGAAAATCTTTGAACGAAGCCTGGCCCGCCGCCCCCGCGTCGAAACTTGGATGCTGATGGATTATATCCGTACCTATGGCAATATGCACGGTGGCGAGCACATCTTCTTTCAAGGCATTATACAAAAGGCTCTGATTCCTGAAAGGAAGCTTTTCGTCGTTTATCACCTCGCCTATTGCCCGTCCCGCCCCTATATCTTTTTCGACGGCTTCTTCCAAGGCGCCGTTTATATATAAAGCTGTTTCTTTTGCCATGCCGAAGCTTCCGTCCTCCAGGGCATCAGGGACATCTTCCGAAGTCCTGCCTATGAGGGCTATTTCGAAATCGTGTATTGCTCCAGCGCCATTAAGAGAAATAGCCGTTATTACTTTCTTTTTCATCAATTCTATAATGACCGGGTTTAATCCGCATTTAATAACATGTCCGCCCATCATAAATATAACGGGTTTTTTCTTGCTGCGCGCAGAAACAACAGCGTCTACCACCAATCTAAAATCAGCTCCTATCAATATATTCGGGAGAGAGCCGTAGAAATCGGAAAAACTGGCGCCTTTCGAAGGGGGTTTTGCGAAATCCTCGCATTTTACCTTGCATTTCCTTTTAGATAACGGGTAAGTCTTTAATTTATCTAGAGTTATCTTGATTTTATCTTCCGCCATAAGGCATCCTTTAATCTGAGCATTTTAACATTATTAATAATAAGTGTCAAGATTGCCGAATACTATTCCACCTTTTGCAATGTTACGGTTACGGTCCCTACAAACGGTATACTGCTCTGCACTATTATGAGAAGAGGTATGCGCTGCTGGTCAGCCGAAAACCATATGCTCACTTTCGCGTTTTTGTTCAATTCCCCCTGGAACCATGACATAGGTTGAGCCATAAATGCCTGCCAGTTACCAAGGTTCTTGATCTTCACAATGCCTCTATCCCCAATCTTTGTCTCAAGGAACCAGTTTTTATCATCCAGATGCACATTCGAGAATAAGGCCTCTCCTGGTTTTATATCGCTCAGCCTGAAATAATAAATACAGCTTACCGGGTCATGGGCGCCTTTTGGGATATTAAACTCTTTCCTCTCATTGGTAACCCTGGAAACACATGCCGCTTTCCCGTTCTCCTGATCAAAGTCCACATATTCATCCCTTATTTTTTTCCCTTCTTTTTGCTTTTTATCGAACCTTATAGGATAAAGTTCCTTTGTGTCTATATATGTAGATATCTCATCCTCTACCGGAAAAAGCTTTGCCGCAAAGGAAGTCGTATTCGCCTCCGCAACTATGTGATAAACTTCGCGGCCGTTCAAATCCGTAATTTCTTTTACAAGTAAAGTCGCGAACCCCACATCCATACCCATCCATTCCGCTTTATAGGTCAATTTTTCCCCTATCCGCAGCTGGCGCTTGGGAGCTTCTATTCTAATCTCTTCCGGTTTTTTCCCCTTAATCTTATAACTCGATGTAACCCCGCATCCGGATATAAAAATAACGATAAATAATAACAAAAATCTATATTTCATAGTATCCTTTCAAATCCTAAATCCGAAACACCAAACATTATGTTTAGAGTTTATAAACCCAACAGCTTCTTTGTTTCTTTAAAAACCTCTTCTACGCTTATTGCTTTAAGGCATAAAAAATCTTTTTTACAATCATGGGCAAGGCACTCTGCGCATCCGACATCCTTATGAATAAATACCGCCTTATCTCCAAGAGGTTTCCATCTAACAGGGCTAAGGCCTTTCTGATTTCTCCCGAAAATGGATATTACAGGAGTTTTTACCCCGGCCGCGATATGCACAGGCCCGGAGTCATTCGATATAACCAAACTCGCCCTCTTGAATAATGCCGCCAATTCTCCAAGCGTGGTTTGGCCGCAGAAAAAAACAGGCTTGTTCCTCATCATACCCCTTACCTTGTCTCCAAGCCCTGCCTGCCCGGGCGCCAAGTTGATCATGGCCTTTATTTTAAAATTCTCTATCAGCATATCCCCTAGTTTCGCGAAATTTTCCAAAGGCCACATCTTCGAGGGACAGCTCGCGCCAGGATGGAGGATCGCGAATTTCTCTCCTCTATTTATGCAAAAGCCTTTTAGTATTTCTTCCGCCCTTTGCTCATCCCGCCTCTGGACATAGATGACAGGATTGGAAAATTCCGGATCTATGCCTATACAGCGCAATATATCCAGCGAATACTCCGCCTCATGTTTTTCGCCTAACTTCTTTGCGTATTCTATCCTATCCGTAAGTAAAAAATCCGCCTTGCCCCTGGCATATCCTATTCTCCTTGGGATGCCGGCTAAAAAACAGATAAGGTTAATCCTTTTAGTCGTATGCAAGATCAAAACCATGTCAAATCTCTTTGCCCTGAGCTGTTTTATGAAGCCGACATTTTCCAGGAGACCTTTATGTTTTTTATTCTTATCATACACTATTATTTCGTCGATATCCGGATTTCCTTTCAATAAGTCATCTATCCTGGGCTGAACTATAACCGCGATATGCGAGCCCGGAAACGCGGATCTTACAGCCTTTATCGCGGGCAGAGACAGCACTACATCGCCTATCCTGTCGGTCCTTGTAATAAGTATTCGTTTCATATCTGTATTTTCATATTAAATAAGTTTACACTTCAAGCAATACTCGTTTTGTAAACTTAGCGGGAAAAATCTATAATATTTTGTTTATCGCAGCCAAAACTTCCTCCGAACTGATGGAATTCATGCATTCATGTGTTCCAAGCCTGCACTGCGCTTTTTTGCACGGCGAACATTTGATATCTTTGCGTATCACAATATCTTTATCGCCCGTCGGGCCGTATTCTTCGGGATCGGTCGGCCCGAATATCGCCACGACCTTTATCCCTAAATCGGACGCTATATGCATATTGGCGCTATCGCACGTCAGGAGCAGGTCGAATTTTTCTATAAGCGCGAAAAGTTCGTTTAAATCCGTCTTGCCTGTAAAATCTATAAGGCCGGTCTGTTTAACCGCATCAGCAATCTCCTTTGACAATCCCGTTTCATTAACATCCCCTATTAAAATAGCCTTATGCCGGGAATCTTTTAAAATACCCCTCGCTACATCTGCGAATCCCTCTCTTTTCCACTGTTTCAAATGACTCCTGCTGCCAGGGCTTATTCCTATAAGAATATCGGAGTCTTTAACCCCCCTATCCTTCAAAACCTTCTCTACCCTGCTTCTGGAATCATTATCTATGTAAATATTTTTTTGCCTCCTGCATGTTATCCCAAAAGGTTTTAATATGGCCAAATGCGACAATCTTTTATGCTTTACCCTTCTATCCCTTCCTGCGAATAAGCTGGATCTGTTTTTCGCTCCTATAAGTATCGGCAGGATGCTTGTCTTTATATCGACCGCCAGATCGTATTTCTCGGCCTTGAGTTTTTTAATCAGGGATATTTTATCCTTCAGCTTCGCATGCTTATCGTAAACAAAAACCTTGTTGACCCCTGGGTCCTTTTTAAAAATTTGTTCGGGCCGAGGGCCCGCAACTATGTCTATAACAGCATGGCCGAAATTGTCTTTCAAAGCGGATAGAACCGGCAATGTCAGGACCGCATCGCCTATGTTGGAGAGTGTGATAAAAAGGATCTTATGGACGTTTGATAATTTCATCGAGGGCTCCCAATACATCCTCTACGCTTACCGCCTTCATGCATTTATTGTCATCGCATTTAAGATCATAACACGGTATCTTACAGCCTACATCTTTATGCAAGACCCTGCATTTTCCTTCGCCATATGGGCCTGTAAGTTCAGGCGAGGTAGGCCCGAAAACAGCCACTAAATTCGCCCTTACAGCGGCGGCAAGATGCATTGGTCCGGAATCATTCGAAACAACGCATGCGGCCTTTTTAAAAATAGCCCCCAAGGCCTTCAGGCTGGTCTTTCCGCACAGCACGAAAGGTTTGCGCTTCATCAAACCAGATATGGTTTCAGCCAAAGCGATATCCTTTTCTGCGCCTGTCAGGACAACATTCATGCATAGCCTTTCGGATATCTCATCCCCCAATCTTGCGAAATTTATGGCAGGCCATCTTTTTGGATTCCAATTTCCGCCCGGGTTCAACACTATAAACGGCTTATCTTTTATGCCCAGGCCGCTCAAAATCTTTTCAGCATTTTCCATATCTGCCGGGGAAATATAAATCTCATAGTTCTTGTTTTTGGTTTCGGCCCCAACCGATTTGGCGAGATTCAAAAAATATTCCACTTTATGCAATTTCTTGCGCGGGATATCGACCCTCTTGGTCAATAAAAAACCGGCTCTCTTGGACCTGTAGCCCGCTCGCACAGGTATTCCGGAGAATAGCAGCAAAAAAGTCCTGCTCAAAGATTTCCTCAATATAAAAGCCGCGTCAAATTTTTTCGACCTCAGGTAAGATATTATCGAAAATTTTCTAAGAATGCTCTTGTGCTGTCTTTTTTCATCATAGATTATTATTTCATTTATATTCGGGTTGCCCTCCAGTATTTCATAGCATCTAGGGTGCGTAAGGACAGCGATATACGACTTTGGATACTTATTTCTTATCGCCCTGATAAAAGGCGTGGCAAAAAGAGTATCCCCGAGCCAATTAACATTGACTATAAGTATACGCTCCACTCTGCATACCTCCCATCCCCGCCGCTAAGTTTACACTTCAAGCAATACTCGTTTTGTAAACTTACGTTAATCCTTGTCCCGATGCTCCTTAATCCACGTATAAAAACCTGTTGTTTCGATCCAGAAAACGAATAAATTATCCGAGGTGCTCGATATCCTTAGCCGCTTCATTGCAAACAGGTCATGCCTAGGGTATTTCTTCCCGGGATTTGTCGCAACCGAGATTTTATAACCCGCCTCTATGACCTTTTTTCTTACGTTTTCGTTAAAGCCTCCCTGCGGATAACTGAAGGCATTCACATCTTTTCCTATCTTGTTTTCGATTGCCCTTTTTGAACCGGCTATCTCCGGGGCTAATTTTTCTTCAGGCTGTGAGGGAAGCCATGGATGCGTCATCGAATGACTGCCTATAGTTATCACCCCGCTCCCTGACATTTCCATAATCTGATCCCATGTCAAATACCCCCTGGAACCCACCATGGCCGGTATTATAAAAATAGTCGCGCGCAGCCCGAACTTTTTCAGCACGGGATACGCATTGAGGTAATTATCCTCATATCCGTCATCGAAAGTGATGGCTATAGTTTTTCCGGGAAATTTGTTTTTGATTACCATATCGGCGAGGCCTTCGAGGCTTACGACATTGTAATGCCGATTTTTCAAAAAACGCATTTGTCTTTCGAAGTTGACCGGAGATACGCTCAGCCTGGAAGTGCCGCTGTTTTCATCTATATTATGGTACATAATAACCGGCACAACATATTGCGATTTGGCATACGCGATTACAGCCGCAGCTATGATCAAAAAAATAGCCAAAATTATAGGTTTTTTTCCTACGCACAGTTTCATTTCAATCCCCTGTATAAATCTTCGACGCGGCATGCCATGCCATCTATGGAAAACTTTTTGACCACTATCTCTCTTCCCGCCTGCGCCATCCTCGCGTAAAGGGCTTTATCTTTCAATAACCTTAAAACAGGTTCGACGAGAAGCTTTGGCTTGGAAGGCTCCACAAGAAAACCGTTTACATTATCTTCGATTACGCTCGATACGCCCCCGACATCCGCAGCCACCACCGGTTTTCCGGAAGCCAGCGCCTCCAGGAGAACAAGCCCTAAGCCTTCCCGCCTTTCGGGCGTAAACATAAAAACATCCATTACGGCCAGCAGATTACCCGTATTTATCTGAGGTTTGGCGAATACCACATTATCCGAAATATTAAGCTCCCGGCTAAGCCTTATTATATCCTGTTTTTTCTCTCCATCGCCTGCCAGCACAAGCTGTACATTGGGTTTATCTTTAAGTATCTCATAAAGCGCGCGCAAAAGTACGACATGGCCTTTGTCCGGGGTAAACCTGGCTATCATACCTATTACATTGTAATCTCTTTTTATCCCGAATTTGTCTTTCAGCCTGTACTTTTCCTCTTCCGATAATTCTCTTAGAAATTTCTTCACATCTATGCCGTTATATATCAAAGAAACCTTCTCCTTATCCACGCCGAAATAATCTATAAGATTCTCTCTGACCGCATCGCTTATCGCTATAACCTTTTCTCCCCATGACGGCAATATCGCCCTCCCGATATTTTTGCGAAAAAATCCATGGCACGTGGTAACAAGAGGTATGCCGCATAGCCTTGATACAAAAAAACCTATAACCTGCGTAATCCTGGTCTGGCTGTGCACAATATCTATTCCGAGCTTTTTCGCTATTTTCGAGATCTCAAAAACAGCCTTGATAACCTTCGGGCTTAATTCTGATTTTGTAAGAATGTTCATATTTATATGCGAAACACCCGATTGCGTAAGTTCCGGCACCAGCATGCCTCCGCTCGACACAACAAAGACCTCATGCCCTTTAAGCCTCAATGCCTTGGCAAGCGAGACGGTATACGTGCTGATTCCGCCTATATTAAGATGGGTGGTCAAAAGTAGTATTTTCATATTTTTATGTAGAGGACGGTTTAAAACCGTCCTCTACCTTATTTTCTCCATTATTAATTTATATATCTCTTCCACGCTAATGCGTTCCATGCATATATTGCGCCTGCATTTGGATTTGTAGCACGGGCCGCACTTTACGTCTTTTCTTATCACAACGCCATTTTTAGCCGGCTCAAAATGCCTGGCCGGATCCGTAGGTCCGAACAGCGCTATAAAATTGACTCCCATGCTGGAAGCGACATGCATAGGCGCGCTGTCGCCTGTCAAAAAAACACTGCATCGTTTTATCAAAGCGCCAAGCTGTGTTATAGATGTCATCCCAACCGCGTTAACGGGCTTCGAAACAGAGAGCTTCATAAAATCTTTCACATTATCCATAACGTCCTTTGAGCCCGTAAGAACAACCCTTATATCTTTTTCGGCCAGCATGTCGGAAAGCCTTGCGAAATTTTTCAAAGGCCATCTCTTGGTCTCCCACCTCGGGCTGGAACCAATATTAATACCGACAAGCGCCTGGCTGCTATTGACCCATGCGTCCTTTAACAGCTTATCTATATAGAAAAAATCTTCTTTTGAAGGCCATATCTCAAGATATGTGGAAGCGCCAAGCGTATTAATCTTCATGCTTTTGAGCAGTCTGAATTGCTCCGCCAGAGGCGTCGCCTTTATCTTAAGATATTTTATCCTGTTATTCACAAAGAAGCTCAGCCTCCCCTTATCATAGCCAAATCTCTCGGGTATGGCGCCAAACCAGGAAATCATATGGCTTATTCTATTGTTCTGAAAATCTATGGACATGTCGAAATTCCTGCGCCTCAAAATGCCGGCCATTTTCAAAAACCCTTTCAGGCCTTTATCCCTGCCCTTTCTGTCATAAAGAATCAACTCATCTATATAAGGGCAGCTTTTAAGTATATGCTTGGACTCAGGCCCTATAAGTACGCTGATGCGGGCATCCGGAAAATTATTCCTAAGGATCCTCAAGCTCGGGACTATGAGTATCACATCGCCTATGGCTCCAAGTTTTATAACCAGTATATTTTTTTTCTTGCAGGCATCCTCGTAAACTTTAACGGTATCGTCTGCCATTTTTATAAGGCTGTATTCCCTCTCTACCTTTTTTCTCGCTTCCAGAGCAAGATTTTTAGACAATTCCCTGTCTTTCAATAACCTTATTATAGAGTTAACCATCTCCAATATGTCGCCCGGCCTCACCAGCACGCCTGTATGGCCATCTTCTATAATCTCCACCGCTCCGCCTATGCGCGTAGCTATGACAGGCACCCCGCTCGCGCCCGCCTCGATGATTACCCTGCCGAATGCCTCCTGGCCTATGGATGGAAGCACCAATAAATCAAGCTCTGACATAATCTTCGGTATGTCATGCTGAGCCCCCGCGAACTCCACAAACCTTTCTATCTGAAGCTGGCCTGCAAGGGACTTCAATTTCTCTATATACCCGGGTTTATCCTTAGGCGCATCTCCGACTATTAAAACCTTTACCTTTGGAAACAGCCTGGCTACTCTCGCTATTGCCTGCAGGAAAAAGCTATGGCCTTTTATAGGGGTAACCCTGCCTATGACTCCTATTCTATACTCTGGTTTCGAAGAAAGACTTGGCATGTTAAATTTGAATTTATCGAGGTCTACGCCTCTTGGGATCAGTTTTATCCTTTCGTGCGGCACCCTGAAATCCTCTATCATGTGGCGGCCTATAACAGAACTCGCCACTATCACGTATCTGGCCCATCCCGTTACCCTGCTTATAAAATGATTGGAATAATACCCATGAGCAGTCGTGATAAATTTAGCGCCTGTGTGCCTTGCCGCAAAAAACGCTATTATATTCGGTACCCTGGAACGGCTATGCACAATATCCACCCGCTCGTCCCTTATTATAGATTCCAATTTTTTAATAGAGCTTGCTATGGAAAAGGGGGATTTTTTATGCACAGGGAGTTCTATGTGCCTGACATTCATATCTATCAAATTCTTTACCAGTTTCCCTCCCCCGGAAACAACAATGACCTTGTGCCCTCTCCTGATCAGCTCTTTTGACAGATCGATAGTGCCTGTTTCAACCCCGCCTACATCAAGTTTCGGAAGAATCTGCAGTATGTTCATGTTCACAGTAAATAAGTTTACACTTCAAGCAATACTCGTTTTGTAAACTTAGCGTAATCCGGAAAGTTTAAATTAACCCTTTAAGCCTTTCTGTTATTTTTTGCTTATCGTCAAGTCTTTTGACCGCGGGTTTTGTATCTAATATATGCCTGATCCTGTCGCATATCGCTTCGGGCCGCGCGGTTTGCAAATAACCCTGTCTTTCAAGGTTTGAAATCATGCGGCCATATTTGAACTTCTCTGCCTTGCCCTTGAATACAAGTACATGCTTCCCGGAACTCGCAGCTTCCGAAATCATAGACATGCTCTCGGGCGAAGTTACTATAATATCGCTCAGCCCAAAAATCCCGGCTACAGCGCCGTCTATATTTTTCTCGTTCGCAATGATGAGAAGCCTGCATAACTTATTGCCGTTTAATTTCTCTTTCAATAACCTGTCTATTTGGGGCGGGGTCCTCCTGGATGTGGAAACAAATATCTCAACGCCTCTTTCCCCGGAAATTCTCAACACCTCATCCAAAACCGTTTCCACGTCATCCTCTGCCAGCCTGAATCCCTTGGTGTCTCCGCCTATAATTATGCCAATCCCCCCTTCTGAGCCCCGCTCTTCACCCATAATCTTCGGCATGGATTCTTTTATCGTTTTTTCGGTAATCCTGTTCGGCGCGCCTTCGGTTACCAATATCGACTCCGTAAGCGGCCTATGCCGGCCCGCGAAGCCGGACGCGGTGTCATGGCGGGGAAGAATAATTAAATCTATCTTTTTGCTTCGCCCCGGCCCTGGCTTCATAATAACCACATTTTTAGCATTATTCTCGTATTTTAAAAATATATTCGCGGCTACGGCGGATGCCCCGCAGGAAATAATAATATCCGCGTATTTATTTTTCAAACTTTCGAAAGACTCTTTTGTCAGGCAGAACTTAAGGCATTTTAAACATCCTTGGCATCTTTTAGAAGCAAAAATGCTTGAAAGATTTAAAAGCATCTTCGTAAATTTATTTTTAAACTTTACTTCGGAAACGCATATCTTGACAACAGGCTTCTCTTTTATTTTCCGGGACTCGAGCCTGGAGGCCAGGGCCTGCTCCACCATATCGGCTACAGCCATTGCCTGGTTAAAATGCCCCGCTTTCCCATCCGCCAAGACCAGGACACTGCGTTGAGGCGTGCTTTTCCACCTTTTGTGGGCCCATAACCATTGTTCTGGAAATTTCCTTATATACCCTTCCAGGATATCCGCCATCCCCTGGAGATTGATTCTCGCGTCCTTATCCTTATCTCCCGTATTTACCAGCTCGAACCGCTCTCCTACCTTTATCGCATGATTATCGACGCCGACCCTCCATATAAATGAAGGGAGAACGGCTGCGCCTGTTTTTAAAGCAAAGGCCGCTATGCCTTGCGCGGTCGAAGCGGGCCTGTTGAAAAAATTTACAAATATGCCGTTTGCGCCTGCATCCTGGTCGGACAACATGCCTATTATACCGTTATTATCCAAGGTTTTGATTATATCTTTTACCGAAAACCCTTTGGTTATCACCCTGCACCCTGTCGACTGCCTGAACTGGTTAAGCAGGTTATTCAATCTTTCATATTTTTGCTCGCGCGCGAATACGGACATTGTATAGCCGCTTAAACTCGAGGCCAGCGGAGCTATCTCCCAATTCCCAAAATGGGCGGTAAGCAGTATCACGCCTTTCCCCTTTTCCAGGCTCGATTTGATAATATCCGTATTCTCAAGCTTTATATGCCGCTCCAGATAATCCTCGCGGCAGGAAGACAGCTTTAATAACTCTATTACGTTCATGCTTAAATTTTCAAAATGCGCCCTGTTTATCCTTTTGAGCTCCTTAGGATCCTTTTCCGGAAAAGCCGCTTTTAAATTAGCGTAAGCGATCATCCTGCGTTTCAGATTGACATGGTATATAATATCCCCCACGCGCCGTCCGGCCCACAGCGCAGGCCTTAGCGGGAGGAAACGTAAAAAGGCACTTAAGGATTTAACCGTTATAAATCCCAAAAAGTCTATCGCAGAATCCATCTTCGTTTTCAATTATCTCGAGCCTCACTTTTAAAACCAAAAACTGCAAACCGCAATCGGCAAGCTTTAAGTTTTTCAATTTGACCGCATCTTTCTCCGTAGTGATCACCGTATCGACGCAATTCTTCCTGCAATAATTTTCTATATCGGCAATATCCTCTTTTGCATAAGCGTGATGGTCTCTGAAGATAAAATGCCTGTTGATTTTCAGTCCAAGCCGTAAAATAGTCTTTTCGAAACACTCAGGGCTGCCGATTGCCGAAACTACAGCGAACTCCCTGTCTTTCAGCCCGCCTATATTCACCTTTGCCTCATCCGCAATCCCGTAAAAATACAAAGGCCTGTGAATTGCTTTTGCGATAAGCGCCTTGGGGTTGACAGACTTTAATTTTCTTGCCAATTTCTCCAATCTATCCTTATCGGAAACTAAATCCGCCTTTGTGATCAAGAATATGTCCGCCCTCTTAAGGGAACCAAGGCCTTCGCGCAATATCCCCGCCGGTATAACCCAGCCATTGCCAAAAGGCCTCGCGGCATCTATGCATACGATATCCAAATCCCTGATTAAGCGGATATATTGAAAGCCGTCGTCCAGAAGAACGGTATCAGAAAGATGATTTTCTATGGCCTCCCTGCCTTTATTGACCCTGTCTTTACCTATCAGCACAGGGACATTGGAAGTTAATTTCGGGAGAAGCTCGGATTCGTCATTCCCGTATCCTCTTATCAAAATACTTACCCTGCGGTTTTTCCTGGCAAGCATATCCGCTATAAAGGCCGTCACGGGAGTCTTTCCCGTGCCTCCCCACGTGATATTCCCTACGCTTATAACCTTCGCGCCGATTTTGTGCCTTTTGAGAATATTAAAAGCATACAAACCCCTGCGCAGTGTAATCACTAAATAATATATAAGCGCAAAAGGCGTGCTTAATAAAAAAAATGCTTTCCTAAAAACCATGCGTCCATCCTATATGGTAAATATTTATGTTATATTTGATATATAATAATATATTTAAACGGAATTGTAAAGATGAATGGTTGCGCTAAGTTTACACTTCAAGCAATACTCGTTTTGTAAACTTATTTATGGTTCTCTGGCTGGAGCCTGAATTTTTATCTACGATAAGCTTTGCGTTAATGCCCATCCGGTTTCTTTTTTCCGGATCATCGAGAAGGGATTTTATAGCTCTATAAAGCCCGGCTTTGCCTTGGACTTCTATCCCTGCGTTATTTTCAAGAAGCATCCTTGTAACGTCCTGGAAATTATACGTGTACCTTCCGAATACCACAGGTTTCGCCAGGCCCGCCGGTTCTATCGGATTCTGCCCGCCTCTTTTTATCAAACTGCCCCCCACGAAAACTATATCTCCCGCAGAATACATCGATCTTAATTCTCCTATGGTATCCAAAATGAACACCGGCTCTGCCATCCCTGCCGTATATCCTGCGCCAAGAAAAGAGAATCTTGCGGGTTCGAAGCCCGCTTTTGCTATAAGCCTTTCGACTTCTGCAGTGCGTTCTATATGGCGGGGCGCGATCAAAAGCTTCAAATCAGCGTATTCCTTTTTTAATTCCCGAAAACAGCTCAGTATGACGCCTTCCTCCCCTCTGCCGGTGCTTCCACATATCAACAATACATCCTGTCTTTCCAAATTTAACTTTTTTCTCAACCCATCTCTTTTATCCGCTATGCCCTCGAAATCGAGATCGAATTTAAGATTCCCTGTAACAAAAACCTTATCTTCCGGAGCGCCCAGCTCTTTTATCCTTCTCGCGTCGCTCTCCGACTGCATTAAAAGAAGGGAAAATTTCCTCAAAAGTCCGGCTATAAAAAATTTTGCCTTTTTATGCCTCGAATAAGACCTCGGAGAAATCCTCCCGTTTACCACTATAAGCTTCCCTCCCCTGGCATAAACATTCTCTATGAGATTAGGCCAAAGTTCCGCTTCCATCGAAATAAATATTTCCGGCCTTATTATGTCGACTACTTTCGAAACTATGAAACTCAGGTCAAAAGGAAGGTAAAAAACAGCTTCTTTTTCCGGAGTTAACTGTCTCAAGGCGTCATATCCTGTATTAGTTATGGTGGAAAATACCAATCTGTGATAAGGAAAAGATTTTTTTAAAAGCGGGACGAGCGGGCCGATAGCCTTTGCCTCTCCAAGGCTTACAGCGTGTATCCATATGATTTTACTGCCGGAGCATACGGATTTTAAACCGTCTGGCAAAAATCCAAGTTTCTCCCTCAGCCCATGCCTGTATCTCCTGGTTGCCACAAGATACGGCAGATAAAATATCCCGAAAATCATAAAGGCAAAATTATACAGCATTTTCATATGGTTAGGACAGGGCTGGATCTATTCGTAATACATGGCGCAGGAGGTATCAGACTCCCACACAGACACTGATTTAAGAAAAAGCCCTTTTTCTTTAATAGCGATCTTCAGCTTTTGATAGATAAATCTTGCTATATTTTCAGCAGAGGGGTTTTGTCTCTTGAAAATTTTCAGTTTATTAAGATGCACGTGGTCCAGTTTTTTGAGGATTGCTTTTAATTTAGACTTAAGCAGGGTAAAGTCGGCTGTTATCCCTATATTATTTAAAGTGCCCTTCTGAAATCTGGCCTCTACCTTCCAGTTGTGGCCATGCAATTCCTCGCATTTGCCCTTATAGCCTGCAAGGTTATGCGCGCTGGAAAAATCCCCTTTTATCAAAACCTCATACATAATTTGCCCTTTCAGCTTTGTTAATCTTCGTGCCTAAAAACTTTTCCCCTATCCTGACAAAATGTTCCACCGCATCTGTCGCAAAAAATTTATGGCTTGGCCGTCTCCCTTTATCTGCCAGGCCTCCCATGCTCATTAATATAGTATGCGCCTCTTCTGCAACCGAACTTGCCGAATCTATGATCCTGACTCTTTTACCCATGGTTTTACTTATTACTTGCTTTAAAAGCGGATAATGCGTGCACCCAAGGACCAAAGTATCTATGCCTTTTCTCCTGAAAGACGCCAGGTATTTTTCCGCTATGGCATATGTGGCTTTTTCCTTAAGCCACCCTTCTTCGACAAGCGGCACGAACAGCGGGCATGGCTTCGACACCACCTCTATAATCCTAGATATCTTTTTTATCTCCCTGTCATAAGCCTTGCTTTTAATAGTAGTGTGTGTGCCGATAACCCCTATTTTATTATTCCGCGTTACGGTAACTGCCTTTTTCGCCCCGGGCTTTATTACGCCTATTACCGGGACGTTTACGTGCCGTATCAACTCATCCATGCTTGTGCTCGATACGGTATTACAGGCAACTATAATGAGTTTTACGTTAAACCCCGAAAGGAAATCCGCGTTCTCTATCGCGAATCTTTTTATTGTCTCCGGGGATTTTGTGCCATAAGGGACTCTTGCCGTGTCGCCCAGATATACAATCTTTTCATTAGGCAGCCTTTTAAACATCTGTTTGACTACCGTAAGGCCTCCGACTCCAGAATCAAATATGCCGATAGGTTTAGTTTTTATGCTCATGTTGGTTTAGGGTTATTATATATTAGGCGGGAGGTTTATTCAAGCAAAGTATCAAAGGCTATTTAATGAAATCTCTGGGATCTTTTTTATATATCGCCGCGAGCTCTTTTATCTGGACTATGTCTATACGGCATTGGCCTGACTCTATTTTAGAAACATAGGACTGCGTTTTGCCTAACTTCCTGGCTACCTTCTCCTGCTTGAAGCCAGCGGCTTTACGGGCCTTTACCAGCTCTTCGACTAAACGCTTATGAGCTTTTGTATAAATCGTTTTAGCCATGCCTTGACTTATCCTTTGATATATGATATATTCTGTATTGTAATATTCCAAATTGGAATATTCATATTTACCAGGAAAGGAGCCTGTTTACATGGTTAAAAAAGAGCTATGCGGGAAAATCCTTATCGTAGATGACGACGCAGCTATAAGAGATATTTTGGGCCTTATGCTTACGGAAGAAAAGTTTATAGTAGAAAAAGCTAAAAACGGAAAAGAGGCGCTGAAAAAGATCGATAAAAACAAGCCCGATCTTATTATCCTTGACTATATTATGCCAGTGATGAATGGTCTCGAAACCTGCCGCAGGTTAAAAAACAATCCTGTAACGCGGGATATCCCCGTTCTTCTCTGCACCGCTACTCCTATTAAAGAAGCGGAAAAAAAGCGAATTAAGATTGATGATTATATCGGAAAACCTTTTAAGCTGGAAAAAATACGTAAAAAAATCTATAAAATTCTAGAAAAACGTGGTGGAGGCGGCGGAATTCGAATCCGCGTCCTTTAACATCCCAATAAGAGTATCTACATGCTTAGTCCGCCTTCCAGTCTCGCTTGATAATCTCCGGAGGACGGGATCATATCAAGCAAAGTCTTTTCTATGCTCCTCGTCAGCCGCTAAAAAACATAAAGTCGGCAAACCAGCCTGCTAACGGCGTTTATCAGATCCCGCAGGCTGAACCTGTAAACGGGTTGCCTAATTAGGCAACAGCTACCGCCTCGCTGGAAGCAAGGATCGCTTCCGCTTCAGCTACTGCATTGTAGTTGGCGTTTAAGTTGTGCAAGGTGTTTAATGAGGCCTCCTCGCAACCTCAACATGCTGCTCCTACCAAGCCTATCAAAGTCGAAACCTTTCGCCCCCCCCTTTTTTTTCTCTAAGTTTACAAAACAAGCAATACTCGTTTTGTAAACTTAGCGGTTTTTAGTAAAATTTTTAGCTCTTGCTATTGCCCTGTCCGCTTCTCTTTTCTTTATAGCCTCGCGTTTATCGTATTGCTTTTTACCCTGCGCCAGGCCAAGCTCAACCTTTACAAACCCATTCTTGAAATAAGTCTTTAAAGGAATAAGCGCTAAGCGTTTCTGTAAAACCTGCGCCGCCAGATATTCTATCTGTTTTCTGTGTAAAAGCAGCTTCTTTGGCCTAAGCGCATCCTGTTCTTTACTATCATATTCATAAGGGCTTACGTGCATGTGGTAAAGAAAAATCTCGTTATCTTCTACCTTTGCAAAACTTTCAGCCAGGCTCGCCTTTCCCGAGCGTATTGACTTTACCTCTGTGCCTCTTAATTCAAGGCCCGCTTCTATGGTCTCGATGATAAAAAAATCTCTCCTGGCAGACCTATTGGTAATTACAGAATTATATTCCATATCGGCATGGTTTACTATACCAAAAAATGCGCCTTAAATCAAGGCAATTGACAGGAAGCCAAAAGACGGGTATAATTTCTAACCAGGTTACATAGCTTTAGGTAACCTGGTTAGAAATTATGCGGGGGTGGTGGAATTGGCAGACACGTAGGTCTCAGAAGCCTATGGCCGCAAGGCCTTGAGGGTTCAAATCCCTCCTCCCGCACCACAAATACAAATTAACGTTCCGATGGAAAATTTAATAGCGATTGGCTTCTCCAAAATAGGGATTTGAAGAGAGCCCTGTTTTGAAATACGACGAATAGGAGTATTTCAGGGGCGAGTGGCCGACCCGCCAATGCTTTTGTGGCGGGCGCCAAATCCCTCCTCCCGCACCACAAATACAAATTAGTGTTCCGATGGAAAATTTGATTCGGAAAGCTGTTCTGACTTTTGAGCCTTAATTAAGCTTTTCTTAAGCCCTTCTACCTCTTTTTTAAGCGCTTCTTCGTTTGCTTCGATTTTCAAAATACGCTCTTCCAGTTCGGCCATTTTCATAATCTGTTCCTGTATGTTCCTTAACCTTCGCGCGACATACTCGCCAATATTCTCCACGATCAAAACCGAGCCTTCTTTGCGTATCTTCGTGCCTTCGGGAACCATCATTTCATGCCCGTCCCCGGCTGACACTATTTCCATACCAGGAGGGATTTCTTTTTCCTTATCTTTTTCCGCGGCAATGGCTGTTGCAGAAAAAACTAAAATAAAAACTAAAATCAAAAAACCGGTATCCTTCATATTTTTTACTTAAATCTTGCGCTATCTATCTTAGCCCATTCTCCCATTTGTTTGGCAAAAGATAATCCATGAGTTTTGCCTATATGGAAGAGCTGTTTTAGGCTAAGCTTATCGACAGGATACGTGCAAATAGCTGTTATTCTTAGCTTATCTATACTATTGGAGATCTCTTCCTCATAATAACTTAAATTTATCCACTGTTCGCCTAATCCCCATCCTCCGTCTCCCGCCACTCGCATTCCATCAAACCCTTGATCCAGAACCTCTTTTTCCATTTTGGCCCAGTATTCCAGCATTTTAAATGCCGTAAATACGCCGGACGCGAGATAATACTCCCCGCAGGTTCCTATTCTCATTTTGCCTTTTTCGATATAGTAATCCAAATTTTTAACTGCTTTACTCAAGGCTATTTTCGCGTCTCCTGCTTCAAATGTCTCCGGAACGACCCATACGCAAAATTCATTATTTTCTAACCCTGTTTTAAAATAAGGCGCTAAAAATTCTACCAGCTCATCTTTGGAATTGTAAAATAAACAGGTATGTTTATCAAGAGGAATTGCATTAATCATATAAAACCTCTAACTAATATTTTAAGCCTTTATGCGCCAATGTCAAGCAATTCCACTCATCTTTGGGCTTTATTAAGCTTATCTATCAATTCCATGGCTACTTTTTTACCCGATATCAGCATTCCACCGAATATCGGCCCCATGCGCGGCCCTCCGAATACAGCCCCTGCCGCCATGCCGCATACATAAAGCCCGGGATAGGCTTCTTTGGAATTCTTTATTATATGCTTTTCCCCTTTATCGGCCCACATAGGCTTCTCGCCCATAACCCCGCCTGTCCTGGTATTCAGGACAGGCCCTATTTTTCTCTCCACTATGCGGCAAACCTCGGCGCTGTGGCCTGTAGCGTCAATACAAAATTCGGAACGTATGGTCAGAGGGTCTATATGCAGTTTGGCCATCTCTACGGCCGACCAGTTAATCACCAATCCATTTATGCGCCCGGGCCTGATCATCACATCCTCTATAGATATGCAATTGAATATCCTGAGGCCCGCCTTGCTCGCTTTAGAAATCAAGGTTGTTATAGCTTCTATAGAACTGGATAAAAAATATCCCTTTTCATATTCCCTGCTGTTTACGCCTGTTTCTTTCAATATTTTATTTGCCTCTTTCTGGACGACGATTTCATTAAACATCATGCCTCCGCCCCACATTCCGCCGCCTATGGAAAGCTTCCTCTCGAAAAGCGCGGTTTTTACGCCTGATTTTGCCAGATAATAACCGCAGACTATGCCGCTTGGCCCGCCCCCTACTATAGCGACATCGACCTCCAGGGACTGGAGCAGTTTATTCATATAAATATCTATGATCGCTTTGGAAATTTTAATATCATCAAGTATCATACATGCCTCCTTTTTTTAAAATAAAAGCCCTTATGCCATACGCATAAGGGCTAAATCAAACTTTATTTTCCCTCCGCTGGCATTATCCAGTTCAGGTTCATCGGGTAATCCGCTTATACAGCGGAACTCTCAGGCCGCAAATACGGCCTCCCCGTTTTTAACTTTATATACTTTATTTAACCATATCCAACCGCAAATGTCAAGACAAGCCACGCCGCTCGATCAGGCATTATGTGCCCTGCATTCTATTCTATGACCAGGCTATTCACGGCCTTATCTATCTCTTTCTTTTCTTTTTCATATACAGCGTAGTCTCCCATAAAGGCAAGGCTGTATAACCTGTTATGTTTGAAAAACATATAATTCATGGATTTGATGCGCCAAGTACGGGAAAACCCTTCGATGGAAATCGCCTCTGTATTAATCTCATAATATATACCTGTATTGCCGTTCAAGGAAATCTGCGTTGGTTTTTTTAAAACCTTTGCGCCTTGCGATAACACCTGTTTATACGCCTCTTCGGCATAATCCGTCAATGAAAAACCGGGATTGGGTTGTTCCATCACTTCAAGGGTAAAACTGCACTCTATCTCTTTGCCGTTGGCTCCGGGCCTTGCGAACTCCAATAAAAGAAGAGAGGTATCTTCCCCGGGTAAATTATCCGCCGGCCTTTTTTGCCATCCCTGCGGATAAGAAAATTTCAATCCATAATCCCCGTTTACATAAATATTTTCATCCGCGAAAATGAGGCCGGACAAACTCGCGAATACAAAAAAACCAGCTATTGAAACTATTATTCTATTCTTCATTTGCCCTCCTTTGGCGAAGAGACCGTCCAGCTGTCATTCAATGCGTACTCCCCGTCTTCGTCTGTATCGCGATAAACTTCGAATTTTACATCTCCATCATAAATAGTTACATCAAGCCATGCGTCATACTTATGGTTATTCTCCGGCGGAGGACACGTCACAGGAACTATCTGCCACACCCTTCCGTCATTATGCCTGGAATGCGAATAACGATGAGTATGCCCGCATATATAAGCAATTACGCTCTTATCCTCCAATAGACTCCAGAAAGCATCGCGATTCCCTGGATATTTGTCCAAGCTATCCTTATGATGGCGCGCGCTTTTCCAGTATTCATCAGGCATGCAAAATGCCGGCTCGTGGCCAAAGACAAAAACAAAAGGTTTCGCGTTTTTATCCAGGTCATTTTTCAACCATTCCAGCAATTCAGGAACTATATCGCCGTCCGTACCCGTATCGCTGGCGCCGTTATAATATTCATTCAACACCACAAAATGGGCATTCTGGTAGTCAAAAGAATACGTTGTCTCCTCGCAATTAACCGGCCCCTTGTTTACTATATATGGCAAAGAATGAAACTCATTCCGTATCCACTTCATATCGGAGCCTTCGGCATTATCTAATTCATGATTGCCTACTACGACGTACCAGGTCGTATCATCTCCGAATTCCTCATTTATTATTCTGTGATTTTCTGCTGCTGGCTCTATATCTCCGGAGGATATATGAAATGCGCCTGGGCCCCCTGCCTTTTCTTTGATAGCCCTGCATACCTTGCGAAAAAGTTTATCATTATAGCGCATGTCCGAGGTAACGGTAAAATGAAAAGAGCGTGCCTCGTCGCCTATTGCCATAAACCCTGTTGGCAATAAACTAAAAATAAATACTAATGTAATAATTTTTAAATTAAGGAATTTTTTAAGGTATACCATAAAAAAATATAAAACTGAATGGCCTGCCATTCGAAGCCTGCTATGCCTGGAAGCTATGCAGTCGACATAGGATGGTGCCGGGGGTGGGAGTTGAACCCACACGAGGGGTTACCTCACACGATTTTGAGTCGTGCGCGTCAGCCAATTCCGCCACCCCGGCGATATCACACACTCCCCATCTTCCTGAATTTTTCGTAACGAAGCCTTAGAAGCTCTTCCTTAGGGATTGCTTTTAATTCTTTCAATGCTTTCTTGATAACCTTTTTTATTGCCTGAGCCGCCTTTTCGGGATCTCTATGCGCTCCGCCCAAAGGCTCCGGGATTTCTTCATCGATAAGCCCCAAGCCAAGAAGATCTTTTGCCGTAAGCTTCAAAACCTCTGCCGCCTCCGGGGCTTTTAATCTATCCTTCCAGAGGATCGCGGCGCATCCTTCAGGCGATATTACGGAATAATACGCGTTTTCCATCACATAAACCCTGTCGCCAACGCCTATACCCAATGCCCCTCCACTCCCGCCTTCGCCTATAACTATCGCGATAACAGGGACGTTTAAAAGCATCATCTCTCTTAAATTATAAGCTATCGAATTAGCCTGGCCGCGTTCTTCCGCCCCTATCCCGGGATACGCCCCGGGCGTATCGATAAAGGCCACTATCGGGATATCGAATTTATCGGCAAGCTCCATCAGCCTCATTGCCTTGCGGTACCCCTCGGGATGAGCGCTGCCAAAACTCCTCATTATATTCTCTTTTGTATCCCTGCCTTTTTGATGCCCCAGGACAAGCACCTTTTCCCCGTCTATCTTCGCAAACCCGCCTACCATAGCTTTATCATCGCTGAACATCCTGTCCCCATGCACCTCTATAAAATCCACCATTGTCATATTTATATAATCCATGGTATACGGCCTTTTAGGGTGCCTTGCTATCTGGACCCTCTGCCATGGCGTGAGAGATTCGAATACCTCTTTTTTCAGCTTCTCGAGCCTCGCCTCAAGCGTCTTTATCTCCTCTTCGAGATCTATGCTCCCATCCGAGGCAAGGGACTTCAATTCATTTATCTTGCGCTCCAACTCTAAAATAGGCCTTTCGAAATCCAATATTATGCTGGACATTTTTCCTCGCTTAATCCGATATAATTACTTCGGTGCCTGCAGGGATTATCTTATAAAGCTCTTCCACCTCGGCATTCAGCATCCTTACGCATCCCTTTGTAGCCTGCTGCCCTATCTTTTCCGGAGAAATCGTGCCATGTATGCCATAACCCGGCATGTTAAATCCAATCCACCTTGACCCAAGCACATTATCAGGGCTCTCCGCGGGTACTACCGCATTCTCCGCATACCATACAGGGTCTATGATTTTATTCACTATCTTGAAATTTCCGACAGGGGTGCAGCTATTTTCCCCGGTTGAAACGCGGTAAACTTTCACGACATCATCATCGCCGAGAAGCGTCAATATATTCTGAGATTTGTCTACCAATATCTTATATTTTGCTTTGGAGATTTTTAATTTTGCGCGGGCTCGTATATTATCGCTTTTCAATGAATTAGCCGTCTTTATAAGGTCGACTGTCGTCCCGAACTTTTTAGCTATATTTATAAGCGTGTCCCCGGGTTCTACTTCGTAAAGCATATCTTTGTTGGTTATAACCGCGGAAAAAAGGATATCTACATTAAGCCTGCCTAATTTTTCCTGAACCTCCGGGATGTTTTCTATATTCTGGTATTTTTTTAGGATAAGCTGATACACGTCCCTTGCTTTTACTTTATCATTTTTATTTTCATAAGCGCCGGCTAATTCGAAATATACCCTGCCAAGGCTCTTCGCGTCGGGTTTTTTCTCCGCCGCCTGGTCTATTTTAGCTTTTGCATCCTCCAGCTTGCCGTCTCTGATAAGCGCTTCTATAGGATTTACATCCATATTATTGCCAAAATTCTTGATACCAAACACGATTAGTACAGCCAAACCTGCTCCCGCTACAGCTATGCCGACTCCAGCCAATACCCTGTTCACCTTATATCCTCCTATCGATAACAAAAAAGGGTTACCAGTATGCCTATGGCAGCGCCTATAAAAACCTGCACAGGCGTATGCCCCAATAATTCCTTAAGCCTTTCCTGTTGAATGCCTTTATTTAAATATATATCCTCTATAATCTGATTGAGCGCCTCTGCCTGATGCCCGCTCTGCCGCCTTACGCCCTGCGCGTCAAACATGGTTATAAACGCGAAAAAAAACGTGATTGCGAAAAAAGGCGATGAAAAGCCGTATGTAAGCCCCATTGCCGTAGCGAGAGCCGATACGGTAGACGCGTGAGAGCTTGGCATGCCGCCTGCGCCTACGAACCATCTGAAGTTAAACTTCTTCTCGCGTATAACGCCTATGGCTACTTTTATAGTTTGAGCTATAAGCCATGCCATAAGCACTGTAAAAAATACCTGATTCCTGGCAAAAAACCCCATGCTTCCCCCTGAACCCATATTTTAATTTATCATTATATATAATATATAGGACTTATGGCAAGCAAAAAGAAAGGATTCATAAGTTTACACTTCAAGCAATACTCGTTTTGTAAACTTACCGGGATTTAGAACTTCATCGTACCCGACAATGTAAAGGCTGTTTCGTTAATAAACCTTAGTTCAAGGCTCAATAAATACCAGCTTAAAAGAGACGGCGCAATATCGCATCCCAGAACAATCCCTATTTTATCTTCATTGCTCGCGTCGTCAATCGCATAAACCGCGCCTGTCCCGCTATGAGTAAAATCTATATCGGCATCTGAATTCGAATAAGTAACGCCCGCGTATGGCACCATATAAGAATTTTGCATTCCGAATATAAACTTCTTGCTGGCAATCAAACTCACCTGCCATTCATGTATATTGAAACCTTCATTTATAACGGAATCCGTGGAATCCGTGCCATCTATTTTAACCTTGTCGTAATCCAGATTGATATCTTTATACTGGCCGTCCAGGGTCAATTTTATGCCCGCATACGGAAACTCCAGTAGTTTTGCCTTTAACCCGCCTCCCAATACCAGGCCCGGTTCCGTATCCGCTACGATATTCGAGCCGTATTGCTTCCATTTAACCCTCAGATCGGATGTCCCTATCTTTACGTACGGCTCCAGAACATTAGAATAGTTCATCGAAAATTTCAAATTCATATTCTGGCCGCCTTCTATCCTGGCATCCGTAATATTTTGAGACGTATGGAATTTCTTCTCAAGTATACATTCGGTATCAAAACCCACTTTCATCTGCATCTCGGACTCATAATAATCCAGAGTATGTTTTACAGCCTTTGTTTTCGAAAAGAAAGACTCCTCCGGTATGCTCATATCTGCCTGGCCGCCTACGGTTGCCGCATAAGAAACTCCCGTGAATAACAATGATAAAAAAACCACTATTGCAAAATTTTTCCTCATATCCATATACCTCTTTTAAAATTTCATCGTGCCGCCCAGGCTCAGCGCGATCTCATCCACTAACCTCAATTCCACGCAGTAGCTGAAAGCACTGCTCAAGCTGGGCACAATATCGCACCCCAATACAAAACCATAACATTTTTTATTATTTGCGTCAAAAAGCGAGTAATCTGTCGTAGGGTAATCGGCATTATAAAAACTTACATCCACGTTCGAATCGGAATAAACCAGGCCTGCGTAAGGCACTGTATAGATACTCTGTAATTTTAACGGGATTTCGAACTTCTTGCTTAAAAATAATCCCGCCTGCCATTCGTTTACTTTAAATTTTCCGGAATCGCTTACCGAAGAATTGTTGACGCTGATAGTGGCCACATCGGGCTCTGTAGTCCTGTATTGGGCATCTCCCGTCAGCCTGATGCCTTGAAATTCCAGTATATTGGCCTTTAACCCGCCGCCCCACGCAAAACCCTCTTTAGCGTCAACCTCCATCTCCTGGCCGCCGTGTTTCCAATTTACTTCCAAATTAGAAGTACCTATCTTTACGTACGGCTCTACTCTATTAAAAATAGTCATTCCGAACTTTGCCGTACACCACTGACCTTTTAATTCGGCCTTGCTTAACTCATCAGTCACATGTAAATCCTTATCAAAAACGACTTCCAGCTCAAGCGATGTCTTAATCTTGACTATCTGTTCGTATTCATCCAGGGTATTTTCTATCATCTGCTGGCGCAATACAGCTGACCTCTGCGGAACATCCAAATCAAGCGCGTTCCCTACAGTTGCGGCAAAGCCATTTTTTCCAGTTACACAACATATTGATATTATTATAGATAGGATGACAAAATATTGTTTTTTCATAAAATACTACCTTTCTTTATAATATATTATAATATAATGGGTTATTTTATAATGAAGTATACCTTATAGAGCTTGGCTTGTCAAGGCATCGGGTTATTTTTTATCTTTTTTTGAAAGAAACCCCCCTCTCTTATGTGTCTAATATATAGCTGTAAGTTTACAAAACGAGTATTGCTTGAAGTGTAAACTTAGAGCAATAAAAAAGGAGGTTATTGTGTTATCCAGGATACTTTCGGCCGCAACGATAGGCATCGAGGCAAAACCTATCGAAGTAGAAGTTGATATAGCGAGAGGACTGCCAAATGTGATAATAGTCGGGCTACCTGATACCGCTATAAGGGAATCCAGGGACAGAGTAAAAGCGGCTATCAAAAACAGCAAGCTTGAGTATCCCTCTGAAAAAATCATCGTAAATCTTGCCCCATGCGATATTAAAAAGGAAGGCCCTTGTTTCGACCTTCCCATAGCAATAGGCATACTTGCCGCATCCGGCCAGATAGATTTTGATTCTCTTGAAGACTTCGTATTTCTTGGGGAACTGGCGTTAAACGGAAAAATAAGGCCGATAAAAGGCGCCCTGCCCATAGCAATATCTTTAAAAAATTCCTGTAAAAAATTAATTTTGCCGGAAGAAAATGCCCGCGAGGCCAGCATAGTGGAAGGCGTGGAAGTCTATCCCGTGAATACGCTCGGCAACGCGTATAATTTTCTAAAAGGCACGGCTGCCATCGCTCCTATGTCCCCGGATAAAGAACTGCTATCCGAAAAAATCCAGAATTATGAGCTGGATTTCTCGGATGTAAAAGGCCAATTCCTGGCAAAAAGAGCTATGGAAATAGCCAGCGCAGGGAATCATAATATAATAATGATCGGGCCTCCGGGAAGCGGCAAAACTATGCTGGCCAAAAGGCTCCCGTCTATAATGCCAGAGATGACCATTGAAGAATCCCTCGAAACCACAAAGATTCACAGTATTTCCGGGCTGATACCCGCAAAAAGCCCTGTTATGCGGATAAGGCCTTTCAGGACTCCTCATCATACTGCATCTGATATATCTCTGATTGGCGGCGGAACAGTGCCAAAACCAGGCGAAGTAAGCCTTGCCCATAACGGGGTATTGTTTATGGACGAACTCCCCGAATTCCATAGAAATGCCCTGGAAGGATTAAGACAGCCTCTTGAAGATGGTTTTGTAACTGTGTCCAGGATAAACAGCGTTGTCAGGTTTCCCTCTAAATTTATGCTTGTCTGCGCAATGAACCCCTGCCCGTGCGGATATCTTACGGATACTAAAAAACCATGCCACTGCACGCCAAACCAGATACAAAAATATATGTCAAAAGTATCGGGGCCGTTGCTGGACAGGATCGACATACATATAGAAGTTCCTTCTGTCAAATATAAAGACCTCTCGGAGGAAAGCCATGGAGAAAAATCGGAAATAATCAGGGGTAGAGTCGAACAGGCCAGAAAAATCCAGCTCAAAAGATTTAAAGACGACGGGATCTTTTCGAATTCGCATATGAATTATAAATTGACCAGAAAATACTGCAGGTTGACACAACCGTCTATGGATTTATTGAAAATGGCCCTGACGGAACTTGGTTTCAGCGCGAGATGCTATGATAAGATACTAAAGGTCTCCCGCACCATCGCGGACCTGGAAGAAAAAGAAAACATATCTTCAGACCATGTGTCGGAAGCCATTCAATACCGCAGCCTGGACAGGAATATGTGGATGTAATTTATCTAACCTGGTTAGACGTGCGAAGCTAACCAGGTTAGATAAAAGAGGGAGGAATTTATGGACACCTACTGTACCAATCCAAAACGCGAAAGATTTAATTTCAAGGGCGCAACATATCACATAACTACTAGATGTAACAATAAACAATCTTTAATAACTAATGAAGCTGATTTTGAAAAATATAAGCTTATATTAAAACAGTGCAAAGAACGTTTGGGATTTTTATTGCATAATTACGTTCCAATGAGTAACCATACTCATCTAATTATACGATTAGAAATTACGCTGGATATATCAAAAATCATGCATTCTATAAATAGATGGTACGCAAGATGGTATAATGAACATTACGAACGTAAAGGGCACTTCTGGGAGGATAGATTTCACGGTAAACTGATAAAAGATGACTCTCAGCTTCTAGCAACGATGCGCTACATAGATCTGAATCCTGTAAAGGCGGGGTTATGTAAAAATCCTGGCGATTGGAAATATTCCGGGACAAACTTTTATCTTAACGGCATAAAAGATAATTTAATAGATATACCTGATGCCTATATTGAATTAGGAAAAGACCAAAAATCAAGGCAGCAAGCTTACTCCAAAATCTTTCCGGCTATCATCTAACCTGGTTAGACGTACGGAGCTAACCAGGTTAGAATGAGGTTTAGAAATAGATATAACATGATTAATAGGCTATTGCGTCTTTCCAACGTGAGTTAAATATGGCTAACATACTTTGTCGGATATCCTCACCTAACAAAATCAAGAAACTCTCTTTCGTCCCCAAATGATTCAAACTATTTCCAGAAAACCAAATATGCTTCTCATTAATAATGTATCGGTCGTGTATAATACTACTTTTATACACTTTAATCTCCACATTAAAGCCTTCTTCCTTTAAATCTTTCAATTGGCGCTTCAGCATATCTGCAGGCTTATCTATAACGTTTGCGGTAAGAATTCTTATAGATATCTTTTTCTTACAATTTTTAAATATCACATCAAGAGTATTATGATCAATATACGGATCGCAAATAGCAAGCTCTCTGTAGTCATCACCAAGGATTTTATTTAACGCAAAGCTCTTGGCAGAAAAAGGTTTATTAGCATCAATAAAAACAACGCTATTCTGACCCGAATATTTTTGAAGATCATTTCTCCCCTCTTGCATCAATTTATAACCAGATTTATTTTTATCGCAGGCAGTTTTAGATTTTCTCAATGCATACCTAACTAATTGTGAATAAGTAGTAATTTCTGCATTTTCGACAAGATAGGTTGTAATTTCTGCGACACTAAACCTATCTCTATCTGAAGAAGACAATTTATCAAGCACCCAATAAGCCTTTAAAGTAAGAGTTGGAAGTTTATAAATATCAACTTGCTCACTAATTTTTGAAGGGATAGTCATTGTTTCTTTGCCTTAAAATTATTTTCTACATATGATTCGCCAGAATTGGTAAGATACCACGCTTTCAAACTATTCTTCTTCTCAGCAGCTTCTTCCATATAACCCCTGCGGATATTCATGTTAACTTTATCATTCATATTTGAAGGCTTGTTCTCCCTGGCGCGTTCATAAGCTTTTTCAAGGTCGTCAATATTGAATAAATTTAAACCGGAAAATTTTTCTAAGTAATATCCAATGGCAAGTGTCTTTTGGACATCATTTTTCGGTTGTTTAGATAGAATAAATTCTTTTAATCCAATTGTTTTAGGAATAGCCTCACTGGTGGTATGCGTAAAACCAGAACTCTTCTCTAAATTTCCAATTCTCTCTTCAAGAGAGTTAAGGCGTTGAAAAACGATTTTCATATTATTTTCCATAAAAAACTCCTATTTTTGATTGCTATTAAGCATTTGCACTATAGTTGGTATTTTGTGGACTGAGAGTTCATATTTGAGTTTTCCTACAAGAAACCTCTTGTCTTTAAGAGTTTTAAAGCTAGTATCAATTGTATTTTTATTAATACCTGTTGCCTTTTTAAATTCGATTGCCGTTATCAAATCAGAATCTATAAGTTTTCTTGACATTAAAAGTTTTTTAGCAAGAGCGTAAGCAAGAATCTTTTTTACCACAGAAAGTTTGGACTCTTTAAAAAAGACTTTGCTTGTGGATCTTTGGATCGTAAGATGGGGCTGCAGAGCTTTAACAGCCTCTTCTTCATCAAAAATACCGCCATCAGAGAACAAAGCGTCAAGTACATCAGGTTTATTTGTCATAATTACCTCCAAGTTTTATTCCATATCTTACTTTAGAATATTTTTTTTAATTATAGATAGAGATTAGCAAAAAGTCAAGTATTTTTTAATGTATACTTCTATATTACCTATGGAGAAACTGATTCCTTTCTCATATAAATATGAAATCATCACTGACCATTCAAAAATTGTTTGATCTTATCCATCCTGCCAGTTCCGAGTATCTTATCTTTGATTTCCCGATTGATAACACTGGTATTTGAAACGCCGAATAATGCCGCCGCCTTTTTTAGCGTCATTCCTCTATCCATCCTAGTCTTCTACTAAGTCATTCTCCGAATGTTTGTGGATAGTAGAGATATTTGGAATCAAAATCGAGCAGATTAACCTCTATTTCGAAAATACACATCGAGGGATTCTGTGTTACATGGTTGTAAGTGCGCCCATTATGGCAACCTTAAATCTTCATGCAGACACACGCCTAATGAACTCTAAAGGTATCACTCCAGGATGTCAGGGCCTCTGCCTGACAAAATTAATATTCACAAAGAAGTCCTCTCTATTAAATATAAAGAATTAGTAGATAATTCGCCCTGCGAGAGTTCAGCACCAATAACGTAGATCATATATCAGAGGCAATGCAATATATGTCATCAGATAGAGATATCTTTTTCGGTTAAGTAACTTATCTAACCTGGTTAGACGTGCGAAGCTAACCAGGTTAGAATCTTATTTAAAAGTCTCCAGGACTATTGCGGATATGGAAGGAAAAAACGCCATCGAGCCTTGCCACATATCGGAAGCCATTCAATACCGCAGCCTGGACAGGAATATGTGGATGTAATTTACAATCCAAGAATCTATTTATTGTTTCGATAGATTCTTTTCGATTGCATCTATGAGCTGCTCTATGTCTATGGGCTTGGCTATAAAAGGGTGGCCGGCTATTATGCCTCTTTTATCATTCACTTCTTCCGCGCTTATAAGCGCGGTCAAAAACACGATTGGGATACCTTTGGTGTCTTTTTCGCTGTCCAGCCTGTTACACACCTCGACGCCATCTACGCCAGGCATCATGATATCCAATAAAATCAGGTTTGGTTTAAACTGTTTGGCCGCAATAACGCCGAGCAATCCGTTGTGCTCCGTTCTTACTTCATATTTCCCGGTTTTCTCGAGGTTCAATTTTATAAGCTTCGTGAGATCTTGTTCGTCATCGATAACCAATATCCTTTTCTTATCCATTTCGACTCCCTCCTTGATTAGTTTTCCTTTTTCAGAACTTCTTCTATTTTAAGCTTTAGCTCGGGACCCCCTATGGGTTTGGTAACATAGCTATCCGCATATAATTCTAACGCCCTGGATTTAAACGGTCCATACCCTACTGCGGTAAGCATAATCACGGGTATTTTAAAAATATCCTTGTCTTTTCTCAGCCTTTTCAATGTTTCGATCCCATCCATAACCGGCATCATGACATCCAGCAGAATCAAATCCGGCATTACTTTCTGAGCTTTAATAATGCCGTCTATGCCATTAGTGGCGATGTCTACCTCAAAAATGCCGGTTAATTCCAGATTTTTTTTCACGAACCTGCATAGATCCTTTTCATCGTCTATAATCAAGATCTTCTTTTTAACCATATCACTCTTTTATAGCATGCAAGATAATGGCCAGTTTGGTCCCTTTTCCTATCTTGCTTTCCACATCTATGATGCCTTTGTGTTCATCGATTATGCTTTTGGTGACACTTAACCCCAAACCGGCGCCTTCGACAGGGCCCTTTGTAGTAAAAAATGGGTCGAATATTTTCTTTAAATTATCTTCGGATATGCCGCAGCCGGTATCCTGTATCTCTACTATCACGGCCTTTTCCCCGAATTTGAAATAATCGCCCTCTCTTCTGCCGGTATCTTTTTCGCTTCCCCCCATTACCTTATCATAAGTGCGGATAATTACCCTGCCTCCATCAGGCATTGCCTGGAACGCGTTTAACAATATATTGATAAACACCTGCTCCAGTTTGTTTTTATCTGCCAGGACATTGGGGATATCTTTTTTCGTTTCCATTATAACATCTATATTTTCGAATTTAAACTTTATTCTTACCAAGCCAAGGGATTCTTCGAGAATGGAATTTATACTTTCCGATTTTAAGTACAAACTTCCGGCCTTGGAAAAATCCAGAAGGCTGTTTACAATCTTGTCCGCTCTTTTTATGCTGTCTTTGATCATGGCCAGGGTTTCCAGAATATCGGCTTCGGTTTTTTCCGCTTCCATCTTCTTTTCCAGATAATTTACCCCCTGCATTATTATCCCTAGAGGATTCCTTACCTCATGCGCTACGCCGCTGGCCAGCTGGCCTACGGCGCTCAATTTTTCAGCCTGGATAAGCTGGTTCTGTGTTTCTTTCAATTTCCCATAAGCCTTTACTATCTCTTTCTCCAATTTCTCTTTTTCTTTTTTGGTCTTATGCCTGTCTATGGCATTCTTGATAACCTTATCCAATACATCCGTGTAAAAAACATCCTTGACTATATAATCATAAGCGCCTTCTTTCATCATGTCTACCGCAACTTTTTCATTTCCCATAGAAGTGGTCACAATAAAAGGCACTTCTACATTTTTGCTGTTTATTTCTTTTAATATATCAAGCGCGGTTAAATCCGAAAAGCGATAGTCACAAAGTACTGCGTCAAAATCTTCTACGGATATCTTTTCCAGGCCTTCTTTAGGGCTCGTAGCCAGAACTATCTGATAATTCTGGTCTGCCTTATGTAAAATTCTCCTAGTAATCTCTATGTGGTCGGGATTATCCTCTATCAATAGTATTTTTAATTCCATAAAAATTGAATGTTGTAGTTTATGCGTTCACGTCGCCTTCTTCCTGGCCATTAGGTGAACATATATTCAATAACCCCCAGTATAAACTTACCTCTTTAACCACTCCTACAAAACTTTCAAAATTAACGGGTTTCTGGATAAAGCTGTTGCAACCGCAGTCATAGCTTCTGACTATATCTTCATCTCTCTTGGATACGGTAAGCATAACAACAGGTATTCTTTTTAAGTCGGGATTCTGCTTTATAATTTTCAGGACATCTATCCCATTAAGTTTTGGAAGGTTTATATCCAGGAGAATCATGCCCGGCTTGGGACTAACGGAGACATCCTTATAATTTCCTTTATGCTGTAAAAAATCCAAAGCCTCCTGCCCGTCTCTTACGACCCAGAGTTTATTGATTACATTGGCTTCTTTAAGCGCCCTTCTGGTTATGTCGATATCGTCAGGATTATCCTCAACCAGCAGTATCTTGATTATTTTGTGATCCCCTGTCATTTTGCCCTCCTTTTCCCGGCCTTTTTATTCTTTGTTGTTCTTCCAATGCCTTTTTAATCTCTTCTTCTGTTATAAGTTTCTTTTCTACAAGTATCTCTCCTATCAGCTTCTTTCCTAAAATAACGCTTTTTTCCTTCGGTATGGTAAAATAGAACTCGGAACCTTCTCCTGTCTTGGATTTAATCCATATCTCTCCTTTATGCATCTGGATTATTTTCTTTACTATCGTAAGGCCGGCGCCCGTTCCTTCGAAGTCCTCCCTCTTGCCTAATCTCTGGAATATTTCGAATATCTTATCGAAATATTCCTCTTTTATCCCAATGCCATTATCCTTTACATAAAACTCATAAAAGTCTGCTTTGTCATTACAACCGATTTCTACTACGGGCTTTGATTTATCATTAAACTTGATAGCATTGGTGATCAGGTTCAAGAAAGCCTCGGTCAATCTGACACGGTCACAAAATACTTTTGGAAGGGCGCCTTTTATTATGATTTCTGCGCCTTTTTGTTTTATTAAATATTCTACCCTCATCTTCGCTTCGCCTATAAGTTCCGCTATGTCTACCTCCTCTATAGTACTGCCTCTCTTTTTAAGCCGGGATATCTCAAGGAGATCTTCGATGAGTTTTTTCATCCTTTCCGTATTAGCTCTTATGCGTTCAAGATAATGCCTTCCTTCTTCGTCTAATTTGTTATTATAGTCGTCTATTACAAATTTCGAATAAGCGTCTATGCTCCTTAAAGGCTCTTTTAAATCATGCGAAACTATATATGTAAAATCATCTAACTCTTTATTAACGTCTTCCAGGATCCCCTTCTGATATTCCAATATCTCTTTGGCCTCCATCATATCTGTAGCTACATTCTTTATTGCCCTGCGGGAGACTTCTATATCATACTTTTGCTTTTCAAGCAATTTCTGGCGTTCCTCAAGCTCCTGAATCAGTTTCTCTAATACCTTTTCTGACTTTCTACGCTCGGTGATATCTTTTGCAATGCCGACTATGCCGATTAAATTCCCATCTTCATCCTTCATAGCAGAACCGGAGAAACTTACAGGAATCTTTTTTCCTGATTTAGTTTCATAGGTCATATCGCAATCCCTGAGAAAACCTTCCTCTATCAGTTTCTTCATTCCAGTTCCCTCGAATAGCGTAACCGCTTCTTCTGCAAAAATGGTTTTAATTGACTTGCCAATCAATTCGTCTTCTTTATATCCGAGCAGTTTTAAGATTGCGGGATTGGCTATAACCACATTCCCTTCAGGGTTAATTAAAATCAGGCTGTCTGGCATTATTGAGATAATATTTTCCGCCACAGTTAGTAGATCCAAAGTAAAAAGTTTATACTTCCAAATCGCGTATCCGATAAATATACACTCTATGGTTAGAGAAGCAACGGTCAATTCTGGAATTTTGATATTGAAGATTGGAAGTAATACCTCGGTTACAGTGCCGGAAAAAACAGTAATGAATAACCCTGCAGTCACATATTTTATCTGTTGTTTTTTCTTCGTCCCAGTAACTTTTAAGAATCTTCTAATACATAAAAATATTCCAAAAAATGCCAAACCAACAGCCCAAATAGAGCTGCTGGTATAAACCCAGGAATATTCTGGTATAGCATAAGTATAGCCCCAGTATTCTCTTATCGGATTACCGCTCATTAGATTGATGTTTAATGCAAAAATGGAAAAAATCAAAGCGGGAACATATATCAAAACATAGGTCAATTTATTCTTGAGCCAACTTTCTTTCTCTGTAAAAACCAGGATAAAATGCATCAAGGATGCTACAGCGAAAGGCCAGAAAGCACTTATTTTTAACCATAGATAAGCACTCTGATAACTGTCAGCCTGACGATACATAAATTCAGTAAAACCCAAATAAAATACCGATAGGCTATAACACATATAAATCTTATTTAGTTTATTTTTGGTATTCATGGAATAAACAAAATTGCCCAGAAATAAAGAGACAAGGGAAGAAAATAGAGATCCTAAAGCAAAAATATTCATTTTAGTTTATGCTCCTTAAGAATCCGCGCCATATGGCGCAGGCCTTCCAAGTTCCTGGTTTAATCCATTAATTTCCTTTTTTAACTCAATCATCTTGAGTTCGCGGCCGACCATAACCCTGTTCATATCCTCTAAATCTTTTAATAAAAGCTTCTGCTGTTCCTCGGCTTTTTTACGATCTCTTATGTCTATTACCGTCTCGGAGAGAAGTAAAGATGATTCCTTTTCTTTATTTACAGCTATTGCATTCACTAATACAGGAAAGATATCTCCGTTTTTTGTTCTGTGCCATAATTCTTTATTTATAATATCGCCTTCGGCTATCAGAATATTAATCTGCCTATTCGCTTCCTCTTTCTGTCCCTCAGGATATAACATAGATACGTTATTTCCAATAAGCTGATCCGGCGCATACTCATGCATCCTTGCAAAAGCCTCATTGACATAGAGAAAGGTCCCTGCTTTATCCATTATTACAGCCCCGTAACTCGCCTTATCGGAGATTATCTTGAATTTCGTCGCCTCTTCTTCCGCTTTCTTGCGTTCGGCCATTTCTTTGATAATCTCTTGTTTTTGCTTGAAAGATCTGGCTATTAACCGCGAAATCTCACCGAACTCGTCGGTGTTTTTTTCTAAGCCAATGACCATATCCGGGTTTTCCTTTTTTAAAGCCCGTGAAATAACACTTATGGGCATATTTACTGAAACCGCAAGAAAGGCCATTATAAAAATCAAAATGAGCGCGATAAAACAAATCGCGGCTATTCCTATATTCAAAGAGAACATCTTGTAGCTTTCCATTGCCCTGGATTGTATCTTGATAGAAAGATATGCCGCGGCACCCCCCTTCCAGTCGTTAAATTTTCTTGAGAAAACGATTAAATTATTCCTAAAAAGCACCTCGGGAGCGGGCCTCGCCTGTTCTTCGGCCGTAAGGCTTAATTGGCCTCCTGTCAATTTCGCAAGTTCGGCTATATATTTTTCGTTCCATATGCGTCCGGCGAAAAAATAACCATGCGGAGGGGTTTCTCTTAAAGGATCGGAACCGGGATGTATAGTGGCTCCGGAGACTTCTATAAGGCCTGCGTCCGTATTTATAAAAAAATGGCAGATCTTCCTTTTCGAAAATAAACTGCCGATATCATCTTTTGGCAAGGGAAGTTCTTTTATAATACCTGCTTCTTGATTATTTATGGAATAAATGAGAGAAAGATCTAAATTATATACCCAGATTGCATCCGCTTTATAAGACCCCAGTACATTTTCATCCATATTCTCCGATGCCCACCCCAGGTTATTATCATGGGCAAAGTTTACCATTTCATCCCAATAAGTATAATCGAATGCCAGCGTCTCGAGGCTCTCTGTTTTTAACTTCAAAAGTTTATCGAAGTAAGAATCCCTTTCTTTAGTGCCCTCCGCAAACATGTTATACATCCGCTTGTTTTCGAATAACTGATAAAAATATATCGCCATAGCGAATAAAATGCTGAGCAATAACGCTAATAAAATCAATTTCATCCTTATTCTCATGACTGTTTTCTCCCGTAAATCTCTCTATTAATAGCTTAATGTCAAACTTAATTCTATCTGATAAGCGTTATTTACCTGCCCGTCTCCCCGCACGAGAGGATTAAAAAGGCTGTCTTCGTCATCCCTTTCTTCTTTATAATATTTGCCTGGAAAAAAATAACCGCTGAGAAGGCTGATGGTAATGTTTTTATTAAACTCGTAATCGAAAGACAGGTCCAACTCATCTCCTAAATCAGGCGAAAGCTGCCGCGGCACCCCACCCAAACTGCCTATGCCTCTTTCGGCTGTCCTCAGATACCACCAGTCGAAAGTAAGCGACAGCTTGTCGGTTAATTCATAACCCAAACCTAAACTAAAAAGCATTAAATTCTCGAATAAGCGCGGATCCCCGAATGTAGATGGACGGCTAATCCCGTAATTCAGGCCGTAGCCTCCGCCCATCGCCACCAAAGGCGAATTATTGGGTTCGGGGTAGATCGAATTTGCTAAATTTGTGTTAAAAGGGGAATAAGCGCTAAAAGCCCTGTTTTTCCCGCTCGTCAAAGTAGCGTCTCCATTATCCACCATTTCCGCCGTAACCTTGTTGCCCGAAGCAAAAGTAAATCTGGAATGCGGGCTTATACGCCCTAAATCATAAGCGGCATCCGCGCATATCATATATCCGCGATGCTCTACGTCTTTAAAATTAGAATCGCTTGCTTTTGCTTTTCCAAAATTCGCGGCTCCTTCCATGCCTAAAGACAGCTTATCGAACGCCAGATTCCCCGCGAGGCCAAAAGTGCCTAATAAATCTTTATGCGTTGGCGTAGAAAAAAGATTCGTACGGTTATCCCCGGAATGGTCCAGCAAAACTTCTACGTAAGGCCTGATGGAATTTTTTTCGAAAGTAAAAACTGCGTCTGCCGCAAAAAAATTCGCCTTGTTTGGCGTGTAGTGGATACCTTCCTCTCTTTCCTGTTTAATACGCGGGCCCAGATAGCTCCTGTTGGCCAGGTCGGGCCTGCAATAATAAAATTTCCACTTTAAGCTTTCGTTTTCCCCGTATAAGCTGAGCGAATAATTTTCATAGGCATTGGACATGCCCATATTATCGATGGGTTCGTAAATAAAAAGGCCTGCTTTCAACCTTGAAAGCAGGTTATGTAAAGGGAAATCGTACCAAAATTCTTCTATATGAGGAATCAGTTCTCCGCCTCGATATCTCTCTATTCTGCCGGAAGAGCTTCTCAGAGTGTTATGGACAAATAACGGCGCGTCATAATCATACGGCCCGTTTCTCTCTAACTTTAGATACGCCTCCGGGCCGTCATCTTTAAATTTAAGGCTCAATCCTAAGCCATAATCCGCGCCAAGATAAGTCGTGGAATCATCGCTATTCTTGCTATCCAGGTCGATATTATTTTTTAAGGTAACTGCATCTGTTCTGAGGTATAGGCTGGCGTCGAAAATAAAATCTTTATTATTTTCCGCTGAAGAAGGGGCTGCGAAACCGAGAAGATAAATAACGAAAAATGAAATAATTTCCGCTCTCATTCCCTGGTTATCTTTCTGCATTATATCATACTACTACACTTAAAATAGGTTTTCAACGAAATTCAAAAAACAATACTATGTTTATGCTACCTGTTTTTCAGCCTTCGCAGATACATCAGGTCTCTGTTCGAAACCATGCCTATAATCTTATCGCCTTTCCTTACCGGCAGATGCCTGAAAGGAAGGTGCTTCATCTTTTCGTGGACGGCCTTAAGGCCGTCTTCCAGATTCACATCCACCACATCCTTTGTCATGATATCTTTTGCCTTAAGCGCATTTCCGGATTTCCCTTCGGCAACCACTTTGTACGCGATATCCCGTTCCGATATTATACCGGTCATGATATCGCCTGATTTTACGATAACGGCCCCTATCTTATGTTTTTTTAGGGTCTTTGCCGCGTTGGTTACGGAAGATAACTCATCGACGGATATGACGCCCATTGTTATCTTGAATCCAAAAGGCGTATGCGTTTTGCTTTTCTCCTTCGTAATGCCTGGACACCTCTTCGTCCTCATCTCCCCCTCCCGCCCATAAAGGCTTAAAAGTTGTGATGAAATTTAAAATCCTTCCCTAAATAAACAAAGGGCCTGTGTTCGAGCAGGATATCCGGCTTTTCCGGATTACTGCCCGGCCCTATCCACAAATAATCCCGCTCCCAATCGAACTTTAAATCGAACTGCCCGGTCATTCCGATTTTGAATCTTGTCAAACCGTCATTCAAAAACGGCTTGGTTGCTCCGATGCGTAATTTCGAATCCCCTCTTTTCCGGGCCTCCAGGATGGAGAAATAATAGATAGCCCCTATTGCGCCTGACTGGACATATTCCCAATTGCCGTCTTTAATGCCGAGTATTTTTATATAAAACCCGGCACGATCGCGCTCCATGAGCACCCCTGCGATAAAATCATCTTCGTTCTTTATCAAAAGCACCGATGACGTTTTAGACAATGCTTTGAATTCCCCGGGAGACATGATAATCGCTGTTTCGTTATAACGGGACTTAACATAAGGCAGATACATGGAATGATAAAAAATCTCGAAACTGCTTTTTTCCCGGCTTATCTCATGCATTAACCGGTTTTTCCTGATTAACCGCTCCGCATTGGAGATATCCGAACCTGCCCTGTTTTTCATTTGCGCCATAGGTTCCGAGACATTTATATACATATCCAGCCATTCGGGTACGATAAATCCCTTTTTGCCCATAAAAAAACGCATGCTAAAAAAGCTCGTTTCGGCTACGACAATCTCATCTTTCAGTTTCAGTCTTTTAAGCGCTCCGTGAATCCTCCAAAACAGATATCTTCCGGCCAGGGCGCAGGAATACGGCTTCCCCTTAAATAAGAGCTGCCCGAAATAGGCCCTTTTAATCGAGGAATATCCGGCATACGCTATTATTAAGCCGGCATTTTCTGTTTCAGGCTGTTCCCGCAAAATGTAAACAGGCAGGTAAAAACTTCTAAGGTGCTTGGCAACCAGGATTAACTTTTTGATAAGCCGCAGCATATCAACATTATATCCCTATATCGCATAACTTCAATCTATTTTCGGAATTTTTGCCGATGAGTATATGTTTATTATTTCGCGGTTCTTTTGGTACGCTTGCGGATCAGGGGGTCTAAGATCTTTTTCCTCAATCTGAGATTTTTCGGGGTCACTTCCAGCAGTTCATCACTGCCTAGATATTCTATAGAAAGCTCCAAAGTCATTTCCTTGGGAGGCGTAAGTATAATAGCGTCGTCGGATCCGGCGGCCCTCATGTTGGTAAGTTTTTTTGTCTTGCACGGGCTTAAGTCAAGGTCTTCCGGCCTGGAATTCTGGCCTATAATCATGCCTTCGTAAACATCGACATTAGGGCCTATAAATAATTCTCCCCGCTCCTGCGCGTTATTTAGCCCATACGAAGTAGAAATGCCTGTTTCGGAGGATACCAGCGAACCGTGAGAATTAATAAAAGAAAGGTTCTCGTCCATAGGCTCGTATTCATCGAACGCGTGGTTTATTATGGCGGTCCCGCGCGTCTTTGTCATAAACATGGCCTTTAAACCTATTACGGCCCGCGTCGAGATTTCGTATTCGAAATAAACACCGCCTTTCGGGCCCTGGAACATATTTTTAAGACGGGCCTTGCGCCTGCCCACCTCTTCTATGACCACGCCTTGATATTCCGAAGGGGCTTCGATAGTTAAAAACTCGAATGGCTCCATTTTTATCCCGTCTTTTTCTATAAAAATAGCTTCGGGCTGGGAAACCTGCAGTTCATAACCTTCGCGCCGCATGGTTTCCAGTAAGATCGCCAGGTGCAATTCCCCCCTGCCCGACACAAGAAACGTATCGGGGCTGTCCGTCTCCTCTATGCGCAAAGAGACATTTGTCTCGAGTTCTTTAAAAAGCCGTTCACGAAGCGCCCTGGAAGTGACATACTTACCGTCCCTTCCGGCAAGAGGGCTTTTATTTACGCCAAACATCATCCTCACGGTCGGTTTTTCTATTTCAGGAGGGTCAAGCGGAGATGGGTTATCGGTATCCGTTATAGTGTCCCCTATGCCTATTTCCTCAAAGCCTGCCACAGCCACTATTTCTCCCGATTCAGCGCTTTCGCGTTCTACCTGTTTAAGGCCTTCGTAACTTAAAATAGCCGTAACCTTGGAAATATGCCGGCTCTTATCTCTTCGCGCCAGGCAGACATTCATGCCTTTCGCGATAGAGCCTCCCGTAATCTTGCCTATACCCATCTTGCCTTTATAAAAATCAGAAAATAACGCTAATACTAAAATCTGGAGAGGCGCGTCGGGATTCACCGCAGGCTGAGGCACTGTTTCGAGAATAGTATCCAGGAGAGGAAAAATATTATCCGATGGCTTGCTCAAATCTAGGGTCGCAAAGCCTTTTAACGCGGAAGCGTAAATAATGGGAAAATTCAGCTGTTCCTCCGTAGCGTCAAGCTCGCAGAAAAGATCGAACGTGCGGTTTATCGCATAGTCTACCCTGGCATCTGCCATATCTATTTTGTTTATTACGACTATCGCCTTATGCCCAAGCTCCAGGGCTTTCCTGAGCACAAAGCGCGTCTGCGGCATAGGCCCGTCCTTGGCATCTATTAAGAGCAGCACCCCGTCCACCATCCTCAATGTCCGTTCTACCTCTCCTCCGAAATCAGCGTGGCCAGGGGTATCGACTATGTTAATCTTCGTATCTTTATAAATGACACTCGCGTTTTTAGCCTTGATGGTGATGCCGCGTTCGCGCTCCAGGTCCATGGAGTCCATAATGCACTCCCCCATGTCTTCGATATTTCGGTCTACATGAGTCTGGCGCAATATGCTGTCCACAAGCGTGGTCTTCCCATGGTCAACGTGCGCAATAATAGCTATATTTCTGATATTTTTCTGATTCGCCATAAGTTTCTCTTATTATTTAAAAATACGGGATAGAATTAATAATCCAAAAATCATATCAGCGCTGGCATATAATACTACTTTAACATAATATAAGCAAGGGAAAAAGTTTACACTTCGAGCAATACTCGTTTTGTAAACTTATTTGATTCAGGCGCAAAATAATTGTTGGGCGTTAGTGGAAAATATACGGGTTTTCAAGTCCTGCGGTATATCGAGATTTTTCAAGAAATCTATATCTTTTTTCTGGTCGACTATAGGAAAATCCGTGCCGAAAACAAGGCGATCTTCAGGATGGTTCAATATCATAGATTTCACCTCTTCCTCCGGCAGGAAATCAAAAAAGAAAGCCGTATCAAGATAGATATCCCTGCCTAAAAGGTATTTTTTCACCTCATCCCACAGCTCAAACCCTCCGAAATGAGCCGCTATAATCTTAAGTTCCGGAAATCTTTTCATAATCTTAGACATCCTGTCTGGGGACGAGCGGACAAGCATTGTTCCCGAGAGTTCTTTGCCGCAATGAAACAATAAAGGCATTTTAAGTTCTTCCATAGTTTCATACCAGCCGAAGAATTTATCGTCATCGATGTAGAAATCCTGGAATTCGGGCTGGAGCTTTACGCCATCCCCCTTATCCTTTATCTTTTTAAGCTCTTCCTCCCAGTCTTTATATTCAGGATGAAGCGCGCAAAAGACCCTTATTCTCTTGCTCCTGACACCAAAAAGCCATTCATTGATCGACGGCACTTGTTCGGGTTTGGTGGCAACTCCGCATATCGCGCTTATATCGATTCCATTTTTATCCATGTAGGATAAAAGGGTTTTAAGCGTAGGATCCCCTACAAGCTTTACCCTGAAAACTTTCTCGAGGTTCTCCCTTGCCCGCTGAGACACCTTTTCAGGCCATGCGTGAGTATGAATATCTATAATCATGAATCGCCTCTATACCCGCCCGTGTAAGTTTACACTTCAAGCAATACTCGTTTTGTAAACTTACGCGGTTATTATTCCAAAACTTTAAAGCCTTCTTTATTCAGGATGCGCTTTGCCTTTTCTAAATCGTCCGTATTAAGCTCCAGATAGCATATGCCTTTCTTTTCGGATTCGATAACAAACCCATAACTATCCACTATGTTTATTTTATTCTTTAAAAGCAGCTCCGAAAGCCTGGATAAATTACCTATCTTATCCTTTGGGGATATGATCATTATATCCTTTACGGCGCACGCATACCCTTTATCCGCCAGGCATAGATAGGCTTTTTCCGGATCGCTAACTATAAGCTTTATAAGCCCAAAATCCCCTCTGTCCTGTATCGTGAACGCATTGATATTTATCTTATTGCCGGCAAGGACTTCCGTGACAGCTTTCAGCCTTCCTGGTTTATTTTCTATAAACACATTTAACTGCTTCGCCATAAATTGCCTCCCAAATTTTGTGAAACAAAATTTGATCCCGAGCCGCCTCAGTGTTTTCAGCTAGCGGCGAGGGGCTATATTTTCGTCCTTAAATCTATAACCCTTTTTGCCTTGCCTTCGAATGCAGGAAGGCTTCCGGGTTCATGCAATTCCATTGTCGGATTTATTATTATCGAGGCTTTTAATTCCGCTTTTATTTTTTCTTTTAACGCATCCACCTGTTTTAAGTCGCCCTTGAACATCTTGGAATAAATTTCCACCTTTACTACCAGCTTGTCAAGCGCCCCTTCCTTTTCCAATTGCACCTGATAATTATTACCCACCTCTGGTATGCGCATTATAACTTCTTCTATCTGGGACGGAAAAACATTGACCCCGTTTACGATCAGCATATCATCTGTCCTGCCCGTAATCCTGGACAATCTCCTGTGAGTCCTCCCGCATTTGCACAAGCCTTTATAAATAAAAGCCAGGTCCCTTGTCCTGTATCTTAAAAGTGGGGTAGCTTTTCTGTCCAGTGTGGTAAAAACTATTTCCCCTTCTTTCTCCTGCCCGAGCTCTTCCCCGCTTTTAGGGTCGATTATCTCAAGCAGATAGGCGTCTTCCCACACATGCATCCCTGTTTTATACACACATTCGAAAGCCACGCCCGGCCCATTCATTTCGCTCAGGCCGTATGAATTATACGCGTCGATATTGAAAAGCTTCTCTATCTTTTTACGGGTATTTTCGGAATACGGTTCGGCGCCCATATATGCCTTTTTCAGGTTAAAGTCCTTCAATGAAAAACCACATTCTTCCAATTTAGAATAAATATGCAGCATATAACTTGGCGTTATGTGAACGACCGTTGTTTTAAAATCTTTCATTAACTGCATCTGGCGTTTTGTATTTCCTCCGCCAATAGGGATAACGGTCATTCCCACCTTTTCGGCTCCGTAATGCAGGCCAAGCCCCCCTGTAAAAAGGCCGTAAGTCATCATATTCTGAAAAACATCTTTTTTGCCAGAACCCGTAGCTATAATACAGCGCGCTACAAGTTCTGTCCATTTATCCAGATCGTGCCGCGTATGGTATATTACGGTTGGTATCCCTGTTGTGCCACTGGAGGTATGAAGCCTTATAACCTCGTCCATTCTTACGCTTAAAAGCCCGTCGGTATAACATTCCCTAAGGTCGTCTTTCGTCGTGAAAGGAATCCTTTCGAGGTCGGCCATGCTTTTTATATCCCTGCCGGAATTTATCCCTGCTTTTTTAAGCCTTGTTTTATAAAACCTGGTTTTGAGCGCGCTGTCTACGGTCTTCCTCAGTTTTTCCAGCTGCAGCTTTTTTAAAGGCGCCTTATCTATTGTTTCTATAGGCTTATTCCAGTAAGAGATTCCCATAATTATATTTTCCCAAGATTCTTTGTGCCGACTATATTGATCTTATTCTTTTTTAAAACGGCTATAGCCTTGTCAGGCGAATCGAACCTGAAAACAAGCAATGCGCTGTCCGAAAACTTCTCGACAAAGCCATACATGTATTCCACATTTATGCTGTTATTATAAAGCGCATGCAAAACCCTGGCAAGCCCGCCCGGCCTGTCATCCACTTCCACGGCAACGATATCGGTCAATTTTGCGATGAAGCCTTTTCTTTTTAAAATATCGACCGCATCCTTAGGCCTGTCCACCACCATCCTCAGTATGCCGAATTCAGGGCTTTCCGCAATGGTCAACGCCCTGATGTTTATACCGTGATTCCCCAAAAGAGAGGTTACGTCGAAAAGCCTCCCCTTTCTATTCTCCAGAAACACCGATATCTGAGTGAGTTTCATGCTCCCCCTCCCTTTTTTTATAGAGCTCTTTTATCTATTACCCTTTTTGCCTTGCCTTCGCTTCTTTCGATAGTCTTCGGCTCTACCAGCTTTACCCTGACAAAAACTCCGAGTATAGACTCTATTTCCTTCTTGATTTTTTCTTCCAGGTTTCTCAGGGTCTTCATTTCATCGGAGAATATCCTTTCCTCGACTTCCACTATAACCTCCAACTCATCCAGCTCTCCCGCCTTTCTGTCCACGACAAGCTGATAATGAGGATGTATGCCTTCTATGCCCAGAAGCACATGTTCTATCTGGGAAGGAAAAACATTTATGCCTCTTACTATAATCATGTCATCTGTGCGGCCCACAATCTTGCTGATACGCGGAGACGTCCTTCCGCACTGGCATTTATCGTAACTTATGGTCACGATATCCCTTGTCCCATAACGAAGAAGCGGTATGGCCCTTTTTGTAAGCGTTGTTATTACAAGCTCCCCGCTTTCCCCTTTTTTAACGTTCTTACCCGTTTTGGGATCTATGACTTCCGGATAAAAAACATCCGAAAACACATGAAGGCCTTTTTTATACCGGCATTCATGGGCCACGCCAGGGCCGATAATCTCAGACAGCCCGTAAACATCCGTTGCCGCCATACTCCATGTGGATTCTATCTCCTTCCTCATGGATTCGCTCCAGGGTTCTGCCCCGAAACTCCCTATCTCCCAGCTGGATTTTTTGGGATCCAGCCCTATTTCCTTTGCCTCTTCCGCCATATAAAGGCAGTAGCTTGGAGTGCAGGCCAGGATCTTTGGCCTGAAATCGTTCATAAGCTTGAGCTGCCTTTTGGTCTGGCCCGAAGAAGCAGGCAAAACAGTCAAACCCATTTCTAAAGCGCCGTAATGAAATCCAAGGCCTCCTGTAAATAAACCATATCCGTAAGCTATCTGAATCATATCCCCCGGCTCTGCCCCTGCGCACCCAAGAGCCCTCGCCATCACCTCTGACCAGAGTTTGATATCCTCCCTGGTATATCCGACCACTGTAAAATTTCCGGTAGTGCCGCTCGAAACATGTATCTCCAGGACCTCCTTCATCGGCGCCGAGAAAAGCTGAAAGGGATAGCTGTCGCGCATGTCATTCTTCGTGGTAATAGGCAATTTCCTTATGTCATCTATATTATTTATGTCTTCGGGATGAACACCGTGCTTATCCATCTTTTTCTTATAAAAAGCGCAATTCTTATAAACGTATTCCGCTATCTTTTTCAAACGTTCGGACTGGGTATTCTTAAGATTCTCCAGGTCCATGCATTCCATTTCTTTATTCCATATCATACTGACCCCCTCGTTTCTCTTCCTTTAAAAAAGGCTTCCCTGTTTTCCTTCAAATGTTTCGAAGGCAGGATATTCTCTATCGCCCTTAACCAATTTTTTTCCTCTATTGCCAGGTGCTTCGAAAGAACGCCTAATAAAAATATATTTATATACCTTCCGTCCTTAACCAGATTCTTCCCTTGTTCCAGATAATCTATGAGATCCACGCCTTTCGGGCTCAGAAAATCTTTCAAGCGGTCTCTTTCGTCTTTGTCGAATGAAACAAGATAATCTGCCCGGCCTTTTGGAATAAGCGGGGATAAAACATCTCCGCCGAACCTCAAATGCGACTCCACAGAGCCGCCTCTCTGAGCCATGCCATGCACCTCTGACTTTTTGACATGAAATCCGCCGAAAAGCGCTGCCCATCCGCATATCTCGGATGCCTTTAATACACCCTGGCCGCCTGTCCCGCAAAAAAGTATATTAACCGCGTCTTTTTTATTCATATCGAATTCCCGTAAGTTTACAAAACGAGTATTGCTTGAAGTGTAAACTTAGCGGGTTATGGCTTCGAAATTGCATGTTTCGGCGCACAGGCCGCATCCAACGCAAAGCTCTTCGTTTATATATATGAATCCGTCTGCCGATTTCTTAAGCGCCGGGCAGTCTATCGACAGGCATATGTAACATTTTTTGCAATTTTCTCTTTTATATAAAGGCGCTTTTGCCCTTTTCTTTTCTATGAGCCGGCACGGAGACCTGGCGATAATTACCGATAACGCGTCTTCGTTTATCCTGCTTTTTACAAGCTTCTCTAATTCTTTTACATTGTGCGGATCTATAACATCCACATTATCCGCCCCGCATGAGGCGCATATGTCCTCAAGAACAAGCCTCTTGGCAGATTCGCCCTTTATGGTGATTCCGGTAGCAGGATGAGGCTGGTTTCCTGTCATCGCGGTGGTAAAATTATCAAGTATGATAATCAGCCCTTTTGTATTGTTATAACTCAAATTTATGAGCCCGGGTATCCCTGTGTGGACAAAAGTGGAATCCCCTATAACCCCTGCCACATTTTTCTTCAATGCCTTTTTAATGCCTTCGAAAAAGGTGATTCCCGCTCCCATGCATAAACAGGTATGCAAAGCCCCTAAAGGAGGCAATGCCCCTAATGTATAACAGCCGATGTCTCCCGTAACAACAGCTTTTATTTTTTTTAATACCCAGAAAACAGAACGATGCGGACAGCCCGGGCACAAGACAGGCTTTCTCGCGGTCGAAGCCTCCTCTTTTTTCTCTCCGCCTTTTATAATCCCGGGGATATATTCCGGCCTTAATTCCCCTATCCTGTAAGAAGGGTGTTTTGCCTTGAATTTTACGCCTATTTCCCTCAATTTTCTCTCTAAAAAAGGCTCCAGCTCTTCTATGACAAAAATCTCTTTTACCTTTTTGGAAAATTCCAGCGCCCTGGCTTCCGGAAAAGGAAAGCCGAAACCTATCTTCAAAAATGACGCATCAGGATACATTTCTTTAGCGTAAAGATAAGATACCCCGCTCGCGATAAAACCAAAACTTTTATCATTAAGCTCTATTTTGTTAAGCCGGCTGTTTTCCGAATACTCCTTAAGCCTTGCGAGCCTTTTTTCTATCTCTATGCGCCTTTTGTAAGCATTCCTCGGCACCATTACATATTTGGGGACATCTATCTTGAAATCCCTTATCCCGGATTCTTTCCTCCCGCCTATCGCGATATCCTCCTTTGTATGGGCGATTCTTGTGGTAAGCCTTATCATTACAGGTGTGTCGAAATCTTCGCTTACCTCGAATGCTGTTTTTACGAACTCCTTTGCCTCGGCTGGGCTGGACGGCTCGATGAGCGGTATTTTCGCCACCTCGCTTATCAATCTGTTATCCTGTTCGTTTTGTGAGGAATGAATGCCGGGGTCATCACAGCTTACGATAATAAAACCCGCTCCGACTCCGACATAACTGGAAGTCATCAGCGGGTCCATGGCCACATTAAGGCCAACGTGCTTGGAAGCGTAGAGACTGCGCAATCCTCCTATAGAAGAACTCAGCGCTACCTCAAAAGCGACCTTTTCATTGATTGACCACTGGGCATCTATCTCTTTAAATCCGGCAAGGCTCTCCAGAATCTCTGAGGCAGGCGTGCCCGGATAAGAAGCGGCTACCTTTAATCCTTCTTCGTAGGCACCTCTGGCGAGCGCTTCGTCTCCGGAAAGAAGCATTGTTTTTCCACCTGAGGGTATTTTCATCTATTTTCAGAATTTAATCTGGAGCTCTGTCCTTAAAAATATACCCGGGTCATTGTCTTTGTAAAAATCACCCGGCTGCAGGTATTCTCCCAGAAAATAAGTGGTAATATTATCGTTGATTTTATAATCGAACTTTATCTGAGGTAAATGGCCTCTTTCCCTGCTAGTTCCTGAAAATATAGAATTGGCGGCTACCTGGGCATTAGCCCTGAGATAGTTATAATACAGGGAAAGTTTTGTTTTTTTGGTTGTATTAAGAGCGAGCTCCATCCTGTAAACCTGGAGGTTAGTCCAGTATCCTACTACGCCTGTTTCTCCGGCCATCGAAAGCACATACAGTTCCGATATCCAGGGCCATTTGGAGAACATGGGATCCCATCCCTCATTCCTCGAGCTGGATTTTTTATCGCCTGACAGATATGCAGCGCCGGCGCTCAACCTGGGAGAAAATTGCGCGTCCTTGAATTCTCTATCCACAAATGCATAACCGCCATAACCATACCTGTTATTCGTGCCATATTTCCCGAACTGGACCGTGGCCTGTTTCCTGACAGTAAAAGGCGCCATATTGCATTTCGTGAATACGCCAAGCGCATTTATTTCTCCGGCCTGAGACTGGTAACCTGTACCGCCGCCTTCCTGGGCCTCTGTTTTATAAATATAATAAGCCTCCAGATATTTATCCTTTCTGGACCTGTCTTTAAAATAAATAGCGCCCGCTTCTTCATCGGTTGTGTTTAATAAGGTAGGTATCTTGTCCAGGCTTGGGTTGGAAGCGCTCGGCAATTTATATTCATTGATTACAGGAAGAAACTCCTCATCCCGCGGATTGTTTATATACAGAAAATCAAGGTCTCTTTCGCTGTCTATGTGCCAGCTTGCTTTTGCGGCGTTGAAATAAAATGTCCTCGATCCATCCTGAGGAGTACCGTCCATTATCAGAAACCCTTCGCCGTATGTCCCGAGAAAATCCTGCCTGCCAAGGCGTAAATCCAGCGGCATATCCAAAAAACCTTTTATGTCAGCGTATAGATTATCGAATACAACCTCGTTTATATCAAAATGGTAGCTTTTTTTGGACGCTGTCTTGTCAGGGTAAGACGCCGAAGTTCCCTCAAAATACGTATGAGCCCTGCATTCGTTTGTTAATTTGACATATAAAACCATGTCTTTTTCATGCTCCATCTGGCCCCATAATGATGTTTTGAACCTGAAAAAATTTCTGGTATCCTGCTGTCCGTTATCCATATCCTTCCAGTTTTTCCAGTATTCATTCCTCGCCCTCTCTACAGCGCCGTATTTGAAATTGGTCTCTGCAAAAGCCTGGCACGATAGCAATACGCTTACAACCGCCAGGATAAATAATAATATAAATATCTTATTGCGCATAAATTCTCCTTTTTTAAATATTCTTGAAACACGCGTTGACATGTTCTTTATTCATTTTCTGTGTAAATAAACTGACTCCAAATGCCACTAACAATGAAACAGGCAGCATGACCACGATTGGATCCACTACCACCCAAGGGAACTTGGCAAGCGTAGGCTTGCTGAATATGAATTTACACAGCCCCAATGCCTCCGACTCCTTCTGGTGTACGAATAAAAGCCAGAATGCCGTGCCGAAAAATCCAACAAGCATGCTTGCCATAACACCGGCTTTTGTCATGCCCTTCCAGAAAAGCGCGCCTATATACGAAGGAAGAAAAGTGCTCGCGCACAAGCCGAAAAATATCGCGGTCGCTATGGCGATAATACTGCCCGGCAGTTTATAACCTAACGCTACTGTGGTAATTACGCCCAGTATTATACCTATGCGGGTAATAAGAATAGTATATTTGGCATTTTTGCCGCCTAAGATCACCTTTTCGAAAACATCCCTGCCAACGGATGTCCCAAGAGCGTGAAACTGGGAACTGGTGGTGGACATGGCTGCCGATAAAAGCGTCAACATAAACAGATATACAAACCATGTAGGCATAGCGCTGTTTATAAAAATAGGTATGATCTTATCTATGTTTCCGTCCGCAACTGCCAAGGAAATCTTCCCGAATACAGGGTTATTTAAAAAATATACGTTCGAAAGAGCGCCTACTATAAAAGCCACTCCTGTCATAAAAAGTATGAATACCCCCCCTGCCAGGACTGCCCTGTTTATCTCTTTATTGCTTTTTACTGTCATAAACCTGACTGCCAGCTGAGGCTGTGTAAGAACGCCTATGCCGACGCCCATTACGATAGTGGAAACAAGGTTCCACCATAAGCTTGAGCCGAATTTCGGCATATTTGTCCAGCCCATATGCCCTGCTTCCACAAGCTTTGGAGGAACTTTACCGGCTATGGCTCCAAGCGCCTGATGGGCAACCGAAACCCCTCCAAGTTTAACATAAGTAAATACAAGAAGTATTGCCATGCCTATAAACATAATAGCGCCCTGAAGCGCGTCGGTATACATAACACCTTTTAAACCGCCTGCCAAAACATACGCGCATATGATAAGGGTATAAATAAGGAGCGCTACATTAAAATTTATATATGTCGGGAAGGTTGTTTCTAAAAAACGCGCCGCTCCGATAAGCACTGCCGCGGAATAGAGCGGCATAAATAAAAATATAACCAAACCGCTGAAACCCTGTATGAATTTGGAATTGAACCTTTTTCCGAGGAGTTCCGGGAATGTATGGGCATCCAGGTTGTGCCCCATTTTTCTTGTGCGTTTCCCGAATACGATAAACGCGATTATAATACCAGCGAAAATATTCAAAAATGTGAGCCATAATAACCCCATCCCGAAAAGAGCTGCCGCGCCGCCGAAGCCTACGATGGCGGATGTGCTGATAAAGGTGGCGCCATAGGAAAGCGCCATTACAAAGGGATGGACATTCCTTCCAGCGACCAGATAATCCAGGGCATTCTTTGTGGTGCGATAACCATAATAACCCAGGTATCCGATAATAAAAAGGTACAACACTGCAACGATCGTCAGGATAAACATATTATCCATACAGCCTCCCAAATTTTGTGGAACAAAATTTGATCCCGAGTCCCTTGCGGCAATTATCTAAATTAGAGCTGTTCGGGACGAGGGACTTTTTGATAGATTACAGGTCTTTTTCCACCTTTTTTTCGTCTTCCACCCACTTCTTGTCTTCCGGCCGTACCATTTCATCGCCTTTATTCCAGTTGATTATCCCATAAGCTACACAGAAAAAAGCGCTCAGGATGCACAATAGATACGCAGACCAGATCTTAGGATCTTCTATACCCAGCATATCCCCTCCTTTGTCAATAATTTTTTAAAATCTCCAACTGCGACATATCATGAATCACTATCTCGGGATACTTTTTATATTCTTTGATTATACCATAAACCCGCACTATTTTGCCTTGAAAATATTTATCTGGAGACCTGGCCATATCTTTTGACTCATAAGGTATATTATTTCTATAAATTACCGCTTTAAAACTATTTTTGAATTTTAATACCAATAACCTTTCCGTAAGGCGGGTATCGATAACTTCCGCTTCTACCATCTTGATCTTCCCTATATTCTTTCTTGCCTCGGAAGCGGGAATCCTTTTTTCTTCCAGGTCAACCCACAACCCTCTCTTATTTTCCCTCGCCTCTTTCTGGGCATCCAGGAACCTCCTGGTATATTTGATATTTGGCGGATATGTGTATATCATTGCCAGGCCTGCGCCGGCCATCTCGGTATTTATCATCTTGTCTCCTGCGTATACATACGCAAGAAGGCGCTTGTATTTATCTCTCTTTTGAACATCGAATTCCAGCCTCACAGGCTTGCCTTCGACGAGCTTTCGATTGAACGCCCTGGCCTCTTCGGCGTAGGGCATCGGGTCATAAACCCATTCTGAATTCTTTTTTTCCCTTATCTCAGGCGTATCTACGCCTATATACCTTACTATTTCCCCGTTGGAAAGTTCTATGGTATCGCCGTCCACAACATGGCTTACTATATAGTTATACTGCCCGTTATCGATGCTATGGGATACAAAAGGCGCGTGCCTGAAAAAACTAAAGATTAAAGATACCGCCAGGAAGGTTATAAGAGATACGGCATATTTTATACAGCGTCTCATACTGTCAGTCTAAGGCGAGCGGGTTATAATTATACTTTGCGAATATGGCATAAGCAGTGCCTGCCGTCGAACCTGTTCTTGTTCCATGGGCAACTCTCCATCCATGGCCTGTATCCACATCTTCTTGCGTCGCGTAAGGAAGACAACCCTGGCCCTGGCCGATTCTGGAAGGGCTGGATATAACCATTTTCTCTATTTCCGAAAAATAGAAATCGGCCTTTTTATCGTAGTATGCCGCTTTATTGAATTCTCCGTTCTGCCTGTAGTATTCTGCCATAATCCTGAAAGATACTATCATCTGGCTCGTCCATTCGGTAGAAACTATGCCGCCTCTCGCCATATGCTCGTATTTTCCGAAATCGAAGCCCGTAACCTTCACTCTTTCCCTGTCCTGCCTTATATAATCCGCCGTTACCATGCAGTTTGTCTCGGCAAAATCCATAATCTGGTCGGGATCCATGCCTGATTCTTTCAAAATCTCCGGGCCTATTGCCGCAATCGCCCATGCAAATGTATCCGTCGCAATGGTAGAATCGCCCTTGCCCCTATTCATCCTGCCTTCCAGCCTGTTAAAAGAATTCTTTTTAAGCCATTCGAAAGCCCTGGTTTGGGCCTCCAGGTATTTACTGTCTTCCGTAATCTTATAAAGCATGCCGAAAAAAGCATAGGCATCGAGATTGTGCTCTGTGCTGAACCATTTAAAGTTTGGGCCGCCCCTTATTCCAAAATCCCTGTCCTGATCCTGCAATATGATGAGCCAGTCAGCGATATCCTCTGCGACCGAAAGATATTCTTCGTCCTTGAATTTTTTAGTGTATTGGACTATTGCTATGCCAAGCCATATATTAGGCCCGCTGTGAACATTGTACTCTATTACCTTTCCTGTGCCGGAATCATAGGCATTCGTAAAAGCCCCTTCTGATTTTTCGGCCTTATATTTAAAGAAATTCAAGAGCGTTCTCGCGTTTTCCCTGTCTCCCATCAAAGCAAAAGCCTGGCACGATAGAGACTGGTCATAAATAAAAGCCCATTCCTCCAGATTCTTATCCCCCTCATAGCTCATAACCAACCCGGTGCGGTTATTCTGATGGTTCTTTATCCATTGATACATGCTGGATATATTCTTTTCCTCTACCTTGTTAAAAGAAGACAGGAGATTTTTCAAACTGTCTTCGGTAGATACCTTTTGATTAGAAAGCCTGGAAACCCTGCTTTTTAAATATGTGTTCTCCTTGCCTAAGTCACTCACCTTCCTGTTGAACCTGGCCCTTTGATAAAGCACGTGTTTCATAACAGCTTTTGTCTTCTCTTTATCTTCTTTTAAATATTCTATAATATTGTCCTTGGCTTTGGCGTCGGAGACAACCTTTTCCAGATCCTGAATCCTGGCCTTGTATTCTTCCATTTTGTCCTCGTTTAACACTATTTTGCATCCTATCACTTCATGTTCCTTGTCAAGTTCCAAGATCTTCTTTTCGAGTTCGGACCTTTTTGCGGAAAGATGATTAAGCTCTTCCACCAATTTTATATTCTCGGCTCTCGCTTTAAAACTGGTGGAATAAAAATAGGCGAGCCCTGATACGAGAAAGAAAAAGAAAACCGCTATAATTGCCGGGGTTATGATTACTCTTGTAGCATGAAAATAAATCCTGTTTTTGTCCTTCGGATCTATTTTTATGAATGAAAGGCCTATCAAATATTTATTCGGGTAGCCAGATTTCACCTTTTCGTACCAGGCAACCTTCGCTATGGCCCTGGTCTCCGGCATGGATAAAGGTATGTGAAGCCTTACGTCTAAATTGGCCTTGCCTTCTCTTATAACCTGCTCAAAGCCTTCCTCTAAGTTATTGACCTCCAGGCAGATACCGCCCTTGCCTACATCTCTTGTAAAGCCCTGTTTTATATCGCTTATCGAACCGGACGTCTCGGGGTCTATAAATTGGAATTCTACCGGGAATACGGCGTTAAGCCTTATATATTTCCGGTGTTCGATATTGGGAGAGTCCTTGCTTTTCGGGGAAATGCCTTTGGTTTCCATTTAGTAAGATATTAGCAGTAATAGACTATAAAATCAAGCAAATACTGCCCAAATAAGTTTACACTTCGAGCAATACTTGTTTTGTAAACTTATTTAGCGGATAAAGAAATAGGCGAGCAAAAAACCAGCGAGGATTATCGAAATAAATACAAAATTCACTGCGGTATTCGGCCTGGAATAAGGCGCGGAGGCGGTTTTATGCGGCGCCCTGCTTTCCTGGCCTGCGGAAGCCTTTGGTTTTACGGCATAATCCATGACATTGCCTTCGCCTTCCGCAATGTTCCGCACAAAAGGATGAAGGCTGTCTTCCCTCTCTTCCCTTGCCTGCATTGCTTTTTCCGGGATACCTCTCTTTTCTTTCTCCTTGTCTATGTTTTCCTGCTGAATTCCATAGACAGGCGCCGACGCGCATATTAGAAAGATCGAAATAAATAATAACGCTATCCTCATTCCCACCACCTTATGATTTTTACCTTTTTGGAAAATGGGAGGCCTACATCTATCAGCCTGCTCTGCCCTGTAGAATATCTCGAGTGCACCCTTTCATCATAATTGATAGTAAGGGTATTGCTGTATATAATAGCCTCGTCTTTGGAAATTACAGCCCCGTTTATGGTAGCTCCATTGCCGACCTTGCCTGCGAAAGCGTGATTCGTATAGAAAATACCGTCAAAATGGCTTACATTGTTAGTGGCTATACTCCCAAAGCTGTTAACTCCCGAAGGGCAATTGGCAAAATTTTTTACGGATGTCTGAGTTTGTATAGCAGGCCAGCTGTAATTATTGTCCTTCACGCCATCCCCATCCAGGTCTTCATATTGAGCCTCGAATATCCTGTTGTCTTCTCCCGTATCATTGGTGTCGGGAATCCCGTCCCGCCCCACATCCTCATTGCCCATGTTAAAGAGATAACTGCTTGCTGACCAGGGGCCTCCTGTTGTGCCGGTGTAATCTCCCAGCACAACGCTTTCCCTCGCCGCGAACCCCACAAGATCCTTCGCTATATTTGCGCTCACCCACGCATCCACCGCTTCCGGATCTCCGGAAACCGGGCGCGCGCTGGACGGCGGGTTCTTATAGGTAATGTCGTTCGCAACATAAATATTCCTGCCTGCGTAGATAGTGCCCTGCCCTTTTATGACACCCTTTATTATAACATCGCCTCTTATTACAACCGTGCCGCTTATCTCTATGGGCTTCGAACTTGTGCCTATCAAAACAATATTCCCGCTTTCCCCCGCGTCGTCCCCGAAAACATTGTTTATAAGCGTAACGCCGTCTATCACTACAGAGCCGCCGTTTGTTTTTGCTTTATTTTCGTAATAAGAAAGGTTATTGAGATTCGGCATATCCAATTTATCGGAATAAGGATGCTGATTGGGGTAATTCCCTTCGCCGTCGATCGCGCCGCCGGAACCCCTTATGCCGTCTCCGCCGTCATCTATCTCGAAACCCGCGTAAATATCACCTTCCACCGAAGGATTATCCCTGAAATCGAATCTGCCGTTCGATCGCACGTCGCCGTTAGAGGTTATCCCGTACCCGTAAAACCATCCCCAATTATTTATAAAATAGCCATAATCGAACACCTGCGACTGCGGGTCTTTTTGTATCAAAGCGTTCAATGTCTTGGTGGAATTACCTATTGTGCTGGAGGAGCTTACTTGATATGTATTGCCTCCTATGCCGACAATAGTAACATCGATACCTATGTCTTCGAGATAATTCGCCGGGGCATTTTCTCCTTTTAGCCAGAAGGTTTCGAAGTTTTTCACATTATCGTTTTTTATCCTCCATACAGCTCTTTCTATGCCTGAGTTCGCCAGAAAGAATGCCTTCTGCGTATCGATCTGCCTCTCGGCATGCCTGGATTCGCCGGCAGCCATATATAGGTATGAACTTCCGCCCATGAAAAGCAGGCTTAAAAAAGCCATGGTCACGATCAAGGCAAAACCTTTTTTATTCATCCTGCGTTCCTCATGCTGATAGAAGTTGTCATGCTCAACCAATGTATTCCGTATAAGGCGTCATTTTTATATACCTTAAAAGTTACGACGATAAGATTGCCCGTTATCTGAAAAAATGGTATATTTGATTCTTTCGACACATTGCGCAGCAATGTGATCTCGTCCCCGGAAATGCCGGTATTCGGGTCATACATGATATCTGTATCCGAAATATAATATTCGGATGTAATATCATCGGAAGCGTCGCTGTAAGTCCTGTTCGGATCCGTTACGAATCTTATCCTGCCTCCGCTATCCAATACAGTGCCTTGTGTTGCGGAGCGCAGATTCCTCGCAATCTTCTCCAATGCCGTCCTGCCCGCGGATTGAAACGTAACCTGAGTAAAACCGCTCTTCCATATGCCATGAGTAATGGAATACGCCGATACCGCTATGCCAAAAACAATCAGCATAATGCCTGCGGCAACCATCAATTCCACGATAGTAAAGCCTTTTTTATTCATGCGTTTTCATAGATATGAGGTTACAATAGACGCCGCAATCTCGCTCATCGGGCCATAATAATCATTCCAGGAAATAGTCGCCGTAATCTTATACCCTTCGGTCACGCTGGATATGCTTGTGATCATGGTCCCGTTAATATCATCGTCTGCACTGCCTGTCTTTCCAGTATCGATTTTGGCGGCCTGCGTTTTAGGATAAACTCCCTGATTTATCTCTTGAGATATCGTCTCATAGCCCTTGTTTATGAGGCCTTCTATTTCTGCCTGGGCTATATTCATAGCCATAACCTTGTGTCTTACGATGCTGGACTGTATGGCTCCCAAAGAATACAAACGAAGCATCCCCACCAACGCAAAGCCCGTTATCATTATGCTTATTATCGCTTCGATTATAGTTATTCCTCTGGAATAACTCTTCATGCGCGCCTCTTTTTATGTTGAAATATTATAAACAGGAAGAATGTGAATAGCGTTGATTAGTCTATATTGTTGGAGACATTATCCAGAACCTGTTCATCCACAAAAATCCTGGCTTTGGCCCGCACAGCTATCGCTATGCTGTCGCTCGGCCTGGCGTCTATCTCTAAAGTGCGGCTGTCCGCCGATATGACAAGCTTTGCGAAAAATGTGTTGTTTTCCAATTTATTGATTATCATCCTATCTATTTTCGCGCCAAGCTGGGTTATGGCGCTGCAAAATAAATCATGCGTCATCGGTCTGGGAGGGTTTACCCCGCTTATCTTCATTTTAATGGCGGTAACCTCCATTATGCCTATTACGATGGGCAGGAGGCGGGAGCCGTCTTTTTCCTTGAGCACGATAACCTGCTCGCCCCTGTTCTCGTCTATCCTTATCTTATTCAATTCCATCTCTACAATAGCCATAACAAGAAAAAGATTATCACATGGATACCGGCTTGTCAAGCGACCCGCCGTAAGTTTACACTTCAAGCAATACTCATTTTGTAAACTTACGCTATGGCGATCGCTTCAAACAAATGCCTTCTTAAATTCTCCAGGGAATCTTGTACGGGACCACTCAAGCCTTCCCGGTATTTATTCGACTCGGGCCTTATACCCAATATATAAATATCTGCCTTGGTGAATTCCTTCAAATATTCTGTCAATAATTTCTGGGAAACATCATGCGTCGAAATCCTTCCGGAACAAACATTCTCCCCTGAAAAAATCTTTATATCCCCGGGCTTCCCGTCAAAATAGACAGCATCGACTATGATGACCGTGTCTGGTTCTAACCTTGCTACAACACCGGTCCAATTCTCCGGGACAATACCCGCGTCTATGACCTCATAAGGCACCTTGCCTTTTATCATGCCGGCAAAATGCGGGCCCAGGCCGTCATCCCCTCGTTCCGTATTCCCTATGCAGAGAATGACGACTTTGCCTTTCAATATATCTTTTAAATTTAATACTGTCATAACGCTGACACCGTAAGTTTACAAAATGAGTATTGCTCGAAGTGTAAACTTAGGATATGTATGGTACGACGATTAGGTACTAAGCGTAACCTCTCTGCGGCATTTAGGACAAAGCACCTTAATCCTGTCCTGGCGGGTCAATTCTTCCTTTTTGGAAACCTCGAGATATGCCAGCTTCAGTTCCTTTAAAACGGACAGATAAGCGGTAGGGCTCGAATATGCCAAAGGCCCGAGTTTTTTCGCTACCCACGCCAAATGGTCTTTTGCCCCTACTACGCAGCCGCAGCCCTCGCACAACACCAGCTCTTTTTCGACAGACTCCACTGCCTGTTTTCTGTCAAACAACGCCAGGTCGAATTTATTGGAAAGTTTTATGCCTTCCCGGGTAATACAGGCCGCCTGGCACTGGCCGCAGAATATGCATGAATCATAATGCAGCTCAAGCCTCCTTAGCGGGATCTCGGAATCCGGCACGTCTTTTACTTCTATGCACCCGGTAGGGCATACTTCTGCGCAAGCCTTGCATCCAACGCACCCATCTTTAAAATATTCCGGCTTGCCCCTGAAACGCTTTTCAGGTATATGCGGTTCGTAAGGGAATTTGGTAGTATACGGGCCTTTTATCAATGCCCTTACCGCCTCGATCAATTCCCGTAATTTTGGATATCTCATATTTTATTATTGCCTGCTTTATGCGCAGCCCTTGCGAGCGCATGCGCGGAAACAGGAGAGGTTAATAGTAAAAATACTACCGCAAGCATTGCTTTCATGCCCGTCGAACAAAACCCCTTCAATATAAACGTACCTATAAGTATAAGGCACGTGCCAAGGGTTACGCATTTTATCATGGCCTGCAGCCTGCTATATATGTTTTTTAAGCGTATCAAACCCGCGCATCCAAATACATCAAGCGCTATGCCTGATAAGATAAAAATATACCCTATTGCCTGCTGGAGATTATTCATCGAAACCCCTTCCCTCAAGATATTTGGCCAATGCCAATGCCCCGATAAAACTCTGCAATGCCCATGCAATGGCAATATCGAGATACCAGTCCCTTCCGGTGGATACGCTTAATACCGCGCAAAACCCTACTATTAATACGCCGAGCGTATTCATTGCCACAGCCCTGTCAGCAGGTAAAGGGCCTTTCATAACTCTTAAAAGGCACATGCCAAAACATAAAATAAGCACGAAGAAACACCTTGACAAAAAATTAGACTGCCATGCCAACAGGGAGGAAATGGGTTTCGTAACGATAAAAAGCAATACGCCGGTTAAGAACAACAAGCCTATGAACCAGCTTATTTTACTTCTGTTTTTCTTTTCCATAATCACTCGAATATCCTTTTTAAGATCCCCTCGAACCTGCCTATCCTGCCTTTGATAATTTTATCCACTCCGGGCTTATCCGCATGCAGGCAATGCACATAAAGCACGCTGTTTTCGATATCCGCGTCTATACAAAACGTACCCGGCATAAACGTAATAGAATTCGCGAGAAATGTAATCCCTATCCTGGTCTTGAGTTCCGTCCTGATCTCCGATATGCCAGAAACAATGTTTATGGCGGGCTTGAATATAACCTGCGACATAATCAAGCTTGCCTTCGCGTATTCATAAGCCAGTAAAATCATATAAACCGCAAACCAGCCGTACCGTTTTATCTCTTTGAAATTTTTAGGCTTATTTACAAAAACCTCACTTGTCAAAAACGTAACAAGGGCGCTTACGCACAGTCCCGCTATAACATGCTGAACATCGATAGGCCATGATAAAAAAACCCATATAATAAAATACGCTATAAACGATATCATCCTGTTCCAAATCATCTTAAAGCGGCCCTCATTATTATATCCGCGTAGCTTGTGCCTTTAAGCAAAACCGCAGAGGCATCGCTTATAAAAACACGCAGATAAGGTATCAATAAAAATCCGGCGAGCAGGCACATCGAAGCCAGGAATACCATCGAAAATACCATAGCCCATGGAACTTCTCCCGTAACCTTTTTTTCTTTTGTATCCGCATCCTCCAGGAAGATAAATCTTCTAGCTTTCATGAGCGCGCACAAAGTAAGGATACTGCCTATTACGGCGCACAATGCGTAACCAAAGTGCAGTTTTTGCGCGCAGGCTATGATTATTATGAGCTTGCTGAAAAATCCGCTGAAGGGGGGAACCCCTGATATGGACAGAGAGGCTATAAGATTTGTTTTATCGGTAAAAGGCATATGCCTGCCAAAGCCCTTCGCTTCATTCAGCTCTTTCCCTCCCCCGGCATAATCGATAGCGCCCGCGTTCAAAAAAAGCAGCGGTTTAAAAATAGAATGATTGAATAAGTGAAACAACCCCCCGAAAATCCCAAGAGGCGTTCCCAGGCTGATGCCAAGAACGATATACCCTATCTGGCCTATCGAGGAATACGCCAACAGCCTTTTAAAATTCGTCTGCGACAGCGAAAGTATTCCCGCCAAAACAATCGAAACAGCGCCAAGGAACATTAACGCTCCGAGATAATTCGCAGGCGCCCCTATCACATTGAATAGAATCCTGAACAGGCTGTAAACGCCCAATGTTTTTATCAAAACCCCTGAGAGCAGCGCGGAAATAGGCGCGGGCGCGGACGAATGCGCGTCCGGAAGCCACGCGTGAAAAGGCATCATGGCTGATTTTAAGCCGAATCCGGCTATAAACAATACGCTTACAAAAGGGATTACCCACGCATTCTGTTTATAGCTCAAAACCCTGGCTATGTCGGCCATATTAAGGGTCGATGTAAAACCATATAAAAAAGCTATCCCTATCAGGATAAAACTCGAGGCAACCGTACCCATTATGGCGTATTTAAAAGATGCTTCCAGCTCCTCGGCCTCTGTGCCAAAAGCTACAAGGGCATAGCTCGCTATAGACGCTATCTCCAGGAATACAAACATATTGAATATATCCCCGGCTACGGCAACGCCGTTCAATCCGCATATCATCAGAGAAAACAATGTGTAGAATTTCGCCTTATCGGTATATTTCTCCATATAATTTATGGCATACACGGCTGCAAGAAAAGCCGCCAGATTGATCACTATCAGCATAAAAGAGCTCAAACCATCAAAAACCAGGCATATGCCAAAAGGCGGGACCCATCCTCCTATTTTATACACAAGGATTTTTCCGGGTACCGATTCAAGAGCTATTCTTGCGTATATGGAAAACCCGCACAAAACCGCGGCGCTTGCCAAAGTAAACACATCCCCGAAGCGCTTGATAAATTTCCCGATAAGAGAATTCAAAAAAGCCGCCCCAAGAGGTATTATCACAAATAAAGGTATGATACTTATAACTTTCATTTATCCTTTCAGCTTCCTTATCTTCGTTATATCGAATGTCCCGTATTTTTCATAAAGCCTGATACTGATTCCCGTCAACAGCGCCATCACAGCCATGCCTATAACAATAGCTGTCGCAACCACAGCCTGCGGTATGGGATCCACCATATTCAATATAGCCTGGTCATGCGAATCGATAGGCGCCCTTCCGTGAAAACGATAACCAAGCAGGACTAAAAACAGGTTTACGGAATACCCCATTATGGCAAGCCCTATTATTATCTTTACTATATTGCGCTTGCGAAGAACTCCGTAAAGCCCTATGCAGAACAGTATCATGCATAAAAAATAAAGTGTCATATTATTTCCTTGCCCTTTCCAATAACACAAGCGCCAGAAAAATCGCGAACAAACCAACTCCTACCTTAAGGCCTATCGAAATATTGCTCAAAGGTATCGTGCCTGCGCTAAACAGGCTGAACGATTCGCCTTTCGATAATATATTCAGGAAGAATGTCCCTCCTAAAAAACCCATTAACGCGACTATCAAAAACATTATCGCGCCTATAGTTTCCAGATTCGAAGCCAGATTTACGGAAATTTTCGATATCCCGGACCCGCTGCCGAACGCGATCAAAAGATTTACAAAGGCAAGCGCTATAATAACGCCACCGGCAAAGCCTCCTCCTGGAGACAGGTGCCCATGAAGCACGATATGTATCCCGAAAACCAAAATCATGCCGGCTGTCAAACGGCTTACAGTCTGTACTATAACCGACATGCCCTGTTTATTCTGGCCAATCATTATGCGTCCTCGTGATTTTTCCTGCCTGACTTGCGCAAAATCGCCATTATCCCTATTATAGCCGTAAATAGCGCGGCCGCCTCCGCCAGCGTGTCATACGCGCGAAAATCGAGCACGACAGCCGTAACCAGATTCACGGCCCCTGTTTTCTCGGAGCCTTCCTCCAGGTATTTTTTTACAACCGCCATTATAGGCTCTCCGAATTTAGGGAGCTCGCTCAACGCGAGCCACGCGAAGAAAAGGAACGCGCAGATAAATATAAGCGTCGAAACCGTATTGAAAAACCATCTCCCCTCTATAACAAGCGGCAAGTCCTTATTGATGGTGGCCCTGATTAAAATAATCAAACACAACAGCTCCACTACTAACTGTATAATGGCAAGATCCGGGGCCTTAAGCACTAAAAAAGCCAGGCACAGCGCGAATCCGACAGACCCCATGGCGATGACGCTCGAAAAGAGATCTTTCACCTCTATCGCCATCACCGCCGCAAAAATCATGAATACCAGGAGTATGTGCAGTTCCATTTTTTCCTTTTCTATTTAAATATCAAGAATAAAACCGCCATGCCTAAAAGCGCCCATACAAGATAAGTCGGCAATACGCCATTATGCAGGTACTGGAAAAATTTTCCAAATCCCAGGGTAATCCTTTTAAGCTGTTCGTATATATCGAAAAATCCAGTTTCCGCTTTTTTATATACTGCCCCAAGCGCCCCGTATTCCCTTATAGTATTATAAAACTCCGTGCCGGAAAGCCTCATGTCTTTTTCGACGCGCTCCCCCCCTACATAAGAATCACTCGCCCTGATTGATTTGAAATTTCCCAGTAAATATATAATAATCCCTACCCCTAATCCCGCGAATAAAAATAACGTTGCCTTCAACGACTGCCATTTACCTATAAATTCCATCCCGCCTCCAAAAGCCGGCATTATAAAAAACTTTAACGGTATTTGATACGCGAAAACTCCGAATAATATACACAGGGCCGCGAGCGAAACAACAGGTATCCACATCTGCCATGAAACCTCGTCTTTCCTGCTCTGCCCGCCTTTACCATCCGCTCTCTGCCCTAAAAATATCGCGTGGATCAGCTTTATGAACGACGCCAATGTCAAGCCGCTTCCGAACATCGCTGCCGCAAGGCAAAATACCCATAACGCGCCGCCTGTTTTCCCATTCTCTACCAACCCCTGATAAATCATCCATTTCGAGAAAAATCCGTTAAAAGGCGGTATCCCTGATATGGCGCATGCCGCTATGACTGTCGTAAAAAATGTAAGCGGCATTGCCTTGCTGAGCCCGCCCAGATTATCCAGCTCGGATGTATTTGTCTTATACTCCACATTACCGCCTGATAAAAATAAACAGCATTTATATATCGCGTGATTCAGCATATGAAAAAGCCCGCCAGCCATGCCTATGGGATTTCCTGTCCCTATCCCCAATACCATATAACCCACCTGGCTTACCGCGTGATACCCAAGCAGTTTCTTGAAATCGTGTTGTACAAGCGCCATCATTACCGCGGCTATTATCGTAAATGAGCCTACAAACATGAGAATGGCGTAAGAAAAAGCATTTAATATAAAGACATCCAATACCAGCCTCATCAGCAGATAAATACCCAGCAGTTTATCCAGGCTCGCGGGCAAAAACGCGGTCACGCTGATAGGCGCATATTTCGCCGTATCCGGTATCCATGTATGAAAAGGCATGACTCCGGCCTTCGCAAACGCCCCTATAGCTATCAGGAAAAATGACCAGAACGACAAGGCGCTGTCTATCGGCATTTTTATATCCATCAAATTCGAAGAACCTTTTACCGCCCATAGCATCCCGAAACCAAGTATCATGAACGCGTCCGAACCGGCAATCATGATAAAGGTCTTTTTGCTTATCTGGCAGGCTTCAGGGCCTTTTATATTTATAAGGGCATAAAGGGTAAATCCGAGGAATCCCCATGAAATCAGGAGTACTATGATATTATTCGAAACCGCCGTTAACATAGCTACGCCTATTGTCCATATTATATACGCGTAATAAGAAGAGACTGTTTTATAAGAAGCCATCGATTTGATAGAATAAAGCGTAACCAATAATCCAAAAAAACCTATACCAGGCACAATAAACCTGGAAAGGTTATCCACGTATAAATAACCGGCGTTAAGAGGGGCTGCAAAAAATATCTTTATCCCGGCTATGAATAAATATAAAGATGTAATAAGACTGAAAAACTCCGCAATCCTCCTGAACCTGCCAGGTATCAAAAGGATAAATAATCCTGCAATTATCGAAACTAATATCGGCTCTAAGAATATTTTTATCATTTTCCCAATCTGCGCCTAATTTTTTCCGTCTTTTCCTGCGAAAGCCTTATAAGATCCTGACTATCCATCAATTTTCTTCCGGTCTTATAATCCACCACTGCCATTCTTTCCGTACAGCAATAACACGGGTCGACCGCGGCCAGTATTATAGTAGCGTCCGAGATGGTCTCGCCGATTACCGTCTTTTTATTCGAAGCCACATTCATAAAGCTTGGCGCCCTTATTTTGTGCCTCGCAGGGCTGTTGCCTCCGTCCGCCATTATATAATGCACCACCTCTCCTCTTGGTGCCTCATGCCTCCCGATGCCTTCTCCGGGAGGAATATCTTTTATGCCCGACTCTATAGGCCCCTTCGGCATCTTATCCAGGCATTGTATTATTATCTTCACGGACTCATATAACTCGAGTATCCTTACCACGGCCTTGGAAAACACATCTCCGCCCTCATGAGTGCATACATCCCAATCCACTTTATCGTATGCCCCGTAAGGATCATCCTTCCTTATGTCTATATTTATGCCTGATGCCCTGGCCGTAGGCCCGACAACGCAATAATCGGCCGCGTCCTCCTTTGTTAAAATCCCGACCCCCTCTGTCCTAGCCCTTATCACAGGATCATCCATTACAGCTCCCTTAAACATATCAAATTTAGGGATCAGGTCTTCGAGTGTCTTCTTTATCCAGGGAAAATCCTCTTCGAACATATCTCTCCGCACTCCGCCAGGCTTCATCATAGCATAGTTCTGCCTGTTGCCTGAGACCCTTTCGAATATATCGAGAATAGGTTCCCTGTATCTCCACGCCCACATCCAGACCGTGTTATAACCCAGGAAATGGCCCGCCAAACCAAGCCATAATAAATGGCTGTGTATCCTTTCGAGCTCTCCTATGACAGTGCGTATGTAAAGCGCTCTTTCCGGGGATCTTTCCCCGAGAAGATCGTCTATGGCATTGACATACGCGAAAGGATGCGAAGTGGAGCAAATCCCGCATATCCTTTCGACCGCGAATGCCGACTGGTCGAAACTCTTCGACTCGGATATCTTTTCGATAAGCCTGTGGTTATACCCAAGCTCTATATCTATATCCACCACTGTTTCGCCGTCAACATGCAGTTTGAAAAACTCAGGCTCTTCCTGCAATGGATGATAAGGCCCTATGGGTATTATTTTTCTCGCCATATGTCAATCTCTTCTTAATGGATAATTCCCCTCGGGCCAGTCTTCTTTCAAAAGCAGATGTCTCATATTCTCATGGCCCTTAAAATTAACTCCCAGCATTTCGTGTATTTCCATTTCTATCCATTCCGCGCACCTGAACAAAGGCAGGAGAGAATCGACCTCCGGATCAGGCTTCTCAAGGGCAACCCTTAAAGTTATAAAAAGCCCTATGTCATCCACTGCAAAATGATACAATATCTCGATCGCCTTTCTGGTATCCACTCCGGACGCCGTGGAAAATCTCGCCCTCTCCTCTTTAAAAAGATATCTTGCTATCTGCGGCAGGATACTTTTATTGATCGTAAAATATATCCTGTTTTTGGATTTATCGGTAAACCCCAATAAATCCGCGCCTGCGCGTACCTTTATATTTTCTATTATCGCTTCTCTTCTCATTTCTTGCCTTTTAGTTTTTCGATCAACTTCACGATTCCTGCTATCATTGCCTCGGGTTTAGGCGGGCATCCCGGCACATAAATATCCACAGGCAGTACCGAATCCACGGGATTAGGGCAGTTCGGCCCGTTTTTAAATATGCCTTGGCCGCACGCGCATACTCCTATCGCGATTACAACGCACGGCTTGGCCGCCTGTTCATACACCTGTTTTATGCGCGGTATTGCCTTTAGATTCAAAGAACCTGTCACGAGTATGGCATCCGCATGCCTGACACTGCCTACCAAAGTAATGCCAAACCTTTCCGCGTCAAACCTGGGAGTCAGCATATCTATAATCTCTATGTCGCAATTATTACAGCTTCCGGTAGAAAGATGGTAAACCCAGATAGATTTAGTTAAGGCTTTTAATCTCAGACTCATCACATCCCCTTTATCGCGAGCAGTACCGCTATTATCGAAAGAAGCGTCATTTTGCCCCAGAAAAACCTTACTGCCTGGTCAATCCTGACTCTCGGGTTCGTATTCCTTATTAAAATAATCACAACCAAAAGTATCAGGTATTTCCACAAGCTCAAGAAGCCAAACCCCTGCCAGAACAATGTTATAAGAAAAAGAGGCAAAACCACTATCAGCATTGCCTTTGTAAGCTTAAATATCGCGAGGAGCATGCCGGAATACTCTATAAAAGTGCCTGCCATTATTTCCGTCTCTGCCTCGCTCGCGTCGAAAGGCACCAGCCCCAGTTTTGCCTGCATGCAGAATATCATTACTATAAACGCGATAGCCCCTGACAGACTCGCTATAAAAGGGCCGTTTGCCGCCTGGTAATTTATGATATCGCCCAATCTCAAAAGCCCGTGGCTTTTGATAATAGGCACTATAATAGAGATGATGAACGGCAATTCATACGCCATTACCATTTTTATCTCCCTTGACGCGCCTAATGACGCCAGCGGATTCCCGCTCGCGGAAGCGCCTAATATAACAGCTATTGCCGGCAATGTTAAAAGATATACCGCCACGATGATGTCTCCCGAAAAACCTTTCGAAGCGGGGCCTATATTCGCAAGCCATACAAGCGTCGATACGAGCGTAACCGCGCTCAAGCCTATCATGGGAGAAATAAAAAATAATTCTTTCGACGCCGTCCTTGGCACAGTAATCTCTTTTATGCTGAGCTTTACAAGGTCGATCAAAGGCTGGTACCATGGCGGCCCCACCCTCCACTGTATGCGCGCGGTAACCTTGCGGTCTATCCAGGATGCCGCAAGGCCTGCAATAGCTGTAAACAGAAAGCCAGGAAATATCAGAAAATTAAAAAAAAGTTTTATCATGGGTGATATTTTTTCCACGGCATAGCATGAACCGCCACGCGCTTTCCTATTAGATATATATCGTCTTTTTCAGATTCTTCTACTTCTATGAATTTTACCGCATCCGGAACAGAGCATGTCTTCGCGCAGATAGGCTCTTCCGGGCCGCTCCTGTCTATACAAACGTCGCACTGGGATATTATATAAGGTATGGTGTCAAGCGGTATCGTACCGAACGGACATGCCAAACTGCAGGATTTGCAGGAAATACATCTTGCGGTATATCGTTTTATTATCCCGTCCTCCTGCCTCGTAATGGCGTCTTTTGGGCAGGCATTTACGCAAGGCGCCTCGGTGCAGTGCCTGCATATATACAGAAACTGCCCTATCTCCCGGAGACGCGTTATCCCGGAATTCTCAGGGTGATAATAATAACTGCACTCCGCTGCCACACCCCCGCATTTATTCAGTTTTTCCAGATCTACAAATAACCTTTTCATTCCTCTTTCCCAGTCCGCCCCTTCGTAAGTTTACACTTCAAGCAATACTCGTTTTGTAAACTTACGCGTTAATCCCATATTTCGTGAATATGGCTTATCTTGTCGTATCTGAACACAGGGCCGTCTTTACACGCGTAAAAATTCCCAAGCCTGCAATGCCCGCACTTTCCAACGCCACAGCTCATATTCTTTTCCATAGATAAATAAATCTGCTCCGGCTTATACCCTATTTCCAGGAGCTTGAATGTGGCGAATTTCATCATTATAGGCGGCCCGCACACTATCGAAACGCTATTTTTGAGATTTATTTCCAATTTATCGAGAGTCGTGGTTACAAGGCCCACGTTCCCTTTCCAGGCCTCGTCTTTTCTGTCTACCGTAATCCTGAATTTGATCCTTTTTTTATCCAGGCCCTGCCATTTGTCCAGGACGCAGTCTTTGTAAATGATATCGGACGGGGTCCTGGAACCGCAGCAGAACAAAACGCTTTTATATTTTTCTATATCATGGACCAGCGCAAGAAACAGCGCCCTTAATGGCGCAAGCCCAACTCCTCCTCCGACAAGCAGTATCTCTTTCCCCTCGAATTCGGCAAGAGGGTATTCTTTCCCGTAAGGCCCTCTTAGTCCGACCATATCTCCTTTTTTCAAATTATGTATCAACGAGGTAATCCTGCCGGCTTTCATTATGGTTATTTCCAATTTATCTTTCTCATAAGGTGAAGACGAAGGCGTAAAAGGCGCTTCCCCTATCCCAGGTATGCTCATCTCTATAAACTGCCCTGCCTTAAAACGCAGGGAAGACTCCGGCTTGAGCCTGAAGGTCTTTATGGTATGGCTCTCTTCTATCACATCGAGTACTTCTGTCTTTATCGGTAAATACGGATTATCCATAACTTTACATTTCAAGCAATACTTGTTTTGTAAACTTACTGTAATTTGCTCAGCACCTCGCGTATATCTATCCTGCCGGGGCACGCCTCTATGCATCTTCCGCATCCCGTGCATCCAAATCTGCCTATTACATCAGGAAAAAAATTAAACTTCTTATCAAAACGGTTTCTCATGCGCTGCGCAAGCAGTTTCCTGGGATTTGCCCCTCCGGCTACTCTTGCGAAAGACATAAGAAGGCACGAATCCCACATTCTCAGCCTTTCGAAACTTTCTTCCTTTTTCTGATCCATCAAAATAAAACAATGGCAGGCGGGGCAAACATAATTGCAGGCGCCGCATTCAACGCACGTCCTGGAAACCTCTTCCCAGAGAGGCGAATCGAACTTAGCCTTAAACGCGGCCTGTATCGAATCCCTGGGAGGAATCTTGCTTTTTTTCACATGTTCCAGCAAATCCTCTTTCAATTTTTTCCTGTTCGAATCCTTTTTCTCTATATAAGGCTCCGCGCTTTGGAACAATCTAAAATATTCTTTTATAATTTTTTCTCCCTTAACGGATCCCGCCTCCGCCACATAGCCTCCGTCAAGCTCCGAAAGGTTTATGTCAAAACCTTCTGCCGGGTAAGGCATGATACCTATAGCGGCGCAAAAACATGTCTCCCCGTAGCAAGTGCAATCGCTGGATATTATGAGCCCGCTATCCCTCATTGAAACATAAAAAGGGTCGCGGAACGGCTCCTGGCCATAGACATAATCCATCACTTTAAAAGACACCAGGTCGCAGGCTTTCGCCCCTATAATAGCTATGGGCCTTTCTTTTTTATCCGGGCATTCTTCGGAAAAATATTCGGCTATTTTTGTTCTGGCGGGAAAATAAAAACTTTTTACAGGCTCTACCGTCCTTATCTCACCAATAACGGAATCCTTAAGGCCGTCTTCCCCTAATTTTTTGAAAAATCTCTTGTCATCCGACTTTATAGGCGCAAAAATCTTATAAGTCTTGGACAAACACTTTGCCAGTCTGTCAAGATTAGATTTGTTTATAAAATATGGCCCCAAAATTGTCCTTTCAAATATTCGGCAAGATAATAGAACAAACTAATTATATTTTATAATACACAAATCGGGTTTTATGTCAATTCAAAAATGCAGCTCCATGGCTCTTGGCGGACAAGCCTTTATGCATAGCTCGCATGCAATACACTTTGCGTCATAAAAAAGCACCTTGCGGCTAACGGGATCTGTCACAAGGGCGCCTGTAGGACATATAGGGACGCAAGCGCCGCAATGAGTACATTTCGAATCATTCCTTTTAATGTCTTTCGAAAGAGGCTGAGCGCTGACTCCAAGGGACTTTACATACTTTAACGCCTTATCGAGATCGGCGTCTTCTCCTTTAAGCTCAAGCACCATAAGCCCTTCTTCTCTCGGAGTTACATATGCCTTCAATATATTAAACTCCAGGTTGAAATCCTTTACCAGCTTGTACACTATGGGCTGATCTACCAATTTATGAGGAAATTTTAAAACAATTCTCTTTGCTCCCATGCTAACCTCCCAAATTTTGCGAAGCAAAATTTGATCCCGAGTCCGCCATAGTACTTTGGCGGGCGAGGGGCCTTTTTTCAAGCTAATTCTATATCTCCAATGCTTCCAAAATCTTTTCCAAGTATTATCACCGCGCCCAGGACGCCTTTTATAGATAATGCGAATTCAAGGCTTGGCGCAATATCCTTTTTTTTCTTAACCTTGTTGCACGCCGCCGTAGCTGCGGCATCCGCCAATACCGCGGACTTAGCTATTATAACACAGGCGTCCGCTTTTCCAAAGCTTAAAGAATGGCCTACGGTGCCGGAAGAGGTGCAAATACCGAGAGGCGTATCTTCCGGTTTTATTTTTATGGAAACATTATTAGAAATAGGCGAAGTGCCCGCGTAAATCCCGACAGCGCGCGGTTTATCCGATTTTATGAATATATCCCCGCCGTTCTCTATTATAATTTGACCGGTATAAGCTAAAAGCTCTTTCCCTGTAAATTCCGCAACAGCACCGGCAACACTTGCCATCGGGCCGACTCCCGCAAGTTCGGCCGCCAGTATCATCTCTTTTATAATATCGGCCGCGGAAACGTCCATGTCGATCGGCTCGAGGCTTGTCATAAATTCAGGCCTTTTCCTGATGTAGTCTTCTATCTGGCCCCTGTATTTTTTCACAACGCCTTCCGCGGCAGCCTTGATATCCTTTTCGGCAAGAATAAAAAGATCCGTCTCTTTTGCAATAACCTCCTGCCCGATAAGGCCATCGGCTTTTACCATCCCCCTGTAAAATCTTTTTTGATACTCTTTACTTTTTGCCATATCCATTTTTTGTTGAGAGCAATCAGGCCTGCGAAAAGACGCTTGGACGTCCCTGCGAGACGTCCTTCGCTCCGTGCCGATTCTCGCTCGTCCTGCAAGCAGGCTGGGGCCTGAGGCACATTAGAAAAGTTTCGGCGTAATTGTTTTTTACAACTAAGTCCGCAAGGAATTACAGCGAGAAAATTGCGGAACTGACCCTTTTCTATAATATATGAGGAATTCCGCAAAATTTTCGAGCTGTAAACCGTAGCGAACGGCGAAACTATTTCAGTGCCGAACGACCCCAGCCTGCTTGCAGGACACCATGCCCGCTCGAATCGGCGAGGCTTTTCTTTAGGCCCGCTTGCTCTCAACAAATACGCGGAAGCTGCTCCCCTGTAATCATATCCAGAATCCTGGCGCCGCCTGACCTGGTTTCCAGATAAACCCTTTTACCCTTTTCTTTTCTAACTTCCCCTATAATTCTGGCATCTTTACCTGTAATATGCTTTTTCATTTTTGATAATATATTTCCGGCGGAATTTTTAGAAACAATCGCAATCAGTTTTCCCTCGTTCGCCATATATAACGGGTCAAAACCTAATATTTCGCATAAAGCCTTGACAGATTTTTTTACAGGTATCTCAAATTCTTCTACGGCTATATTATAACCTGAAGCCGTGCTGATTTCGTTCAATGTAGTAGCCAGGCCTCCCCTGGTAGGGTCCCTCATAAACTTTATATCCCTGCATATTATCGAAGACACTAATTTATTCAGAGGGCCGCAATCGCTCTTGATCCTTGTTTTGAATTTTAAATCCTCTCTTGCCAGAAGTATCGAAGCGGCGTGATCGCCTATTGTGCCGCTTATTATAATCTTATCTCCGGGTTTTATCCTGGACATAGATATTTCTGAATTTAAAAATACCTCCCCTATGCCTGACGTATTTATAAATATACCGTCAACAGCCCCTTTTTCTACAACCTTAAAATCCCCTGTTGTTATAGCCACGCCTGCGGACCTGCAGGCATCTCTGATGGAAATCGTTATTTTCTCTAACTCGGCATAGCTAAACCCATCTTCTACTATCATCCCGCAGGACAAATATCTTGGCATTGCCCCGGAAACGGATAAATCATTCACGGTGCCGCATACCGAAAGCTTTCCTATATCCCCTCCCGGGAAGAATAAAGGCTTGACGACAAAAGAATCGGTAGTATACGCCAGCCTGCCGGCCGCTGGATTTATAAACGCGGCATCCCCGAGTTTATTCAAAAACCGGTTGTCCAGATTTTTTATAAACAGGTCTTTTATAAGGCGGTGCATTTGGCTGCCGCCGCTTCCATGCGCAAGAGTTATGATTTTCATTTTCTATACCTGTAATATGCGGCGCACGCGCCTTCGCTTGAAACCATGCACGCGCCGCAGGGATTTTCCGGATTACACTTCTTGGAAAACAATCTGCACTCCAGGGGAGTCTTTATACCCTTTAAAACACTGCCACAGATGCACCCTCTATCTATGCTGGTTTTGGGTTCCGGCATTTCCAGATTCCTCTCTATATCGAAAGCCGCGTATCTTCCGCTCAAAACAAGGCCGCTTTGGGGTATAACCCCTATACCTCTCCATTCGGAATCATTTTTTGAAAAAACCTCATCGATTAAGCGCAATGCCTTGATATTTCCAGAAGGCCTGACCACTCTATTGTATTGATTCTCGACCTTTGCATTTTTTGATTTAACCTGCTTTACAAGCATCAAAATAGACTGCAGTATATCAAGCGGTTCGAAGCCCGATACCACGCAAGGCATATCATACTTACCGGAAATCTCCGCATAAGGCCTCGTTCCTATAATAGCGCTCACGTGCGCAGGGCATAAAAACCCCTGTATATTTACATGCCTGTCCCGCGCCAGCAATTTCATCGCGGGAGGCATAATTTTGTGCCCGGAATATACGAAAAAGTTTTTCAATTTTTTCTTTTTTGCATATTTAACGCTGGCCGCAACCGTCGGAGCCGTTGTTTCGAAGCCTATTCCCAAAAATACTATGTTTTTATCCCTGTGCTTCTCCGCGAATTCGACAGCGTCAAAAGGCGAATACACAACCTTTACCCTGCCCTTTGTCTTCTGCTCCATAAGATTGGCGCCTGTCCCCGGGACCTTTAACATATCCCCAAAACTGAATACTATAATATTACCGACATCAGAAAAGGCGATTGCTTTGTCTACATAATTTTTCGGGGTCACGCATACCGGGCATCCCGGGCCGGATATAAGCGTTATATTTTCCGGAAGCGCCTGCCTGATGCCGAATCTTTCCACGGCCATGGTATGAGTGCCGCACACTTCCATAAACTTGATATGCCCAAGCCCAATCGCTTCTTCGCGGATTAGCCTGAACAGCTTATTTGCGATTTTTAGATTTCTGTATTCGTCTATATATCTCATCGTAACTCTTCCAGCATCTTTAGAGTCTCCTCCGCCTTAACAGGGTCAAGCTTCTCTATGGCAAACCCCGCGTGCACTATGACATAATCCCCGCGTTTAACATTTTTTATAAAACTAACGCCTATGGCACGCTGAACCCCGCCGCTGGATACTATCGCCCTGTCGCCTTCTATCTTCAAAACCTTCATAGGAAAAGCCAGGCACATATCAAACCCCCGCCAGGGCCGCCTGCCCTAATGGAATACAGCCGTCATGGCTGGGCGCCCTTCTGTGCGAATACACCTTGAAACCTTCCTGCCCCAAAACAGATTTAACGGAATTTATCAAATATCTATTCTGAAAAACCCCTCCGCTCATGCAAACATTTTTTATCTTATATCTCTTTCTTAAAGCTTTGCATACATCTATTATCATATCCCGGACAGCATTGTGAAATTTCAGCGACATCTCTGGTTTTCCTACGCCAAGCCTTAGATCTTTGACTACGCCTTTTATTACCGGGCGCCAGTCTATTACGACAATCCCGCCTTCATCTTTTTTATATCTAAATCTATAACTGCCTTTCCCTTCTCGACCCGCGTCATTTATAATTTTTTCCAGCTTAACCGCCGCCTCCCCCTCATGTCCGGCAAAATCGCAAATCCCCGCAAGCGATGAAACGGCATCAAATAACCTTCCCATGCTTGAGGTCAAAGGCGAGTTTATTTTTTTGTCTATCATCTGCGCAAGCATGCTTGCTTTTTCCTTGCCCAACCTGGTTAAAATATTTCCAGCCGCGTTTTTACCGAAAATATCATAAAGATAGCTAAACGCCATGCGCCGTGGTTCCCTGACAGCCGCTTCTGCGCCCGGCATAGGGATATATTTTAAATGCGCAGCTCTTTTAAACCCTTTTGCGGTGCCTGTAAAAAATTCCCCTCCCCATATCATGCCATCCGGGCCAAAACCCGTGCCATCGAACGCTATCCCTATTACCCTGCCTTTTATATTATTATCCGCCATACAACCTGCTACATGCGCCTCGTGATGCTGTATGCCTTTAACTCTGCATTTTTCCCTGCCCGCCAAATCATGCGCGTATCCGGTAGAGGTATACGCGGGATGAAGATCGCAGGCTATGATATCCGGTTTTATTTTTAATTTCTTCCTTAGATTTTTTATCGACTTATCGAATTTTTTGAAATTTTCCGCATTTCCCAAATCGCCCATAGAATCAGATAAATAAGCGGTATTGCCTTTGGCGAAACAAAAAGCGCTCTTGGACTGGGCGCCCAACGCCAGTATCCCGGCCTTCAACCTGTAAGGTAAAACAATCTTGGTGTAAGCCATTCCCGTATCATCCCCGTAACTTTACAAAACGAGTATTGCTTGTTTTGTAAAGTTAGAGATTTGTTTTCGATAATTTAGCTACATCGGCGAGCTTCGACAATATATCTTCCGTCAACTCTTCGGATAAAGTCCCCATCCCGCAGCTTGGAGTGATAAGTGAATTCGATATTACCAGATCCCCTGCCCCTGACTTTTTCCCCAGGCTTTCTATCTGTAAAAATAATTTCTTAAAAAGAGACTTGCCCGTCTCTTTTAACACGGCCTCGGAGGTTGGCGCAATGCCCCAAGCCAGGTATCCTCCCCTTTTTAAAAAGCTCTTCATGTCTTCTGCATAAAGAAAAAGGTTATCCGCATACAAATAGGCGTCGAAATTTATGATATCGGCTTTTGTCCCGGCAATCACCGACCAATCTGTATTGCCGCAGCAATGTATCCCTGCCAGCGCGCCTTTCGAGTGCACTCCGTTTATGATAGAATCCAGCATAGATATTACATCTTCTCTTTTTAAATTTATAAAACTGGATCCAAAGCTCGCCAGATAAGGCTCATCTATAAAGATTATTACATTTTTTGCTATCTCTTTTAACCTCTCTATCTGCCATATCGCTTTCATCTCCAATAATTTAACAAGCGCCTCTTTCATGCTGTCATTATAAATAATGGATTTCCCTTTTTCGTCGGCCACTCCGAGCCCAAAGCTCACAGGCCCTGTGATATGGCCTTTCGCGTATTCTACCTTGCCTCCTTTGACAGTCCTGATAAACGCGTAAAATCCTCCGGCAAATTCCTCTGTAATACCGAATAAATCATAATCTCCGGAAATATGCGCCTCGTATACCATAGCCAGCGCCTCGCTTAAGTCTTTGGAGCTATCGACATGGATAGTTTTTTCTTTCTCGTCCAAAACAAGACCTGGCAGGCCCTGGCTGAACTGGCTGTACATATTTTCCTTAAAGCTCTTTTTGGGGAGCTGAGGCCAGAAAGGTATATCGAACGTCTTGAATATCCGTTCCGCGCTTTTACCTGCGTCAATATACGGCAGGCTTCCTATACCTGTTGTGAGAAATTTGCCATTGATTTTCATAGCAATCTATTTTAGCACTTAGCGCAAAAACGGTCAATCTGCAATCTTATGCGCTAAAGTACTATATAAATAGTCGAGTTACATCCTGATTATCTTAACCCTGTCCAGCCTGGCAGGTTTCAAGGACGCTCAATTTTCCCAGCGTGGAAATTGCGCTCCGTTTTGACGCTCGCTCGTCCTGCCAGGCTGGCCTGAGGCACATTAGAAAAATTTTGGCAAATGTCCGCAAGGGATTACAGCGAGCAAATGCCGAAACTGACCGAGACGCCCTGGTTATTTAGCTGTATGCGGCGAGGGAATTTCGGCAAATTTGCAAGCTGTAAACCGTAGCGGACGGCAAAATTATTTCAGTGCCGAACGGCCTGCCTGGCAGGACACCATGCCCGCTCATGTCAAAAAGGCCTTTCAACCTGCCAGACTGGGCATGGCCGAAACGTAAGCCCGGATTTAAATATTGCATATACCTATACATTAAAATGGCCGAATTTTATGTTCGCGAAAAATTCCGCTAAAAAGAATATGCTGTTTGCCAGCGCGTTATTAAAAAAAGAAAGCGCGTTCCCTATATAAGGCAGCCATCCGAAAGCGATAAAGCACATGCCTCCTATCATCAAGGCAAACATAAGCGGGACTATAAGAATGTTGGAAATAACAGCTATGGGAGCGCCCATCCTGAAATAATACAGGATAAGAGGAAATGTGCCCAGCGTGGCGGAAATCGATACCGCTAAAGGCTCCAGCAGGTATTTTCTGAGATAAAAATTCCAATCCGATTTTACTAACCGCATCAATTTTGGAGTCAGATAAACCATCGATAAAACAGCTATAAACGAAAGCTGGAATCCTATATCGAAAATATCTTTCGGATCCGCTATCAATATAAAAAGCGCGGCTGCGCCCAAAGAATTATAAATATCCACAGGCCTGCCCAATAATAACCCGAAAAGAAAGGCTGTGCACATAATGGTTGCCCTTACGACAGACGCGCTCGAACCCGTCAGCACCATTAAAAAAAGCAATGACAGTATCGTAAGCGCGTAATAAATTTTCCTGTTAATCCTCAAAAGCTTAAAAATGAATAGAAATACCGCCGCCATAAGCGCCACATTCAACCCGCTGATAGCCAGTATGTGCATCGTGCCTGAATTTCTGAATGATTCGTTTAATTTTTTCGGCAGTTCCGACCTGTCGCCAAGGAGTATCGCCCTTAAAAACGCCCCGCTTTCAAGAGGCATCTTTTCAAGGAACTGGTTTTTCAATTTCTCACGGACAAAATAAGCAAATCCGATAACAGGATTTATTTTATAATTATGCGCTAATAACGTCACATTTTTTTCTGACGCGTTTATAATAGCGAATATATTCTGGTTTTCAAGATACTGTCCGTAGTTAAAATTAGTTTTTTGGAATTTCTGATTTTGGGTTTGTTTCGGATTTCGTATTTCAAATTTCGGATTTTTTATAGTTCCTTTTACCATCAGCCTGTCCCCATACTGATAATCCTTTTCCGTCTTTATCCTGATTAGCGCCAGGCCCGCTGTCTTTAAGCCATTTATATATTCTATTTCAAATACATGTCTCGAACTAACCTTCCCATAATACACTCCTCTCGCTTCAGCAGGGCTTCTTATAACCCCTGTTATTTCTGCCCTAACCTTATCTTTTCCCAAGAGATGGCTTATATGATTCGGCGGGAACATGCCGGAATTAAGATATAAAAGCGCCCCCGCTGAAATTATTGATAAAGATAAAAAGGCATGAGATAATTTTGAGGACTTTATAAAAATAATCGTGGCCAGTATAAAAAATATAACTGCGCAAAATACCCGGATAAAACTGATATAATTTTGGAGAAATCTGCCTAAAAGAATGCCTGCTATGAAAAAAATGGCGATAAAAAATAAAGGCCTTTTGTCCATTGGATATATCTTTACATCTAAAGGGAAGGTTGTCTATGGAAATATGGGAAACAAGAAATGACTTATGGGCAAATTATATCGCCCTATTTAGCCTAAACTGCCTTTTCAATAACACATTATTTATTCCTTCTTTGTCATGTTTTAGGCCTGATTGTTCGTTTAAAACAAGCTTACTTATGGGTTTCGCGGCAACCAGATAATCCAGCTCATCCAGCAATTCTCCAAGTTTATCGCTATTATATCTATACTGATATATATCCGCGAGGATATCTCTAGCCAAAACTATTTCTTCATTGGTCATAACATTCGTTTCCGTTATTCCATTTATTCTATCTTTATCCTTTAATTGCGGTTCTGCTTCATGCTGATATTTTCTATAACCTTCGCTCTCGTCAAGAATCTTTATCCTGTCATCCTTGTATAAGTCGGACCCTGGATACGGCATAGCTATGGCAACATTCATAGAATCAGGCTCATTTTCCAATATAAAATAAGCGGATTTTCTGACACTCTCCCAGCCTTGATCCGGAAGGCCGACCATCATAAAGTATTTAACGTGTATGCCGGCACGTTTTAAGAGTTGCGTAGCGCTTCTGACTTTATTCAACGCTATGCCTTTATCTATCACTTTATCCAGCAATTCCTGATCGCCGCTTTCCACGCCTAGCGCCGCTACCTTACAACCTGTCTTCTTTAAATCCGTTGCTACTTCTTGATTAACGGCATCGGCTCTAGTCATCATGGAATATTGAATTTTTATACCTGATTCTTCTATCATATCGCCAAGTTTTTCGATTCTTTTTCTATCAAGAGTAAACAGATCGTCTAAGATATAAAACGCTCGAAATCCTTTATCATAAAAGTATTTGATTTCTTTAAAAATATTCTCTGCTGAACGCTTATCGACTATGCGGCCAAACACTGCCTTTGAAGCACAGAATATACATTTTCCAAAAGGACATCCGGTAGACGTAAATAATACCGCTGCCTGGCCCGCATTGACGCCGTCAGGATTAACTAATTCTTCATACCCGTCTATCTTAAGTAAGTCTACGCTAAAAGCCGGCAGTGGATACTCATCCAAATGCATTAACCGCTTTCTGGGCAATGTTGCAATAGCATTCCCTGTTATATCATTATAATACAATCCATTTACCTGTGACAGGTCGGGGCGATCGAGTCTTAACTCCAGTAAAAGCTCTAAAAGCGTCTCTATCCCTTCGCCCGGGACTACTATGTTAAAGCTATATCTGCTGAGCGTTTCCAATGGAAGAGCAGAAGCATGAGGGCCGCCTATAATTTGTACGGCATTTGGCAGAGTATTTTCTACTATTAAACTTTCTTCCGCAGCATCATCTATGGCAGGAGTAGAGGCCGTAAAACATACAGCATCCGGTCTGTTTTCTTCCAGATAAACAGAGAGATCGAAATCTTTTGCTTCAGCTTGCAAATCGAGTATCTGTACGGTAAATTCAGGACAATCATCGTAATTTTTAAAATCAAACTCCTCTTTGCCTAATCTATCACAGAATTGTTTTATAAAAACTCTATCTCTTAGCGCCGAAGCCAAGCTCATCAATCCCGCAGGAAGCCGAGTCGGCTTGGACTTCTGCGTAGCCAGTCTCGGTTGTATTAGCAATATCTTTGTAGGTTTTTTTGTATCCTTGGATAAGCCGCACTTTTCTAAAAATACTTCTCTTTGGAATGATTTTTGTCTATCGAGCTCTGTTTTGCTCTTACCGGCAAGAGGGATTCTAAGAGAACTATCCGAAAAAGAAACAGGGTAAGATGATATAGTTGTTGTTAAAGAAAAAATGGCTGTTAATAAAAAAACAATGCAATAATTATAGCCCTTTTTTAACTTCATCATAAGCTTTGGTTTGCCGGAGCTCTCAATAAATTCTCCAGCCTGTTTTCGTATCTATAGGTTGCCTTCTTAATGAAAGTTATCAAATCGCTCCTGGTAATTATGTTATCTTCCGGGATGGTGATTATGACCACCTGGCGGCCGGTAGACCTGACAGCTTCCGCCGCGCTTAAAGCGTAATTCAGATTAAGGGAATCCCCCTGTTTATGCCCGCCAAACCCTTTATCAGGATGAGAGAGAGGTATTATATATATAGATAACCCGCCTTGAGGGCCATCGACTTCGGCCTGATGAATAGCGTGGTTCCTTCCAAGGCCAACCGTCTCTTTAACCGGGATTCCGAAAGATTTCATTATCGAATTCCTGAATTCCGACAAAACGAATTTCATTTCCAGGGAAGGCCTGCCATAAAAAGCTATATCTACGAACGGATATACCGATCCCTCGCTAAGCTCCGAATCCACAATGTGGAGATCCAGTGTAGAGCGCATGGTATCCGCGGCATCCTGAAATTTCGATTTAAAATATATCAACTCGGAAGGAGGCCTTTCTTTATACAAAGTAAGGCTTTCGAAGTGGCTTGGCGAACCTAACACCATCTGTTTTGCGTTGCCATTCGACTCCAGGTCTTTCCCTATCTCTTTGTATCTCTGAACCGCATCCTGAGTCACGAAGTTTATATCCCACAGGTAGCCTATGGCTGCGATTGTCCTTTGAAGGCCCAGCATAAAAGATGTCCTGGCAACTGTCTCGTCCCCGGAAGCGATTTGCATCCTTACTACAGGGCGGTTCTTTAAGCGCGCGATTACTCCGTCGAAATACCTGCTTTCTTCGTCAGGCATGCCTTCGTACGACAAATAGAAAAACACCCTGTTGGAGCCGTCGCTCAAAGATAAATCTTCCGGTTCACCGTAAAAAACATGGAAGCCTTTTCCATCCTTGCCAAGGCTTTCTTCGAACATCTGCTCGATATGTTCCGCTAACGGCTGTAATTTTTCAGGGAGAATAAGAGTGATTTTATTGTCTCCTTTTACGGCGCATGTATAAAGTATCGAAGCGAGCCTGATAAAAGGATTATCCGCGCCGGTGTCTTCTATGGCGCCTATCAGGCTTAACGACTTATCCAAAACATCCTTAGGTTCTCTGCCGCTAAGGGCTAAAGGCAATAAAAATTTACTTGTTATCAGCCCAAAGCGGTCCGGATTATGCGTCCTGCCAAGGACCGCCGCCGCCTGAAAAGGTATGCCAAGTTCCGACGCCTGGTTCTGGAAGTTTCCGGGATCGCCCATAACCGTCATGTGCTCCTGGTAAGGCAGGCCGGATTGCCTAAAAATGCCTATAAAAAAGTCCCTATTAACCGCAACCTCTTTGGTACTGCCTGTTTTCCCAAGGCATACCACAAGGGTCTTGGCAAGGGCAGGCTTAAAAAGATCCATCAATTCCGCGGATTCTCCGCCAATATTTTTCCTGGACGCAAGCTTTTTTGCCTTTTCATATGAATCCGGATCATATGCCTTTAATATTTTCCACATTACCTCGTTCGTCGATTCCGTTGTCGTGCTGTCAAGCGCGTATATCCCGTTCCCTTCATTATCCCCCAGTGTCTTTATAGGATTGACGGATCCGCCCATTCCCGTAAAGATAAAAAATTTGTACCGCTCGCGTAAAAGTTCCGCCTGGTTACTGATTTCATCCAGTTCGTTTCCGCCGCGAAGAAGCGCTGTTTCGGCATGATTAACCCAGTCCAGCAAAGGCTCTTCTATATTATTAGGATCCACATCTATGTCTCTTCGAAGCTTGCCGTTCCTTAACTGCTCCGTAAAGTTTTCATGCCGCAATATCAACTCTGCGATATCCGCGTCTTTCTTGAAAGTCTCGTCTGACAGGATCCCGCCGTCAAGAGCGAATAAGACAGGGGTTTCCCCGGTAAATTGCCCTTGCCCCAGCAAAGAATTCCTCTTGTCTATCGCGGCATAAGCGGAACCCGTGTATCCATGTTTATAATAAAGATATGCTATCTCGTCATAAAGATCCAGTGCGGAGCTTTTCCTGCCGGAAGCGGCAAGTTTTTCTGCCAGTTCAGCCTTGGCCGGGATAACATAGGCGCGCTCTATATAATCAAGGAATCCGGGATAATCTTTTTCCGACTGCCGCAAAAATTGGAGGAATACATTCGTCCTGTAGCCCTGCGCAGGGCAAAGTTCGCAATAATCAGCGGGTTTCCTGCTTGCCCACCTGGTATGCCCCTTCCTGTAAAGCTTCAGGTAATCGACACCCTGCGTTGCGCCGTATTTTCGAGGGTCCTCGTCGGGAAGCCTGCCGATGTGATAACAGGCATAGGAAGCGCTGTCGTCCCCTATGACATTGACAAGCCTGGAAAAATAACATGTCTCGAAAGCCCCTGTATTGGATTCCTCCGCTGCCGGCCGCATAGCCTCATCCTTCTGATGAAGTATGACTACTTTAAACTTTTCATCCTCAAAGTCGCGTTTTGCTTTGTCTATCAAATCGTATGCCGCTTCTATCTCATCCGGCAAAAGACCGTCTCTCTTGGCCCTGTATATATCGATATTAAACCGTATCATATCCGCGCCGGCATCCTTCAGCATCCTGACAGCATTATATATCTCGGGAATATTGGGCCTATGCAGGATATACCCCACGGTAATGCCGACAGAAGATTTCTGTTTGGCGCGGAGCGCGGCCAGCTCCCTTATGTTTTCTATGATTTTCTCGAATCCCCCGCGCCTTTTGATTATTTTCATAGACTCTTCACTGCCTGCGTCCAGGCTCACATGAACATAGCTCGCGTTTTCTACTACCGCCTTGCGCGCCTCATCGTTCAATAGCGCCCCGTTCGTAAAAAGCCCTACGGAAAGGCCTGCTTTTTTAGCCAGCTCCATCCCCTTTAATAAGGCCTTTTTATTCATCAATGGCTCTCCCGTAAATCCCGAAAATCTGATCTTCCTTATTTTAGGGCCCGGATGCGATTTATTATGGTCTATGACAGACTGCACGATATGAATCATGTTATCTTCCGAAATTTTAACCGTCCCGTTATTATTTAAAAATTCGCGGCGGCAATGACTGCATCTCATATTACATACGCTGTCAGGCTGGATTTCTATCTCATCCAGGACAATATCGGGTTCTTCGCCGACGCGCAATTTATCGAGGATTTCGCGGGCACGCGCCCATAACGAATACTCCGCCATAATATTGCGTTCTACGCCGAATCCGGGCCTGTCCGAAGATACAAGATTTCGAAAATCCTTAAGCGGCAATTCATAGTCATGTTCCGTGAGCAGAGGGTTTACGGATACGGATATGCCGGTTTTATTTATAGACCAGCCGAGCACCCTTCCTCCTTTTTCCATGCCCAATTCGTTCAATCTTTTCCGCAGGGCATCCTCTTTCCCCTCCCTGGCTATAAACACATAGCATCCTCCGCCTCCTGCCCCGGTGGAATTATACCCCTCGGCCAGCCCTTCTTCTTTCACGGTATCCATAACCCGCTTGATAAATTCTGTCTGGGCGCTGGGCTTATTTATAAGCCTCCATTGCCAGTAATCTCCCACCAGCCTCCCGAGTTCCGATATGTTGCCGGAATTCAGGGCCCTCGCCATTTTAATCGTTATCTTTTTGGCATTTTCTCTCGCTGTCATAGCCTTTATATTTCTTGCCAGATAAGAGACTATGTTATGGTTGAGCAGATCTTTTCTCCCGGAAACGCTTCTTTCCTCTCCGGAATAAAACAATATAAGCCTTTTCTCTAAATCAAACTCGATATCTTTAGTAAGCGGCAATATCCTGGGGACAGGATTTATGCGGTTTTCCCTGGATTCCGTAAGCTTAACCCCTCCATATACGCCGCCAACGCCATCCTGCCAGCCTCCTCCGAGTTCGAGCATGCTTTCCACCCTGACTATTGCCTTTGTTATTTCCTGATTGCTGACTTCCTGTCCGGAGAAAGTATAAAGCGCCTTTAGAATTCCCGCGGCCAGGTTGCTGCTGCCTCCCAATCCCCCAGCATGCATCTTGTTCCCGTTTTTCTTATCCAATTTATAGGTCGTGGTTATTTCTATGCCTCCCCCGAAATCTTTCAATATCTCCCTTAGCTCTCTGGGATCTTCCGCCTTGATAATGCCGCTTTCTATCAAACACGCTCTGGCTAAATTCAAGGTTTTACCTTTATGATTCAGCGCGTCCTCTTTTGTAAATAAAACTTCCGTAACATCTTTATCTACGGATATCAATCTTATGATCAGATCGTCTATTCTCTTTACCCTTATTTCGGAAGGCGCATGGCCTTCGACATCGACCGCTATATTCAAAGAAATACCGCCTTCCCCGTATGAAATACCGGTAAGGTCGGAGCCAAGGCCGCTGCCCAATTCTATTCTTGCCGGGACAGTAACGACACACTCGGAATTGTATAACTCTTTCGGGATTTTGACATTCCTTCGGATTTTATTGTTCAGAGGGATTATCTTGCTTATTTTCTCGCTTGCCAATCTTTCGTACATCGCGCTTTTTTCTTTGTCTATATATTTATCCGGCAGATATTTGCTGTATAAATCCGCGAGCATCATATATACCCTTGCCAGGCGCACAGGCCCCATCTTATTCCCTGCAAGGGTTTCCAGATGTTTCGCCATATTCAACAGATAGCTTCCGCACCTTCCTTCGAATAATTTTTTATTACTTATATTTATGTCGTATTTTATGATTTCGGATATATAATCGCTGTCATTCGAAGTGAATAGAGCGGAGCTCCCATTAGGGATCATCTTCTCCCGCCAGTCTATCTGCCCGCTTGCATCAAGCAGGGTCTTGTCTCCCAGAAGCGCCCTTATTGCGCTTGTCTGTATCCCATGGCCGAATAATACTACCGTCTTTCCCTTGTATAATTTATTAAGCTTGATTAATAAATCCCTTGACCGGCTCAGCACATTAATAAAGTTCTCTCCGCCTTCCGGAACCGCTGTGGCATCCAGCCCCTGCCTGTATCTTGCCACAAATGCCCTTTGCTCATCGGTTAATTGATCCGGGATTTTATTATCTATGACTCCGAACGACATTTCCGCGGCAAGTTCTTCTTCTAATATGGGTATATCCAGCCCTGTGCCTTTCTTTATCAGCCTGGCAAAATTTTTCGCCATATCCTTGGCCCTTGCGAACCTGGAGGACATAACTACTACGTCCCCTGTCTTAGCTTTATGGCTCAAATTTTTGAATAGCGCTTTAGCCGCATCCCTGGCCTGTTTTCTGCCGTTCCTGTTAAGCTGGTTTATTTCTTCGTCTACCGCCCCCTGAAAAATCCCTTTTATAACATTCCCCTCTGTTTCCCCGTGCCTTACCAGCCATAAGTCAAACTCTATATTTACAGCCGGCTCCTCTTCCGCGAGCTTGACCCTGCCTGTGCTTTTGTTCAATAAAATACCCTTGTTAAAATCTTCCAAGGGCATCCATTGATCGTTAAAAACCTGATTACTTGCCTTATAGATCCTTTCGTAGCTTGTATCTACCGGCACTCGCAGGCAGTATCCTGCGCTATCAAAAGCTAATATAAAAGCTATAGTAATAGCCAATATATTTAAGCTATAAATCTCTCTTAAAACTTTTTTAATCTTTTTCATAAAATGGTAAAAAATAACCTCGTTTTTAAATACATTTTAAAAGCCTTATTATCTAAATTATACTATATAAAGAAAAACTTGTCAATATAAATGATATATTATTATTTTTCGGGTTCAGTGCCATTTTTTACAAGCTCGGGCTTTACCAATTCATGTTCCTTTGGCTTTGCGGGTATCAGCCCTTCTCTTTCTGCCGTAGCTTTAATGCTCCTTGCCGCTGTTTGAAAAACAGCACCCCCTTTTCTCACGAGTTCCGATGCTTTTTCGTTTTGATTTTCCGAAAAGAGCTTCAGGCCGTCTCTTAAGTACTCGAACGCCGATAGCAATGCGTTATGGTCTTCGGAAAACAATTTTGGCGGCGCCAATACTTTAAATTTCTCTATACTGGCCGCTATCTGTTCCGAGGCATTCCTTGGGGGTAGTATTTTTAAGCCGACATTCCTTACGGCCTCCTCGACTTCTATAACGATCCTATTCATATCGCTGAGGTACTTTTTGGGCTCATCCTGATTTTCCTGCGCTGATAACGCTCCGTAAACAATAAAGATACAGGCCAATGCCGATAAAAATATCTTCCTCATAACTCCTCCTCTATATCTTCGAATCCGGTTACGTAACTGCCTGTGAAATATATGCACTTCCTCCTCGAAAAATGCCTGTAATCAAGAGGCGCGCGCGGAAACCACGCGTTGTATATCCATGCCTCTTTTTTCAAGCCCATGTCGTCATAGCCGAGATTTTTTACCAGGCTCGGCTCTCCCCATTTTTCGATAACCTCGTCCTTGCTTGTCCCCTGCGAAACCATCGTCTTCGTGCTAAGAAGATGGGTTATGGCGTAGCGCGCTGTCGGAATTCTCATATCCGTGCAGCCGTATAATAACACTGCTCCGCATACAAAGCATAATGCATATCGTAAGCTTTTCACGACCCGCTCTACCAATCTTATATTACCAGATTTACCAGCTTGCCTTTTACTATTATAATCTTTTTAGGCTTTCTTCCTTCCGTCCATTTGTTAACAACAGGGTCTTCCAGTGTTGTTTTTTTAATCTCATCATCGCTTGAACTGGCGGAAACCTGTATCTTTGACCTTAATTTACCGTTGACCTGGATAGGCAATTCCATCATATCCTGTATTAAGGCATCTTTGTCATAAACAGGCCATTCTGCCTTAAAAATGCTTTCTTTATTCCCGAGCTTCTCCCACATCTCTTCGGCTATATGCGGAACAAAAGGCGCGAGCAAAATTACAACGGTAAGAATTGCCTCTTTTAATTCTTGCGCTCTTATGCTCCTGCGCTCTTGCTCGCCCGTGCAAGCGTAAATCTCATTTACCAACTCCATAATAGAGCTTATCGCCGTATTAAAATGAAAAGTGCCTTCCATGTCCTCCGTAACTTTTTTAATAGTAAGGTGCGTTTTTCTCTTAAGCGGGCTGTTCTGCGTTTTTTGACTACCTTGCGCTCCGGTATCCCGGTATATTTCTGCCAGCTTCCATACCCTGTTCAAAAATCTCCACGCGCCCTCCACTCCCCTGTCGCTCCATTCTGCGTCTTTTTCCGGCGGGCTGATAAATAACGTATACAGCCTCACCGTATCTGCCCCGTATTTTTCTATCAGGTCGTCTGAGCTTACCACATTGCCTTTTGATTTTGACATCTTTATCCCGTTTTTGGTAATCATACCCTGCGTAAAGAGCTTCGCGAACGGTTCCTTGAAGCCTATATGCCCCATATCACACAAAACCTTCACGATAAACCTGGAATACAGCAAATGGAGTATTGCGTGCTCCACCCCGCCTATGTACTGGTCCACAGGCAGCCATTTATTCACAAGTTCTTTATCGAAAGGCTTTTTATCATCTTTTGGGGACAGGTATCTTAGGAAATACCAGCTGGAATCCACAAATGTGTCCATTGTGTCTATCTCGCGCCTGGCGCTTCCTTTGCATTTTGGGCATTTCGTATCGACAAACCCTGCGGCATCCTTCAGAGGAGATTCTCCGTGCGGCTTAAATTTGACATTCTTGGGCAATAAAACAGGCAGGTCTTTTTCATCTACCGCCTGCATGCCGCATTTATCGCAATAAACCATTGGTATAGGCGCGCCCCAGTATCTCTGCCTTGAAATAAGCCAGTCTCTTAATTTATAATGCACCTCTCTTTTGCCGATCTTGTTTTCTTCCATGAAATCGGCTATCTTCTCTATGGCATCAAGGCTCGGAAGGCTGTTGAATTTCCCGGAATTTACCATAATCCCTTCTTCCGTATAAGCCTCTTTCATTTTTGCGGCATCGAGATGTTCTTTTGGGTTATCGATCACCACTTCCAAATCCAGGCCGTATTTTTTAGCGAATTCGAAATCCCTCTGGTCATGCGCAGGCACTGCCATTACCGCTCCGGTCCCGTATTCCGTAACGACATAATTGCCTATCCATAGAGGCACGGCCCTGTTGTTCATAGGGTTTATGACGAATCTGCCGGTAAACACCCCTTTCTTCTCGATATCTGCCCCAACCCTGTCCGCGGCGTTTTCTTTCCGGGTAACGCTTATGAATTCCTCTATATCTTTTTTATCCGGCGCATCTTTGATCAATTCCTGAATAGCCGGATGCTCATTACTTATTACCATATAAGTGACTCCGTAAATCGTATCTACCCTGGTGGTAAAACAGGTGAGCGAAATATCTGAATCCTTTACTTTAAAATTTATCTCGACGCCTTCGCTTCTTCCAATCCAGTTTTTCTGCATCAGCTTCACGCGCTCCGGCCAGTCCTTGAGTAATCCCAGATCATCCAAGAGCCTCTGGCTGTAATCCGTTATTTTGAAAAACCACTGTTCCAGATCCCTCAGCGTAACCTGCGAAGAGCATCTCTCGCATTTCCCGTCTATAACCTGTTCGTTGGCAAGCACTGTCTGGCACGAAGGGCACCAGTTCACGGACGCCTTCTTTTTGTAGGCGAGGCCTTTTTTGTAGAGCTGGAGGAATATCCACTGGGTCCATTTATAATATTCGGGCAGGCAGGATACGACTTCCCTGTCCCAGTCATAGCCGGCGCCCCACGAATCGAACTGCCGCCTCATTGTCTTGATATTGTTCAGTGTGGATAATTCTGGGTGGATGCCGTTTTTTATAGCGGCATTTTCCGCGGGCAGGCCGAAAGCGTCGAAACCCATCGGAGAAAGGACGTTATAGCCCCTCATGATCTTATACCTTACTACCGAATCGCCTATTATGTAATTTCTGCCATGGCCAACATGGAGCGCAGCAGACGGGTAAGGAAACATCATGAGGCAGTAGTATTTTGGCCTGGAGGAATTCCTGTCCATTTTAAACAGGCCCATTTCCTCCCATCTATTCTTCCACTTTGCCTCGATTTCCTTGAAAGGGTAGGATTCTCCCGTCATCTGGAACTTTCATGCAAATAAGTTTACACTTCAAGCAATACTCGTTTTGTAAACTTACGGTTGGTGGAGCAGACGGGATTCGAACCCGTGGTCTCCACAATGCCATTGTGGCGCGATACCAACTTCGCTACTGCCCCGCACTAAAATCCATTATTGAATATAAATTATAACATAAAATCTTTAGCTATTCAATCTCCGAAGCTATCCCGATTTTAACATATATAGGCTGAACTATCTTTTTTAAAAACGGGACCTTGCAGGAAAATATTATGGCGGCTATTACGCAGCATAGCCCGCTGATTATCAACGTATTGCCGGCCCCTAATTTTGTCGCCAGGCCTCCTGCCAAAAGGCTTCCCATTGGCGCCATGCCCATAAAGGCCATTGTGTAAAAACTCATTACCCTGCCTCTTTTGTCATCGTCTACTATGGTCTGCAATATCGTATTACTCAGCGCCATCTGCACCATTATGCCAAATCCCGAAACAAATAACAGCGGGATAGAAACCCATATATTATGCGAGAAAGAAAACGCGGTTATTCCCAAACCGAATATCCCCGCCGAAACAGGGAGGAGATTCCCGATAGTGCCCATTTTTTCCATTGATGCGAGATAAGCCGTCCCCGCCAATGCGCCAAAGCCCACGGCCGCCATAAGGAAACCCAGCGTATGCGGCCCGCCTCCAAGGATATCTCTTGCGAAAACAGGCATCAATACCGCATAAGACATCCCCATCAGGCTCACTATCCCCAACAGCAATAAAATCGCCCTGATAGGCTGAAACCTGTAGGCATAATTAAAACCTTCTTTTAAGTCTTTCAATATGTCATATTGCCCTTTTCTGTCTTTTCTTATTTTTGCTCCCTTGTCCATCGCGAGAAGAGACCCGATAACGGCCATATAGCTCACGGCATTGATAAGAAAGCACGCGCCCTCTCCGGCCACGGCTATAAGCACGCCCGCTATGGAAGGGCCTATAAGCCTGGCAAAATTAAACATCATCGAATTCAAAGCAATCGCGTTTCCAAGGTTCTCTTTCTCCTCTATCATTTGCAATATAAAGGAATGCCTGGCGGGTATATCAAGCGAATTCACGCATCCCAAGAATATTCCCATAACTATTATGTGCCATACCGCGATATTTCCCGTCAAAGTCAGAAACGCCAGGACAAACGCCTGTATCATAGCCAGCGCCTGAGTAAAAAGAAGTATCTTATGCCTGTTATGCCTGTCGGCGAGCACCCCTGTAAAAGGCGAAAAAATAAAAGTCGGGATCTGGCTGGCGAATCCTATAACCCCCAGCATAAACGCGGAATTGGTCATCTTGTACGCCAGCCAGCTCATCGCAACATACTGCATCCAGGTGCCTATAAGCGAAACACCCTGGCCGAAAAAGAAAACCCTGAAATTCCTATATTTTAACGCGCGAAAAACCATATTATGCTTTTTATACCTTATTTATTTATTTTTTAAAAAATAAGTTTACACTTCAAGCAATACTTGTTTTGTAAACTTATCCCATAACTCTTTGCTCCAGCCTGGACATAATCCCGGAATTATCGATAAATCTCGAGACCTTGTTGAACTGGTTCATGGAACCGCGGTTATTTTCGTGATGAAACGTGATAAACAAATGATTTTTTGCCCTCGTGAGCCCCACATAAAACAGTCTGCGCTCTTCCTCTATGCTTTCTTCATCGTTCAAAGAAAAGCTCACGGGAAATACCCCATCTATAAGCCCTATAAGGAATACCGCATCCCATTCCATGCCTTTCGCGGAATGTACGGTGGAAAGCGTAAGCTGTTTTTTATGTTCCGCATGATGGCTTTCATGAGAACCGGGAAGCTCTATCGCAAAATCGCTCAACAGATCCTGAAGGGAATCATACCTGCATGAAATTTTCTTTAACGTCTCCAGGTCGTTTATCCTCGTATTCCAATCGTCGAATTTCAATCTCATCAAAGGGCCATAATAATCAAAAGCTGCTTCGAATTTGCCCCCCACGCTTGCCTTTTTATCCGAAAGGCTTTCTATCAGCAATTTAAACCTATGGATGCTGTCGGAATATTTGAAGCCTTTTTCATATTTCTCGATAGACCTTTTGGATATGTCTTTCAAAATTTTCTCGCTTGTTTTCGGGCCTATCCCTTCTATCAACCCCAGGGCCCTGTGCCATGCAATTTCATCTTTTGGATTAGCCGCAATTTTCAAATGCGCTACGACATCTTTCACGTGAGCGCTTTCATAAAATTTCATACCGCCCATCAATTGATAGGACATGCCTCTTTTATTCAATTCCGCCTGCAGGGCTATCGATATATAGCTTGAACGGAACAGCACGCACTGCCTTTCTAAAGGTATACCCATATCCTTCAATTCATCCATCTTATCCGCGATCCATACAGCCTCTTCATAGGCATCATTGAAAAACCACATTTCAGGCATCGCGCCTTTATGTTTCAGGCTGGAAATAAGCTGTTTTGCGTATTTACTGCTCATTTCGGACAGCACCGAGTTAGCCGCATCCAGGATAGGCTGTGTGCTCCTGTAATTCTCTTCAAGCTTGATTATAGCGCACCCGGGAAACATTGCGGGAAAATCCATTATATTCTTATGGGTAGCGCCTCGAAAACCGTATATGCTCTGCGCGTCATCCCCGACAACCATGATATTTTTATGGTCTTTCGCCAATAAAAAACTGATATCTCCCTGGATCTTATTCGTATCCTGATATTCATCTATCATTATATATTTATATTTCGAAGCAACGCGCCTCCTGACGCCATCATCTTCAAGCAGCCTCTTGAGATAAACCAGCATGTCGTCATAATCCAGATAATTCTTCTCCATCTTATACCTTACGTATCTCGATTTTACGTTTTTTATATACTCGCTGTATTCATCCAGATGAGGGTATTCCTTTTCGATGATATCATCCAGGGAATCGTGTTTATTTATAGACATGCTTATAATGCTCCTCAGCGTCTCCTTTTTAAGGAACTTTCTGTCCTGTTCCGGGATATCGATACCCTTGGAGCACTTGCCGACCGCGTCTATGGCGTCAGATTCGTCAAGTATGGAAAAAGAATCCGCGAAACCCAGGGCTTTCCCATAACGTTTCAATACCTTATAGGCGAACGAATGAAATGTCCCGCCTTCCACGCCCGCGCACCTCGAATCATGCTTTGCGGCGCGGGACAGCATAACTCTGGAAGCGTTTCTGGTAAAGGTTAGCAGTAATATAGAGGAGGGATCCGTCCCACTCTGAATAAGGTTCAAGACCCTGTATTCTATAACCCTTGTCTTGCCTGAACCTGCCCCGGCAATGACCAATACCGGGCCGTCTATGGCCGTAACAGCCAAAAGCTGGGAATGATTAAGATGCTTTTCGAGATCTATCATATGAATAAGTTTACACTTCGAGCAATACTCGTTTTGTAAACTTACTTAAAAAATACGGTTTAACTATATTATTGGTTTAATTATGCCGAGCTTCACAAGTATTATTATTAATAAAGTATACACAAGAGACAGCAGTGTGTCTCTAAAAAAATTCTTTCCTGAATATTTTTTCGTTTTTTCAGGATCTCCCAGCATGCCCTCCAGGCCTTTTTGCAGCAATATGAGCCCCAGGACATTTGTTGCCCAGTAAAAGGCAATAAATGCGCCCAAGAATGAACCCTTGTGGATAAAATTCGCCGCGCACGCAAAAGCATAGGCTATCGGGAAATTTACAAACAGGTCATTCCACCATGAAAGAGGCGACAATAGAAACCCTATTGTGCCTAACATACCGCCGTATAGTTTTTTATTCATAAACGAAGTCCCGAGCATCCATAGTTCTTATATGTATAAGGCGAGGGAAAAAATTAGCCCTGCACCATTGAAGGTACAGGGCTGAAAGGCAACGACCTCTCCGACAAGGTTACCGAGCTGCAGAAAAAATGCTCGATTCAGTTGCCATTATTATTTATACCATAAAACCAAGTCTGTGTCAAGCTAAATGCCAAAAGATGTCCCTACCGCCATTGCTGTCCTGATAACAGGGTCTTTCAGGCTGACTCTTTTTGTATCCCCTACCACTTTTTTTAATTCCACGGCTTTGATTTGTCCTGATCTCAAGACAACTACCTTCCCAAAATCCCCGCGGGATATCAATTCACAGCCGGCTGTTCCGAAGCGCGCAGCTATAATCCTGTCAAAAGGAGAAGGTTCCCCTCCTCTCTGAAGATGGCCCAACACAGTAACCCTTGTTTCTAATCCAGTTATCCTTTCGATATCATCGGCTACCTTATTACCTATGCCTCCCAACCTAATCGGATCCGTGGAGTCTTTGACTATTTTTTTTACGACCATTTTTCCGGCTTTAGGCCTTGAGCCTTCGCTGACCACCACTATGCTGAACCTTTTACCGCGTTGATTCCTATTCAAAACAACCTCGCATACCTTTTTAATATCGTAAGGTATTTCCGGCAATAATATTATATCTCCACCGCCTGCCAGCCCTGAATATAAAGCAAGCCAGCCGGCATACCTGCCCATTACCTCTATAACCATAACCCTGTGATGAGACTGCGCAGTAGTATGGAGCTTGTCGATCGCCTCCGTAGCCGTAATCAAAGCCGAATCAAAGCCGATTGTCGCGTCTGTCTCCCTGAGGTCATTGTCTATGGTTTTTGGCACCCCGACTAATTTAACGCCTTTTTTATATAACTTATAAGCGATATTGAGAGTGCCGTCCCCGCCTATGCAAATCAGGCCATCCAATTCCATGGCCCTGTAATTTTCTATTGCAAGATCGGAAACATCCTTAAACCCTCCTTTTGAATCAGGATGCCTGAAAGGATTTGCCTTATTCGAAGCGCCCAGAAAAGTGCCGCCCAAAGTAAGAATACCGGAGACGTCCTCGTAAGAAATAGGCAGAAACCTATTCTCTATTAAACCTAAAAAACCATCCTTTATGCCTATGACATCCATGCCATAATTAAGGATGGCTGTTTTAGCAATTGCCCTGATGCCGGCATTCAAGCCCGGACAATCGCCTCCGCCCGTAAGAATGCCTATTCTTTTCTTGCCCCGCACCGTAGCGAAGCGGCTGATGCGGGGTTTATTTCCTGGCATGCCTTTTGCCTTTTCTTTTTCTCTTCTGCTCTGCGCGCCTGTTCTTTCTGGTCATTCCCATATTGAACCTCCTCCTGTTTAAATGCTCTTTGGTATAACAAAAATAAATCTGGAGCCTTTGCCGCTTTCGCTCTCGACTCTCATGCGGCCTTTGTGAAGGGATACGATATCTTTTGCTATCGGAAGCCCCAGCCCCGTACCTTCTTTTTTCTCGGCCACCACCCTTGTAAATTTATCAAAAATTTTATCGACCTGATCTCCTGGTATCCCGGGCCCTGTATCCTGTATCTCGGCCACCGCTTCTTCCTGCATATCTATTATCTTTACCGTCACATTGCCTTTGTCCGTAAATTTAATGGCATTCCCGATAAGATTGATGAAAACCTGCGTCAACTTATCCCTGTCGGCGTTCACCCTCACTGCTTTATCTGGAAAATCCTTTATGATCCCTATTTTTTTACTGCCGGCCAATGCCTCGAAAGTCTTTACCACCTCTCCCGCCAGCTCTGCCATATCCAGGTTCTCTTTGTTAAGCTCCATCTTGCCTGACTCTATCTTAGAAAGATCCAAAAGGTCGTTAACAAGCCTGGAAAGCCTATTGATAACCCCGAAGATATCCGCGAGTATCTCTTTTTGCTTAGGCTGAACCTCTCCCGCAAACCCTTTCTCGATATTGTCCAGGTTGCCTTTTATTATAGTGAGAGGCGTTCTCAATTCATGTACTACGTTAGCCACAAAATCCGATTTCATCCTGTCCAGCTCCAAAAGCTGGGCATTTGTTTTCTCGAGCTCCTCTTTTTTAAGAGCGATCTCTCTCTGCAGTTTTTCCCGCTCCAGTTTCGATCTGAATTCGGATATCGTCTTCCTTATCATAAAAGGCACGGCATCTTCGTAATTTTCCCTTTTAGGAAGATAATCCAGCGCTCCTTCCTTAATAAGCTGCGCCGCCACAATTTCGTCCCCCTGTCCCGTCACCATGATAACAGGCACCTCTATATTTTTCCGTTTGATTTCTTCCAATATTTCGAGCCCGCATTTTTTAGGAAGGTTATAATCCAGGAGCACTATGTTATAAGCGCTCTTTTCCAAGCTTAGAAGCGCCTCTTCTCCGGAAACCACATGCGTGACTTCATAATCGAACGCGCCATCCTTTTGAAGCTTTTTTTTAATAATGAGCGCGTCGGTGGGATTATCCTCTGCCATTAAAACTTTTAGTTTTTCTTTGGACATTTCCTATGCCTTTCGTAGAGATTTTACCACAATACTCATATCTCTTCAAGGACGAACGGATAAGTTTACAAAATGAGTATTGCTTGAAGTGTAAACTTAAAGAGGAAAGGTTTTGATTTTATATACTTTGAAGTCCCGGTTGGAGTAAACCGCTTCGAGGTGATTTCTGTGCTTTTCTATGAACAAACGGAGATATCGGCGGTCTGTATCGAACGGTTCTCCCGCGACAATATAAACTGCCCCGATATCCTTGAAATATTTCCACAACTCCATATAATCATCCGGGCAATGATAAACAGAAGCGCTTCTGCCTGTGTAAAGAGCCAGCGCCCTTGGTTTTTGAAATATAAAAACATCGCTCTTTTGGGTGTTACCGTTTACATAATCGAATAGCTCTTTAGCCTCTTTTTTTCCGATCCCTTCCCTTATATAACCGTAATCTGCCGTCGCGTATTTCCCAGCATAGGAAATAAAAATGGCAGCTGTAATGGCTGTAAAAATAAGTTTCCGCGCGCCTTTCCGTCCGATAAGAAAGGCGTCGATACCCGTAAAAGCATAAAATATATAAAGCGGTATGACAGGTATTAAAAATCTGGTTCCCTGATGCGCGGGCCATATGAGCACAAGCGCTGAATATAACATCGAGAATATCTCGAAAACCGTTATGCCGCGCTTGATCCTTACAGCGTATCCGATAAAGCCGAAGGAAGAAAATACCGCGAATAAAGCATATTTGAATATTTTGTTGTATCCATTGGACCAGATATCGGACAGTGCGCAAGAATATGCGTACAAATTGTTTAGTATGACCTGCGGTTTCAAGCCAAACTGATCGGAATAACCGATATCCGCGTAAGAGAAAAAGATCGAGCGCGCTATATAAAAAATAAGGAATGTCAAAGCCGACACGACTGAGAATACGGATATTTTCCTAAATTTTATTATGTCGTAAATAAAAAGGCACGGCAGTACGAAAAAACCTACATTCCTTGTTTCGTAAGAAATGTAAATAAGGCACCCCGCCAGAACAGGATATGCCGGATTGAATTTCCCGGGCTTATCGATTCCTTGCTCTTTAGAAACAACGGATAAGCTTAGGTATAAGAAAAAAAGGAACGGTATATCCGAGACTATGTTATCTTTGAAATCCCAAAAAAAAGGATTAAAGCCTATAATCGCGAGCATAACCGCAAGATATATAAACGATATTCTTTTTTTTAAAATCAGGTAAAACGATAACAGAAACATCAGAAATATAATCACGATCTCTATTTTCATAGAGATTAGATTAAGCCCGTAATATTTATATAGAGGGGACAATAAAAAAGGAAAAACTGGCGGATATGCCCTGGGCCCCAAGCTTGGATAAGAAGGATTGTAAATGTATCCGGTAGCCTTATAATCGATGCCTTTAACTATATTTTCTGCGTGGCTGATATAGGCGCTGAAATCATCGCCCCAGGAATGTCCTTCCCTGATAGTCGAAAGATAAAATATCCCTGTAATTACCACAATCGCGCAGGCTATCGTATTTTTTATTTTATCGTTATATATGCGTTGCGGGGTCATCGAATCCATCCGTAGGCGGATTGAAGTCAAAAGGCGGAGGCGGAGGAGGTTCATAGGCTTCTGCGACAGGCACCATTTTCCCGAGGACGCACAGGATATCGTCTTCTGTCAAAAGGGCTAACGGCGCATATAACCTGTAGACCACTTTGACGGCGGAATCCCGGCCGGGTATCTTTCCCTGTTTCCCGTTCCCGAAATACAGGCTTGCGTAATTTCCGGAATCCAGTTTAACTACGTAGTTTTTGCTGGCGGAAGAACTGTCTATAAAGTTATTTTTTCTAGCCCATTCTTCGTCTTTCGCGCCTTCGTTAACGTACACATGCAGGTCGTATATGCTAAACCCGGCATTATTAAGCTCGAAGCGCTGATTTTCTCCGCCGCTGCTAAACCTGACGTCCTCGATTACGGGATAATTATATAATATCCTTGCGAGCTCTTCTCTTGTTATCAAATCGGAAGAACGGGCTCCTTCGAATATATTTATCCCATTTTTGGATAAAAGTTCCGCCTGCAGTAAATACAGCTCTTCGGAAGACAGGTTAGAATAGCTGGATGACAGACTTTTTTGGAGGCGCATAGCCTTGACTAAAAGATCCGCAAAGGTTGCCTTGGTAAGCGGCCTGGCGGGATTATATTTATCTTTCAGGGATTTCGCGATAACCGGATTCGATAACAACATCACGATCTCGCATTTTGTCACTACTTCATCGCGGCGGCCCATGATTTTATACCCGGCCTTCAGCCTTGCCCCGACATCCGGTATTTTTCCGTTTTTATTATCTCCAAAAACTATCCTGGCATTATTGCAGTCATCTATCTTCGCCACATAATGTTTTTCATTGCCAAGGCTCTGTCTGAAATTTTCTTTTCTCTGCCATAATTCGAAACCCCTGCCTTCATCGACATAAAGCGCCGGGTCATATACGACTAATTTTTCGTTATGCAGATCGAAAGATTGACTTTCCAGGCCGGTAGAAAGCCCGAGATCGTCTTCTATATTTACCGGCTTTAAAGCAGCTATCAATTCATCTCTGGTAAAATAATCTTCCGGGTTGGTGCCGACAAACATATCGATACCTTTTCCGGCCAATAACCTGGACTCAAGCTCATAACGCTGTCTATAAGAAAGATTGTCTATGGTTCCCGGCAAATCCCTGTCCAGCCTTAAAACCTGCGAGAAAATATCCAAAAAAGTCAATTTTGTCACAGGCTCATACATGCTCGGCCCGCCTTCCCTGCATTCTCTGGCAGCGTTCTCCAGCGCATCATTGGCAGGTTCGCACGGCCCTCTTTCAAGACATATGACTCCTTCATTGGCTCTGCAACCGGTCTTGCATACGCCTGCGCATGCTTCGTTGATAGCAATAAGGCCTATATAAAAAATACAAAATATGCTTAATAAATATACTTTTTTCATAAATTCCCCCCCCCCCCCTATTTAAAACTTTTATAATACTTATATAATTATACCAAATTACTTCTTTGCTGGCAAGCCTTTTTTCATTACTCTTTTAAATGGACATCAACATACACAGCTAACATTTCCTGGATTTTCCTGGGAGGCAATATAACAAAATAATGGTCTATTATGCAATGCGCCATCTCATGGGCAAGAATATTCTCATTCAACTGCGATTCTACGGTATAAATAGTGTTTGTTTTATATATATAAAAAGAAACTGTCTTGTTCGGCTCACCGAAAATTCCTTCGTACACCCTGTCCAGGTCTTCCTGCCTCTTATATATACTGACCGCTACATGAATCTTGTCAGGGCGCATATCAAGAATCTCTTCGGCCCTGTTAAAAATAGCGTCAAGCTTATCCGCTATAATATCCTCCGTCGAAACTGCGGGTCTTTCCTTATAATTTCTTGGGTCGTAAAACTTGGAAAATCCAAGATTGATGCGCCTGTTCACTTTCCTCAAGTCCACATCATCTCCATAAAAAACAGTGCAAAATTCCGAAGAAAAAACACTCCCGGCTTCTTCCTGGGAATAAGCCGCCTTTCCGCAGAAACCGATATACGATATAATAAATATTGCGAAAATTATTTTATATCTCATAATAAACGCGTAAGTTTACAAAACAAGCAATACTCGTTTTGTAAACTTACATATTAGAGTGGCGGTAAATACGCTTATTAATATTTGATCCTGAAATAACCAAGCGCCTTCGACAGGTTTTGCTTGTCTTTCTTCAGCTCGCTTACTATTCTTCTTATATCCTCTCTTAAAAGAATTTCCCTGCTTGAGCTGTCCGAAAGCTCCTCTATGAGCTTGTCTAATTTCGCGGAAACCTCATTTACCTCTACGAGCCCAAGCTTGAGATCCGACGTCATCTTATTCAAAGACGCCACCATATTCTGAAACTGGTCCTTCTTTCTTATTTTTAAATCGGAGTGAAGACTGCCGGATCCTACATCGCTTATATATTTTTCGAATCTGTACATAGGCCCGACTATCCTGTGAGTCATAAGCATCACTATCACGCTTGCCGCCAAAGCTGTGAGCATGGCCACTATCAAACCGCCGAATAAAAGCCCTGGCAGAAGATAATCGGCAGTGCTTTTAATGACAAGCCTGGAGTTCTCGAAAGATGTCGTAAGGGCATTTTTCGAAAAAACATAAAGCACTATGCCGAAGACGGCCGACCCAAGCGCTACCAGGCCGCAGAATTTCAATATAAACTCCGATTGAAACGCCCTGTTTATAAAATAATTTCTCCGCTTATAGCTCATATAGATACCCTCCCAAATTTTAGAGCCCGAGCCGCTCTTCCTTCCGATATTTTCCGTCGGGGGCTTTCAAAACATCTTCATTCACCTTTATGTAAGATTTCTTTTTCAGCTCATCTATCCACGCGCTCATCGCCTCTGTTTCTTTCTTCTGCTTTATTATATTCCTTATTTCGGTTTTGACTTTCGAAAATGGCAGGTTTTCTCCCGAGTTTTTATAATATTCCTCTATCTCATTATCGTAAACATGGATAAGGTTCGCGATCTCCCTGCTCTTCCTTTCGAGCAGTATTCTGAGAAGCGCTTGTTCCCAGTAATTCTCGATGCTCTTCATAAAATCCCTTTCCTTGTCTATGCCCTGGCGCTGCGCTTCCTGCAAAAGCACTTCTTTCTCTATAAGCCCATCGAGGTATCTTTTTTTCCCGCTTTCTGTTTTTAAAGAAACCACTTCATCGTATGGGACATTTTCAAGCTCATACTTAAGATCGTCCATGGTCAATTTGTACCTATTTATCTGCGCGACTACCTTGTTTCCGGAATTATCCTTACCCGATGAACACCCTGCAAAAAATAAAACGGCAAAAATTATAAAAAATACTCTTTTCATAATGCCTCCCAAATTTTGTGAAACAAAATTTGATCCCGAGTCCCTCTCGGCAATTATCTAAATTAGAGCCGCTCGGGACGAGGAACTTATTACCGCGCCCCTCTCGAAAAAAGCACGGCAGGTATCGTTTTTAATAGAATCTTGAAATCAAGCCCCAGGGACCATTCGTCTATATATTCGAGATCCAGTTTCATCCATTTTTCGAAATCCACATTATTTCTCCCGTTTGCCTGCCACAGGCATGTAAGGCCCGGCTTCATGCTCAATCTCCTCCTCTGCCATATTTCATACTTTTCGATCTCCGAAGGCAGGGGCGGCCTTGGCCCTACGATAGACATCTCGCCTTTCAGCACATTGAACAGTTGGGGTAATTCATCCAAGCTGGACCTTCTTAAAAAAGCTCCGAATCTTGTGACCCTTGGGTCATTGCGCATCTTAAACGCAGGGCCTTTCATGCTGTTAAATTTCTCCAGCTCATCTCTTCTGGCTTCGGCCCCGTCTATCATCGTCCTGAACTTATACATGACGAATTTCCTGCCGTTCAATCCGCTTCTTACCTGCTTGAATACGGCGGGACCGCGCGATAAAGACCTGATCATGACAATCAGCGCCGCAAATACAGGCAGTAATAATATAATCCCGGCTATAGACATTATTATATCAAACAATCTCTTCAATAACAATTGCCATTCTTCTCCCGTGGTTGTCTGAAAGCTCAGGAGAGGCATACCCTCTATCTCGCTTGACACGGAACGCGCTATGTTCATATTAAAAAAATCGGCGGCTATGTTTGTCTTGACCCCTTCCGTCTCGCACGCCCATAAACTCTTTTCTATAATAGGCAGCCATGCCCTTGGCACTATAAATATTACTTCATCTATTGCCTTTTCATGAAGTATCTTGGGTATATCCTCTAGCACGCCTATGACCTTTTCTCCAGATACATCCCTGCCCAGCATATTCTTATCGGCGTCTATCAACCCTATTATATGCAAGCCCCATTCGCTGTGATTATACACAAGCTTTATAAAATTCTCCGCCCTGCGGCCCGTGCCTACCACAAGTATATTCTTATAATTGTACCCTTTCTTTCTTACGTATCTGAAGAGGGTAACTATAAGCATCCTTTCCATTATCAAAAATAAACAGCTTACTAAAAAGAAAAGCAGTATGAAACTCCTGCTTACGAATTCCAGTTTTAAAATAAAACTGATTGTAGAAAATACTACCATTACAAAAAACGCGCTTTTTATGATGCCCCACACTATCTCGAAAAAGCCTTTTCTCCTGAATGACTCATACAATCCGGAAGAAATCAGCGCTGCCCACCAGCTGAAAAGTATCACAGGCAGAATATTGAAATATTTGATCGAGACATAAAATTCTTCGATAACATGCCTGGCCGGAAACAGGTCGAATCTGTAAAACATATTAAGATTCTGCCTCAGCCCAAAAGATACGACAAATGACAGGGTCACCGCGCATAAATCTATCCCCATCAAAATCTTTCTGAGTAATTGTTCTTTTTCTTTTATCATAACCTTATCTCCTTATGATTTCATAATAGATTGCCTTATCCCTGGCGGTGGATATGCCGAATAAAAATCCATCCCCTTCCGCGCCCAGGCTGACAGGCGATTTCCTTAATCCCTTCTCATCAAGGGGGAAAATTTCCAGGCCTTCGCTTGCCGAGTTTCTTTTTATAAAAATGTCCCCTTCTACGCCTTCGGCTAAAATAGGCGCTTTTCCAGCGTTCAGTATATATACATCTCTTTCCATGTCTTCTGTCTTTTTAGACGAATGAGGGGCGATCTTCTGGCCCGTATTTTCCACCCTGCCAACAGCAGCAAGCAAAAGATGCCTGGATTCGGATATATCCTCCCCGTCTAAAGACACTATCGTAAACGTCGCGAAATCCGAATCGGAGCGAAATCTTATACCGCCAAACTCCTGCGCCGGAGCATTCCCCGTAAAACCGGAGAACGAAAATATCTTCGGCGCCTTTAATATAAAAATACCCCTTTGCGAATCCCTGCTGATTTCTCCCGTATCCGATATTATTTCTGTCCCATTTTTTGCCGCATCAGGGGCTTCCGGATATTCCGTCCCGGGCCCAAAAACTTTTTCCAGTCTCGACACATAAGCTATACCTGCGAATCTGGCCCTGTCGGAATAAGGGTCTTTCATATCGAAAAGCTCATCGAACCCATAAGATACCCTGCGGACATTAGGCGAGGGCGCCACGCCGCCTCCTCTAAAAATCAAAGCGCCTAAAGGAAAAAGGCCCATCTTGGCCGGATCATCGAATACCACGGTGTCATGATACAGCTTTTTTTCGAGGTTGTCCCATGACATCCCCCACCCGCCGTTATAGGAATATAAAAAAAGCGCGTCTATGTCATTTAAAGCCGCGTAAGAAGCGGTGGTCAGCATATCCACGGCCCGCCATTCATTGGGCCATACGCTCCCCCACTCCGTAAGCACCAAAGGCTTATCCTTGACTTTTGCGCTGGCCATAACATTAACCATTGTATTCGGGCTGAGGCAGTTTTGTTTTATCATGGGCCTGTTATGGATCCTGGTCGACCTGTATACGAGATCCCAGTAAGGATGTATATCCGTAAAATCTGTATGGCTGTCTGCGGCCAGGGCGAGATTATCGTATGGAGTATTGGAAGCGCCTATCGGGCATTTTATCCCTATGGAACGAAGGTAGTTATACATATCTATTTTGTATTTCTTTTCTATCTCGAACATAAACTGCTTGTCATCTGGCCAATCTCCTGCGGGCAATCGGCCTCTATCCTTAAGCCATCCAGCCCAGATATCTTTTATCTCCTTATCGTAATAAGGAGGGAAATAGGCCCGTATCCAATCTGCGAACAGGGTATTCTCATTAGTCATTTCGACCATGGCAATTGCAGGCTCGTCCATATAAGCGTTGCCTGTATAAGGGTTCTTATGCGACATAAAATCAAATGCGAATTTCCTGCTTAATTCCATAATCCTTTTATCGAAAAACGAGATGCCTCCGGCGCCCTCCCTGATATTTTCGCAATCTTCCACCCCATCCCCGGGCTTGAATTTCCTCACCCCTAAACCAAGTGTATCGAACATCACGTATATGCCGTTTTCTTTCAACCGATATATGAAATAATCCAGTTTTTCCATCTGTGAAGCCGAAAAATGCTGGGAATCATCATAACCCGGATCTATAACTCCCCCCGGAGCCTCGTTATCCAGAAAATGCATCCTGACTATATTACAGCCAAGCTGGGCCAGTCTTTTAGCTATATCCTCCGCCTGTTTATGCGATGGGAAACACGCCCTGTTGGAATGTATATTGACACCCCAGAATTTGGCCCTTTTCCCGTTTTTAAAATAAAAATGCCCGTTTCTCGATTCCAGAAAACCGTATTTCCCGGCAGGCGCGTCCAATAAAAATCCGAAATCCGCCTTAGACCCCTCGCAATAATTCCATGGTATATAAAAAGGGAACCGCTCCTCACCGTGCTTATTATCCTCGGCCGCTGCCAAAGGCACCGATATCAATAAAAATAACGATATGCAGGTAACTATTTTTTTAACTATAAACATCTATAAGCCTCTTCTTGTTATAATCCCAGGAAAGCTCACCCTGCAGTCTTTTATAACCCGCCCGGCCCATTTTATCCCTGCGCCCTGGGTCTTTCAGCAGCTCTATAATTTTATCCGCGAAATCCTGGATGTTATTCGGCTCGGCGTATAACGCCGCATCGCCTGCCGAATACCGGGATTCTTTAAGGTCGAAAGATACTATCGGCTTTGACATCGCCATGTATTCCAATATTTTATTCATCGTGGATTTGTCATTGAGCGGGTTCTTCGGGTCAGGGGCAACGCAGACATCGGACGCCGCCAGATAATCGAAAAGCACCTTATCCGAAACCCTGCCGGTAAACACAACCGATTTATCCAGATATAATTCCCTGTTCAGCCTTTCCAGGTCCTTTATGGAATCCCCGCTTCCTATCAAGCCGAACATAATATCATCGCGCTTATATTGATTTACCAGGATATCTATTGCCAGCAAAAGATAGTCCACCCCATCCTGCGGGGCCATAACTCCGAGATATGTAATAAGGTACTTTTTCCCGGCTTTTAAATCTTTCTCTGTCGCTATATCCCTGAATCTTGCCATGTCAGGCCCTGTCCTCACTACAAAAACCTTGCCAGGGTCCAGCTTCCCTCTGAGGATAGCGATATCCCTGTAAGAATTATTCGTCACTATTACCCTGTCCGCTGTTTTATACGTAAGGTATTCCAGCGCCAAAAGCATTCTGTAAAGAAAATCCTTTTTGTGCTCCCCGTATTTCGAAAGATATACCTCCGGGCACAGATCGTGCTGGTCGAACACGAATCTTTTCCCGAATATTTTATAAAATACGCCTATGAGAAAAAATGTGTCCGGCGGGTTGCAGGCATGTATATAATCGAAATTATGCTTTACGAAAACCTTTACGCTCAATAAAAACGTCATGATAAAGCAATAGGAGAATTCGAATATATAGCTCGACAATCCTTTTGTGGCGGGCGCCAGGCTGTACCTGTATATATTTATCCCGTCCAGCGATTCGAAAGATTCCTCTTTTTTAAAACGCGGGCATATTACGCTCACTGCAAAGCCCTGCTCCTTCAGCGCCCTCGCCTCCAGCCACACGCGCCTGTCAAACGGCACGGATAAGTTCTCCACCAGTATCAACACCCCGCGTTTCCTCGTATTCATGCTTCTCCCCTGCCCCCTTCTCCCGTAAGTTTACACTTCAAGCAATACTCGTTTTGTAAACTTATTATGTTAAATTTATGATGATTAGATTTTTGTCAGCCTTTTTTAACGCATCCCTGAACTCTTTTACGCCATGCCCCAATATAACGACATCGGATCCTTTTATTACTCCCCGCAAAGACCTGCATAAAAGAGAAGCTATATGCGGTATCTCCCTTTGTATGTAAATCTTATTTGCGCCTGTTATCTTTGCCATAGACACATTTTTATCATATATCTTCAATTTAAAGCCTTTGCCGATCAAAAGCTCCGCAAGCCTGACCAGCTGGCTTTCTCTCAAATCATCTGTACCTGCCTTAAAGCTAAGCCCAAGCATGCCTATCTTCCTCTTCCCTGTTTTGATTATCTCTTTCACCGCGTTATCTATATGCATATCATTGCTTTTCAATATGGAGCCTATCAAAGGCATATCGATATTCTCCGTCTTTGCTTTACAAAGGATTGCCTTTATGTCTTTTGGAAGGCAGGACCCGCCAAAAGAAAATCCCGGCCTCAAATATCTTGCAGAGATATTGGATACCCTATCTCTGCAAAAAATCTCCATTGCCTTTACCGGTTCCACTCCCATTTTTTTAGCCATTCCCGCCATCTCATTCGCAAACGATATCTTCAGGCCGTGAAACGTATTGTCCAGGTATTTGGAATATTCCGCTGTTTTTATGTCCGTCACAAAAATCGATGCCTTAGCAAAACCGTACAGTTTTTTTAATGCCTCTTTTTCTTTTCTGCCGGATGCCCCGATTATAGTCTTTGCCGGCCTATAGAAATCCTCCAGGGAATTGCCCTCTCTCATAAATTCCGGGTTGGCGCATATCCCGAAACCCCTGCCTGATTTTTTGCCGCAAGCGCTTTCTATTATCGGCACCAATATATTTTCTACGGTTCCGGGCAGGACAGTGCTTCTTATCGCGATAATATAAAATCTATCCAGGCCGTTCATGGCCTCCCCTATCTGCCTCACGACTGTTTTCAGGTGCTCTATATCGATAGCGCCAGACTCCATGGAAGGGGTCCCTACGCATACCATGCCTATATCGGTTTTCAAAACAGCTTCTCTCGCGGAAGTCACCGCAATAAAATGCTTATTTTCTACGGTACGCGAGATAATGCTGTCCAGGCCTTTTTCTATTATAGGGCTATGGCCTTTGTTTATCGCGCTCACCTTGCGTTTATCTATATCCACGCCTATTACAAAATGGCCTTTTTTGGCAAGGCACGCGCCTGTAACCGCCCCTACGTATCCCAGCCCGAATACCGCTATCTTCATTTTTCCTTTCCATCCGGCCTGCCCAAGCCGGATAAATATATTTTTGTTACGAATTCCCCGTCACCGCCGGAATAAGCCTTATTGCATATGGTAAATGATTCCTGTTTTACCCCGAATCTGCCTGAATACCATCCCGCGACAGGCACATCTGAACCTTTATAAATATATGAAGTAAGGCGCTTGTCTATTTCCATAGACAAAACAATGCCTTCCCTGCCGATTTCGAATAAATGCTCTCCGAGCCTTTTCAGCGAACAATCCGGATGCAAATGAAAAAATTGCTCTACGCGATGACTGCCTTTCGAAACGATAAAATCGCTTATGACAATCTCCCCATTCGATTTATCCAATATTATTTCCCTCGAATGCACGGCAGGGTTTTCTAATCTCGCATAGCCTGTATGATAACCGCGCACCTTGTCGAACCCCCCGTTAAGGCTCCAATATTCGAGATGCGATTCGGCTTTATGCCCCCACAGAAAAGGCCCCATCGCCTCGGATTGATCCAGCCCGTCTATCCTGACGGTGTTATGTCCGCCGGTGCCCCTGAAATAATTCCGCCACTTATTGCTCGAATGATACGCGTATGTTCCAGGATCTACGAATATACGCTTATCATCCATGCTTAGGGTAAAGCTCAGGCTGTCCGCGTGGCCATGCGCGGCCAGTGATAAATACCCTAACTGCCCGCAGTCAAAGCGCAGGCATAGGCCTTTGTGCCTGATAATATAATATCCTCCTTCCGGAAAAGCTTTCGAACCAAGTATTCCGCGTTTACTCATCGAATCAAGCGACAAATATCTCGAATACCCCTCCCTGCCCAATAGCCATAAGCTTTTCTCGTCAATATCATTTCCGCGCCTCTTAAAACCCGGGTTATCGAATAACACGCTGGCCGTGTTCAATATAAAAACGGGATTAGAGAACAGTTCCGGCGTATTTAATTTCAATCCGATTCCATCGTCACTGTCTCCTATGTGCGAGGCCTCGAGTTCGCCATCCATCATATGCATAATAAATTCGCACATCTTCTCAAGCCTTGAATTCAAATCTTTCGAAAAACGGATGCCGTTCTTTCTTCCCAGAAGAACGGCGATGATATACAATTCCGTGACAAACTCGTGATAATGCGTCGATTGTTCCTTGTCAACGCCATCCGGATAAATCTGCTTCTCCGCCTCTCTCTCCAGGATAAATTTTCCAAGCCTCAAGCGCTTTTCGGAACCTTTCATCTGCGGAAATAACAACCCTATAATAAACAACGCCGCCGCCTCTCCTATAAGATGATTATTGGCGGAAGAATACTTCGATAGGTTTATTTCCACGTATTTAATCTGGCGGTAAATGCTCCTTGTGAACATATCCTCGAAATCTACGCCAAAAGCCTTTGAGCCCCGCATAAGAAAATACGCGTAAGACCAGGAAAAAAGCCGCATAGATATCTCGAGTGAATCCATCCAGTTTACGCCCCTTAAGGCAGGATTTTTATATATCCAGCTTTCTATGGCGAGCTTGGCCCTTTCTGCGGCATCCTCATCTTTATCGACGGCGTATTTTTGGGCATAAGACGCAAGCTGCTGGAATCTGTTATCTCTCCAAATTTCTACCGTTTCAAACCCGGAGACCCCGGACCTGCGTTCGATGTCTTCGCTCAACCCGCCATGTATCTCGTAATCATTATTTTTAAAATCGGGCAATGTTATGCCGGCCCCTCTTTCTCTCATATACGCCCTTATAAAATCCACATCACTGTCATCTATGAAAAACTTTGGTTTTTCGAAATTTCCCCGGTAAAGATGCCCATGCCTTGCCATAAGCAGGAAATCCAGGCTGAGCATCTTTGTCCTTAATGCGCGAATCAGCCTATACGCTATTTCCAGAACGCTCATAGCCTTTAACCTGTTGAACAGCCAGCCCGAAGGTTTTTCTCTGGTATTAATAAAAGTCCCCAAAATCCTGCGCCATTTCTCTGCGGCATTTTGTATCGCGTAATGTTTTCTTATAGTCTCAACGGCATTTTTAGAAAAGAGCTCGTATGTTTCTTTATTATTCAACAATTTATAAACAGCTTCGCGGAAAGCCTCTGTGTCGTCTTTGGCTATAAGCCTTCCATTTACGCCGTCCTTCACTGCGTCGGATAAATCCCCTACATTAGACACCACAGGCACAACCCCGCATGCCATTGCCTCTAAGACCGCGAGGGACAGGCCTTCGCTTTCGGTAGTCATTAAAAATATCCTGGATTTATTCAAATAGTCTTCTATATTCGGATGAAACCCCGCGAAATGCACGGCATCGCTCAGCCCCAATGTCTTTGCGAGGCTTTCCAGACAGGCCTTGAGAGGCCCTTCCCCCAATATCACGGCTTTTGGGTTCATGCCGGATTTTTTCAATCCAGCCACGACTTCCAGAAACATATCTATCCTTTTGCCCGGGATCAACTCGGCTGCCGTAATAAGGTCATACTCCTTGCCTGCGGAAACAGGGTAAAATCTGCCTGTATCCACCGTGCTGGACAATATCTCCAGAACATCTTTGCCGATCCCTCTGGATATTAAAAAATCTTTTGTATGAGACCCCGTAACCGTAACCAGCCTGGATCCCCTGGTTACCGCCAAAAGCGCCTTTTCCAGAAAACCGCTTTTCTTCAGCGCTTTCAAAAATATATTCCTTCCGCGGCTAATGCCGTCCAATCTTATGCTCGGGATACTGCCGATCACGTGTATGCACGACGGTATATTAAGGGCCCTGCCGATCAATGCGGCATTGATACCGTGAGGCACAAGAGAATAGCCCATCAGAATGTCCGGCCTTTTGAATACCGCCAGGTAAAACGCCATATGCAGTTTAAAAAGCACCCTTACTATCGAATTATTATTAAAAAACTTGAGCGCTGTTTTCGGTACGCAATAATACCTGACCTTATCAAGCTTTGGGCCCGGCCTGTCTGTTACGTAAAAAATCCTCTCTACTTCTTCCAGGCCTATCAAAGGCTTCATTTTCGCCTCTGTAAGATTGCCGTTTAATGTCGTCATAACCAATATCTTCATCTTTTACTCCGCCGCCGCCCCGCTAAGTTTACAAAACAAGCAATACTCGTTTTGTAAACTTAGTTTTATTTTTACATATCCCCGAAAAGTGCCTTATAGTTTTCTAGCATTTTATCCAGCGTAAAATATTCTTCTGCCATCCTTCTGCCGTTCGCCCCCAGAGATGCGCGCAGTTCCTGATTCTCAATCATGTATATAAGTTTCTCCGCCAGGGCTTCCGGGCATTCGCTTCTGACAAGGAAGCCGTTTACGCTGTCTTTTACAATCTCAGGAACGCCCCCTACGGCAGTAGCTACGATTGCCTTGCCGCAAGACATATATTCCAGCATAGACACAGGGAAACTTTCCGTCCTGGAGCTGGAACAGGCGACATCAAAACGCGGGATTATATTTTCCACGCCATCTCTTTGGCCCAAAAAATCTACTCTATCTTCTATGCCGAGTTTTTTTGCCAATCCCAGCAGGAAGTCCTTTTCCATGCCGTCCCCGACTATCAAAAAATACGCGGACGGGCATTTCTTCAACACCGCCGGCGCGGCGCTCAATAACACATCCAGGCCTTTTTCCCTCCTTAATGACCCAACCGTGCCTATAACAACCTTATCACCCTCGGCCGCCTTTTTTCCCGGCTTAAATTTGTTTATATCCACACCGTTATATATAACTTTTATCTTGCCGGGCTTCAGCTTCTTGCCGGCTGATATATGCCTTTTCTGCGATTCCGACACGCAAACTATTTTATCTGCCGATAAAATACTGATTTTATCTATCAATGACTTATAAAACGGCCTATGGGCTAAATTATGCGAATGAAAACCCAAAATCTTTACAGGTATTTTTACGAATAAAGCCCCTATGGCTCCCGCGGCCTGGCTTAAAGGCTGGCCGGCAATATAAAGGATATCCGGTTTTACCTTCCTAAGAATGCCCGCAAATCTCAAGAAACCTGCCAGGTCGAATCTGCTCCTTACAATATTTTCATAAACCTTTATGCCTTTTTCTTCCAGGCCGGACGCCAATTTCCCTCTTCCGTAAAGACATAGCAATGTCACATCGTAAAACCCGCTGTCTCCGGCCAAACCAATAGCCAATTCTCGGAAAATCTTTTCGGCCCCGCCGACATCCATCCTGGAAATAACGAAAATTATCTTTGCCATAATAGCTTGCTCACTTTGGATATAAACGGCCTGAACTTGTCAACCCTGCCATATAACAATTCCGGCTTTTTCTCCAGGGTCACGTCTACGGAATTCCCCATATACGTCTTTACATTATTTATTAATTTCTTTTCGTCCTCTTTCGAAAAACCAGAGGCCGGCATGTATCTTATCCTTATATGGTTAAAATCTTCCTGTATTATCTGGGCTTCTATAAGATTTTTTACGCCTTGGAGCATAAGATAACACGCGTCGATATATATAAGCTTCCCATCGGCGGAAACAAGGAAATCCGCGAGCCTGCCTTCTATTTTTTTAATGACCTTGGATTTCCTTCCGCAGCGGCAGCTTGCGTCCGAGACCTCGGCCACATCCCCTGTGCGATAGCGCAGCAATGGCATCGCGTAATTATGCAGGCCGGTGCCTACGATTTCCGACCTGCCCGAATTATTGTCCAAAGGAATGAATTCCGTTATCCCGTATTCCGGAATCACATGGTAAGCGCCTTCCCCGCACATGCCTATAGCAGCCACTCTTTCGCCGTTGCCGTAAAAATCATATATCCGGCCTCCGAATACATCCTCTATCAACGCCTTATGCTTATCCAGCAATACCTCGCTGGATGTAAAAACCGCTTTTACGGAAAACGAAAGAGGGTAAAACCCCTCATCCTTTATGAATCTCGACAATACATAAAGCGATGACGGCTCTGCCTCTATGGCGGCAGGCTTAAAATCCTCCAGGGCCCTGACATAATGCCCGATATTCTCTCTACCTAAATGATACGAGGAAATAAACATCTTATTTTCGAACGCTGAATATCTCCAAAAAGGCGGTTTTCTATTTTCAAAAGGCACTATAAGCTCTTCCCTCAAAACAGCTATCCTGTCCGAAAATCTTATGCCTGCCGATTGTTTCTGCTCCCACAGGATTGCGTTCTCGAAATTTATAGAATAAAGGTCTCTGCGTAATTCAAGCGGCTTCCCGGAGCTTCCGCTTGTAAAATTCCTGCTGGCCGGCAGGAATTTTCCGCGCCTCGGCGTAAATTCCCCAGGATTTCCGCGCAATTCCTCTTTTGTCAACAGAGGAAGCTTCTTCAGGTCCTCCGCAGATTTTATATAGTCCGGCAGGATACAAAGTTTCTTGAAAAGCTTTCTGTAATAAGGCACATTTCTATAAGCATGTTTCACTATCAGCCTTAATCTGCGATCCTGCCAATCCTTCAACTGCTGTTCATCCATGCCCCGGGTTTTGCTAAGCTCATCTAATATGCCCTTAAAAATCTTCCCCTGCCTGAGTAATTTATAAAACCCTCCCCTGGCTGTCAAAACAGCATTTTGAACAAACACAGGGCTGTTTACATATGCCTTACTTTTTAACATCTTCCGCCTCTATATGATTTTTCCATCCATAATGCGGTTTAAACCCCAGGCATTTCCCTCTGAGGCATGACAGCGCTTTATTCCAGGCGGCTATATTAGAAACGCATCTTATATCCTTTATATCGAAACCGCACAGCCTCTCCAGGGCATTGGCTGATATGCCCCTGAACAGAGGTATCTTCATAGGGTCGAAACCCATAATCCTCGTAACGGCCATATCCACCGCGAATTCATTGAATCCTGCGGCTATCACTCCGCACGGCTTGGGCGTGGGGTTTACGGGCCCGTCGCTTTCTCCCGCTATTATCCCGTCGGCTATGACAAAAACCCTGCGCTGTCTCTCTTTTTTCATAACGCCGTTTTTATCGGCATAGGCTGAAATGCGCGCCAGATCGACTATGGTCCTCCATATGATGTCATTGCCGTACCAATTGCCCGTAAGCTTAACGCTCTCGGTAACCCCAACCATCTCTCTCAATTTATCCCTTAGGGGTTTTATAAGCCCTATACCTTGCTTCAGCCTTTCGGACGCCTTGTTTAAAACACCCTGCCGGATATTCGCGCCGTCTTTCGGGCATACTATTTCGCTGAAATGAGGGAGCCAGTTCCTGTCGCCTGTTATGCCTATCATATTCTTCAAAGACAATGTCACTCCTGCCCGTCTGTGCGTCTTTATCTTGGGCATATTGATGACCACGTCCGCGTTCAGGAATGATCCGGCTATAAGATATTCGTCCTTTTTTTCATTATGGTGCATGGACATGATATCCGGACTGCATTCCGATCCCATAAAAGATTTGAAATTCAGATCTCCTCTCTTGAACTCGCTGTCTTTGCCTAAATCAATGGCTTTATATCCGCAAAGATCTCCTTTTAGCTTAAGCCTCTGCGAGATCTCATCCCCCTCTTTAATCACGGCCTCCTGCCTAAGGTCATAGATCTCTATTTCGAAATCCGCCTTATCTTTATAGAATTCTTTTATCTCGTACAGGCCCGTAAAAGACGCTATTTTATCAAAATCACCGTCATCCATCGGGCCGTCCGCGATTATTATCCTGCCTTTTCCTTTCAGCGCTATATACACATAATCGACAACGGCTCTTATGAGGGAGCCGTGCGTGATAAGGGCTTTCACCCCGCCCCTCTCGCTAAAATGTTTCACAAAATTAGGCTTTAATAAAACTGCCTGCCCGGGGAATATAAAACCGCCCAATGGATTCCAGCGCTTCTCCCCGAAATTTCCGGTATCCAGCTCCAAAAGCCTAAAAACCTGCCTCAATGAGTCATAGGTCTCGTTCTTCCTGTCTACCCTGGTATCCCTGAAAGGGTATTCTTCGAATATGCGGGGCGGAAAATAAGGCGGCCTTTCGGAGTAATCCGCCTTTTTCTGTTTGTATATGCCTACGTCGGAATCTTTTGACATCAGCCTCTCCTGGTTTCCTTTAAAAGTATCGAGACTACCCTCATGCCCAAATGGCATGGTTTTTTAACAGAACCGGTATCTATGGAAACAAGCGAATACCTGTCCGTATACTTATCGTTAATCCCTCTAAGGCTGGTCCTGGCGCACCCATAACCTGCCTCTATTGCCATTGCCCATACCTTTTTATCGAACTTCCCGAATGGATAAGAAAATTCTTCCACGCGCTTGCCCGTATTCCCTTCTATTATATTTTTCGAACCTGCTAATTCTTCCCGTATCTCCCCGTCTTCCAGCAGGCAAAGATTTCTGTGGGTTTTTGTATGGCTTCCGAAACTGATGCCGTGTTCGGACATCTCTTTAACCTCATCCCATCCCAGCATCTGGCATAGCTTGTCCGCTCTGGTGCCAGAAAAACCTTTCTTCAAGCTTTCTATAAAAATCTTTATCTCTTCCTCTTTCCTGCCTACCAGCTCCATATTCAAAGCATCCGCCGATTCTTCGCTGTCGGAGCGCCGCGCAGATACCCTGTTAAAAACCTCATCCCACCAGAAGGAGTGCCTCTTGCCTATAAAATCCGTTGTCAGAAAGATAGTGGCCGGGATCTTATGCCTTTTTAATACAGGAAAAGCGTGCAGATAATTATCCATATATCCGTCGTCAAAATTTATGGAGGCGCACATGCCGTCACAGCCCCCCTCGCGCATAGCCTTTACGCCTTCTACCATGGGGACTATCCTAAAATTGTTTTTTATAAATATCATATGCTGTTCGAACGCATCCGCGGGTATGCTCATGTATTCCTTTTTATCTGCTGAAGAAGATACGCGGTGATACCTGAAAATCAAAAGCCCGGACTTCCCGCTTGCCTTGTAGATCTGTAATAATAGCCGCGGCATGCCTATAGAGCAAAGCAGTTCCTTCATGATATTTTTGGCTCTTTTTCTTAATCCCACCTTAACCATCCTTTCGATCTCATCCAGAGGCTGTGCAGGAATTTTATTCTTCTCATATAAGGCATAACCCCTGACTGCAGCCTGTGTAAAAATCCGGAATAAATATTGTTTTTAAAAACCCTCACCCTGTTATGTATCCTGAACTCCCTGGCAAATCTGGATTTCCAATTCCCTTCGCCTCTCGCAAAGTCGAATTCCGCTATATCCTTTGACGAAGAATCGGCCAGCGCCCACAGCATAAGCAGTGTGCCGGGAGAAAGGCTGGAATATTTTTTATCATACGCGATGCTGTAATTATAAGACCTTTTCCCGTATAGATAGTTATATATATAAGCTATCGGCCTCGAATCGAGATTCAGCACGGACAAGTCCAAAAATCCACCTTTCGAAAATATGGAAAATATCTCTCTGTGAAACTCCATGCTGGCAGGTTTCGAAAATATACCGCTGCGCTCATCTCCCTTCCAGCTTCTCCCTTCTATGGAATTGAGCTCCGGAAATATCCTGTCCTCGTCTATCCTGCTCCCCGTGTACCTCTCGAAATTGAGATTCAAGCCGTGCCATTTATTTTCGATTTTTCTCAGTTTTTTTCGAAACTTTCTGGAAAATTCCGTACAAACATTTTCTTTCGTGCTGTCCATGGGTATATAAAAAGATTTTTTAGAGGGCCCCGGGATGTTCGCGATGCGGTTTTTTGCCAGGTATCCTTCCATCGCCCGAAAGGTGCCGGAGCCTTCGGGTATTTCTTCCAGGTCTATGAAATCCCATTCCTTCCTTATATCCATAAGATAACCCATGACCGCATCGACAATCCTCTCCCTTTCCCCGTCAACGATCAAATCCATCCTGTCGGAAACGCCTGTACCTATGAAACACACCGACTTTACGGGAAGCCCGAAATATCTATGGCTTCTTATCATTAAAGGGGCTATGCCCATCAGCCTGTCGTTATCATAGGCATTCAATATCAACAATTTTTCTTCGTCGAAAAAATGCCTTATACAGGCGTCTATCCAATCGTAGGTCAAGAATATATTATCCGCGCGGCTCCTGGATAAAAGCTCATCCCATCCGTCTTTGCATTCTTTAAAGCTCTTATAATTATCGACCCTTATTATTTTTAACATTGTAAATGTCCGTGCGCATGCCGCCGGGTTTCCGCAAGTTTACAAAACAAGCAATACTTGTTTTGTAAACTTATTTAGATGCCAAAACCTCTTTATATATCTTATAAAGTTTATCTGTCACGGCCTCTATCCTGTAATCCCTGAGCGCCTTTTCCCTGGCCCTCGCCCCCATATCTTTGCGCAATTTCCCGTCTTTTAAAAATAAGGATATCTTTTCCGCAAGCGCGGCGCTATCCATCTTGTCGACCAAAAACCCGTTAATCCCATTATCTATGATATAAGGTATGCCTCCGACATTAGAAGCCGCTATTGCCTTCCCGCATGCCATTGCCTGCAAAATCGAAACAGGCGCCACGTCCTGTTTCGAAGGAAACACGAAGATGGATGCCTTGCGGTATTCATCCCTTAGCCTGCCTTCGTCAACCTGTCCTAAAAAATTCACATTCCCTTCCAATTTGTTATCCTGCGCATATCTGACCGCTTTCATGTAAAAATTTCTATCGGAAATCTTTCCGGCCAGATTCAAAATCAGAGAGCCATGCGTCCCTTTGAGCATATTAAGCGCCTCCAGGATCGTCATAACCCCTTTCTCGTCGCATATATAACCGGCGAAAAGTATCCTTCCGCTCTCCTCCGCGCTGTTGTCTATATCGAAAAATGGGTCGGACACAGGATTATTCAGCTCGAATAGGCACGTTTTGTTAAACCTGGCTAGATGCTCTTTCGTATAACCGCTGTTGACGATTATCCGCTTCGCCTGCCTCGCGCATTTATTATATATGCATTCCTGAGAGTAAAATCTTATCGTCTCCGCGAACCCGGAAGGCCTGTGCCAGTAACTGTTCGATATCCCGTGCGTGCTGACTATGACTTTTTTATGCCCCGAGTCAAGGCCTGCCAGCGTATAATACCCAAACATGTGAGTGTGCACTATATCAGGCTTTATAAGTTTTATTTTTCTGCAGATATTTTTTCTTGTATTGGAATAAAAGGTTATATTCCCGAACCTTCTATCGAGAGGCACGGTATATACCTTCGTTCCATTTATCATAAAATCCTTTTCTTCCGCCCCGGGCCACGCCGTCACAACATGAATTTCCATGCCCTTGAACCTGGACAGCCCCCTGGTCATATTCACTATAACGGCCTGCACCCCTCCGGATATCTTATTCGAATCGATATCTATAGGATATGGGCCCAATATCGCCAGCCTCATGCCTGAAATTTCCTTTCCTCAAAAATGCCGCTCCTCAAAAATGCCGCAATGTCTGCTATGATGCCTGTTTTTAAATTAGCTATATAAACGAGAGGGATGCTGAAAACGCATATAACTGCCAATTTTATGCACGCCCTTACCGCATCCGGAAATATAGCCGCAGAACCCGGAATCAGGCTCTCGCTAAAAAATACTATTGCGGCAATATATACTAAGGGCAGGTATAATTTACCAAGATGCACCGCGCGACTGAATACGGATTTCGTATAATGCCCCATGGCATACAAAAAGATGGATGACCCCATAAAGAAAAATGACGCCAGAAGCCCTATCGCCACGCTGGCCTGGCCAAACCCGGATTTAATAAAAATAAAGCTGACCGCGGCTACTATCGCGATACTTGCCATATATATAGGTATAAGAAATCTTTGTTTATTCACAGCATTTATAAAGGCATTGGATGTCGGAGAAAAGGAAACAAAAAACCTGGCCATTATTATTATAGAAAAAAGCTCTATGGAAGGCCCGTATTTAGGCAAAAAATGCCTTATGAAAAATGTTACGAATACATAATACACCGCCATTACGGCCGGAAAAAGTATCGACATAACCATAGCAGGCTTCAATAGGTATCTCTTCAGGTCTTCCGGATCGTGCGTCTCTCCGTATTTCTGGTATATATGCGGCTCGAATATCCGATGAATACTGCTTGGAAAATACGACAGAAAATAGGCCGCCAGCATAGCTATGGCGTAATAACCAAGGCTTTCCCTTCCCAGAAAAAATATCACGCTTATGCTCGCCATGCTTGGAATCGTAGAATTCAACAGATTTATAGACATAACGGGGAAACCTATTTTTATAAGCCTGCGCATATACCTAAAATCAAAATCCAGCCTTAAACTGCTCGGTTCCTTAAAAAATAAATACAAAAAGGTGGATAACGATATGGCTACGGCCGTTATGTATACGCCGTATATCTTAAAAATAGGGACAAGCGCCAAAGTAAGGCAAACCCCAAAAAACGCGAAAAATGTATTTGCCTTGCTTATAGAAAAAAACCTTTTCAGAGCGATAAGCGAAGTTGCGTAAAAATCATACATAGATGTTGTAAGATTCAGTATGGCGATTGTTATAAGCCCTATTGACTCGCTGATCTTATTCCCTCTCCATAAAAAGACAGCTATAATCACAAGCGCTAACGAGAATATAACGCTATTTATAAGACATATGGTGAAGGCTGAATTCCTCGCCTTGCTTATATTATCCTCGGAACCTCTTCCTTTCTGATAGGGTATCTCTATATTCATCCCGTTAAGCGCGCCTATATGCACATATGCGCTGTAATCCAGGATTATATTCAAGCCGGACCATAGGCCGTACAAGGAAGGCGCCAGCATCCTGGCGTTCAGGAACCCCTTTATAAAAGACATGCCCTGGGCTATATAAGCGCTGCCCGAAAATATAGAGGCGTCCCTGATTATTTCCTGTCTTTTTATCTTTCCGTTCTGCATACAGCTCCCGCAAATATAAAAAATAAACCGTTAACGAACTCGAAATACCTCATTTCTATGAAAATCGAATTGACTATGTAAACAACCATGCACCCCCAGAACGCGATCGCCATATTCCTGATTTCCGGGGAATTTTTGTAACGCTTCAGGCTCCTGAAGAGTATCGAAATATATATGCATAATATCAATGCGGCTCCCAGCATTCCCATTTCTGCCAGGACATTGGTAAATGTGTCGTGAGGGCTCAGTTTTCCATATCTGAAAAATACGCTGTTTACGTTGCCGTAATAATCAGGTGCCTTTTCGGAAAAACTGTCGAACCCTATCCCGAGAAAAGGGTGCTCCTTGAACATGTCCATGTAAACTGTATAAAGATTTAACCTGTCATCGATCGGGCCATGGTCGTATATCCTGTCAAAAGCGGCGGCAACGGTATCCCCGCTTAAAATAAACGGCATCGCCATAAACACGGCTATACACAATAAAACCGTTATTATCACAAATATTATTTTTTTCTGTTTAAATATGAAAAATAAAACTAAAATAAGGCTCAAAGCGCTGGCCAGCCACACGGCCCTTGTATAAGTAAAAAATATCGCCAGCGGCAGCAGGGCCAATAACATAAAAGAACAAGATACCCATATGTTCTTTTTCCTGTTTGCCAATAAAAAATAAAATGATGAACAAAGCGAAAAACCAAGCACCGTCCCATTTACCGCCGCCTGGCAAAAAGGCCCGCGCGCCCTTCCAAAATGTATTCCGAAGCCCGGATCCATTATATATTTCGGGAATACGAGCCTATCCACATTAAAATGCTCCAATACCGCTGTAATGCCCAGATAAATGCCGATCAATATCAGGAATTTGATCAATCCTTCTTTTTTTTCGGAGCTGTCATAAACGCTCTGACTTATAAAAAACATGGAAAAAGGGTATATGTAGCCCGTCAGGAGCTCCCCTGCCTTGAGCTTCCCGCCTTCCTTTACGATAAGCCCCGTCGATATCATCGATATCACGGCGAATAACAAAAATAAGGCCATCGAATATTCCGTCAATGACCAGCGGAAAACCTTGTGCTTTCCGAACGCGGCTTCCAGCATAAACATGCCCAATAAAACTATAAACAAAAACCGCTCCATCGATATGTCGGGCAAAATCGACCCGGAAAACATGGGCTGTTCGTACTTGAAGAACAGTATGGACAAAAGCCATATATATATGCCCAGCGTAAAATCCTTATTTATCAACAGGAATAAAAACAACATTCCCGCCAATGCCGCCATGGAAACGATTATTGCCTCTGGTGTAAACAAAGCCTCTATGCTCATAATGATTTTAGCGTAATTCCGCCTATATAAAGATTCCTGTCTTCTGTATTTCCGGAATTGTAATAGTCGTTGTCGTAAACTATTTCCAGATTATTAATAGGAAAATCCGCTATTATAATTCCGCTGTATTCCTGCCACTCGGCGCTATTCACATACGCGTCTATCGCGTCCTTACCGTTGAACCTGGCTGCCATGTGGGGCCAGACTCCATCTGCGGCCTTGCCGCGCGCTTTTATCTTGAATTCATATATGCCTGCCGGCAAAACAATGCTTTTCTTTATGCTGCCTTCGTTAATCAGTTCTTCCTGTAGGACGAATTCGATCGCAAAGCCGTCCGGCTTGATATCATGCGACATCCGAAGCTGATTGAAACGCAGTATCTCCTGGATCAAGTGCGCCGGATACCTGTCCCTGCCGGTTTCCTTCGATGCCTTATAAATAACCTGATAAGCCTCCGGGCTGTCCGGGTAAATTTTTAAAGACCTTTCCGCTAATCTCATTGCTGTATTAAAATAACCCCTCCTGAAGCAATAATCCGCCAAACTTGCCAACAGCGCCGCTTTACCCTCTTTCGAGGACTTCATGCCTCTATATTTTACGATAGCTTCCCTGACCATGCCTAATTTCATGCAAGCCCTGACCTGGCCTATCGCGGGCGCCTCTTCTTCTATCAGGAACTCCTCTGCCATTTTATAAAATGCCAGGGCCTTCTTTATATCGCCTGACCTAAAGGCATTATCCGCTATATCGTTATAGCCTATGCCGTCTGCGAATGCCTGGGGCAGTCTAGACAAGGTCCTGGATTTGGACATAACGCAGGAAGCCTTTTTATAAAACCGGCTCGACAGCTTTTCCTCTCCCGCATTGAATAAAAACCTGCCGAATCTTTTAAGATAATATGAATTTGACGGATCCAGGCTTATGGCTTTTCTGTAAGCCATATCGGCTTTTTTTACAATATCGTAATCGCCAAGAGAATACCTGAAAAGTTCGTCGTAAACATCCCCCAGGCCCAGCCATAGCCAAGAATCCATCGGATTCAAGCGAAGCGCCTTCAGATAGCTGGAAGCCGAGCGTTTTAAAAAATCTATCTTTTGGGCCATGTTATCTCCGGATTTGCCGTAAACCTCGGCAAGCTTGCCGGCTCCCCTGGAATTTATCGGCATAATCCTTTCCGCGATAGCCGCAAAATAAGCCGCTTTTTCCATATCATCCTTCGATACGGCATTCTGCGCCTTCCCTATATATATTTCCGAAGCGAGAGAAGCGCCTGTAAAAAATACCGCCATAATCAACGCTATTACAGCCCCGGTTTTTATCATCCCGCATCGTAACAGGCCCGGCCTTAATACAAAATACCGCGGGCCTTCTTCTTTGCGCGAAGAGATATTGAATATCAATCCCGCGTACACCGTAAACAAAATCGCGTTTGCCGGTATATAAAAATTGAAATCCCCTAAACCATGAACGCTCAGGCTCAATACGCCCGTAACCAAAGCCAAAGATACCCACCTCTTAAACGAAGTGCCGGCCGCTTGATGAGTGATAACCCCTTTTCTGATTATCAAAAAAATCATGGCTGCCATAAGAATCATGTTGAACACGCCTGTTTCCGAAGCTGTCTGCAGATAATCGTTGTGGCTGAAATTTACGAACATATTCAATCCCTGGGCCCTGTGCGGCGGGAAATTATATATAAAAGTGCCGAGCCCTGTGCCGGACAGCCAGTTATGCTTTATTATCTGAAGCGTGCCTTTCCATATTTCTATCCTGCCCGAAAAATCCAATTCTTTATAACTGGAGATTCTTCTTGATAATACGCTGAAGTCGGCCGCATTTAATATAAAAACAGCCGCGGCCGCCAAAAATACAAAAAACAGGAAAAACGCGAAAAATCCCTTTTTCTTCCTGTATATCATTACGAACATAAATATCATAGCGATGACTATCGAAAACCAGGCGCCTCTCGACATGGAAAGCGCCAGCGCTAAAGACAGCGCTAAAAAAGAATAAAGGTACAAGGCCTTTTTGCCCGGCTCCTTCTCCGATAAAAACATGCCTATCGAAAGAGGCATCGCCAGTTCCATATAACCGGCGAAATGATTATGATTTACGTAAGTAGCCGAAAGAAAATTGTACCTGTCCCACCAATCCTTTGGCATAACACCAAGATATTGCAGTATGCCAAACATGGCTATAGCGGTGCTGGACAGCAATATAATATTCAAGAGCCTTTTTATCCTGCGTTCCTCGTTTATATGAATCACTACTATATAAAAAAGCAGGATTAAGTTAATAATCCTCAAAAACTCCATAATAGAACCGTAAAAATATTTGGTATTTAAGAAAGAAAAAAGGCATATAAGGAGAAACAATAATATAGGTTTATCCAAAGCTGTTTTCCTGAATAGCGCCTCTTTATCGCATCTTATATTTATTATGGCCGCGCACGCCAAAAGCAAGACGGTTATCTGGATCGGGCCAAACGCCCAGATCCTTACAGCCCCTCTTGCGATAGGGGCGAACACCAAAATTAACGATATGATAATCTCTGCCATATAACCTTTATGAATGTCTTTACTATGTCCTCATCGAATTGACGCGAAGAGTTTTTAAGAAGCTCCTCCAGCGCTTTCTCTTTTGTAAAAGGGGCCTTGTAAAAAGACTGCGACACCATGGAGTCATAAGCTTCCGCGATAGATATTATTTTACTTTGCTCTTTTATCTCCGCGGAAACCAGCCCGTCTGGATAACCTTTCCCATCCACTCTCTCATGATGCTGTTTAACTATGCCGGATATCTCTGCCAGTCCATTCACGGAATTCAGCATTTCCGCGCCTATGACAGGATGCGCTTTGATGGCCTCGTATTCCTCCGCGGTCAAAGCGTTTTCTTTCAGGACAATATGTTTTTCTATGCCTATCAGGCCTATGTCATGTACAAGGCCTGACATTTCCACGAGATATACATCCGCCCCTGCCATGCCCATAGCCTTAGCTGTGATGCCGGATAGCTTCGACACGTTTTCACAATGGCCTATAAAAAAATCCGCATGGTTTCCGAATATCTTAAACAAGTTCAGGACCGCCCTGCATAAATCATATCTAAGATTATCCCGCATATTAGATACCTCCCCCAGCGCGGCCAATATGGCGGCTTTACTGATGCGGTGATGCCCGCCTGGAGTCTTAAGCGTCCTCAGCTTGCCTGCGTAGATATAATTTTTGACCGTAGACAAGCTCAGGTTAAAATAATCGGCTGCCTGTTTCGGCGTAAAATAGATTTCCTGCGCTACTTTTTCCATCTTATTCTCCTTTTTTTGAATTAATTTAAAGACCTTGAAATTGGTCGAATTTAATCTTTTTTAGCCAGTTTATATAAAAACCTTCCCCGTATTATTCGGAACGATGAAACCTTTTTTATTTGTTTAACGCGGGGTTATAATACTTGCTGTAGTAATATTGAGGGTAAAAATACCCTGATTTGGTAAGGGAAACATTGTTCAGCACGACGCCTATTATCCTGGCGTTTACCTTTTTCAGCAATTCCTTGGAATGATTCAAAAGTTCTTTAGTAGTCCTTCCGCTTTCCGCCACCAGTATGACGCCCGCTCCGGAAATATTAGATAATATACTCGCGTCCGTAACCAGCGTTATAGGAGGCGTATCGAATATAACCTTGGAAAACTGTGATGAGGCCCTGGACAGAAAAACCTTCATATTCACCGAAGATAACAGTTCCGCAGGCCTGCGGGAAACGGCTCCGGCGGTTATCACGCTGAGATTATCTATCCCGGTGTAATTAAGGATGCCGTCGAAGTCCTTTGCGCCTGACAGAAAATCCGAAAGCCCTGCCTGATTTTTAAGGTTAAACACACTGTGAGCCCTGGGTTTTCGCATATCGCTATCCACAAGGAGCACCTTTTCTCCGCTGCGGGCTATCATCATTGCCAGATTTGCCGCAGTAATAGTTTTACCTTCTCTCGGCACGGAACTTGTGACTATGATAGTTTTAGAAAAATCCGCGTCTCCCAGGGAAAATAACAGATTTGTCCTTATGGAACGATATGCCTCCGCCGCGACGGAATCCGAATCCAAATCCACAACCCTGTCCACATCGCTTTTCTTTTTAATATTCTTCCTGTCGATCTTAATCCTGGGCACGGTGCCGAGTATGGGCAGGTCCAAAAATTGGGTAATATCGCGCTGGTCTTTCAAGGACGTGTCCATGTATTCCTTGAAAAATGCCAGGGTTATGCCTCCAAAAAGCCCTATCACTATCCCAAGGGCTATGTTCAGCTTCTTTTTTGGTTTTATCGGTTTCTGAGGCACATTCGCTATATCCTGGATCCTGATATTATTCGCGCGTATCTGGCTCGAAAGGGATGTCTCTTTCAGCCTGTTCAAAACCATAGCCAGCATTTTTCTGTTTATCTCCACCTCTCTCATGAGCGCGTTATAATTTATAGTCTTCCTCTCCAGGTCCGCCGCCTCCTTCTTCTTGTCTTCCAGGAGGTTTTTAAATTTAGCCTCCTCCTGTTTTGCCGCTTCATACTGGCTTTCCAGCTCATTCTTTATGCGTGACTTCAAATATTCTATCTGGCTTAACAGTGTTATCATCTTCGGGTGCTTGCCTTTATATACCTTGCCGTACTCCATCAAAAGGGCCTCTTGTTTAAGATAATCCTGCTTGAGCTGCTGCAGGCTTTCGTTGCCGCGCAGAATAGAAGGCAGATTATCCAGCAAAAGCTCCCCTTTGTCATTCTCGATCGCCTTATAGGCGGTCTCTATCTGGATTCTCCTGGACTGTGATTCTATATAGCTGTCATTTATCTTGGCCAATGCCTCGGCTACTATATTAGTTTTCTCCTCCGCGGAAATCAGGCCGTTTTTCTCTTTATAACTCTGCGCCTCTGTCTCGGATTCCCTGACTTTTGCTTCCTGCACCTGCAGTTCTTTTTTCAGCCATTCCTCGGCATTGCTCGAAGTCTTCATGCTCAAGGCCAAATTCGAATCGGAATACGCTCTCGCGAATTCATTAGCCAGCGCGCTCGCCATCTCCGGATCCGTATCATCCGCGCTTATCTCAAGTATCCTGGTGTTCCTTAAAGACTCCACCTTTATCTTTTTCAACAGCTCTTCCAGCGGATCCTTCGCGCCGCTGTATTCTTTGCTGGATGATAAACGTAATTTTTTAAAAACATTGTGAGCGTTGCGCCTGCTTTTTATAATCTCTTTCTGCGTATCCATATAATCCCTGTACGCGAAATAATTAGATTCGCCGAGCCTTACCACCTCGTTCACGGATGACAGGACATTAGGCGTCTCGGCGTCCACCACCACGGTCGCTACGGCCCTGTAAACAGGCTTCTGTGTAAATGTCGCGAAACTTACTATCGTAACCGTAAAAATGAAAAAGCTTATGACAATCCATTTCCTGCTAAGCAGTATAAAAAGATAATCCTTCAGGTGGATATCCTTCTGGCCTTTTTCCGATTGAAAAAACATATGCGTCTCCTGTTTTTACTAAAAGAAGCTTTCCGGAACGAATATAACGTCCCCGGGCTTCAGGACAACATCCTCTTCCTGCCTGCCTTTCTGCGTTATATCCGTTATCTTAACCGGTATGGTGGTCTGGGCGCCGTTTTCTTTTCTTATTATCTTCGTCCCGTTCTGGGCCGCGCCTTCCTTAAACCCGCCTGCCATCGTTATCGCCTCTATGACGGTGGTATTCCTGTTTTTGAATAACTCATACTCGCCGGGTTTATTGACAAAGCCCATTACGAAGACCTTCTTGGGATGGTACTCCTCGATAAAGATACTTACCTGCGGGTTGATCAGATAATCTTTTTCCAATAAAGATGTTATTTTTTTTGCCGCTTCGTTAACGCTCAATCCCCCTATCTGCACATTCCCTATCAGAGGGAAAGCTACCTCCCCTGCGGAATCCAGCCTGGCCTTGGTAGAAAGATCGGGTTGTTCGTATACAGTTATAACCACGACGTCGCCTGTCTCCATTTTATACTCCTCGCCATAAACAAAGGAATGGCTGAATGCCAGAAATAAAAATAGTATTATCGGGTATAATATTTTTTTAGCGCGCATGGTTTATTTAAAAAATAGCTTTTGCGGTAAACGTGACTAAATTTTGGTTATAATCGAATGGGCTGAAGTTCGAATCCCTTATAATATGCTCTGCCTGCAAAGTCATGGTAAGCCATTTTTTGACATAATACTTAAGTCCGGATCCAAGCGAATAGTACTTATCTTTCCTGTTCTGCGTTATGCCGTCTTCAGTAGTCTCTCTTGGGTAGGAATGGGCCTGATACATGCCTGTGATAAAGCCCAGCCATTTTGGAGTGAAGAAATGATCGAATGTGCCGGATATATTATCCACTCTATAGTAGTTATTTATGCCATAAGTCGATTCCTCGGCTGTCCTGTATAATGAAAGCTTTATGGCATTTTTATCCGAAAATTTATGGGTTATGTCGGAATAAACGACGCCTGTCTTGAAATCAGGATTGTCCGAGTTATCATAGGTGCGAAACTGATAACCTGTTTTTATGCTGGCGGTTGTTTTAGGGGTCAGCTGGCCTATTGCCCCGATAAGGGCCTGGTGATAATCCGCGTCCGATCTTGCGGCATTATCGTCATATCTTATCTGGGCAAAGTCATATTCCAAAAGCAGTTCTGTTTTCGAGAAAGTCTGATGGGTAAGCATAAAGGAGTATATATGGTCAGTCCTGTCATACTGGTCATATATAGTATCTGATTTATAATCACGGATAAAATTCTCGTATCCTAATTGCACGCCAAGCCTTTCTTTCTGAAGCTTTGCGGTAATGCCTGCCCTGTTATCGTCCCTCTTGACCCTGCTGGTGTCTTCGAAGCTTGGCCTTTCGAATACATGGCTGAATTGATCGTATATATTAAAGGTAACATCCCTCAAGTTCAGCTCCAGGCCCCCATAAACATAATGGCTGGTGCTGTTCTGGCTTGTATTGTCCAAAAACTTATTAAAATCTACGTGATAATCGAATTTGAGCAGATTATTGCTTAAAGGCAGGTATGCGGTTATGCCGGGCGTAAGAGTCGCTATAAAATCATCTTTCTTATCGCTTGAACTTAAGAAAATATTGTCATCGTATTGAAGCTTTATTTCTCCCCATGGGGATATTTTAGCCTCAACTGGCCGGATTTCATCTGCGCCGAACAATAAATGGTTGGATAACGCTATTCCTGAAAGGAAAGAAAAAATAATCAATATCTGGCATACTTTTTTCATCTTTTACCTCGCTTATCTTTATAAGATTATTAGCGAAAAGTATACCAGATATTAAACTATTTGTCAATACTTTTTTTATCTATTTTTAAACTATATTATATGATTTTAACTATTTATAAGAGCTAATGTCTCTGATCTGGTTTTTGGATTTTCCTTAAAAACACCTCTCACTGCGCTTGTAACTGTCGAAACACCTGGTTTTTTCACCCCTCTCATGCTCATGCAGAGGTGTTCTGCTTCTATAATAACCATTACGCCCATTGGCTTCAGCTTTTTCATGAGTATTTCCGCTATTTCGGTAGTAAGCCTTTCCTGAACCTGCAGCCTCTTTGAGAGAATTTCCACTACTCTGGCTATCTTGCTTAACCCGGTAACTCTATTGTTTCTGGGTATGTACGCTATATGCGCCCTGCCTGTAAAAGGCAGAAGGTGATGTTCGCATACAGAATATAAAGGTATGCCCTTTAAAAGCACTATTTCATTATGTTTTTCTGCTAAAAGCACCTCCAGCTCCCTGGCAGGATCTTTGGATATACCGCTGAATATCTCTGCGTACATCTCAGCCACTCTTTCAGGTGTTTTCTTGAGGTCTTCCCTGTCTGCATTGTCCCCAATCGCTTCCAAAATCATCCTTACTGCCTTCTTTATCTTATTCTTATCCATCATTGCCTCCTCTCTCCATGCTTTTCCCCTGATAAGTTTACACTTCAAGCAATACTTGTTTTGTAAACTTACGCTATTTACCAATGCAAAATTCAGAAAATATCCTATCCAGCGCTTCTTCTGTTATTGTATGGCCTGTTATTTCCCCTAAATTTTCTATAGATGACCTCACATAAACGCTTATGCAATCCATAGACAACCTGCTTTTATGCGCTTTCAATGCCTCATTTATATCCAAAACAGAACGCCTTAAAATATCCAATTGCCTCTCATTCGAGACCCCGATAAAATTGGCTCCAGGGGCCTTGCCTTTCCAAATCATATCCCTTATTTTATCCTCTAAATCATCTAAGCCTTTCAGGCTTAAAGCAGATATATGTGTAAAATGGGCTTCCGGGAAAAATCCTTTAACCTTTTCGATATCCAGGACTTTCTTGAGATCTGTTTTGTTTATTACCGCGATGGCTTCCTTTTTACAGCCTTTTATCCTTTTTATTACATCCAGATCATCCTTATTAAGCCTTCTGGACCAGTCTAAAACCAACAAAATCAAATCCGCGCTTTCTAAGCAAATATGGCTTCTTTTTACACCTTCTTTTTCGGCCAGATGGTCTGTATCAGTTATGCCTGCCGTATCCACTAGCGTTATCGGAATGCCCCTTATATTTACCGTTTCCTCTATGGTGTCCCTTGTTGTCCCCGGTATATGCGTAACAATGGACCTGGATTCCTTTAATATAGCATTCATCAGGCTGGACTTGCCTACATTGGGACTGCCGCATATAGCTATCCTTACCCCTTGCCGCAAAATCCTGCCATGATTAGAGCTCAAGATTAGCTTTTCTATTTCATTTTTCACGCGGTTGAGCCTTCTAAAAATATCTTTTCTTTTAAGCCCTGTTAAATTCTCATCCGAAAAATCTATAGAAGCCTCTATATGGGCGTATATCTCTATCAGGCTTTCCCTTATTTCCTTTATCTTTTTCGAAAAAAGGCCTTCCAGATTATTTAAGGCAGACCTCAATGAAAGCTCTGTCTTCGCCTTTATTATATCCAGCACCGCCTCAGCCTGCAGGATATCTATCCTGCCGTTTAAAAACGCCCTTTTGGTAAATTCCCCGGGTTCCGCGAGCCTTGCGCCGTTAATCAAACATAAATCCAATATTTTTTTCAGCGGCGCTATACCACTATGACAATTTATTTCTACAATATCCTCTTTTGTATAACTCCTCGGCTCCCGCATAACAGTCAAAATTACTTCATCAACAATCTTTTGCTCTTTTTTACTTATACGCTTACGCGCTTGTGCGCTTGTGCGCCAATGTGAATTTTCTATTATATGCCCGTAATGGATCGAATATGTCTTGAATTCTGACGGCTTTTTGGGGCCTTTGGAAGAGAATATCTTATCGGCTACTTTCAGGCTGTCTTTTCCGCTAAGGCGGATAATACCTATGCCGCCTTCGCCTATAGGCGTTGAAATAGCCGCGATCGTATCGTTTAATCCTGCGTTTCCCATAATATAACTCCGCTAAGTTTACAAAACGAGCAATACTTGTTTTGTAAACTTACAATGATTTAAAAGCCTCTATTGCATTCCCAACCACAAACAACGAACCCGTTACCAGTATCAAGTCATCCTTATCCGCAAGCTTCATAGCTTTGTCAAGCGCCTCATAGACATCGGAGCTATCTTCGAGCCCAGGCCTGTTTTTCCCGAAATTTAACCTGAGCGCGGATATATCGGATGCCCTTGGATTATCTTTTGCCTTTGTTAAAATTATAATATCGCTGAAGGCATCCAGTATACCGCTTACGGATTTTATGTCCTTGTCGCTGGATATCCCGAATACGCATATCAGTTTTTTATATCTGAGTATCTTCTTTACCGAAGAAACCAGCGCCAGCATGCTGGCAGGGTTTTGCGCGCCGTCCAAAATCACATAAGGGCTCTTATGGACTATTTGCAGTCTACCCGGCCAAACCACAGCCTTCAAGCCATCCCTTATATGCTTCTCTTCTAAACAGAAACCTTTCCCGCTTATCGCCTTAAGCATGCCTATGCCGATAGAGGCATTTTCGATCTGATGACAGCCGATTAAATTCAACTCCAGATCCTTATAACAATACCCTGGCCCATCTAAATCAAAAACCTGGCCATTTTCATCCGAATTCACTACAGAGTATTTTATATCCCTGCCTACTTCATACAGATTCGCGGCTTTTTCTTTACTTGCTTTTCTTATCGCTCCCATCGACTCTTTCCGCTGAGGAGCGCTGACAACTAAACTGCGCTCTTTTATGATACCGGCCTTTTCACTTGCAATCTTTCTTAATGTGCCGCCCAGTTTATCTACATGTTCCAGGCTTATATTTGTTATGCCGCACGCTAAAGGCATCGTAACATTGGTGGCGTCCAGCCTGCCTCCAAGCCCTGTCTCTAAAACCGCAGCATCAACCTGTTTTTTTTTAAAATACAAAAAAGCGCATGCCGTCAAAATTTCGAAAAAGGACGCCTTACCCAGTCTTTCATGATCCCTGAACTTCTCTGCGGCAGGCTTTATCTCTTCTATGATATCATCGATCTCTTCTTCGCATGCCATCCCCTCGAAGCTATCCGGTTTTCTTCCCTCTAAGTCTCCGGAGTTACCGCAATTATTCAACACCCTGATACGTTCTCTGAAATTTATAAGATGCGGCGAAGTGTATAACCCGACTTTATGCCCGGCCGCCCGTAATATATAAGCTGCGACAGCGCATGTAGACCCTTTGCCTTTAGAGCCCGCGACATGAATGACATTTAAATCTTTATGAGGATTGCCTAATTCATCCAATATGGCGTTCATCCGCTCTAACCTGAATGAAGCCGCATATTGATATTTTGGTATCTTTTCGAAATTTATGAAGGAGTTGATATAATCTAAGCTATTTTTATACATAATTATATCGGGCCAGGATGGGGCCTGAGGCACATTAGAATTGTTTTGGCAGATGTCCGCAAGGATTTACAGCGAATTTCGGCCAAGTGACAAAACGATAGTTGTCAGAGAAATGAGTTGTAAACCGTAGCGGACGGCAAAACAATTCAGTGCCGAACGGCCCCATCCTGACTCAAATCTAAAGATTAATGCTTAAAATGCCTTGCGCCGGTTAAAACCATGCTGATGCCGGCATCATCGCATGCTTTTATAACATGCTCGTCCCGGATAGAGCCTCCAGGCTGTATTATGCTGGTTACGCCGGCTTTTTTAGCTTCTTCTATGGCATCCTCTTTGGGAAAGAATGCGTCGCTTGCGCAAGTGGCGCCTTTGGAACGGCCATTGGACTTCATTACGGCAATAACCATCGAATCTACCCTCGACATCTGGCCCGCGCCCACGCCTACCGTCTTTGTGCCTTGCGACAACACTATCGCGTTCGACCTGACATGTTTTACTATCCTCCACCCAAAAAGTAAGGACGCTATCTCTTCCTTTGTGGGCTTTTTCTTAGTAACCACCTTTAAATTTTCTTCTTCTATATGCAGCACATCTCTATCCTGAATCAAAAGCCCTCCTACAACCTTTTTCAAATCATAATCCTCTTCTATGCCTTTTAATTCCCCGGTTTCTATCAATCTGAGATTCTTCTTGTCCATCAAAATATCCAGGGCCTTTTTTTCGTAGGAAGGCGCGATAATGCATTCTGTAAAACCCGCGTTAATTATTGCCTCTGCGGTTTTGAAATCCACCTGCCTATTGAGGCCCACTATGCTTCCAAAGGCAGAAATCCTGTCGCAATCCAGGGCATCATTATACGCGTCAACCAGTGTTTTGCCGCTCGCCGCGCCGCAGGGATTCGTATGTTTTATTACGCTCGCAGCGGGTTCCTTGAATTCCTTTACTATCTCCAGGGCCGCGTCCAGATCTATGATATTATTGAACGAGAGCTCTTTTCCGTGAAGCTGTTTGGCATTGGAGACGCCAACCGCTCTCATGTTATTATCCTTATAAAAACTTGCCTTTTGATGCGGATTTTCTCCATACCTCAACCCCTGCACCTTGCTGAATTTCAATTCAAGGGTATCAGGAAATTCCCTGGCATCCGCCTCGCAGGCTTCGCTCTTAAATTGTTTTTTCAAATAATTATAAATTGCCGTGTCATACTTGGATGTCTTCTCGAAGACCTCGACTCCCAGTTTTAAATGCAATTCGTCGGAAATCGCTCCGTCATTTTGCTTCAATTCCTTTATCACGTCCTCATATCTCTCGGGATTGCATACCACAACAACATCTTTGGAATTTTTTGCGGCTGAACGCAGCATGCTTGGGCCGCCTATATCTATATTCTCTATGGCTTCCTCCAATTTTACGCCCGGCTTGGCAACCGTCTTCTCGAAAGGATAAAGATTCACGACTACCATGTCTATCAAGCCTATATCATGTTTTTTAATCTGCTCCATATGCTCTTTCTTGTCTCTTATAGCCAGAAGCCCGCCATGGATTTTAGGATGCAATGTCTTTACCCTGCCGTCCAACATCTCGGGGAATCCGGTATGATCCGATACGGATTTAACCGGTATGCCCAAATCCGCTATAAGCTTGGCAGTGCCGCCAGTCGATAATATTTCCACCTTGAATTCATTTAACACCTTTACCAACCCCTCAAGCCCTGCCTTGTCCGACACGCTTATTAGCGCCCTTCTGACCTTCCGCATAACTCTCCTCCTCTGTAAGTTTACAAAACGAGTATTGCTCGAAGTGTAAACTTAGCCATTATGTTGGATGTTTTAAACGTTGAAACGGATATTCAACATGTCGCCGTCTTTAACGATATATTCCTTGCCCTCTATCTTCAACAGCCCTGCCTCGCGTACTTTCTGCATATTGCCTTCGCACTTTATAAAATCCTCGTAATTCACGACCTCCGCCCTGATAAAGCCTCTCTTTATATCGGAATGAATCTTGCCCGCGGCCTCTATTACGCTCAGGCCCGATTCCAGATGCCAGCCCGTAGTATCCTTATCTCCTGCCGTGAAAAAGGTAAGTAAATTCAATTCTTTGCATATCAATCTCGACATTTTTTCCCTGAAGTTATATCCGGAACCCATATCTTTGGAAAACTGATCCCGTTCTTCTGGATTCAACTCCAATATCTCGAGTTCTGTCCTGCCAAAAAACCTTATACAGCTCAAACCCATCGAAGAGCAGTATTCTTCAACCGCCTTTATCTTGTCCTCCTGCTTTCCTTCTTCCAGGTTTATGACTACAACCATGGGCCGGAGGCTTATAAATGAAAAGCCGGAAAAAAGCTTCAATTCATCTTTTGTCAAACCTATATTGCGTAAAAGTTTCGAATTTTCGAGAGAGCCCTGGCATTTTTTTAACAGCCTTGCCTCTCCTTCAGTGTCGGTCTTCATCTTCATCTTTTCCTTCTCTATCCTGGCAAGTCTTGACTGTATTGCCTCCAGGTCGGAAAGTATGATATCTGTTATATAGCTTTCCAGATCTTTTACGGGGTCTTCGCTGAAGAACGCGTTTGCCACGCATATGAACAGGTCTATATCGTGCAGTCTGGAATATTCCTTGCCGGTAAAGCCCCCGCCCGAGCTGATATCCAAAAAAGCGGTTTCGGGATATACCTTTTTCTTCGAGGAAAATATACCGCTAAGGTTTTCTATGCGCTGGTCCATAAACTTGAACATGCCTATATCCCCGGTAATATCAGAGGACTGCAGCAATATCTTGAATATGGTTGTCTTGCCGGATTGCGCCGGGCCGATTATGCCTATTTTCATAAAAGGAATCGCATGGTTCTAAGGCGGGCTATTATTTCAAGGACTCATCTCTCATCTTTTTACGACAGTGTCATTTACTTCTATGCTCATGCCTTCCTGTAAATCCTTTATATCAGCCGCGGCAATCCTGTCGCGCGTCTGTATAATCTCCACTGAGCCGAGAAACGTTTCCCCTCTATAAACATTGAATCTGTTCCCTATATCTATCCCGTCCTGCTTGCCAAGGTCTATAACTACAAAGTTATGTTCTTTATTAATCGTGACTACCCTGCCTTTAAGCCCATCCGCCTCTCCTATGCGTTCAAAGGATGGCGTCGTCAGCTTGGCTGTCTTTTGAGCGCGGATAGGAGGCAAATCGACCTCTCCTGGGCTGTGGTACGCCTCTGCCCTGGGCTCCTGAAACTTATCCGCCGCTTCCTGCAGAGCGATTTTATATTTATTTATCTCCTTGTCTTTATACTCGATATCGCTTTCAAGCCTTGTCAATTTCGTCATTATGTTTTCTTTTTCGGCAAGAAGATCGTTGTATTCCCGCGCCACGCCCTCGAATTCCAACATCTTGGCCCTAAGCTCATTATTCTCCATGGCTATTTTTTCATATCTCATATTGTCATCTTTAGCCGCATTTTTTTCTTTTAAAAGGTCCCCGCTCAGGACCTGCGCCACCTTTTCGGTGTCCTTGAGTCTTTTTTCTATCAACATCCTCTCTTCCTGTAATTTGGACAGCCTTGAATCTTTGTCCGAGTTTTCAGCCTTTATTCTGGATATCTCCTGATCCTTCGGCCCCATCTCATTTTTTAACCTCTCTATCTCTATTTCCAAACCTACCTTCTGCTTAAGAAGGCCTGCGACAAACATATCCGATTCCATTTCTTTCACTCTTTTTTCGAGGAATGCCTTGCCTTTTTTTACGCTGGCAAGCTCTCTCCTTAAGCCGTTCCTTTCGCTGATCACCGTGTCATGCTCGGATCTCAAGCTCCTGTGGCTGGCCTCCAGGCTGTTCAATTTTTCTTCTATGGATTGTAATTTCGATTTCAATTCCGTCTTTTCCCTGGTTGCCAGCGTAAGCTCGGTATTCAATTTGTCCACGGTATTTTTGAATAATTCTTCCAGATTCGTGTATTCATTATAGAGTTTCTCTTTGGAAAGAAAAAACCAGGCCGTGCTGAAACTACTTAACACCACCAATCCTACCAATATCCAAAGTATCGACCGCAGTGTCTTGTCCATGATATCGTCTCCTCAAATGTTCATTTTCTAATTATTATACCACAAATCCTTCTTCTGATAAATACTAATAATTGTTTCGGCGCGAAGGCCATGTTATTCAAGTCTTCGAAAATCATATAAACGCTTGGAACCAGGATCAATGTCATTATAGTGGAGGATAAAAGCCCGCCTATTACAGTAATGGCAAGGGGAGACCACAGGTTTGCCGACTCGCTCCTGTCGAACGCCATTGGCACAAGGCCAAGCACCGTCGTAGATGTAGTCATAAATATAGGCCTTAACCTGTCTTCGCCTGCCATTATAACGGCGCGCAATATCTCATGATATTTATCGGATCTCTCGCCATTCTTTTTTGTCCTTAAAAAGTTGATCCTGTCTACCAGGATAATCGCGTTGTTGACGACTATGCCCGCCAGCATTATAGCTCCTATAATAACCCCCCTTGATATGGGTTTATGGGCTATATTAAGGGCAAGGACTATCCCTATAATCGCGAGCGGAACCGATAAAATTATTACAAAGGGCTGGGTAAACGACTCGAATAAAGACGCGAGCACCATAAAAACCAATAACACGGTTATCCACAAAACGCCAGGCATCTGGACATGTGGAGGCGCTAAGGAAAAGGGGAACGCGGATAATTCTTTTTCGTTTTTCACATTCCTCTCGTAGTCCCCTCCCACTCTCCAGAAATAATCCTTTGGGAATTCCATATCCCCAAGATTCGCTTTTACTTTCTCGACGGCCTTCTGCAAAGACCCTTTCGAGACCATTGCTGTTATATGTACGACCCTGGTCTTGTTCTTTCTTATGATCTCGCTCATACCTATATCAGGGGTAAAATTAGCGATCTGCCCAAGCAGTATAGGATCCCCTTCCGAAGTATACACAGTGAGCATCCTTACGTCGTCCAGCTTTTCCCTGTATTTCTTGTCGAGCCTCGTGACTGTTTCCACTTCCCTCGCCTCTGTATGAAAAAGCGTGGCCCTCAAGCCTCTTACTTCCCCGTGCACGGTCTCCGCCGCCTCCTGGGTCGTAAACCCGAACGAACTTGCCTGGTCTTTATCTATTTTAACAAGCCATTCCGGCCTGCCGCTTATCCTGGACATCCTTATATCCTGAAGGCCGTCGATGCTCCCAAGCCTCGTCGCTATCGAAATAGCCGTCTCTTTTAGTATCTTATAATCATACCCATAGAGATCCAGGGTTAGCTCTTTAAGCCCGCTTTCTTCCAGTTCCGAAAAATATATAAAACCGCCTTTATAATGCCTCGCAACCGCGTCCCCCTCCAGCCGTATAGCATCCATTACTTCTTTGGTAGTGCGCGCCCTGTTTCTTATAGGCACCAATTTTACATATATTTTAGAGGACCACGGCTCTATCCTGGATGTAAAAGTCTTTATGTCTTTTATTTCCGCGAGCCTCTCTTCCAGCTCTTTTACCATTTTATCGGTTACATCCAGTTTGGCCCCGGGCTCCAGCTCGACGAATATCGTAAAACGGCCTTCCTCTGCGTCCACCATAAATTCTTTATCTATCTTCATCCCGAAAAACGCGGCTATAACCAGGCCCGCAAAAGCGGCGCCGATCAATAAATACCTTAACCTGAGAGTCATGCCCAGGATCTTCCTGTACACAGCTATTATTCTAAGAATCAAGCTTCTTTTAGAAAGATCCCGCTTCTTTTTTTCTAACGGCTTGCGCGCCATCTGGCTTAATAAGGTAGGCACCAATGTCATAGCCACGAATAAGCTGGTCAATAAAGAATATGTGACGGTAAACGCGAGCCCGCTCCATAACATCCTTGTTTCTTTATTCACGAACGCGAATGGAAGGAACACTATAACAGTTGTTAATGTGGATGTGACTATCGCCAGCCCCATTTCCGAAGCGCCAGCTATGACCGCGTTTTTATCTTTTTCTTTCCAGCCGGGAGAAGGCAAAAGCTCGGATCTTTTCTTGTCCACATTGTCCAGCACAACTATAGAGTTATCCACAAGCATCCCTATGCCAAGAGCCAGTCCGCTCAAAGTCATGACATTCAGAGAAAGCTTCTGGAAATACATCAATATGAAAGTAAACATAACAGATATGGGGATGGTTATGCCTATTACAAAGGTAGGCCTTAGGTCTCTCAGTGTCAACAGCAGTATCAAAACAGAAAGGAGCGCCCCACTTACAAGAGAGCTCTTGACCGAGTTTATAGCGTCATTAATCACATCTGCCTGGTTAAGCGTGGTTTTTATATAGATATTCTTGTCTATTATGCCTTTGATCTGGTTAAGTTCTTTTTTTATGCCGCTGACCACTTTTATCGTATTTGCCGTGGATTCTTTCTGTATATATATCGAGACTACCGGCTCTATATCCGTTCTCGCGTAACTCGATGCCTCCATAAAAGAATCCTTCACTGCCGCGACGTCTTTAAGCTTTATCACAGAGCCCTGGGGAGTAATACTTATCCCTATATTCTCTATGTCTTTGGTGTTTTCGAAGGTCCCTATTGCCCTTATAAGGTATTTATTCTTCGCCTTTGGGACATCTCCTAAAAGCAGATTAAAATTATTCGCGCCTAACGAGCTTACCACGTAATCGATTGGGATATGATGCGCTTGAAGCCTTGCCTGATCTATCTCGACCAGAATTTTTCTTTCCCTGCCTCCATACACATCCACGTTAGCAACGCCTTCTACCCTTAAAATCCTTTCCTTGATCTGCTCATCGACTACCCTCCGGAGGGTTTCTACCGTGTGAGCGTTGCTTGTGATCGCGAGTATTATTATCGGCGTATCCGATTCCTTATATTGCGCCAGTATCGGCTTCTCTATTTCCTTGGGGAGTTTATCTTTTATCTTGGAAAATTTTTCTCTTGTTTCCAGCGCGGCGAAATCCATATTGATACCTGGCTCGAATTCAAGCCATATCCTGGATTCCCCGGCCTTCGATGTGGAATAAATGTTTTCCAGATGCGTAACTGTGGATACCGCCTCTTCTATAGGCTTCGTAACCATGCTTTCGACTTCCTGCGGGGGCATGCCCCCTCTGACCGCGACTATTATGCTTATATCGCCATAGGAAATATTGGGTTTTAATTCTACGGGAAGCCTTATAAGCGCAACTGTGCCAACTATAACAATGCCTATAAAAAGCATTGTAATGCTCACGGGTTTATTGACCGAATAACTGGAAAGAGACATGTGTTATCCTGTGATGTAGGGGCAGCACATTGTTCCGCCCCTACTTTAATTCATACCATCTTCCGGGCCCAAGCGGGCCTTCTGCTTTTAGCAAACCTTTATCCATAAGATTGCGCAAATCCCTAGCTGCGGTAGGTATGGATATCTTGAACAGCTCAGCGTATTCTTTTCTTGTGATCTTCCCTGTTTTCTTGATATATTCCAGTAATTGATTCTGCCTTTTTGTAAGATACGGTTCTTTGGGTTTTCCCAAAACCAGGGCCTTTGGAGGCATTATCATTATATCCTTGGTAGATTTAGGCTCTTCTGGCCGCTTTACAACCATAGGTTCTGTTTTAACCTGCTCAGGTTCAGGCTCTGGCAGAGGCTCCGCGACAGTTACAGCAACTGGTTGCTGCAGCTTTCTTCTTTCCAGCCATGCTGAGCTTGTGGTATAAAGAGCTGGTATTACAAAAAGTGTCAGGAATGTGCAGATAGTAAGCCCGCCCATTACTGTAATTGCCATAGGCGCTTGAAGCTCGGAACCTTCCCCAAGCCCCAATCCTAAAGGAAGAAGCCCTAAAATAGTAGTGAATGATGACATCATTATCGGCCTGAGCCTGTTCGCGCCTGCCTGGCTTACGGCCGCAATAAGGTCTTTACCTTCATTCCTCAGGACATTTATCTTATCTATTAAAACGATCCCGTTGTCCACGACAATGCCGCCCAGCACGATAACTCCGAGTATGACTACAACGCTTATAGGGGTATGTGTCACGAAAAGCACCAATGCGACGCCTATCAAAGACAACGGCAATGTAAACATAATAATAAACGGCTGCCAGAATGATTCGAATTCGCTGGCCATAATCATATATACCAATAATACCGAGAGGATCAAGGCGAACATCAGGCTTAAAAACGACTCTTTCATTTCCTGGTTCTCTCCGGCGAGTTCGATCGTAAAATCTTTTTCAACCTGCCTGGCAGCCTGTTTCTTGACATCGGCGTGTTTTGCCATTATCAAACTTATTGTCTTATTGACATCCGATATTACCTTATCTATAGGCCTGCCGGTAACATTTGCTGTCATCATAACCACTCTTTGCTGGTCAAGCCTCTTTATCTCACTCGGCCCAAACCCGTGCGAAATATATGCGACTTCCGAAAGCGGCACATCTATCCCCAGAGGGGAATGTATCAGGATGTTCCTTATGCTCGAGAGTTTATTTCTATCCTCAGGCCTCAGCCTTACTTTTATATCTATCTCCCTTCCTTCTTCTTTGAATTTTGTGGCGGTCGTCCCTTTGACAGCCACATGAGCTGCCTGAGATATGGCTCCGACAGAAAGACTGTATAAAGCGGCCTTATCTTTGATAATATTCACCTTTGTTTCAGGCGCTGGAGGAGCGAGGCTGGTCCTTATGCCATACACGCCGGGTATTTTTCCCAAACCAAGGCGAAGTTCCTCATAAAGCTGTTTCGTAAAATTAAGGTCATGGCCTTTTATCTCGATAACTATGGGGGCACTGCCCATCAACGCGCTCTTGAAAATGCTTTCCTGCAAAATATACTCCACTTCCGCCCCTTCGAGATTCTCTTTATCCAGCTCTCTTTTCAGGTTCTGTATGATCTGGGAAGTGCTCAGCTTGCCTTTTTCTTTGCCTTTCTTAAGATTAACGATTATATTCGCCTGGTGAGAGCCGAGGGTTTCTATGACATCGCCTATGCCTTTTTCTTTGCTGGATCCGATCGTAACGGCCACGCTGGCGACATCTTTATTATTCAAAAGCTTTTCTTCTATCTTTCGTACGCTGGAATCCGTTATTTCGAGCCTTGTGCCGGTCATAAGATTCACTTTCATCACAAACTCACGCTGGTCTATCTTCGGCATGAATTCTTTATTGAGAAACATCAATATAATCACGCTGAACGCGAAAAGGATAAAAGCCGCGAATATTATCAGCTTTTTATTCCTGAGGGCGAAAGGCAGGGATCTCCCGTATATATCCCCCATCCATTTAACCAGTTTGAATTCCGAACCTGCCACGGCAGGAGTTTCTCCGGCAGAAGCTCCGATTTTTTTCTTTCCCGCTCCGATAGTTATGAATAAAGGTATTAGGGCCAGGGACACGTATAAAGAAGCCATAAGAGAGTAAGTAACCGTTATGGCAACCTCTTTGAATAGCTGGCCAGCGATGCCTGTAACGAATATCATAGGCAGAAACACGACTACTGTCGTCATGACCGAACCCCATATAGGGCTTTCTACCTCATTCGCGCCTACCCTTGCCGCCTCCCGCAGGTCTTCGCCTTTTTGGAGATGGTTCGTTATATTTTCTATAACTACGATGCCGGCGTCCACAAGCATGCCTATACCCAGTGCAAGCCCGCCAAGAGAAAGCATGTTCAGCGAAATGCCGCTGAAATACATCAGTGTAAAAGTGATCATTATCGAGACCGGTATGGATGCGGCGACTATAAGGGACGGCTTCAGCTTTTTCAGGAACAGCCATAGGACCAGGAATGCGAGCACCCCGCCCTGCCACGCAGCGTCCCCTACATCCCTTATTGATTTTCTTATAAAGATAGACTGGTCATATACTATATTCACATTTATGCCGCCGGGCAATTCCTTCTGTATATCTCCAAGCCGCTTTTTGATATTGTCCGCGACTTGCAATGTATTGGAGCCGGCCTGCTTTAATATGGATACCGATATATTTTCTTTCCCGTTGAACCTTGAAACGCTGGTGCGTTCCTGAAACGTATCTTTTACTTCCGCTATGTCGTTAAGATATACAAGCCTGGCCCTTTCTTCTTTTTTCTTTTGATATTCCTGGCCTTCCGGGGTATTTTTGTTCTCGGGCTCATCTGTCCCGACGACCGTTTCCTTTATCTGGGAAACTATCTCGAACTCCCCTATAGTGCGTATCAGGTACTCATAAAAACGCTCTTCTATGGTGCCTGCCGGATAATTAAGGTTCGATGATTTAAGCGCGTCCACTATTTTATTTATCGCTACGCCAGACGCCCTTAATCTTGCCTGGTCTACGGATACGACTATCTCCCTTTCCAGCCCGCCTGTTATATTGCATGACGCGACCCCGGGGACTTTCTCGAGCTCATCTTTTATGAATTTTTTGGTAAGTTTCAAGAGTTCCGATGGGGTTTTTTCGCCTGTGACACTTAGGGTCATTACCGGGAGCTCGAACGGATTAAACTTCATCACTATAGGATCCTGGGAGCCTAAAGGCAGCCTTTCTTTCACAAGATCTATTTTCTCCCTTACGCCAAGCGAGGCAAAATCCATGTTAGTGCCCCAGTTGAACTCCGTAGTTACGAGAGAAACGCCTTCTTTCGAGACAGAGCTTATCCTTTTAAGATTGCCTACGGTGCCGACCGCTTCTTCTATGATCTTGGTTATAAGGGTTTCCACTTCTTCGGGAGCGGCATTCTCATATGTAGTTACGATTGTAAGCTGGGGATAGGAAATAGCCGGGAATAATTCCTGGGGAAGCCTGCCTAGAGAAATCAAACCCATCAGCACAATGCCCAGGAAAATCATCGTTACTGTTACAGGCTTATTTATAGATAGGTCTGGAAGTTTCATTTAGCTGGGGTGTTTTCCTGGACTTCTATAACTTGAACAGGCATTTCTTCTTTCAGCTCCTGCGGGGTTTCCGTCACTACCAATTCTCCTTCCGAAAGCCCTTCGCTTATAACGGAATAATCCGTAGTGATGTACCCTACATTAACGGGCCTGATCCGCACCTTGTTCTGTTCATCTATAACGGAAACTGTGTATATTTCGTCTTTTTTATTCAAGCTGAGGCTCGGGATGACTATCGCGTTATTGAATTCTGCCACGGTTATCATCGCCCTCGCAAACATCCCCGGCAAAAGCTGGACATCCGGATTGGGAAGCCTGACTTTAGCCGTCAAAGTCCTTGATTTGCCTTCTATGACAGGGTAAACATAATCTACCTTTCCCGTGAATGTAGTCCTGGAATGCGCATCCACGGTCACCACGACATTCTGCCCAAGCGTAACCTTATCGACATCCTTTTCCACTATGCCAAGTTCGACGAATACCTCTTTTATGTCATAAAGAGTGGCTATTTTATTGTTCGGCGTTATAAATTCTCCGGCCTCGGCTTCTCTTGTGCCGAGGACTCCTTCGCGGGGCGAATAAAGGTCTGTCTTTTTGAGCTCCGACTCCGCGGATTTTACCTCTACCTCCGCGGATTTGGCCTGTTCGCCGGCGCTTTTCGCCTCGAGTTCGACCTCCTCTAATTTAGCCTTTATGATTCCGCCTATATCGTAAAGATGCTTATGTATCTCGTATTTCTTTTTTGCGGCAAGCGCCTGGGTCCTGGCGGATTCCAGCTTGCTTTTCGAGTACTCCACTTTTAACTGAGCGTCCTTTTTATTCAGGGACGCTATTATCTCGCCATTGCTTATCATATCGCCTTCCCTGAAATTAATGGACTCTATCACTCCGTTAATCTCGAATTTAAGGGGTATTTCCAGTCCGCCTTTTACCGTGCCCATGACAGGGAGATCGTCTTTGAAATCCATGGGAGCCACCTTGTAGCACCTTACAGGGACAGCCTCCGCTTCCTTCTGCTCATCCATCCCGCCGATCGCTTCGAGCCCGGCCTTCGCGGCATCGCTTTTCGCGGTTATCGCGCTGACAGCTGGACCTGCGCCTTTGACCTGCCCCTTCTTGGCCAATGTCTTCATCCACATTAATCCGAAAAATACCGCCCATAAAGCTATAAATCCTATTATCAAAATTTTTACTTTATTTTTCATATTCCCCTCTTTTTATTTTATGTCGGCTAATTTAAAATTCTCGTCATTCAAAAATAACGTATACCCCGTGGCCTTGTTAAGCTTTGCCAGCGACTGGTACAGGCTCCCGAGCGCCTCTACATAATAAGACTTCTCGTCGGTAAGAGTCATGTAAGCCTGGATTAATTCCGAAAGCGCCACCTCATTTAATTCAGCGCGGGCCTTGGCTATTTTAAGCTCCTCTTCCCTGTACTGGATTTTATTAAGGTTTGTCATTATCTGGACCAGCCCTTTTTTATAATTCAAATAAGCCTCTTTTACCTCTTTTAAAACCCCGTCCCTTATCTGCTCCAGCTCATCCTTTGCTTTCCTGTAACCTATCTCGGCGGATTTTTCTTCGGAAAAACGCTGAAGCCCGTCTAACAGCCCGAGCTCCACGGATTTGCTGTCAGATTCCGTCCTGGACGACTGGCCATGCTTCACGCTTGTTTTATCTTTAGTATACGAGGTGGAAAGCGTATTGCCTCCCAGCGGCTTCGATACCTTGAACCCAAGATACCAATCATTATCCATATTGAAAGTCTCGCCTGTGTAAGCCCCTCCGGACCTGCCGTATGAACCTGTGAGATCCACTTTAAGCTGATTCTTGCTCTCTGCTATCTTGCGCTCATAATCATTGAACTCCAGCATATATTCTTTTGCCTTGATGTCCGGCCTGGATTTAAAGGCCAAATCCACGCATTGCTCCAGGGTTATATCTATCATGACAGGCTCCAGGTCTTTCGCGGGCTCTTTATCTATTATATCTATAGCGTTTTCTCCTTCTTCGATATTGATTGCCTGGGCCAAAGCGAGCTTTGCCATGCTGAGTTCGTTCTCGCTTGATATAACCTGGTAATTGATCTGCTGCATCTGGGATTCCAGCTGTAAAAATTCCGACCTGGTAATCAACTCGAGTTCAAGCCTCTTCTTGGCCCTGGCAAATATCCCTCCGGTCTCTTCCAGAAGAGCTTTATGCAATTTCACGTCCATCTTATTTGCCATATATGCATAGAACGCCGATTCTACTTCGCCCCTTAAATCCTGCAATGCCTTATCATAATTATAAGTAGACGCCCTGAGATTGCTCATAGCCTGCTCCACCGCGTACTTAAGCCTCCAGCCGTAATACAATGGATATTCGAATTTAAGCTTGTATTCTTTGTCTGTAAAATCCTCTGTTGCGCCGGCTGTTTTTCCTGCTGTTTCCATATAATTCATGCTTGCCGCGGGGTAAAGCGCGCGCCTGGCTTCTCTTATTTTCAATTTAGATAACTCTATCTCTTCCTGGGCTATCTTCGCGGCCATATGATTTTCCAAAGCAATGTCTATTGCGTCGCTGATACCCAGATTCACAAGCCCCTTGCCTGTCTCGGATGAGGTTCGGGGGGTTGTCTGAAAAGTATCGATATCAAAAACTATCGGGACCTCTATCCACAGATCCTTGTCTCCGACAGCTTCCGGGAAAGGCTGATATCTTTTATATATCCATACTGTCTTCAGGCATAAATTATCCAATTCCCTGTTATTGGAAGACTCGGAAATATAGGCGTCCTTAAGTTCTCCCCATGGAGAAAGAAAGAGCTTCAGCCTCACCTCTCCTTTTGAGTTATACAAAAGAGATGGGTCTGGTTTTGGTATAGATTTGGTTATATCCTTGGATATATCTATTATATATTGAGCTATATCTTCTCTTGATTGATTAAGTGCGGATGATACGGTAGGATTTATTGCTGTAACTCCAATAACTACAAAGAAATAAAATAATATGATACGTTTTACGCGCATCTCCTCTCCTATTGTGGAGAAGTATATCATATTATTATTATTTTGTCAACTGATACAGTTATGATATGGTTTTTTATCTCTGTAAGTTTACAAAACGAGTATTGCTTGAAGTGTAAACTTACAGAGGGTTTTATAGTTATACTTATCCTCGTCTTTCTCCGTGCCGCCTCTCTTCTTCGCGCCTTTCTTCTTCCCGTCTTTCCGCGCTTCGGCGTTCTTCTCTTCGTCTTTCGACCTGCTTGCGAATATCGCACGCCTTAGCTTCCGAAATATCAAATGTCGCGATAATAAAAATAGCGGCTAAAGAGGTCGCGATTGGGATACCGATATCGCAAAGCCGCATGTACAATAAGGTTTGAGCTGTTTGTTTGGCGCCTAACGCGATATCGAATCCGGTCGCATTAAGGAGAATACCGGAGAGAAGCGATGAAACCGCCAATCCAAGTTTTACCATCCACCAGTATACGGCGCCGAACATCCCTTCTCTGCGCGTTTCTGTTGTAAGCTCGTCGAGATCGCAAACATCGGCCACCATAGAGCCAACCAGCGTAAAGAGCGATCCCAGGCCAAACGCTATGAATGGAGCGGCTATCAGCAGTAAGTATGGATGATTAGGGTTATACCCTATCCATTTTAAAGCGTAACCGACGATCGAAATGGAGGTGGTAATCAAAAAGGCATTCCGCTTTCCGATCTTAGTGGATATCCATGTGGCTAAAAAGATGACGCAGAAGGTGCACGCGGAACTAACCGATCCAAACCAGCCAAGCAATGTTCCGCCTTTTGAATAATCGCCGCTATAAACATAAAAGAAAATAACATAGGCTGAAAAGGCCGAAGCAAGCATAAATCCGTTGAAGATCAAAAATGTTACAGCGCAAAGCTTAACGAAGGGGCGGCATTTGAAAGTAACCGCGAAGCCCTTAAAGAAATCTTTCGTGACATTCCATGCCCCTTTCCCTCTTTGAGGTTTCGGCAAGTCATGGAAACGCTCTTTGTTAAAAATAGCCGGGAGTATGCCGCCAACCACTATAAAAGCGCCAAGAAATATCGAAAGGATCCTCGCTCCATGAACGATATCCGTGAACATGCTCTTATTGTCCATGATTTTGAAAAACCAGGGAGCGATTACCCATGCAATTTGTCCAACAAAGTTACTGACCCCCTGCAATCGCGTCCGCTCATGGTGATCGGGCGTCATTTCATACCCTAACGCGATCCATGGAATCGAAAAACAGGTAAACCCAAGAAAATAGAGGCACTGAAACCCTGCGAAATACCAGAAATAGAAGCTTTCGCTATGCCCTTTATATAGCTGGAACATCAATGCGTAGAAAAGCCCGCCGGCAATGGCTCCAAAGAATATAACGGGCCTGCGGCGTCCCCATCTGGTTCGGATATTATCCGAAAAATAACCGGTAACTGGGTCTGATATGGCGTCGAAAATACGGGGGATAGCTCCCACCAGGCCAACTAAAGCCGGATTCATGCCTAATCCGATGTTCAAAACAATAACCATCGCTCCGAGAGCTGCGGCCTGAATGCTGTTAACAAGCCCTCCTATGCTGTATATGGCTTTTTGAAAAATAGGGATGCGGTCTTCGCGGGCTGTTGTGTGGCGGGCCGGCTGATTCGTTGCTTGTTGCATTAACTGCCTCCTTTTTAATTATTTTTTTAGTTAGGCCTGGATAAAAACATCCCTTATTACAATGCTCGCCGCGCCCAACGCTACGGAATCCTCTCCTAACCTCGCGGGTATTATTTTGACGACATTCGCAGGCTCTTCGAATGCCCATTTTCTGACAGTCCTTCTCAGAGGCTCCAAAAGCAGGCTTCCTGCCTTTTCGATTCCGCCTCCGATAACCACTATCTCAGGGTTAAATAAATTTACAAGATACGCTATCCTTACACCTAAATTCACAGCCCCGTCTTCGAGAAGCTCTATGGCAAGAGTATCCCCCACCTTGGCGGCTTCTATAATATGGTCCACGGTAAGGTTATCCAGTTTATTATCGCAGAATTCCAGTATCTTCGTCTTTACATCATCCTCTTTTACAAGTTTTTTAACCTGATTCACCAGCCCCAAATCAAGCCCTGTAGGGAGCAGGAAGGAAAAGTTTTTAGAAGACTGCAGATATTCTCCGTTACGCGGATAATTGATGCGTATCTCTCCCGCGCTTCCTGACGCTCCACAGTACATGGCGCCTTTTATTATAATACCGCTGCCTACATCGGAATACATGTAAATAGCGTCCTGTATATCCATAGGCAAGGCATGCATCTTTTCCCCGAACGCCGCGAAGGTAGCGTCATTTCCTATGAAAGAAGGAAAACCAAATCTTTGCTCTATCATCCCTTTTATGGATATATAGCTTGCCCTTATGCCGTTCTTGGTGGAATCCCTCACTGTGCCGAGGTGCTCGTCTATGACTCCCCCTATCCCTATGCCTACCCCTCTTATTTTGTTTTTATCGACTCCTTTTTTCTTGGACAGCTCATCTATGAGTTCCAATGAGCCCTCTATAACCTTATCCATGGTGTCTTTTATCCTGATCTTCTTCACCTTGGTTATGATCCTTCCCCCGAGATCGGTAACCAGGCCTATCATATTCGCGCCTGACGCATCCATGTGCCCGAGGTCGATGCCTATAGCGTACGCGCTATCGTCATTCAACTTGACAATCGTTGGCTTTCTGCCGCCTGTGGAGGCCTCCATGCCGCCTTCCGAAACCAATCCTTTATCGATATAGCTGGTTATATAATTGGAAACCGTCACTATGTTCAAATCCGTAATCTTCGAAATATCGGCTCTTGTTATAGGGCCGTTTCTGCGTATGAGCTCAAGTATCGCGAAGTTCTTTCTCTCGTGATCCGAGAATGTATAACTGTCGTACATCCTGCCTTTTCTAATCGCCATAACTGCCTCCCAAATTTTGTGAAACAAAATTTGATCCCGAGTCCGCCACACTACCTTGGCGGACGAGGGACTAAAATTTTCTATAGTAGTACATCCTCAATATATGCTGTGTATCCAGAGCAGACAAAGACCATTTGCCTGGCTCGTATAACCCTTCTATCGGAGTATATGCCACAAATTCCCCGAATTCCAATACGAACTTCTGGTATTCGTCTATAGAATAATCCATTTCCATAAATATATTGTGATGGCCGTCATAATGGACGCCCTCTCCCTTGTTCTGCCTGTAAAGATCTATGACCCTTGAATAAATATATTTGAAACCAAGCAGCAGCTTTGCGCTATGCCTGTAATCGAGTTCCAATCCAATATGGTTTATATTATCGTCGAGGCCTATCGCGTGCTTGTCGTCATTCTTCGTAAAGCTCAATATGCCTGTAAGCTTCGAAAATGGCTGATATATCAATTTTGTCTTGTAGATGCCGTAGTAATCGTAAGGCGGCAGGTCAAAAAAGCCCTGGTCATATAAAAACGGGACCAACTTATCCAGCAGCATCCCATTCTTCGTCTCCGAGCTTACATAAGAATTATTCAATAGTCCGCGCGGGCAATCGTTCGGGTCATTGGTCCTCTCGTAAATATTCTCCCACGCCAGATTATCCATCAACTCGTATCTGACCCCCAGCCCTATGCTCCCGAGAGACGGATCCTCGCCATCCGTAATCTGGTTGTTCAGCATAAAGCTGTCGTCCTCGCTGTAATAATCCGTAAATGCGTAGGAATTTTTGGCGTAAAATAAAGGGTCCTGCCCCGCTATAGTCTTGGGAAGCTTCTGGTAAGAGCCTACGGCCTTTAACGTCATCTGAGGCGACACCTTAAGCGTGGACTCGGCCCTGGTTACAGTTTCGACATTTTTCCCGTTATCTCTATGCACATCCCTCGCGTTCAATTTAGTGTTCAAATCACCGTCTAAAAAATTGCCTTCTGTGCTAAAATTAACCGCTATCCTGCCCCTGTCTATACCGTTACCTATGCCTATAGCGTCGTCCTCCGGTGAAAGCTTCGAAAATCTTACGTGCTTGCTATAAAATTGATCCCGCCTCGTATACCTGTAATTGGAAAGCCCTGGATAAAAATCCTGCGCCATGTAATTTGCCGTTAAAGACGTCTTAAATGCCTCGCTGGAAAGCCCGAGGCTGTAAGCGGCCCCGTCATAGGAAGTTTTCATGCCATTGGCCTCTTCTATGCTTGTATCGCTCCCCGCCGCCTCCGCGATGATATCCCATTCCGGGCTGATGCTGTAATCCGCGTCAAGCCCTAAAACATGATTGCTGGCTTCCATACTACCCTCATTCATGCCCCCTTTAAACGTATAGATAGAGCCAAGGGTAAAATCCGGAGTAATCTCGTTTTTCATCCTGAATGCGGCCGGAACGCTTGTGACATTCTCGTAATCGTCCCAAAGGCTCATAGGCGTAGCCGCTGTCATATTGTATGTAGAACCGGAAAATATTTCTCCATTTAAAGACGCTCCCCTTAGAAAAGTAAGCCTCTCCTGTTCGCTGTCTTTGGCAAAGAACGAAAGCCTGCGTATCCATCTTCCCTGCTTGACAGGCCTGAGCCCGCTGTCAGGATAAAATACCCTGCTTGGCTCATATTCGTCCAGCCATGGGCTTTCTTCCCAATAAACATGGTTGTTGGAAAGCCTGAGAGGATCATCTGAGGTCAGCGCCTGTGCCTGGTCCGCCATCAAGAAAACTCTTCCGTTGAATGTCTTGTCCTCGTTTAAATAATCCACCCATAATTTTCTTACGGGCATATATTGCCAGTCTATCTCTATGCCGGTCGGGATAGAGGTAAAAGCCGTGCTCCAGTCTGTCAGTCCCGTAGGCGTATTTGGAGATGTCCCCCCATGCTTAATCTTGATCTCTTCAAGATTTATTATATTACCTTTATTTGACCTGTAGATCTCGTTTATAGTACTCCTTGTGCCGGATAAATATTTCAGATTGATATCTGCGTAATCCCCTCCTGATGTAGAATCGATCCTGACATTCTCCGTTCCAGTGAATGTCCATGGGTCTATGACAATCTGGCTGTATAAATTAAACCCTGACGGGTTCTTGGTGTCCAGATTTATCTTTAGGCTGTCATAGATTTTTTTATCGTATGTATTTTCCCTTTCCTGCCCCCATAAATACCTGTAATTTTTTTCAAATGGCACCCCGACCTTGTCTCCGTTCGCGTCCTTCCATATAAAATCTTCCGAAGTAATGCCTATAGAAGACCTGATCTCCCCGCTGATCATGCCGCTCTTGTCTGCATTATCACTGAAAGGCTCTTCGTCTGGATATTCCCACTCGTCTTCGGGATTATCGGAAGGTTCTATCCGGGGCTCGGGCTCATCGCTATATTGTTTATATTCCTCTATTTCCGCGTACTGTTTGTCATCACCGGTATCGATTTCTCTTTTCAGGGAGCTCATATCCTGATACGTGTTCAGCCTGCCTTGCTCACGCATATCGATCTCCGCGTTTACAAGGTCGAGATAACCCTGCGCTTCATCATTCCTTGGGTCAAGCCTCACCGCCTGCTCCAGCGTCTCTTTTGCCTCGTACAATCTGCCTTTATGGTAATAATCTATGCCCTTGCTGTACAAGCCAAAACTCTCCACTATATCCTGCTCCTGGCTATAAGCAGCGGAAACCAGCGATAATACAATTATAAAAGTGGGCAACACTATCCTGCAAAATTTCATATTATTTCCATAGTTCCTTTAACTTAAAGTATGCCTGAGTGGGCCTTCGTTCGTCAAGCCCGGCCTTGTTTTTCTCCAGGGAACATATGCCCCACCATTCCTCGTTTATATTCAGATTCTGAGGGGCTTTTATGTCAAAATAATACGCGCCGTTCGACCAGCTCGAGACGGTATCGTGTATATTCCATCTTTCGGCGTCCTCTTCGTTAAACTTCCACCATTCATCCGTCCACTCGAATACAAAACATCCTATCGAATTACCAACCCCGTTTCCTTCGAATGTATTTTTCTGTATCTCTTTTAATTCCGCTTCTATAAATTCCGCCTGGACAGCCTGGTCTTCTTTTTCCAAAAATGCGTCATACTTGTCACAGCCGAATTCCGTTATAAGCACAGGCCTGTTAAATTTCTTCTGAGCCTCCCTGAAGAAACTGCCGAAAGATTTGCCCCTATAAATAGAACAGCCCAGTATATCGATATCCGGGGTAACCTCCCTGGCCACATCTATATCAGTAAGCTCCGCGTTGGCAAGCGCCACAGGATGATTGCGGTCTATTTTATGAATCTCTTTCGCGACTTCATTGACAAAGGAATAATAAAACCTGGCCCTTGCCTGCCTCTTTAAAAAAGGGTCGTCCAGGCTTTCTATCTCATCCGTAGTCCAGAGATTTGTGCTTTGAGGGCCGTAAGAAAACGATATATTATTCTCATTTCCCAATATCCATAACAAAATCCCTTTTTCGTCTTTATAAGTCCTCACCATATGCAGGACATCGTTTTTCACTTTTTCCCTGAATAAAGGGTCCGCGTAATTAGGGTTTTCCCAGAATCCAAGCCAATGCCCCATAGCCACCCTGATCCCGAATAGGTTATATAAATCCCTCATTGTTTCTTTTGTATGCTTCGTGTACTGGCCCGGCTGATAAACCCTTATGGTATTAACGCCTATATCCTTCATAAGCTTACCATCGACTATATGGGGCCTCAGAGGATCGCTCCAAAAATCATATGTATGGTTCTCTCCGATCGGAACAGGGCTGTATACCATACCTTTAATAATATAAGGCTTGTTATCGACGGCCAATTGAAAACGGTTTCCCTCGATAGTTTTTATATAAACCCTGGATGGCCCTGAACTGCTCAATATATAAAAAGACAATAAGCCTGCCAACAAAATGATGATACCGGTAATTGTGATTATTTTAATTGTTTTTTTCATAAATTATACACCGCGTAGGTGGATAACCCGCCTACGCGGTGGAATCGGTTAAATTTATTCGTATTTTATATCGTCTAAATAAAACACAGCGCCGTCCGGATTCACATCTATGTTAGTGCCCCAGCAGAATCCTCCGCTTACATAGCTAAGGTCCTTGCCGCTCAGGTCTATTTCATACTTCTGCCAGTCCGTGGTCAGCATTACAGGGCCTATGCCTGCTATATCTGAATCAGGATAAAGGCCTGTTATGCCGCCCATCTTGAATTCCTCTATCCTTTCATCGCCCTTTGCGCCTCTTGCCCAGAATGTTAATTTTGTGGCGCCTGTCAGGTCAAATCCGCCTTTCCTGTCGCCCCAATTATTTGCAGGGCTCTGCCAATACAGGCCTGCCCATCTTGCGCCCTGGCTCACGGCGTTAGAATATGTTATCTTTATACAGGTAGTCCCTCCATGAGGATTGTCAAAACTTGCTGTTTCTACCTTAATGTCGGAATAATCACCCATGTAGCCTGCTGGTATGTAATGATTATCCGGGGATCTTGCGTCTGTATACACTTTAAACCCTTTAAAACCCGCCGCGGCTGTCGCGGCCTTTGCCTCTGAAGAGGCGGCTGTGTTATATTCATCCTCTTCGTCATAAGAATAATTTGCCCTTGCGACCTGTTTTGCTTCTTCCGGTATGCTGGACTTTGCCTGTGGCTGGTTCGATCCGCCGCAGCTTGCTATGCTGAATACTATCAGTCCTGCCGCTGCCAATAACGTTAAACTCAAACTTTTCTTCACTTTCCCCTCCCAAAATTTTGTGAAACAAAATTTTGATCCCGAGCGGTTATAATTACCTCCATCAGGCCGCGAGGGACCTTTGTTTTATTTTGTTAATTTTAAACTATACCATGCACCTCCTTCCCTACTTATTCCACATCTTCTTATAAGTAAAATAAGCTTTTCTGAGCTGCCTTAAGAATGGGCTGGATTTTCCGTCACCCTGGCTGGATACGCCAAGCCACTCCTCGTAATTCCATCCGTCTGGAAAAGGGCCCGACCAATTTCTTTTCGCGTCATGCATTGAAGGCTCATACGCCTTCCACCATTCATCAACCCATTCAAAAAGTATCCCGCCTATAGAGTTTCCCGCTCCGGGACTGCCTGCCGAATTATGCGCGATGTCCTGCCACGCATTTTTAAGGTATTCTTCCTGGGCATCCTGAGCGGCCTCTCCGGATTTTCCTTCCATGTATGCCGGACAGCCGTATTCCGTTATTATAACAGGTTTTCCCCAGATATCCTTCACATTTTCCCAGAAACTCGCGCCAAACCCGTATTTGCCTCTGTACGCATTAGCTCCGTATATATCCACGTTAGGCGCCAGGCTGGAGCATATATCCAGAAACGTAAGGTCTCCGTTGCAGATCCCTACCGGATGGTCCCTGTCTATAGACTTTATCATGCCGGCCGCTTCATTTACGAATTCATAATAAGCCCTTGGATTTCTTTTCGCGTTATTAGCTACGCCATAATTATTTTCGTTTCCAAGCATCCAGAAAAGCACGTATGGCTCGTCTTTAAACTCCTCTACCATCTTTTTGACGCTCTCCAGCATATTCTTCCTGTGCTCAGGATTTGTATAATCCGTGCCTTCATACCAGCTTGCGCCCGAACCAACCGTATACGCGCCCAGGAGATCGCCCATTATTACCATGATGCCATAACGCCGATACAGTTCTTTCAAAAGCTCCTTGTTCGAGGCGTGATGATAAATCCTGATCGTGTTGCATCCCATTTCCTTCAATAATTTAAAATCGCCTACTGCCTTTTCATCCGCGTCCTGTATATTATTCAAATTCTTATCCACCCACGCGTCATAAGGCCCGTCTATCTTTCCGTTTTTATCGTAGTCCATCTGCATCCAGTCATCCATAGTGCCCTCATCAGGGCTCTGGCCTATCCTGCTCAAAGTATACGCCACGCCTTTTATGATATACGGCCTGCCTTCAACCCTTAACTGCCAATGGCTGTTTTCGTATTTCACAATGTCCACTTTTCCGTCGCCTATCTGGCTTATGACCTTGCCTCTTCTCGCTGCAAAATTTTTGAACAGATTATTTTTTATCCTGTATAAAAAATCTGTTTTCCTGAGCTCTCCAGGATTTACGACAAATCTGTCGTTTGCGATATTGTCGTCGAAACCGTTCTCCACCTTTATCCTGGCTCCCCTTAATTCCATATTAAGCTCGGGATGGATCCTTAACAAAAAATCTACCCTGTCGGCGGCAACCTGGGCTATGTACCATGGCGTGCGAAAATACGTCCAGCCCACTGATTTAGGAAAATTCACCACTATAGCATAGTACGCCTTTATGGCCTGCGCCAAAAGCCCGGATTTCTCCAGGTTTAAACCGATATAAAACAAGCGCAGCCCCGGCGGCTCAGGCGCGTTTGACCATTTATAAAAATTCGCCTCCAGGTCGTCCGTATTCACAAAATCCCAATGACTTCCCTCCAGCCTGCCTTCAGCCTTGGCCTTTTTATAGCGCGGATCCCAGTTTACGCTTGACGTGTTAGGATATATGGCCTCCCCGGTTGCCTGCGAAAGCCCTTCCTGATCTTTTATGATATAGGCGTATTTGTCGGTACCGACATTTTTAAAATATCCGTATTTTTTATAATCTACTATCGCCTCCTTGCCTGGATCATAAAGCGTAATAGCGGTGACGGGCCTTTTCTTAAAATCAGGCGCGGGCTTTGGCTCTTTTTCTTCAGCCGCTTCAGGTTTTTTCTCCGATTTTTCTATGCTGGCCTGGCTTTTTTCTTTTACGCTCCAGTACCAGCCTCTTGGATCCCAGTTCTGGGCAAAACTGTAATTCTCTATAGCTGCGCCAAAGGCCTTCTTCGCCTCTTCTATCTTTCCCTGGGAAAGATACGCCTCGCCCTGTATAAAAAAACTTGTCCCTACGGCATTCAGGGCTTCATACTGGTCTATGGTATCCGTGGCTGGGAAATCTTTTAAAGACCCCTGCTCCTTTTTGGCCTCTTCCGAATACTTCTCGATACACTTATCAGTCCAGTAAAAAGTCTTTTCATGGTCTTTTGCGCCCCATGCCTCCCACGCCCGGACAATCATATCCTTGGGAGACAGATCGTCTTCTGTGCTATCGCAGGGTGCGTAAGAGCACAAGTGCATAAGTGCATAAGTAAAAATGGCGGAAAAATACGCTATTTTTAAAAACCGCCGGGTCTTTCTGTTCTCTGACTTATGCCCTTGTGCGCTTATGCGCTTGTGCGCCCATGCTAGCATCATGCTACTATCGCCCCCACTGTTATGCCTTTAATGATATGCCTCTGCATTATCAGGTACACAAGAATTATCGGCAAAGTAGTTATCGTCATGCCTGCCATTAAAAGCGAGTAATCTGTGATATGAATCCCATGGAATATCATAAGGCCTCTTTGTAAAGGCATCAGGCTTTTGTTTGAAAATATCAGCGTAGCAAGTATATACTCGTTCCATACATTAAGGGAATTGAATATCACGATAACGGCTATCGCGGGCCTTGCGAGCGGAAGGGCCATGTTCCGCCATATCCCTAATTTCGAGCATCCGTCTATGCGCGCGGCATCCTCCAACTCCACCGGCATTTTGTCAAAAAATGTTTTGAGCAGGTATATGCTGAACGGAAGGCCCACATTTATCATGCAAAGTATATAGCCTATCCTCGTATTTATCAAATGAAGCTTTGTCATCAAGACATAGAGCGGCACGAAACTCCCAGGCAGAGGTATCATCATGGCCCCCAGAAACATATAAAAAATCACATTCTTCCCCGGGAATTTCAGCCTGGAAAACGCGAATGCCGCCAGGGAAGAGATAATAACTATCCCGAATACGACCGTAACCGTATAAAACAGGCTGTTCAAAAAATACATCCCGAACCCGCCCTTGGTCCAAGCGGCATAAAAATTGCCCCACTCTGGATTTTTGGGGAACATGCTCATATCCGAAAATATCGTCTGCTGTGTCTTGAGGCTGGATCCTATCATCCAAAACAGGGGGAATAGGCACGTGAGCGATGCGGCAATAAGGAATACATGTATCAACCCGTCCTTAAAGAACCTCTCTATTTTATATTTCACGCCTCTCCCCGCCTCTCTGTAAGTTTACACTTCAAGTAATACTCGTTTTGTAAACTTACGCTTGTTTCATGTATTTAGACAACTTGATTTGTATAAACGAGACAGCCAAAAGCACTGCGCCGAACAGGATGCCCTGACTGCACGCGTAACCGAACCTGGAAGACCCTACCATCGACTCCAGGATCCTTGTTACAGGCACCTCCGTGTGATATCCTGGCCCGCCTCCCGTCATAGAAAGTATAAGCACGAAAACCTGCATAGTGCCCAGAACCGTAAGTATAGAAACCAATATAAAAACAGGTATCATCAACGGTATCGTAATGTTTTTGAATAACTGCCAACTGGACGCGCCGTCCACTTTCGCGGCCTCATATAACTGCCTCGGGATTGTCTGTAGTCCAGCCAAAAATATTATGAACCCCCATCCAAAACCTTTCCAACAATGTATAATCGCCACGCACGTCAAAGCGGTCTTCGGGTTCGAAAGCCAGTCCGTTACCAGGTTGGATAAACCTGCCTGATAAAGCCAGTGATTCAAAAGCCCGTAATTGCCGTCATATATCCATCTCCAGACAAGGCCCACTACGACTTCAGAAAGTACGGGAGGCAGGTAAAATATAACCCTGTATATATTACCGCCCTTTATATCCCTGTCGCACGCGAGAGCCAGCATCAACGCTAAGGCGTTCTGAAAAGTAAGGGCTATCAAGGTTATATAGCCCGCCTGCAGCATCGCCGACCACCATATTTTATCCTGGAATAACTCGATAAAATTCCTCATGCCTATGAAATTTTTGGCAAAATCGAACCGCGCTATGCCATCCCACTGGCAAAGCGACAGCGTAAAGACTTTATAGAATGGATAGATGTAGAACACGGAAAACAGCAGAACCGCGGGTAATACAAATAGGTAGTTTTGAAAAACTGTCTTGGCGCGAATATTATTCATTGCTTCTTAGCCATTTCACGTTCTTTAACCTGCTGCACTTCCCCGGCTAACTGCTCCGGAGTTTTCTCGCCTATAATGATGGACTGTATGCCCTTGTCGAAAGCCTCTATTACAACAGGAAACTCCGATACGCCCCATACGTTCGGATGGGTTGTATTATCCATAGCGCCCGCAAACTGCGAAAGCACCATAGGTATATCCTTTAAGCTGTATTTATTGGAAGGTAGATCCTGCGTCTCTTTCGAAAGAAATATCTGCTGAGGCGCGTTTGTTATCCATTTTAAAAAATCCACTGCCGGCTGGACATTTTTGGACCTCTTATTCACCATAAAACTGGATCCGGCACCTCCCCATATTGCCATAGGGTACTTATCCGAAACCCGGGGAGGAAGCATTGCCCCGTAATTTAAATCAGGATTCATGCCTTTATAAACGTTCACGCACCATGACCCATTAAACGCAAAAGCGGCCCTGTTATTGGCAAAAAGCTGTTCTGCTGTTTTATTGACCATGGTCACTATGCCTGAGGCAAGCATGCCTTCGTCTCTCATCTCGCGGAACAAATCAAAAACCTTTATCCAGTCAGGATCCGTATATGAGACATTGCCGCGTATAGTGTCAAGGACCTTGTCTTTGCCCATAATATTAAACGCGTAATTGGACGCAATACAGTCTATCAGCCATCTCTCCCCCCATCCGCTGACAATCCCCTGGATACCTTTTGTCTTAAGCTTTTTATTTATCTCTATCAAATCTTCCCATGTCTTCGGAGGGTTCTCCGTTTCGACCCCTGCCGACCGCAAAAGATCTTTATTGTAAAGCATCTGTATATTCGTAACATCTATCGGCACGCCATATATGCCGGGCTTTACGTCAAAGCTGTTGCCCTGTTCGAATTCATTGACGCTGAGAGCCTTGGCAAATAACTTATTCCTCCAGGCGCTATTTTCTTTATTCATCTCTTCCGTAAGATCGTAGATATAATCCGACTTTACGAAACTGGCAAAATCTCTCTTCTCTCCGAGAATCCCGAATATATCGGGAAGGGTATTTGTCTGCGCGGCGGCCCTTACTTTCTGGGCATACGCATCCGACGGGGCGTATAATTCGAAATTTACTTTTACCCCTGTCTCCGCTTCATATCTTTTAGCAAGCTCCAGGAACGCGCCTTCCCTGTCGCTCATCCAGTGCCATACTGTTATCGATTCGGCTTGAAGCTTATTTTGAACCTGCGGGCCGCAGCTTACTAAAAAAATACTTAAAAAAACGGTGAACAAAGAAAGCATAAAAAAAAGACAAAACTTCTTACACAGGCCTTTCATCCTACCCCCATCTTTGAATTTTTATCAGTTGGCAATAAAAAGTCTGGATATATTGTCGCTGAACTCAAGCGCGCAGGCTTCCTTCGCCGCCCTTACCACCCTGGCCATGCCCGTAATCCTGGAAAAAGGAAAATCCCTTGCGTCGTCCCTGGGCACCGAAAGGGATATATGTAAGTTATCATTGGGCTTTATATTTTTTAATTCTATATCTTTTATACATACCCCATTATAGCTTACATCGGAGGTCACTGTTTCCATAGCTTCCTCCCTGCCTTCCGTGGTAACCCGCCTGAGTTTCATAGGAAGAGACAGGTCCAATCTTTTGGATCTCCTCTTCTCTACAAAATCGCCCATTCTCATCTTCACCCCCTTCAAATTTACGAAGTAAATTTAATATTTTATTTGGAACAAGTATAACACATTTTTTTAAATTTTAAAAGCTTTTTTTTAAGTTTTTCTAACCGATCTCTATAAACTATGCTTCAGCTTTCTCAAATCTTCCATTGTCCTGTTCAGGTCCTCGAGCAGTTTTGGATTTATGCCTGTGCGTAATTCTTTGTGCTTTGCCACATCTATAGGGATAAATTCTTCCTCTACTTTGACAGGTTTTGTCTGCGGAATCAAAGATGGCTTTACCCCTTTTACATAAACATATCTCGAAATGCCTGTTGGGATTTCCACGCTTTCCAGGAATCCGTTCCTTTTCAGCGCGCTCATCAGGCCATAACGCGAATCAGGCCTGTAATCGAATTTTCCCCACAGTTCAGAATCAGATGTATGAGTAAGTATATGAATAACCCCTCCCGGCTTTAAAACGCGGTACGCCTCTTCTAAAGCCTTATTCATATCCATATGCCCTATGCTTTCGGAAAAAACTATTGCGTCAAAACTTTCATCCTCGAGTGGCAGTCTCTCTCCATCGGCAACAATAGTTGATATGCCGCCGTCTTGCGCCTTCTTAAACGCCCTTTTGTCTAAATCTACACCAGTTACTTCCATGCCCCACTCTTTTACCAACTGCCTCTCAAGTACGCCAGGGCCTATCCCAACAGATAAAAGTTTTTCTTTTTTATGGCCTCTTCCTATCTCCTCAGCTACGTAATCCCTTAGATCCCTGTTAGAGCTTACATTGCTCATGGATACCCTGAATACATTTCTCATAAATCTATTGAATAAAGACTGGTAATCGGCCCTTATTTTGTTTATGCGGTTTCTGGATTTAGTGTCATAACTGCCCGCATTTCCATGACTCGATTCAACATATTCTTTTATGCGCGCAAGCTTGCCTAATGTGTCAGGATGAGATTCCCCAAAATCCTCGAAAAGGACTTTATTCAGTTCCGGATACGCTACGAAACTCATATTCGGGTTCATGCCGCCTTCTATCAGCCGTCTTGCCAGCTCTATTAGATAATCATGCATTACATTTCTTAAATTCTCGTATTTGAAATACTCCTCGGAAGCCTTGTCATTTGCGGAAAAGGCGTGTTTTTGAGAAACATAATACAGGACATTCAGCGGAAGGTCCACCCTGATCATCTTTGATTTATAATCCACATACACGTCAAAATGAGTCTTTCTCATGATATCCATGCGCCTGCGTGTATTGGATTCCATATCGAACGCGTTTGTAGCCGCTAAATTCAGCCTGCCGTCGACAGATAGGGCTATGCTGGCGACAACCCCTTCATCGCCATGTTCTTTGATAATTTTATTCAGCTTCGCCACTGCGTCAGACGAAGACATAAATTCTTCCGGTTCCGGCTGATAACCCAAAGCCGAGTTAACCTGCATATTGTCTTCTCTTGACCTTAAAAAATATGTGTCCATCTGGAACAACTGCAGGAATAAATGCGCTATTTCTTCGGTTATTTTGTGCTCTCCCATAAGATATTCCCCGTGCTTAGCGTACCATATAGGCATCACTTTTGTTACCTCCAGGACCGATATCTTTTCATAAGCCTCTTCCGGGCTTTTCGATCTACTCACCGCGTCCATAAGGCCCTTCTTTATTTCATCGGGCATCCATGTAATATATTTAATATCTTTTGTAAACGTTTTCTTAAACGAGCCAATAAAAAACTTCCCGGCAGAGTTTAAATCTTCCTTCGGTAATCCAGCGGAGCGAAGCACGTCAACGCTGTTCTTTTTTAACTTCCGGTCTATCTGATCTTCCCTGAACAGTTTATTTTTTCCTGATACCCAGTCATAGAACATCTTGATCCATATATGCACAGGAGGTATAACAAAACTGTTAAAAGTCCCTTCGTAGCCGTCTGCCTTGCTGTATTTTATAAGCGCCTCGGCAAGGGTTTTTATGTACTCGCGCGCCTGGTTTGTCTTAGCTGATTCGTAAGCTGATTTAAACAGTTTTACCTGCTGATCTACGGTTGCGTTTCTTTCGAATATAAATTCCGCGCAATCCCCATCTTTCAATATATAATCCATGTTGAATTTATGACTGCCTTTGGCCTCTAATTTCCCGCCAGCTTCCACAGAAAGGTCCATAAGCCTGACCCCCTTGAAGTATTCTATAAGATTACCTGTCTTTGCCGCGAAATCCGCTGCGTTCGCTCCTGTGGGAAGCCTTACCGTCTTCATATAATTCTCGCCTTTTCTCTTCTCAATGTATGACACAAATACATATTGGTTAAGGTGCGATAATAACGCGTTAAAATTGGCCCTGAAATCCTCTGTTATTATGATATCCGGGGACTCGAACCTTTGCCCATAATCTCCAAGGTACCTTATCAATTTATATTTCCAGTGCGCCGCTTCTTTGGATTTCTGAAAATCAAAATTCTCTTTATCCATAGACTGTACTTCCATTCTGACTTCATTTTTTGTCATAATGTCCGCATGCAATCTCATATAAGGTATTGTCTTAAGCTCCAGGAGGTCCTCTTTGTCGCCATCATTGGTATCTACTATTATGCTTGTTCCTGGAGCTTTAAGGGAGTTCAGTACTTCCTGCATATAATAAACCTGGCCCGGGAACTGGAAGATAACCTGCATGCCAAGGATATCCTTGGCCTCGTTCTTGTCAGTCAATATCTTTTCCACCAGCTCTTCATCCCCGGCCTTGGGGTATAAACCCTTCAGTTTTTCATAAAGAGAGAATGGGGATTTCACCCTTTTATATATATGAAGCGCCTTTATGCCCTGCTGTTTCAGCAGAACTTCCGAGTACTCTTTCTTTTGCTGAAGGAACGCCTTCGCGGTTTCAAGGCTCATGCCTATCCTCGTCTCCATATTTCTTGCCACCGCGTCATAAAGCTTTGGATTTTCGAGCTTGAATATGGAATCTCTCAGCTCTGCCGCAATTTCATTGTCACCCAATCTCTCCGCGAGCGGGGCGTATACCTCAAGTATCTCGCGTTTTAAATAAGGGTCCAATGACTTTACGCCGCTTTTCACTTCCTGGATTTTATTAAGCAATATAAACAGCATGACTTCGGGATCCTGCGCTAATTTTATTAACTTATCGATATTATTCTGTATCTCGAAACTGCCTTTAAGTTCTTGTATAGGAAGCGGCCTGTAAGGCTCTCTGTTGACTCTTTTGAATTTTCCCAATACGCCCGTTATTTTTCCATCAGGATCGATCTTTTTGATTTCCTTTTTATGTTTATCTGTGTCCACATCCTGCAGAAGCGCCGCGGCAATAGTATGGTTCGATGCCCCCCAGTTGCTCAAATCGATGGCTGTGTTAATGGCATGCTCAAGCCTGGGTTTCTCTATATCGAACGCGCTCTTACCAAGGATGTTTTTTGCCAATTCATACGCTTTCGCGATATTCCCGTCCGGATCTTCGATCAGCCTTTCAAGCTCCATGAACTTTAAGTTACATATCTCCGGAGCGTAATAATTCTTATCTTTTTCCAGTATCCACAAGGCGCCGCCCTTGTCATCGATGCCTACGGCGATCCTGCCGTCATACAGCATCTCTTCTACCAGGGATTCTCTGTATAAAGCAGGGCCTGTCTTTGTGTAAAGATCGCGTATCTGTCCCGCCTTATATTGCTCATCAGCCTCTGTCTTTAACAACAGGCTGTCTATCCCATCCGGCTCTACTACAATCTGCATATTCGAGTTTTTTATCGCAACTTGAATAGCTGAGCGGCTGAGCGCTGTGATATCACCTTTGATTTTCACTCTTTTAACAGAGCCATTTGCTGTCAATCTTTCGAAATTGTCTTTATCGCAGTAAGCTGTCTTCGGAGAATTGTCAACATAATCCTCGAAAGACATAATGTCTTCCGAAAAATCCAGTATATTTACTATATCCTTTTCTATGATATTCCTGTCATTCTCGTATTCCTTGGCCTGGATACCAAGCTCCTCATACAACAGCTTCAGCAGTTCTTCTTTTCCTTTGGGGCTTTCCTGCAGTTTAACCATTATCATGCTCTTCAGGCTGTCCTTCCAGGGAATAATATTCAAAATTATTGTTTCCTGCGGGTAATGCCATGTTTTCCCTTTATCTACGGAGAAACGTATGGCGCCTTCGAAACTGCCGGCCAGGTCTATCTTTCTGACAGAGATTTTATATCTTATTGCTGTCGCTCCGTCCAGCGATCCGCCTAATTCCTTGTTGTAAATCTCATAGCCATCCTTATCCCACGCGTTTACAATCTCTATTTTTGTATTCTCCTGAGCGATGCCGGTCCAGCCGTCTCCGCTCTTTACGCAGAACTCCGCCATCACATACTCCGACGGGTCCAGCCCAACCTCATTATTCAGGTTAACAGTAGAATAAGCTTCTATGGCCCTGCCTGGCCTGGTTATTATTTTCTCCGGATATGTATTGCCTGCGGAATTGATCTGGACCTCTTTCCCTGCCAGCGCGTCTTTGATAAGATTATCTATTAAATCGTCAAGCTTAGTGCCGGCCATAGCCATTTCAGCTTCTGACGCCTTTTGGTGGATCTTTCTGATAAGGCTGGCGTGTTTATCCCTGTATTCGCTGATGGTGCCCCTGCGAAACAGGCCTAACATTTTATATGCCGAGATCCATGCCCTGACTTCATACGCTTCATGCGTAATCGCGGCGGCTAAAAGCTCCGGATTGTATTTTATAGCTTCATATAATCCTTCCGGAACATATATAACCTGCCTTGAAAGGCCTGCGTGGAGTGATTGTTTGTGGTCCTTATCTATGAACGCTATAAGGAATGGGACATTGCTTTTTGGAGCTATAGTTACTATGTTTATGTTTTTCCTGATAAAGTTTCCAAGGTTCGGAGGGCCGCGGGCATCTATTATCTTCAGCGCGTCTTCCACAAACTTGGACTCATCTCCTCTGTAATCGCGATAACGGCTTTCATCATCCGATAGTCTTATCTGATCTATATTACCGTATATCCAGTATTTCCCTCCATCCATAATCCCTTTATTGGCTTTCTCATGAGAAATACCCTCGCCCTTCGCGATATTGAAACTCTGGTTGCTGGCGAGCTTTCGCTTTGAGCCTGACGGAGAACGCGCGCCTTTCTGGCGTCTTGCGTTATCAATAGCCCTGAATGTATCTCTTAAGTAGCCAAATGCGCCCTGGTGTATATAGGTGCGGGCGTCTTTGGTTAGAGGCTCCAATCTGTTGACCAGGTCTTCATTTCCTTTAATATCATTTTCCAGCTTATTTAATTTATTTGAATAATAAGTTTTTTGGATCCTTGTCTGGATATTGCCCAGCACAACTATTATTGAGGATACTAAAACAGGCCATCCTATATAAGAGAATAGTTGCGAAGAAGTTAATTCCAATATCTTGCTTGAGCCAAGCTCAAATGAGAAATTGGACGAAAGCGGTACTACCAGGAACCACATGAATAGAGACAAGGCTATTACATAAGCCCTGTTCATCTCTGTCTTAAACCTTAAGGCCCTTGGATCCGTTAATTTACTCTTTGCGAATAACGATAATACGGGCAATAACACCCCTGCTGTCACAATCAGGTAAGGTGTAAGACCTATAAATCCTCCGCCGATTATCATAGCAAGGCCTGTAAGAGTCACTATGCCAAGGCCATAGCCCAATACCTTTGCGCCTATATCGCCAAGGCCTTTACCGAAAGATTTGCCTACTTTATCATCATGAGTATAAGGCCCTATAACAATGCCTGATGTAAACACAAGGGATATCCACAGCATAATAACATTCATAATATCCAGCACTGACATTGCAAACAAATTCAATCCGACCATAAATAAGCCTATGATAAATATAGTCTGATAGGAGCTGGTAATTTTGCTTATATAATCGGCTATGCCTTTACTATTTGCAGGATTAAGATCTTTAAGATTCCATTGCAATTTCTTGGTTTCTTTATTTTCCAGTTTCCATATCTTTTCAAAAGCACTCCCAGTCTTTCCTGGTGCTGAAAGCTTAAATTCAAAGCTAAGCTTGGTCAATAGAGCTGCCACCTGGGCTAAGGCGATAACAACAAATCTGGAGCTGAATATAAGCATATCTCTTACCCTTACGCTTAGCCATTTGCCCCATCCTACAAATAGACCTGGTAAAGATCCAACTATCGCGAATCCGGCAACGCCTGAATAGAATGATACTAATACCGTAGCTAAAATCCCTATGCCTGCTGTAAGGCCTAACCCTGGCGCCAGTAAAACAGCCCCTACCACTGCGCCGGCGGCAAATCCAATCCAGCCTAATTTCTGGCTAAAGCCGGCGGCGCGCAAAGTGGTAAGCAGCCCATGCAATGTCTCTATCTGGTTAAACATAGTCCCAAGCACCCAATATAACAAGTTGATACCTACAAACGCTGTCCAGTTACCTGTTATTGCGAGAGGCAGCATAAATACATTCAAAAGCGCCCAGCCTGCGATAAGGAAGTGCCTGCCTGCATTCCTTCTGGCGTCTTTTTCAAATATAGACTCAGGCCCGTATTCATTTATAAACTGCATCAAATAATCCTTCATTGTCTGGTATAAGCCTGCTGACCAGCGAGGCAGTGCCGCTACCAATTCAGAAAGGCTTCTATTCTCTCTCAGTTTATGCCACATAGCTTTTGATAAGCCATATTGTGGAACTTTACCCAGGCCTACTTGACTGTACGCTGTCTGCAATACTGCCCAGTAATCTTCGCTTATACCGATCGCATTGGGGCTAAACATCATGAGTCCGAACATCCTGTCCATAAAGTTTGTCTTGTATTTCTTTTCTTTTCTGTCAGGAGCCAAAGAGGTTTCCGAAATCCCTCTCTTCCCAAGTTTAGTAAAAGCTTCCCAGAATACTATCTGCATCATGTTGCCCCAGCCTGTGCCAACTTTGTCCACAAGCCCCTGCATAAATGAACCATGGCCCTCTTCCACTAATCTTGAAAGATCCCCTGTAGGCGTAAGTACATTAGTAGTCCCTCTAAATGCCGCTATTATAGAAAGATCCGGATTAGCCCTTATTCGTTTGACGTCTTCAATAAATTTCTCGAAATCTCCGACCGTAGAATTTCTGTCCATTATTACCAAAGATTTTAAATTAGGTATTTCTTCAGGTACGCTGAATATCCCGTTCATAGCAGCTGCCTTAAGGCCAAATATTGTGCTATTGTAAACTACATAGGAATTGCCTCCTGAAATATTGCTTATAAGCCGGCTGAGTTTTTCACGCTGTAATATCTCCTTGTCTGTCTCTATCTTTTCTTTACCAGGCCTATTTTTTTCATCCTGGAAGTTGCTGTACTGGTTATGTATTAAATAGAATGCTACCTTCTGTCCTAATCCTAAACTATTACCTTTGGCATCCTTGGCTTCCTTAAAAGCCCTTGCCATTTTTACCATTGTAGTAGCAGTATTTATAGTATGCCCTCCGCCAATATTCACAGGATTCATTTCACATATCCAATCACGTAGCTTATACGCGGCTATAATCTTATTCCTGTCCGCAGAGACATAGTCTTCGCTTTCTTTAATTCTTAAATCATCTTCTATTGTTGCATTATTTAGCTGTTCGAGATCCCACAAGGTAACCTTAGCCTTTTCTTCCGCCTTATAAAGTGCCATGAACATCTTTTTTAACTCTTCATCATTAAGTTTTTCTATGCCCAACTCTTTTTCTAATCCCTTTATAAATTTTAACGCAGCTTCATCCTCATTATCCCGCAAATATTTCAATTGTTGAATAATGTCTGCTGCTGCCTGGTCAGGTGTTTTACCTCTGTGCACTTCGGATACTAACGGCTGACCGCCTACAAATAATACCCCGGTCTTTCCTGGATCCCAATCTTTTGGCGGCGTTGTATTTACAGGGCCGCGCGTAGGCGCCAATAATGCGGCTATAAATGTCCATTTCTGCCATAGCCCGTAATTAACAAGCTGCTGCATAAGGAAGAACCCGAGAGCAGCGCCTATTACAGAAATGATACTCACAGCATATGTGGCTACAAACCAGCCTGACACTGCGTTCGCAAGCAATATGCTGAGCGCCACAAAGCTTACAAGCTGGAGAGTATGCAGTATAACAGCTCTCGGCCTTCCTACTGATATAGAAGGCCTTAATTGGTTGTATACAGCCAGGCCCGCTAGCGAGCGGTTGGAAATTACATTATATAAACCTTCGAGTATTATAAACGATGCCACGAGGAATTTTATGGCCGCCACCTCAAATACCGCGGCGCCAGGCATAAACACAAACATTGCAATGCCTATTGTAATCAAAGCAACCCCTGGGATCTTTTTCAGGTTTGACTTGCCGCTTGTAAACTTAGACATGGCGCTGAACTCTGTTATGATATTTATCAGTAAAATCACTGCCGTGACTATAAATACAGGCAAAGATAACTGCGCAAGGCCCTGGACGCACAGGTTCGCGAAATCTCCGAAGACGTTAATACCTGCTTTGCTTCCAAGGTGCCAGAATATACCAAGCAGGGCCAGGCCCATCCTGGGCAGCATGGACGTGAAATCTTGTATCAATGGATGAATAGGTTTAGGTAAAGTCTCAACAAACTGATCATAATCTGACTTACCTGTTTTTAACGTTATTTCACCGCTTGACACTTTTTTCTTTAACTGGATAAAATCATTATCCCTGGTATCAGTAACTTCTGGCACTATTTTTATAAACGGATCAAACCTTCCTTCGGAAATTCCTATATCTTTAAGCAAGGCCTCGAATTCAGTTGCATTATCAAAATCTGCTTTCATCCTTGCCGTACAGTCTTTTAAATAAAGCTGGATATTGGCCCATATCTGCGGATCAACCGAGCCTGGAATCACGTATTTAGGTACTGCCAGCGTCTTGCCGTCGCCTGCGCCTCTTAACGCCTCCAGTGCCAGGTATTTGGATATCTGTATGGCAAACAAATTCAATTTGTTTATATCTATCCTGTTTCCATTTTTCTCATTCCATTTCAGTACGATCGCATAGATTACTTCAAGGTAACTTAAGAATGCTCCTTCTATGTCACTGTCAGAGAATATCACTTCTTTGCCTTTGCCGAGTCTGGCAACCTCTGTCTTAAATACGTCTTTAGATAGTATTTCCAGAGCTTCCTTTGCGTGCCGCTCATCATAATAAGTGTCTTCTTCTGATATCTCTGCTTCTTTATTAGCTTTCCATTTTTTCCATAATAAAGACCAGACTAAATTCCACGCTATAAGAATACCCTGTATAATGCCTACGATCGCGAATATGCCTAACGACGGCCCGCTCTCAGGCGGCTTATTCTGCCTGTTATAAACAATATCGAGCCCTTTTGTCTTTACATCATAAACCGGCTGATTATCATTAATCATCAAGATGTAAGGCAATATCATAGAGGACCCGGCAAATTCTTTATTGCCGTTTACGTCTTCGCTAAGCGCTATTTTGAATCCCTGGCCTGATTCTATAAAGAAATTTTCGGCCAGGTTCGCGTCAAGTCCTGTTATTTCCGGTATCTTTCCGTTTTTAACGCCGTAACCGTTCAGAGAATTTATAATGAAGCTCTCGGCGGCTTTATTATTAAGCAACCTGGCTACCTTAAGTAAATGCGCGGTCATTTCCGTGGAAATTACTCTGCCTTCCGGACGGGTAAATCTCGGGCTCCAGTCAATGCCCCATGTATCACCGGATGCCACACCGAATATCCTCGCTGTATTATTAAACCACACATTAAGCTGGCTGTTCTCAACGCCTTCCATGTAATTCGCGGCCTCAATAAACCACAGAGACGCGTCGCTCGAATTCCATTTTTCAAGAGCCAGCGCCACATCGCTTCCGGTATTGCCTCTTACTTCCCTTGCTCCGGAAGGTATCGTGCCGTATTCCACAGCGTACGGCAACAGGGTCTCCCTGAGCAGATATTCAACGCCGGTTCTTGCCTTCGTAATCCTCTCGCTTAAATCCTGAGGCAGGGATCTCAACACATCCGAATCTGAGAGACGTGATAAGAATATATACGCCTTTGAATTAAGGGATGTCGGGTAGTAGTTCAGTTTTGACGGCCATATCGTTCTTCCTTTCTCTGATTTTACATCCACAGGCTCATCTTCCGTAAAGCCGCCTTTTGAGCTTTCGAATTCAAGGAATTTCTCCAGCATTACGAATGAGAACTCGTACATGGAAGCCCTGAGATTCCTGTCTTTTATGTCCTGAGCCGCGTTAAATGCTGCCATGCTGGCCGCGAGTTGAGCTTCTGCCTTGGACTTGGATACATACATCGTCTTGTCTGACACATCATATTCATAAGGATCTCCTGAATCTATATGATAGTATTCCGCCAACGAACCTTTTTCAGCCTGCCGCATATAGAAGTTTAGTATCCTGTTTGCGGCTTCTATGTTTCCTTTATTCAATAAATAAGGCACTATTATTTCAAGTTCCTTTTCAGTATTCACATATTGCGCCACAGGTTCAAGAGTGGAGCCGGAAGAAGTAGGGGCGAGTCCTGTGCGCTGGTTGAAATCAAAAGAAACAGCCGAATCATCAAAAGAGATACTCGCTTCTTTTTCTTCGCCAGCCAGCCACGGCAGTCTTGTGCTCTTATTCTGGAGATACGCATATCCTACATCCGGATATTCAGCCAGCCTGGAAGCCACGTCTTTAGCTGACAACCTGACAGGCTTAAATCCGCCAAGGTAATCTTCATGGCCGAATAAGCCCCTGGCTATATTCCCAAAAATACTCCCGTATATCCTGTTCCTTAGATCGCTGAACATCCCATCTCTCTCCGGGAATAAGACCTGGAATTCTTCCTGCCCGTACGCCGAGAAAATACCTGTATTGAGTATCTGCCTTGGATTATATGCCTTGAGGGTCACTATGCCTTTATTGATGTCGAAACTGTAAACTCCCATGACCTTGTTAGTCTTATCCACCACCAGTTCGTCGAAAGTATTCAGCCTGCCGTTCTCCGGGTCAAGGGTGTAAGCCGGGTTTTCCAGGTTGTTTTTATTCTTTGTTATGTCAAACACCTGCAAGCGCGGAACCGATGAGCTCTTCATCATCTCCGTATACCCCACCATCCATCTCTCTCCGTCAAGGTCTACCTCTGAAATCCGCTCTGTGCCCTGTCCTCCGGCTATTACCAGCTCGTCTTCGGACGCGTCCTTAACCGTGAACAATGTCGGCACAACTTCTCCGCCCAGAGAAGAACCATCTCCTATATATTTCAGTTCCGATACATTGAATCCTGCTTCGGAGGTCATATACCTGAAAGTAATATCTTTTATGTTCTTTATATCAAGTCCGGCTTCTTTCAGCATCTCTATGGAAACTATGCGGACGTTATCCATGTTATCAGAAGAAGCCACAACTGAATAAACAGTTCCCGGGCTGGAAATCGAAGGTTGAGCTATGACATTATGTTCCAGCGGAGACCAGAAAGGCGTATCCTCGCGGCCCGTACCCAGCGTGACAATTTTATGCCCATCGCTGACTTTAAGCTCAACATCTATCGCGCCCTTGCCTTCGATGAACAAATAGAAGAAATCATTGCTTGTCAGGTCTATCGCGTCCGCAAGCTTTATTTCCCTGTAAGTTGAAGAAGGCTGTAAAGCAGTGACGTCCGCAGATATCTTCTCCGGTATAGCATAAACTACCTTAGTAGCTTTATTGCCTGATCTGTCAAAAAGGTCATAATTAAATATCCCGTGCTCGCGAAGCATATCTTCGGAATGAGTCAAATCCAGCTGACTGTCTTTAATTAAGGCCACATTGTCCGATTCTAACCAGGAATCCCCGATATAATCGCCTAATCCTTTATTACTGTCATATTCGTATGTCTGCCTGATTTCAAGGCCATCCGTAGATAATCCTACCGCGCTAAAACCGCTGTGGTCAATAACAGCGAGCCTGGAATCCCCGTACTTGAAGAAAGTTAAAGACTGCTTGTTCTTTTCGATATAGCTCTCATTAAAGACGCGGACATGCGTCCTCTGCGACTTCGCGAGATTATCGCGCCACTCTTTATATGCGCCCTCATCCTTAAACAGGCGGCCGCCTATATTCTGACGCAATACCTTATCCATAGATGCCAACTCATGCTCGCTCAGCGGCGGCAGTTCTATGGCCACTGCCGTATCTCCGCCCTGCCTCCTCGCGACCTCTACATTAGCCTCTCCCTTTTTAAGAAGCGTATCCATGGATTCAAAAACTCTTAATCTGGCGTCAAAAATCACGGTACGATAAGCTTCTGAATTATCGTAATTCTTTTTAAAATTGGAAAGCTCCTGTTCGGAGAGAACTTCTTTAAGCCGGTTAAAATCTACAATTCCTGCTTTGTCAACCTTCTTTGACATGCTGAATTTTCCGTTCTCGATTCTTGCTATCTCTTCCTTGCCATACATGAACGCGAAATAGTCTTTTGTAACATTGCCGTCTTTGTCCAGTTCCTGGATTCTTATGAGCTGGGACAATGGGTTGTCGTACATGCCGAGCTCGTTCGACATAAGCTTGGCCTTCCATCCATCGTATTCAGATTCGCTGGCAAATATCCTGCCTGAGCCTATTAGTTGATCCTTCTGCGAATCCATGCTCTGGATTATAGTATTCTTTATAGGTGCCTGTTCCTCGACTACGCTGGAACGCATAACCAAATCACCAAGCTCTTTTTCTCCTTGTGAATTTATCTTATAGGTATAAGTTTCCCTGCTTAATTCCACTTTTCCATCTCTGTATACAACCGTAAATATTGGCCCGTATTTAGAATCTACTGTTATCTGAGCAAGTTCTACTTTTATAGGCTTTTCTCTACCAATATATATAACCTTATTATCCGGTCCTATTTTCCAATTGCAATCTTGTAAATATTTGACTAAGTCCAAGCGTTCAAGCCATGTCTTATCTGATAAGCGATTTCTTATACCTGGAATCCAATTATTAAGATTTATACTCTTATCCAATCCTTCTTTATCAGGATATGACTGCAACATACCATCTATACTGGAGACCTTATTCTTTACGGTTATGGATAAAGGCTCGAAATTTTTCTCCGCGAGATTTTTATAAACAGTGCCTGCTATGGAAATAGTATGCCTTCCTATAGGAGTCCTGTCAGAAGCAACGTCTATTTTCTTTTCATAAGACAACGTAGCGTATGGAAGCCCTTCCCTGCCATCTCTTGTTATATTAAGATTATTAAGCTGTTCCAGGTAATATTTTGCCTTTCCATTATCTCCCGCGGCCCTGTAAGCGTTCACCATCTGCGCGGTCCATTCAACCGAGATCATGGGCCTGCCCTGCCTCTGGTTATCTCTCATGCTCTTATTCGTAAAATCAAATCCTTCCACTCCCTTGCCATTCCACTGAACCGTAACATTGCAGTTATCTTCCGCGAAATCCACAAATTTCTCAGGGTCCAGGCCAAGGCTTTTGGCTACGGAAGCTCCCCAGGACTGCGTATCTGTGGCAACGCTGTAGTCCAGGGTACCGTCGCGCCTTACACCGCGTATAAACCTGCCTTCGTTTTTCAGGTACGCGGTATTCTTAAGCCAGCTCGCTGTCTTTTCAGCGGCAATCTCATAAGCGTCCCTGCCGTTTATCTTTTCTCCAAGATATTTCAGGAAAACATAAGCGTCTATGTTATGCTCTGTGGCTATGGCATTGTCTTTCGGCCCCATCGGGATACTGCCGTTTTTATTCTGAAGCTTTATTATGGCATTGCCGAGTTCCGCCATCGCGTCAAGATAAGCCGGGTCATTGAATTTTTCTGTTTCTGTATACTGGGCCATGGCTATTCCTATCCACAAGGCAGGCCCGGAATGGTTATTCCACTCGCTCATCATTCCTGTTTTTACATTATAAGCAGTATAGTATATCCCACCTTCTTTGGCGGCATTATACCTGAAGAAGTTCAGTATCCTCTGCGCGTCTCCCTGTTTGCCATTCATGACATATTCCAGCGCCTTAAGTGCCTGGTCATAGGTAAATGCCCAGTCTTTTATAATGCGGTCTTCCTGGCCCCGGCCGAAATCATAGCTTGCCTCAAGCCCTGTTTCCGTCAATCTCACCTCTGCGCGTTTTCTTTCTGTCTCCTGCTGAGGAGATTCTGTCCTGACAGGCGCCTGGCTTTTTATGTTTTCCGCTTTAACCTGGGTTTTTACATTAATGACTAATGGTTCGAATCCCGCGTCTATCAAGCCTTTATAAGCAGTGCCTGCCAGGGATATGGTCTTGAGGCCTACAGGAGTCCTTTCTGTCTTAACGTCTATCTTCTGCTCATTCGGCAAGGTGGCGTATGGCAAGCCTGTATTCAAGCCTCTTTCGATGACGAGCTTGTCGAGCTCATTCTGGTAAAATCTCGCGTTAACCTGGTCTCCTATTGACCTGTACGCGTTCACAAGCTGGGCTGTGCCTTCTGTCCATATCATTGGCTTTGCGCCTCTGCCCATAGCGTCTCTCATGCCTTTATTGGTGAAATCAAGGCCTTTTACTTTCTGGCCGTTATAGTTGACTTCGACTATGCTGTTACTCCTCTCCAGGAATCTTATAAAATTCCTGGGATCCAGGCCAAGCTCGGAAGCGATAGAAGCTGACCACGTTCCTGCCACGTCAGTCGCGACTCCCCAGTCTGTCTTGCCGTTTACCCACACGCCTTTTATGAACCTGCCTTCCGCTGGAACATACGCTCCGCGCGTGTTAGAGTCTGAGGCAGGCGTGGTAAGCCATTTTCTTATATCCCCTGCGGTTCCTTCATATGGGTCACTACCTTCTATCTTTTCTCCCATGTATTTAAAGAAAACATAAGCGTCTATATTGTGCTCCGTAGAAATGCCCCTGTCATTGGGGGCCATCTGAAGAGCGCCTGTTCCTGTCTTTAGTTTAAGCAATGAATCCGCTAGAGACTTCATTGCCTCTATATATCTTGTGTCATTATATTTTTCCGTATAATGCGCCATTGCCATGCCTACCCAGAGCGAAGGCCCGATAAACGCGTTCCATTCCGCGGGCGCGCCTGTATCGGAATTATACGCTGTATAGAATATCCCGTTCTGGGTCCTGGCGCTGTCCTTGAAGAAATCGAGTATCTTTATGGCTGATGCCTGGTCATTATACTGCATGGCAAGGAGCGCTGATAATCCCTGGTCATAAGTAAATGCCCAGCCTTTTATATTGGAGTCAGCCTGGCCGCTTACGAAATTATAGCTTGTAAGAAGGCCTGTGGATGAAGACTGGCTGGCCTTTATGAATTCCCTGTAATCTATTTTTGGAACAGTTCTCGTGTCTGTTCCTATCTGTATTTCATTACCTGCTTCGAATCTCCTGATATCTGAAGCGCCTTTTATCTTAATCTGGAGCGGATCGAAATTATTTTCCACAAATGCCTTATACGCTGTGCCTGCTATGGAAATAGTCCTGGAGCCCTGAGGCGTCTTCCAAGAAGCTGAATCCGACGTAAGGACATTGGACAGGGTGGCGTACGGCATGCCCTTGAACCCGTCTCTTTCTATCACAAGCTTATTCAATTCATTAAGGTACATTTCCGCTTCCTGTCCCATGCCCGCGGCCCTTAAACCATTTACCATCTGGGCTGTCCATTCGCTGGAAATCATCTGTCTGCCCTGCCTGAATGCCTGCCTCATGCCTCTATCGGTAAAATCAAACCCTTTTACGCCTTTGTAGCCGTTATAATCGGCTTCCACGTTACAGCCTGTGGCCTTGGCCAGGTTAATTATAGACTCTCTGCTGTCCATGCCAATACCAAGGGCCTCTGCTATGGACAATCCCCAGCTCTGCACATCCGTAGCCATTCCATAATCTATGGTTCCATCCGGCCATACGCCTCTGATAAATCTCCCGCCCTGATGCCCTGTTGTCAAAAGCCAGTTTTTGACCTTATCCCTTGATTCGACATATCTCTGGCCTTTGAATTTCTCGGCCATATAATTAAGGAATGAAAACGCGTCTATGACATGTTCCGTTGACACGCCTTTATTTGTCGGGGTCCTTTGTATGGCGCCGCTCTGGACCTGCAGTCCTATGATAGAATTGGCTATGTTTTTCATGGCATCGGAATAGCGGGAGTCGCCGGTCTCTTCCGTATAATGCGCCATTGCTATGCCTATCCAGAGGGTTGGCCCCGCGTCTTTTATAGCCTCCGCGACATTTCCGTTATGGTAATAATACGCGTTGCTGAATATGCCCTGGTTAGAGCGGTCTCTGAAGAAATCCAAAACCATCCTGGCAGACTCAAAATCCTTATTATTAATAAAGGTAAGCGCAGAAAGCCCCTGGTCATAGGTATAAGCCCTGTTGTCTTCATACCGGGATTCCTGGTAATCATAGCTCTTTACAAGGCCTGTTGCCTGGTTCTGCTGATGCTTTATATAATCCATCGCGTCTTTGGCTGTCAATTGCAGGTTAGCTGGGATTATCTCCTGCGGCTTTGTCTCTCTTACAGGCTCCTGCCTTACAGGCATAACCTGGACATCCTGTCTTGATTCGACCCCATCGATATTGAATGACGCTGTCTTTGCCTCGGTTACGAGCGCCTGCGGCATAACATCGTACGTGATAAAATCTCTGTATTTAACCCTGGGCGACATCCTCTCACCCCTATCCTGCCTCTGGTCGCTCCCATCCCAATCCATTTTCTTGGTGTATTTCTCATACTCCCATATCTTGTCTATGTCCTGGTTAAGGGCATACACATCCATTGTCATATAGCCTTCAGGGTCAAGCTCCTGCATATTGTTTCCTGCCTTAATACTGCCAAAATCTATAAGCTTATATTCCGAGGCGCTTTGTTCCCTTAAGAACCTGTGATAACCCACCTCTATGTCAGTCCCTGGTATGTAATCATGCACTGTTACGAATCTGCCAATGCCTGTCCTGAACTGCCAGCTTGCATTTGTTTCTTTTTTATTTCCAAAGATTATATCATCTACATCTTTTTCTAGATTTCTAGACTCCCTCCAAATCCTATAATCCTTATCCTCCCATTCCAGCACTTTCTTAACCCTGTTTATGCCTTCCTCGAATTCATAGAATTCATGCCTTGCGCTGGTGCCTGTCTTCAATTCCGGCACTATCCTTCTTACGCCGTTTACCATTTTTTCCACATAAACCTTGGAACTGTATTCTACTGCGTATTCATAAGTAGGCACCTGCTTCCCGTTTATCTCTATCGTAACATTGTCGTTTACGAGCCTTCCTCTTTCGAGATATACCGAATCGCCTTCCCATCTCAGGCGCGCGAACCTGTTGATACCGTATTGTATCTGAACTGTCCTGTCATTTATAAAATCATAATATGTCCAGTGCGAGAACTCAGGAGACGCCATCAACAGCCTGGACCCAAGCGCTTTCAGGCTCGCCTGTGTCACTTTCCCGGATTCCTTCTCTTTCCTTAACGCGGCAATCGCGTCCTTTACCCCGGGATCCACATTCGATTCGTCAGGCAGGGCATTTGTAAAAATCTTGTAAAGCTCATATACTGTCTCGTAATCATAAACAGGTATATTGCCTTTCCTGTCTATGTCCGGAACCAGCGCCTTAAGCAGGCCCTTATAATACTCGACTGTAAATAAAGGAGAGAAGTCTGTCAAAAGGAGCCTGTTTATTTCCTGCTCCGTAAGGGTTTTGTCCCCGGAGAAGAACCTGATCAGCCCGTCGACATCATCTTTATTGGCGGCCATCAATTCTGGATTCAGCTCTGTTGCCAGGCTTAACGCCTCTTCCAGATACGCCTTGACCCTTGTGTTTATGCCTTCTCTGATCTCTTTCGCGCCTTGTCCCTTGTTAAGCTTCTCCAGAAGTTCATCCACTCTCGCGTTAATATCGAATCTCGGGGCCTCTGTCTTCTGGCTTTCCGTGCGCACAAGTTCCACAGGATTTTCCCGCTTCTCAAAAACCGCTCCCTGATCTGTAAGGGATTCCCTTATCCCGCGTATCTCTTCTTCCCTTATACGGTGTAGTTCCAATATCTCCTTATCCGGGGCCTTCGGCTTGTTGAAATTAAAAGTAAGCCCCACGTTGAATGTCATGCCGCCGCGGATCTTCTCCGTAAGCGTCTGAGAGCCTATAGGCGCCAATCTGTCCTGAGCCTCTAACGGAATCCCCATGGAAAAATGGAGCCTGAGATTATCGGATAAAGGCGTATAAACCTTGAACAGCAGGTTATCTGTGTTGAACAAACCGCCGGCGTGAGTGGTGAATGACGGATCCCCGGAAAGCTTATTGAACTGGATCAGGACGCCCTGCTGTTTCTCCTTGTCGGACAAAGCCACGGTAAACTGCATGTCCTGCTTATTGGTGCCTGTGGCGTTAAAGACAAGGTCTGTATCTTTCATGACATTGAACGACGCGTTGAATGTAGCAACGAATAAAGGCGCGTGGTTCGCGGTCAATACGCTTGTAAGGCCGCCTGATATGTGTTCGCTCGAATAGCTTACAGGTATGGCTATGCCAAGATTTGTGCCTTTGTCATCTCTTATTACAAAAGGATTGCCTCCTATCTTGAAATCTCTGATGGATTGCTCAAGCTTTATGCCGTACTCCTCTGTTTCCCTGCCTTCGCCTATGCTGGACCAATTGAATGATTTATACCTGTCGCCATAGCTCTTCAAGGCATAGATCTCGTTATTGCCTACCACAAAAGCGAGTTTCACCTCTGTCCTCTCTTTTGACTCGTAATCCGCTCCGCCCTGCTGTAAGCCTTTAGCGAACAGATAAATCTTGCATTCCGGCTTTATAAGCATGCTCGCCTTTAAACTCTGGGCGGTCATATAGCTTCTCATGATGCTCTTTGGCAGGGCATTCATGAGGGTCTCGGTATGGGTTATTTCCTCATTTATATCTCTTCCTCCGACACTCGTAGCGCCATAGTCATTCTTTATTGTCCTGAGATAATTCAAGTATTCCCTGTATGCCTCTTCCTGGCTGTTTATATCTCCGAACGGATTTGCCAGGTTGGCAAGGCCGCTTATGCCGCTCTCTATCAGAATCTTGCCCACTCTCGCGCTTACAGGCAGATTAAGTTCCAGAGTAGGCATTATATTTTTATCCCTGCTATCCACAGTCAGTCCTGACATAAACATGAAATCCTGAGGCCTATCCCTGTATGTATCTTCTACGGAAGAAGTCGTCTCCTCTATAACCTCTTCTGTTTTCTTGCCTTCTTCCGTGGGCTGGGCCACCTGCTCTGCTTTGTTTTCTGTGACAGGCGGCTCCACACTGATATCTTCCGTCTTTACTGTTTCCTCCGGCCTCGCGATAGTGCCTTCCGCGACAAATACGACGCCGCCCTCGAACTGTTTATTGATATAGTTTTCGGCCCTCTCCAGCGAAGCCTGCTTTATGGCCAATTCTTTCTGCGCCTCTTTCATGCCGTCTTCTATTATGATAATATAATCCACGCCTTTATAAGTCCATATGGAGGAATTGGTCAGCGGGTCATAAGTACCGGCATTAACCCTCGCTTTATATTCGTCCATATATAAATCTCCGGTAAAGACGGCTGTCTGGCCGCTTGACATGTTCGTCCTCGTAACCCTTCCGTCCTGAGCCCCTAAAGCCCTTATTTCCATATTGGCCTTGGCCTGCTCCAACAGCCTCTCTCTGTGCTTTACAGTAAGCATGCCGAATATAATGCGGTTGCCTTTTTCGTAACCGGTCAGCTCTCCGTTCTTTATTATCTCCCCGGCTTTCCTGTACCATGCCCCATCCTCAGCTTTGAATATTTCTTTTGGAGAAGGCAGATCCGAAGATTTTTCATATGATATGAGCACTCCTGAAGGTGTCTGTTCCCCTCCCCATGTTTCCAGGATAGTGCGGTATCTGCTGGTCCCCACATCTCCGAGAGGTATCTCTTCTCCGCCTATGCTGGTATGGGATATAAACGATATCTCCTTCATCCTGCCGCCTTTTACCCTGTCGATCTCATCCTGTAAAGCCCTGATATCATCTTTGATGCCTTCCATATCCGTAAAATTATACCCAAGGATAATTTCATTCCCGGTATCTTTGTCAATCATCATGCTGGGCGTGGAATTCGTAAGCTTAAGCTCATTGTATGTAAGGACCCTGAAGCTGAGCTTCTTTGTCTCAGGGTTCACGATGTTCACGATATACAGGGCGTCTTCCCTTATCTTGTTTACGGATATATCGCCCTTCTTCCATGTCTTGACTATATTATTATCGGCGTCCCTCGTAATCCCTATCACATCCTTATCGCCTTCCACAAGAGTGGCGCCCTGTTTCTGGCTGGCTTCTATAAACGCCTTGTCCAACTTAACCCTCGCCTCGTCCACGTAATAACGCAATACCTTGCCGTCAGCGCCAACCAGGGCCGCGTACATCATCTTGCTGTCTATCTTAATCTGCCTTTCCAGAGACTCTATTGTCTCCAGGGCCCTCTGCAGGTTCAGCCTCTTTACATTAAGCCCGGATATGACTTCTTTCCCGTCCTTGGAAAGGGCCTGGTCGACTGTCGTAATCTGGGATATGTCCACATCATCGCTCACGATAAATGTCCTCATATTCCTGGACTCATCCAATTCATACTCTATTACCTGGGCCCTCGTAAGCCTTGCGCCTGTTACGAAATCAAAGTTCATCACGCGTTCCCTGCGCTCATACTGGGTCATCGAGAATATTTCTGATTTTGTCTCTTTGTCGAATATCTGGAACTCGCCGTTCCTGAACCAGTCCTCGAGCTGGACAAGTTTATTATTGTCGAAACTGTATGTTTTGCCTGAAGCGACAAGATAAATATCGCCCCTATCATACGCGTCAAGCAGGCCCTTGTCGTCATACCTGAATTCCCTGAAAGGATAAGGATTGGTGAACTGGTTGCCTTCGCACGCTATCTGCAATATAGCTTTGGACTGTTTCTGATAAAGTCCCTCTATGGCCCTGAGATATGAAGCGTCCATGGACAGCGCCATAAGCTGATTGCTCAATTCTTTTGACATGCCTCCGCTCAATATCAGCAATCCTTTTGCCGGGTCATAGGCTATCCTGCCTTTGAGAGAATCCGGGAACTCAAGGCCCTGAGGCATCTTCTCGAGTTTTTCGGAAATAGTGGAAACTCTTATCAGATTATCGCGCCTCTGGATGGGAACCTCTTTATCCTCATTTTCATTTGAAACTGTGGCGGTTTGCTGTATAACTCCTATTTCATGCCCTGTTATGATGGCACGTTTTGTCTCTGGAGGAGGTATCGGGGGCAGGCCGCTGCCTGTTGCGGCTGAAGTACGACTACCGCCGGTTACTCCGGCATCCGATTCCGCAGTCTCCCTGGCTATAGGCTGCTGCTCTAAATCCTTTGCGGTCAACTCCGTATCCGAAGCCGTTCCTTTAATCTTTTCTATCAATGAATCGATGCCCGCCCACATCTGATCCAGGCCCGGAAGCATGCTGGACTGGGATATGATCATGGCATCATTGGAATCGAACCTTTCTCTTGTCTCGTCGCCTCTTAAAAATCCTGTTAATTTACCGAGCAGTTTCTCCGAGCTCTGCGCCATCGCAAGCCCGTCAAGATTGCCTTTTTCCGCCTCTTCTTTAGCCTGTTTCAGGCTGTTCTGAATCTGCACATACGCCATAAGGGCCTGCTCAGGGTTATTCCTAAGCTGGTTCTCCATCATCTCCGAGCCGCCGACTACATCGAATATAGCGCCGCCTATATCCATTCCCAAAAGGTCGTTCACCACAAAACTGCCCCAGGATATCGCGCCTTGATCTAGTATTGTCAGCCCTGTCTTAAGGCTTTCGTTGTGCGCGCCTTCCACAAACGAAGTCAATCTCTGCATAATAGCTATATTATCCGCGTAATACTTGCCTGCCTCATCAAGGCCCGCTAAATCAAGGCCTTTGGATACGCATGAATCTATACCATGAGCCCATCCTATATTGCCGGCTATCAGGTCTATTTCCATCCCGACAGTGGCTATGCCAAGCGCCGACACCAGCACGCTTCCAAAAAGCCTGTATCTCTTATCGAACGCGCCGCTTTTCCCGTCTTTTCCTATCTCGGAAGCTGTCCTTATATCCCTGTTTAATAACGCGTCGCGGTTCGCCCTCAGATAAATATTGACCATCTTCCTGGTGAGCCTGGCTTTATCCTCGGAAAATCCGGCATGGTCGATAACACTGCCGCCGAGCTCATAATATTTCTCTTCCAATTGGGATATAAGCTCTCTTATAAGCTGGGCTTCGGCGCGGGTCTCTGTTCTGAACACGCCTAAAAGTTCGTTTCTGTGGAGAGTTTCCAGGACATCCCTCATTCTCTTTACATCGCTTTCTTTCATAACATCTCTTATATATTTTCTCAGATGCGCGTAGTCCATCCTCTCGAGCCTCGCCTGGTCAGGATTGATCCACGCGTCCTCATCCATAAGCTTATTTTTGTGATGAGTCACAAAGCCAAAATATCCCATGAAGAAAGCGAGGATGAACGCGCTTAAGATAGCCCCGATCGTCACAGGAGCGCTGAATATGCCGAGTGTCGGGATTAATACTACCTTTAATATGCTTCCTGGCACAAGCCCCCACAATAAGCCATGGCCTATGCCGCTGAATACCGCCATCTTTGCCCTTCTGTGGATGAATTCGAAAGTAGATGTCAGTATTATCGTGTGCGTAAGGAAATTATACGCGTATTTGACTATCTTGGTATCTTTTATCCTGTCCCCAACGACTTCGAATGAAGTCCTCTTGTTCCTTACAGCCTCGTCTACCGCCTCTAAAAGCGCCGGGTCCTTATCGAATGAGGCGTTATATTCTTGCCTGAATGAGTTATAAGCCTCGTCCAGCCTGTTCAGCCTGGCTGTCCTGCCTATGGAGACAATCTTTGTCAGGAAATCGCACGCGGCTTCCGCCAATGCCCTTAATAAGCCGTATTCCATCAATTCCGCGTCGTCCTTGCCGGGTCTCCAGTTGGGTTTATAAGCGGCGTTTATCAAATCTACGAATCTTTCCCTTAAGGCGGAATTACTCGTCCTGCCAAGCAATGCCTCGTATTTCCTGACAGGATTGTCATAGGACCTGCGATTCTCTTCCAGCTTCATGGCGCCTTCGAGTATGTCAATAGCCTCACCCGCCATAAAATCCTGTTTTGACGCGTCCCTGAGCCTGTAAGACATCGGCAGTCTGTAGAATCTGAAGAAGAAGGAATCCAGGAGGTGGAATGGGAATGAAATCAAAGCGTGCACGGCAACTCTGTCTGCGCGGCCTTTTGCCTTTAATTCCTGCCATGCCTCTTTGAAATGTTTCTGGTATTTCGAATCGAATATCTTGAATCTCGCGTAGTTCGCGCTGTCGAGTTCCTTATATATCCTTTCCAGCTCATCGTTCGAATACCTGCCCAGGATCTGCCTGATATCCTTTATCCTGCTTATATACCTGAACTGGCCTATAATCCTGGAGATCAAAACCTCTTTATCATTCCTGAACCAGCCAAGCTTTGGCAGTTTTTCTTCAGGCTTCATCCCGACAGCGGTCCTCCATCCTGCCCAATTCTCTTTATAGGTAACTATGGCCCGGACATCCCTGTCCTCTTCCCTGATATTAAACGTATGGCCTGACGCCAGGACATTCGCGTAAGCCGGTATCTTTTCCTGGCGCTTGAATATATCGTTCAATTTCCTTAAGAAATCCTCTTTGCCGCTTGCTGGCTTCTGTTTCCTGCCGGATATAAAGGAGTCCTGGGCCTGCGCCAGGCTGACCCCTTCTGTCTGTCCGACATCTTTATATATAATACTGCTGTTTAATGAGTACGGGTTATTCCACCAGACAAGGCCTTCTCCGCCGACTATGTCATCCATGCCTGTTTCATCAAGCTTGGCAATGGCTGTTTCTTTCTGCACGCTGAGTATATTTACTATCTGATTATCGCGTTCGAATTTATCGCGCAATTCCGCAACATCCACAATCACGTCGCCAGAGATATCCGTGATTCTGCATACCTTCTGGTTCTCGCCATTGTCTACAGCCAGGTATCCAAGCTGTAAAAGCGTAAAATGCGGCACTGCCTTATTCTTGAAGTTTCCTTCTATGTTTAAAATTACAGGGGTGCCTATCGGGGAATTATACAGGCTGTTTATCGGGAGTTCATAGCCGAACACGGGCACTTTATAACCGTATGCCTCGTCAGCCAGGACCTTCTGGATAAACGAGAACGGCAGAAGCCCGTTTTCTCTCTTGAGATTTATCAGGAATTTATTCAGCCTTCTGGCGTCCTGCCTGGTATCCGCGGATTTTACCATCCTTACGATTTCTTCCTCGAAGTTCCTGGCAAGGCCTTCTACGGTAACATCTTTGTCCAAACTAATGCCGCGCTCTTCGAGATAAGCCGTGGTCCTTTCGCTGTTCAGCATGCCGGCCGTGGAAACCACCGAGCAATGGATCGAATTTATGACAGTCCCGTCGAGCATATTTTTCATCATTTCATTCTTCTCGTCCAGCAGGAACCATCTCACAAGATTTACGGGGCTTGCCCTGCCGGCATTCCTGAGAAGCATGAACTGCCTGAGAGGGCTCATTTCATACCTGACTTCTTCCGCGAATTTATCTATTACCTGGTCAACGCTGTATCTCACAACAGCTTCTTCCAGGGACGCGCTCAATAACTGCGCCGTGTCAGCGGATGAATCTTTTCTTTCGTTAAGCAATGTAAATGTATGGCTAAGGATAGACTGCAGGGTTTCGGCAGGGTATGCTGATATATCGTGTTCGAAAACCGGCGAACCCCTGGCGCCGCTTGAGTCTTTCATATTAATAAGCTCTCTGACGATACTCCTTGTTATATCCAGATAATACCCGTCGCCCAGCGCCTTGGCCGCGGAAAGCGCCGTCCTGAACTCAAAGACAGCCTCATCCATATTCCCATTATTAAGCGACTTCAAGGCGCTCTCTATGGAAATGGCTACCGCTGTTTGAGTAGCGGGCTGTACGCCAACAGGGCCTGTCACTATTTCTTCATACTCTGTGCCAACCGGCAGAATGCCCCTGTAGCCTTCCCTTGAGAAACCTACGTAATCGAAGAAAGTATCGCTAAGCTCATCGAGGCTCGCTATAACCGTATTCCTGAAATAGCTGTCGCCCCAGGCCTTAGCCATGATCTCTCCGGTATATCCACTGCCCTGCCTTAAATCATTGAGCGTGGCGATCGTAACCCCGTAATCTTCCACATTCTGCATAAAATGCTTCAAGCCCATAAGCATATCCACCAGGAACGGATTTGTCTCACTGCTTGCCATCTCCGCGAGAACCTCGGGGGTTATCCCGCTCTTAAGGAGCATGTCATTCAAAGACCTGTATTTCGGCGTCTCGTAATAGAGCTGTAATGCCGCCAGCTTATTCGCTGTCTCGAGATCCTGCGGATCTGATCTGTACTGATTCTTCAGCTCCGCCAGCCTTGCCAGATCATAACCCGCGCCGTCCGCGAAATGGCCGCTTTCTTTTTTCAGCAAAGCCTGCATAATAGCCATATACCTTTCATCCTGGCTCATTCCGGACAACAGCGTAAACAAATTCTTATTCATCTGGAATGTCTTATTGAGTATCCTCCCGTCCTTCACGATAAACTTGACCTGCATCGCTGGGCCTTCTTCCAGCAAAATATTCTGCTTGCCGTTGGATAAATTCTCTATGAACCCGCTTACCATTGCCTGCACCTTTTTATCCTTAGTCGAGGCGCTTATGGCCTGCAGGCTCCTGATCGCCGCAAAAATATCTTTGCCTTCTTCCTGGTAAACAGCCTGCATAAGATTCATCTTGGTGTCCAGCTTATTCAAAGCCGGCAATTCCATAATGCCCGCTTCCGGTTTGAAAGAAGTATTGGATGCCAGGCGATTGGCGCCTTTGAAATCTCTCTTAAGCGACTCATACTCTCCCTGCGCTGCTTTTATGGTATTATTGACATCCCTGTCCCTGATCTTCCCGAACTTCAAATTAGCGATATCTATAACCCTTAAATCATCCGAAACATTATCAAGTATACTGACAGACTGGCCTTTTAAATCGAATGCCGCGCCTTCGGCCTTAAGGTTCCCGGCTAATTTGCTCAGGCCATTAATAAAGGTATCTGCCTCCGCTTCCTTCCCCTGGCTAATGAGCATTGTCAGGTGCGCCTTGGCTGTTTTTTCTATCCCGCTCTGTATAATGGCATATCGTATCTCGCCTTTAGGCGTCCTATACGTGCCTGTCACATAAGGAACCGCTGTGTTCGATGAGAGCTTCTTTCCTTTTTCATATCTATCCCTGGATTCTCTATTGACCGATTCATCTTTATTATCAAGTACCTTGAGCCATCTGCCGTCGGAAAGCCTGATCGCTGTAGCGTGGACACCTGACTCGGATTCAATGCCAAGCCCTGTCATGTCTTCCTTGTTAAGCTTATCTGTAAATAACCTTTTTATCCACCCTCTATCCTGTTCCGGAAATTGAGACAAGAATTTATCCAGTTCACTTGATTCACTGGCAGTCTCTTCCTTCTCTGACGCAAGAGACACAGCCTGCTGGCCTTTCTCTGGCTGTGATTTAGCCGCGTCAAGCTCTTTACTCTTATTGGCGGCTGTCCTGGCGATAAGTTTTACAAAAGCGCCTTCATAATTCTTGACGCCTTTCGTAACACTGACTTCGATGCCGGCTTTTTTATAGATGGATTCCGGCACAAAATAAGCCAGTAGTGACGCGTCAGGCATATTGTTGATTATATTATGTTCTATAAGGCCCTCTAAATTATCGGGATTGGCATTGAATCTGTATTTCGCGTCATACAAGAATGTATAAGCTATATTATTTATGAAAGTCTCTTCTATTTTTTCCTGACTGCGGCCTGCTTTTCGCTGGTCGGATCTCGCTATGAGTTTAATGTTTGCCATAAGCTCCAACAAATTAGTGTAAGAGACATTCTGCTTTTTCTGGCCGTTCGGCAGGAGGATGTCATAATATTTCTCGCCCTTGTCTTCTTTTGTGTAGACAAGCTGTATCCTGCCGGGCTGTTTTACTCCCAAACTCTTATATACAAAATAAGCTGTCCAGTTAAGGAAAGACTCTATCTTTTTGTCCGTAAGGCTCCATGCCCATGTCGAATCCGATAAATGGCCTATCTCGTGGATTGTCTTTGCCTTTACAATCTCATTTGCCAGCGAAGGATCTATTGCCCTGATCTGGCTTGTATATTTTACAAACTGCATATCTACATAAATATACCCTGTATCGCCTGCCGCCATGTTGGAAACCAGGGCCGCTTCGCCCTTTGATGCCTGCTCCAGATTCACTTTTACGAATTGCACGCCTTTTATCCTGCTTGTAAAATGTTTCGCCTGGATCTGTCCTGTAATTAAGCCTCTCACATTAATGATCTCAGCCTTGATGGCGCTGACAAATTTAGCCGCGTCAAAATCATCTTTGGAAAGGGTTTCCGTATCAGCTACGCTCTCTATAAGTTCCATATCTCTCTGCGATATATTATTGCTTATGTACTCCTCCTGAAGAATATTATGTACTTTATCATAATTATCCTGGATATTATGGACAGCATTCTCTGTCTTATAGCCAGCGGCGTTCAGAGCGGCTTCTATGGATCCAGTTACCCCATATTTATCTGCAACCTCGATAACAACACCCAGGGTTATATCCAGGCGGTTCTTCCTGTAAGTATCCAGTTCTTTTCGTATGTAATGGCCTGCTATAAAGTTCCTTGGATTGAACGTATCGCTCGCAAGCTCATCCAGCGTCGCTTTATTGCGTATCGATCCAGCCTCTTCCTGATTAATATTGGCATTAGCTATTGCATTGACAAGCTTTTCGTTGTTCTGTTTTATAACATCCGCCTTCGCGCCTTTGTAACCGGCGGCCTCAAGGGCGGCGTTATATATATCATCCTGGGTAACGCCATAATCCTTGTACTTATCCGCCGCGCTTTCGATAAGAGGCATTGATATCATGCTCTGGCCAACTTTTTCTTCTATCCCTTTGTAATACTCGAACTCTTTCTTTGCGTTATCTATACCCACCTGCCTGAGCCCTGCCTGGTCAAAAGCGCCGAGAAGCATAAGCCCGAACGCTTCCAATTGCTTCGCCTCTTCCTTGCCCGTGTCCCCGGAGATCTGTTTTACCAGATCCGTTATGAGCCTCGGGGTAATGCTCATATTGTCGTCTTTCTTTAAATTCTCCCTGATCAAATTCATGAACGTGGAGACATTCTTGTTCTGCGTTTTATTCCTGTCTGCTATAGCGCCTAATATCCTGAATCTATCGGAAATTGTTTCCGCTTCAGGCACAGCTTTGAGCTCTGTAATCATCCTGACGTCTTCTAATTTAAGGCCGTTCAGTATATTGAATATCTTCCCCGCATCTGAGTTCTCTTTTGTGCTGATGTCACCCATAAATAAAGGTATCAACTCTTCCGGCTTCACGCCCGCAATATTGCTCAGGGATGTGACTTCCGAAATCTTGAATTCCACTTTCTCCATAGCCTTATTAGCCTTTGCTATAAGCTTCATGGCTGTCCTGGAACCACGCTGGTAGTCTTCGTAATTTTGATGATATGCGCCATTAAAGTCCTCTTTCGCTTTTTTATTCTCATCGATCCTGGCTGACCATGTCTTTACAAAATCTGCCTTGTCTTTTATGACCGAGCTATGATCCGCTAAGTCCACTACCAGAGATAATAATGCCGTGTCATCCGCGGATAAGAGCGCAATATTCAAGCGAGAATCCTGTGGAACGCTGTAAATATTCCCTTCCTGGCCTTTTGTGTTTAGCTTAAAATTTCCGGATTTGATTTCAATCCCGAAGTCCTTGAGCATATTAAATGTGTTATTCATCTTATTGATATCGACATTCTCTAATCCGGCGTCTACTATATTCGAGGAAAGGCTTAATAGGCTCGCGGCTAAATTTTCTCCGCTCAGTTCCATTTCGAATAATCCCGCCACATTTTTCTGAGTTTCGCTGTCTGAATCAAGCAAGCCATTAAATACAGAGGCCACTTTTTGGCCCTTATAAGTAAATAGCTCGTCGTTATCCGCGTCGATCAAATCATTTGCCCTGAAATAGACCTTGACCTGCGCTTCCATGGATTCGATGCCTTTTATATCTAAGAGTTCCTTGACCCTGGTCAAAATTTTTCTCCCGGATACAGCCCTGTTTATTTCAGCCTTTATTTCAGGCGTTATTTCGGCCTTAAGGACTTTGGATACACGACCGGCGGAATTGCTGGCTATATGAGAATCTATAATTATTGCCCTGTCATTGACTATCTTTATCCTCTCGTCCTGAGATTTATTCCTCAGAGAGATGCGCTCTTCTACGCTCAGAAGATTTTCCCTCTCGGCTATCACATAATGGTGTACGGACCTGCCTTCTTTTGAGCCCGGCCTGAGGCCTCCTACCCTTGCGAATAACTGTACCAAGCCGGTCATGCCCTGCAAGCCAAAAACATGAAGCTTGGCTGTCTGGACCCCTTCGGCGGCATTAACGCCTTCTTCCAGGGGAGCTACTAATATATATGTCTTATTTGCGCCTTCCGAAGTGCTCTTCGACGCTGCCACTCTTTCTTTAAATACCTCTACCTTCTGGGCTAATATATCCTGATTCTTGCCGGTAAGTTCCACTATTTCTATCTGCCTGTTTCCAAAATTAACCTTGCTTAACAGGCGCCTTACTAAACTGCCTATGCCAGCCTCTACGGAAGCCACGATAATCACATCCGTCCCCAGCGCTACATCGCTTCTGATATTATTCAGGAAATGTTTCATTGTTTCTCTTGTATTGATAAACACATTCTGTTCGACATTCGCGGGATCTATTGTCAGAGGGGTCTCTGATATGGTCAATATATTCTTCCCGAGCATTTTTAAAATACCACTGCTCGTCTGCAAAGTAGCCGTAGTCATATCCACTATGCCGCGGCCTCCGTTTGCCTGCTCCACCTGTTTTATAGCGCTTATATAATCTGTCCTGTCTGTAGTTCTTGAATAAAGCTTATCTACCAGCGTATTAAGGTCGCCTTCTTTAAACCTTGATTTTCCGGTAAGTTTCCTGGCTCTCATCAATGTAAACATGGATTCATAACGCTCGCCTATGGTAGTGCCCTCGTGACCATACTGCCTGACAGCCGTGAAATAGTCACCGAAATGGAACCATAAATCCCTCCCCACGATGCCTCTCTCGGCGTTTGCCCAGCTATTCACCACATTTTTAAATCTTTCCAGCGTAGGCCTTGACCCGCCCTCTTTAAGGGCTCCGTTCTTGCCTGCCTCGGTTACGATATTAGGCAATCTTGCTTTATATTTATTGAACAAAGTTTCTATCTCTTTTGAATACTTCTGATTAACCCTCCATACTGTCTCGTCTTTTTTGCCCTCTGAGTCCTTAGGATTGTCAAAGAAATCTTTATATTTACCGGCTAAATTAGACAATTCTCCGGCTATTTCCACCCATATCTTTACTTCGTTATGCGCCTTTTTAAGATTGGATGGGCTCATTTCCAAAGAAGCCTCTGAAACCGAATATATAAGTTCCGGGTTATTTATCAAAACCTGAAGCTCGTCTATGCCGACACTGCGGATACCCTTAAGGGCATCCAAAGACATCTTTCCTGTCTTAATCAGCAAAGCTCTATGCGATATTGCTTCAGGGCCCAATATCTTTATAACCCCCTTGCCGCCTTCGGGCCCGTCAAGGACAGTTCTTTCTATAAGATTATCTCCTGTGGAGGCCTTTTCCAACACAACCACTTTGCATATATTTCCTATAACCTTTATTATATTTTCAGCCGCCATTTCCGCTGTTATGCTGGCGCCGGCTTTTTTGCTGACTCCATGCCCCAAAAGCATATCTCTTGCGACCTGCTCTACCAGATAATTTTTACTAAGCCATTTTTCGAATACTACCTCTAATTTTGCGTTCGGCTCCGCGTTCAATATAAGCTTCATGCCCAGGAAATCCCCAATCCACTCAGCCTGCTGTTTGCCTCCTCCTGCCATTTCAGCTATGGCTATGCCGTTTTTAACACTGCTTCCGTCCAATATGCTGTTTACCCTCAAATATGAATGAATTATCTGGCCTATCCTTACGGTGCGCCCCATATTGGTCATATTGTGGTAAATCCAGGCTAAGCCGTCTGAAACAGTCAGGTTTTTCGCGTGTATATCTATGCTCAGCTCGCCTTTTGAAAGCAAATCTATCTTGTAAACGATGTTTATCGTTTCGATAAGCGCATTCCTAATAGCAGAGATAGGATTGTTCCCGCATTCAAGGATAACTTTCTTGTTTATATATCTTGTAAGCCTGACTAATCTGTTCCCGGCTTCTGTATTGGCTGGGCTTTGCGTCAAATTTAAGGAGGTAAATTCATTGAGGATCTGTTCTGCCTGCTCCTGCGATAATTTTCCTTTCTTTATGCTTTCCTGTATCTTCTTTATTGCGGCAGGAGGGCTGTTTGTGCCTTTAGAAGTCGTTAAATTAGACAGCTCTCCTATCTTCGCGTTTATAAAATCTATATTATGCTTTGCGGAGCCAGCCTTGCCTGAATATCTTTCGGAAACCGCCTCATACCTTAATTTAGCGATTTCATAATATTTTTTAGCGGTGGTGTATTTCCCACTGCTCCAGGCTATCTCGCCGTTAATTTCGTTTATCCTGGCCTTGGCAAACTGCAAGTTCTGTTCAGCCGCCTGCTTAGCCTCTCCTGACAGCCCTTTTGATAAATTTTTATAATAACGGGCCGCTTGCGTATACAGTTTCAGCGCCGCGCTAAACTTGCCTTCGCTGAATTTCTGCTCCGCGGCCTTGAAAAGATCGTTGCCGCTTGTTTCCGCTCCTTTAATATTTACAGGCTCTATGCTTCTCAGAGAGCTTATCGCGGGCCGCAGGGATGATTGTTTTGTCTCGCTGACATTATCGCTCGAAACCTTTGGAGCTTTTCCAGGCTCAAGAGCGGAAGTCTTGCCGGCCCCTGTCTCGGCATTCTGCGCCTCAAATTTCGCATTGCTTGCCGCAAGCCTTAATTCCCCTTCGGACTCTGCCGCAGGTTTTTCTGTTTTCACCTTTGTATTTTCCGCGTTATCCTTGAAAAATTTCTTGATGGATTTTAATTCTGCCTGGGCGGCTTTTTCCTTTTTCGCTATTTCCTGTTCCTGGGCTTTGATATATTGCCTTGCCTGCTGTATGCCTAATGTCCTGGATATGTGGCCTCCGAAGAATCCGGTTAATCCTCCGATACCAATACCTAAATCAACGTTAAGGCCAAACATGTTAGCAATAAGGCCCCCTGCCATGCCAAGCGCATATGACCCGGCAAACATCTTGAACATTCCATACTGCTGGTACGCGAAACGGACACTCGCCTGAATACTTGCTTTACCGAAACCTTCCGTCTTCCAGGCGCTAAAGAACCCCTTAGGCGCAGGAACAGGCGGAGCTGTCAGATTATGTTCCATAGCCGCTCCGAGTCTAGGCATAAATTTAGGCATGACAGCTGTTAAGTTGGTGCGCATAAATGCTCCTACTTTCCCTAATCCAAGAGCTTTTCCTAATTTACCAAGCGCGCCGATGCCTTTCCCAAACCCGACAAATGAAGCTACTGTCCATGCGGGATTCTCCCACAGTTGCGACGGAAGATCGGTTATAAAAAGAGCGAGTCCTTTTCCTGTGCCCACAGGATCGCAGGGAAGATTGACAACAAGAAACAATGCCCCTACCAGGCCTTCCCATAAACCGCCGACTCCGTTAACGATTATCTTCGGCGCTCCTGACAATGTGTTTATATTTTCCACCATATTCTCATGGAAGTATTCCGCCATATACATATCAGCGTCAGCCTGGGCTTTGTCGTAGTCATCCACATTCGAAAATATATTTTTAATCCAGCTGGTGTTCCAGGTAGATTTGGTCCTGTGCCACTGAACCATAGTAACGTAAGATAAGGTCTCCATTCCAACCTGCAAATCCCTTGATGTGCCTAACAGCTTGGCAAATAAATAGCCCTGCAGCCCGCCTCCTGGCCCGGGCATCCTTAATTGCATCTCAGGATTTATTTCTTTGTAGAAGAAGTCCCTCATTTCTTTATCATCTTTTGCGAAAAATCTGCAGTCCTCTTTTTTCGCGAGATCTACTTTTGTCTCATCTTTCCTTAACTGCATATAATTTTCTTCTTTCTTCGACAAGACTTTATAGTCGCTGTCTAAATATTTCACATTCACTATATCATAGCCTTTATCCGAAGCGCTGGTCCTTGTTATCAATCTGTAACCGCCGTCTTCCAGCTGTTCTGTCATAGATACTGTAATGGTCTTGCTATTTTTGATTGTATAGGCATTGAGGCTGTTGGAGCTCTCCATGCCAAGGCCAAATGTAGGCAGGAAGTATGTCTTCCTGTTTCTTCCCTCCGCAGGATGCGTCTCTATGGTAGCTGTGTATTTTGTCTTTACGCCATCGGGAGAGGTTTCTTCGATAGACACATTCTGCTCTACCCATACGCTGTCAAAAAACTTCCCCTTGTGGACAACAAGGCCGTCAACTGCTATTATCGGAACAGTCTCTGTCTTGCCGGGAGCGAATTCTACAGCCATGCTGTCCACTCTCATCTGGTACAGGGAAATATTGCAATCGGAAACAGCGTTGGAACGCTCAAGATAATCTCCCGATTGATCTATGCTGTAAAGAGAGTAGGTATATTGCGTTTTATTTACCAATCCCCACCATTCTGATTTGGATTCGCTCATTTTGCTTATAAATCCTTTTTCGCCCATAACATTATCAGTATACCTGCCGTCCAAAGAGAATGTCCTGTTCTTCTCTACAAAGGTCATGGTCCCTTTACCGCCAAGATGCTGAATGCCGCCTTCTCTAACCGCGCGCACGGTCAAACTGGTATATTTCCTGTCCGTATCATACCTTACGCCTCCTATCTCGACTGTGCCAAACACGGTATTTTTGGCCCCATTCGCTGTAGCGAGAATAAGGGCGCTATTCCCCATTACCAGGAACTCAAGGAATCTTGAATTGCTTCTGTATTCATTAGTGCCGGATTCTCCGAGGAACCCTTTAAGCCATGGAGACATGGTCTCGTTCCTAGCATCTACGACACTGTACTTCTTGTCTTTAAAAGGCTGCCATATCGTCACTTCTGTGCGCGTATCAGGAAGCTCTACGCTTTCGGATCCTTCCGATTTATTGATTATGCATCCTCCCGAATACTGGAAGAATTGATTACCTGCCCCATCTATCCTTATATCTTTTATCTTCATCGGCTTCAGGACCTTAGGCATTATCTCTGTAGCGGCAACCTTTTCTATAAAAAGCATTCTGACAGGGTTATCTCCGCAATTCCAGACATTTCCATGTATGGAATCAATGGCTCCGCGAAGAGTTTTCATCCAATTATCGAAAGTAGCCTGCGTTATTTCATTGCTTGGCGCCAATTCCTGTATCTTGTTGATCGCGGCGCTTAGGCCTTCGTTGGTAGGATGAGCCTGAAGATCTTTCATAAGGGCATTGATCTGGGCCGCGTCACCTCTGACCTGCTTTTTCATGCTGTTAGATAATACTGTCTTTACTTCCCCGCTGACAGAATATTTGCCTTTTATGACCCACCTTGTGCCGTCATATTGCACCCTGCCGTCTACTCTGCCACTGACATATGTCGAACCGACCGCTTCATCGTTGAAAATATAATTCTGGGCTAAAAAGCCGTTGGCTATTGTCCCGACATCGAATTTTATGCTCTGGGCCTTTTTCCCGTTGACTGTTTCTTCTACTATCCTGTAACCGCCGGATGTATAGGTAAAACTGTCCATTTTATACCCGGTAGAATTAAAAAATAGATGGGAGTTTATTCCTATGACCGGCATGCCGTTGCGTATCTCTATCTGTCCGTTCCTTACCGAACTATTCAACGTAAGGAGCTTTACATCCGAAAGCGCCTGGTGGCTGCTTATAATAGCGGTTGTGTTTGCCTTTGTAATACTGCCGGGCCCTGTACCGGAAATCAAAGGAAGCGTCACGCTCTCCTCTCCCTCGCTAAGCCTGACAGTGCCTGTTATATTGGGATTTCCATTCTTGACCGATAATTTTGAGCCTTCGGACATCGGCGCTATATAAGTTTCCGAAATGTCTACGCCTGTAGTTTTGTTGTGAACGGTATATTTCAGCTGGCATCCGCTTATATCTATTTCCTGGTCCTGCAGAATGATTTCTACCTTACCATCGGCTGTTAAGCGCGTGGTAAACAACATCTGGATTTTCACATTTTTAGGAACCACCAGGCTCATATCCAGGTATCCGTTGGCATTATTGAAAATTTGTTTTTCTTCTCCGGATATATCTAACGGCTTGAATGAACCCATGGTTTTGGCAGACAATCCAAATTGCAGGCCCTGGTCAGTAAGCGCCATCTCTATAAAATTTTCCCCTCTGTTAAGCTGATAAGTTCCCATATCCACATCTTCTGTTACTGTAATGCTCACGGCCCTGGGAGCTTCTCCTTTTTTGATCGTTTCATTAAGTTTAAAACCCTTGAACTCCGTGCCTGCTTCCACTTCATCCGCAATATCGGCCTGCTGTAAATCGTAAATTCCGAATCCGATCTTCTTGTCAGCAGTATAAGTAACGGTTATATCATCGCCTTTTCTAAATACGTATATGCCTAACCTGACTTCTCCCTCAAGAATCTTCGCCCTGCCTGTGCCGCCTCTTTCCACTGTACCTGCCATATCCAGCACCAGACCGGACTCGAATCTTACTGTTCCCTTAAGCTGGTTAACAGGCAAAGACGCCGCTATAGGATACGGGAGTAGGCTGACTATGGCGGTATTTACCTCAGTCACCAGTTCGGACCTTTCAGAGGTGCCTTCTTTGTAGTTGGAAATTACCGCTGTATAAAGCGCCTCGCTCCATTCTTTAGCGGTCTTATTGGAAATCTGGCCGTTTCCCACAAGAGTCCTCAGGATATCGCTCGCGTCTATTATCATCTTTGTCAATAAAGCCTTGTCTTCCACGCCGATCTTGATGCCGGCTATGGTTAATTCCATTTTTGATTTAAGCTGAGCGTATTCCAGGACATTGGTTGTGCCGGAAATAGGAAGCGGTTCTATTTTATCCGATTCCGATATGGCGTCGGATGGAAGCCCGGAGACCGATGATTCTTCCTGGCTGGCGTTTGATATAAAGCCGGGATGCGGTTTTATGCTGTATTTTCCGTCTTTCGACAATCCTATTATTATCTTCTGGCCCTGGGTATTGGTGAATGACCCGAAATTCATGCTGCCTGCGACTATAGTAGCCTCTACCTCTTTCTCCGGCTGGAGAGTGCTTAAAAGTTGAACGGAAAGGCCTTCTAAACCAACAGCCCCTTCGAATCTTAACACCTTGCCTTTATCCAAAGATAACACTGTCTCAATTCCATGGTCCCCTGCGAATGAGCGCTTGGTAGTATTCAATATGTTCAAATTCTGCAATAACTCGGATGTAGCGGCTGGCCACTGGGCATTGTAGGGGCCGTATCCATGTTGTCCGCCCATGGTTTTTCCGACAAGATCAGGGCCCATTGCCCGTAGATGATGTCTAGGATTCGCCGAGCAGTAGAACAGATAGGTGCCAACTCCTACCTGGTCTTCATTCATTTTATCCGTGTTATATCCGAGTTTCTTTGCGCTGGCCAGGAATCTCGTCCTGTCCTGCGCAAGCAATGCTCCAAATGCTTCTAATGCGGTTGTGGCATTCTTGAATTCTCCATGCAGGAAATTGTCGTGTGCTTCATTAGTGTACACACTCGACTCGTAAGGCATAAAGCCTGAGTAATCTTTGCTCAAATAACCGGATTTCTTTAAAGTATCCTGGTCAGAACCAAATCTGTCCAGCCCCATCGGCTCTGATACGATAAACCTTGCTAACTTTCCTGCCAAAATATTACTCCCATAGTCAATATAGCCTTCGGCAAAGGCAGCGGATGTAAAATACTCGAAGCTGATTTCCGGATTCAAAGAGCCAACTTGTTTATACGCCTCGACTAAAGGCGACACGACTTCAGGCATGGTCAAATAGAATAATATTCTCTGCGGCGCTCTGTTGTATTTCTCCTGTATCTTGTCCGATAAATACTGTGATTTATCCGTCAATAAATTCTCAAGCGCGTTATATACTATTTCCTTTACCTCCGGGGAATAGACCTCTGATTCTAATATCTTGGAAAGTGCCGCTTTATAATTCTCTTTCAGGCCGGTCATGGCTTCCTCTTTCAGTGCCGGAGATATTGAATCACTCTTAGCTACAACCGCAAGACCATCCGCGGCTGAATAATAAACATGATTAGGCAGGTTTTCTAATCCCAGAATTATCTTGCAAACAGATATGTAATTCGAAATAGTTTCATTTGTGGAATCTTTGGAAGAACTGTATAATAAAGTTGCTTTCAACGCTTTAATCACTTCTACTTTATCTTCAATAGAGCCTTCTTTGAGGATTGCTTCTGTATAGGTTACGATTAAGTTAGCTATTTTATCTTTGGAATCCTGGGAAGAACTATATGATGATAAAACATTTGCCAACGCTTTAAACGCTTCTACTTTATCTTTAATAGAGCCTTCTTTGAGGATTGCTTCTGTTGCTTCTGTATAGGTTGCGATTAAGTTAGCTGCTTTGCCTTTAAATTCATAGGAAGTATAAAATGATGATAAAACATTTCCAAACGCTTTAATCACTTCTACTTTATCTTCAACAGAGCCTTCTTTGAGGATCGCTTCTGTATAGGTTACGATTAAGTTAGCTGCTTTGCCTTTAAATTCATAGGAAGTATAGAGTGATAAATCTGCTAATAAAATTTCTTTCAACGCTTTAATCACTTCTACTTTATCTTCAATAGAGCCTTCTTTGAGGATTGCTTCGAAAAGCGAGAATGCTTTATTTGTGGAATCTTTGGAAGAACTGTATAATAAAGTTGCTTTCAACGCTTTAATCACTTCTACTTTATCTTCAATAGAGCCTTCTTTGAGGATTGCTTCGAAAAGCGCGAATGCCTTATCCATGGAATCCTTGGAAGGCCTGTATGATGTTAAAATTTCTTCCAACGCTTTAATATTTTCTGCTTGGCTCTCTGCGGTTTCGGTCTCGATTCCATGATCTCCTACGAAACGGGATATGCCTGTTGTTATGACTCCTGTACCTGTAGTGCCGGTTTGCGGGACGCCTAAGAATATTCCTATGCCTTCCAGGCCGGTTTCGCCTATCCTGTCTTTTATTGCCTGTTTTTCTTTATCCGTAAGGCCCTGTATATTAATCTTTGCCTTAAGATTAGCTATGGCATCTTTGACATCGTCGAACACCATTCCTAAAAACTCTAACTGGTAACCGGGCTTACTTATCATCTTTTCCAATAAAGCCGCTGTTGCAGCTGCCGGCCCATTCTGTTTCAACGCTTCCTGATAAACATCTATATACGCGTTAAGCCCTGATACAAACCCTGCCTGGTCTGTTAATTGCGTAAAAGCGTTGAGTATCGGGGTATTGGCATATAATTCATCCGCGAGCGCTACAAGTACGCTAAGATTGCCTTTCTTTAGCTCAGCAGGCAATTCTCTGGCAAATACGCTGTGCCTGAACTCGTGATAAACCTTAAGCGTGAAATCCACCAATGCCAGGGCGCCTTCTTCTTTTGAAAAACCTATATATTTGACATATATCTGCCCATCCTTGAAATAAGCGTCCGCGGGGTCATCTTCTATTATCAATTTTATATCCACTCTGCCGCTTTCAAGCTGTTCCTTGAATGACTGGAGCTCAAGCGCCAGAGCCGGATCCTGTGCTATAAGAAGGATGTCCTGATTTTGAAGGATTGTGGCCAGGCCAAGCAATACCCTGTCTTTCATTTCCTGCTTCTTTAAGGCAATATCAGGATCGGTCGGGATAGTTGATACTATGCTGTTATTCCTTACTTCATACAATTTATTACCATCTGCTTTTTCGCTGTCTCTTACAATATAATCAATGATAGTGCCTCTTTCGTTTGCCTCCAGATAGGCCTTGCCTTCGACCGGATGAGCATACCTGCCTGAACCTATATAATACAGAGTGATGTTGCCGTCTTTCACGACATACAATAGATCGCCTTCATCATTGACAACTATCCCGTTCTTCAGGTTCTTGCCGTCGAACTCCAGCTTCCCGTCTTCAAGAGGTATCGCCCATCTGTTCTCTCCCAGCGACTCGTGTATGCCTGTTTTAAGTTCTTCCTGCCTATGCTGTTTCTCCTGCTTGGCTGTCTCGGATTCTCCTATAGTAAAAATCTCCTGTTCAGTAAGAACGTTTCTCTTGCTGAGCTCTTCTGTGCCAACAGGCTCTGTTGTCTTTACCTCTTCTGTCCCGGGTGCCCCTGTAGAAAGCTCTTTTTCAAGATCATCATATTTAGGAAGCTCTACAGCCTTTGTGGTGATCTGGCCATTTCCATCTATCTCTACCTTTATATATGTCCCGTCCTCAAGCTGGCCTATGCTCCCTTCTCTGACAGAAAATTCTCCGTTTTTATCTTTCACGAACTCGGTATACAGCCCAAAGCTTACTTTTGTCCCGTCAATTTCCAATGTTACCGACTGATCTTTACTTTCTAAATCAATCCTGTAAAATACATCGCCTTTTTTGTTTTCATATTTACTGAGAGCGGCAATGATTTTCTTGCCGCCTATCGATATTTCCACATTTTCCGCGCCTTTGCGGACATTGCCAAATACCTCGTCCCTCACCGCCACAAGGAACGCGACAAGCCCTCTTTCTTTTATGGCGTTAGGGTCTTTGCTGTACTTGGCGATCGCGGTATATATCTGGGTATCCACTTTGCTTGCCAACTGCGGGTTCTCCGCTATCATCTCTTTTAACAAGCTGGAAGTGGCTGCTACGGCGTTATCGAAAAGTTTCTGCTCTTTCTCCAATTTGGCCTGTCCTTCAAGCCCTTTTACAAGCTCTTTTATGGCGTTATCCATTTTCTTGAAAAGCTTTGCCAGCACTACGCCTAATTTATCTTTTTCCGTATACTGCTTGAAAAACGCCTTTATCTTTTCCCTGTCCTCATCGGAGAGGTTATTCTGCACCATCTTGCCCACTATTTCATCCGTAAAGGTCTCCTGGAATTCCTCTTCTTCCTTATCCGTAAGGTAGTCCGAGTCCTCCAGCTTTTTCTCTTCCTGCTTGTTGACCTGATTCTGTACAGTATTAACCTTTTCCGTATTTATCTCTTTCTCCGCTATCCAGTCGCTCGGGAGCTCCCTGCCTTCTCTTGTAAGTCTTATTACCTTAAGATTGTCTCCGTCAAACCATAATATATTCTTTTGCAATGCCTCGGTATCTATGAAAAGAGGCAGCTCTCTGTATAAATCCTGCCCAACCAAACCCGGCTCCTGGCTGTTAAGCTGTATGGAGAAAAGCCCTTCTTTAAGGTGCTGGCCATAGGCATCGTAATCCGTCTTTGTTATAGAGCCGTTAGCCAGGGCTGTGTCTAACTTCGCAGTAAGCATCTCCTGTGTCTTGGAATCCAGCTTGGCATATAGGAATCCGCCGAATTCTACTCCAACGGTTTCTTTATCCGAGGAATAGCTTGTGATTTCCGAACCGTCATTAAGATACTGTATGCTTATTTTGGATACACCCTTGCCGCTTAATTCCTTGGGAAGCATGTCATTTATTTTTAATTCATCGAATATTTCCCTGTAAGCTGTCTTTCCAAAACCATCTTTCAAATCCTTTGCGATTTTGGCCATCCTGTTAATCTGGGATGGGAAATAGTTTAAAGTCTTTTTCTCGCCTTTATAAGAAACAATAATACGGCTGCCCGGATCTTCCGGATCATTTTCTATGACTATTAGCGATTTTTCCCTGTCCTTTGTGCCTACTGTTATGATAAACCTGTCTTCTATATTGGAGTCATTGGATGGCAGGAATTGTATAAATATCTGCTGAGCTTCAGGCGTTACCGCGTCTTCCACAGTAGTAACAGTTGTCGCTTTGCCTTCCGAAGAGGTAGTGGTAACAGCCTTTGTTGTCTTCCCTCCCGAAGTAGATGTAGTCGTAACCGCTGTGCTCCCATCGGATTTGGTTTCAGTGGTAGTAGTTGGCTCTGTTGTTCCTGCCCCGCCTGTAACCTCATTAAAGAAACCCGCGGCATTTGTATCTGTGCTATTAAGGATAGCCGCGGCCATTTCTCTTAATTCGGACTGGCTGTAAGGAATTATCTTGATAATTTCTATATTACCGGTAGCCAAATTAGTTTTTATTGCCTCTCCCGATATAATTTTAACGTCTACGCTCAATATTTCCTTCGAACCCTCTTCACGCCTTGTTATAATCGTTTTTGTGTTCTGGGTAGTCTTTACCTCTACCTCCTGTCCCTGGTCATTTTTCTCTTTTGTAGTAGTTGTTTCTGTTCTATCATATACTTCCTGGTAAGCGGTTGTGCCGTCATCCAGCGTTATGACTTTTGACTCGGCTTCGTTTTTCACGCCTAAGCTTGTCGCGGGCTGGACAGGCGGAGCGATGAATTCCAACCCCTGTTTAATGAAGAAATTCAATACCTGGTATCCAAAATTCAATTGCCCTTCACTGTCCTGGTTCGCTTTATAATGGCCCATGGAGGCAAATGTGACATCTACTGTGGTAGCCAAAACAAAGCCCGCTATACTGCTGGACGGCTCTGTGAATAAAAGTACTCCTGTCCATAGCATAACCTCTCCAAAACCAACGCCCTCGGGATCCGTAAGCTCATCTGTTGCTATATGCGCTGCTGACTGAGTCAATGCCAGGCCAAGGATTTCCCTGAAATCAGGCATCTTGAATACCCATACGCTGTCTTTTGATATGCCTAAATCGATTTCAAAGAGAGTATTATCTGTGCCATCTGCTATACCATCCGCAGGGCTTCCTATCTCCCCTCCTGTAATATCGTTGTAAACTCCATTAATCCAGTTCCACGCGTCCTTTATAGCCTGCCCAATGCTTGGCACTAAGTTTATTACAACAACTACTGAAACTACTGCAAGCACTATCAAGAGGTCAGTAAGATCGAATTTCCAATTCTTATCGAACCCGCTCAATGCCCAGAGGACAAATGTAGTAGCCGTAATAGCAACCGCCACCTGGACTACAATACCTGCATTGGCTAACCATCCTCCTACTTTAACCTTTAACGCGCCAAGCGCCTCTTTAATATCTCCTCCGACCACATTGAACAGGAAGCTCTTTAGGTCAAAAAGTTTTGTTTCGAAAATATTCTTCCCGTCAATCAGGGCATTGACTATATTCGTCAAAACAGTGGAAACAGCCGCCCAGAACACGGTAGAAAGCGCCTCGAACCATGTAGCTGCCGTAAAGAACCCTCCGCCCGGCAATATAGCGTTTATAGCGATACTGATGGCTATCTTGAGTATCAATTCGAAGATCATCTTGGCTGTCCATTTTGCCTTGCTCCACTCGTCGGTTGTCCTTTCCGACACGCCAACTCTTATATTGCCGCTATAGCTGTATTCTACCGTATTCTTGCCGCCGCCTTTTGCCTCATCCGTTTCCCATCTGTAATTCGTAACTATCTTGGTCAGGTTTCCAGTATTGTAATCGCGATAATATGTAGAATCGCTCCTGTTGTCATTCACGACCTGGTATTTCTTATCGTCTTTATTCCATGTCATGGATGAATATTGATAATGCGCCTGTTCTCCGTTGGTGTTATACGTTATGCCCCAGCGGAATTTCGCGTACCATTTATTCCCGTTATCCGACGCTTCTTTAAGGCTCTTTGTGCTCGCGCCTTCTCCACCTTCCGCGCCCCATCCAAACTGCACATCGGATATGACCTGGCCATTACCATTGTAGACAATGGCCCATTTTTCAAAGTAATATTCATATGCCCCGCTGGTTTTACTGCTGTTTCCATCGGTAATGGGGCTTCTTCTTCCTCCGTCATTATTCCTGAGACTGCTGTTCCCTCCTCCTGACGGGAGAGTATATACTATCCCGTGTTCTTTAAATGAACACAACTCCATGTTATTATTATAGCCAAAATCTGTCTGCGTTACGTCATACCACACCGCAGGAAGCTCTGCGGTGGTGTCTCCACTGCTTCTGCCGCCTCTGCCGGTACTGGTGCCTCCGGTGCTTCTGCTGTTCGAGCCGCTTCCTCCGGTATAACCCCTTCCTCCGGTATTTCTAATACTAAACGGCCTCCTGTTGCTGTCTTCGCTTTCATCCACGGAATCATACCTGTATCCCATCCTGTGATTCCATATTACTTCACCCGCGGAATTATACTTGAAACTGCTAACTGTCAGATACGGCGTGTGAGCCTCAGGATCGGTTCCTTCCTCTATATATCCCGACATACTGCCGTCTTTATTATAGAAAAGTGTTTTTTCAGCGTGATAAGTGATGGTATCCGAATCGCCTTTCTGCCACATCCACTTGCTCCCTGCGGGACGGCCCCTGTCAGCCTCATACTGCACATATTTTTCCACCCTTACGGCTGTGTACGAATAAACAAGCTGGCCAAAGCCGTTGTATTTCATGCCATAATTTTTCTCGACAACCACCTGCTCTATCTGGCCGTCTTTATTCTTTATAGCGTATGTTTCTCCGTTGCCGATAATAAGCTTTCCGTTCTCATCTACGCCCGCGGCCCCTTCATAGCTTATCCAATGCTGTTCCAGCCCGCCCGCGCCTTTTTTCCAGGTCTCTGTCTGCCTGGCGATTACCTGGCCGTTGCTATTATAGGTTATATTGCTTACCTTATTAGTGGTTATAAGAGTCCCTTCCTGGACTTTCTCAGTATAACCAATCATTCTGCCATACTCGTCATACTGGATATTGCTCTGCCTTATTATAGTCGGATCATCTGAGGTATCGACTGCGGGTATATATCCTTTGCTTATCGCATCCTTAGCGGTAGCTGTCAGCTGTCCCATTATTTTCTCATAAGCTTTTCTCAATGCCTTTCCGAGGAAGCCTGGCAAAGAGCTATTCAGATAACCGTTTACGTACAATGACTCTACGTATGCGGCAAGATCCGGATTTTCAGCAAGGATGTATTTAATCGTCGCGTCTATCTTCTCCTGCTCGGTCATGCTATTCCACGCCTCGAGCGTGTATTCGGCTCCGATCTTGTAGCTCTTTATATTCTGGGAAGAGATTTTTAATATTGTAATGCCGTTCGCGAGGGTAACTTCTTTGTATTGTATATTGGTGTGTATGTTATAAGTCCATATACTTGGCGTGGAACTTGACCATGTCTTTTCATTATAGGAGATAAGATTGCCTTTTCTATCATACTTGTTGTCCCATTGTATATTGATGGTATGCTCATCGAGTGATATTTCTTTTTCCACGACCTTTGGGTCTATGGTCACTTTATTCTCAAGCTCTAAAGACTGGCCCCATAAAAGCGTCAAAAGCTCTTTCCTCGTAACTGCGGCGTTATAGACACTCCCGTCTTTAAGCCTGATCTTTATCTGTGCTTCCGCGTCTTCTGTGTCCCCGGAATTCTTGAAGGCATAGAGAATCAGCGCGTCAACCCAAATATTGAACGGAGAATCGTCGTTAAGCTCTTTTCCAGTCTTAGTCTTGTAATAAGCCTTGACATCATCGGGATTCCAGCCCATGTCCCTCATGAACTGTTCCTGGTCCACTACATCCTGTATCGCAGTTCCATTCCTGTAAACCTCTACTTTCCTGCCGTGCTCCTCGTCATCGAGCACTTTCCCTGTGCGGGCGTCGTAATAATTCGTTACGACGGTACGGACCACCATGTGGCATTTTCTTCCATTGGAGTCCTCAGTAACCACAACAAGCGTTTCATCGCTCTGTTTTATCTTAGCCTGGCCGCCAACTATCTCGAATGTCAATGTGCCTGTAACATTCTGCATGCCGTTGAGAATGATGCTGAATATGTTCCTCAGGGCCTCCTTGGTCATATTGATCATGGTGCCGTTGAACCAGATGTCCCTTGAGCCGTCTTGATGCATATTCTGTTTTCTTACTGTTTCCGTATGGCTCGGGGTTATAAATAAAGATTTATTCCTTAAAAGATAATTTCTCAGGCCATCTTCTGTTGTTTTCGCATTCCGCGTCCCATCCAGTTTATTTATATATATAAACCCGGGCCCCGGAGAAGAGAATAATTCTTCGACTATATCGGAAACCCTCTGTTCATAAGATGTATTTTCGTTCCAGCCGTATTTCTCCGCCATCATCCCGTAATCCAGGCCGTTTAACTCAAGGAAAAGCTCTAACCCTTCGGTATCTTCCGGCACGATTATTGTCTCATACAGCCCTCCGTCGTATAATAAGTTAAGCGCGGCATCCAGCATCTGCTCAGGGCTTAAAAGCTTCCACTGTTCCTGTATGATATTTAAAACATCTTCGGGTATTCCCTGGGCCCTTAACCATTCGACAAGCGCTGGAAGCGTCCTCAGCGCAAGCAGGTTGAAAGAAATAGTTTCATTGAATCCGCCCTGGACCACTTCGCCGTTTTTCTTTAATGTCGTGCTGATAGTGCCGTCGGCGTGCTTTAAAAGCCCTCTCCATGTAGAGCCAAAAGGAACAGGCTTTATAAGCGACATCTTGGATTCGCCCAGGATCGGCTTGTAATACATTTGAAGCTCTTCATACTGATCCGAGGAAAGTTCGCTCAGGCTCTTACCGAACATCTGCTGTGCCAAATCTTCAGGTGTTTCGGCGCCGTTCGTATAGCTATAATTTACAGTGGTGATTATAGTCTTTGTGTCCCAGGTATCGTTCGGATTGAAATTGGATGTGGTTGTTTCGGTTACCGCTTTTTCGGTCTTCAGTTTGCCGTCTATTATTATATAGTCGGATGTTACTGTAGATGTGTATTGATTGCCCAGCGTATCATAGCCTGTCGTAACAGTGATGCTCGAAACAGGGTCGGCGCCTATCAAAAGGCCTTTATATGCCTTGCCTGTCTCAGGGTCTATGAGATCCACGCCGCTCGCGACATAAATCTTGATATTAGAATTGCCTATCGTGTAATAATCGCCGTTAAGAGTAACTGTCTCGGTGCCGTAACTATAATTATATATCAATTCCGAATGCGTATTCGATGAGGCAGGCGTATTGCCCGCGCTGACTTCGCTCTCCGTATGCGTATCCGTTATTACTCTGCTGACAAGCGCTTTGCCTCCTATAATCACATATTCGTATGTAGAGGTGGACACAGAGGCGTTGCCCATAAAATCAACGCTTGTGCCTCCGCCGCTACCGGATGTCTTCTTCAAGAGGCCCTTATAGGCTGAGCCGGACTGGCTGAAGAATTGATTGACCTCTGCCTTTTGCTCTGCTGTAAGTTCGCTATAACTCTTGCCAAACATGCTTTGCGCCAGGCTGTCCAGGGATGTTTCGGTGCCATCCGTATATTCGTAGAAAGTCTCCTGATGGCTGTCGCTATAGCCTCCGTCAAGGGTTGTCGCGTATGTAGTCGAGCTGGAGCTTACTGCTTTTACCTGGCCGTTCGCCAGAAGCGCGTATTCGTTCTTGGTCGTAGTCACAGACATATTCCCGAATATATCGGTACCTATGGTCAAACTGCCTGTGTTCGTAAAAACACTGCCAGGCCCAAGATTCAGGCCGAACGCATTTATGGTCTCCGAATGAAGCACTGGATCCAGTGAGTGATCAGCCTCAAAATCAGCTGCGGCCAAAGCGCAAAGCTCGTCAAAGCCTACCAATCTCCCATCATGAACCCAATTGACATCCCTGTATGGATCGCCTTTGCCATTTTTCTCGCATCCTTCGGTAAGAACTGTCCTGACCAAATCTTCCATGCCTTCGGAGCTGACCCAGTCAGATAAGCTGTCATAACCATGCAATCTCGCGTAATCATCCGCGTCCACATCCCCGTCTCCGTCCTGGTCGGTAACGCCGTCTAAAAGGTGCCAGTTAGTTAACCAGGTATTGTAATAAGAGATGTCCGCCTCTTCATACCAGCTTCTCGTGATAACGCCAAAATTGACCAATGCCGTCTCCCCAAAAACCTCCACAAGATAATCCCACCACGTACCTGTCCCGAATGGATTTTCCGCGCCAAGGTTAATATTCCCGTCAACCATATCAATAAGCACTGCCCTTCCTGTCTCGCCTGTCTCGGTGTTGGTATACGTACCGTAGACATACATCGAAACAGATATGGTTACGCTCTTGGAGCCGTCCAGAGAAATCCCGCGGCTGAGAGTAATAGTCTCATAAGGTTTCCACTGCCCGTTTTCGAGGCGGGAGTAAATATTATTAGTGAGAGACGCTGTTGTATTGCCAAAGATATCCTTGCTAACTGTAAGGCTTCCGCTTTCTATGATAGTAGTATTGGAATCCAGGCCTGTTAATCTGAGGGAAGCCACATCGAAACCGCAGTCATCCACAAGATACGACCAGATATATTTCGTAACCGCGTTCCCGTCCGAATCGATCACTGTTACCTGGTCGTCTGTGCTGATAGCGAGATCCGCCATGCCTGTTATCCCGAAAATAGTTTTGGTAATGCCATCATAAACGGCGGTGAATGTACCGTATGTAGTGCCTGTCTTCCCGAATGTAAAGCTCGAAGAACCGTCTATGGTTCTACTCTGCGTAACAGTTAGAGACTCTACCGCTACAGCCCTGCCTTTTCTGATCTCGTATGTGGATACTGTGTTGGAGGTATATTTATTGCCGAACACATCCGTGCCTTTGGTTACAGAAGAGCCTGTCGCGCCTGTCAGCCCAAACGCGATATCCCACAGGGCATTATTGGCGGGATCCGCTGTTACAGCCCCATACTGGTAAGATACCTCGCCCTCCGTTACCGAGCTGGAACCATCGACATTAGTGCCTGTTGTCCTTGTCCTCTGGTAGGTTACGAATGCCCTGTTGGCGTAAATCGTATAAGTAGTGCCATATGTCACAGTATTATAGGTATTGCCGAATATGTCCGAGCCATAAGTAAATCCCATTGCAAGCCAGGTATTGGAAATATTAGGAGGAAGATTCGTTATCCCGTAAAGCAATTTTACTAAAGTTCCGAGGCTGAATCCGTCCCTTGCCTCTGTCATTTCCCAGACAGCCCTGCCGCTTCTGTCGGTTTTATTGTATATTGCGTGCACGCCCCCTAGTGAAGTATATGTATTGCCCGATATATCTTTCCCTGTAGTGATAGTGGCTGACCACGATTGTTTCATCACCCACACAGAGACAGAGGTGCCATTCATATCCCAGTCTATGCTGACATATTCGTTATCGACAAGGCTGGTCGAGGTATAGCTGGAGCCGAACATATCCCCGCCATACGTTACGGATGTGGTCTTCTTGGCCTTTGGAGGGGTATTGCCGCCGAATACCTGCCACTCTGTAACGACAGACAATGTGACGGAGAACTGACCCCAGATATCGAAACCAACGCTTATCGTAGTAGCGTTTTCTGTCCCTACTTTTAAGTTATCATCGCTATCTATGCCAAATCTGGAAAGGATGCTGACCGCGTCGGATTCATCGGCCGCTATGCCGGATTCAACCATAGCGGAAACAACCTCGTCATAATTAATTGTGCCTGCCTGTGAATGGTCAAAACCCCAATACTGCCTGCCTTCCTCGCTCTTGACAGTGTTGTAATATGTGGTGCTGGAAATACTGAATTGTTTGCCTCCAAAAGCGTCTGTGCTGAATGAAATACTGGATACCGTATAATCATTCAACAACAACACTCCTGTAAGAGTGAACCCGTTTATGGTAACATCCGTAGGCTGGTAATTATTGCTGGTGGTGGTTACTGTGGTGGATAAAGAGCCGAACGCGTCTTTGCCTACAGTAGTAGCGTTCTGCTCCAATACAAACGCCCTGTTGGCGTAGAATATCCAGTTAGTAATCTCTGTAAGGGTAAGCGAAATCCCGCCCCAGATATCCTTCCCTATAGAAACCGAGCGCCTGACTCCTGCGCCGACGGTAGTAGTCGTAACAATCCCAAATACATCTATTAAGTCTTGATCATTGCCTATGCCTAATGAATTCAGGAATTCCTGGGCCTCCTGCTGATTCCCGTCAAAGAAATAATCCTGCAGTAATCCCGAGATTGTATTATAAGTTATAAGGTCCTGCCTTACCGAGTCAAGGCCCCAGTATTCCCTGCCATCCTTTACACACACATTATTGCCATAGAGAAGCGCGGAGTACGAGAGTATATCACCGCCAAAGATATCCGCGCTTACAGAAATGCTCGTTACCGTATAGCGGTCAAGAAGCAGTACATCGATAAGTTCGATGCCGTTTATGGTAACTGTCCTGTTGATATATGTGTTATCCGTAACGGTAACTGTGGTGTAAACCGAGCCGAAAGAATCATAACCTATGGTAGTAGACTCTACATTATCGCTGAACGCCCTGTTGGCGTAGAATATCCAGTTAGTGGTCTTGGTAAGAGTAAGACTCCTGCCGCCCATCAGATCCTGCCCGAATGAAATATTCGCCTTTATCGGATCGCCGGCATTAATGCCGAATTTCGCCTTTAACGACTGGTCATCGGTTATGCCAAGTGACTGCAGGAAATTTATTGCCAGCTGGGCGTCACCGTCAAAGAAATATTCGGTTATGAGATCCTTGACTTTGGCATAGTCGATTTCAGACTCTGTTATTTCTGTAGCGCCCCAGTATTTCGTATTATTGTAATCTGCCGCTCCATTCACATAAGTAATGCCGGAGTAAGTGAACGTGTCTCCGCCGAATATATCGAAGCCTTTATTGGTGGATTCTACGGCATAACTGCGAAGCACAATAGGATCCGCTTCTGTTATACCAAGGGCTTGTTTCTCTGCCTCGGTGAGCTTGCCGTAGGTGTTGTCCGTAATGCTGACCGCTGTATACTGGTTCCCAAAAGCATCCCATCCTTTAGTAGTGGACTCGACATGCGTAGCGAGGGCCCTGTTCCCGTAAACTATGAATGTTGTCTGGGTGGTCGTGGTGGATTTCGCGCCCCAGAGATCGCTTCCCGTAGAGATAGAGCCTGTGCCTGTAGCGCCTGAGCCGAGCGATACATAATTCGCGCGGATATTCTCTTTCTTCAATCCCCAGACAGCCCTAAGGCCGGCAGGAGGAGTTATTCCCGCTTCGTTGAATTGATTAGTAAGGTCTGTTTCCGTAAGAACGCTGTTGGTGTAGGTGTAATATGATTTTGTAGTAGTAGTCCCTCCGAATATATCATTAGAGGTGCTGAGGGAATACGAAGAGTAGCTTCGTACGACAAGAGGATCCACGCCCTCCTGCACGCCAAGGGCTTGTTTTTCTGCTGTTGTCAGTTTGCCGTAATTATTGATTGTGCGGCTATAGGTATAGGTCTGACTGCCGAACGCGTCATAACCGTTAGTCCTGGATACTGCCAGCACGGAAAGGGCCCTGTTAGCGTAGATTTTCCATATTGTCGTCACGCTATAAGTTATGGAATGCCCGCCCCATATGCTCGTCCCTATGGATATGGATCCTTTCAAAGCCGAGGTCGAGCCTATATTCAACACTGACCTGAAAGACGCCTCGTCCGTAATGCCGAGAGAGGCAAGATAGGTTATTGCCGCCTGCTGGTCTCCATCATTCATAATTGTTACGGCGTCCAAAATATCCTGGTAAGTCAACTCTGGCGCCTGTACGGATTTCAACCCGAATATAGACCTGGTGGTATTTTTGGCTCCCCTGGCAGTAAGCTCAGCCGGCGTAAGCACATCGTTATCATATATCAATTTACTGAAAGAGCTCACTCCTGATCCTGTTATATCCAGAGAGTCGGAGATAGTCGTAACCGTATAATCATCTATCACAAGGGCTTTTATCGTTACCCCGTCCAGTGTCAGGTTCTTGATCTTGTAATTGTTTTCTGTGACGCTTACCGAAGTGTACTGACTGCCGAACGCGTCGCATCCTTTTGTGGTGGATTCTACATGCAGGGCAATCGCTTTATTCCCGAACACAGCGTAAGTTGTCTGGGTTGTAGTCGTGGATTTAGAGCCCCAGAGGTCGCTTCCCACAGATATGGTGCCTGTGGATGTGGAACTGCCTATGGTTACGGAGTTTTCCACTATGTTTTGCTTCTTGAGGCCCCATATGGCCCGTAGATTTTCCGGAGCAGTCCCATTTACGGCTGAAAACTGATCTTGTATTTCCTGTATAGTGAGAACGCTGTTATTATAAGTATAGCTTGATTTTGTCTGGACATTTCCGCCGAATATATCCCTTGAATCAGAGTCTGTCGTAACTGTATAGCTTCTCACGACAAGAGGGTCGGCTCCTGTGATGCCAAGGGCCTGCTTCTCGGCTTCTGTGAGTTTGCCGTATACATTGTCCGTAACAGTAACGCTTGTGTATAAGCTTCCGAACGCGTCTCCGCCCTTAGTGGTGGATTCGACATGCTTCGAAACAGCCCTGTTCCCGTAAACTATGAATGTTGTCTGGGTGGTTGTGGTGGATTTCGCGCCCCAGAGATCGCTTCCTGTAGAGATAGAGCCTGTGCCTGTAGCGCCTGAGCCGAGCGATACGTAATTCGCGCGGATATTCTCTTTCTTTAATCCCCAGACAGCCCTAAGGCCGGCAGGAGGAGTTATCCCCGCTTCGTTGAATTGATTAGTAAGGTCTGTTTCCGTAAGGACGCTGTTGGTATAGGTGTAATATGACTTTGTAGTCGTGGTCCCTCCGAATATATCATTCGAGGTGCTGAGGGAATACGAAGAGTAGCTTCGTACGACAAGAGGATCAACGCCCTCCTGCACGCCAAGGGCTTGTTTTTCTGCTGTTGTCAGTTTGCCGTAATTATTGATCGTGCGGCTATAGGTATAGGTCTGACTGCCGAATATATCCAAGCCTGCTGTATTGGAAATATTTATCCGTTTGAATGCCCTGTTGGCGTAGATTTTCCAGTAATAGCCAAGCTCCCTGGTATATGTTATTGATTTTCCGCCCCATATATCGTTGCCTATGGAGATAGAGCCTCTTAAAGCCGAACTTGCGCCTATATTCAATACAGACCTGAAAGACGCCTCGTCCGTTATGCCGAGAGAGGCAAGATGATCCAATGCCTGCTGTTGATTGCCGCCATACATCAAGGCTACCGTATTTACAATATCCTGATAGCTAAGCTCCGGGGTTTCAACGGACTTTAACCCGAATATAGACCTGGTTGGATTCTTGGCGCCTTGAGCAGTGAGAACGGCAGGCGTAAGCACATCATTGTCATATTTAAGTTTACTGTAAGAAAATACTCTTCCTCCAAACATATCGCTGGTATCGGATGTGCTCGTAATCGTATAATCATCTATCACAAGGGCTTTTATCGTTACCCCGTCCAGTGTCAGGTTCTTGATCTTGTAATTGTTTTCTGTGACGCTTACCGAAGTGTACTGACTGCCGAACGCGTCGCATCCTTTTGTG